>Ga0209068_10000001_pt1 | contig 561745 bp, 467 predicted proteins | sample ColStrG_CSR_2012_FD_187200 | JGI IMG/M metagenome (GOLD analysis project Ga0209068, IMG submission 187200) | Freshwater sediment microbial communities in response to fracking from Pennsylvania, USA - Cold Stream Run_MetaG_CSR_2012 (SPAdes)... | ecosystem: Environmental > Aquatic > Freshwater...
CTTCTGCCGTCCGTCCCGCCTCTAATTGCTTCAGCGCCCCAATCATCTGCGCCTCCGTGTGATTGCTCCTCGACATACTCTCTTCCCCTTTCTTTCGACGAAATCATACTTCGATTCGTTCGGAAATCGGGGAGCAGGTCACTCGGCCAATATCTCCCCACCCGAGCCGTACCAGTAGAGCTTGCTGCCGACTTTGGCGGCGCGGCGTCCGTCGCCGTCGTAGGTGTAGGTGACGCCGGCGGCGGTCTTGAGCTGGCTCTCGCCGTCCCAGGTGTAGGCGTTGATGCCATCGCCCAGCGTGTTGCCCGAAGCGTCGTAGCTGAGGCCGGAGATGTGGTTGCTGCCGTCGGCGGTGACCCCGGCCATGGTGGATTCGGTGCAGGCGTTGTAGGTGGGCGACCATCCTGCCTGCGACAGCAAGTTGCCCCAGGCGTCGTAAGTGGACAATAACCGAGGGACAGACGGGACGTTCCCCATTTTTACGCGGTCGCAGCAAACGAAAGGCTACTTAATCCTTACGCGGCGAAGTCGCTGGCTTCGGGGAAGCGCAGTTTGCACTTGGACAAAGCGTCGGCGAGGATTTCCTCGACCTTGTCTTCCTCGCAGTTGCGGGACATGGCCAGCTCGCTGACCAGGAGGTAGCGGGCGCGCTCCAGCATCTTCTTTTCGCGGAAGCTGAGCGACTTGATCTGGTGTACCGCGACCAGGTCCTTGAGCACGGCGGCGATTTCCATTAGCAGGCCGGTGCGCATACGCTCGGAGTTGCGGTTGAAGCGGTCTTTCCAGTCTCCCAGTTCGGCGTCGGAGACGGTGCCCAGCAAATCCAGAATTTTGTGGATTTCCCCGTTACGCACGACCCGGCGCAGGCCCACGTTGCCCACGCTGTGGCTGGGAACGGTCACCTTCAGGCCGCTGGCCTTGATGTTCAGCAGATAGAACTTCTCCGGCGCAGAGCCCAACACCCGGTTGCCTACTTGTTCAATAATGCCAACGCCATGATTCGGATAGACAACCTTGTCGCCGACGTGGAAATTCAGGTCTGGACTGCTCATAAGAGGGTCACCCGGGCAGAGGCTGATTGAGAGGGGAGCAACTGCAAACTAAAGTAAGTCTACGCCCGAAACGGGGCAGGAGCAAGGGAAATCGGCTGGGCGGTGTTGGCGATAGAGCCACAGAGAGCATTGAATACAAACAACTTAACGGCGACAGAGGCGGCAAATCCCCGTTTCGGTATAGCGGGAGACAGCCGGTCCGATGGAGCTGGTTGCCGGGCTGTTCGCATATAATCCAGCCGTGTCCCATTCGATCCACGAGCCTGGCGAGCCAGACCTGAAGCTGAAAGCCGATGCGGCAGATGCAGCCCGTGCCGGGGGTGGACAACGCCGGCTATTGGGCTTGGATGTGGGCTTGCGGCGCATCGGGATGGCCGTTTCTGACCCGCTGGGCCTGACGGCTCAGGGAATCCCGACGCTGCAGCGGAAGAACAATCGTACCGACCTTGCGGCCTTCGAGGGTATTCTGCGGCAGCACTCGGTTGGGGAGATCGTGGTGGGCTATCCTCTGCTCATGAGCGGCGAGGAAGGCTCGCAGGCGGGTAAGGTCCGGGCATTTGGCGATCTGCTGCGGGCCACGTTCAAGATTCCTGTGCACTTGTGGGATGAGCGGCTGAGCAGCGTGGAAGCCAACCGCGTGCTGCGACAGTCGGCGATGTCCATTGAAAAGCGAGGCAAGGCGGTGGACCAGCTCGCGGCGGTGCTGATTCTACAAAGCTTTATGGACTCGCGGCGCGTGTGAGCCGCGACAAGCAGGTTTCTCGCCTCCATTGACTAAGAAGCTTCGCTGCTATCAAGCCTGTGTCCTTCGGCTGTGTGGAATCTTCTAGACTACTCATCGTGAAAAGAATCTTTTGGATTCTTACGCTCGCCGCGCTGGCTGCAGCGGGCTGGCTGGCCTGGTCTGTGCTGACGCCGGTGCAGCCAGCGCCCAATACTGTGCTGTTGCTGCGTCCCGGGTATTCCAGCCGCCGGATCGCAAGTGAATTGAAAAATGCGGGCGTGATCGCAAACGAGTCCGCGTTCCTGTTGTGGCATGTTACGCATCGCGGCCGTTCACTGAAGGCGGGAGAATATTTGTTTGACAAGCCCGCCAATGTTGCCGAAATCCACAGCCGGCTGGCCCGTGGAGACGTTTTTTTCCATACCGTGGTCGTGCCTGAGGGCTACACCATGTTTGACATTGGCCGCGCCATTGAGCAGGCCGGCCTGGGGCGTGCCGAAGATTTCGTGAAGACGGCCCAGTCAGAAAGATCTTTGATCGCCGACATCGCTCCCAGCGCGCCATCGCTCGAAGGTTATTTGTTTCCCGAAACCTATGAATTCAGCCGAATGCAGTCCATGCATGACATGGCGGCGGCGATGGTGAAGCAGTTCCGTCAGGTGGCGCGGCAGGTGGGATTGGTTTCAGAAACATCGCCTGGAGTAGACATCACAACCGATGCGGTCGCGCGCACCGTGATCATGGCCTCGATCGTCGAGAAGGAAACCGCCGTCGGCGAAGAGCGTCCGTTGGTGGCAAGCGTTTATTACAACCGGCTGGCAAAAAACATCGCCCTCGATGCCGATCCCAGCATCATCTACGCCGAGTTGCTGTCCGGGACCTATCAGGGCGCGTTACACCATGCCGATATGTCCTTTCGATCGCCCTATAACACCTACCGCAACGCGGGCCTGCCGCCAGGGCCGATTGGCAATCCGGGCCGGGGAGCGCTGGAGGCCGCCATGCACCCATCGCAAAGTAACTACTATTATTTTGTTGCGGATGCGCAGGGGCGGCATCGTTTCGCGAAGACGCTGGAAGAGCACAACCGCAATGTGGCAGCCTACCGGCAAGCCATGCGGGGACGATGACCTGCAAAGCGCAGCCATCGGGCCAGGCCCTCAGGTTTGTGCAACCTTTCCGTCGCGATATACTCAAATGAACTAATGATGATCACCACCCCCCGTCTGCGACCCGGCTTGCGCCTCCGGGTGTTGCTGCTTTTCGGTTTATTGGTGCCCTCGTCGGCGTGCCTGTTTCGCCGGCGGCCGGTCGAGCAGCAATATTCCAAGGCACCGTTGCAGGCCGCCACGCAGCAAGAGCTGATTGATCGGGTGGCCCGGCAAGCCTCTGCGGTGCGGGCGCTGCAAGCCACCGTGGACATTGACTCCTCTTCCGGGGGCATAAAAAAAGGCCATATTACGGACTATAAAGAGATCCGCGGCTACGTGTTGCTGCGTCCGCCGTCCATGCTGCGCATGATCGGTCTTTTGCCCGTGGTCCGGACCACTGCATTCGACATGACCAGCAACGGTCAGCAGTTCCGGCTGTGGATTCCGCCCAAGAACCGCTTCGTGCAGGGACGCAATGAAGTGCAGGTCTCCAATCCTGCCCAGCCGCTGGAAAATTTGCGACCACAGAATGTGCTCGAAGCTTTGCTGATCCGGCCCGTAGATCCGGCCAACGAAATTGCCGTGCTCGAGAACGGGCAGGAACTGCTGCACGACCAGAAAGGCCGTCCCGTGGTGCAGGAAGACTACGAACTGGTGGTGATCCGCAAAGCGGGCGATGGGTGGGCGCTCTCGCGGAAAATTATTTTCAGCCGCGTGGACCTCCGTCCCGACCGCCAGTTGATCTATGACGAGCATGGAAACCTGGCGTCGGAAGCACGCTACGCCGACTACAAGGACTATGAAGGTGTACCGTTTCCATCGCGCATTGAAATCAACCGTCCGCAGGAAGAATACGATCTGGTTTTGAACCTGATCAAGGTTGAGATGAATAAGGCGCTGAAAGATGAGCAGTTTGTGCTGGAACAGCCGCCTGGGGCGGAAGTCGTCAATTTGGACCATCCTCAGCCAAACACAGCTGCCGCACAGTGAGTCCATTCCGTCCGCGCACGCGCTGAAATGAAAACTAGGCAGACCTCTATGAACAAAATGATCGTTGCCAATCTGGTGCACCGGCCGATCCGTTCGTTGATCAGCATCGTGGCCATCGCGCTGGAAGTGACGCTGATCCTGCTGATCGTGGGCCTGAGCTACGGTTTGATGAACGATGCCAAGAGCCGGACGGCGGGCATCGGGGCGGACGTGATCGTGCAGCCGCCCGGATCAACGTTTTTTGCCGGAATCAGCGGAGCGCCGGTTTCGGTGAAGGTGGCGGATGTTTTACGCAAGATGCCGCATGTCGTGGTGGTGAGTCCGGTGATCTGGCAGATTGCCACCGGCAGCAGCCTGGAAGTCATTGATGGCATTGATGTGGCGAGCTTTGAAGCGCTGGGCGGGCCCTTTCAATATCTTGCGGGTGGACCGCTGCAGGGGCCGGACGATGTGCTGGTGGATGACTACATCGCGCGCCAGAAGCACGTCAAAGTAGGCGACACGATGGAGATCCTGAACCATAAATTCACGGTCACCGGCATCGTCGAAAATGGCCGCGCGGCGCGGAAGTTTGTGCCCATGACGACGCTGCAGGACCTGATTGGCGCAAAAGACAAGGCCTCGGTGTTCTATGTCAAGTTGGACGATCCCTCGCATGCCGATGCTGTGGTGCAAGCAGTAAAGAGCCAGCCGGGGATGGAGAAATACGAAGTGCGGTCCACCGAGGAATATCTTGGCATGATGACGCCGAGCCACCTGCCTGGGTTCCGTCCATTTATCGGAGTCGTCATCGGGGTCAGCGTGGTGATTGGTTTTCTCGTGATCTTTCAATCCATGTACACAGCGGTGATGGAGCGGACGCGGGAGATCGGGATTCTGAAATCACTGGGAGCGTCCAAGAGCTTCATTGTGCGCGTGATCCTGCGAGAGACGCTGCTGCTGACACTGGCTGGAATCGTGGTGGGAGTCCTGCTGAGCCTGACAGCGCGGCTGTTCATTGAACACCGCTGGCCGCTGGTGCATATTGACCGCAGCCTGGGATGGATCCTGACGGCGGCGCTGGTATCGGTCGCGGGCGCTGTGCTGGGAGCGATGTATCCGGCGTTCAAGGCAGCGCAGAAGGACCCGATTGACGCGCTGGCGTACGAATAAATTTGTCGAATCCGGAAATTGCCGGCCGGCATCTTTGACAACGTACGTGCGCAAATCGTATGCACGCAATTTCTGGTTAGGGAGACTACCTAGTGGCCCACATTCTTGCTCCTGGAGCGACCGCTCCAGACTTCACTCTGCCCGTCACGCCTGATCAAAGTCTTTCCCTGCGAGATCTGCGAGGGCAACCGGTAGTGCTGGCATTCTATCCGGCCGACTGGAGCCCGGTGTGCGGCGACCAAATGGCGCTTTACAACGAGATCCATCCTGAATTCCAGAAATACAAAGCTGAAGTTCTGGGCGTCTCCGTGGATGGCACGTGGTGTCACGCTGCGTTTGCCAAGGACCGGCACCTGCATTTCCCGCTGCTTTCCGATTTCGAGCCGAAAGGGGCCGTGGCCAAGGCGTATGGCGCTTATCGGGAAAAGGAAGGCGTGTGTGAGCGGGCGCTGTTTGTGATTGACGAGGACGGCGTTATTTTTTGGAGCTACTGCTCGCCGGTGGCCGTCAACCCAGGGGCCGACGGCATTCTCGAAGCGTTGGAGAATCTGAAGGAGAGGAAGGTAACTCATGGCTAACCTGAAAGTTCCAGTCACTTCAACCGACCACATTCTGGGCGATGAGCAAGCGGCGGTCACGCTGGTGGAGTATGGCGACTACGAATGCCCGCATTGCGGACATGCCCATCCCATCGTGAACGCGGTACGAAAGCACTTCGGCAAGCAGTTGCGGTTCGTGTTCCGGAACTTTCCGCTGACCGAGATTCATCCTCACGCGGAGGCTGCGGCCGAGGCCGCAGAGTTTGCAGGATCGCAAGGGCGTTTTTGGGAGATGCACGACGGCATCTTTGAGAATCAAAGTCGCTTGAGCGGATCGTTTCTGGTCAAACTGGGGGCGGGGCTGGGGCTGCCTGCGGAGAAATTAGAGGCCGCGCTCGCAGGCCATGAATATCTGCCCAGGATCAAGAGTGATTTCCTCGGTGGCGTGCGCAGCGGAGTGAATGGAACACCGACGTTCTTCATCAACGGCGTTCGCTACGAGGGTGCTCCCGAATTTGAGGACCTGGTGGAATCCATCGGGGAAGAAATCTCGAAGGGAAAACCCGACCACCGGCGCGTGGGCTGAGGGATCCGGGATGGTTCTCGGGTCGGGTGGCTGGGGTCGAATTGTAAGCGTTCTGAGATTTCTGCTCGGCATTTAGGTTGTTCATTTACTGCCTGCCAAGCAATCATCTCGTTTTCTGATTGTAAGAATTTCAGAAACGTGGTAGTATGCCCTTGGGAATGGGGGTATTTGCCGTGCCTTACGGATTTGCTCGTTTGCGAGGGCGCAACCAACTCACGCTGCCTCAGGGGGTTGTGGACAAGATGGAATTGAGGTCGGGCGACCTTGTGGAGTTTGCTGCCACCAAAGATGGCGGGATTGAAATCCACCCCGCGAGGATCGTCACCGTGGGAACGCCTGAGGCTAAGCGGGAAGAGGCAGCAGCGCAGGAAGATATCCGGCAGGGCAGGTATTCAGTCATCACCAGCATGGACGAGTTCCAGGGGCATCTGGAACAGGTGCGGAGCGGGGAATATCCTTCGGCGAATTCATCCCACCTGACCGATCTGCAGCGGCAAGAAGTCGAGGCCGTTGTCGAGGCGATCCTGAAGAAATTTCACGCAAACGCCGCTGCTTCGCCGTCTATACTGCGGGAGGATGCGCAGGACAGTATGGAGCAGCGATAAGTTTGACCGCAAGCTGGCCATGCTGTTTGAAGAATTCGAGGGCCGTGAAGAAGAACTACAGCAGAGGCTCAATGAAGCGGTCAAGGGACTGTTGGATGGAAGTCTCGGACTGGCACGAAAGCACCGCACTTCGGACTACACTGGCGCGGTTCCTCTCATGGAAGGTTATGTGATTGTCTTTTCGCCGCGCGGGCCCTTTCGCGACGGGTTGGATTACATTGACATCTCGGAAACATCTCACCTCGATTTGCTCAACATTGAGCGAGAGCCGGACTCCCCTAGCGGTGGATGATCGCCTTACCACTTTGCAATCAGATCAAAAAAGAAACCGGCGGTCATCAGGGTGAAACCGATTCTAGCGGACAGAACGGACCGGCCAGCGAACCACTGCCGCAGCAACAATTCCGAACTCAGGGGATTGCCGTGTTCGTCCACATAGACCGCACCTGCGGACTGCACGGCTTGCTTCATCGCGTCTTTCCCGAACTCCTGGCGGACGCGACGCACCGCGCACAATGCGTCGAGCGAAAGAACGGACCCTCCCAGAAAGCCCAGGGCTGAGGATGCGATCTCCAACCAATGATGGGGCATGAGCGTACTCCATTGATGTCGTTTTTTACTCGTCGGCGTCGTCTTTGGATTGGATTCCCGCTTTGCCCAACAGATGGCGGAGTGACATGGAACCGGCTGCGCCGCGCTGCTCTCCGGCGATATTTCCATTGCGATCAATCAAGACATAAATTGGATAACTCTGCGCGTTGTACATGGCGGCGAGATTGGTGTCTTTGGTGAGCACGATGGGCACCGAGCGGGGATGTTCGGCCAAATACTTCTGCACCACCTTGTCCGACTCCAGCACGTCCACGGCAAGGACGATCAGGCCCTGAGAGGCGAATTCCTGGGCCATGTCGTCCACCGTGGAGGCTTCCTCGGCGCAGTATTTGCACCACGTGGTCCAGAACTCGAACAGCACGACTTTGCCTTTGATGGATTCGTTGTTGAACTGTTGGCCGTTGGTGGTCTTGGCGCGAAAGCGGGGCGCCGGTTCGGGGGCCTTCGAGCCGGCGGAGGCGCACAGGGAAGTCGTCGCCAGGACGGCGGGCAGGAGGCGGCGGATGAGGGTAAATGGCGCAGCCATGCCGCAAATCTTACCACGCTGTGCTAATGGCCGGCGGACTTCACGCCGATGGGTGAAGTGTGAGGTGATTCAAAAATGCTAAGCCCGATCGGGAGTGTAGTCCATAATCAGCTCGAAGCGCAGGTGGCCGCACCGGCGGCATCGCGATCGAGTTCTCCGGCAGCAAGTTCGCAGGCCGCAGCCCAGCCAGCGACAAAGGACACGGTACGGCTCAGCAGCACGGCCAACGCGGTGCTGCAGGAGTCGACCGAGACTCAAGCCCAAACCACGAAAGAGGCCAGTGCCGGCGACGTACAAGCGCGCCGTTTGCTGGCAAGGCAGGCCCACCACTGAGCCGGCTGTAGTTGAGGCGTTCGCCGCGACGGCGGATGATTCGTGTGCGCTGCGGGGGAGGCGATCCAACGGGGGAGAAGCCCGGGTTGCCTGCCTCGCGGCGCAGCTTTGTTTGGGCTGGGCGTTTTGGCTGGGAGTTTGGGCTGGGCCGGCGGGAGTCCGTCCGGGAATCCCAAGCCGGTTAACCCGCCGTTGACAATTCTTTTGCGATTCCGGTATCTTAAAGACTTGGGTCGTAGTGTGGTTGCCCGCCTGATGGTCTGGCTCCTCGCCGGGGAATCAACGTGCGGTCTTAATTTCCAAGTTTTTTCACATTCTGGGAGAGTTTGCAATGTCTACCTATTTCCCCACTGAGGGGGAAATTGTGCGCAAGTGGTTCGTCGTGGATGCCAACGGGCAGACGCTCGGGCGTTTGGCTTCGCAAGTGGCCCGCATCCTCATTGGCAAAGAGAACCCGCAATATACCCCGTTCATGGACACCGGCGATCATGTGATCGTGGTGAATGCCGAGAAGATTAAAACCACGGGCGCGAAAGCGGAGCAGAAAAAATATCACCGTTACACGGGATATCCGGGTGGGTTGCGAACCGAGGAATACAGCAAGCGTCTGGACCGAAAGCCGGAAGCGATTATCGAAGATGCGGTGAAGCGCATGCTGCCCAAGAACAAACTGGGACGCCACATGCTTGCGAAGCTCAATGTTTACCGTGGCGACAAGCATCCGCACCAGGCGCAGAAGCCGCAGGACCTGGCGCTGGAAGTCCGAGCGTAAGTAATTCGGGCTTAAGTAAAAGGAAAGAATCTGAGGAGGCTGAGATCCTTCGCTCCGCCCTGAAAAGCGGCTGCGCTCAGGATGAGAGTGCTCCAAGGTAGAGAAAAAGCTCAGGAGCTAAAGGCTAAATGGCAGAACTAGTTCAGTACTACGGGACGGGAAGACGGAAGACGGCAGTGGCGCGGGTGTTTCTGCGTCCGGGCAGCGGTGAATTTCAGGTAAACGGCAAGCCTTACGAAGAGTACTTTGTGACGCGGTCGCAGCGTTCGAGCGCGAAGGCCCCGCTGGCCTCCACTGATTTGACGTCGCAGTTCAACGTGATCGCCACGGTGCTGGGCGGCGGCGTGGGCGGACAAGCCGATGCGGTGAAGCTGGGGTTGGCGCGGGCGCTGATTGTGTTCAACGCCGAACTGCGCAAGAAGCTCAAAGCAGAAGGCATGGTCATGCGCGATTCGCGTGGCAAGGAACGGAAGAAGTACGGCCAGAAGGGCGCGAGAAAGCGGTTCCAGTTCTCGAAACGCTAGAGCGAGGTCGGTGCAGGGCTTAGGGATTCCTCGCTGCGCTCGGAATGACAAGAGTTTTAGTTTTTGCTGAGAGCTGTTAGCTAAAAGCTAATAGCTGGTCTTATGTGTTCAATTCTTCCCGTGCTTCGGTACGGGGACGGGAATGGCAATCCGGGGCAACCCGCCTGAAGCGGGCGAGCGCCGGATGCAGACTAACGAGGAGGTTCTTTGGCTACGATTACCATGAAGGAATTGCTCGAAGCGGGTGTTCACTTCGGGCATCAGACCAAGCGCTGGAACCCCAAGATGAAGGAATACATCTTCGGGGAGCGCAACGGGATTTACATTATTGACCTGCAAAAGACGCTGAAGATGTTCAAGGAAGCGTCGAAGTTTGTGCAGGACCTGGCCGCCGATGGGAAGATCATTCTCTTCGTGGGTACGAAGCGCCAGGCGCAGGACGCGATTGCCGAAGAGGCGCAGCGCTGCGGCATGTTCTATATCAACCAGCGCTGGCTGGGTGGATTGCTCACCAACTGGGTGACGGTGCAGAAGTCGGTGAAGCGGCTGAAGGAGCTGGACGAAATGGCCACCGACGGGCGCTACGAACTGCTGCCGAAAAAAGAAGTCATCAAGCTGGAGCGCGAACGGAAGCACTTGCAGGCCAATCTGGCCGGCATCAAGAACATGTCGAGGCTTCCCGATGCGATGTTTGTCGTGGACTCGAACAAAGAGCAGATTGCGGTGCGCGAAGCGCGCAAGCTGGGGATTCCGGTGGTGGCGGTGGTGGACACCAACTGTGACCCAAGCGAAGTGGACTATGTGATTCCGGGCAATGACGACGCCTTGCGCGCCATTCGCCTGTTTACTTCGAAGGTTTCTGAATCCATTGCGGAAGGCGTGCAGTTGATCAGCGACAAGCAACTGGCGGAGATGGCGGCGGATGCGCAAGCGGCGCAGGCCGGGGCGGAGAGCGTTGCGCAGCCTCCCGCGGAAGAGCCGGTTGCCGAAGACATCAACATGGAAGAGGTGCTCGGGGCCGGCGTCCACAAAAAGATTGTCGCCAGCGACGACGCCGATGTGCCGGCAGAACATCCGCAGACGGTCTAGTTTGTTTTTGATACCGGGGCGATTGGTAAGGACAAAATCCGGGCGTTCAGAATTTGGACCCGCGCGGGTCGTCCGGCGCGGGTCAAAGTTTGTAGAGGCAGGTTTCAGAGTTTCACAGGTGGCAGAAGCTCTACAGAGGGATCTCCCCTCGCAAAAACCTGAAACTTGCGAAACCTTGAGACTGATTTGGAGAATCCAATGGGTACGACTATGGCAAATATTTCTGCGGCACAAGTGAAAGAGCTCCGGGACAAGACCGGGGCGCCGATGATGGACTGCAAACAGGCGCTGACTGAGGCCAAGGGAGACATGGAGCAGGCAGTGGTGGTCCTGCGCAAGAAGGGCGTCTCCGTGGCGGCCAAGAAGTCGGCGCGCGTGACCAGCGAAGGCGTGGTCACCAGCTACATTCATGCCGGCGGCAAGATTGGGGTGCTGGTGGAAGTGAACTGCGAGAGCGATTTCGTGGCGCGCACCGAGGACTTCAAGGAACTGGTACACGACGTTGCCATGCACATTGCGGCCAGCGATCCGAAGTTTGTGCGCAAGGAAGATGTGACCAAGGCTGATTTTGAGCGCGAGAAGGAAATCTTCCTGGCACAGGCCGTGGCCTCCGGCAAGCCGCAGAATATCGCGGAAAAAATGGTGATTGGCAAGATGGAGAAGTTCTACGAGGAAGTCTGTCTGTTGGAACAGCCGTTTATCAAGGACCAGGCCATGTCCATTTCGCAGCTGATTGCGGCGAAAATCGGCAAGCTGGGCGAGAACATCGCGGTGCGCCGTTTTGCGCGCTTCAAGGTGGGCGAGGCGGGCGCGACCGTGGCATTTGTCACCAGCAAGCCGGACGAAGGCGAAAGCGCCGAGGCGGCGAAGTAGCCGCGAAACATCAGGGGCGCTGCGGCGCCCCATTTTCGTCTATCCTGCCGCAGAGCGTCCTACGACGGAGTCTCCCATGACAACCCCCGCATTCAAACGCATCCTGCTGAAAATATCCGGCGAGGCTTTGGCCGCCGACAAGGGATTTGGCGTGGAGACCGCCCGCATCCACGAGATTGCGGCGGAAATCGCCGAAGTGCCGCGCATGGGCGTGCAGACCGCGATCGTCGTCGGTGGTGGCAATTTCTTCCGCGGCGTCGCCGACCAGGCCAAAGACATGGACCGGGTCTCGGCGGACCACATGGGCATGCTGGCGACCGTCATCAACGCGCTGGCCCTGCAGGATGCGATGGAAAAGCAGGGGATCTACACGCGGGTGATGTCCGCCATTGAAATGAACCAGGTGGCGGAGCCATTCATCCGACGCCGTGCCATACGCCATCTGGAAAAGGGCCGAGTGGTGATTTTCGCCGGCGGCACCGGTAATCCCTACTTCTCAACCGATACCGCGGCCTCTCTGCGCGCCATGGAAATCAAGGCGGATGTAATCCTGAAAGCGACGAAAGTGGATGGCATCTATGACGCCGATCCCATGAAGGTGAAGGACGCGCAGAAGTTTGAATCCATCAGCTACATGGACGTGCTGCGACTTGGGCTGAAAGTGATGGACTCCACCGCCATCAGTCTTTGCAAAGATAATAGCCTGCCCATTATCGTGTTCAGTTTGAACGGAAGAGGGAACATACGGCGCGTTGTGACCGGAGAGAAAATCGGGTCGCGGGTTGGGATGTAGAAGCCGGCCACGGATGTCCACGGACTTGTTGCGGGTCCGCGGCAATCCGTGGTTGGTGGTGCAGTGTGATCCGAGTGGCGGTGTGTTTCAAGGAGATCCCTCGGCCCGCTGGAGAAAGCGCGGGCCTTCGGGAAGACGCCCGGAGAGCGTGAGTCGCAAGCTTCGTCAAGCTGGCAATCCGTGCAAATCTGTGGCTGGGTTTTCTGTTGGGTTTATAATGCAGCGTTTTGAACGAGGAGGAATCCGGTCATGGCGCAATCGTTGATGGCGGGACTGCCGGGTCTGAAAGAGACCTATGGGCAACTGAAGACCCGCATGGAAAAAGCGGTGGAAGATTTCCGTAAGGCGATGGCGGCGACCCGCACGGGACGGGCCTCGGTGCACATGCTGGATGGCGTGACCGTGGACTACTACGGGACCCCGATGCCGTTGAATCAGATCGCCGGGGTACATGCGCCGGAGCCCCAGATGATCACGGTGCAACCGTTCGATCCGTCGCAACTACCGGCGATTGAAAAGGCGATCCGCACGGCCGAACTTGGGCTGAACCCGATGAATGACGGGAAGATGGTGCGCGTGCCGGTGCCGCCGCTTACCCAGGAGCGCCGCCAGGACATGGTGAAACACCTGAACAAGGTGCTGGAAGAGCACCGCACCGCGGTCCGCAATATCCGCCGCGACGGCAATGACGCGATCAAGAAGGCGCTGAAAGACAAGAAGATCGCCGAGGACGAGGAGAAACGGTCGCTCGAAGAAATCCAGAAACTGACCGACGACGAAATCAAGAAGATGGAAGAGATGAGCAAGGCCAAGGAAAAAGAAGTGCTGGAAATCAAGTAGCACGACAAAACGGGCTACCCGCGCCGCGGGTCGTATAGAGTCGAGAATCATGAAGCAACTTGCCGTCCTTTTATTGTTGCCCGCGCTCATCCTTCCAATTCTGAGTTGTACTTCTGTGAAGTATGGGCCTCCGATCGCAACCATCTTTGTCACTGGCGAGGATGCGCCGCTGTCCTCGGTCGTCGGATTTACGGTCACGATCAATTCGATCACTCTGAACGGCCTCAGCGGTACTCCGGCCACGCTGCTTTCCAATGCCGCGACGGTCAATTTCGCGCGGCTCATCGGGCTGCGCTCTCCGCTCGCTTTCAACACGGTCCAGGCAGACGCTTACAGCAGCGCTACGATCACGCTGTCGAACCCCGTGATTGCCACGGTGGACTCGACGACCAACCCGCCCACGGTGACTTCTGTAAACGGCGCGCTGACGCAGTCGTCCGTTACGGTGGCGTTCCCTGCGCCGCTGGTGGTGGGGAATCGGCAGTTGGGCGGGGTCAAGTTGGAGTTCGATATTCAGCAGTCGCTGGCATTGGATGGAAGCGGACAGATTACGGGCAGCGTGAATCCGGTGATTTTCGTTAAGGCAATTCAAGCGGGCGACACGGACGCGCAGATCACGGAACTGGCAGGAACGCTGTCTACGGTGGACAGTACGAACAAGAGTTTTTCCATGCAGGGGCCATACGGAAATTCCGCCGTTGTCCGTGTGACGAACACCACCCAGTTCAACGGAACGAACACCATTAGCACGCTCGCGCCCCCGGCGATTGTGGCGGCGGAAGGGAGTTTCAGCTCCAACGGATCGTTTACGGCGAGTTCGGTGGAGGTGATCAACGCCGCGCCGTCTTTTTTGTCGGGCAGGGTGTTGGCGACCACGACCAACGGCTCCGGCCAGGTGCAGATGGCGACGCTGTGGGTCGAAGACAGCAGCGCCGACCTTGTGACTGACGCGGGCAAGGTGATGGCTGTGGATGTAAGCCAGGTGAGTCAGTACGATACTTGTTTTCTCGACAGCGTCACCACGACGGCGGTGTTCAGCAATACTTCGGTAATCGCAGGGCAGAGAGTTCTGATCGGAGGCACGGTCGCGGGCAGCGTCTTCACGCCCACGGAAATATCCCTGCGGCGGCAGGGCGTGTACGGGAAGCTGATGCCCGGCAGCGTCACCATCACCAGCGGCAATGCCGGGAGCTTTCAGCTCCAGAATGGCGGACTGGCGGGCTTTTCGGCGGCCGGCCTGTTTTCAGTGAACACGGGGGCGAATTCCACATTTTTTGGCATCAGCGGCGGATTGCCCACGCTGCAGGGGAGCACGACGGCCGTCCCGTTGATCACTCGCGGTTTGATCTTCAAAGATCCGTCCTCGGGCAATCCTGCGATGTGGGCGAGTTGGGTGGCAGCGCCCAACCAGTAGAGTGGAGCGTAGAGTGAAGCGTCATCCGGCATTCCGTGCAAAAGCAATCGGTATAATGCGAGTATGGCGAAGCAAGTGGTCCATGCCGTGTGTTCCCATGATTGTCCCGATGCCTGCGGCGTCCTGATCACCATTGACGGAGGGCGCGCGGTCAAGCTTCAAGGCGACCCGGAGCATCCGGTGACGCGCGGTTTTCTCTGCGCCAAAGTGGCGAAGTATCTGGACCGTGTGTATTCGCCGGACCGCGTGTTATACCCGATGCGGCGGATTGCGCCGAAAGGGGTGACCGCTGAGCAGCGGAGCCTAGCTCCGAATGGACAGCCGGGGGCGGCCGTCCCCACGGCGACTGAAACCTGGAAACGCATCTCCTGGGACGAGGCGTTGGACGAGATCACGCGGCGCTTGAAGGAAATTGCGGCCCGGCACGGTAGTGAATCCATCCTCCCGTATTCCTATGGCGGCACGCTGGGCGCATTGAATGGCGCTTCGATGGACCGCCGCTTTTTCCATCGGCTGGGCGCATCGCAGTTGGAGCGGGCGATTTGCTCTGCGGCCGGCGAGGCCGGACTGAAGTCGGTGATTGGCGCGAAGCTAGGCACCGAGCCGGAGCAGTTTACGCATTCGCGTTACATCATTGCGTGGGCATCGAATATTCATGGCAATAACGTGCATCTGTGGCCGTTCATTGCGGAGGCGCGGCGCAAAGGCGCGAAGCTGGTAGTGATTGACCCCTACCGCACGCGGACGGCGGCTTGCGCGGACTGGTATCTGCCGATCCATCCGGGGACGGACGCGGCGCTGGCGCTGGCCATGATGCACGTCATTATTGCGGAGAAGCTTTACGACGCAGACTATGTGGCGCGGTACACGATCGGATTTGAGCAGTTACGCGAGCAAGTCAAGAACTATCCGCCTGCTCAGGTGGCGCAATGCACGGGGATTGCGGCGGAGGACATCGTCCGACTGGCCCGCGAGTATGCGACGACGAAGCCGGCGGTGATTCGCTTGAATTACGGAGTGCAGCGCAGTCAGGGCGGCGGGATGGCGACGCGCGCGGTTGCAATGCTGCCATGCCTGATTGGATCGTGGAAGCAGGTGGGCGGAGGCCTGCAAATGTCCACCAGCGGGGCGTATGAACTGAACGGCGAGGCGCTGGAGCGGCCCGACCTGATGCGCGTTGCCCTGGGGCGGGATGCGCGCGTCGTGAACATGGTCGAACTGGGGAAGGCGTTGAATTCTCTCGACGATCCGCCGGTGAAGGCGTTGTTCGTCTACAACTCGAATCCCGCGGCGGTTTGCCCCAACCACAACGAAGTGGTGAGGGGCCTTAAGCGCGACGACTTATTCACGGTGGTGCATGAGCAGTTTTTCACGGACACGACCGATTACGCTGACATCGTGTTGCCCGCGACCACGTTTTTCGAACACAAAGACCTGCAGCGGGCCTACGGCCATTACTATTTGCAAATCTCAAACCAGGCGGTTGAGCCTGTCGGGGAATGCCGCTCCAACGTGGACCTATTCCGTGAACTGGCGCAGCGAATGAGCTTCACGGAGTCTTGTTTCCAGGACACTGTGGATGAAATGATTGACCAGGCGCTGGATTCGGAGAATCCGTGGCTCAAGGGAATCAGCCGGGAGCGTCTGGAACGGGACGGACACGTGCGCCTGAATTTTGGGACTGAGGATGAGAAGCCGTTTCTCCCGTTCGCCGAAGGCGGGTTCCGCACACCGTCGGGCAAGGCGGAGTTTTACAGCGAAACGTTGAAGATGCAGGGTCTTGATCCAGTGGTCGAGTTCGTTGCCCCGGAGGAGTCGAGACACAGCGACAAGAGGGCATTTCCTCTTGAACTGCTGGCCCGCAAGGCTGACAATTATCTGAACTCCACTTTCTCCAATCTGGCATCGCATCAGCCGCTGGAAGCGCCGGACTGCATCGAGATGCATGAGGAAGATGCTCGGGCAAGGGGCATCCGTGACGGGGACAGCGTGCGAGTGTTCAATCACCGGGGAGAAATTCAATTACAGGCCAAAGTGGACGGCACGGTGCGGCCGGGAGTGGTGTCGGCCAGGCTGCATTGGGCAAAGTTGACCCCCGGTTTGCGAAATATTAACGTCCTCACCTCAGAAAAACTTTCCGACATGGGCAACTCCGCGACGTTTTATTCCGTCTTGGTGGAAGTGGAATCTACGCGACGGCGAAATGCCGTCTCCTAGGTGGGTCGTGGGGCTTGGACGAGCCTCGACGGCCTACCGTATAATGTGAGTTTTCCTACACACTGACTTTCGAGGTACGTCGCGATCTTTCGCCGCAAACAACCAAGGGATTTTTTTGTGTCCGATTCCGGCCGCCGCAGCCGGGCTGTGCGGTCGGACGGCCACATTGGCCGTTGGACGGCGCTGCTGCTGATGCTGCTGCTGGCCGCGACCGGCCTGGGCCGGGCCCAGACCGACATCATCTCGGAAATTGAGGTCCAGGGGAACCGGCGCATTCCGGCGGAGACGGTCCGCGCACGCGTGCTGACCCGGGCCGGCGATGTCTACGAGGCGGCCAGCCTGGAACGCGACTTCAATTCGCTGTGGAACACCGGCTACTTCGAGGACGTGCGTTTTACCCGCGAACAGACGCCGAAGGGCTGGCGGATCATCGTTCAGGTGAAAGAAAAGCCCACCATCCGGGAAATCAATTATGTGGGGCTGAGTTCGGTCACCACCAGCGACGTGCTGGATCGCTTTAAGCTGGCCAAGGTTGGACTGTCGGTGGAAAGTCAATACGACCCGACGCGAATCAAGAAGGCGGAGGTCGCCATCAAGGGACTGCTCTCCGAGCACGGACGGCAGTTCTCGACCATTCGGTCGGAGGTGCGCCTGATTCCTCCGGCGGCCGTGGGGATCACGTTTGTGGTCAAGGAAGGGCCCAAGGTCAAGGTCGGCATCATCAAGTTCCAGGGCAACAAGAACATCAAGACCCGGACGTTGCGGGCGGCGATGCGGAACTTGAGGCCGGTTGGAGTCCCGCACTCCATTTTCCTCGAGAACATTTTTTCCAAGACCTACGACGCCTCGAAGCTCGACGAAGACACGGAACGGGTGCGGGCGGAATATCAGAACCGTGGATATTTTAAGGTCGTGGTCAGCCAGCCCACCACCCAGATCCACGACACCGGCCACAAGGAATTCCATGTGCCACTGGTGCAGCACGGACCCGGCAAAGCGGTGGACATCACCATGCCCATTGACGAAGGGGAGCATTACACGCTGGGTGGCATCACGTTCAAAGGGAACAAGGCGGTGACCAACGTGAAGGCGCTGCGCGCGCTGTTCCCGATCAAAGATGGCGATGTGTTCAGCCGGCAGAAAATCGGCAAAGGCCTGGAGGCATTGCGCAAGGCATACGGAGAGCTGGGCTACATCAATTTTACGTCCGTGCCCGACACCACGTTTGACGACGAAAAGAAGCTGGGCTTTTTAAGTTTTGATCTGGACGAAGGCAAGCAGTTCTATGTGCGCCGCATCGAGTTCCAGGGCAACACTACCACGCGCGACAAGGTCATCCGCCGCGAACTGGCACTGGAGGAAGGCGGCATCTACAACTCGCGCCTGTGGGAACTCAGCCTGCTGCGTTTGAATCAGCTCGGTTATTTTGACCAGCTCAAGCCCGACGACCCCAACATCACTGACAGGCAATTGGATGAAAAGAGCGGGACGGTGGATCTCACGCTGAAGGTGAAAGAAAAAGGCAAGAACCAGATCGGACTGAACGGCGGAGTCAGCGGGCTGGAAGGCGCTTTCATCGGCCTGAATTATTCGACCAACAACTTTCTCGGACGCGGCGAAACCTTGCAGGTACAGGCGCAGGTCGGCAACCTGGCCCGCAATATATTGTTCGGCTACACCCAGCCTTACGTGTTCGACCGCCCGCTCCAGCTCGGGGCCACGGTCTACTTCAACAAGATCAGCTTCAATCAGGCGCGCCAGCTTTCTCTGTTCAGTGGACAGACCTTGAACCTGCCCAACGCCGTGCTGCAGAACCTGCAGAACTATTCGCAATCGAGCGAGGGATTTACGGGTTCGCTGAGCTATCCGTTGCGGCGCTCCTTCAAGCGCCTCGGCATCACCTATTCGTTCGACCGGTCTTCGCTGATTGCGCTCAGCACCGCGTCCAAGGGGCTGTTCACCTCGCTGGCCTTCCGCGGCGTCACCGGGCCGAATGCGCTGAACGGCATCATCACCAGCAAGATTTTCCCCAATTTTTCGTTCAGCACGATTGACAGTCCAATCTCGCCGCACTCCGGTCACAGTTTGACGCTGGGCGCGGAGCTTGCGGGGCTGGGCGGGACGGTCCGCTCCATCCGGCCCATCGTGCAGTACAAGAAGTGGGTGCCGGTGCAGAATCGCCGCAACGCCGTCGGCTTCAACTTTCAGGGATCGTTCATCAGCGGGTTTGGCGGGCTGGTGGCGCCTCCGTTCCAGCGCTTTTACATGGGCGGCGAGTATGACCTGCGCGGGTTCGACACGCGCACGATTTCGCCGGTGGCGTTCCTGCCCAGCGCAGGCAGCATTACTCTTGTCAATAACGATGGGAAGGCGATACCGTGGGACCCGCAGAATCCTGCAAGGGGAAATGTCACGATTCCTATTCCGGTGAACCAGATCACGTTCCCCGGCGGAGACCTTAGCCTTACCACGAATCTCGAATACCGCATCACCATCGCGGGCCCGGTGGCGATCGCTCCTTTCATGGATTTTGGAATTGATCCCATCCTTCGTCGTTCGCAACTGCAAATTGCTTCAGTGCAGTACCAAACTCTGATTGGCACGCCGTTTGGCTGCCCGAGTCCCGACTCGACGCTTGCCAAGTGCGATCCGACCGGACAACAAACTCTCTTGCAGATTCTGGGCAAGAATCCATCGAACCAGCTTGCAATCCTTAGCTCCACGAACTGGAAGCCGCGAATGTCAACCGGTTTGGAATTGCAGATGTTTTTACCGGTGGTCAACGCCCCATTCCGCATTTACTGGGCTTACAATCCACTACGCCTGAACACGCCGGCGAATGCGTTGTTGCTGGGAAAGACGCCGATCACGCGCAACATGTTTCCGGCCGGAGGCGATGGAGACTACACCTACAATCTGGCCTTGCAGACCTTTGCCCCGAACTTCGTCATTCGCGAGCCGCGCAAGACATTTCGCTTCACCGTGGCCACGACGTTCTAACAGCTAAAGCCGGAAGGGGACAGGGATTGGTTTGACGGGCCCGATCCATGATCCATATAATGTTTGAGGCTCTGTACCGTGTGCCCGTTTCTGTGGCGGCACGACGGAGTTCACGCCAGCACGATCCGGCGTGGAAGGGCGGCTACTGAATCTCGCGCCTTTCCGACAGCGGCCCGCTCAGGATGGAAGAAGGTCGTGGGCGTGGTTCGGCATTGCCACTGACGAGTTTCCAGTAGTTCAATCCCGGAACAGAGTGCTCGAAACAGCACGTTCCAAGGAGTTCAACCGATCCATGTCCATGCGATCCAGTTTTGTTCGGCTCACGACACTCAAGTTTACGCGCTTCTGTCTGGCCGCTGCCCTCGCTAGCTTTGCGATTGCAGCTTTGGCCCAAACCAGCACCGCGGTCGCTCCGGCCGCCACCACCCCGGCCTCCGCTCCTGTTCCCGCGCCAACCACGGGTACGAAGGTGGGCAGCATCAACATCGAGCAGGCGATCTTCGGCACCAATGAAGGCCGCCGTGACATCGACGGTCTCAGCAAGAAGCTCGAGCCCAAACAAACCGAGCTCAAGCGCCAGAACGACGAACTGGAAGAACTGCAGAAGCAGTTGCAGACCCAGGGCGACAAGCTGAACGAAGATGCGCGCGGCACTCTAGTGAAGCAGATCGAGACCAAGAAGAAGTCGTTTGACCGCTCCGTGCAGGATGCCCAGGAAGAAGCGGGCAATCAGCAGCAGGAGATCGCGAACCGCATCCTGCAGAAAATGGCACCCATGATCGTCAAGTATGCCCAACAGAACGGCTTCGGGATGATTGTGGACACCACCAAGCCCTGGCCGCAAGGGCCGGTGCTGTGGTATGGCGAGTCGTTGGATATCACCAAGCAGATTGTGGATGGTTACAACGCGCAGTCGGGCGTTCCCGCTCCTGCGAACTCTGGTGCAACGGCGAAGCCTGCGGCCCCCAAAACTGCGGCACCAAAGCCGGCGGGCACGACGAAGCCTGCCACCAAGCCGGCCGAGCCGCCAAAGTAGATCGGCCAGACACCGTTTGTATCAGCAAAGTTCCCACAGACCGCGCGCAAGCGCGGTCTTTCTTTTTATCTGAAAATCGCCGAAGCGTTCACCCGCGGTGTCTCTACCGGCAGCGTCTTCACAACGAGGGAGGCTGCCATGTTTGCCGAGAGTTTGCTGGAAGTGTCTCCGTCGCAACGCCTGCGTAAGGGTTGGCTGACGGTGGTTTCCATTTCTTTTCAGGCGACGATCATTGTCTGCTTGCTGTTGCTCCCGCTGGTAAAGCCAGAGGGATTGGCCTCCATCCGGCGTGTTCCGGCTGCAATTAGCTGGTTCGGCTCTCCGCGGCCGGTTCAGATCGCCCAGCAGCAATTTGGATCCATCCACGTTGGAACCAATACGATTACTGTGCCTCATGTCTGGTCGTTCCGGTCCGGGTCGGCGAAAGATGGCCCCGATGCGCCCCCGGCTTGCATCATTTGTCCGGGCGCGGCCGCGGGACCCATGGGGCCGGAGAGCCTGCCCTTGGGCAATGCCCAGCCGACGCTGCCGCAAGCGCCGGTCGTCCAGCCGCGTGTCAGCCATCCGCCGCGCGTTTCGCATTGGATGGGAGGCAACCTCATCTCAAAAATGCAGCCGCAGTATCCCGCAATTGCAAAGACTGCAGGAGTTCAAGGCGAGGTTGTATTGCAGGCCGTGGTCAGCCGGGAAGGGACCATCGAAAATCTCAAGGTGCTGAGCGGCCATCCGCTGCTGGTTCGGTCGGCCATTGAAGCGGTATCGCAGTGGCGCTACCGGCCTTACTACTTGAATGGCGAAGCCATTGAAGTGGAGACGCAGGTGAGAATCAACTTTACGCTGAACCGCTGAGTGAACCGGCTAGACGGAGTGGATGGCCGCAGGGAGTAGTCCGTCGGTTACCGGATCCGGCATGGCGCGCCCGCTATAATCAGCCGCAATGACCTGGGTCACATCACGATGACCACGACCGCCGAAGTCTCCAGCCGCGTTGCGACCCGTCCCACCTGGGCGGAAGTCTCGCTGGCCACGCTGCAGAACAATTTCCGCATCGTGCAGGCGCACGTCGGGCGGGATGTCACCGTTTGTGCGGTGGTTAAAGCGGACGCTTACGGCCACGGCGCGGTCGAGTGTTCACGCGCGCTCGAACAGGAAGGCGCGCGCTGGTTGGGTGTGACCTCGCTGGACGAAGCTATTCCATTGCGCAAGGCCGGCATTCAGTCGCGCATCCTGTTGATGACTGGATTCTGGCGCGGCGAGGAGTCTGAGATCGTTCGTCTGCGCTTGACGCCGACGGTCTGGGAACCCTGGCAGATTGAGTCTCTGGAGGCGGCCGCCGCCGCTCAGGGCGTCCAGCACCAGGTGCACTTCAAAGTGGACACCGGCATGGGCCGGCTGGGCGCGGCAATCGAAACTCTGCCCGGCGTTCTGAAAATTCTGAGTGCGGCGAAGCATCTCGAAATGGAAGGCCTCTCCACGCATCTGGCATCGTCGGAAATTATGGACGCGCCATCGGTCGCGGAGCAGGAACGCAATTTCGAACAGGCCCGCAACACGGTGCGGGAAGCGGGATTCGATCCAGCTCTGGTTCACATGGCCAACACAGGCGCGACCATTTCCCGCCGCGAGACCTGGTACAAAATGGTGCGGCCGGGCATCGCGCTGTATGGCTACCACCTGCCATTCATGCGCGCCGGGCGCGAAATCAGCGGCGGAACCCTGCGTCTGCCGGTGAAGCCCGTACTCACCTGGAAGACGCGCATACTCTCGCTGCGCAGCTTCGCGGCGAACCAGTCACTCGGCTACGGCGGCATGTACGTCACTCCGGCGCCGGCGCACGTTGCGGTGCTGCCCGTTGGATACGCCGATGGCTACAGCCGCCAGCTCTCGAATCGCGGCCGAGTGATTGTCCGCGACCACTACGCCCCCATCGTCGGACGCGTTTCCATGGACCTTACGTTGGCCGACGTCACCGGTATTCCCGGTGTTTCCGTCGGAGATGAAGTCATCCTGCTCGGCGCATCCGGCCCCCTCAGTGTGGACGCGCTCGAGCACGCCGAACTGACCGGCAGCACCGCCTACGAAGTGCTGTGCAATATTTCCAAGCGCGTGCCCAGAAGGTATGGGAGCTAGCAATACTCATGTGGGGACAGCCGCCCCGGCTGTCCGGTCGGGCGAAGCCCGATGGTCTGCCTCGCGCGTGTCCGGTTCTACGACAAGCACGCCCTGAGACATTTCCTCCGCATCGGCGAAGTCGAGGTCGTCGTCAAATCGCGAATGAGCCGACCGCCTTCAATTCCCTTGCGTTCCCACCCCCTCGTCTATGGTTAAATGCCCTTGGTGAAGATCGCCATTGACTTGCGGCGGATGACCGACTTCGGTGTTGGCACATATATCCGCAATGTCGTGCGCACACTGTCCCGCCTTGACCGTGACAATACCTATCTCTTGATTGGCCCGCAGGACCGGATCAAGGAGATCGGCCCGCTGCCGGGGCACTTTCACGGTGTCCCGCTGACTGGCTCAGAGCGGTCTTTGCAGGGCTACCGTGAGTTTCGCACGGCGGTGAAGCGGTTGGATTGCGACCTCGTCCATATCCCCAATCTCTTCTCGGTCCCACGCGCACTTTCTTGTCCCTATGTGATGACGGTGCATGACCTGTTGGAGCACATGTCGCGGGCGCGCGGGCAAACCGGGTTCTGGCAGTCGCTTCATTTCCGGCTCACTCAACGCGTACTTGGCGGCGCGAACAAAATCCTTGCCGTCTCCAACTTCACCAAGCATGAGATCGTGAAACTTTTCGGTATTCCCGAGGGCAAGATCGAGGTCGTCCACAACGCCATTGACGAGCGTTTTTTTCATGGCCACGCCAGCGCCGGCGACCGCGAGATGATCGCCCAGCGCTATCAGGTGAACTATCCGTTCCTGCTTTATGTTGGCCGCGTGAGTCCGCACAAGAACGTACTGCGCATGATCGAAGCATTTTCGGTACTGAAGGCGGAACTCAAGAAAGACGATCTTTTTCCCGGCCTCAAGTTCATCATCATCGGCGACGATCTGGCGAGCAATCCGGGACTGCGCACGGCCGTGATCAAGAGCGGAATGAAAAACGACGTCAGGTTTCTGGGATTTGTTCCGATTGAAGTGCTGCGGATTTTCTACGATTCGGCCAAGGTCTTCGTCTTCCCGTCGCTGTATGAGGGCTTCGGCCTGCCGCCGTTGGAGGCCATGGCCCACGGCACGCCAGTGGTTACATCGAACGTTACGTCCCTGCCCGAGGTGGTCGGGAACGCGGCCGTGCGCGTGAATCCGGAAAACGTTTTTGAAATCATGCACGCACTGCGGCGCGTGCTCACCGATCCGCAGTTGCGCGAGCAGATGAAGCAGCGCGGATACCAGCAAGCCGCCCGCTTCTCCTGGGACATGTCTGTCGGCAAGATATTAGGAATCTACGGTCAGGCGCTGCGTCCGGCCAACCCGTTGTCGCAGGCAGCCGCGAACGGACCGTTGGCAACTCCGGAGGCAAAATGAATCTCGTGCCGCCGCGAAACCGAACGACCCGGATCCGGCGACGCATACGCGCCTACTTTACCAGAGGCTGACCCGGGGAAAGCAGCGAGTGGCGGTGCAGTTTGGCGAGGATCGGAGTGCGGTCGGCGTCAGTTTTCAACGTAGTAAGACGCTTGCGAAGTTTGGCGATTTTTTCTGCGCGAGTACGGCGGCGGCGAATTTCCGGCCGGCGGCTGGGTGCGGACATGTGATGTGCTCCTGGGCAATGAGATTTGCAGCCAATGTGCCCGTTGCGGACTTTGTAGTCCAATGTTATGGCTATACCTATTGGATCGGAGACCGCGAAAACTGTCAACAATACCTCCTCTTGGCGGCTGAACTGTTTCGGAACCGGGGGGAGTGCCCGGCGTACCTTAATGTTTGGCTGAAATCACTCTTCGGCCGTCACGTCAAGGCCCTCTCCCATTAGAATCCAGGAGGCCTGTAGCGCCGTCGCTTCGTCGTCGGTTAGGTAGCGCACATTCAGGTTGATGATTTTTTCGTTCGAAATGTAGAGGTTGTTGCTAGGGATTTTCTTCCAGTAGGAGTCCGCGTCAGGCTTTGCCGTACCCTTCCCGATGTCCCGGAGAAGCCCTTGCCGATCAAATCGCCACGGGTACTCCAGAAAGACGCCCGACAGTTGACCCTCCTTGTCCAGGAAGAAATCAAGCACGTGTCCTTTGTAGAGGACATCTAGACTCGTCAACACGTCCACCCAAACCTCTCGCGCCGGTTGGGGCGGATAGCTGAACGGGGTGAGCAAAACATGCCACTCGCTGATAGCTGGCAACAGGAGTTTGGTCGCCGTCCAAAGATATAATTTTCTGGGTATTCCCGTGAGACTCTCGCGCCACCGCCCGTAGTTTCGAGTCAGCCAGGCACAAATCCACGCTTCAAGCAGCACTAAGACGTAATACCAGACAAGGAAGCGCCCCTGTCTGCGAATCACCTGGTTAGTGGCCGCCCAGTAGACGTGGTTCTGCCCTTGTTCACCAAGGGCCTTGTCGTTTATCGCCGCGGCAAGAACAATACGATATGCGTCTCGTCTGTCGGCAGAAGAGCTCTGCTGGATTCCGAAGGGCCAATTTGCAACCGTCCAAACCAACGCAAGAGCAAGGAAAAATGGCAGGATTGAAGCGAGAACTGCAAAGGTGAATTCTTCGGCACGCGTACGCTGAAACTTAATGATGCGAGGCAGAAACAGAGAGTAAAACGACCTAAACAGGCCACTTGGAACAAGCAAGTAAGCCACGACGAAGAAAGTGGCGAAAAGGCCGATCATCAATGGCCCTCAATCATTCAATATTTCTTATCGGCCCGTGATAGCTGCCTCAGGAACTTTCCGCCTTACTACGAAACTTCGACCGGCATCATCACGAACACGCGCAAGTCCGGTCTTTGCAAGCTCATGCTGAACCTGTGGGTCCGATTTGATTTTCTCGACCAGCCGCCGAGCTTCGTCCTTCTCGGCTCCCCCCGTGGTTCTCAAAGCGGAAGACAGCGTTTCGAGGTTTGAAATCATGGCAACACGCCCTCTCTTATAGATACACCAACCTGCAGGAAAGTCAAACTTCTCCGTCAACGTAAAGTTCGATCTTTAGCCGCGCAAGCTGAATTCAAGTCTCTTGAAACAGAGTCATTTGTGGCAGCCGGGCCTGTAAGCCGAATTTTGTCCGCCGGATTGCTCCGGTGGGACGGCCATTCCTCTGGGCCACGCATTGCTGCGAGGCTCTAGCGACCTACCCGAAGGTTTGCACGCGCCGAGCCGGCACGTGTCCGCGATCGAAACCGCGAACTCCCTTCCTATTTGGTCTTGCTCCGTGTGGGGTTTGCCCTGCCCGCTGCATCACTGCCGCGGCGGTGCGCTCTTACCGCACCTTTTCACCCTTACCCGAGTCTCAAAGGACAAGTCCCGAAAGACGCGGGCGGTATATTTTCTGTGGCACTTTCCGTCGAATGGGCTTAAACCCACCCTCCCGGACGTTATCCGGCACACTGCTCTGCGGAGTTCGGACTTTCCTCCCGTCTGCGTCCGTAGACGCAGGGGGCGACCGTCCGGCCCAGCTGCCAACAGATTCATTATATGTTAACCGGGTCTACTCAAGCTCCGCCTTGAGCGGCTCGCGGAATTGAAAACTTATCGGATCACCAACCTCTGACCCGGAACGCGATACCGATCGCTCCAGCGCGGATGGGCAAGACGTTTCGTTGCATTCGGTACGTGGGGGCGCACTGTGCTTCGCGCAGTCTCGGCATCTATCGTGTCGTAGTCGCAGCCTTCGACGTCAGGATGGTTCTCGTCGCACGGGATCAGCAGAACGGCATGGTTGTTGCCGTTGGCGTCCGGCCCCTGGGCGGCGATCTCTCCATGGTCGTTAATCTGTGCCGCCTCAACCAGCACGATGCCGGAGTTCGGCGGAAGAAGAGTATTCAGGTCCACCATGGGACCGCCATCCTCCCATAGGAATGGAAGCGTGGTGACACCACCATTCGGCCCAGAATTTCCGACCACCTGCGCTGACGCGTTAATCGACCAGGCTGCGGCGAAATCATCCCCGCTATGAAGTACGCCGAGGTAGGTCGTTTGCCATTTCCTTTCCCTTTTTCGCCAGAGGATGGCGCCGTAATTGCCGTCCGGGGCCAACCCATAACCGACGATCTCTCCAGCATCGTTGACCGCAAATGCACCTCCGGCACCAAGCGTGCTCAGTTCCTTCATCCCGGTCGCACGATCCCAAACAAAGGCGAGGTTCGTCGGGTCCCCAGGCCGACTGGTCTCACCGACGACTCGGCCCCGGTTATTAAGGTCCCACGCGATGGTGCAGGTGCCCCCAAGTCCGCCGATGTCCTTCATTCCATTCTTCTTGTCCCAGATGAAAGTGCCGGTAGTTAAGGCGAAATTGAGTCCAGAGCAGAAAGGGCTTGGAACCGAATTGACGTAGGACCACCCGACAACTTGTCCGCGATCGTTGATCAGGGCGGCGATCGCATCGGTGCCGGTCCCCAAGGTGCCCAGGTCCTGCATCACTCCGTCTTTCCAGTAAAACGCCCGCGATTGGGTCCCGTAGCCGGGAAACTGCATGGTGTTAGGATCGGGAACCGTGTTCTGAGCAGATCCGACGACCTCGCCGCGATTGTTGACACCCATGGAAAAGCTGTTGTATCCACCCGGCAAGGTTCCGAGATCGGTCATGGTCCCGTGGTCCCAAAGAAGAGCGTGAATCTGGGTTATCAGAAACCCCGCCAATGGATCAGGCTGACCGTTGTCGCCGGCTCCCGTCATTGCCCCGCTTGCACTGATCCAGTTGACTTGGCTGTCGAAGCCGCCGGACAGCCGGCCCAGATCGGTGGTCACACCATCCCGTAGCTGAAACGCGTCACCGGCATAGCAGTTGCCGAAGCCGCAGTATGGGTAGTCCGACCCAGGAGTGTTCGCAAAGCCGGTGAGCGTGCCGCGATTGTTCAAGACTCCGGCGCGGGGTAATTGTGGATTTTGCAGACCGCTCGAGGGCCCGCCGAAGGTGCCCGGATCAACGATTTGGTAGTGATGGTATCGGTGGTGCTTCTTCGCAGCTTCCTGCCCCGTCGCTTGAAGAGACAGAGCTAGCGCGGCGAATGACGTCACGGCGATGATGCAACTATGTCTTAGGGATTTCATGCACGCTTCTCCGAGAGTTCGCGTTGCCGCGGCCTAGCGAGCTGAGTAAATTTGCCCGCGGCGTTTCGCAGGCGCAACTCTGGGCCGCTTTCGTGGCTACGTCAATGCCGGGTGCATGACCCGTGCGTGACAAATTTGTTCCCTGACGTAACTGGATCGTGCTCAATCACTTAGAGGGATACTTGGCCTCATTCCGGGCGAATCCGTGTTACACTCACGAGCGTTTCTTCCCCTCGCAGGCCCGCGTATGCCCATCGAGAAGGCAAACGAATCCAGCCACATCCTCGCCTTTGGCGACTTCGCGCTCGAACTGCGCACCGGCGAACTCCGGAGCAATGGCCATCGCACTATTCTTCAGGAAAAACCCCTTCAGATTTTGGTGGCACTGCTGGAGCGGCCGGGAGAAATGGTCACGCGGGAAGAATTGATCCAGCGGCTCTGGCCGGTTGGCACGTTTGTGGATTTCAATCTCGGCCTGAACAAGGCCGTGAACCGGCTGCGCGAAGTGCTGGAAGATACCGCCGACAATCCCGTCTTTATTGAAACGATTCCCCGTCGGGGCTACCGGTTCATCGCACCGGTAAGGGTTGATCTCAGCCTGCTGGAACCAGCACCAAGTGCCGAGCTCGAGGCGCGGCCGGAATCGCCCGTCGTAACTGCGGCAGAGTCGAAGGCGACGCCGATGTGGCGCGCCGCCGGTCTGGTCGGGATCGGAATGTTGCTAATCGTCGTCTGCGGCTCGCTTTATCGCGGGGCCTTCCCCCCGGCGCTTCACGTCACCCAGATTACCCGCTTAACCAACTCGGGCCGTCTGGAACCCTGGGGCAGAATTACTTCCGACGGTTCGCGGTTGTTTTTTCTCGAGCGCGAGGGAGACCACTGGAATACGCGGCAAACTTCGGTGGCGGGCGGAGAGAGCGAGCCCTTTGGCTCGTCGCCCCGCAACGCGAAAATCTTCGACGTGTCTCTCGACAAGTCGGAGATGCTGTTCGCTCCCTTCACTTCGCGAAACCCCGACCTTGCGTTGTGGGCCATGCCCCTCGTAGGCGGAGCGCCCCGTCGTGTAGGAGACATTCTCGCCAGTGCGGCTAACTTCTCACCCGATGGATCCCAGATCGCCTTCACCAACACCAACGGCGCGTTCGTCGCCAACCGCGACGGTTCCGGTCTCCGCCAGTTGGCGGCCTTGCATGACTGCTGGACCATCGCCTGGTCTCCGGATGGCAAAATTATCCGCTTCACGCAGGATGGCCCGCATCTTTGGCAAGTCTCCCCTGCCGGCGGCGATCTTCATCTTTTTCTTCCGGCCTGGGCCGCCCGCGAGGGCCGCTGGACCGCCGACGGCACCTATTACATTTTCGTCTCTCCCAAAGAAAGCCCGCGGACCCTCAAAGACGCCCCCAGTGCTCTCTGGGCCCTTCGCGAGTCTTCCTTCCCACCCTGGCCGCGGCCGGTGCCGACAGAACTCGTCTCTGCTCCCGTCTCCATGGACGACCCGATGCCTTCCCGTGACGGGCGCACGATCTTCGCGTTCGGCGGCCTTGGCGAACAGATTGACGTGGTCCGCTTCGATCCAACCTCTCATCAGTTCAAGCCAACCCTTCCCGGCCTCCATGTGACGGAAGTCCAGTTCTCTCCGGATCACCAGTGGATGCTCTACACCAACTGGAACCAACTGTGGCGCAGCCGGCCCGATGGCAGCGATCGCTTGCAACTCGCCGGGCCTCCTTCCATCCCTCATAACTACTTTGCTCAATGGAGTCCCGACTCGAAGCACATCCTGTTCGAAGACGTGGAAAACGACAAGGGCACAATCTATGTCGCATCGGCCGAGGGCGGTCCGGTGCAAGAGCTGCTGCCGCCCGGCCCTTCACGGCGGGACCCTACCTGGTCGGCGGACGGACAGACCATCGTGTTCTCCATCGAGGAGCAACGCAGCGCGGCTCCTCCCTCGAAACGCGGCCTGTATTTCTACGATCTCGCCACCGGCCGCAGCACATTGATTCCTGATTCCGCCGGACTGGCCCTATCCCGCTCGTCCCCGGACGGTCACTTTCTGGCGGCCCTATCGGAAGACGGATCCGCGCTTAGAGTCCTCGACCTCAGAACGCGCCGCTGGCGCGAGGTTGCGCGCGGGACTCTGATTGCATTCTCCATGTGGTCGGCGGACTCCGCGCTGTATTTTCAGGATATTCTTGCCCCCGGGGAACCGGTGTACCGCGTTCAACCCGGCACCTCCGCCCCCCAGCGTGTTTACAGCTTCGAGGATATTTTGAAGAACGGCGCGCAGCGCTGCGCTTTTCAGGGCTTCACACCGGATGGCGCTCTGCTGGTCCAAGTCAACCGCGGCGGCGGCGACATCTATGCGCTCACCGTCGGCCTACCCTGAAGTCGTCGAGTATCGTCTTTCGCAGAGGAGCCTCTCCGGGCTGATAGACTGATGGGCAAGCCGAAGAGCCGATTTTCTCGGAAACCGAATCCCGTCTCATGAATACCGTCGAAGCCATTCGCATCGCGTTGCAATCGCTCTGGGCCAACAAGCTGCGCTCGGTGTTGTCCACCCTCGCCATTGTGATTGGCGTGGCCGCGGTGATTGCCGTCGTCACCTTCGTCGCCGGCATTGACGGCTACGTCGCCGGAAAAATTTTCAACCTCGGCGCCGACGTCTTCATCATGTCCAAGGTTTCTCCCGCCGACACCAGCGTCGAACACTACCTCGAATCCGAAAAACGCAAGAACCTCGACATGGAGGACTACCAGGCCGTCCTGGCGGCGTGCCGCCATTGCGACTACGTCGGCGCGGCCCTGCGCAACAGCAACGGACACATAAAATACGCCGAACAATCCATCAACGACAGCACCGTGCAGGGCATCACTCCCTCCATGGCCCCCATTTATGACACCGACCTGAGTGCTGGCCGGATGCTTACCGAGACCGATCTCAACGCCCGCTCTCCGGTCGCCGTCATCGGCACTGACATCGTCGAGCACCTGATGCCGGGGGTGGATCCCCTCGGACGCGAAATCCGCCTCGATGGTTGGACCTATACCGTGATCGGCGTGGGCAAGAAGAAGGGGAAAACGCTGGGCCAGAGTCTGGACAACTACATCATGATTCCCATCAGCGTGTATCTCAAGCAGTACGGATTGCACGCCGACAGCGTGCGCATTTCCGGTAAGGCCGCGGCAGCGGGCGTCTCGCTCAATGAAGCCGTGGACGAGGCCCGCGTGGCCTTGCGCGCGCATCGTCACGACCGCGTGGGCGCCGAGGACAGCTTCGAGATCGAAACCAATGCCAGCCTGCTCGGCATCTGGAAAGATTTCAGCAGTACATTCTTTATGGCCACCATCGGCGTCGCCTGCATCGCGCTGGTCGTGGGCGGCATCGTGATTATGAACATCATGCTGGTCGCGGTGACGGAACGCACCCGCGAAATTGGCATTCGCAAGGCGCTGGGTGCCAGGCGCGAGGACGTGCTGATGCAGTTCCTGGTCGAGTCCGTCATCCTCGCCTTGCTGGGAGGCGCGCTGGGCGTAATGTTGGGGGCGGGGTTTGCCCTGACGGTTACGGCTTTGATCGGGATGCCTTCGGCCATCAAGTTATGGGCGGTCGGCGCCGGGTTGCTGGTCTCGGCCAGTGTCGGCGTGTTTTTCGGCGTCTATCCCGCGCGTAAGGCGGCCATGCTCGATCCCATTGCGGCGCTGCGCTTTGAATTGTAGGGTCTGCTGCTCATGATCAAGAAAGATGAATTCGGCGAAATCATCCGCATGGCGGTGGACACCATTCGCAGCAACAAGCTGCGCTCGTCGCTTACCGTCCTCGGCATCGTCATTGGAGTTGCGGTGGTGATCGCGGTCTCCTCGATTGGACGCGGCCTGAACGACAACGTGCAGGACCTGGTCACCAGCATCGGCTCCAACGTCATCTTCGCCTTCCATTTGGAACCCTTCACCTTCGGCCGGCCCACGGAAGAAATGCGTACTCGCAAGGAACTCACCTACGACGACTCGCTTGCCATTCGCGAATTGCCCCACGTCAAGGCGGTCAGCGCCGGCGTCCGCTATTTTCGCCCGGAACTGGGGGTTGGTTCGTTTGCGGTGAAATACGGCGACAAGAAGGTGAAGAACACCATTCTCGAGGGCGATCAATCTTCCGCCAAAGAGGTGTTCGACCTGCAAATCGCGTCCGGCCGTTGGTTTGAGGAAGTGGACGAAGAACATCGCTCGTCCGTCGTCTTGCTGGGATCGGACACGGTCGAAGAATTGTTCGGCGCCAACGACCCTTTGGGGAAAGAGGTCAACATTGAGGGCCAGCTCTTTACCGTGATTGGCGTCGTCAAGCAGGTGAAGTCGGTGTTTGGCGGGGGCAAGAACCCGGAAGACAATAAAGCGATTTTCCCGTTGAGCACGCTGCGCAAACTCCATCCCGAACTCAAGCAGCATTGGATCAGCATCAAAGCCACCTCGCACGACGACATGCCCAAAGCCATTGACGAGATTCGCGAACTCCTGAGACGCCGCCGCCGTGTGCCGCCCAACAAGCCCGACAACTTCGCGGTGTTTACTTCCGATTCCATCTCCGACACCTGGAACCAGCTCACCGGAATGCTGTTTATCGGCATGTTCGCGATCTCCAGCGTCGGCTTGATTGTGGGCGGCGTCGGCGTCATGAACATCATGCTGGTCAGCGTCACCGAACGTACGCGCGAAATCGGTGTGCGCAAAGCCATCGGCGCGCGCAAGCGCGACATTTTGCTGCAGTTCACCCTCGAGGCCATCATCCTGACCGCTGTGGGCGGCGTGATTGGCGTGCTGTTCGGCGGGTTCGTCGTTTGGGGCATCCCGGCCGTCTTCCCGTCGCTGCCTGCCACCCTGTCGGTCTTCTGGGCGACGTTCGGGTTCGCATCCGCTGCCGGAGTCGGTCTGGTGTTCGGTATTTATCCTGCCTGGAAGGCTGCCAACCTTGATCCCATCGAAGCGCTGCGCTATGAATAGGTCTTTCCACCCCGCATGATGTACTCCGCGCTGCTGATGATCGAGTCTGTCGCTGTGCTTGGCAGCGTCACAGGTTCTGTTTACTACCTCCTCTGTCTGCGCGGCGCGAGGGCATTCCAGCGCGAGAGAGAAAAGCTGCGCCAGTTCGCCGACGCGGCAGCTGCGCTTCCACCAGTCTCGATTCTCAAACCGCTTAAGGGCGTGGACCCGGAAATCTACGAAAGTTTCCGCAGTCATTGTTTACAGAACTATGGCGACTTCGAACTTATTTTCGGCGCTTCTGATCCTGAAGATCCGGCAGTCGCCAGTGTGCGCCGTCTGCAGGCTGAGTTTCCGGAGCGGCGAATCGAGATGGTCGTCTGCGCCAATTCGCCGGGCCCGAATGTAAAGGTCACCAACCTTGCTCAAATGGCCCGCGCCGCGCGGCATGACGTCCTCATCGTCAACGACAGTGACATTCGCGTGGAGCGCGACTATCTGCGGCAAGTCACAGCACCGCTGCAATCGGAGAGCGTTGGCCTGGTGACCTGTCTCTATCGCGGCAAGGCCGCCCCCACCCTGGGATCGCGCCTGGAAGCGCTCGGCATCAGCTCTGATTTTTGCGCCGGAGTGCTGGCGGCGCGACAGATCGAGGGCGGCATCCGGTTCGGATTAGGTTCGACGCTGGCTTTCCGGCGGGCTGATCTGCAACGCATTGGCGGCTTCGAGGCCATCGCAGATTATCTCGCCGACGACTACGAATTGGGGAAACGCATCGCCGATCTCGGCATGGACGTAGTGCTTGCGCCCAACACCGTCGAAACATTCTTACCGGCCTATTCGATCGGCAATTTCCTGGAACACCAGCTCCGTTGGACGCGCGGCGTGCGCGATGCCCGCCCGGGCGGCTATTTCGGGCTCTTGTTTACCTTCGGCGTGACCTGGTCCGTGCTGGCCCTGGCCTTGGCGGGCGGTGCAGTGTGGGCCTGGGCACTGTTTGCGGTGGTGCTCATGCTGCGCACAGGGATGGCGTGGGTCGTGGGCCGCACGGTCTTGCAGGATCTCCAGACCACCGGACTGCTTTGGCTTCTGCCCTTGCGTGATCTGATCGCAACCGGCGTTTGGGTGGCGAGCTATTTCGGAAACACCGTCAACTGGCGCGGCGACCGCTTCCGCCTGCGAAAAGGCAAGCTTGATCGCCTTCCATAGGGAACCCCTGACTGATTCTCCATTTCTGTCATTTCATTCTCCATTTCTGTCACTTCATTCTCCATGTCTGTCATTTCGAGCGCAGTCGAGAAACCTGCTGTTCTTGCCGATGCCACAAGTCCCGAGGCATTCAGCCGTTTCGCTGGGTATCCGCTGCCGCGATCAGTTCAAACCGCCCGTCCCGCTGCAGGCGATAACGCCGGCCGCGCCACGTGATTGTGTTCCCGAAGAACCCGGAAATCCAAAATCCGAATGCCAGCAAGTCTTCCACCGGCAGTAACAGCCAGTTCAACTTCACTCGCAACACCGTTGCCGAGACGCAATATGCAGACGCAAACCGCGCCGCGACTGCGACCGCCGCCACCGGCCACCAGTCTGGCCTCACCGCTATTAGCGCCACAGCCCACGGTAACGGCATGGTAAAAATCTGTCCCATATATCCTGCCGGCCGCGATCGTCGCGTGCTCCGTGCCCAGCGTAGCCGGTGCGCGATGTTCTCCCGCAAATCGGAAGAACCGATGTGGTGTTCGATCACATACGACGAAAGGATCACGCCGTGCCCCGCCTCAGCCGCCAACTGGCCCATGACAAAGTCTTCGGCCAGATAATCCTTGAGGCGCTCGAACCCGCCAATCGCCGCGAGCACCTGTTTCCGCGCAGCGATGGTCGGCCCCACGGCGAACTTCATGCCTTCGATCATCCGCGCCACCAGCGCGCTGCCCCAGAAGTCCGTGTTCATCCCCGTCGCTTCCAACTGTGACCAGATGCCCGGCCCCGGGATTGCCCGATAGGGGCAGGTAGCCACGCCGACGCTGGTTTCCTGAAACTCCGCCGCCACCGTACGCAGCATGTCCGCCGTCACTCGAATATCGCTGTCGCTCATCACCAGCAAATCATGCGCAGCGGCGGCCATCATCTGCTGCAGACTGAAGACCTTGGCGTTCGCGTAGGGAGGCTCGCCTGTGATCAGCAGGCGCGACGGAATGTTCGGATACTCAAGTTGCAGTTGTCGCACCACCGCCGCCGCTTTATCCTCAACGCTGCGCACGGCAAACAAAATTTCAAACGCGGGATAGTCCTGCTCGAAAAATGTCCGCAGGTTCGAGTCCAGCCCCGGATCCAGACCGGAGAGCGGTTTCAAAATGCTGATCGGTCCTGCCTTCACCAGCGCCGGCGGCTTAACTTTCTTATAGTTCCACGCCGCTGCGACCACCAGCAGCGAGTACACCAGACTGCCCGCGACCATTGCCAGAACCACAAAGCTCAACTTGAGACCTCTCGCTCCTAGTCGTTGACATAGCTTACTAGCCGCTGATTACAGAAGACATACTTCCCGCCGCTACGGGCCACGGGATACGACGACAAGCCCTCAATCACCTTCGGCGATTCGCTCTCGGTCCACAGAAACACTCGTCCCGGCCCGGTCCACAGGCCACGAAACGACTCCGCCGTCTCGAACACCCGCGGCGCGTCCGGAAACTTCACGCCATACCAAAGATTTCCGCTGGGTTCGTGCACGATGCGCAGCGGCACGCCAAGATAAAAGTTCAGCGTAGACGCGCGATGATATTCGCCATCCACCGCCACGACGTCCCCCGCCCGATAGTAAGGCTGAATCGCCGCCGCCAGCGCCCGCGACGACAGTATCGGCGAGAACGTGACGAACGCAAAATGCACGCAGGTCAGCACCACCACCATCATGCCCACCAGCGCCGCGTTGCCGCGTCCCGCCTGCCCTTTACGGCGGAACGCCCAGTTCAGCAGCCCGCCCAGCAGCAATGCCAGCGACGTTCCCAACAGAGGAGTACGAAAAGCTCCCAGCGCCCGCGGCGTCAGGTCCAGCACATGCCCCAGCGAAAAATCGTAATCCTGCGGATTTTTCTTCAGCAAATCGGCCAGGTCTGCGCCCGCGCTGGGTGGCCTGGAGACGGAGTAAAGATAAATGCCAACCGCGCAAGCAACTATGCCAAAGGCCAGCAGCACGACCGAAGAAATTCTTCCCGCCCGCCGTTCCTTCGACGAGCTCTCCGAGGCCGACTCCCGCGCCAGCCACGCCCCTACCAGCAATGCCATCCCCGGCACTGCCGGAATGGTGTAGTACTCCTGCCGCGTCGAGAAACTAAAAAACCCGACGACCACCAGCACCCAGAGCACGCACACCAGCCTCGCCTGCTGCCCCGCGTTCAATCCGCTTCGCCACTCCCGCATCCGCCACGGCACGTCGCGCAGTGCCTGCGGCAGAAACGCGCTCCACGGCAACAGCCACGCGATCAGCAGCGCCCAGAAAATTCCCAGCGGAACGGTGTCATAACCCGGCGGTACGCGGGTACCGATAAAACGCCGAAAGTGCTCGTTCACGAAATAGAACCAGAGAAATCCCCGCACGTCTCCCTGTGACGGATTGCGGATCGCCGCCAGCACGTGCCATGGCGCAGCTAGCGCCAGAAATATCAGCGTGCTCGATACCAGTCGCAGCTTCAGCAGGTGGCGCAGGTTCCCCGTTAGCACCAGGTAGCCGCCCACCATCGCGAACGGAAACACCAGCCCGATCAATCCCTTGGTCAGCACATTGAGGGCGCACGCGGCGGCAAATCCCCAGCACGCCAGCCGCGACGGGCGCTGTTCCCGCAGAGCAAGAAGAAAACAGTGTGCACCGATCGTCAGCCACAGCCCGATCAGAATGTCGGGAATCAGGAAGCGCGTAAAAATGTAAGGCCCGATCGCCGTCCCCAGCACCAGCGCAGACCAAAATCCCGCGCGTTCGCCGAACGCATCCGTTCCCAGCCCATAGGTCGCCAGCAACAGCGCCAGCACTCCCAGCATGAGCGGCAACCGCGACGACCAGTCCGCCACGCCAAACGCTTCATAGCTCGCCGCGATTCCCCAATAAAGCAGCGGCGCTTTTTCCAGGTAGCGCACGCCGTTGGTGTAAAGCGTCGCCCAGTCATGCCGGACCAGCATCTCGCGGGCCGCCTCGGCGTGTACGGAGTCCGCATCGTCCAGCAGGGCGGGAGAAAAAATGCCGGAAAAATAGACGCCAGCCCACAACATCAGGATGAGCAGGACGGAACCGGCGCGGATGCGCCTCGCTGCGGGATTTCGGCCATCACTGGCCGGGAAGTGTCCGTGCCCTTCATCCGGGCGCGCCACGGGGAGAGTCATTCAGGATTCCGCAAAAGGGCGATTATACGGTGGCGCGACTGGCCCATCAACCGGGCCCGGCGGAGTCCACCTCAATCGGCTGGTCGAGCATTATGCGGACACTACGCGCCAGTTGCTTCAATGAAAATGGTTTTTGCAGAAAATTCGATTCCCGGAGCTCCACTTGGTGTCCCTCGACCGTCTTCCCCGGATACCCGGACACAAACAGCGTGCGCGCGTGGGGCAGCAGGGATCGCGCCTCCAGCGCCAGTTGTCCCCCGCTGATCTCCGGCATCACCACATCGGTGACGATCAATCCAATCTCCGGATGACTCCGCACCACGGTGAGCGCATCGCGCCCATTGCTTGAAGTCAGCAACGTATAGCCGCAGGTGGCCAGAAACTCCGCCGCCGCCGTTCGGATGGCCGCTTCGTCCTCCACCACCAGGATGGTTTCACATCCCTGCGGCACATGCTGGGCGGTGGGCTCCGGTTTCTCCGCCTCGGCCCGGCCACTGCGCACGCAAGGCAGATAGATCTTGAACACCGTCCCCGTCCCCATCTCGCTGTAGGCCCAGACAAAGCCGCTGCTCTGCTTGACGATCCCATACACCGTGGCCAGGCCCAGGCCCGTGCCTTCGCCCGCCGCCTTGGTCGTATAAAACGGCTCAAAAATGCGCGGCAGGTCTTTCGGCGGAATGCCGCTGCCGGTGTCCTGAACACTCAGCACCACATAGTCGCCGATGGGGATCGCGGCCCGGTGTCCAACTACGTAGCCATCGTCCAGGTGCGCGCTCTGAGTTTGCAGCAGCAGTTTTCCGCCTTGTGGCATGGCGTCCCGCGCATTGGCGGCCAGATTCATCAATATCTGTTCAATCTGCACCGGGTCGGCCCGCACCCGGCCAATTCCGGCGTCCGCAAGAAAGCTCAGCTCCACGTCCTCGCCCACCAGCCGTCCCAGCGTCCTCGCGATGTTGGTCACCACCTGGTTAAGGTCCAGCACGCGCAGCAACTGCGGCTGCTTGCGGCTGAATGCCAGCAGTTGCCGCGTCAAGTCCGAGGCCCGCTGGGTTGCGCCCAGCACTTCTTTTACGCGAGACCTCAACAGACTCCCCGCCGGGGCCTCGTCCAGCGCCATTTCGGCGTAGCTCGTAATGATGGTCAGCAGATTGTTGAAGTCGTGCGCCACTCCACCCGCCAGGCATCCGATGGCGTCCATTTTTTGGGCCTGCAGCAACTGCGCTTCCAGTTTTTGACGCTCGCTCAGGTCCCGCCCGTTGGCCACAAAATGCGTGATCTCGCCCCGCTCGTCCCGCACCGGACTGATGCTCTGCTCGATCTGATAGAGTTCGCCGCTTCGCTTCCGGTTCACCATGATGCCGCAGTATCGTGAGCCCGACAAGATCGTCTTCCATAAGTCCCGGAACACCGCCGGATCGGTCTCTCCGGAGTTCAGCAGCCGCGGATTTTTTCCTAATACCTCGTCGCAAGCATATCCGTTCAATTCCTCAAACGCCGGATTGACGTACTCGATCGTTCCTTCCCGGTCGGTGACAATCACCGAGTCCGCCGATTGCTCCACCGCCTGCGACAGCCTGCCCAGCCGCTGCTCCGCCCTGCGCTGGCCGCATTGCAACGCGTGGATACTCAGGCTGCAACGCAGTGCCCGGCCCAGGTTGGCGGCGTTGAGCTGTGACCGGTCCAGATAGTCCCACGCGCCCGCCCGGATGATCTCCGACACCAGATGTTCGTCGGCATGCTCGGTCAGAAAGACAAACGGCACCGCGAACCCCGCGTCAAAAAAGCTCGACAGCATCTCCACCGCCGCCGTCCCACCGTCTTCGTAATCAAACAGCACCAGATCATGGGCGCACTGCCCCAGCAGCAGTTTCGCTTCCTCCAGACTGCGGGCATGGTCCAGGTCTGCGTCCAGCGGTGCGCTGTGACGCCCAAGAATTTCTCGAATCTGAAAAAAGTCCTCCTCGCGGCTGCTCACTAACAACACTCTCACTGGCCGAGTTTCCGTTTCCGAGGATGTTTTCATTTCCACTGCTAGTCCATCGGAAGAAATGACACGGAGAGTCATGGTCTTTCCGGAAGACGGCGCGCCCTGGTGTAAACGGCCCTCCCAAATTGGGCCCAGATGCCTTGCGCGGAATGGCTCGCTCCTGCCACGCATCCTTCGTCCTATCCCTTCGTCCTATCCCACCCCGGCCCGCGCAAAAGTCTATAATCGGCAAATAATCGTTTCCGCCCAGCGCTTCCGCTTGGGCAGATTGTTTCCTATGAACCTGCGTTTTTTCATTCGATTGGTATTCTTGACCGCCCCCGCGGTTCTTCTCTCCCAGACCGCCCAGGAAAACGTCTTCACCCTGCGTACTTCCACCGCCTGGGTGGATACCGGGCTTGATTTTCAGCCCGGCGAAGCCATTCAGATCGCGGCCAGCGCCAGCGTGTCCACCGTGCCAGACCGTCATGCGATCACGTCACCCTCGGCCTGCGGCCCCGCCGGAATCGCCGCCACGGCTGCTGATCCAAGTCTGCCGCTCCCCACGGCCGCGCCGGGTGCATTAATTGCGCGCCTTCATGAAGATTCCGCCCCAGTACTTGTGGGCGAGGGCATGCAGCTTCACATGGACGCGCCATCCCACTTATTTCTTGGCATCAATTCTTCCGGCACCCCGCCATGTCAGGCCATCTTCACCGTGAGGGTCAGCCGCCTACCAGCGCAGGGGCAGACTGGGTCTTCTACCGACAATGCTGTTGCGGCTTCCGAGTCTTTCGGCGCAAATTCCACGACGCAGCCCGCTCCCACGGTCGCTGCCGGCAAGGAATCAGCCGCTGCGGCGACGAATTCCGCCAGCAAGACGCGCGGCGATGAACTCAAGTCCCAGCTCGCCACCGCGGCGCAGATCTTTGTGCAAGGACAATTCGGAGGATCCAAGACCTCCGGGACCGCCGCCTCGCCAGGGGCTTCCGGTTCCAACGTCACGCCGTCTTCAACCACCGCCGCAACTCCGGCCCAGCCCGCCGCCCCGGCCCTCAATGTTTCCACCGAGTCCCTCGATTCCGACCTTCGCCACAACATTGATTCCATGCCCCGGCGCGTCAACGACCAACTCAACAACCTCGGCGACATGGTCAATTTCGTGTTGGTCGGCGACCAGAAAGACGTGCAGGCGGCGCTCGATGCCGCCAACTGGCACGCCGCCGACAAGGGAAACAGCAACGCCGTTTTTAACGCCATCCGCAACACCATGGACAAAAAAGATTACCTCGCCATGCCCATGAGCACGCTTTACTTGTTTGGCCGCCCCCAGGATTTCGGTTATGAACAAGCCGAGCCCATCGCCATGGTCGCCAGCCGCCATCACTTCCGCATCTGGAAAGCGCCATTTACCTACAAAGGCCACGAGGTCTGGATGGGTGCCGGCACTCACGACATTGGCTTCGCCAAAGACAAGCGCAACAACGGCGTGACCCACAAAATTGATCCCGCCGTGGATGGCGAACGCGACAACATCGCCAGCAGTCTGCAACAGGCCGGCAAAGCCAAGAGGCTGACTTACTATCTTCCCGGCAATCCCGTGCAGGACGCCCGCAATGCCACCGGCGACGGCTATCACTCCGACGGCCGCATGCTTGTAATCTTTCTGCAATAGTCGCCCACCCTTCTCAACAAATTCTCCCCGCGTGCAACCAATACTTCGGAGGCGCGTCTAACCCCGGGGAACAATTTCCCGCGTCGTCGCGTATCCATGACTACGTGGGCGTGCGGCCCAGGAATGGCCGGGGGATGAATATGCAAATACAGGAAGTTACAGGATCCAACGGCGGTATTTTGACTGATCAGGGGCATGTTCATGAGGTCGTCCGTCAGGCCCGGGTCGAACTTCAGCTCTTGCTGCGCCAGCGCGCCGAAGTCATGAAGCGGATTGGCACCGTGAAACAGACCCTTTCTGGACTTGCAAACTTGTTCGGAGACGCCGTTCTCGATCAGGAACTGGCCGAAATGGTGGACCGTCGCGGCAGCGGCCGTCAGCCCGGATTTACCAAAGCTTGTCGCGGGGTCCTGCTCGAGGCCCGCCAACCGTTAAGTGCCCGCGATGTATGCGAAAGCCTTCAGCAGAAACATCCGGCCCTGCTGGCCCGCCATAAAGATCCTGTTGCTTCCGTGACTACCGTGCTCAACCGCCTGGTTGCCTACGGCGAAGCTCTCCCGGTCAATCTGCAGAACGGCCGGCGCGCCTGGCAGTGGGTCGCCGAGACGTCCGCGCTAGGGGCGTAGAGCAGGCGGCTGAAACACGACTCGCGACGCTGTTTTGAAAGCGTGCGGCTTTAAGCCGCGCCACTCTAGTAACACAAAATCAGGTAGTGGATCAGTTTTGTGCACCACCGCCAAAATCAGTGCGGCTTTACTCAGTAAGGCTTTCAGAGTGCTGAAAAGCTCCGGGTTCGTATCAGGGCACCGCTTTAGCGGTGCCGTAACTCCCCCTAATTTTGTCATTTCGAGCGAAGTCGAGAAACCTGCTTTGCACTTTCGCTAAGAATCTCCGCTAGACCAGGCAGCATAAGTGCAGTGCGACTTCCATTACCTCCGTAACTCGAACTCCTGAAATCACGGCGCTATTCTTCTGTTTGCCTCCCGACTCAAACGGGGGACGAACCTATGCCCACCAAAATCGGCCACTTCGAGATACTCAGCGAGCTGTCGGCGTCGCCAGCTTGTGTCGTCTACAAGGCCACGGACACGCAAAGCGGCCAGACCGTCGCGCTCAAGGCGATTCAGTTGGGCCAGTTCGGCGAACACGCCGGCACGCTCGAAAAAAGACTCCTCGAAGAGGTTGAGACCGCGAGTTCGCTGAAAGGGCAGAACATCGTCCCCATTTTCGGCGCGGGTGAAATGGATGGCCAGTTCTGCGCCTCCACGCAATATATCGAGGGCAACAGCGTTGCCACCATGCTGGCCCGCAAAGAAGGATTTTCCATCTGGGACCTGCTCGACATCGGTCGTCAGGTGTGTGCCGGCCTCGACCTCGCCCACGCGAAAAAAGTTGTTCACTACAGTCTGGAGCCCGCCAAAATCATGTGTGGCTGGGACGGCACCGTGCGCATTCTGGGCTTTGGTGTGTCCGGGGCGGGAAATTTCACCGCCATCCTTCCCGATCCGCCCGCGTTCCTGCCCTATATGTCGCCGGAGCAGATTGGCGGTGAGCCGCCAGACGAACGCGCCAACATTTTCAGTCTGGGCGCGATCTTTTATGAGATGGTGACGGAACAACGCGCGTTCAACGGCACCGATGCCGCCGCCGTCCATCACAGCATTCTCGAAGACACACCGGTTGATCCGCTCAAACTCAACGCCAGAATGCACCCCGGCCTCAGCGCGCTCATCATGAAAGCGCTGGCGAAAGATCCGGCGGAACGTTACCAGTCCGGGCGCGAATTATTGGAAGACCTCGAGCAGTGCAAGGAATCGAAGACCGCATCCGCATCTGCACCCAAGCCAGCAGCGCCGGTTGTGACCGCGACTGGAACCAGGTCGCAGACTGCGCCCGCTTCAAGCCCGGTGGTTGCATCCCGCGCGGCCGCGACGGCCGCGGCTCCGGCTGCACCGGTTTCAGCTTCGGCGCCCGCGAAAGCAGTGGCCGCCGTTCCGGTTCCCAGTGCGCCTCGCGCTCCGCAAGCCGTTGCGCCTAAGAAATTTGCCGCGGCCGCGTCCGCTTCGTCGCAAGGGGCTGCCATCGAATTCGAGTCTCCGCTCAGCCAGTCGGCATCGTCGTTGCCTGCGGCACGCATGTCTGCGGCGTCCGCACCCGCGCAAAATCCGCCGCCGTCCGCACCGAAAGTGGCGGTGGACCCGATGATGTCCGGCAATGCAACCGCATCGGCTGGCATGAGTTTTTCCGAGATCAGCGAACTACCCCCTTACAAAGAGGTAATCATCGCGCCTCCCGCGCCTCCGGCGTATGAACCGCCTCCGCTGTCCACGCCGGAACGCAAGGATGAAAAGCCAAAGATCCAGCCCCGCGAAGTCGCCGAAAAAGCCATCAAGGAAATCAAAGGCGTCCCGCCGCGTCTGATTGGTTATTCCATCGCCGGAGCGGTGGCGCTCATCGTGGTCATCGCGGGCGGCATCGCTGTCTACGTTCACAACCAGAATTCTGACGTGGATTCCGCGGCGCGCCCGGCGCAAGAGCAATCCGGTGCCGCCGCCAGCAGTCCGTCAAGCTCAACCCCCGCGCCCCAGATCGAGACCGCCGACGCGGTCGCTCCGAGCGTGGTCGAAAAAGCTCCCAGTCCGGCCCGCGCGCGCAGCCCGCACAAAAATCCCGCGCCGGCCCCGGTCGCCGCCGCTCCCGGCGAGATGGCTCTCGATTCCACTCCCGAAGGCGCCCAGGTCCAGGTGGATGGTTCGTCCAATCCCGGTTGGGCGACGCCTTATACCCTCAGCGGCCTCAAGCCCGGCCAGCATTCCATCACCATTTCCAAACCCGGCTTCGTCACCGATACCCGCACCATTGAGGTCGCCTCCGGAAGCAAATCGTTTGTGACCATTCACCTCGCGCCGCTGATGGCCGCCCTTTCCGTGTCCACCACTCCGGCCGGGGCCTCCGTTCTGGTGGATGGCAAGGACACCGGCAAACTCACGCCCGCGCAGTTCAATCTCGACAAAGGCCAGCACACCATCGTGGTCCGCAAGCCCGGCTACCTTGACGAAACCGGCTCGCTTGCACTCAACCCCGGGCAGGCCGCCGCGTTTTCTCCCACGCTACGTGCCCTGGGCAACGTGGATGACCTCAAGACCGTGGGCAAATTTAAAAAGATGTTCGGCAAAGTCGCCGATCCCACCATGGGCACGGTGACCGTGCGCACCCAGCCCAAAGGCGCGCAGGTGGCGATCAACCAGCACGTGCTCGACAAATTTTCTCCCGTGGACGTCATGCTCGATCCCGGCAACTACGTTCTCGACATCACGCTCACCGGCTACGCCCCCATCCACAAGGTCATCACCGTGGACAAAGGCGGCAAACTGGCCATAGACGAAACCTTGGGCCGGTGATCGTTCCAGGAAACCCGGGGGGATGGATTGCAGCCGTATTTAAGCGGGTACTTGCAGTATTTGAATGTTACACTCCGGTGAATTTTGCAGGATTTTCATGTTACACTCCCGTGAATAATGAGTTCGAGTCCCCCCACAGGCTCCACTCTTTTTCCCGTACCCCCAGCCGGGACGCCACCTCACTAGTTTATTGGCGGCAGCACGAGACCCTTGGAAGTCAGGACTTTTCAAGGAAGGCTGATTCTTAAATGACGCGCAGAACATCAGATTTTACGATTCGCATGCACCTCCTCATCGCTGCCCTGCTGCTGGGCTGGGGTTCCGCGCGCGGGGCTGCTCAAACTTTCACCATGCTCTATTCGTTTCAGCCTCCGGCCAACAACGGCAGCTTGTCGAACGGACTGGTCCTGCGAGGTGGCCATTTATACGGAGGCACGGGCGCAGGCGGTGTCAACGGCAACGGGGAACTGTTTGTGCTGAAGCCTCCCACCGTTGCGGGGGGATTGTGGACGCGCCGCACTCTCTACTCGTTCACCGCGACCGACGGTCCCGGGCCGGTGTCCAATCTGGCGTTTGATAAGAGCGGGTACGCCTACGGTGCGACTTACCCGGCGTCCAATGCAGGGAATATCTTCGCACTGGCTCCCCCTGCGGTTGCGGGTGGTCCTTGGACGGAATCCGTACTGTTCTCGTTTCCGGCCGGCGGGGCCGCGGGTGCGAATCCCGTCGGAGACCTTGTATTCGATACGGCAGGCAACCTGTTCGGAGTGACTTCGCTCGGCGGACAATATGGAAATGGGGTCGTGTACGAACTGTCGCCCCCACTGGTTCCCGGCGGCCCCTGGACTGAAACCGTGCTGCGTTCTTTTCAAGGCCCGTGGGACGGAGCGAATCCCACGACGCTTTCGCATGATCTGAGCGGCCCTCTCTTCGGAATTTGCTCAAACGGAGGCGCCGCCAACGCCGGCACCGTCTGGCGGTTGTACCCTCCCACCGTTTCCGGAGGGGTCTGGAGTTTCCGCGTCCTGCATACGTTCGCGGGAGGCATGGACGGAAGCAACCCCAGCGGGATGATGATTTTCAAGGGCGTAAAATACGGGACTACCAGCGGCGGCGGCCAGTTTGGTTACGGCACCGTCTTCCACATCACTTATTCCGGCGGGGTTTTTACCACGAGCACGATCTACTCGTTCGCCGGCGGAAGTGACGGCGCTAATCCGTTGGCGGACCTCGTTGCCGACCCGTCGTTCAACCTTTTCGGCGTCACTTCCTCCGGCGGGTTTTCGAATATGGGCACCGTATATGAACTCAGCCCGCCTGTCCTACCCAGTGACCCCTGGGGGGAAAGACTGCTCTATTCTTTCAGCGGCATTCTCGACGGCGCCCAGCCCATGGGACGACTCGCTTTGGATAGCAGCAGCAATCTTTACGGCACCACGTTGCTGGGGCCGGGAGACATGGTGAGTGCCAGCACAGTGTTCGCAGTCACGCCGTGAGAAGTTGCGCGGCAGCCTAGTCTGCGTATTCTCAACCCTGCCCAACTCCAAGAGCGTCCAAACGGATGCTTGTACGAACCACTTCACTTCGGCTCAGGTCGCAAAAAACTGCAACTCCCGGCTGAAAAATTAGCATGGCTTTGTCGGCGCATCTGCCGTCCAGCTTGGGTTTTGGTGCTATACTCCGGGTAATCGAGTACGCTTCCCCCCAGGAGTAGAGCTGCCCGCAGTATTTGCGCAGTCCCCTAAGGATGTTATTTCCGTCGTAGGAACCAGGGGATTGTTGTGCGCTGCATGGGCTGCCCGATGGATTCACTCATTTCTACTTTAGGAGCTTGACCCCGCCATGCCGCTCAATCCGACACAGTATGCCCCCACTCTCAGTTTTCTAACCCGCATGCGCTTTGCGGTCGCATTGATCTTGCTCTGCTTCGCCTCCATGCCCGCGCTGGCCCAGACCTTTACCACTGCGTATGCCTTCAAGGCCCCCCTCAACAGCGGCACGCTGTCGGGCGGGCTCGTCATGAATGCCGGAGTGTTGTATGGAAGCACAAATACCGGCGGACGTTACGGCAATGGCGAGATATTCACCTTAAGCCCGCCCACGGTCGCGGGCGCGCTCTGGACGCGCCGCATTCTTTACTCATTCAACGCCCTGGACGGGCGCGGGCCGGTTTCAAACCTTACCCTGGACAGTGCCGGAAATATCTACGGCGCTACTTATCCCGCGACCGGCGCGGGCAACATCTTCCAGTTGAGCCCTCCCACCGGCACCTCCACTCGTTGGGTGGAAACGATCTTGTTCTCGTTTCCACTGGATGGCAGCGTTGGCGCGACGCCGGTCGGCGACGTCGTCTTCGATAAATCCGGCAACCTTTTCGGCGTAACATCGCAGGGCGGGCTTTACGGCAAAGGCGTCGTCTACGAGTTGTCTCCGCCCGCGACTCCCGGCCTTCCGTGGATACAGACCGTTCATCACGATTTTCAGGGAAGCTGGGACGGCGCCAATCCGCCGACGCTCTCGCACGATCTGAGCGGCCCACTGTTTGGAATCTGCGCCAACGGTGGCACTGCCAATGCCGGCACCGTGTGGCGTTTGTATCCTCCCACCGTTGACGGAGGCGCGTGGAGTTTTCGCGTGCTTCACACCTTCGCCGGAGGGGCCGATGGCACCAATCCCAGCGGCATGATGATTTTCAAGGGCGTGAAATACGGCACCACCAGCAGCGGCGGCCAGTATGGCTTCGGCACCATCTTTCACATCGTGTACGCCGGCGGAGTGTTTACCACCAGCACCATCTACTCGTTTACCGGACACCCCGACGGAATCGCTCCGGTGGGGAACCTGGTGGCCGACGCGTCCTACAATCTCTACGGCGTGACTTCGTCCGGAGGCGCGGCGGACCTTGGCACCGTTTACGAACTGAGCCCTCCGGCAATCGCTGGCGGCGCATGGACTGAAAAAGTGCTGCACTCTTTCAGCGGCCTTCATGACGGAGAAGGCCCGCAAGGCCGACTGCTCCTCGACCCCAGCGGCAATTTATTTGGAGCGACCACGCTCGGCATCAAAGGCGCGACCGACTCCAGCCGCGTGTTTGAAGTGACGCCGTAACCTCCGGATAGGAAATTGGGTGCCCCATGTCTCGCGGTTTTTGCGAGACATGGGAATCCAGCAGAGATTGTTTCGTAGACACCGGGGCTAGAAATTTTGCTTCCAGCCCCGTGGCTCCTGGGGAGTGCCCAATCAACAATCATCAATCCGAAAATCATCAATCGTTCATTGTGACGAATGAACATCAAAAATCCCCGCCCAAAGGGAGGCTGGCGCACCTTTGCTTTTTGTCGGGAGCAGTCACGACATCGGCTGCCCCGCGCTTCGCGGTTTTCGAAGCGTGGGCACCACGAGCGTCGGTATCAGGGATTTGACTGAATATTTCTCACGCGAAGTTCCTACGGCGGCGGTGAAGAATGGGAGCACGACATCGAGGTTCACGGTGCCACCTTCCGAAAACCGCGGAAGGTGGGGGGGCTGGCCCAACTTTGTTTTTTGTCGGCAGCCATCACGACATCGGCTGCCCCACGCTTCGCGGTTTTCGAAGCGTGGGCACCACCAACGTCGGTATCAGAGATTTGACTGAATATCCTTCACGCGGACTCCATGCAGCGGCGGCGAAGAATGGAACGGAACATCGAGGTTCGAAGTGCCCACCTTCCGAAAACCGCGGAAGGTGGGGCAGCCAGCATCCCAACTCTGGACGGGGCACCCCCGAGGTCGAAATTTCCACTGCGAATACGACGAAGTCTGTGACGAGTGAACATCCAGATCCCGTAAATCGTTGATTCCAAAAGGGCAACTTCCTGTGGAAAACTTCCCCTGTAAGTCGTTTATTTTCATGTATTTATAAAACGAACGCTAGGCCTCTGGCGTGCGATTTACAGGGCGCTTGGAGGCGGGAGTGGGTTAGGGATACCCGGCCCTGGAAAACGCAACCTTGGCCCTCTGGCGCCTTGGGAAAGGGCATTTTGGTGGGGAACCTGTCCTGCAAATCGGAGCCTGCCCTTAGCAAAGTTGAAGCGTTGCCCCGCAGCGCCTAAAGGCGCGACTGCTTTGGCGCGACTTGCGGCACCGCTGAAGCGGTGCCCTGATACGAACCAATCGGTGCTCTCATCGAAAGCGAACCCCGGGCGCTGAAGCGCGACTGATACTAACGCGCGTAGCGGCACGAGTGAAACTCGTGCCCTTCCCAAAGCAATCCGAAGCAGGTTTTTTCAGCGATGAATGAGGCTTCGGTGAGGAAACTTCAGCAGACAACGACGGCAGACAACTTCAGTCAGGACAACTTCGGCAGATAACTTCGGCAGATAACGTCAGCAGACAACTTTGTCCGACGACTTCGGCAGACTACTTCGGCAGCTTGAACTTCACCGTGACGTCGGTTTGGATTTCGACCGGCTCGCCGTTCAGCAGGTAGGGCTTGTACTTCCACTGGCGAACGGCTTCCACCGCGGCGTGCACCAGCACCGACTGTCCGCTGGTGACTTTCACGGCGGTAATGTCGCCGTTCTTGCTGATGGTTGCCACCAGATTCACGTCGCCTTCGATGCGTTGCTGCACCGCGCTCTGCGGATAATGAGGTTGCACTCGTTTCACTATCAAGCCCTGCGAGACGCCTTGAGAAATGTTGACGGTCTGCAAGACCGGCTTGGGCAGGACTGGCTGCGAAGGCGAAATTCCAGGCAGCGCGCTCGCGTCCGGCGATGACATGGCGACCACACCCGGGGCCGCAACTTCGGCTTCCGATTTCTTTAGCGAGACCGTTGATGTTCGTCCCACTTTGATGGACGGGGCCGCGGGCGAGGCCGGCGATTTTGAAGCAGGCGCGGAGGCGGGCGCGGACTTCGTGGCGGTGCCTGCCGCATTCGCCTTGGGCGCTTCCGACGTTTCGGCGTCAATCGCGGAGACGGCTGGGTTGTTGCCGGCATTGTCGAGCGTGGGCGCGACGGCGACCGCAGGCTGGGCCGCTGCCGGAGCGGGCAACGTTGCCGCGGGCGGCGCTTTGACGGGAGCGGTCACCACGGGAGACGCCACGGCGGGCGCAGCCGCGGAGTGTCCGCTGCTGGCGAAGCCGGAGGGATACAGCGTGGTCCAGCCATAATATGCGGCTGCGCCCAGCGCTACCAGGGCTGCGACCACTCCGAGAATTTTCTTGCTACCGCCAGACGATGCTTCCGATGCCGGCTTTGGGTTGGCCCCGCCGAAGGTGAACGCGTAGGGCGCGGCGGAGGATGAGTCGGCGTCGGCGCTCTGCGATGCTTCGACGGTTGCGGAAGGCGTGTCTTCGATGGCTGGCTCGGCGATCTGCGAATTGGCGATCTGAGATTCGGTGATCTGTGATTTGTCGATCTGCGATTCGGCGATCGCGAGCGCGGGCTTCGAGGTCAGCGATTTTTCTCCGGAGATTTTTGTCTCGCGCGCGGGAGCAGTCGCTGCGGCCGATCCCATGGATGCGGGAGCAGCGGGCCGCGGAGCGGGCACGTGGATGGGCGCATCTGCACGGGCGATGGATGCTGGTCGCTTTGCCGTGGTTGCGAGCGTGGGCGTTCGCTGCGCCGGCGGCCGGGTTGGCGTGGGAGCAACGGACTCGAAAGCGATTCCCGGCATGAATGACGCTGCGGGGTCCGGGCCCGGCTGCTGCGCCGCGACAGCAGCGGCCGCCGATCTTGCGATCTCGTTTTTCTTCAACAGGCCGCGCGCCACGCGCAGCGTGCCTTTGGCTTGTTCGATATTGACCGGCTTGGTCAGCACCAGGTTTGCGCCCAGACGGAACGCTTTCGCGACCCCGGCCTGTCCTTCCACCACCGCCACCGCAAGCGCGGTCTGGTTGCTTGCCGATCCGCGCGCGCTTTTAAACAGCAGTGCGGCATTCTGTTCGTTGTCGCAGTCCACGACGACGGCGTCAAAACGTTCCGCCATCAACCGCTTGACCGCTGCAAACGGTTCCGCGCAAGGCACGACCGTAAATTCCAATTCGCTCAACACCTGGGTCACGGTGGAGGCGATTTTTTCGTCGGGGCAGAAGAGGAGAGCTTGATAGGACATGGCATGGCCATCTTAGGTACGTTAGTGAAGAGGCTCAAGTTACCGGAGTAATCTGGCGAGTGGGTATCTTGCGGTCATGAAGCCGGGCGGAACCCGCTGACCTGTGAGTCTTCACCCATGGTGCAGGACCAAACCGGCAACGGCCGCACCCGCGATCAGAATTGGCTCGGGAACTTTCCAGCGAAATAGCACGGCAAGACTGACAGCACAGATCAGAACGGTAGGCAGATCGTAGACCGAACGCCGCGCAAGAACGATCACCGCACCGGCAATCGCGCCGGTTGCCGCCGCCGTGACGCCTCGCACGAAAGCATTCAACTGCGGGTTTTTTGCCCATCTCTTGTAAGAGGGCGCAAGCAAAACAACGACCAAATAGACAGGAAGAAAGATGCCCAGTGCCGCCGCCGTCGCTCCCGCAACACCGGTGACCAGGTATCCGATAAAAGCAACGGTAATGACCACAGGGCCCGGCGTGATCATTGCGACTGCGACTGCATCCACGAACTGTTTGTCGGTCAGCCAATGATGCTGCTGCACGACTCCGCCGTAGAGAAAGGGCACCACGGCGAGTCCGCTTCCGAATACAAACATCCCCGCCTTGCTGAAGTAGAGAAACAATTGCAGCAGCGTGTTGTTCGTTCCCACGGCCACGGTGGGAACGATCAAGGAGAGCGCTGTTCCCGCCTGCGCGCGGGATGGCAAGGCTTTGGCCACAACCGTAACGACTCCGCCTAACAAAAAGAGCCAGATGATTTCTTGCGAGGTCCACGCGGTGGAGATGGCCAGGACCGCGAAGATTCCCCACAGCAACTTGTCTTTCCCGAGCGTGAGCTTGGTGAGTTTGAACGCGGAACGGGCGATAATGCCGATCACCGCCGCACCGATGCCATAAGACATTCCCTGCATCCAGGGCAGCCCGCCGAAGCGAACGTAAGCCGCCGAGAGCGCCAACACCATCAGAAACGATGGCAAGACGAAGGCCACACCCACCGCCGTAGCCCCGAGCAGCCCGGCGCGAATGTAGCCGAGATAAATTGCGAGCTGGGCGGCCAGAGGGCCAGGCGCGAGCTGCGCCAGCGCCAGCCCCTCCACGTAGTCTTCTTTGCGCACCCAGCCGCGATTGTCAACAAGGTCCTGCTGCATGTGCCCGGCAAGCGCGATCGGTCCGCCGAACCCAACCGTTCCCAGCTTCAGGAAGTATCCAACGAATTGAGTGAGTGACACTCTGGTTGGATCGGGCTTCGCGTTTGGTTCGGGGTTCATTCGGTTGAGGCTGCTGGTTCGGAATATTTGGGGCTTTGGTTCTGAGTTGCCGATGATGATCTGCCGGCTTTTCTGGGCAGATCAGATCAGATCAGGGCCCGCTGACCGGCGGCGACTGCGCAGCGGTTTTTGCGACGGCGTCGGATTTGGCCAGACCGAGTCCGGCATCGCGGCTGAGATAGAGCGTCTGCGACGGCAAAGCCAGTCCGGTGCCGGCCCGTTCGACGACATCGAGGATGGTTAGCAGCAGGCCCTCTCGCACCGCCAGAAATTCCTGCGCGTCGCGGGTGACGATGTAGCAGAACAACTCGAGATTGAGAAAACTGGGACGTAGCTCGGTGAAGCGGATGCGGGCCGTGCCTTTCTCCACCTGGGGATGGCTGTAAAGCAGCGCGCGAATTTCGGTGAGCACGTGGCGCAACTGGTCGGGCAAGGTTTCGCAGCGCAGTCCGAGATCGGTCTTGAACAGGAACTTGTCGCGGCGGCTGAGATTTTCGAGATTGACGGTGGCCATCGTGCCGTTGGGGATGGTCAGCAGGGTGCGTTCTTCGGTGCGCACGCGGGTGGAACGCAGTCCGATGTCTTCGATGACGCCGACGCGGTCACCGAAGCGGCAGGTCTCGCCGACGCGGATGGCTTCATCGCCGAGCACACTGAGTCCGCCAAAAAGATTTTCGATGGTTTTCTGCGCGCCGAAGCCGATGGCCAGGCCGCCAATGCCCAAGCCCGCGAGCGCGGTGGTCAGATTAAATCCGAGGCTGCCCAGCACCGCAAAGACGGCGACGATGAACATGCCGGCCTTGATGAGGCGTTCCCCGAGCAGCAACACCGAGCCGGTGCCGACGCGTCCGCGGGAGAGCGCCCGCATGCGCACCCGGCGCAGGAATAAACGAATGAACCGCCAGGCCAGCCAGTTGGCGGCGGCGATGAGCGCGACCGCGGTGATTTGCGCGTAGTAGTGCCGCGGCAGAAGTGGAAGACCCAGATACGCGGCCCACACGCGATGCAGAGCGGTGGCGACCAGAAGCCAGGCCGGCGCGGAGACTGAGCGCCAGGGGACGGGTTGCCCGGCGCCACGGCGACGCGCCCACCAGCGTCGTGGAAATTCCAGCGTGACCAGCAACATCCACGCCGCGGCGGCGGCAAACGGCAGGGCCATCAGCAGCGCCAGCCATTGCCACAGCGGCATTCCGCCCAACTGGTGGCGGACCAGGACCGCGGGCAGGCCGGTTTCCATCCGCCGCGCCTCGACCTGTTCGTAGACTTCGGGAATTTTTTCCAGCGTGTCGGAAGCGACCACCCAGATTTTCCCAGCGCCGGGTTCGGCGACCCGCACCAGTTCCAACTGGGCCTCGGCGTCGCCGGAGGCCATGATGCCTAAATGCTGGCGGTCGCGAGGCACTCCGTCCTGCGGTTCGCCCTCGGGCAGGTTGCTGACATGTTTCAAACTTCCGGCCAAGGCCCGATCCATCACGATTTTCAGTTTGCGGGCGAGTTCGGCGCCATCCGACTGGCGGCGGGACGCGCTCATCTGCAGGTATTCGGAGGCGGTCTGGTAGCTGCCAGACTGCGCGGCCTGCAGGAACCCGAAGACGGTGCCGGAAGGCGTGTCGCGGTTGAGGGGATCGCTGACCGTCTTTGCCGCGGCCGGTGCGGACGACGGCTGCAAAATCTGGGTGAGCGCACTCTGCGACGATGCGGGAGGCGCGACCATCCCACACACGAAGAAAAAGCAGAGAAGAATTTTAAGAAATGCTTTCACCGCAAACCATTCTAATGAAAAATCCTGAAGTGGTGAGTGAGTGGGTCAGGGGTTCGCGGGGGCAGGGGAGGAATCAGCGGGCCGATCGCCGGCGGTGATTGACGCCGCAATCGCAAACGCGCCCGCCAGCAGCGCGGCGGCGAGATACCACGGAGCGCTGGGCGCGAGATGTTCGGGAGCGATGAAGTAGGCGAAGGTGGCGGAAAACATGAATGGCCCGATGATCATCGCGATGCCGCGCAGCGAAGCGATTGCGCCTTGCAGTTCGCCCTGCTCGGAGGGGGAAACTTTTCGCGTCATCAAGGCCTGCGACGTGGGACTGGCCAGCGACCACAGCGAGTTCACGCCGATTGCCAGCAGGAAGGCCCAGGTGGAAGCTGCCAGGCCATACAACACAAAGCCGGCCGCGGCGAAGGCCAGACCGGCCAACAGCGCGCGCCTCTCGCCCACCCAGGACACCACCGGCCCCACCACCACCGCGGAGCAGAGGATGGAGCAGACGCCGACCACGGCGAGTGTCAATCCCACGGTGCGCTGGTCCCATCCGAAGCGGTACATGCCGTAAAGGATCCAGACCGTCAGGTAGATTTCATGGGCAACATAGCCGAGGAAGTTTACGCCGGCCAGGCCGAGCAGTTCGGCGTGTGAGCGCAACAGCTTGAGCGAGCCCAGCGGGTTCGCCTTTTTCCATTGCCACTGCGTCTGCCGTTTTTCCGGGGCGAGCGATTCCGGCAACACAAAGAATCCGTACATCGCGTTGAGCAGGCTTGCGCCCGCGCCCACCCAAAACGGCATGCGTGGGTTGTGCTGACCAAGCCAGCCTCCGAGGGCGGGGCCAACCACAAAGCCCACGCCAAAGGCCGCGCCAATCATGCCGAAGGCCTTGGCGCGTTTTTCCGGCGGGGTCACGTCGCTGATGTAGGCGGAGGCGGTGGGAATGCTGGAGGAGCTGAGCCCGGCGAGCACGCGTCCCAGAAACAGCCAGCGCAGGGAAGGCGCGAGGGCCAGGATCAGATAATCCAGGGCGAGGCCAAAGTTCGAGAGTAGAATCACCGGCCGGCGGCCGAAGCGGTCCGAGAGCAGGCCCAGCACCGGCGAGAAGAAAAACTGCATTACGGCAAAAGTAGTGACAAACAGGCCGAGATATTGCGAGGCCCGCGCCGTATCGCCGCCAAGAAAGTCGGAGATTAGTTTAGGCAGCGGCGGCGCGGCGATGCCGAAGGCCAGCATGTCGAGCATCACGGTGACGAAGATGAAGCCCACCGCGGCATGGCGTTTGATGGACATGGTCGGTTAGGCGCGGTCATTCGCCGCTGCTCGCCAACCAGAAATCTATCACGAAGCCGCGATCAATTTTGCTACCCCAGATGACGGGATGTTCGCAAGAGACGGACCGGGTTGGAGCGAACGCCAGTGGGAGTTGCCCAGATCCCATTGCCCCTGAGAGTTTCATCACACGGGTTGCAAGGCCCGCTAGCAACCGCCTGACCAGAACAGATCGTACCGGTAGGAATTATTCGTGAATGTAGTAGGACTAGTGCCATCAAGGTTCGATTTTGTGATCTGGTTGTTGTTGCCGCAGGCCGTATAGAGGCTTGAGTTGAGCACGAATGCCTCGTAGACATTTGGCAAGAGCATGGTGGGCCCGGTGCCGTCAATATTGACGGTTCCGATTCCGTTGGCGCCGCCGAATGTCCCGTAGGAGATGACCTTGGAATTGTCGGGGGTGAGTGAGGGGAAATCCACGCCGGTGTTGCCGGTCCACACGGTCTTGAGGCCCGAGCCATCGGTTTTGACGAGGAAAATCCCATTCGATAGATTGCCCGAACAGCCAAACACAACCATCGAACTGTCGGCCGAAAAACTGCCATCGTAGCATTGGGTCATCCCGGAAGGCAGTGTGGCGGTGAGGTCGGCGGCGCCGGTTCCGTCGGCATTCATGATCCACTGATGCGACGTGCCCGTGAGGCTGTTGTAGACGATCTTGCGGCCATTGGGCGACACCCGTGCCCAGTAGACGTTGCCCAAATGCGTCAATTGAGCGGCCGAGGTGCCGTCGGCTTTCTCTCTCCAGACGTCTTGGTTGGCGATGAAGGCCACAAAGCTGGCGTCGGCGGGAATGGACAGGGAGGAAAAGCCATAAAGATTCACGCTGGACAGGCTTGAAGGGATGGCAATTGGGGTTGGGTTGGAGCCATCGAGGGCCGCCAGAAACATGTTGGTCGTCGGATTGGCCGGTCCGTTCCATAAAAAGTAGGCGAGTTTTGTGTATTGCGGAATGGAAGCGCGGTCCTCGCCACAGCTGGTGGTCAGAGCGAGAGCAAGCGACACGAGCGCATAGGTTGTCAAATGTTTTTTCATGGACAGGCTCCTTATACGCGCGGCTGAGGGAACTCCCGCGCAAACACTTCAACGGCAGAAGCTGGCTTGGGGTGCAGGTTACCTAGGTGCGTAGGCGCGCTTGTGGCAGCCGCTATCGTTTGGGCCGATAAATATGCGTGCTGGTGCCGAAGAAGACTTCCGCCGATTCCATCACAGTTTCCGACAACGTGGGGTGAGGGTGGATGGTGAGCGCCACGTCGCGGACGACGGCGGCCATCTCGACGGCGAGCACGCCTTCGGCGATCAACTCACCCGCTCCCGCGCCGACGACCCCCATGCCGAGCACGCGCTCGGTTTGCGGATCAATCACGAGTTTGGTCATGCCCTCAGTGCGGTCGAGCGTGAGCGCGCGTCCGGAGGCGGCCCAGGGAAATTTGGCGACCTTCACGTCCCGTCCTTCTTTCTGGGCCTGGAGCTCGGTGAGACCGCACCAGGCAATTTCCGGATCGGTGAATACGACGGCGGGAATGGCATTAGGTTCGAAGGCGACCTTGTGGCCGGCAATGTGTTCGGCGGCCACGCGGCCCTCGTGCGACGCTTTGTGCGCCAGCATGGGTTCTCCGGCAACATCGCCGATGGCGTAAATGGCGGGGTCGGCGGTTTGCAGCTGGGCGTTGACCTCGATGAATCCGCGAGCGCCGACTTTTACCTGCGTCTTGTCGAGTCCGGCGATTTCGGAGTTGGGCTTGCGTCCGACGGAAACCAGCACGCGGTCAAACAGCTGCGACTTGTCCTCGTCCTTCACGTCCGCACCTTCAAAGGTGACGCGGATGCCGCCAGCTTCTTCTTTCGCGGAGGTCACCGTGGTGTTGAGCAGGATGGATTGAAAACTTTTGCGCAGACGCTTTTCGAGCGGCGCGACCAGGTCACGGTCGGCGCCGGTGAGCAGCGTGGGCAGCATTTCGACCACGGTGACACGCGTGCCCAGCGCGGCGTAGACCGAGCCGAGTTCGAGGCCGATGTAGCCTCCGCCGACGACGAGCAATGTGCCGGGAATGTCTTCGAGGTTGAGCGCGCCGGTGGAGTCCATCATGCGCGGGGAGTCGAGCTTGAGCGAGGGAACGATGGCGGGGCGCGATCCGGTGGCGAGGATGATGCGATCGAAGGCGAGAGTTTCCTCGGTGCCGTCTGATTTCGCGATGCGGAGCGTGGTCGAGTTTTCAAACGAAGCCGTGCCCTGGATGTAGCGGACCTTGCGCTGTTTGGCGAGCTGGCCGGTGCCGGCGGTCAGCCGGGTGACGACCGATTCCTTCCATGCCCGCATGCGGGCCACGTCAATGCGCGGCGCGGGAAAATCGACGCCCCAGTCTTTCGCGTGTTGCGTTTCGTTGAGCAGCTTGGCGATGTGGAGAAGAGCTTTGGACGGAATGCAGCCGCGATAGAGGCACACGCCGCCGGGGTTGAGTTCGACGTCAATGAGTGTGACCTTCATGCCAAGGTCGGCGGCAAGGAAGGCGGCGGCGTAGCCGCCGGGGCCGGCGCCGACTACTGCGATGTTTAAGTTGGAGGTGTCAGGCATTTTCTTTTATCTGAAATTCAATGATCGTTCCCTCTGTCATCCTGAGGAAGCGGAGTCGCTCGCGAAGCGAGAGACTCCCGACGAAGGGTCCCTATCCTCGCCGGCGCGGCCAAGGTTCTTGCAGACCGTAGGGATCCTTCGGCCCGCAAAAGCGCGGGCCTCTGGATGACAAATGGTGAGGGGGACGAGTGATGCAACGAGTGATGCCATTCGCAACGCCTCATTGAAAACCGTTCTCATCCCTGCACGCTCAGCAGAAACGGTTGCTCGAAGGCTTCCGCCACCCAGCGCAGGAAGCGGGCCGCGTCGGCGCCGTCAATCAGGCGGTGGTCGTAGGAAAGTGACAGCGGCAGAATCAGCCGCGGTTCGAAGCGTCCGTTGATCCATTCCGGCTCGGTGCGCGAACGCGACAATCCGAGGATCGCGACTTCCGGATGATTGACGATGGGCGTGAACCCGATTCCGCCAATGCCGCCAAGATTGGTGATGGTGAAGGTTCCACCTTCCATCTCGGCCGGCGTCAGTTTTTTTTCTTTCGCTTTCTTTGAAAGCTGAGACAGTTCGACGGCCAGGTCCACGATATTTTTCTTGTCCACGTCGCGAATGACCGGGACCAGCAGCCCGCGGTCAGTGTCCACGGCGACGCCAATGTTGGTGTATTGCTTGTAGACGACTTCCTCGTGTTCCATGTCAATGCTGGCGTTGAACTGGGGGAAGACTTTGAGCGCGCCGGCGCAAACTTTAAGCGCGATGGCGGTGACGGTCATTTTGCCGCCGGCCTGTTCGGCCTTGGGCCCGAAGCGGGCGCGGAGTTGCTCGAGTTCGGTGATGTCGGCGCGGTCGTGCTGGGTGACATGCGGAATGGTGTTCCAGGCCTCGGCGAGATGCTCGGCGGTCTTGCGGCGGACGCCGCGCATGGAGACGCGCTCAATTTTTCCCCAGCGCGTGAAGTCAGGCAGCTTGGGCTCGACGAAATGTCCGGCGCGCGGCGCGGTCGCACCGGCGGAAGAGGCCAGCAGCGCTTTGGCGCGGGCCTTGACGTCGTCCTCGGAAATGCGATTGCCGGGGCCGGAGCCGGTGACCTGATAAAGATCAATGCCAAGTTCGCGGGCCAGACGGCGGACGTGCGGAGCGGCGGGGATGGGGCCGTGCTGCTCGGTGCCGGCGACCTTGCCGAGTTGTGTGGGCATGCGGAACGGCGCGGCGGCGGGCGCGCGCGGCGGGGCCGGCGGCAGCGCCTGTTCTTCGGTCTTGCCTTCGGCGCGGATGGCCGCCTGAAACGCCAGACGTGCGCCGGCCTGTCCGGACACGTGCTCGACCGGCGCGGATTGCGAACGCCGCACTTCCGGCGCGGCGGCCGCGCCTTCCAGCGTAAAGATCAACTGGCCAACGGACACTTTTTCGCCTTGCTTGACCTGCACATCCTTCACCGTCCCGCTGATCGAGGAGGGAACTTCGATGACCGCTTTGTCAGTTTCCAGTTCCATGACCGGCTGGCCCTCGCTGACGCGCGCTCCGGGCACGACCATGAGGCGGACAAGATCGCCCTGGGTGATATTTTCGCCAAGCTCGGGCAGGCGGAATTCGGAAATGTTGTCGGTGGCGCGGCGCGCGGCGGCGGGAGATGCAGCGGGAGAGGCAGCGGGAGATGAGGCGGCCGGCGCTGATTTCGGGACTTCTGAGGGTGCCGAAACAGCGGGAGCGGGCACAGCCGGCACGGAAACAGCGGGCGAATGATTGGACGATGCCGCCGCGCCGGTTGCGCTGGCGGACGCTGCTCCGGCCAGCGTGAAGATTACCTGACCGACTTTGATTTTCTCGCCTTCTTTGACGCGAACTTCGGCGACCGTCCCGCTAATCGAGGAAGGAACTTCGACGACGGCCTTGTCGGTTTCCAGCTCCATCACCGGCTGGCCCTCTGTGACCGAAGCGCCGGGGGTGATCAGGAGGCGGACCAGGTCGCCCTGTTCGATGTTTTCTCCGAGTTCGGGAAGTTTAAATTCGATGGCCAAGTTCAGATTTCCTCAAGTAATTGTAGCCGCTGGATCGAGTTGTGACCGGAGATCCCTTGTCCCGATGGTGAAGCGCCGGACTTCGGGATGACGCCACGCGCGCGCATCGCCAACCCTTCAACTTGCCTGACCGGTGTGGCGGGCGCACTCTTCAATGCCTGCCTGGATTCCTTCCGCTTGATACAGGAGCCCCGCTTCTGCCCAAAGTCCGCGAGACTCATCCTGTTTCCCGGTCTTGTCTTTCAGCACGGCGTAGGCGCGGATGGCGTTGGCGAAATCCAGTACGCGGGCCGACGGCTGGCTGCGATAAATCTCCAACGCCTCCCGATAGCAGACGTCCGCGCCGGACCAATTCCGCGTGTCCACGTACACATCGCCAAGATGACGGATGGTGTGCGCGAATGTCATGCGATCCACCGAATTGCGCAGCAGCGCCGAAGCCTCCTCGTAATATTTTTGCGCCGCCGGCAAATCGCGGTTGCGGCGGGCGGATTCGCCCAGCTCACGCAATTCGCAGGCCCGTTCGTGATCGTTCTCTGTTGCCATGCGGTCTATACCGTCAGCACTAACTGATGGCCGGGTTGGCTTTCTCCGGGTTGATGGCGAGGTCGCGCATGGCGTTGCGCAGGACATCGCCGCTGATTTTATTTTCCCGCGCCAGCGCATGCAGCGTGGCCACGACGATGTGTTTTGCGTCCACTTCGAAGAAGTCGCGCAGCGAGACGCGGTCTTCGCTGCGGCCAAAGCCGTCGGTGCCCAGCGCGACCAGTCGTCCCGGAATCCACTGCGCCAGACTCTCGGGCAGGACCTTCATATAGTCGCTGGCGGCGATGAACGGCCCGGGAACATTTTCGAGCAATCGCGAGATGTAGGGAACGCGGGGCTTTTGGTCCGGATGCAGCATGTTCCAGCGTTCGCAATCGTTGCCATCGCGGTAAAGCGATTTGTAGCTGGTGATGCTCCAGATGTCGGCGGCAACATTGTATTTTTCATCCAGAAGTTTCTGCGCCTTGAGCACTTCGTACATGATGGTCCCGCTGCCGAACAGTTGTACCCGGGCGGCGGCGTCTTTCTTGGCCGAGGTTTGGAAGCGATACATGCCGCGCAGGATGCCGTCGCGAATGCCGTCACCCGCGGGCATTTCCGGCATGGCCAAAGGCTCGTTGGTGACGGTGATGTAGTAGAAGATGGATTCCTGGTCCACGTACATGCGTTTGATTCCGTCCTCGACAATGACGGCAATTTCATAGGCGAACGATGGATCGTAAGCCAGCAGGTTGGGGACGGGAAGCGCGAGCACGTGACTGTGCCCGTCCTGATGCTGCAAGCCTTCGCCCGCCAGCGTGGTGCGGCCGGCGGTGCCTCCCACCAGGAAACCGCGGCAGCGCATGTCGGCGGCGGCCCAGATCAGGTCGCCGATGCGCTGGAACCCGAACATGGAGTAATAAATGAAGAACGGAATGGTGTTGATGCCGTGGTTGGCGTAGGCCGTGCCGGCGGCGATGAGTGAGCACATCGAGCCGGATTCAGTGATGCCTTCCTCAAGAATCTGCCCGTCTTTGGCTTCCTTGTAGTAGAGCAATGTGTCCATGTCAACCGGCTCGTAGTTCTGGCCGACGCTGGAGTAGATGCCGATCTGGCGGAACAGCGCCTCCATGCCGAAGGTGCGGGCCTCGTCGGGGATGATGGGAACAATCAGCTTGCCGAGGTCGGGGTCGCGCAGCAGTTTGGAGAGCAGGCGGACGAAGACCATGGTGGTTGAAACTTCGCGGCCGTCGGTGCCTTTGAGAAATTCCTCGAAGTGCGTGGCGGGAACGCCTGCCAGCGGCGTGGCGCGGACCTTGCGCTCGGGAATGTAGCCGCCCAACTGCTGGCGCTGCGCCAGCATGTACTTGATTTCAGCACTGTCGTCCGACGGGCGGTAGAATGGCGCATCGTGCAGTTCGTCATCGGGGATGGGGATGCCGAAACGTGAGCGGAACATGCGCAGCTCTTCGTCGTTCAGCTTTTTCTGCTGGTGGGTGATGTTCTTGCCCTCGCCAGCTTCGCCCAGTCCGTAGCCCTTGATGGTCTTGGCCAAAATGATGGTCGGCGCGCCAGTATGTTCCACGGCGGCCTTGTAGGCGGCAAACACTTTGATGGGATCGTGCCCACCCAGCCGCAGGCGGGAGAGTTGCTCGTCGGAGAGATGCTCGACCATCTTCAGCAGGCGGGGATCGCTGCCGAACAGGTTTTGTCGGAAGTAGGCGCCACTCTCGACAAAATATTTCTGGTATTGGCCGTCACTGACTTCGCCCAAGCGCTTGACGAGCAGGCCGTCGCGATCGTTCTGGATGAGCGCGTCCCAGTCCGAGCCCCAGATGCACTTGATCACGTTCCAACCCGCGCCGCGGAAGATGGCCTCGAGTTCCTGAATGATCTTGCCGTTGCCGCGCACCGGTCCATCGAGGCGCTGCAGGTTGCAGTTGACCACAAAGATCAGGTTGTCGAGCTTTTCGCGCGAGGCGAGCGTGATTGAGCCCAGCGATTCAGGCTCGTCCATTTCACCGTCACCGAGGAAGGCCCAGACTTTGCCGCCGGTGGATTTCTTCAGGCCGCGATTTTCAAGATATTTGATGAAGCGGGCGTGATAGATGGCCTGGATGGGGCCGAGTCCCATGGAGACGGTGGGGAACTCCCAGAAGTCGGGCATGAGCCAGGGGTGAGGATAAGAACTGAGGCCGCCGCCGGGGCGCAGCTCGTGGCGGAAGTTTTGCAGCTTCTCGACCGGCATGCGGCCTTCGAGAAAAGCGCGGGCGTAGATGCCGGGCGCGGCGTGTCCCTGAAAGTAGATGATGTCGCGGTCGCCGGTCTCGGTCTTGGCGCGAAAGAAATGATTGAAGCCGACTTCGTAGAGAGTGGCCGCCGAGGCAAAGGTGGAAATGTGTCCGCCGATGCCTTCCGACTGCTTGTTGGCGCGCACCACCATGGCCAGGGCGTTCCAGCGCACCAGACTCTTGATGCGGCGCTCCATTTCCTGGCTGCCGGCAAACGGGGGCTGCTGGGCCACCGGGATGGTGTTTTGATACGGCGTGGTCGCGGAGAAGGGAAGATTGACGCCGGCCTCGGTGCGGGCATGCAGGGCCAGTTGTTGCAACAGGCGGCCGGCGCGGACCGGGCCGCCGCGGTCGAGAACGTAGTCGAGCGAATCGAGCCACTCGCGGGTTTCCAGAATCTCTATGCCGTTGGTCTCGCTTGACGCCACGCCGGTTCTCCTCCGCTGGATGAGCTAACGCTCCATCATATTTCAATTCGAGCGAACTGTGCTTGACGGAGGGAGATGACCCGCGAGTCGCTTGGAGTTTTGTTTTGACACGAGGACGAAGCGAGAGTACAGTCCGAACAAGTTCTCAGGCCTAGCGTTACTTCGTTCTAGCTCCCGTTCGAGGTGATTGCCATGCCCACATTGCCATCTATTATCCACGGTCGGCTCCTCCACCTGGCGTTTGCAACAATGCTGCCTTTGGTTTTTGCTACAGCGGCCGTGTGCCAGGATTCCGACCCGGCCACGGCCAACTGCCCGACCGCGCCTTCCAACGGCGCACTTGCGGTCTGCGTACCCACCTACCACAACCAGAACAGCCGCAAGGGCCTCAACTTCACCGAGACGAAGCTGACAAAAGCGGTCGTGACGGCAGGACTAAGTTCCTTCACTGATTCGGTTAGCGGGCAGGTTTACGCGCAGCCTCTTTTCCTCCCTGCCGTGAATATTGCAGCTGGCGTGCATAACGTTGTTTACGTGGCGACTGAAACGAATGATGTTTACGCCTTTGATGGCGACGCCAGCCAGACCACCGCTTATTGGCACGTGAACTTAACGACACCGCCCGGACAAGCCACGCGGTACCTGGTAACTGAGGGGCCAACGCCTCCGCAGGACATCTCTTGCAACAACGTTCAGCCTAGCGTCGGCATCACAGGCACTCCCGTGATCAACATAACCAGCCAGAAAACCGCCGGAAACCCAACGGCGTGATGTACGTTGTCGCCCGCAGTAAGGATTCCAACACGATCCCGGCCTCCAACTACTTCCAGACTCTCTATGCCCTTGACGTAACCAACGGTACAATCCTGGCTTGGCAGGACATTTCAGCAACGCTGGCCAACGGAAATGCCCGTTCCTTCGACCCGCTACACGAAAACCAAAGGGGTGCTCTGCTGTTTCAAAGCGGCCAAGTTTATGTCACGTGGGCGTCGCACTGCGACAAAGGCATTCAGCATCCCAAGACGGCGAGTTGGTATGGATGGTTGATGTCTTACAAACTGCAGGGCACAACGCTCCAGCAGACTGGCGCGTGGACCACAACCGAGTATCCCGAAGGCGGAATCTGGCAAAGCGGATCGGGCCCTGCGGGCGATGGGAGTGGTACTAACCTTTATCTCGCTGTCGGCAACGGTTCAACCACCGCGGCCCCTCAGGCGACTGAAGGCCCGTGCACGAACTGTTTTGGCAACAGCATCGTGAAGATAAACGGGACGCCATCCGGAGGGACATTCACTGTGCTGGACTCATTCACTCCTTACGACCATCCATATCGGTTTTGCAATGACAGCGACGTGGGTAATGCGGGCGTGATTCTGATTCAAGGTTCTGGATTCAACGTTCCAAATCTGCTCGTGCAGTCGGGGAAGGAAGGCAATGTCTACCTTCTCAACATGACAACGGGCCAGATGGGCGGGTACACGGGGGCATTGGGAAGCTTCACCTGCCCAGTGACCAAACCCACCGGCAATGACAATATTGTCTCTTTCTTCAACGGAGACACGACGGTCAACGCCAACGGCATGTGCTACGACACCGCGACGGAATGCGGCACGCAAGGTTCGCCGGTCTTCTGGAACAACAACATCTTCTTCGGGCCGCGATGCCAACCCATCAAGCAGATCGCTCTAGCCGGGTCTCCCGTTGCTCTGGGTTACGTCACTGCGACAACGCAGGGAGGCGTCGTTGACCAAATGGGTTGCAAGAGTCCCAATCCAGTCTTTCACTATCCCGGAGCCCAGATGGCGGTTTCCCAATACAAAACGGGCGGAGCCATTCTGCGGGCGCTGGACAACTCCAAGTATGCGCACTCACCGCCATTCCCCGCAGTGTTGTATGCGTACGATGCAAACAACATCGCGGCGGCACCGCTATTTTCCGCGACGGTAGGGAGTGGAGGAGCCGTCAAGTTCGCGGTACCTACAGTCGCAAACGGTCACGTGTACGTAGGCGGTATTGGTCAACTAGTGGTGTTTCATTGAGTCGCTAGCGGTGGTCGGCGACGCTACAATTTTCGCATGATGCCTGTGATCCACACATTGACGCCATCAAAGGCGGCGCTCACAGCCCCTTCGGCAACTGGCACCTTGTAAACGATGGTGCCATCGCTCGTCCGCAACTTGACAACGCTAGCATTAAGAGGCGACGTTCCAGAGTTGCCGATCCAGATGTTTTGACCATCAAAAGTAATGGCGGACGTCTGTGCTCCTCCAGCCGCAAATGTGCCGAGGCTCGCACCATCGCTCGCTCGCAGCTTCGACACCGAGCCATCGCCGATGTTCGCCGTCCAAATATTGGTGCCGTCAAACACCAAGTTGCCCGGCGCAGCGCCGCCCACTGCGTAGGTTCCAAGAACCTTGCCGTCAGTGGCTCGTATTTTGGTGACGGAATTGCTGCTCGAATTCGCGACCCATACATTGGGCCCATCAATCGCCACACCTCCAGGGCCATTTCCAACAGGGATTGTGAGCAACACTTTGCCGTCCCGGACTCGCAGTTGCATCGCCGTGTTATCCAAGCCGTTCGCCACCCAGATATGTTCGCCGTCAAACGCAACCCCTCCGGGGATATTCCCGACTTTGAATGTGCCCAGCCCCTTGCCATCGCTCGCCTTAAGCTTAGTTACCGTTCCCGCACTTCCGTTTGTCACCCATATGTTTACGCCGTCGAAAGCCACCCCGGCCGGACCGAGCCCCACACTGAACGTGCCCAGAACTTTGTCATCGCTGGCCCTGATCTTGGTCACGTTGTTTTCAAAATAGCCAGTCACCCACATATTTGCGCCGTCGAAGGCGATGCCCGCGGAATGAATGCCGGGCAGCACCAGTACTTGTGCGACCTTGTTGATCTCGTACCAGCGCAACTGCGCGATGGCGTTCGGGTTTATCGGAGGCGGTATAGAGACAGGCGCTTCCTGCGCCTGCGCGGCCCCAACCACCATAAGCACAACTAGCAGGCTCAAAATGCTAAGGCGGGGATGAACGTGTTGCAACTTCATAAAGTCCTCCGAGGGCAGACCGCGTGGGGCAGGAAGTACGTCGTGGCGATTCAAGCCTAGTCCAGTTGGTGTCTGTTATCAACTGTGCAGAAAATTGCATCCCACCGTACTCGGTCGGTTGCAGCTTGGACTACACTAATGGCGATGATTTGGCTTGCGGTCATCCTGGTCGTAGTCTCGGCGCTCCTAGGGCTGCGCCAATCCGGCCCCGGCCCTGTTCCCGCCGTCGGCAGTGTGGCCCCGGCCTTCACTCTGCCATGCCAGGACGGCAGCACCGTGCGGCTTGCGGACCTTCGTGGGCAGTGGGTCGTCCTGTATTTCTATCCCAAGGACAAGACGCCGGGTTGAACGCTGGAGGCGCGCGAGTTTCAGCGCGAACTGGGCGAGTTCGCCCGGAGGAATGTGGTGGTGCTGGGAGTCAGTTTGGACAGCGTGGAGTCGCACCAGGATTTTTGCCGGAAGGAAAGCCTGACGTTCCGCCTGTTGTCGGACCGCGGCGGCAAGGTGGCGGCGGCGTATGGCGCGCTCATCGATCTTTTGTTTGTGAAGGCGGCGAAGCGGCGGACGTTTCTGATCGACCCGCAGGGCAGGATCGCGCGCAGCTTTCAGTCGGTCAACCCGCGTGGGCACGGTCGCGAGGTGCTGGCCGCGCTGGATGCGCTGAGTTAGCGTTCTTGCCGACGCGAGTGTCGAGGACAGCAGGTCCCTCCACTTCGCATTCCATTCCTTTCAGGAATGGAATGCTCCGGTCGGGATGACAGTTTTGGAATCATGCATGACAGGTCATCCATGACAGGTCATGCATGACAGGTCATCCATCACAGTTCATCCATGACAGTTCATGAACAACGCCATCCGAAGCGCGCTAGTGGCTGAGTTTTTTGAAATTCAGCGCGGGCAGATACATCTGGGCGACGTGGCTGGAAATAATGCTGGGGTCGGCCTCGTCGAGGTTGGCCAGCACGACCACGGTGAGCTGATCGTCCACGTAGCGGGAAATGTTTGATTTGAATCCCTGCCACGCGCCGTCGTGGGTGACGAGGCGATGGCCGAGTTGGACGTCCATGAACCAGCCAAAGCCATAAGCGCCGGAATTCGCGCGCCCATCTTTGAGTTTCACCGGCGTCCACATCAAGTCGAGGCTCGACCGCTTCAGTAGTTTCTCGGTGTAAAGCGCGGCGTCCCATTTCGCCAGGTCCAGGATCGAGAAGTAGAGACTGCCGTCGGCGGTGGTGTTGAGCAGGGGCGCAACCCATTCCTGGTTTTTCAGTTCGCCTTTCACCAGCCGGTATCCGGCGGCGCGGTTGGGAATGATGTCGGCCTCGCTGATGATGCGGGTGGTCTTCATGCCGAGCGGCCCGAAGATGCGGTCCTGCAGAAAATCTCCGTAAAACCTGCCGGTAACTTTGTGGATCACAATTCCAAGAGTCAGGTAGCCCAGGTTGCTGTAAGCCCACTGGGTGCCGGGAGGATAGGCGAGCGGGATGGATTCGACCAAGCGCAGCATCTCGTCTTCGGTCCAGTCCTTGCGCATGTCGAAGTCTTTGGGATAGTCGGTAAATCCGGCGGTGTGGCTGAGAAGCTGGCGGATGGTGACGTCGTCCCAGGTCTTGGGTGCGTCAGGAAAAAATTTGGTCAGGGGATCGTCGAGGCCGATCTTGCCTTCTTCGACCAGCATCATGACGGCGGTTGCGGTGAATTGCTTGCCCACGGATCCGGACTGAAAAATCGTTTCCGGCTTGACCGGAGTGTTCAGTTCGACGTTGGAAAGCCCGAATCCGCGTGCCAGAACAATCTCACCGTGCCGCGCGACCAGCAGTGCGAGTCCGGGAATATGCTGGCGCTGCATTTCCGCCTGTACGTAGTCGGCGACCGCTTCGGGAGTGGGTGTGGGAGCAGTCTGTGCGGCCAAGGCAGCATTGAGCAAGGAGGCCAGCGACAGGCAGGCGCAGAACAGCGGGAGAAGAAACCGGCTTCTTCGGGGGAGAGTCATGGGTGCTCCGGGGATGGCAATGTGGATTGTGGCTGGGACGCAGCCTTTGGAATGAAATTGGAGGCGCGGGTGGGAATCGAACCCACGCATAAAGGTTTTGCAGACCTCTCCCTTACCACTTGGGTACCGCGCCTCGCCCTAATAACTTAGCGTCTGGGGAAGGAATTGTCCAGATTACCGGGGGAAGGCCGGCTCGCCCCGCGCTCAAGCCGCTGGCAGGGAAAATCATGGAGCGGGAGACGGGGGTCGAACCCGCGACATCGACCTTGGCAAGGTCGCGCTCTACCACTGAGCTACTCCCGCTTAACAGACTGCCATTATAAACAAGCGGCTGGGTCGCGGGCAAACGGCGACTGTTGTTTCCGCATCGCGTTGTTTATGTCGCAGCCGTTTCGTGCAGTGCCCACTGCGGATCGTCCTCGGCCTTGACGATCTGGCCGTCGCGCATGTGGATGATGCGGTCGCCGACGCGGGCCGCCTCAGGATTGTGCGTGATCATGAGCACGGTCTGTCCGAATTCCTGGTTGGACTGCCGCAACATGCCGAGCACGATGTCCGAATTTTTCGAGTCAAGATTGCCGGTGGGTTCGTCGGCGAGCACCACGGCCGGCCGGTTGACCAGCGCGCGGGCCAGGGCCACGCGCTGCTGCTCGCCGCCAGAGAGTTCCGAAGGCCGGTGATCGAGCCGCTTGCTCAGTCCCAGCAGGTTGCAGATGCGGTCAAAGTGGGCCGGGTCGGTAGTGCGGGTGCCGGAGATTTCCTGCGCCATCTCGATATTGGTGCGCGCGTTCAACGTGGGCAGAAGATTGAATTTCTGAAAGACAAAGCCGATTTTTCGCTGACGCAGCCGCGTGCGTTCGGAGTCGGAGAGCTTCGCCAAGTCCTGACCGTCAATGACCACGCTGCCGCCATCGGCATGGGTCAGGCCTCCTAAGAGGTAGAACAGAGTGGACTTGCCGCTGCCTGAGGGGCCCACGATGCTGACAAATTCCCCTTGCTTCACGCTGAGAGAGACGCCGCGCAAGGCAGGCACGTCCATCCGGCCGACCCGGTAGGTTTTGCACAGGTCTTTGATCTCGATGAATCCAGCCATGGCCAAGCCTCGATTTTACACGAACGTCCTTACACGAACGCCCTTACGCGAACGTCGCAAGGCGTTGGCAGACGGAGGCGGCTTGATGGCCGGGGGATAGGTTCAGGCGGTGCCGAACTGTCCGGTGGTGGAAGCCGGTGCCGGCACGCTGCGCACCAGGCGGCGGGGGCCGCGTTTGCGGACTAGCAGGAGCCGTATGCGCTCGAGCAGATCGGCGGGGGCAAACATGCCGCGCGACAGGAAAACGTCGGCGACGCCCGCGGGGTCGTACTTGCCCGACCGGTCAGAAAGCAAAATGGCCGGCGTGTGCGGAGACTCCAGTTTCACCGCCGCGACCAGGGCCTGGCCGTCCATGCCGGGCAGGTTGACTGAGCTGAGCAGCAGGTCCACGCCGCCATCGCGGAAGCGGGCGAGCGCGGCTTCCGAACGCGTGTACGTCAGCACGCGGTAGCCGCGGGTCTCGAGCATGATCTTGTGAGTGGAGAGCGACGGCTCGTTGGCATCTACGCAGAGAATTGTTCGTTTTGGTTTCATCGAGAGCGAACTGAATCCTAACCAGCAACCATTGTCTTCGCAAGTGGCGATGATGCCAATGGCAGCATTGTGCCATTGCGAAAAAAACAACGGCGCGCAACCCGCGTGGCACACACGTGCAACGCGGTTGGTGGTGCAGATGAAAAATTGGCCACGGAAAACTTCCACAGCGCTTCCACCGATGCGCACATTGACTACAGCGTCACCCTAGCTGCTCGCGGTCGAAGGCTGTTGACCGCAAAGGCGGGAAGAAATTCCGCGAAGAGGGCGAAGAAGAGCCCAAAGAAATTCGGCGAAGCGGCCCACATCCTGAATTTGGTTTGACAGGCTGGGCGGGGCGCTCTTATCCTAACGGCATGATGTTCCTTGCCTCCACCGCTGCCGGGATGTGTTGTAGTATCCATCCGCCAACGTGTGGGTAGAGGAACCTTCCGAGTTTATTCCAACCCACCCCGGCACCACAGGGTGGGTTTTGTGTTTTACCAGGAGAAATCACTTATGACGACGACGGACACGGTCCCCATGCTGCGAATTAACGACATCGCGCCCGATTTCACCGCCGAAACCACTCAGGGCACGATTCATTTCCATGAGTGGATCGGAGACGGATGGGCGATTCTGTTTTCCCATCCCAAGGATTTCACTCCCGTATGCACCACCGAGCTCGGCTATATGGCCGGCCTGCAACCGGAGTTTGCCCGGCGCAATTGCAAGATCATTGGGCTGAGCGTCGACCCGGTCGGCAGCCACGGCAAATGGGCCGCGGACATTGAGGAGACACAGGGCCACAAGGTGACCTACCCGATGATTGGCGACCCGGAGCTGAAAATCGCCCGCCTCTACGGCATGTTGCCCGCCGGAAGCGGCAACACCAGCGAGGGCCGCACCGCGGCCGACAATGCGACCGTACGCACCGTTTTTGTCGTCGGCCCAGACAAGAAAATCAAGTTGATGCTGATCTATCCGATGAGCACCGGCCGAAACTTTGACGAAGTGCTGCGCGTGCTGGACTCCATCCAGTTGACCGCGAAGCACGGCGTGGCAACACCGGTGAATTGGAAGCCGGGGGATGACGTCATCATTCCGCCCGCGATCTCAAACGAAGACGCGCAGAAAAAATTCCCTGGCGGGTGGAAGACCTTGAAGCCATATTTGCGGATTGTGCAGCAACCGAAGTAGGCTGCTGGAGGCGTTGGGAGCGCATGCGGTCCGGTGATCGTCCCGGTCTTCAAAACCGGCGGGCGGCAGGTTTTCCTGTCACCGGTGGGTTCGACTCCCACTCGCTTCCGCCAAAATAAAAGGCTTAGCTTGGGCCGGGTGACCTGATTTTAATCGGGTTGGTAATGCCAACAGGATGGATGTCGTCCTTCGTGCAATTTGCGAAGGGAGGGAGCCACGCCTCTTAAGTTCATCGTAAACCCACCCTAGCGCAAAAAACGCGCTAGGATGGGGCACCCTCAGTTGGAGTGGCACTAGCTAAAATCTCTGTAAAGCTGGCCCAGCCAGCCAGGTTGCTCGACTTGTGAAACCGCTGCGGAACCAGCCGCAGTCTTTGCCACCGGCCGCCGTTGGCGGACTCTCTAGAAAGAGAGCTTCAGGGCAAACTGTATCTGTCGGGGCGGTCGCGCGGCCGTTAAGTTTCCGAACTGTTGTGTTCCAAGAATGGTTGCGTTGTTTCCACTCTGCGGGCCGCTGTTTGCGAACAGAAAGTTCGTGTGGTTCGGGAGATTAAAGAACTCCGCGCGAAATTCCAGAGTGGTCTTCTCCGAGGTATGGAAGAACTTGAATACGGAAAAGTCCCAGGTCTTGTATCCCGGGGACCGAACGGTATTGCGACCGACGTTGCCGAAGGAACCTAGAGCGGGATCGGCGAAGGCGCAGGTGTTGAACCATGCCGTCGGTGTGTGAATCCGGTCGGGGGCGACACAGGTGGGATTGGCCGCCACGGGGCCCGCCCGGTTTGGGTCACCGACTAGATCAGGACGTTGGGAGACGCCGCCGGCGCCTCCGTCAGCATTTGCGAAGTTGCCGTTCGAGTCGAGCACTGTGTACGAGTTGCCACTGGAAACGGAAAGGATATTCGCAATCTGCCAGCCTCCGACGATCTGGTTCGCAAAGCCGGACGCGCCTCCCAAAAAGTGTTTGCCGTGGCCGAAGGGCAGTTCGTAGATCGAATTCAACACCAAGCGGTTGCGCACGTCGAAATCAGAATTGCCGTATTCGGCCTGCGGATTGCGGAAGTTGCGGAAGTCGCTGTTGTTCTGCGTAGGGCCGAGGTTTGCGTTCGAGGCGATATCCAGCGAGTGCGCCCACGTGTAGGCGGCCTGAAACTGCAGGCCCCGGGAGAAACGCTTTTCGAAACTTGCCTGCAGCGAGTGGTAGTTGGAGGATCCCGTCGAGCGAAACGAATCGATGCCAGTATCGAAAACCGGGGTGCAATCCTCGGGGTGCTGCAAGGAGCAGGGGTTCGGGTTGGGGGGATTGATGAGGGTGGCAAAAACCGGCCGCCGGGGTGCCGTCGCGTCATTCGGATTCGCATCCGGTGCGGCCTGATTGCCGTTGAAGAACGTATATAACTTCGTTCCCTTGGATCCCGCATAGGTCAGCGTGAACACGCTGCTGGCGGGGAGTTCCCGTTCAACGCTCAGGTGCCACTGTTGCATATAGGGCGTGCGCAGGTTCTTGTCCACGGAGAAAAAGATGGGAGTGTTGGGGTCCACCAGCGAACCGGCGGGGAAGCCGCCAGCCAGCGCGGGAATCTGGGTGACGCGGCAATCTCCCGCTACGGCGTTTGCGGTTGGCGCGCTACAAGGTGAAATGAACGATTGGTTGGTGAAGAACGGAGGATTGAATCCGGGACTTGGATTAGAGTAGGGCCCATTCTCCTGCCCGCCATAGAAAATTCCATAACCGGTTCGCAACACGGTCTTCGGCGTGAACTGCCAGGCCAGGCCGATACGCGGCGCGAAATTATTGAGGTCCGAGTTGATCAGCCCCCGGCTGCCGGTGGGGCTGATCTTGACGTACTGCGCGATGAACGGCGTGAGTTGCGCCGACTGTCCTTTCGGCACAAAGATCGTGGGATTGCCGGGATTACTGAGGTCAAAGTTTCCCACGTCGTTGTGGCGGTCGGCCACGGTGCCAAAAAGTTCGTAGCGCAATCCCAGATTCAACATCAGCGACGACGTGATCTTCCAATCATCCTGCGCGTAAAACGCATAGGTGTTGCGGAAATAGTCCACGTTGTGCAGGTTGTTGATGCTGCCGCCGTTGGTGAATCCTGCCATGAAGGAGGCAAACCCCGTCCCGCCGGTTCCGATTGCGGCGGGATTGTCGGTCAGCGTGCTGTCGAAGCCGAGCGTCCCGCGGGCGGCGGCTGGCTGGAAAATGGTGAACTCCTCACGCCGGATCTCGGTGCCAAACTTCCATGTATTCCGTCCACGCACCCATGTAAGGTTCTCGGAAAGAGTGTAGGAATTCTGGAGTTCGACCGAAGGCAGGTAGGTGGGACTGCCCAACGTAGCGACGTCATTAAAGTTCAACTGCGGCAGCCCGCCAATGCCAGGCGAAAAAGGGACGCCAGGAAAGTTGATGTTGGGTTCGGCCGATACGTTGGTGTTCGCGTTGAGTTCGAGACGATGGGCATTCACCCGGTTGTAGCCCAGCCGGAATTCGTTGATCAGTTCGGGCTTGAAGATGTGCGTCCAACTGGTGGCAAGACTGCGATAGGAGAAGTCCTCCTGGCCGCTGAAGAATCCGCCACCATCGGCCAGCCCGCCGAAGGTCCCGGGAATCGCGCTGGGCTGATGTTCGAAGCTGAACCGAAAGAAGGTGTTGTCGCTGTCGGAGAATTTTTGGTCCACGCGAACGTCGAAATTGTTGCGGGTTTCCTTGCGCACCGGGTTGGCCAGGAAGTTGTTCCCGCTCGAACTGATCGGCCCCGCCGTGGGATACAAAGCTGCCAGCCGCAGCGCCAATGGGTCCAACGACCCACCGCCCGCCACTACGGGCGTGGCTGGGATCTTGTTCAGAGGCATTCCCGAGCCGTCATATTGAAAGGGTACTCCGCAATTCGCCTGCGCCAGCTTGGCATCAAAGATCTCGCCCTTATACGTCGGCGCGCCGTTACAATCCGTGCCGACAGGAGGGTCTACAAGGTCAAGCAGGCTCGAGAAATCTCCCGTTCGCCAGGCCGCTGGCGGCACGAATGCGGTCTGGGTCTCTGCCTGGCGCACGCGGAATCCCTCATAGTCCATAAAGAAGAACGTGCGGTTCCGCCCGTTGTAGACGTGGGGCAACCAGACTGGTCCGCCGAAGGTCACGCCAAACTGGTTCTGCTTGTAGGGAGGAACCGGTTTTGTTGGATCGTCAAAATAATTTCGCCCGTCCAGCTTGTTGTTGCGAAGAAATTCCCAGGCTGAGCCATGCAGTTGGTTCGTCCCCGACTTGATGACCGCATTCACAATGGCCCCGTTGCCGCGTCCGAATTCCGCGCTGTAAGCGTTGGTTTGCACCTTGAACTCTTGCAAAGCTTCCACGGGGGGTTGAATCACGAAGTTTGTCTCGTTCAGCAGGTCGGGGAGGTTTGAATTGTTGTCCACTCCGTCCAGCAGGAAATTATTTTGTAAGGACCGCGCCCCGTTGGCACTGAAGCCGTATCCGCCCTCATCGCGCGCGCCCGGTTCGCTCGGCGCGGTGCCCGTGCTCAGCAGCGCCAACTGGGCAAAGTTGCGCCCGTTGAGTGGCAGGTTGCTCACTCGCTTCTGGTCAACGACCTGTCCCAACTCAGATGTCTCGGTTTCAAGCAGCGGCACCGCTCCGGTCACCACGATCTCTTCCGAGATCCGGCCAACCTGCAGGGCCATGTTGATGGCAATGCGCCCTTGCACGTCCAGCTCCACTACCTCGGACACCGCCCTCTTGAATCCCTCCTTCTCCACCGTGACCTTGTAGCGTCCGATGTGCAGGGGGCTGGCGATGTATTCTCCCTCGTGGTTGGTGGAGAGAGTCATTTGCACGCCGCGATCCACGTCTTCCACCGTGACCTTTGCGCCCTGAACCACGGCGCCGCTAGCGTCGCGAACCAGGCCGACAATGGTCCCGGCATCCTTTTGCGCCAACAGCGGCGTAGCCAGGCCAATGGCCACCAAGAGACACAACACCACAAGGGTTCGTCGAGCGTGAAAAGCAATGGGCATGGCAATTCTCCTGGTCGCATCGAGAAACTGGACTCTTAAAATTGTCGAGGTGCGAATATGTTTCGTAATATTACGAAACATTACTTTTACTTCCGTTTAATGTCTTTTGTCAACCGGAATCCTGGCTTCGCGGTGCGAACCGATATCCCGGCCCAATCTACTTGCAGTCGCACAGTACGTCAGCGCGGCGCGTCCCCCCGGTGTTATAAACTGGTCAGAGTCGCACGCCTGCGGAGGGATGTGTGAGCGGTTGAAACAGGCAGTCTTGAAAACTGCTGTACCTGAAAGGGTACCGGGGGTTCGAATCCCTCTCCCTCCGCCACGCAACTGGCTCTAAATGGCGTTCGCCAGCGGCGCGACCCCGACGACTTTCTTCCCCTGCAGGCGGAGTCCAACTCCCATGACCTCCTCGCCGCGAACCATCTTCCACGTGGACATGGACGCTTTCTTCGTGTCGGTGGAGGAACTGTATGACCCTTCGCTGAAAGGCAAGCCGGTGGTGGTGGGCGGTCAGCGTGACGAACGCGGGGTGGTCTCTGCCGCCTCGTACGCGGCGCGCAAATTTGGCGTGCACTCGGCCATGCCTTTGCGGACGGCGGCAAGACTCTGTCCGCAGGCGGTGTTCGTCAACGGACATCCGGAGCGCTATCGCGAATATTCCGGCAAGGTGCATGAGGTGCTCGGCCAGTTTTCTCCGCTGGTGGAGATGGCTTCGGTGGATGAGGCCTATCTCGATATGACCGGCACCGAGCGCTTGCACGGGCGTCCGCTGCGTTCCGCAGACCGGCTCCACGCAAAGATGAAGACGGCGACGCAGCTCAATTGCTCGATCGGGATCGGGACTTCGCGGTTGATTGCGAAAGTGTCCTCCGCGAAAGCCAAACCGAACGGCGTGCTCTGGGTGCTGCCTGGACAGGAGGCGAAGTTTCTGGCCCCGCTCGCGGTCGCTGACATTCCGGGAGTTGGCAAAGTGATGGAGCAGAAACTGCATGCGCTTGGCATTCAGAAGGTGGGGGACCTGGCGCGGATCGAAGAAGGGGAACTGGAGCAGCGCTTTGGAAAATGGGGACTTGCGCTGGCAGGGAAGTCGCGCGGCGCGGATGCGGGAGGCTGGTTCGACAATGCGGTGGGCGAGGATGTTGCCCCTAAGTCCATTAGCCATGAGCACACCTTCGGCGAAGACACCGGCGACGGTGAGCGGCTGCAATCCACATTGATGCGGTTGAGTGAGATGGTGGGGCGGCGGTTGCGCGAAGGTGGATACTTCGCGCGGACGTTGCAGCTGAAATTGCGCTACAAAGATTTCTCGACCATCACGCGGGCGCACTCGCTTGAGCAGCCGACGCAGATGGACAACGAAATTTTCGGCCACGCGCGCCGTTTATTTCTCGCCAACTGGAAGCTGGGCGCGGCGGTACGGCTGTTGGGCGTGCAAGCGTCGAATTTCGAAGCGGCACCAGCCCAGCTTGATTTGCTCGATCCCGCTCAGCAGCAGCGTTGGCAGAAGGCCCTGGCGGCTGTAGACCGGCTTCGCGATAAGTTTGGTGAAGGGACCATCGGCCTGGCGCGCGGGATGAAGGGCGGGTTCCGCGAGCGCACGCACGAAAATCCGGTGGGCCTGCCGGGACGACGGGGCAAGTCTTGAAGCTGGCTAAATTTGGGAGAGTGTGTGATCAGAAGGGTTTTTGCATCGCGTGCGGGTTGGAGTGAATCAAAAAAGCCGTGATCCGACTGCTTAAACTGAACCTTGATAAAGTGGCCGCCGCGCTGCTGGTGCTGTCCTGGGCGTCGGGGTTGCTGGCCCAGACTTCCAGTCCTCCCCCGACGATTTCTTTGCCGGGGTCGCAGAGTCCGTTCACCGGTAGCGAGCCGGAAGGTAGGGCCACGGCGGAAGTCCTGCAACTGGGCCTGCAAGATGCGATTGACCGGGGATTGCGCAACAATCTGGGCCTGCTGCTGTCCGGGGACCAGACCATCGCTGCCCGCGGCGAGAGATGGAAAGAGTTGAGCAATCTGCTGCCCAATCTCTCGGGGCGTGTGCAGGAGAATGCGCAGACCCAGAGCCTCACCGCGATTGGACTGAAGAGCAACGTATTCCCCTTCCCGGTTCCGCGAGTCATTGGGCCGTTCAATTATTTCGATGCGCGCGCTTCGCTGAGCCAGTCGCTGTTCAATTTCAGGGACATTGAGAAAGAGCGCGCCGCTGCCGAGAGTCTGAAAGCGGCGCAATACACCTACAAAGATGCGCGCGAGTTTGTCGTGCTCGCCGTGGGTAATGCGTATTTGATGGCCATTGCCTCCGCTGCCCGCATTGAAACCGCCGATGCTCAGGTGAAGAATTCGCAAGCCTTGTTCAGCAAAGCGGCGGACCAGCACAAGGCCGGCCTCGTTCCGGCGATTGACAGTCTGCGTTCTCAAGTGGAGTTACAGACCCGCCAGCAACAACTGATCAGTGCCCGGAACGACTATGCCAAGCAAAAGCTGTCTTTGGCTCGAGTCATCGGCTTGCCGCCGGGGCAGGAATTTGTTCTGACCGAGAAGGCCCCCTATCAATCGCTGACGGCCTTGCCGGCTGACGTGTACTTGCAGCGCGCTTATTCTTCGCGCTCCGATTATCAGGCGGCGCAGGCGCAAGTCCGCGCAGCCGAACTGGCCCGTCGCGGCGCGGCCGCGGGCCGTTATCCTTCCGCGGAGGTCAACGCCAACTATGGCGACATCGGGGTAACTCCGGGCCATTCCAATGGGACGTGGCAGGTGAGCGGAGGCGTGAACATCCCCATCTTTGCCGGAGGGAAAGTCCACGGCGAAGTCCTCGAAGCCGATGCCCAACTGAAGCAGGCGCGTTCTCAGTTGAATGATCTCCGCGGCCGCATTGACTATGAAGTGAGGGCCTCGCTGCTGGACTTGAGCTCCGCCGCGGAGCAGGTGGAAGTCGCGCGCAGTTCCGTCGAACTGGCGGAGGAGGCGCTCACTCAATCCAGAGACCGTTTTACGGCGGGCGTCACCGACAATCTGGAAGTGGTCCAGGCGCAGGAATCGGTGGCCAGCGCGCATGAGAGTTACATCCAAAGTCTTTACGCGCATAACCTTGCCAAGATCGAGCTGGCCCGCGCAATCGGCGAAGCCGAGCAGGGAGTAAGGCGATTTTTGAAAGGCGAACACTAACCCAAACTTATGGAACCGACAACGCAGAGTCCGCCTGCGGCTTCCGCGGACCGCCCCGAGAACCGCACCCAGCCGTTGCCCTCCACGGAACGGGACCTCCGCACTCGCCCCTCACGGACATCGAGTCCCGGCTTTCGCATCGCGATCGTGGTTGCCGTGATCGTGCTCATGGTGGCGGGGATCTTTGTGTATCGCCATGTGTCGAGCTATGAATCCACCGACGATGCCCAGGTGGACGGACACATCAATTCCATTAGCGCCCGCATTTCCGGTCACGTTGCCAAACTGGATGTCGCCGACAACCAATATGTGCAAGCGGGAACAGTGTTGGTTGAAATTGATCCTGCGGATTATCAGGTCGCCTACGAACGCGCCAAAGCGGACTTCGAGAGCGCGCAGGCGGCGGCAAGGGCCGCGGGCGCGGACGTTCCCATCACGTCGGTCAGCACCAGCAGCCAGGTTTCCGCGACCGAGGCCGACGTGTCCAGCGCGCGTGCCGGAATCTCCGCTGCGAAGCAACAGACCGAGGCCGCCAAGTCGCAGCTCGCCCAGGCCGAGGCAAACAACGTCAAAGCGCAGAACGACCTGGCCCGCTATAAGCAATTGGTGGACAAAGAGGAAATTTCTCAGCAGCAGTACGATCAGGCGGTGGCTTCGGCGAAAGCCAGCGCGGCCGCGGTGGACGCTGCCCGTGCCACGGCCGGTGCCGCCGAGTCGCAAGTGACCCAGGCACAGGGCAAACTCGTCCAGGGAGAAGCTAGTTTTCGCAACGCCCAGACTGCGCCGCAACAGGTGCAGATCATGCGCTCGAAGGCCGCGTCGGCCAGCGCGGATGCGCAGCGCAAGAAAGCCGACCTCGACCAGGCGCAATTGAACCTGCAATACACCAGAATTGTTGCGCCTGTGGCAGGCGTAGTCAGCGATCGCACCGTCGAAGTCGGACAGAACGTCGCCCCCGGTCAGGAGTTTCTCAAAATCATTCCTCTCGGTGACGTCTGGATCACCGCCAACTTCAAAGAAACGCAACTGCGGGAGATGAAGGTCGGCCAATCGGTGACGGTGCAAGTGGATGCCAGCGGCAGGAAATACAACGGCAAAGTTGAAAGCATCGCCGGCGCCAGCGGCGCGCGCTTCAGCCTGCTGCCTCCAGAAAATGCCACCGGCAACTACGTGAAGGTCGTGCAGCGCATTCCGGTGAAAATCGTGCTCGATCCCGGAGAGAACCAGGACCAGTCTCTGCGACCCGGCATGTCGGTCGTTCCCAAGGTTTGGGTCCAACCATGAGTGCCGCCGCGCCGCCGCTGGAAAATGCCGAGATCTGGCGTCCAGCCATCAATCCGTGGATCATCGCCATCACGGTCACGCTGGCGACGTTCATGGAGGTGCTGGATACTTCCATCGCGAATGTTGCCCTGCCTCACATCGCCGGCAGCCTTTCCGCCGGGCAGGACGAGAGCACATGGGTGCTCACCTCTTACCTTGTCTCCAACGCGATTGTGCTCCCACTGAGCGGCTGGCTGTCGTCCATCGTGGGCCGCAAGAATTTTTACATCGGCTGCGTGGCGTTGTTTACGGTGAGCTCGTTTTTGTGCGGACTGGCGCCGAACCTGGCCACGCTCATCATTTGCCGCGTGTTGCAAGGTGCGGGTGGAGGCGGGTTGCAGCCGAGCGAGCAGGCGATCCTCGCCGATACTTTTCCTCCCGCCAAACGCGGCATGGCCTTTGCGGTTTACGGCATCGCCGTGGTCACCGCCCCCGCGATTGGGCCGACGCTGGGGGGATGGATCACCGATAATTTCACCTGGCGATGGATTTTTTTCATCAATATCCCGGTCGGCATCATTTCCATTTTGCTTACCTCGCGGCTCATCCAGGACCCGCCATTCCTCAAGCGCCGCAAGCTTAGCGAAACCAAGATTGACTACGTCGGCCTCGGTTTTGTCGCGCTGGGTTTAGGCGCATTGCAGATTGTCCTCGACAAAGGTCAACGCGAAGATTGGTTCGAATCGCACTTCATCGTCGTGCTATCGCTGGTCGCCGCGGCTGCGTTGATTTTCGTGGTCATCTGGGAGTGGCGGCACAAGGACCCGATTATTGATCTGCACTTGTTTCGCGATCGGACCTTCGCCGTTTCCAATCTATTGATGTTCATGCTGGGCTTTGCTTTGCTGGGCAGTACGCTGTTGCTGCCGCTTTTCATGCAGACGCTGCTCGGCTATACCGCGGAGCAGGCGGGACTGGCGTTGATGCCCGGCGGATTCACGATCATCATTTTGCTGCCGCTGGTCGGGTTCCTGCTGTCCCGCTATAGTCCGCGCTGGCTACTGGTGTTTGGGTTGGTCGTGCTATCCGGGTCACTGTTTCACATGGCCGGCTTTGATCTGCAAATGGATTTCCGCGCGGCCGCCTTCGCTCGCGTGTTGCAGGCCGTGGGGATGGCTTTCCTTTTCGTTCCAATTAATACTGCCGCGTACGCATTTTTGCCGCGCGACAAGAACAACGCCGCGTCTGGCCTGATGAACCTGGCCCGTAACATTGGCGGGAGTGTCGGTATTTCCCTGGTGACGACCATGCTGGACCGGCGCAGCCAGGTCCACCTGAATGATTTGTCGCGCAACCTGAGCCCCGCGAATCCTGCCTTCCAGTCCATGCTGCAAGGCGCAACGCAGGCCATGCGGGCGCATGGCGCGAGCGCAGCCTTCGCCTCCCGCCAGGCTTACGCATTGATCGAGGGCACCGTGCAGCGCCAGGCCACCATGCTGGCGTATCTCGACGACTTCCGGCTTCTGGGCGTCGCCATCCTGGCCATGGTTCCGCTTGTATTCCTGATGAGAAAAGGCAAACCCGGCGGGGGAATAGCGGTACACTAACTCCGCGCGGTTTATTGAGTCATGTTTCGTCTGATCACCATCGAACGGGAGTTCGGCTGCGGCGGTGGCGCTGTGGCCGCCCAACTGGCCCAGCGTCTGGGTTGGAAACTTTGGGACCAGTTGCTCACCGAAGAGATTGCCCGGCTTGCGGAGGTCGAACCTTCCGCAGTCCTGCGCTGCGACGAGCGAATGGACAGCAGTTTCTACCGACTGGCAAAAGTGTTCTGGCGGGGCAGCCACGAACGCGGCTCTGCACTGGGCAATCAGGCGTTCGATGCCGACCGCATGGTCTCGCTTATGGAGCAGATCGCTCCGAGAATCGCCCAGGAAGGGAATGCCATCGTGGTTGGCCGAGGCGCGCCTTACTTCCTGCGTGAGCAGCCCGATGCATTTCACGTCTTTCTCTACGCGCCCCGCGCTGAGAAGATCAGGCGTCTGTTGCGGGACGGGTCCACGAAGTCGGACGCGGAAAACCTGGTGGATCTGATTGATCGCGAGCGCATCGCCTTCGTCAAACATTACTTCGGCGCCGACTGGCCCACCCGCTCTCTATATCACTTGATGATCAATACTGCGGTGGGCGATGAATCGGTCGTGCAGACGATCCTAAACACCATGCGGATGGTCGAAGGCCATCCGAAAGCGACGGACTTCGAGCCTCAGAAAGTGTCCAGCCCCGTCTAAGGAGGAGTTGTTTTCGTTTGCAGGTAAGCATCCACGCTGGCGGCAGTTTTTCTTCCCTCCGAGATTGCCCACACCACCAGCGACTGACCACGCCGCATGTCGCCGGCCGCGAAGACCCCCGGCACCGATGACATATTGCGCTGGTCGGTGGCCACGTTGCCTCGCGAATCGAGGGTGACTCCCAACTGCTCGATCATGCCATCGCGAACCGGCCCCAAGAAGCCCATCGCGATTAGTACCAGATCGGCTTCCATCGAAAATTCAGTACCGGGCACCGGCTCGAACTTTGGAGCGGGGCCAACGCGCACGGCGTGCAGTTGCTGAACGCTGCCGGAATCGGTGCCGGTAAATTTTGTGGTGGCGATGCTCCAATCGCGGACGCCGCCCTCCTCGTGTGCTCCTTCGGTGCGCAGTTGCATCGGCCAGAGCGGCCAGGGCGTAAGCGGCGAACGCTCGTTCGGCGGCTGGGGCATGATCTCGAATTGGTGGACGGACACAGGCTTTTGCCGATGACAAGTGCCCAGGCAATCGGCACCTGTATCGCCGCCGCCGATAATAACCACGCGCTTGCCGGTGGCAAGAATTTCAGTGCCCGGCTCGATGATGTCGCCGTGGCAGCGCCGGTTCTGCTGGGGTAGGAAGTCCATCGCGAAATGGATTCCTTTCAGTTCGCGGCCGGGAAGATTCAGGTTGCGCGGCTGCTCGGCCCCGCCAGCAAGGATGATGGCATCGAACTCGCGGCGCAGGTCTTCGACTGAAATATTCCTGCCCACCTCTGCGCCGGTAACAAGTTTCACGCCTTCCGCGGACATTTGTTCCAGGCGGCGATCAATGATGTGTTTCTCCAGCTTGAATTCCGGGATGCCATAGCGCAGCAGGCCGCCGATGCGGTCCGCTTTTTCGTATACCGTGACGGAATGTCCGGCGCGGCACAACTGCTGCGCCGCGGCCAGTCCCGCTGGCCCCGAACCCACAACCGCGACCTTCTTGCCACTGCGGACATTGGATAGTTCAGGCCTGATCCATCCTTCACGGAAGCCGCGCTCCACAATGTCTTTCTCAATTTGCTTGATCGTAACGGGAGGTTGATTGATCCCGAGCACGCACGACGCTTCGCACGGCGCGGGGCAAATCCGGCCGGTGAATTCCGGGAAGTTGTTGGTGGCGTGCAATTGGCGGACGGCCTGTTTCCAACGCCCGTGATACGCCAGATCGTTCCAATCCGGAATCAGGTTGTGGACGGGGCAACCGGTCTGGCAAAAGGGCACGCCACAATCCATGCAACGCGCGCCCTGCGTGCGAAGCTTCTCTTCGGGAAAATCAAGATAGATCTCGAACCAATCGTTGACGCGCTGCGTGACCGGGCGGCGCGGTGCAAGCTCGCGCTCGTATTCGAGGAATCCGGTTTCCTTACCCATGCTGCACCTGCTCGGCTGGAACCAGAACCGGCAAGGGCGGGCCCGGGATATAAGGCTGAAGGTTGCGACTCGCTCCCAGTACGCGCTTGTGTTCGTGTGGGAAGATTTTGATGAAGCGAGACAGCGCCTCCGCCCAGTTGTCGAGAAGCCAGGCGGCGCGCGGACTTCGGGTCAACTCAAGGTGGAGCACAACGAGATCGCGAATCTGGTTTGCTTCGCCGGACGCCGATGCGATGAGCTGGGAATCGCCGAACTGGGAGTCGCCGAACGTAGTCTCGACAAGCCGGGTCGTGACCGTGTGCAGATCAGGAGACTCTGAAACCGGATCGAGGTCTACCGAGTCCAGATTGCATCGCTTCTCGGCGAAGTCTCCACGCTCGTCAAAAACGTAGGCGATGCCGCCACTCATGCCTGCGGCGAAATTTCTCCCGCAGGTCCCGAGCACGAGGACCAGTCCTTTCGTCATATATTCGCAGCCGTGATCGCCCACGCCCTCGACCACCGCGGTCGCCCCGGAATTGCGAACGGCAAAGCGTTCACCCGCGACGCCGTTGAAGAATGCCTCGCCACTGGTCGCGCCATAGAGCGCAACGTTGCCGATTAAAATGTTTTTTTCGGGGGCGAAGCTGGACCGTCGCGGCGGATACACAATCAATCGTCCGCCGGAGAGGCCTTTGCCCACGTAATCGTTGGCTTCCCCTTCAAGCGTAAGGGTGACGCCTTTCGCCAGAAACGCGCCCAGGCTCTGCCCGGCCGAGCCCTCGAGATGAAGTTTTATGGTTTCGTCGGGCAAGCCGGCGGAACCGTGGCGGCGGGCAATCGCTCCGCTCAACATGGTCCCGACCGAGCGATGAATATTGCGGACCGGGAGTTTGATTTTGACCGGAGTAAGCGTCTCGATCGCATCCTGGGATGCGGTCATAAGCTTATGGTCGAGCGCCTGATCGAGACCATGGTCCTGGACTTGCACGCAACGCCGGGCCACGCGCGATGGAACCGGCGGGTCGTAGAGAATGGCCGACAGATCAAGCCCCCGCCCTTTCCAGTGATTCACGGCTGGTTGCGCGTCGAGCATGTCCACACGGCCAATCATTTCGTCCATGTGGCGGAACCCTAAATCGGCCATGTACTGACGCACCTGCTCCGCCAGAAAGAAAAAGAAATTGATGACATGCTCGGGTTGTCCCTTGAACTGCTTGCGCAGTTCGGGGTCCTGGGTTGCGATTCCCACCGAGCAGGTATTGAGATGGCATTTGCGCATCATGATGCAGCCCATCGCGATCAGCGGCGTCGTAGCAAACCCGAATTCTTCGGCGCCGAGCAGAGCGGCGATCACGACATCGCGACCGGTCTGCAGCTTACCGTCGGTCTGCACCCGGATGCGGCCGCGCAGGTCATTCAATAAAAGCACCTGCTGCGTTTCGGCCAGGCCAAGCTCCCAGGGAATACCGGCGTGCTTGATCGAACTGAGCGGCGAGGCCCCCGTGCCTCCGCTGTCGCCGCTGATCAAGACGACGTCGGCGTGCGCCTTGGCGACGCCGGCAGCGACCGTGCCAACGCCGACTTCGGCAACCAGTTTCACCGCGATGCGGGCTTGCGGATTCACATTCTTCAGGTCGTAGATCAGTTGCGACAGATCCTCGATCGAATAGATGTCGTGGTGAGGCGGCGGCGAAATCAGTCCCACTCCGGCGATGGAATGCCGCAGGCGCGCGATGACTTCATCCACTTTGTGTCCGGGCAGTTGCCCGCCCTCGCCAGGCTTTGCGCCCTGCGCCATCTTGATCTGCAACTCGTCCGCATTCACCAGATAGTTGGCGGTGACTCCAAAGCGTGCAGACGCGACCTGTTTTACAGCGCTCCGGCGCAGGTCTCCATTCGCATCTGCCTGGAAGCGTGCCTCATCCTCGCCGCCTTCGCCGGTGTTGGATTTCCCCCCGATGCGGTTCATGGCGATGGCCAGGGTCTCATGCGCTTCTTTGCTGATCGAGCCGAACGACATGGCTCCCGTGTTAAAGCGCTTCACGATTTCTTTGGCGGGCTCGACTTCTTCGACCGGAACCGGCTTGGCGCTCTTCTTCAACTTCATCAAGCTGCGCAGCGTGGCCATGTTGCTGCTTTGCTGGTCAATGAGGTCGGTGTATTCCTGGAACGTCTGGAAGTTTTCCTGCCGCACCGCCTGCTGCAGTTTGCTGATGGTGAGCGGGTTCAGCAGGTGATATTCCCCGTTTACGCGCTGGTGGTAAGCTCCTCCCACTGCGAGTTCCGTCTCGGACTCGGTCAGGGGACGGAATGCATGCTCATGCTTGATTTGCGCTTCGGCGGTGAGGACTTCGAGCCCGACGCCATCCAAACGCGACGCCGTGCCTGAGAAATACGAATTCACCAGCTCCTTATTCAGGCCGATGGCTTCGAATACTTGCGCTCCCTGATAACTCTGCAGCGTGGAGATGCCCATCTTGGCGAAGGTCTTCAGCAGTCCCTTGTTTACCGATTTGATGAAGTGCTTCACCGCAATCTCAGGAGTCACGCCATTCGTCAACTCTCCGCGCCGGGCAAGGCTTTCCACGCTTTCCAATGCGAGGTAAGGATTGATGGCGCTGGCTCCGTAGCCACTGAGCAAGGCAAAGTGCATGACCTCTCGTGGGTCACCTGATTCTGTAATCAAAGCGACCTGGGTCCGCGTCTCTTCTTCCACCAGCAGGTTATGCACGGCGGCCAGCGCCAGCAGGCTGGGAATGGGCGCGTAGTCCTTATTCACCCCGCGGTCAGAGAGAATCAGCAACGTGTAGCCGGCTTTACCCGCGAGTGATGCGCGCTGACATAACTCGTCGAGCGCGCGCTTCAGTCCCGCTTCTCCCTCGCTGGCGCGGAACAGAGCGGGCAACGTGATGGCCAGCAGATCGCCGGTGGAGATGCGGCGCAGTTTCTCCAGCTCCAGATTGGTCAGCAGCGGATGCGCCAGCTTCAACATATGACAGTTCTCCGGCTCTTCCGAGAGAACGTTGCGTTCGCTGCCGATATAACTGACCAGGGACATCACGATCTCTTCGCGAATGGGGTCAATGGGAGGGTTGGTGACCTGCGCGAAGAGCTGCTTGAAATAGTTGAACAGCGACTGGGGCTGGTTTGAAAGGCAAGCGAGCGGAGTGTCCGTCCCCATGGACCCGACCGGTTCCTGGCCCTTCGACGACATCGGGCCGAGGATCATCCGCAAGTCTTCATCGCTGTAACCAAACGCGCGCTGGCGGCGCAGCAGCGTTTCCGCGTCGGGGTGGTGCATGCGCGAGGGCTCCGGCAATTGATCAATGGTGACCTGATTGTCGCGCAGCCACTGCGCATAGGGTTGTCGCGAAGCCAGTTGTTGTTTGATCTCCTTGTCGGGGACGATGCGGCCTTCCACCGTGTCCACCAGAAACATTTTTCCGGGTTGCAGGCGGCCCTTCATCTTTACCTGTTCCGGCTCGATGTCGAGCACGCCGGCCTCCGAAGCCATAATCACGTGCCCATCGTGAGTGACCACATAGCGTCCCGGGCGCAGGCCGTTGCGATCCAGGATTGCTCCGATCACCCTGCCGTCGGTGAATGCGATCGCCGCCGGACCATCCCACGGCTCCATCAAACACGCATGGTATTCATAGAACGCGCGTTTCTCCGGGTTCATGTGCGGATTCGCCGCCCACGCTTCGGGCACAAGCATGGCCATGGCGTGAGGCAGGCTGCGTCCCGCCTGGAAAAGAAGTTCAACGGCATTGTCGAAGTTGGCGGAATCGCTGCCATTTGGCGCGATGATGGGATAAAGCTTCTTTACATCGTCGCCGAACAACGGCGACCGCAGCAACGACTGCCGGGCGTGCATCCAGTTGACGTTGCCCTTGAGCGTGTTGATTTCGCCGTTGTGCGCGATGTAGCGATACGGATGCGCTCGCTGCCAGCTGGGAAAAGTGTTGGTGGAAAAGCGCTGATGCACCAGACACAGCGCGCTGGTCACGTCTGGATCGGAAAGCTCACGGTAGAAATTCGTGATTTGCGGGGCCAGCAGCAGACCCTTATAGACAATGGTGCGGCAGGAAAGCGAGGGGATGTGAAATGTTTCCGCATCCTCGATGCCGGCCGCTGCGATCTCACTCTCGGCGCGCTTGCGCACCACATAAAGTTTGCGCTCAAAAGCGTCTTCGTCCGTGAATGCGCCACACCCGATAAGAATCTGCTGGATATAAGGCTGCGAGGCCCGCGCCACACGGCCAATGGCCGAGGCGAACGTAGGTGTGTCCCGCCAGCCGAGAACGGTCAGTCCCTCCTCGCGCACAATGCGTTCCAGAATTCCTTCACATTGCAATCGCTCATGCTTTTCCACGGGCAGGAATGTCATGCCTACGCCGTAGGCACCGGGCGGGGGAAGTTTGAATCCTAACTTGCCGCACTCCCGCAGGAAGAATTGATGGGGAATCTGAAGGAGAATGCCGGCGCCATCTCCCGTCTCAGGATCGCATCCGCAGGCCCCGCGGTGCGTGAGGTTCAGCAGAACCTGTATCCCTTTACGAATTATTTCATGGCTTTTGTGGCCGCGGACATTGGCCACGAACCCGATTCCGCAGCCGTCATGCTCCTGCGCAGGATGGTACAGCCCCTGGGCGGGGGGAGGGGCGTTCGGCTTGTTTCTGCGCATCGTCATTGCGTCTTGTATGCTTTTTTGGCGACACTTCCGGCATCGCTGGCCGCTTCCCCACCAAGTTGTTCTTGAGTTTGGACTCTGCCCGTCAGCGGGCAAGGAACAGTTCTGCCCAGAAACGCCAAATTTCTTAAGTCTTTAGTTACTGCCATCCGGGCGGGAAAGTAAAATTCAGAATTTCGATGCAATGGATGCAAATTTCGCGGCTTTTCGCTTTCCCGCGCTTCTGCCGAATTCACACGGGCACGGCATGGAGTCCGCTATAATCCGGCTCAAACCATGGATTTCGATCAGCTCATCACGTTTCTCGAAGTGGCAAAACAAGGCAGCTTCTCGCGTGCTGGAGAGAAAGTCTTCCGCTCTCAATCCGCGGTCAGCGCTCAGATTCGCCAGTTGGAGCAGGAATATGGCGACCGGCTGCTCGATCGGTCGGGCAAAACCGTCAAGCTGACCCCGGCCGGGCAGGTGCTTCATGACTATGCCGAGCGGCTGAAGCAGCTGCGGGAAGAGTCCTTGATGGCGGTCGCCGACCACAGCCGCACGCCTCGCGGCACGCTTCGCGTTGGCGCCAACGAGGCGACCTGCCTCTATGTTCTTCCAGAAGTGTTTGCGGAATACTGCCGTCGCTACCCGCCGGTGCAGATCAACATTTATCGCAACTTCAGTTACAAGATTGCGGAAAAGCTCGAGAACGGCGCGATTGAGGTCGGCATTCTGACCTTGCCCATCCAGTCGCCAAGTCTGGAGATCCAGCCGATCTTTCGTGACAAGCTGATGCTGATGGTGAGCCCCAGCAGTCCACTCGCCAAACATAAAACGGCGGCCGTCCGCGATATCGTCAAGCATCCCGTCCTGCTCCCTAAGACAGGTCACACGCGAAGGCTCATGGACAAGTTGTTCCGTCCGCATCGCGATGAGCTGCAGGTGCGAATGGAGCTGCCCAGCATCGGCATGATCAAGAGTTTTGTGGCGGCCAATCTTGGAGTTTCACTCATCAGCGCGTCGTTCGCGCGCGACGAAGTGGCTGCCGGGCGGGTCAAGTTGATTGATCTGGAAGATGTCGAACTTTTCCGCGAATTGGGCATGGCTTACCGCCGCGACCGTACTCTTTCTTGCGCCACCACGGCCTTTATCGAGGTGCTGCGTCAGCTCGCTCCGGGGGAGCGGAAGACCCGATAGGCGCGCGCTCCTCCCCGCGACGACGGGGCCGCATCCTCTCAGCGGTTTGACGAAGCGGCTTTTGCCCGGTGTCGAGAGAGCGAGTCCTTTGGGAAAGGCGTGGCGGCGTCCCCGGCGCGACTTATTGAATCGTTACAATAGCAATGAATATTGCTGTTCCGCCCGATCCCCCAAGACTCGGCTCCCCCTCCGCCAAAAATCGCATCCGTGAAACATCTTGACAAAAGCGCGAAGCCTAAACTATAAGCCGGGGAGCGGTTATAACCGGTTAGATTTGCTGATCCACGCCGGAACTTGGACCGCAACAACAAACTGGCGGCAACAAACAGAGGACCCCCGATTCGGCTGTTCGGCTGGAGCGGGCAACTCTCACCCTGGGAGGGACTATGCACGTGACGGGATGCAGTCGGCGTCAAGGCGTTCTGCTGTTTGTGTTCGTTCTGCTGATTTGCGGGCAGATCTTCGCGGGCGTGACCGCCAGCATCTCCGGCACGGTGAAAGACAGCAGCGGCGCCGCCATCGCGGGCGCCGTGGTGACGGCCACCAACACCGGGACCGGCATCGCGCAGACCCAGAACACCAACGGCCAGGGCTACTATTCCTTCCAGTCGCTGCCTTTGGGCAAATACACGATTGACATTCAGCAAAAAGGATTCAAGGCCTACCGCCAGACCGAAATCACTTTGGATGTGAACGACGCGCGCACCGTGGACGCCACCTTGCAGATCGGGCAGACCAGTGAAAAAATTGAAGTCGCCGCCGACGCTCTGCACGTCGAAACCGTTTCCTCGCAAATGGGCGAAGTCATCGAAGGCAAAGAGATGACCGATGTGCCGCTGGTCTCGCGCAGCTATACAGACTTGCTGGCGCTGCAACCGGGGGTGGTCTCGTCTCCTTCGGGTCTGAGTGGCGGGTACGCGGGTTCATTCATCTCGGCCGGATTTGCGGTGCCGCTAGTGTCTGGAGACTTGGGCTCGGGCGCGCTTTCAGTGAATGGAATGCGAGAATCGGCGAATGCCTTCATCTTGAACGGAGTGCTGGTGCAGGAAGTCGGATATTCGGGATCGGGAGCGGTCCCGAATCTTGATTCTATTGAAGAATTTCGCATTCTGACCAACAACACGGACGCCGAATACGGCAACTACGCCGGTGCACAAATTAACGTTGTGACCAAGTCCGGCACCAACAAGGTGCATGGCAACGTGTTTGAATTTCTGCGCAACACTAGCCTGGATGCGAAGAACTACTTTGACCAAAAGGGCCGGGGCGGTTACCACCAAAATCAGTTTGGCGGAACGTTCGGCGGCCCGATCATTCACGACAAGCTGTTCTTCTTCGCGGACTATCAGGGAAACCGTGTGCTCCAGGCGGTTCCAGAGACGATTGGCACTGCCCCCAGCGCCGCGACCCTGCAAGGGGACTTCACGGGAATTTCGTCGAGTCTTGTCGGGCAAAACGTCAACGGTGCGGCGTGGGCCACGCAGCTGACGCAGCAATTAGGGCAACCTGTCGCGAACGGGGAGCCGTATTATTTCGCAACCTGCACCACCACGGCGCAATGCGTATTTCCGAACGCGCAATTGGCCCCCACCGCTTTTAACCCAATCTCTTCCAAGCTTGTGAAGTACATCCTGCCGGCAAACAATGCTAATGGCAGCTATTCCACTACCGGTCAGGAGATTAACCTTAAGGACAATAAATTCAGCGGACGGCTGGACGGCAATACCGGATTCGGATTGTTGAGCGCTTACTACTATTTTGATCGTTTCGACCGCGTTGACCCTTACTGGTCAGGCAACGCGCCTCTCTACCCAGGCTTTGCCGTTGATGGGAAGGGGCAGACCCACAATATCAACTTGGGGATGACCAAGACCTTGAGTTCCGCCGCGGTGAATGAATTCCGTATCGGCTACTTCCGATTGAACACTACCCTGAACCAGCCGCTTGGAGGCACCGGCAAGGGCGAGTTGGCTACTCTTGGGTTTGCCTCAGGGGCCAGCAAGGCGCCGGGCGTCTATGTGGGGACGCCTAGTGTGGAAGGGATCCCGGAAATTGACTTCAACAATTTTGTGATTGGCGTTCCCAGCCGGCCCAACCAGCTCATTGACAATATTTATCAAGTGCTCGACAACTACAGCAAGGTTATTGGCACCCACACGATTAAGTTCGGCGGGCAGTTCCACTTCAATCAGCTGGAGGAAAACCTCTCCAACGTGGCCAACGGAAACTACTTCTTCGGTTCAAACTTTAGCGGACAGGCCAGCGAGACCGGAAATGATGTTGTTGACTTTCTGCTGGGTGCTCCGAGCCAGTATGTGCAAGGGCAGTCTTATCCATCGTATGGGCGCAGCTTTTATCTCGGGTTCTTCGCGCAGGACAGTTGGCGGGCCCGATCGAATCTAACACTGAACTATGGAATACGTTACGACGTCAGCTCTCCGTGGTGGGAAAAATATAACGAGATTCAAACGCTCATTCCGGGTGAACAATCGGTAGTCTTCCCTGGTTCACCTCTGGGCTGGGTTTTCCCTGGAGATCCCCACGTGCCCCGTACCCTGGCACCAACGCGGTGGAACAACTTCGCTCCGCGTTTCGGGTTGGCCTATTCATTCGGCGAACATGACGGGGCAATGGGCAAGCTGCTCGGCAAGGCCGGGACTTCAAGCCTGCGCGCTGGCTATACTTTGTCGTATGCGGCATTCGAGGGTGCGACCGATTTCAACGAAATTGGCGACGCCCCCTTTGGAAACTATACGGGGCAGAATGAATCAACTTTCGCCGCTCCGTTTACTTGCCGGGCCACTTGCGCGCCAGGCACAGGTACCAACTTGTTTCCGGTTGCCGCACCACCAAAGCATCCTTCGCCCAGCAACCCCGCCGACAAGTTGCCTCCCTACGACACATTGGCCAACTTCTATAGTGCTTTCGGAGGGATCGGCAGTTCGCCCGCGTTCTACAACGGAAACCGCCTTCCTTACTCCGAGAATTACGAACTGTCTCTGCAGCGGCAAATCACGGGAGCTGACTTGCTGACGCTGAGCTACGTCGGCACGCAAGGGCACAGACTGCTATCATCGCGCTCCGCAAATCCGGGGAACCCAGCCTTGTGCCTGGCCACACCTGGATGTGGTCCAGGTGGGGAAAACAATGTGTATGGTTCGGTAATTGGTACAAGAACGAATTTCCCCGGCGTCAATGATCCAACCCTGGGACCGATCGTCCCCATCGGCAATGACTCCTATTTCATCACTGCCGGCAAGTCTTCCTACAATTCAGCCCAGGTGAATTATCGGCACACCTCGGGGCGCTTGCAGACGTTGCTTGCCTACACCTACAGCAAGTCCCTCGATAACGCTTCTGGTTACGGTGAGCAGATGAATCCCATCAATCCCAGCGTGAGCCGCGGCTTGTCTGCTTTCGATGCCACCCACAATTTTGTGGTCAGCTACAACTATGTCTTGCCTTTCGATAAGTGGGACGGACCGAAACGGCTGACGCGTGGATGGGCTTTGAGCGGCATCACCAGTTTCTCGACCGGCCTCCCCATCACGCTGGTGGAAACGGATGACCACTCGCTGCTGGGTACGGCGTTTGGCGGGCCTATCGTGCTGCCCGTGGACACGCCGGACCAGGTTGCAGCAGTACACATCATGAATCCCAGAAACCCGGGAAATTACTATTTCTCTCCTGCGTCGTTCTCCACGAGCGTCTATGGCTCCGAGGGCACTGCGCAGAGGAGATCTTTCCACGGTCCGGGCACGAATAACTGGAACATGGCTCTCCGCAAGGACACACAGCTCTCTGAGCGCGTGAACTTGGAATTCCGCGCGGAGTTCTTCAACGTCTTCAATCACGCGCAATTCATTGCACCCAGTGGCATCGGACTGTGCTCGGCAGTTTCGCCAGACCTTACGGGAGTCGCAAGCTGCAACAAGATCAGCTCTTTCGGCCAGATCACCAAGGCGCAGGCACCCCGCCTCGGCCAGTTGTCCCTGAAGCTAAGCTTCTAGGGCCGATTGGATCATGTAGACACCTAGCCACCCCGGGGGACTTCCAAGTCCCCCGGACTCCTAAACCATCCGGCCGCCCCCGCCGAACTTCGCAGACGAACCAAGAGCAATCCCGCATGTCACCTCAGACCGCACTGGCCGCAACTTTGGTCGAACCCGGACGCTACGAGATACGCGAGTATCCGCTGCCGGTGCCTGCGCCCGGTTGTGTGCTGGTGAAGATGGAGCTCTCGGGAATCTGTGGGACGGACAAGCACACCTACCAGGGCTACGTGGGCCAGTATGGCGGTGCAGGTGCGGCTCGTCCGGTGCCATTCCCGATCATTCAGGGGCATGAAAACGTGGGCACCATCGCAGCCATTGGTGGCGACGGGCGTTATACCGACTTCGAAAGCGTTCCGCTGAAGGTTGGCGACCGCGTGATTGTTGGTCCCAACGTCAGTTGCGGGAATTGCTATTACTGCCGGCACGACTTTCCGTACTACTGCTGCGAGAACACCGTGGATTACGGGAACAACATCAGCTCCCGAAATCCCCCGCATCTGTTCGGGGGATGGTCGCAGTATCTTTACGTGGTGCCGGGCAGTTTTATGGTCCGCGTGCCGGATGACCTGCCCTCGGAGATCGCCGTACTGACCGAAATCATGGCGGTGACGGTGGGACTCGACCGCGCGAAGCAGATCTCGGCGTTCCCGAATGAATCATTTCGTTTCGACGACACGGTGGTCGTGCTGGGAACCGGGCCGCTGGGCATGTGCTTTGTGATGAAGGCGCGCATGCTCGGCGCGGGAACGATCATCGCGGTGGACCTCTCCGACTATCGGCTAAAGTTTGCGCGAAAGCTGGGCGCCGACCGCGTGATGGATGCAAGCACGACATCAGAAGCTGAGCGCCTGGCACTGGTGCGCGAACTTACAAATGGCCGCGGTGCCGATGTTGTCGTTGAATGCGCCGGTGTGCCCGGCGCCGTCCGCGAAGGTCTGGAGATGTTGCGCCTGGGCGGACTTCTGATCGAGGCCGGTAATTTCTCGGACATGGGAGAGGTTTCCATCAATCCGCATCGCCATCTCTGCGCAAAAAACGTTCGTATCCTCGGTATCGGCGGCGAGGAACCTGCGGCGTACGGGCCCAGCATGCGGCAAATGGCGCGCTACATGCGGCATTACCCGCTGGGTGAATTTGTAACCCATCGCTTCGGTTTGCGAGAGGTGGAAGCAGCGATGAAGAAGTCCATGGCTGTGGATTCGATGAAGGTTGTGATTGATCCCTGGTCGTGAGTATCGTCAAGCAGTAACGGCACGGTTGTGAATTCCTATTTCGAGGTCATCAACATGGCAGACTTGGCATCCCGCTTTCATTTCGCCTGTGCGCCCGATAGTTGGGGCGTGCTCGACTATCCCGGCCCTTCGTGGAACCAGTCCTACGAAACAATGCTCGACGAGATGGTCGCGGCCGGCTACACCGGAACCGAACTCGGTCCGTACGGATTCTTTCCCACTGATCCTGCGGTTTTGAAGCCGCAGCTCGACAAGCGAAAACTCAAGCTGCTGGGATCATTTGTGCCGGTTGTGCTCAGCGACCCCGCTTCGGCGGGAATTGCCGTCGAGCACATTCGCAAGGTGGGCAACCTGCTGGCCGAACTCAAGGCACCGTTCCTGGTGCTCGCCGACGCGCAATCCGATGAGCGGAACAGCATTTCCGGGCGCGTGCCCGCCGACGGAAGCGCGGCGCTGACTCCGGCGCAGTGGAAAAATGTTGCCCACGTGGTGGAAGAGGCGGCAAAGGTTTCTTCAGAGTTTGGCCTGGATCTCGTATTTCATCCCCACGTCGCGACTTATGTAGAGACTCCGGAAGAATGCGAGCGCTTCTTCGATGTCACCTCCCACACCGGCGTGGGCCTCTGTCTCGATACCGGGCACTGCGAGTACGGTGGCGGAGATACCGTGACCGAGGCGGCAAAATTCGCCAGCGTGCTGCGTTTCCTGCATATCAAAGACGTAGACCTGAAGGTCCTCGAAGATGCCCGCCGCAAGAAACTCAACTTCGAGCAGGCGATTGAAGAAAAAGTATTCACCATCATCGGCCAGGGAGCGATTGACTTTCCGGGATTGTTCCGCTTGCTGGAGAAAAACAATTATTCCGGCTGGATGGTGATTGAACAGGACGTAAAATTCGGGGCCACGGTAATTCCACCGGCAGAGAGCGTAGCGGCCAGCCTGCGTTACCTGCAGGGAGTGGTGCGAGATTTGACTGCGGCTCCGGCGCGCTGACAATCGTTCGATCAAGTGAGTGGGATGGGATGGATATCTGTTGAAGGCTGACAACGGCTCCGACGCTGCGAATGAGATCGGGCACGCACGGTTGCCCCGGCGGCTGGGCCTGCTCAATGCCGTCTCCATCAACATGTCAAACATGGTGGGGACCGGGCCGTTCATCACCGTCCCGGCAATTCTGGCGACCATGGGTGGACCGCAGTCGCTGATTGCCTGGGGAGTGGGAGCGCTTCTCGCGATTGCCGACGGACTTGTGTTCGCCGAGCTTGGCGCAGCGATCCCTGCCTCGGGCGGTTCATACATTTTCCTGCGCGAGTGTCTGGGCCGGGACCGATGGGGCCACATGATGGCCTGGATTTTTGTGTGGCAATTTCTTTTCAGCGGAACGCTCGAGATTGCCACCAGCAGCATTGGCATGGCGGATTACGCCGGCTTCCTCTGGCCTTCTCTTGTCGCGCACCGGTGGGGAGTGAAAGTCCTGGCGGCGGCGATCACGGCGGCCGCCATGCTGGCCCTGTACCGCAAGATCCAGGACATTGCCCGCTTGATGCTCGTGCTCTGGATCGGCATGCTGCTCACCGCTGCATGGGTCATCGTTACAGGTGCAACCCACGTCAATCCCAAGCTGCTGTTTGATTTTCCACCGGGCGCCTGGCAAATCGGGTTGCCGTTCATGCTTGGGTTGGGCAACGGGACCATGCTGGTCATGTTCAATTTTCTTGGCTACTACCAGATCTGCTACCTGGGCGATGAAGTAAAGCAGCCCGAGCGGGTAGTCCCTTTTGGCGTGATCTTTTCCATCCTGATTGTCACCGTGATTGATTTCCTGATTTCCGTGAGTTTTACCGGCGTTGTGCCTTGGCGGGAGATGATTCAGCCTGGTTCGCAAGCTTTCAACGCCATCGGTTCGGTTTATATGGCAAGAATCGGCGGGCACGGGGCCTCCGTGCTGATGACCGTCATGGTGGAAGTGACGGCATTTGCCGCAACCTATGCGATGATGCTCGGCTACTCGCGCATCCCCTATGCCGCCGCACTCGATGGCGCGTTCTTTCGGTGGTTCGGAAAATTGCATCCCACAAAACAGTTTCCGCACCGTTCGCTTTTGCTTGTCGGACTCCTGGTGATCGTTGCTTGCTTCTTTGATCTCGTGCAGATCATCACCGCCCTGATGCTGGCGCGCATCCTCTCGATGTTCGTCGCCCAGATCATCGGGCTGCTCATCTATCGCAAGTACAAACCCGAGGCACCCCGGCCTTTCCGCATGTGGCTCTATCCCTTTCCGGCCCTGTTTGCCCTCGTGGGTTGGCTGGGAGTGTTTGTCACTCCGGGCCTGCAACCCGGAGGCTGGCGGTTCATGGCGTATGCGTTCGGAACGATCGGAATGGGATTTGCCGCGTATTTGACCCTGGCCTGGAGGAAGGGGGAGTGGCCTTTCGCGGTCCGGAAATTGACGTAGTCTAATCGCTTAGGAATCTTAACTGTAACCCCATGAAACTTGGGCGATGCGACGAGTTTGGTGCGGCGCGCCTCCGGACCCTAATCTCGAGGTTCAACCGCCGAATGTGATCAGTGCGAGAATCGGTAGTACACAGTGTTTACATGGATATTTGCTCTATAATCGCCGTGTAAGTTTTGATACAATTCACGCCAGCACGAGGAACCACGGTACGTGCGTGCGTAACAATTTGAGCGAGACATGTTTTGTCAAAGCGCTAAGAAATAGTCGAGGGAATTGAAGTGGCAAAATTAGGAATTGGGATACTTGGAGTGGGAGAGATGGGCAGACGCCACGCCGAGAATCTGCGCCGTCTGGTGCCCGAGGCCCACCTGCTCGCCATTGCGGATGTCGCTCCCGGACGGGCGCAGCAAGTCGCTTCCGAGCTTGAGGTGGAGCAATCCTTCGACAGTTTGGAACACATGCTGGGATGCAAAGACCTCAGAGCGGTCGCGATTGCGACTCCTGACAAATTTCACGCGCAGGCCATTTGTGCCGCCGCGGCGGCGGGCAAAGACATTCTTTGCGAGAAGCCGCTGGCGACAAACCTGGCCGACGCCCATGCGGCGCTGGACGCAGTAAAAAAAGCAGGCGTCCGATTACAGATTGGCTTCATGCGGCGCTACGATCCCGCGTATCAGGCGGCGATGCAACGAGTCGAGGCCGGAGAAATCGGCGAGCCTGTGGTTTTCAAATCAGTCGGCCGCGACCGCGACGTGCCGCCCATCGCCGCATACCAATCCAACGTGAATGGCATGTTGTTCTACAGCAATACCATCCATGATTTTGACATGGCCCGCTGGTTGATGCGCGATGAGGTCGTCGAAACCCATGCCTATACGACCGTGGCGATTCGCCCGGAGCTCGCGCAGTATGGCGATGTGGTAGCCAGCGTGGTGAACCTCAAGTATGCAAAGGGCGCGATCGGCAACGTTGAGTCCCACGCCCAGGCGCTCTATGCCTACGACGTCCGCACCGAGATTGTTGGATCGAAAGGCTCTGTATTTGTCGGCAGCATTGACAAGACGCCCGCCGTCTTCCTGAGCGCGAACGGGGGAACGCACATTCTTGCCGATCATTTCCTCTCGCGTTTCGCGGACGCATATCTCGCGGAGGTACAAGACTTCGTTCACAACATGCTGCACGACCGTCCGCCGCGAGTCTCTGGGGACGACGGCTTAAAGGCACTCGGGATTGCCGTGGCAGCGGAAAATTCCCACCTGCAGGGCAAACCATGCAAGGTCACGACTGACCGCTCAGGCTTGGCACAATGAGAGCCAGGAGGCGAAGGAGGGGAGTATGACCGGCTCTAGCGCTACTACCTACAAGAGTCCGCTACACGAAATGACCCAGGCAACGCCGACTTGCCTGTGGAACGATTCTGCGTCAATTCAGGAACTGACCTACTCGATCGAGCACGGCGCGGTCGGCGCCACCTGCAACCCCGTCATCGTTCTCGGAGTTCTCAAGAAGGAGATGAATCTCTGGAAGGGCCGTATTAAGGCCCTGATCAACGAGTGGCCCACCGCCACCGAAGATGAAATCGCGTGGCAATTGGTGCGCGAGATCTCGATCCAGGGCGCAGCCCTGCTGAAGCCCATTTTCGATGTCCAGCATGGCCGGAACGGAAGACTATCCATCCAGACCGATCCGCGTTTGTATCGAGATGCAAAGGCGATTGTCGAGCAGGCGGTTGAATTCAACGCGCTCGCTCCGAACATGATCGTGAAGATTCCGGTCACCAGCGCCGGAATCCCAGCCATTGAGGAAGCAACCTATCGGGGAATTAGCATCAACGCCACCGTTTGTTTCACGCTGCCGCAGTGCGTCGCAGTCGCGGAGGCCGTGGAACGTGGCTTGAAACGGCGCGAGCGCGAAAACAAAGACATCGCCACGATGGGGCCGGTTTGCACGATTATGGTGGGGCGTCTGGATGACTGGCTTAAGGTGCTGGTCGAAAGAGAAAACATTGCCATCGATCCCGGACATCTGGAATGGGCCGGGGTTGCGGTATTCAAGAAGACGTATCAACTGTTCCGGGAGCGCGGCTATCGGCTCCGCCTGCTCTCGGCGGCGTTTCGCAATCCCATGCACTGGAGCGAATTCATTGGCGGCGACGTCGTGATCTCACCGCCATATTCCTGGCAAGTCCGGTTTAACGCCAGCGACATTGAAGTGCGCAATCGCATGGATGTTCCGGTCGCGCCGAGCGTCGTGGATGAGCTGTCGAGAAAGTTTGCCGATTTCCAGCGTTCGTATGCCGAGAATGGTTTGGCCGTCGCGGATTTTGACTCGTTCGGTCCGACCCGCCGCACTTTGCGCCAATTCATCAGCGCATGCCACGACCTGGACGCTGTAGTCAGGGATTTCATGATCCCTGATCCAGATCGCGCCTGAAAAGACGTTCTGGCCGACTCATAGAACTACGCTGCGTACTTCGAATTCGATTCCGGAGGCTTAACACGTGGGAAAACTAGCGATTACCGGTGGCGATCCACTACGAAAAACGCCGTTTACGCAATGGCCGCTCTCTACAAAAGAAGAGGCGAGCGCGCTCAATGATGTGCTGACCAGCTCCAAGTGGGGCGGACAGCCCTTTCCGGGCAAGCACGCATCCGCATTCTCCAAAAAGTTTGCCGAAGTGCACACCGCAAAGTATGCCCAGTGCGTCAATACGGGCACAGTCGCGATCCAGGCAGCTTTGATCGCGATCGGAATCAAGCCAGGCGACGAAGTGATCGCCCCAGCCTATACCTGGGAGGGCACGGTTGGCCCGGTCCTTTTGCTGAACGCCATCCCGGTCTTCGTGGACATTGATCCTGAAACATATTGCCTCGACGCCAAGCTGATTGAAAAAGCGATCACGCCGAAGACGAAAGCCATCTTGCCGGTGCATCTGGGCATGCGTTTCGCCGACATGGATGAAATCCTGCGCATCGCGGCCAAGCATAACTTGAAAGTGATCGAGGACTGCGCGCACGCGCACGGCGGGATGTGGAAAGGCAAAGGCGCAGGCTCGATGGGAGACCTCGGCGCTTTCAGTTTCCAGTCGAGCAAGCTCATTACCTCAGGCGAGGGCGGAGCAGTCATCACCAACAATCTCGAATACATGGAGAAAGTGCAAAGTTACATCAACGCCGGGCGCGCCAGCCTGACTGATCAGTTTCATCATCGCATCATTGGATTCAACTACCGGCTGGGCGAATTTCAGGCGGCCGTTCTGGGCCCCCAGTTGGACCGCCTCCCTGAGCAGGCCAAAACTCGCGAAGCCAACATGAAGCATCTCGAAGCCCGCTTGCGCGATACGCCCGGGATAGGCCTGCTGAAGCCCGATCCGCGCATCACGCGACTTGCGCCCTACGGATATGTGCTCAAGTATTTCGCCGGCCGGGTCAAGGACATTCCGCGCGCGGCGTTTGTGGCGGCGCTGCAACTCGAGGGGATTCCCTGCGACGGTCTCTTCTACGAGCCGGTTTACCGAAGCTCGCTCTTCCCGGTTGACTCGACCGATTTTCCGGCGCTCAGTTGGGGGCGTGAGAAGCCCCTCGACTTGCGCAGCATGTATTCCTGCCCCGAGGCGGATCGTGCCGCTTATCACGAGGGAGTCTGGTTTATGCACCAGCTGTTTCTAGGTACAGAGAAGGACGTGGACGCGATCGCCGATGCGATTCACAAAGTCCTCGAAAATGTCGAAGAACTTCGCGGGCTCGACCACAAGGCGATCCGTAACCAGAAACTAAGCCGGGCAGATCGCGAGAGCTAGAAGCACCGTCGCGCGATTGTGCGGAGCAACTCATTTCAATGACGACGCAGAAGAAGATCGGCTTAGCGGTCATCGGCCTGGGCAGCATTGCCCAGAGTTCGGTATTGCCGGCCTTCTCTCACAGCAAGAAAGCACGACTTGTCGCCTTGGTCAGCCGCGACAAGAAAAAAGCGGCGCGTCTGGCGAAAGCGTTCAAGGCCCCCGCATTTTACGGTCAGGAGGATTACGCGGCCTGCCTGGCGAATCCCAACGTCGAGGCAGTTTACGTGGCCACCCCGCAGGGTGAGCACGCGCGATTTGCCATCGAGGCCGCGCAAGCGGGAAAGCACGTACTCTGCGAGAAGCCGCTGGCGGCTACGGTCGAGCAATCGCGCTGGATTGTGGACGCGTGCAACGCGAACGGCGTGTTGTTGATGACGGCCTATCGAAAATATTTCGAGCCCAGCACGCTGTTTATCAAACGTGTGATTCGAAGTGGTGACCTGGGCCGCATTGACGTGATCCACACCGGATTCAGCGAGTTGCATGAGCCGGGCAAGTCCTTGGACTGGCTGCTGGACGCCAAGCTCGCCGGTGGCGGCCCGCTAATGGATCTGGGTATCTACTGCGTGAACACGACCCGCTGGCTGGTTGACGAAGATCCGGTGATGGTCAGCGCCGAGGGCTGGCGTCACGACTCGAAAAGGTTTCGTGAGGTCGAGCAGGGAATCGCTTTCCGCATGAACTTCCCCAGCGGCCTCGTGGTGCAGGGCAGTTCGTCCTATGGGTCGGTCATGTCGTCTTTCCTTTTCATTCAGGGCACCAAGGGCTGGATCTCGATCACGCCGGTTTTTGATTTCAACGAAGCGCGAGAGCTGACGGGAAGCGTGAAAGGCCGCCGGATCGCGCGGAGGTTTAACGTGACCGATGAATTCGCTCCAGAACTCGATGCGTTCGCTTCGGCCATTCGCAGCGGGAGCAAGATCGAACCTGACGGAGTTCAGGGACACCGGGATATGATCATCCTGCACTCCATCTACGAGTCTGCGAAGAAACGACAACCGGTCGCGATTCGATATCAACCGAGCTTCTGACGAAGGTGTAACGAGACTTATGTCCCCTGCGCCCAGAAACCCCCGACCGAAGTCCGGCAAAGCGGCCAGCATCTACGATGTGGCCCGGGAGTCTGGCGTGTCGGTCTTCACCGTTTCCGCGGTGGTGAATAAGAAGAGCCACGTAGGCAAGAAGCTGCGGGATCGTGTCGAGGCGGCGATTAGCAAGCTGAATTATCGCCCGAATCTTATTGCCCGCAGTCTGGCGAAGCAAAAGACCCACACCATCGGCATGATTGTTCCCGATATCGCCAATCCATTTTTTCCGATGGTGGTCCGCGGCGCGGAGGACGCCGCGCAGAAGCACGGCTACAACCTGCTGCTGTGTAACAGCGACGACAGTCTCGACAAGGAAGAGAGCGCCATCGAGTTGCTGCTTTCAAAACGGGTGGACGGGATACTCCTGACCAAGGCGGCGGAGGGCTTTCGTCCGCCGATGCGGCAGATGATCAAGGAAGCAAAAGTCCCATTTGTTTTGGTGATGCGCACTTATCCTCAACTCACCAAAGACGCCGTGATCACGGATGACTATCAGGGAGCCTACGACGCGGTCAGCCATCTGGCGCGGGCCGGCCGCCGCCGCATCGGGTTGATCAGCGGCCCGCTGAAAGTCAGCAACGCCATGGCGCGGTGGCAGGGATTCCACGATGCCCTCAAAGCGCAAGGTCTGCCCTTTGAGCCGCAGCTGGTGATCGAAGGGGACTACCGGATTGATTCCGGCTTTCGCGCCGGTCATGCGTTGCTCTCGCATCATCCCGACGGAGTTTACGTTGCGAACCATCTGATGACCATCGGCTTGTTGAAGGCTGCTGAGGAGATGGGGCTTTCGTGTCCCGATGATTTTGGGCTGGTGAGTTTTGACGACTATCCGTGGCTGGGCGTCTTCCGGCCCCGCTTGACCACGGTCGAGCTGCCAAAGCACCAACTGGGAAGCGAAGCGGCCGAATTGCTGATTGAGCGAATCGGAGGTAGCAAGAAGAAAGCCGTGGTCAGAAAATTGCAGCCCGAGTTGCGCATTCGCGAGTCGTGCGGATTCGGCCTGCACGTGTCGCGCGGACAGGGCGGCGAGGATGTCGCGAAGTCATCGGATTCAATGAAACTCTGATCAAGCTACAAAGAACGAACCAGAAAAACGGCCGCTCCGCAGTCTCTTGGATTCAACGGGCGGCGATTTCAACATTTGCACCAAAAATGATGCAGTATGGCTTCAACTGCTTTATTTTCAGTAGCATGCGAGGCGCTTATCCTGTGGATAAAACGCGTCGCTAAACCATAGAAAATAAAGCACTTAATTTCGTAAGCTAAAATCGATTTAGCGCTGCGCTGGTGCGATCCGTTTTGCGCGTGTCCCCCAGGCTGACCACGACCCTGCGCGCTCGCCAGCGGCCTGCCAAACGTCCGCACGGGGTACTTCACGACACGGGCGACTCATGGAGATACGCCAATCTTTCATGGGCGAGGGAACCAGCAGCCCCCACTTTTGGGGAGGTTGCCTAAACGTAAGGCTCCTAGGAATCGCTGAAATCCATTTGTATGGGAGTGGCGCTTGCTCCCCTGGTTTTCAACCCAACGTAAACGCCGCCGATCACCAACCAGACCGCTCCCACCACCAGCGTGGACCCTTGCAAGCCAAAGAAAATTATCAGACAGAAAACAAATCCAAGCGCGGGCGCAATGATGTCAAGAAACAGGTTGCGCCGGTCTTTCTGCTCGCGGCCGAATCCAAAGTGGCGAAGGGCAGCAAGGTTCACTGCCATGAAGGCGAGCAAGGCGCCAAAATTAAGGATCTCGACTGCTCGTTCCCAGCCGATCGCCAGTGTTCCTAAATATGCGAGGCCGCCCACGATCGCAACGTTGTATGTCGGGCTGCCGCTCTGAGGATTGAGGTGGCCAAAGATTTTGCGGGGCAAAAGGTTGTCGCGGCCCATTCCGTAGAGCAGCCTGACCGCGCCCAGATGGCCCGCCAGTCCGCACGCCAGACTGGAAACCAGCAGCACAATCCCGAACGCCGCGAACAGGCGATAACCGCCGACCACCTGTGCGACGTCCATGAAAGCTGTCTCTGGATTCGTGAGAGTGCGATAGTCAGGCCACACCCGCTGCGCCAGATAAACTTGAAGCCCGGCGAAAAGCCCCGTGAACACGCACACCAGCACGGTTGCCAGCAGCACATTGCGGCGTGGGTTGTGGACTTCCTCCGCCAGGATGCTGACGCCATCGAAGCCGATGTAAGTGGTCGCGGCCAGCGCGGTGCCCGCGGCGATGGCGCGAACGCTGAACGTGCGTGCGTCGTAAAGCGGTTGCATCGAGACCAGGCCTTGCCAATGCTGATGAACGAAGATGTACCGGATAGCTTCAAACAGAAACGCCGCCATGATGAAAGACATAAAGGCGAGCAGGATTTGATTGGTGCGCGCCGTGGTGCGTATTCCCAGCCAGCACAATACAGTCATCAGGCCAACCGACGCGGCGGACAGCACGGCGAGCGGCACGTGAGGCAGCAGTCGCTGAATCGTCAGCGCGGCGTAGAGGCTATTCTGCATGGGTTGAAACAGGTACTCCAGGAACATGGCCCAGCCCAGCACAAAGCCAATGTGGGGATTGAATCCACGGCTGACGTAGGTATAAACCGAGCCAGCCGATGGATACACCGTAGCCATCCGGCCAAAACTGACGGCGGTGGCGGTCATTGCGACCATGGAGGCGAGCAGGGTTGTTACCGCGTGTCCTCTGGACAAAACTTGCGCTTCGCCAAACATCGGAACGGCGGCAATCGGAGAAATCAGGATGATGCCGTAATAGATCAGGTCCCAAAGGCCCAGCACTCGCTTCAGTCGTGGCGCCGGCTGCGCGATCTCGTCGGTTGGCTGCACCCTATGCTCCACCCTGCAAAATGGCCCATCCGCGATGGGGTGCTACGAATCGCGCGTGATATGCAAAATAAAAGTGCTGCTAAAAGACCCTCTCTTTTTTCCGGGCTTCGACATATCTTTCGCGGGCGGCCCGCACGGATTCGACTTCCGAAACTTCCGCGATGGGAACGTCCCACCAGGATTCATAGCCCGGCACTCGCTGTGCATAGTCTGTCTCGATCACGATCACCGAAGTTTTCGGATTCTTCCTGGCTTCGAGCAGCGCGGTTCGCAGGTCCTCGCGGGTGTGGGCGCGGACGGCGTCGGCCCCCAAGCTCTTTGCGTTGCCCACAAAGTCCACCGGGATTTTCTCGCCTTCCAATTTTGCTTCCTTGCGGTAGCGATATTCCGTGCCCATGCCGCGATTTCCGCAGGCCCGGGAAAGCCCTCCGATGCTCGAGAAGCCGTGATTGTCGAGGACCACGATGTTGATCTTGAGGCCCTCTTGCAGAGCGGTGACGATTTCCTGCGCCATCATCAGATAAGATCCATCCCCCACCATCACGTACACTTCGCGATCAGGATCGGCCATTTTTATTCCCAGGCCTCCGGCAATTTCGTATCCCATGCAGGAGTAGCCGTACTCGACGTGATATCCCTTGGGATCGCGCGTCCGCCAGAGTTTGTGCAGATCGCCGGGAAGGCTGCCCGCGGCGCAGACCACGACATCGCGGGGCGCGGAAATCTCGTTGACGACGCCGATCACTTCGCCCTGGCTGATCGGAGGGCCCCACTTCAGGCTGTAGATTTTGTTGACTTCCGCCTCCCAAGCCTCGCGCAATGAATGAACTCGCGACGAATACGCGGCATTGGCCTGCAATCCTTCCACTGCTTTCGTTAGTTCCCGCAGCGTGACCTGGGCGTCGCCGACCAGCGGCAGCGCGGCTTGTTTGCCGGCGTCAAACTCGCAGACGTTGAGGTTGATAAATCGAACCGCGGAATTCTGAAAGGCAGTTTGCGAACCGGTGGTGAAGTCGGAGTAGCGCGTGCCGATTCCGATGATGAGATCAGCTTCTCGGGCCAGAACGTTGGCCCCCGGTGTCCCCGTCGCGCCCATTGCGCCGACGGTTTGCGGATGATCGAAAGGGAGCGCGCCCTTCCCCGCCTGGGTCTCGGCGACGGGGATTCCCGTGCGCGCGGCGAATTCCGCAAGCGCCTGACTGGCCTCGGAATAGAGCACTCCCCCGCCAGCGATGATCAATGGCTGCCGGGCGGAGCGGATCCATTCAGCAGCTTGCGCAAGGAGCTGTTCGTCGCAACGCGGCCGCGCAACGGTCCAAATCCTCCTGGCAAAGAATTCCTTGGGATAGTCAAAGGCCTCGGCTTGCACGTCCTGCGGCAGGGAAATCACGACGGCGCCGGTTTCCGAGGGCGAGGTCAAGACCCGCATCGCCGCGGGGAGCGAGGTCAGAAGCTGTTCTGGCCGCTCGATCCGGTCCCAGTAACGGGACACCGGCTTAAAGCAATCATTGACTGAGATGTCCTGCGTGGCGGAGGATTCCAGTTGCTGAAGCACGGGGGCAACATTGCGGCGGGCAAAAATATCGCCGGGCAAAAGCAACACGGGAAGGCGATTGATGGTAGCCAAGGCCGCGCCGGTCAGCATGTTGGTGGCGCCGGGACCGATGGAGGTTGTGCACGCCAGGGTCCGCAGGCGGTTGCTGGCCTTGGCGAACGCCGCCGCGGTGTGGACCATGGCCTGTTCATTGCGAAAAAGGTAGTAGGGCAGCCCGGCGTCCTGCTCCAGCGCCTGACCAATGCCGGCGACGTTGCCGTGTCCGAAAATTCCCAGGCAGCCTTCGAACAGGCGATGCTGCCGGCCGTCGCGTTCGCTGAACTGGTTCTTCAGGAATGCGACGATGGCTTGCGCGACCGTCAGCCGGATTGTCATCGTGCGTCACTCCTTAGCGGATTGCTTCCGTTTGCAACCAGGAAGCCGGGACCTGGAGCCGCGGGGCCTGGCATATTTTCTAAGCGATTAGAGTCTTCCATTTCGGGCGCGACGTGGCTTCCAGCGGCATCTTATTTCCTGACCAGTGGCAAGCGGGGATCGGTCGCATCCCAGGTCGAGCGGATCCACACATGTTGCGCATCTTCAGTCACGGCCAGCGCGCGAGAGGAACCAGCGAGAAAATTGAGATAGTACACGTCGTATCCCGGGCCGGCGACCACGGGATGAAATCCACTTCGCACCAGCACGACATCGCCGTCGTGGGTCTTCACCGTGCGCGCATCCGCATGGTTGCTCTCGTACAAATGCTGAAACGCAAATCCCTGGGGCTGTCGAGTGCGGTAGTAGTAAATCTCGTCCAAGTCTACTTCCGCCGGCGGGTTGTGTACATCGTGTTTGTGCGGCGGATAGCTGGACCAGTTTCCGCCCGGCGTGTAAACCTCGATGACCATGAGTTTGTCGGCCGGGAACGCTGGAGTCATCACGTCCACAATCTGGCGGGAAGCATTGCCGCCGCCTCGCAATCCGCTGACCACGTCGCGGGGGGTGATCAGTTTGGGTTCCAGACGGGCCTCGGAAGGCACTCGACATTCCGCGATTTCACACACCGTCTCGGCGGTGAAGCTGACTTCGTGGCCAGAGGGAAGATAGATCGCGTAAGGAAGACCATCGAAAACATCGGTCCGCTTTCCGATGTGCTGTTGGCCCTGTCCCCAGTCTGCAAGACAGGTCCCGCCCAATAAAACGAACGCGGCTTCCTCCCCTTGGGTGTGCGTCTTATACAAGTCTCCGGGTTGCAAGCGTCGAACGAACAGACTCATCCAATCCCACTGCAGTTGCTGGCGCGACAAGTGAAGAAGTTCGCCGGCTTGTTCCCGAGGCAGAAACTGGGAATGCACCAGGGTCTCGCTTTCCCTCATGTTACCTCCTGCGCAAGAGCGGAGCGTTCCAAGGGAGGCTCCGCGCAGTCATTGCGCCTAACCGCTTTGACAATATGGCAAATGCAGGATTCCTTGTCAATTGCAGAGTCTGGGAGCGGCGCGGGCGAATCGTGATCCATCGTCCCTAACTGAGACGAGGGTTGGAGAACGAGGGGCAATTATCCAGTGAGACCGAGTTGCCGCTGCAGCGTCAGGAAGCGGGCATTCCCGCGCAGTACATCGAGATCGGGATCAACTTTCAAGAAGACAAGACCGTTGGAACGGTCGGCGAACGCTTTTTCCAGCCACTCCAGCGCGCGGTCCTTGTCTCCAAGCCCTGTGTATATGACCGCAACGTAGTAGGGGGAAACATACTCGTGCCCCGATGCAGCCAGCATTTGGGCGAGCAATTTTTCCGCCTCGGCCCGGTTGCCGCTGAGCGCATAAGCATTGGCTAGAGCGGACACCATCAGCGGGCTGTTGTGGGCCAGTTCCGCGGCTTTTTGCAGCTCGGGAATGGCACGCTCGAAATCACGCTTTTGCGCATAGGCCTGGCCCAACACCAGATGGGGCAGTTCATAGGTGGGGTCCATCTCCAGCGTATTCTTGAGCTGCTCGATGGCCTTGTCATACTGGCGGGCCAGGTAGTATCGCCAGCCCAGACTGAAGTTAATGCTGATGGAAAGCGGGTCGAGCTTGCGTGCGCGGTCAATCTGGTTGAAACTCTCCTGGGTCTGACCCATCGCCATTAAATATAAGGAGTAGCGTTGATAGGCGGTGGCATAGTTCGGATTGAGTTCAATGGCGCGCTGAAACCCAGCGGCGGCGGCCGGCCAATCCCAGTCATAGTTGAAGCGCACGGTCGCCAGCGAAGTGTGGGCCTCGGCGAGGGTGGCATCGAGTTCGAGGGCCTTCAGGGCTGCGGCCTTGGCCTTCGGGGCCGCATCGCTCGACGCCATCGTGCCGAAAATTCGGGCGCCGATGATTCCATAGGCATCCGCCAGCCCCGCATAAGCGAGCGCATATTGCGGGTCCTCGCGCGTGGCTTGCTCGAAGTAAGTAATGGCCCTGGCCAAACCCTCGTCAGACCGTTTGTTCCAGTAATAACGCCCTTTCAGATAGTCCTCGTAGGCCTGCGGGCGGACGGCGGGGTTCCGGGAGAGGCGCTCTTTGTCTTCGGGCGTGAGGTTGATGCGAATCTGATCCACAATCGCCGAGGACACGCGGTTCTGAAGCGCGAGCACATCCCCGAGCTGGCTTTCATAGGTTTCCGCCCAGAGGTGCCGGTCGGTGGAAACTTGCACGAGTTCGGCGGTGATCCGTACGCGGTCCCCGGAACGCAAAACGGTGCCCTCGACGACTGCGTCTACGTTGAGTTCGCGGGCAATTTCAGAAAGCGGTTTGTGTGCTCCCTTATAAGCCATTGCCGTCGAGCGCGAGATCACGCGCAGAGAGCGGATCTTGGCCAGGTTTGCGATCAAGTCATCGGTCATGCCGTCGGCGAAGAAATCCTGCTCCTTGTCGCCCGACAAGTTCTCGAGCGGAAGGACGACCAGCGACTCGCCGTGTACAGCTGCGATGGAGGCAGAAACCGGCTTGCGAAAGGCGTAAATGCCCACCACAAAAAGACCGGCCAGTCCCGCCAGGACGGCCAAGATCAGAATGATAAAGATGGGCGGAGTGATGCCGCGTTTACGAATGGACTGCCACGGGTCAGTACTTTGCGCAGACGCGTCACTTAGCGGCAATTTTGGGGCGGGGACGAGGGCAGAAGCCGATGAAGTCTGAACCGGCGGACTCTCCGGCGTGGCGACTGGGATTCCCTCCACGGGCGCGATGAAACGATATCCCCGCCGCGGGACGGTCTCCACATAGCGCGGCGTTTCTGAAGAGTCGGCGAGGGCCTCGCGCACGCGCATCACGGCGTTGTTCAGTCCGTGGTCGAAGTCCACAAAAGTATCGGCTTGCCAGAGGCGGCTGCGGAGTTCCTCCCGGGTGACAATCTCACCGGGCTTCTCGAGCAGAAGCGTCAGCACCTGGAGGGGCTGGTCGGCGAGTTTGATGCGCAGACCGTGCTTGCGCAACTCGCAAGCCGTAAGGTCAAACTCAAACACACCAAAGCGCACAATTTTGACCGCAACTACACTGGATGCCATGGCAGAATTTCAAGTATACCCCCTTTTGAATGAGCGGCAAATAGGAGAACCGGAGTTATCCTGTTTAGTTTCAAGGAGATGGTCGAGGATGTAAAAATGTTCCCAATTCAACGCGCCGGGAATTGAATTTCGGCGGCCCATGGCGCAGAGTTCCGGTGTTTTGTCAGGACGTGGGACCAGGAAGTCCCGTCCAATCTCCCGGTAGAGAGGCGCGTGATGAGAATTAGGAAGCAAGCGGCAACCGCAATCAGCGTATTGATGTGTCTGGTCCTGGCGATCCTGTTGAGCCTGTCAATGAACTGGACGGCGGAAGCCCAGGTGTCAGGGGCAACCATGTCGGGGTTGATCACTGATCCGTCTGGGGCAGGAATCCCGAACGCAAACGTTTCAATCAAGGACATCGGCACTGGAGAAGTGCGCACCGTGACTACCAACGGAGACGGCTTCTACTCGGCGCCGAACCTGCTACCGGGAAGATACGAGGCCGTGGTGGTGGCGCAAGGTTTCACCAAAGTCGTACAAAAGGGGATCACGCTGAACGTAGGCGCGCAGCAAGCGCTGAATCTAACCTTGAAGGTCGGACAAGTCACCGAGACGGTTGAGGTATCGGCGGCGCCGCCGGACGTGCAGACCTCGTCGTCCACCATCAGTGCCACGGTGGACGCGACGACGGTGCGGGAACTGCCCTTAAACGGTCGCGACTGGACGTCGCTGGCAACGCTGGAACCAGGTGTGTCCTCGATTGCGAACCAGGCGAAAGCTACATTTAGCGCGAACAAAGGGAACCGCGGTTTCGGCAACCAATTGAGCAACGCCGGCCACCGGGCCAACGAGAACACCTACCGCATCAATGGCGTTACCATCAACGACTACTCGAACGGCGCGCCGGGCGGGCCGTCCGGTTTGAATTTGGGGGTAGACGGAATTCAGGAATTTTCCGTTCTGACCAGCGACTACACCGCAGAGTATGGGCGCACGTCGGGAGCCGTGGTCAACGCCATTACCAAGAGTGGCGACAACAAACTGCACGGTACCGCATTCGTTTTCGACCGCGACAAAATTTTCGACGCCAAGAATTATTTTGATCCGGCGGGCCCCATTCCGTCGTTCCGGCGTCTTCAGTTCGGGGTATCCGGCGGAGGGGCGATCGTTAAGAACAAGAGCTTTCTGTATGGGACGTATGAAGGGTTTCGCGAGAATTTTCCGGTCTCGGCGACCATTCACGTGCCGACGGACGCGGAACGCGCCCTGGCGGTTGCTGCAGTCGTGCCCTATCTTAAATTGTGGCCCGAGGCACCAGCCGGTACGCCTGTGGATAGCAATGGAATGACGCAAACCTTCGGCGTGGCCTTACCGAAAGTTACGAACGAGAACTACGCAACGGGAAGGTTTGACCAGGTGGTGTCGGGGAACGACAAGTTCAGCGCGAGTTATTTCTGGGACTCCGGGCCTCAATCCCAGCTCGACCCGCTGAAAAATACGGTCCACGAAGTGTTTTCACGTCGGCAGATGGCAAGCTTCGAGGAAACCCACATTTTCAGCCCGTCGCTGGTGAATGCCCTCCGGCTAGGCATAAACCGAGTCCGCGGTGACATCAACGACCCCCTGTCTGGAGCCGGAGCGTCCATTGATAAAACATTAGCGATCGCCCCCGGCGCGGCCGCACCCCCACAGATCTCGGTGCCGGGCGTGCTCACCACTGCAATTGGTTTAGGCGGCCTGAACCGCTTTCTCCATCGCTGGACGTCGGGCCAGCTCTATGACGATGCTTTCCTCACGCGGCGCACCCACTCCATCCGGTTCGGGTTTGCCGTGGAAAGAATGCTCTACAACGTCACGGAAAAACTTAGCCCCAACGGTCGCTTAAACGGCTACGGGTCTCTGGCAAACCTTTTGAACAACACGCCAGACCGGCTCAATGCGTTGGCTCCGGGAGGATCGCACGAGGTCGGGATCCGAGAGACATTATTCGCCGGATACATTCACGACGACTGGCGCGCACGGCCCAACCTCACTCTGAACCTGGGCGTGCGCTACGAATTCACCAGCCTTCCCAAGGACGCCAACCACCAAATTCAGGAAATCACCACGCTCGCTAATTGCGCGACACCGGGAGTGTTGCCCAGCCCCAGCAGCCCATGTGGTCCGGTGCATGTGGGAAGTTTCATTGCGAGCAATCCCACGTCAAGAAACTTCGAGCCGCGGATTGGCTTGGCCTGGGACCCCTCGGGTAGTGGAAAGACAGCGGTGCGGGCAGGTTTTGGAATGTTCGATGTGCTGCCTTTGCCTTATGAGTTTGGATTGAACACGGCGGCGACGTTCCCTTATCAGATTGTCGGATTCGATCCGAATGGCAGTCTGGGGAGCGGGATTGATCCGAATGTCAGCTTTGATTTGAACAAGGTCCGCAACCGGTACGTCCAGCAGAATCCGAAGCGGGCGGCGGTTTTGAACTGGAACGTCAATGTGCAGCGAGAAGTGGCGCCCAAGTGGACAGCATTGATCGGGTATGTGGGCTCGCGTTCGGTGCACTTGTCGGTTTCGGCGGACGACATCAACCTGGTCCCGCCGGTCAGCACTTCAGCGGGAATTCTCATTCCGTCGAATACCTATCAGCTCGACCCGAATTGGGCGGGCGCGAATGGCGGGCTTACTCCCGGCGGGCCCGGCGGGGCGGGGATTCGGCCAGTCTTGTTTGATGGCGAATCCACCTACCATGGCATTCAGGCCCAGCTCAAGAAAGCGATGAGTTCAGGCTTGCAAGGCCAATTGTCCTACGCGTATGGCAGTTGCCGCGACACCAGTTCGGCACCGGTCACTGGCGACACCTATACCAATTCGGTGGCGGTACCTCTTCTCCTCAGCAAGCCATACCGCGTCGGTCCTTGTGACTTTGATGTCCGGCAGAACCTCAGCGGCACCTTCATTTGGGATGTACCCGGCCCCAAGTCAGGGATAGCGTCCTACCTGGCGGGAGGATGGGAGCTCGGCACCATTCTCACCGCGACCAGCGGTTCGCCTTTCAGCGTAACCACTGGCGGGGGAGGCGATCCTCTCAACACTGGGTTCAATGGAGACTTCTCCATGGATTTTCCGAACTTAGTTGCTGGATGCAACCCGATTCACGGAGGAGTGAACTATCTCAACACGAGTTGCTTTGCTCTGCCGCCAACGGTGGCAAACGGCGTGCTGGTGGGCAATGCGGGGCGCAACCGATTCTACGGGCCGGGAATCAAGACCGTGGACTTCTCCGCATTCAAGAACATTCGCCTCGCGGAAAATCTGAAATTACAGTTCCGGGCAGAATTTTTCAATATCCTCAACCACACCAACCTGGCCGCCCCCAACTTCCTGAATGATTCCAATAACTCTGTGGCGTTTGACAACGGCGGGAATCCGATTGCAAATTCGGCGGGCGTACTGGCCTCTACGTGCACTTCATCGCGTCAGATTCAGCTCGGGTTGAAGCTGGTGTGGTAGAACATCCGACTGAGAGGGCCGGATTCGTGCAATCTGGTCCTTTTCGAGAACATTGACGGGCATTCTCAATGCGGAACCGCAGGCGGAATGTCCCTGAGACACTCTTCAAAGGAAAGTTTTTGAACATAGAAAAATCGAAAGTTTTAAAGGGCGGCGGGGAGACCAAGGCCCCGGCCAAGGTGCTGGTTTTTGACGTGGCGCACTGAGGGAAAGACGAACGAACATGCGATGATAGCCCGACCCGCTGGTGGCTGGTTCCTGAGAATTCGAAATATGAAAAATGCGACGAGCGGCCCCGGTGATTTGGCGCAATCTGAGTTGACGACCACCTCGCCGGAGAGTACGACTGGCGCGAAAAGCTTTTTGCTCGCCAAAGTTGCGAAGGGCTTCGTATTCCTGTTCGAGCGGATGATGCCCGATCCGTTCGTGTTCGCCATCATTCTCACGCTGGCGGCCTCGCTTCTCGCCTACACGCTGGTAAAGACTGCAACCCTAGGCGCAATATCCCAGGCCTGGTACGGCGGAATCTTTGCGATCTTTACCTTTGGGTTTCAGATGGTGTTGATCGTGGTGACGGGATATGCGCTGGCCAGTTCCCCGCTGGTCCACCGCGCGCTGGAACGCGCCGCATCCTGGCCCAAGACGCCACGCTCGGCCATTTCGCTCACCATTGTCGTCGGCATGATTGCCTCCTGGTTGAACTGGGGTTTTGGGCTGGTGGCGGCCGCTTTGCTGGCCCGCGAAATCGCAAAACGGGTGCGCGTGGATTTTGGCTGGCTGGTGGCGGCGGCTTATACCGGCTTCGTGATTTCTCCGCTGGGAATTTCCGGTTCCATCGTGCTTTCCCAGGCGACCCCCGGTTCGGTCCTCAATCTGGTGGAGAAGACGGCGGGTGTTGTACTCCCACTCTCGCAGACCATCTTCAGCAAATTCACTTTGGTGCCGGTGCTGTTCCTGCTGATTGTCCTGCCGTTAATTTACCGCACTCTTCAGCCTGCGCCAGAGCAGAGCCACTTCGCGGACGCAGAGAAGCTGCAAAGCGAGGACCAGGGCCGCCGCTTGACCCGGAAAGACCACACGTTTGGAGACATGCTCGACAACGCGTGGATCCTCAACTTGTCTCTGGCCGCTCTCGGCGCCTGTGCGCTGGTGTGGCAGTGGTCTTCCAAGGGCGCGGCGTTCGACCTGAACTCCGTGATTATTGTTTGTCTGCTGCTGGGGTTGGTTTTTCACTGGCGGCCGGTGGCCTATGTGGACGCGGTGAGGAATGCGGCACGGGTCACCGGCGGCATGGTTCTGCAATATCCGTTGTATGGCGGCATCATGGGCATCATGACCACGACTGGTCTGGCGGCGATCATTTCCAAGGCCTTCCTGACGATCTCCACGAGCCACACGTTGCCCTTTTGGACTTACATTTCCTCGCTGGTGATTACACTTTTCATTCCCAGCGGCGGCGGACACTGGGCTGTGCAAGGGCCCTTCGTTCTGCCTGCTGCAAAAGAATTGCACGCGTCGTTGGCTGGTACGACGATGGCGGTGGCGATGGGTGAATCCGTCGCGAACATGATTCAACCCTTTTTCGCGCTGCCGCTTCTCGCCATCGCCGGCATTCCCATGCGCCGCATGATGGGCTTCATGGTGATCACGTTCCTGGTCGCGCTCCTGACCTTCGCGGTCTCGTTGCTGGTGCTGCTACCGCGAACGTAACGCGGCTGGCTCCGCACCTCCCGATGTAATCGCCTTAGGAACCGGTCCCACTCAACAGCACCATTTGCGGACTATCGCCCGCGTTGTCGTTGATGACCAGGTCTCCGCTCGCGGCTCCAGTCGCGGTGGGCTTGAATTCAACCGAGATGGTGCAACTCACTCCGGGCGACAGCGTGGCACCGCAGGTGTTGGCTGAAATAAGGAACGCGCCGGTGACGTTTTCGCCGCTAAATGTCAGGGTGGCGTTGCCATAGTTCAGCAGCGTGACCGTCTGCGGCGCGCTGGTCGTCCCCACTTTTTGAGTGGCGAAGGTCAGTTGAGACGGTGTGATCTCGATCGCCGCCTCTGCTCCGTTTCCAGTGATTCCAAGCGTTTGCGGGCTGTTGCCAGCGTTGTCGGTCAGAGTCACGGTCCCAGTTTGGTCTTCAATCGTGGTCGGCGTGAATGTCACCGTAATCTTGCAAGTACCGTTGACGGCGATACTTCCCGAGCAGGTATTGGTCTGTGAAAAGTCGGTGGGCACGGTGCCCGTGATTGCGACGTTGCTGATCGTCAACGATGCGGCACCTGTGTTGGTTACGGTAACCACCTGCGAACTCGGCGTACCCAAAGCCACGTTGGGGAAAGCCAGACTCGTCGGCGACAGGGTGACAACCGGTAACGATCCCGCCTTGCCGGTGCCGGTGAGCGTCACCGAGTGCGGACTGCCGGTGGCATTGTCGGTGACCGTAACGCTGGCGGTGCGGGTCCCGGTGGCCGTCGGCGAAAAAGTCACCGCAATGTTGCAACTGAAGCCGGGGGCCAGCGGAGAGACGCAGTTATTGGTTTGTGCGTAGTCACCTGGGTTTGTGCCCGTCAGGGTGATGCTGGCAATGGAGAGGTTCGCCAATCCGTTGTTGGTGAGGTTCACGTTTTGTGCGGCGCTGGTCGTACCGATGGACTGGGAGGCAAACGTCAAGCTCGACGGCGTGAGACTCACTTCGGGCACGTTGCTGCTGATGCCTACGCCAGTGAGAGTCATCTTGCGTGGGCTGCCGGGCGCGGTATCTGTAATGGTGAGAGTGGAGGTGCGTGTTCCAGTGGCCGATGGCGTGAAGGAAATGCGGAATGTGCAGTAGGACTGCGGACTCACCTGTGTTGTCGCCACGCAGCCGCTGCCGTTCAGAGAAAACTCAGCGTCAGCCTGGGTGACCGTATTGATGGTTACAGTGGTGTTCCCCTGGTTGTAGAAATAAACCGTCTGCGGAGGACTCAGCGTGCTCACGGTTTGCGCGTCAAACACGACCGCGGTTTGCGAAAGCTGAATGTCCTGGGTAGTGGCGATCCCCGTGCCCGAGAGCGTGACCTTCTGCGGGCTGCCTGTCACGTTGTCGGTGATCGTGACTGTCCCAGCTGTATTTCCGGCCGCCGATGGAGTGAACGTGACACCGATGCTGCAGGAGCTGTTCGGCCCCAGCTGACCGGTGCAACTGTTGGATAGAGCGTAACCCTTGGAGATGGTTACGTTGGTGAATGAAACGTTGAAGTTGCCAGTGTTGCTCACGGTGATGAACTGTTGGGTGCTGGTGGTTCCGGTGACTTGAGGATCGAAGACCAGGGTCGTTGGCGTGATGACCAAGGTTTTGGTTTGCGCGATGCCAGTCCCGGAAATGTTGATGGTGGTCGGGCTGCCGGGGGCGCTGTCTTTAATGGTGATGGTCGCCTTGCGCGCACCTGCTGCAGTCGGGGTGAAGCTCACGCCAACACCGCAGGTGTTGCCGATAGGCCCCTGTTGCAGCGTGCTGGGTGAAAGCGGGCAGCCGTTGCTGATGGCGAAGTCGCCAGGATTGGTTCCGCCCAGCGTGATGGAGGTGATGGTCACCGGGGACGTGCCGGTATTGGTGAGCAACACGGTGGGATTGATCGGACTGGGAGTAGTTATGACTTGCGGTGGGAATGCGATGGCGGCGGGGCCAATTTCGAGGGCCTGCCCAGGAGCCACTCCCTTGCCAGTGAGAGTGATGACGGCGGGGCTGCCGGCGGCGCCGGTATAGGTGATCGTCACTGTCGCCGTGCGCGTTCCCGCCGCAGTGGGTGTGAACGTGACGTTGGTGTTGCAACTCGAGAAAGGTTGGAACAGGCTCGGCGAGATCGGACATCCGGAGGACATGGTAAAGTCGCTGGCGTTGGTTCCACCCAATACCACGCTCTGAATTGTGAAGGCGGTATTGCCGGTGTTTTGGAACGTGATCGCTTGGTTCGGGCTAGTGAAGCCGATGGTTTCACTGGGGAAGACCAGCGCACTGTCTACCAGCAGAGCTGATGTAGAGGACGCAATGCCGAATCCGGCGAGCGTTACACTTTGCGTCCCGAGGCTATCAGTTACATTGGCAGCGGCGGTGCGGGCGCCGGTTGCCCCAGGCTTAAAGGTGACGTCGAAATTGCAACTGCTTCCGGTGGTCAGCGACCCGGTACAGCTATTGCCAGTAATTGTGAAGTCAGCCGCATTGGCGCCGGCCGTAGCCACGGCGATCCCGGTAACCGTCGCTCCTGAATTATTCACCACCTGCAAAAACTGACCGGAGCTGCTGGTGGAGACCACTTGACTGCTGAAAGCGACCCCTGCCGGCAGCAATTGCATTGCCGGCAACGCGGATGCTCCGCTGCCGGTGAGGTTAATGGTTTGAGGACTTCCGGCCGCATTGCTGGTCACGGTGATGGTCGAGTTGTCCGCGGTGGTGACCGTCGGCGTGAAGGTGACGCTCATCGGACAGGAAGTATTCGGTTGGATGGGGAAGCCGACGCAGTTGCTCACCTGGTAGTCGGTAGTGCCTGCGGCGATCTTGGATACCGTGATGGCAGCGCTTCCGGTGTTGTTGAGCCAGACCGTTTGCGCGGGGCTGGCCACGCCTTTCTGCTGTGGTTGGAACGTCAGAGCATTCGGAGTCAGCGTGAGGGCAAGCGTTGCCGCCACGCCAGTCCCGGTGAGGGCGGCGGTTTGCGTGCCGGCTGCGTTGGTGAAGGTCAACGTGGCATTGCGGGCGCCGTTCGCGGTGGGGGTAAAAGTCAAATTTATCCCGCAATTTCGACCCGGCGGAACGATTACGTTGAGGCAGCCCTGGGAGGAAATCTGAAAATCGCCGGCGTTGGCCCCGGTGATAGAAACATTCGAGGCATCGAACGGCAGGTTCCCGGTGTTGGTCAGATTCACTGTTGCGGTGCTGATAGAGGTGGTGCCCAGCGCTTGCGTTCCAAAGTTGTAGCTGTCGGGCGATGCAATCGCCGCTGGCGTGGCTGCAATGCCTTTGCCGGACAGAGCAACCGACTGAGGGCTGCCAGTAGCGGAGTCCTCGAGGACAATGGTGCCGGCCCGCGTTCCAGTCGCGGTTGGAGCAAACTGCACGGTGACATTGCAAGTGGAGCCAACTCGCAGATTCGTCACGCAGCCCGTGCTGGCCAGACGGTAGTCGCCGGTGGGAAAGACGCGATCAATGAGCACCGCGGCGTCACCGGTATTCGTAACTTGAATCGTCAGGTTACCGCTTGTCGCTCCAACGGCAAGATCGGCAAAAACCAGCGCTGGCGGATCAATCGAAAGACTTGTAGTTGGGGCCAGGCCGGTGCCGGCAACCGTGAAGCTATGGCTGCCCGTCACGGTGCTGTCGGCCAAGTTTACGGTTGCGGTGCGCGCCCCGGCGGCGGTCGGCGTGAAATTGGTCCTGACGCTGCATGCCGACCCCGGTTGCAGAGTCTGAACACAGCCGGCGGCGGTGAAGTCGGTGAACATCCCTGTCACCGACGCGCCAAAAATCGTTACTGGGACGTCGCTGGTGTTAGTCACCGTTACATACTGGATGGGGCTGATTGTGCCAATCACCTGTGGGTTGAACGCCAATCCGGCTGAGCTGAGAGTCAAAGCCGGCGCGCCGACCACTCCGTTACCGGACAAATTCACGAAGGTCGTGGCCGAGCCGCCCGTATTGGTGGACGCGAACAATTGCCCGGTGAACGCTCCGTTTTGCGTGGGCAGGAAAGCAATATTGACGGTGCAAGTGGCGTTCTGCGCAAGCGAGGTGGGGCAGTTGTTCGTCTGAGAGAAGTTGGCGCTGATGGTAAACGCCGGATTGTTGAACGTGAGAGGGGTGGTTGCAGTATTGCTGACCGTGACCGTCTGGGATGGGCTGGCGGTGTTCACCGTCTGATCGGGAAAGCTCAAATTGAGCGGAGTTAGAGTGAGGAAAGGCTGGCTGACGCCTGCTCCCGTCAGAGTCACGACGTTCGGGCTGTTGTTGCCGCCCTGAACAATGGTGAGTGTGCCGGGGCGGGATGCAGCCGAAGTTGGATTGAAGGTCACGGAAATCGCGCATTCCGCGCCCGCCGCCAGACTCGATCCGCAGGTATTGGTCTGCGCGTAGTCGCTCGGCGACGGCGTGATGCTGGTGATGGACATCACGCTGCTGCCCACATTGCGCAACGTCACCATCAATGGCGCGCTAACGGCGCCAACCGGTTGCTGCGTCGAGAAGGGCAGCGTCGTGGGGTAGACCACTGCGGTGGCCGCAGCCGCGGCCCCGATCCTCAACGCGAAGCTGTTGCGCTGCGGCGTGGCCGTCAACGTGACCGGGAAATCGGTAGAGCTGGTTACGCCCAGCACGAAGGCGTCTCCGGCAGCGTTGGCCGCGATTCCCGGTGAGTGCGCGGTACTCTGCGTGCTTTCATCCGATGACCCGCCAATATAGGTCGAATAAACCGCAGCTGTTCCGGTGGCGTTCAACTCAGTCACAAAGACATCGTTGCCACTCGATCCATTGACAAAACTGGCATTGAAATCCTGTATCGGATTGGTCAGCGTGAGATCGTTCTCCGATGTGTATCCGGTGACGAACGCATTGCACGCGGAACTGCATGCAGGCGCAATCGCGATACCCGTGGGCGTCATAAGCTGACTGGGGCCGCTCAGGAATGTGGAATATACGAGGGCGTTTCCGGCGGCATTCAGCTCGCTGGCGAAGCCATCCGGGTAAATTACCTGGAACGCGCCGGCGGTCGTCGGGAAGTCTTCAATGGCGACGGTGCCGGTCAGGTACGCGTCTCCTGATCCATCCACAGCGATTCCATTTCCCTGGCCGACGCCGAGATATGCGGAATAAGCCAAAGCCGTGGCCGTCGGATTGAGCTTGGCAACATAAACGCCGCCTGATCCAAGTCCTTCTCCGTCGTACTTGAAAGCGCCTGAGGTAGTGGGAAAGTCCGCGGAAGCGATGCCGGTGACATACGCATTTCCAGCGGCATCCGCTGCGATGCCATTTTCTGAAGCTGATCCAGTCGGGCCGCTCAAGTAAGTCGAGTAAACCAGCGACGCCGCGCCTGACTTTGTAGGATCAATCTTTGACACGAAGCCTGCCTGCTGGGCGCTGGCGTTCGTTGTCTGAAAAACTCCGGGAGTCGTCGGAAAACTGGTGGAGTACGTGTAGCCCGTCACATAAACCTTGTTCGACGAATCGAGGGCGACGCCGTTTGCCTGGTCTGTAGAATTGGTGGTTCCCGCGAGATAGGTGGCATAGGTGAGCGCCGTTCCAGCCGCGTTCAAAACCGCGACAAACGCGTGCGTTCCACTGGTGACCGATTGCAGGAAGGCATTTGATGTGGTCGGGAAATTAGGGCCGGAGGATCCCACGAGGTAGGCGATGCCGGCTGCGTCCACTCGTATGTCTTCAACCGTTGCGCTGTAGGCCGGGGTTGAGCTCAGCACCGCCCGATAAAGCACGGTGGTGCCGTCGGAACTCAGTTTTTCCACCAGCAGCGATCCGCTGCTGCGTCCAGCCAGATAAAGGTTGTTGCTGGAATCAATGGCCTCGGCATAGAACGAATCCGTGTTTTGACCCACGAAGGACGACCAGGCGAGCACAGGATCAATGACCAGGGTCCGGCTGCGGTCCCACCTCGGAATGTCAAAGCCAATCCGTCCGGCGCCGTCCTTCACATAGCGGCCGGGGATGAGTTCACGGGAGCCGTCTGCGGCCAACTGATAGATCACCGGCTTGGAGAAGCGCAGGCTCGCGCTGCTGCCGTTAATATCCAATCCTCCATCCTTGGCGATGCTGACGTGTTGCGCGCTGCCGATTTCGAGTGTGATGTTCTTAGGGTCGTGTTGCGGAGCAACCACAAAGTCATACTCCAGTTGGCCGCGATTGCCGTAATACACCAGATCAATGCCGGGATAGATCGCCTGATAGCGCAGGCCGGAGTAAGTCCGCAAGTTGGTGCGCCAGGTGTTGGTGTCGCGCGAGGGGAAGTAGCTCACCACTCCCGGCAACAGCCCTTCGGGAGAAATGTTCGGGGCGTGGCTGCTCCCCGACAGGCTGAGATGGATGGGCCTTCCCGTGGCTCCGCTGGCGGGAGCAATATCAATCGCCGCCCGGCTCTCATAGAATTTGAAACTTAGCCCAGACACGGAGGACGCAAACACTGCCTCGCTACTGCCCATGCCGCCGCCTGTTTCCTCGAACGTGAGGGTGTCGTTTCCAAGCGCAGTGACAGGGCGAGTTTGCGCCAGGCTTCCGGCGGTGAAAGCGATGCAAGTGATCAGCAACGCAGCGGGGAGGCAGAGTCTGGAACGAAGCATGCGAGTTTCTCCTCATCGAGAACTTAGGATTGAACGCGATTTAAACGACGGAATTGCCACGACGAGCTGCGAAGCTCCACTCCCAAGCAAAGTCAGGGGACTCGGCCAGATGAAATCGGGATCGCTTTAATTCCGGAAATTGGGGGGTCCGGCGCTTCGGCCCGAAAATCAAACGCAGGCATCAGCTCAAAACAGCCCAGAGTATACATCGGAAATTGCCTTCCGCAACCGCAAAATTTTCCGGGCTCCATCTGGAAAATGCTGGAATGCCTCGACCCGCGCGGCTTCCGCAGGGGCTGTGTTTCCTGGTAACGGTCCGGCATGACTGACCCGAAAAGTTGCACAGTGTATATGCAACAAAGAAAAGGACTTCTCCGGCATCCGGCGCGGAGTCTCGCGCGGTCCTTCCCGCCAGACGAATCTACAGAGTATGATTTCCAGGCAATGATCAGTTTAATTTCCATCGTGGCGATCGGGTTTTTTCTCGGCATGCGGCACGCGACCGATCCCGACCATGTGATCGCGGTCACCACCATCGTCAGTCAACAGCGCAGCGCTGGTCGCGCTGCATGGATCGGTATCGTATGGGGACTCGGACATACGGTCACGATTTTTCTGGTGGGCAGCGCCATCATTCTCTTCAATCTGGTGATTCCGGTTCGCCTGGGGTTGGCGATGGAACTCTCCGTAGGTTTCATGCTGATCGTGCTGGGTGGCTGGAACCTGCTCAGCTTCGCGCAGGCGCTGCCTGGGGCCGCCAGCGCTGATGGTCAGGCGCAGCACACGCATCCCCATCCACATCAGCGCTTCGGTCAAGACTCTTGGCTGGAGAGGTCCTTAGGGAGCAAGTCCTGGTATATGCTGCTGCGCCCCTTGATCGTGGGACTGGTTCACGGGCTTGCCGGCTCGGCGGCGGTGGCGCTGCTGATTCTGGCGAGCATTCGCAACACCAACTGGGCGCTCACCTATCTGCTCGTGTTTGGAGTGGGGACCATTGCCGGCATGATGGTGATCACGATGAGCATCGCCTCCGCCTTCAAGTTTGTGGGAGACCGGTTTCAGGCCTTCGGGCGCCGCTTGGCCCTGGTCTCAGGCGTGGTGAGCGTGGCTTTCGGTCTGGTGGTCGCTTACCAAATCTGTGTAGTTCAGGGAATCTTTAGCAGCAATCCTCACTGGACGCCGCACTAGAAATCCCGCACGCGCAGACACCTCGCCCCTGTGTTCGGGCTCCCCGACTCACGCTTCAAAATTTCACCGTCCTTGCGTCCCGCGTTCGATTTCCGCGGTTTGATGGCGCAGCCCGGAACAAAGTACGATACCAAGATGAACGGCGCAGTCCCGCTCCGCCCGGCGATCCACACCGAGAACGTCTGTCGTCATTACCCCATGGGCGATGTCCTGGTGCGCGCGGTGGACGGGATTTCCATTGACATCCAGGCCGGAGAATTTGTGGCCCTGCTGGGAGCCTCGGGGTCCGGTAAGTCGTCGCTGCTGAACTTGGTCGCCGGCCTTGACCGCCCCACTTCAGGTGCCGTGATGGTCCAGGGAAGCGATCTCGCTACTCTGTCTCGCGAGGCGCTCGCCAAGCACCGGCTTCATGCGGTCGGGATGGTCTTCCAGTCGTTCAATCTGATCCCCAGCATGACCGTTCTGGAAAATGTAGAACTGCCCATGCGCTTTGCCGAGGTGGACCGCCGCGAACGCACGGAGTTGGCCCGCCAGTCGCTTGAACGCGTCGGCCTGAACGGGCGGCTCGCCCATCGTCCCACACAACTCTCGGGAGGGGAACAGCAGCGTGCCTCGCTGGCGCGCGCGCTCATCAACCGGCCGCGGCTTCTTCTGGCCGACGAGCCTACCGGAAATCTGGACAGCCGTACCGGCACCGAGATCATGAAACTGATTCGCGGATTCAACCAGTCGTTGGGCATGACCGTGCTGATGGTCACGCACGAGCAGGCGCTGGCTGAGAAATATGCCGGACGGATGGTGCAGCTGGCGGATGGCAGGATCGTGGACGACGCGGCCAACGTCCCCGGAATTCTGGCGAGCGAGGTAAGCGCGCGATGAAGCTCTACGACGTTGCTGATCTTGCATTCCGCAATCTGCGGGAGTCTGTTTTGCGAAATTCGTTGACCACGATCGGAATTTCCGTCGGCGTGGCTTCGCTCGTCGCCATGCTCTCGCTCGGAATCGGGCTCCAGCAGCTCGCTTCCAGCCGTTTGCAGAAATCCGGATTATTTGACACGGTCGTCGTCACCTCCCGGCGCGACATCCGCAATTTTCGCGAACCTCAGGAGAATGGTCCTGCGCCGGCGGCCAGCCCTTCGCTCGACGAGCCGGCACGGCAAAACATCGCCAAGCTGCCCGGTGTGGTCGAGGCCTACCCGGACATTCGCTTTGTCACCGAAATCCGCTTCGACGATAAACCTCACCTCACCATGGTCGCGGCGGTCCCTTTTTCCGCGCGGAACAACGATGCCTTCGACTCGATGCAGGGCAGTTTCTTTTCTTCCGAGTCGGGTGCGGAGGTCATTCTTCAAAAATCATTCGCTGAAGAACTCCTGGGCATGACGCCGAAACCCGGCGTGGACAACACCAGCATCGTTGAACTGGCCAAGCCGCTGCTCGGCAAGCAAGTCACCATGCGTTACGCCGAGCGCGCGGCGCCTGCCGCGTCGGCCGATAGCGCCGCTTATTCGGTGGTCTCACGCCAGCAGGTGCTGAAAATTGTGGGAGTGACCGACCTCGATCCCGACAGCATGCGTGGAGCGGCGCGCGCGCGTCTGTTCCTTCCACTCAAGCTGGCGCAGGACCTTCATGTCATCCAGCCGGCCGAGATGCGCGACGCGTCCTTCAACAGCGCGCCCACTTACCTTTCGCTCAGCGTGCGCGTGAAAAATCCCAATCAGGTCGCGGCGGTCGAAGATGCCGTCAAAAATATGGGCTTCAACGCGTTTTCCATCGTGGATGCCAACAAGAGCATCAGCCAGTTTTTTAAAGTCCTCGATTTATTCCTCGGGATATTCGGAAGCCTGGCGCTGGCGGTAGCCAGCATTGGCATCGTGAACACGCTGGTCATGGCCGTGCTCGAACGCCGGCGCGAAATCGGAATCATGAAGGCGGTGGGAGCGAGCGATGCAGACGTGCAAGGCCTTTTCTTCGCCGAGGCCGGCGGAATGGGCCTCGTCGGCGGGACCGCCGGAGTCGCGCTGGGTTGGGCCATCGGACGGCTGATCAATTTCGGCACCAACATTTATCTCGAGCGCCAGCATTTCCCCCCAGCGCAGATTTGGTCGGTGCCGGCTTGGCTCATTGTTTTCGCCATCGTGTTCTCGGTTGCGGTCAGCCTCTTGTCTGGCCTCTACCCCGCGGGCCGGGCAGCGCGGCTCGATCCCGTTCAGGCGCTGCGTTACGAGTAAACTTCCTTATGCGCTGGACTTCAACGTGGTTTCTCTTGCTGGTCCTGGTTTTTTCCTCCAACCTGTTCGGTCAGGGCCGCATTGACTGCAACGCGCTGAAGAGCGCGATCCTCAACCAAACCATCCATTACTGTGTAATGTTGCCGCCCGGTTACGAGGCCGCGGCTGCCGCGCGTCCTCCCCAGCGTTTTCCGGTTCTCTATTTTCTTCACGGACTCGGCGAAAACGAGCAAGCTTTGTTCAAGTCGGGGGGATGGGATTTAGTTCAGGACCTGCGCCAGCAGGGACAGATCACCGATTTTCTGGTCGTTGCGCCCGACGGCATGCGCAGCTTCTACATTAACTCGGCTGACCGGCGACTGCGATATAACGATTTTTTTCTTCGTGAGTTCATGCCATTCATCGAGACGCATTACTCCATCCGCCGCGAGCGGACCGCACGCGCCATCAGCGGGGCCTCGATGGGCGGATACGGCGCGCTCCGCTTCGCTTTTGCCCATCCCGAACTGTTTTCTTCGGTCAGCGCGCAGAGCGCCGCGTTGATTTCTCAGCCGCCGCAGGCGTCCATGCATTCCGGCACACCGTGGGACAGCCTGCTAGGCGGCGTGTTCGGCAATCCCATCAACGGCCCCCACTGGAACCAGAACAGTCCTTTCGTTCTTGCGAAGCAGAACCGGTCGCGCCTCGCAGTTCTCGCGATTTATTTCAACTGCGGACGGGATGACGAATTTGGATTTGAAAAAGGGGCGGCGAAACTTGACCGGCAACTGCAAGCCGAAGGCGTTAGGCACGAGTTCCACCTTTACCCCGGCAATCACGACGCGTCTTACTTCCTTGCCCACCTCGGGGAGACGCTGAAGTTTCATTCGCAGGCGTTTGCGCGAAAGCCGTAGGCAGCTCAAGGCGATCAGGGTTGCAATCCCCGCAGCACCAGCCGGCAAAGATCGTCTACGAAAGTCTGATTCAGTTCGCTGTGGCGGATCAGGAAGCGCATATAGATTGGGCCGTACAAGGAATCGAGGGCCAGGTCGCGATTCATGTCAGCCCGCAATTCGCCCCGCCGGATGGCGCGGTCCAGCGTCTGGTAGGCCTGCTGTCGCCGCGGCAACAAGAAGCGTTCCCGGAACGCCGCGATCAATTCAGGGTCCGACTGCCCGCCCCCAAGCAATGCCGCCACCACTCGTCCTCGCGGCGAGCGAAAAATGCGGACCAGTCGCCGCATTTGCAGACTCATGTCTTTGTAGACGGACCCGGTGTCGGGGAAGCGCAACTCTTCATCGGCGCTGGCGGAAAATGCATCCGCCACCAGCAGTGCTTTGGAAGGCCACCAGCGATAGACGGTTGCCTTGCTGACGTTGGCGTCTCCGGCAATGGCCTCAATACTGAGTTCGGGGAAGCCGCCGCGTTGCAGTAACCGTAAGGTGCTGCGGAGGATGGCGTTGCGCGCCTGCTCGCTGCGCGGCCGCCCCGGCCGCCGGGTTGCGGCCGCCGAGGGTGCTAGCACCCTGCGCTTTTGAGGGCTTTTCCTCACCGGTAGAGTCTAATATAATTTAAATCCGAAACGTACTGTTTTGAATCTAGTGTAACAGTGCCGCCCCTGGCCGGCCGTTGCCGGCGGAAGGCCCTTCGCAGCCATGTGGATTGTCGCCCTAGCCCTCCGCCGTCCTTATACGTTCGTGGTGATGGCGCTGCTCATTCTCATCCTGACGCCCATCGCCGTCCTGCGCACGCCGGTGGACATCTTCCCGAACATCAACATTCCAGTCGTGAGCGTGGTCTGGAGCTACGGCGGCCTCTCTCCTTCGGAAATGGCCGACCGCATTGTCAGCAACTCCGAGCGCGGCTTCACCGTGACCGTCAACGACATTGAACACATGGAATCGCAGTCGCTGAACGGAATTTCGGTGATCAAGATATTTTTTCAGCCTTCCGTCAATATCGCGACCGCGGTGACGCAGGTGACGGCGATGAGCCAGACCATGCTGCGCCAGATGCCGGCTGGCACCTCGCCCCCGCTGGTCATTAACTACACCGCCTCGGCCACGCCGGTCGTCCAGTTGGGACTGAGCAGCAAGACGCTCCCGGAACAACAACTGTTCGACCTGGGGCAGAATTTTCTTCGCTCCCAACTCACCACCATTCCGGGCGCGGCCACGCCTTACCCCTACGGCGGGAAGCCCCGGCAAATCCAGGTGGACCTCGATTCCACCAAACTCCAGGCCTATGGATTGGTCCCCGCCGACATTGTCAGTGCCGTCAGCGCGCAAAGCCTGATTTTGCCGACCGGGACTGCCAAGATCGGTTTGACCGAATACAACGTGGAGATGAACGGCGCGCCACAGACGGTCGCCGAGTTGAACGACTTGCCGGTGAAGACCACGCGGGGCGCCACACTTTCTCTGCGCGATGTGGCGCACGTGCGCGACGGTTTTGGCCCGCAGACCAACATCGTCCGTCAGGATGGCGTGCGTGGCGTTCTGATGTCCATCTACAAAATCGGTGGCTCCACGTTGAGCGTGGTGGACGCGATCAAGGCCATGGTGCCACGGGCAGAGCAAGCGCTCCCGCAGGGTCTCACCATCCGCGCCCTGTTTGACCAGTCCTTGTTCGTCCGCGCTGCCATCAACGGCGTTTTGCGGGAGGGGCTTATCGCCGGCTGTTTGACCGCGCTGATGATCCTGCTGTTCCTCGGCGACTGGCGTCCCACTCTCATCATCGCCATCTCCATCCCACTCTCGATTTGCGTTTCGATTCTGCTGCTGAGCGCGCTTGGACAGACCATTAACATCATGACCCTGGGCGGCCTCGCGCTCGCCGTCGGCATTCTGGTGGACGACGCCACCGTCGAAATCGAGAACATCGAACGCAACCTTGCCATGGGCAAGGAAATGAAAGAGGCGATTCTGGATGGCGCGCAGCAGATTGCCGTCCCGGCCCTCGTCTCTACTCTGTGCATCTGCATCGTGTTTGTGCCCATGTTCTTCCTTGCCGGCGTTGCGCGATATTTGTTTGTGCCACTCGCCGAGGCCGTCAGCTTCGCCATGCTTGCTTCCTATCTGCTCTCGCGCACACTGGTGCCGACGCTGGTCCTGTTCATCATGCGCGGCCATGAGCATCGTCCCGCCGAGCCGAGTAATTTCCTGGGACGGTTTCAGCGCGGGTTCGAGCGCGGGTTCTCTAAATTTCGCGTGGGCTACCTGCAACTCCTCGACGCTGCGCTCCGGCGCCGGAAATTGTTTGCCACGGGGTTTGCGCTGTTCTGCGCTTTGTCGCTCGGGCTGGGGTTTGTGCTTGGGCAGGATTTCTTTCCGCAAGTGGATGCCGGACTGCTTCGGCTTCATCTCCGCGCGCGTCCTGGCCTGCGCGTGGAAGAGACGGCGCGCCTGACGGACGAGGTCGAACGGTCGGTGCGCGGCGAAATCCCCAAGGCCGAACTGCAGACCGTCCTCGACAACATTGGCCTTCCTTATTCCGGCATCAATCTTTCCTATAGCAATTCCGGCGTGATCGGCACCGGCGACGCGGAAATCCTGATCTCTCTTAATCCGGACCACCACCCCACGGAAGAATATGTCCGCAAACTTCGCCGCGACCTGCCCGCGCGTTTTCCAGGGGTGGAATTCTTTTTCCAGCCCGCCGACATCGTCTCGCAAATCCTCAACTTCGGACTTCCCGCGCCGGTGGACGTCCAGGTCATGGGCAATGATCTTCCCGCGAACTACCAGATCGCCCAGCGAATCGCCAATGACATCCGGCAGATTCCCGGGACCGCCGACGTTCATGTTCAGCAGATGATGAACCTGCCAACGCTGCGGCTGGACATGGATCGAATCCGCATGAATCAAGTGGGGATTGACGCGCGCGATCTGGCGCAGAGCGTGCTCATCAACCTCAGCGGGAGCTCTCAGACCACGCCCAATTTCTGGCTCAACCCGAAAAATAAAGTCACCTACCCCATCGCGATTCAGGAACCGCAATACCGCATGACCTCGCTGGAGGACCTGATGAACACGCCGGTCGCCAATGCGCGCGCGAGTTCGCCGCAGGTCTTGGGAAACCTGGCCCAGTTGAGCCCCACCGTGCGCCCGGCCGTGGTCAGCCACTACGACGTGCAGCCGGTGGTTGACGTCTACGCCAGCACGCAGGGACGCGACCTCGGCGGTGTGGCCTCGGAAATCGCGAAAACACTGAAGCCCATCCAGGACCATCTGCCGCGCGGCACAAGGATCGTCGTGCGCGGCCAGGTGGAAACCATGAAGTCCTCCTTCTTCGGGCTGGGGATCGGCCTGCTGATGGCGATCGTGCTGATCTACTTGCTAATCGTGGTGAACTTCCAGTCCTGGCTCGATCCCTTCATCATCGTTACGGCGCTTCCGGGCGCGCTGGCCGGCATTTGCTGGTGCTTGCTGCTAACCCGGACCACGTTGAATGTTCCATCGCTGACCGGTGCGGTCATGTGCATGGGGGTCGCAACCGCCAACTCGATTCTGCTGGTATCGTTCGCCCGCGACCGCATGGACATGGGCGTGCCCGCGGCGAAAGCCGCACTGGAAGCCGGATTCACCCGCATCCGTCCCGTGCTGATGACGGCCCTGGCCATGATTGTTGGCATGATTCCCATGGCGCTTGGCTTGGGCGAGGGTGGGGAACAGAATGCTCCGCTGGGCCGCGCGGTCATCGGCGGCCTGTTGTTTGCCACAGTCGCGACGTTATTTTTTGTCCCTTGTGTGTTTGCGATGATCCATGGCCACCGCGAAGACCGTTTGCCCGCGGCACAGAACTGAGATTTAAGTGAGAGGTGAATGATGTCCGAACCAATTGCACCCCAAGCGCCGCACCATCCTGAAATCGAGTTGCCGCCCGACCTGCCGCCAGCCCCACGGGGACGCGGAAGTATGCTGGTCGGCGTTGCGCTGTTTGTGTTGGTGCTCGCCGGGGCGGTGACTCTGCTGGAGCGCCGCACCGACGCCAAGGCCCTGGCAAACGATACCGAAGCTGCATCCGTCCCGACTGTGTCGGTGATCCATGCCAAGGCCGCGTCGGTTAGCGGCGAACTGGTGCTGCCCGGCACCTTGCAGGCGTATGAAGAGTCGCCGATCTTCGCCCGCACTTCCGGATACTTAGTCCGCTGGTACAAAGATATCGGCAGCAAGGTGAACAAAGGCGAACTGCTTGCCACCATTGATACGCCGGAAGTGGACCAGCAGTTGGCCCAGTCCCGCTCCAGCCGCGAACAGGTGCGTGCCCAGTCGGAACTCGCCAAGGTGTCCAGCGGCCGCTGGGAGAGCATGCGGCAGGCGGGAGTCGTCTCGCAGCAGGATGCCGACCAGCAGACCAGTGCGTACCGGCAGTCGCAAGCCAACCTCGCCGCCGCCGAAGCGGCCGTCCGACGCCTCGAGCAGCAGGAATCGTTTAAGCAGGTCTACGCGCCGTTTTCCGGCGTGCTGATCCGCCGCAATGTAGACCCCGGCGCGCTCATTAACGCCGGCGCTGGGACCGCGGGCCAGGAACTGTTCGTCATCGCGCGCGTGGATCCTCTGCGCGTTTTTGTCAACGTCCCGCAAGCCTACGCACAGTCCATCAAGTCGGGATCGAAGGCCTCAGTCACGCTGCAGGAATTTCCAGGACAGACGTTTGCCGGCAATATCGCGCGCACCTCCGACGCCATTGATCCCGCGACGCGCACGCTGCTGACCGAAGTTGATGTCCCCAACGCTGGCGGCAAATTGCTGCCAGGGTCCTTTGGCCAGGTGCATTTTGCGGGCACCACAAGTTTGGAGAGCGTTACCATTCCCGTGAATGCCATGTTATTTCGCGGCGAAGGTCCGCGTGTGGGCATCGTCAATCCGCAGGGCCAGGTCAATCTGCGCCCCATCAGCATCGGCAGAGACTTCGGCGACACCATCGAAATCCTGGGTGGATTGAGCGAAGCCGATTCGATCATCGTGAATCCGTCGGATTCATTGGAGGAGGGACAGAAAGTCCGCATCGCGCCGTCCAGCCCCGGACAGGCCCCGCCGGTTAAGCCGTAAAGATCTCTGCCTGCTTTTGACGTAAGACCGCGCGAACGTGATTATTGCTTGGCCGGCTGATCGAGGAACGTACCGTTGGCCACACTAATGTCGCCGCTCTCCCCGGCAAGAATTGTATGCGTGGCCGTGATCGCCTTCAGCACTCCGCGCTGACCGGCAACTTCCAGTCCTTTCCCAACTTCCAGGAATTTCCGCGCATAAAATCCCGCGACCATGTTCCGCACCACGTCCCGCGTGCCCAGACCAAACGACAATCCAAAAGCCAGCGCGGCGCCCGCAAGCGTGAGGCTGGTCACCAGCCGCACCATTTCTGTATCTACCTTCAGCTGCGCGATCGCCATCATCGCCACAACGAACAGGATCAGCCCCGAGACCAGTTTGCCCAGCGACGGCGCAAAGTCTATGCCCGCGCTCCTCGCCGACTGCTCGACCATCTCTCCGGCAAATTGCCCCACCGTGCTGCCCAGCACCAGCAGCAGCAGCGCCGCGACGATGTTGGGGAGATAAGAAAAGAACGCGCCGATGGCGTCCGAGATGGCGGCCAGGCCGAGTGCATCCGCCGCAGTGCGGGCCAGCAGGAACAGCACCAGAAAATACACCAGGCGTGGAATGAAAAGATTCAGTTGCTGGCGCAGACCGATGCGCTGCAGCGCCTTGTCCACGCCCGCCTTCTCCACCAGACTGTCGAAGCGCACCCGTGTCAACACCGCCCGCAGCACAATCTCAATCACTTTCGCGACCAGAATGCCCGCCACCACCAGCAGCAGGCCGACCATGACCTTGGGGGCCGTGGCAATCACGGAATCCAGCAAATGCTGGAATGATTCGAGCAGCTTTTCCTTCACTTGTTCCTCCCAGCCTCGGGTTTTGCCCCGAACACCGCGCCCAGCATCTCAATGAACTCCAGCAGCAGCATCTGCGGGAAATTCCACGACAGGCCCAGAAATTGCGAGACCGCCACCCGCCGGTAAATTTTCTTACGCACGACTTCCACGAACTGCGGCGAGGTTTCCTGCTCAAAGTTCGCCAGCGCCGGTACCGGTTCGCCCATCGTCTCCCCGCCGGGAAGCACATTATCGGAATTTTCATTCATATCGTTTTCGCTATTCGTTACGTAGCGCTCAGGAAATTCTGATTTGGTCCGATTTTGTCATTTCGAGCGAAGTCGAGAAACCTGCTTTTCGCTCTTGCCCTTAATCAGAATCCCCCTAGACCGCCCGCGCCTGCCCACTCATCTCCGCGTACCGCGAGCGGAACTCTTCGCGCCCGCGCTTGATGCGCATTTTCACCGCCGACAAGCCAATTCCCAGCGCCTGTGCAATCTCCTCATAAGACAAATCATCCATGTCACGCAGCACCAGTGGAATGCGCACCGTCTCTGACATGGAGTCGAGCACGCGCTGAATGATGCGCCGCTCGCTTCCCGCCTCGGCCTGCTTTTCCGCGACCGCCGGAGTGCTCAACTGCGGGGCTTCCCGCAGGCTGTCATCTTCCAGGTCCACGTGCTGCTTGCCCGCTTGCTTCTTCAAATGATTCAGGCAGTGATTCACTTTGATGGTCTGCAGCCAGTGCCGGACCGTAGACCGGCCCTCGAACCGGTCCATCCCGAAATATGCCTTCACAAACACTTCCTGCGCCAGGTCTTCCGCGTCGTTCGGGTTGCGCGTGATGTGCCGGCAATTCGCCACAATGCCCCGGCGGTGACGCGTTACCAATTCTTCGAAGGCGCGCAGGTCTCCCTCCGCCGCACCCCGTGCCCTCTCCAGTAGGCTCTCGTCCTGCTCCGCCATCAGTATCCCCGTCTCCAAAGCTTCAAGAATTCGCCTTCGAGCATCGCACAAACCCCGGAGATTCGCCTAGCGCTTAAACATTTGCAAAGCCCATCCATGAATAGACAAAGCGATGAACCAAAAAGTCACGTCGCCAACGCAGCGCAGGGAAGTGACTTCCGGCGCCTGCCGCATGTCTACACAACGTTCGCTTCCATTTCAGGATGGCTGGCGGCCTCTCGCCGTCACGCCGCTGTCAGGACAAGCAATGAACCTGCAGGCGTTTCTCGCTCGCGTAATTCAGGAAGACATGTTCTCGACCAAAATCTTATCGGTGTGCCGCGTTCCGTCGCTGGGTGCTGAGCGGATTAAAATCCTGCGCGCCGCCGGCTATCAGGTGGACGATTGCACGGACTCCGCCGTCGCGATCCAGAAGATCAAGTCCGTGGACTATGATCTGGTCGTGCTGGGACACTCGGATTCCCATCCCGAGGACACCCTGGTCGCCCAGACCGCCCACTTCTCCAATGTCCCGGTGCTCATGTTGGCGAATGGCCCGCTGGAGGGTCGCGCGGCCGGTGATTCCACCGTTCCCGCCGCCAAAGAGGGCGAGTCCATGCTCCATCTCGTGAAAATGGTCCTCAACCTTCCCGTCAGCCGCGGTGGTGTGATGTAGTCTGCCCACCGCCGGTGTGCTGGTTCGCGAAATCCTTCCGCGATTTCAAGTCTGGCAGTCTGCGGAAGGGCGCGCGGTTCGCAGAGCACGTTACCCCGGGTTACCAGAGTGGCATTACGATCCCGCCATTTCGCTCTTGGCGTCTGACTCCTAGAATGAAGTTGTGCGGTGGAGCATCCCCTGCTCCGGTGTACCGCGCATTTTCGCCGATCTTCCTGCTACCACTCTTATGAGCAAGCTTCCAGTAGGCCTCGCCATCGCTGCCAGCCCCACGAAAAGCATGTGGACGGAGATTCCGCGCGAACAGCTGCCTTACTGGAACGACCGGCTGCTGCAAAGCAACGCGCCGCTTCAGCAGTACCCCTTCTGGAATGAACCCTACGAACGCTTGTTCCTTACGCCACGCCATCTGGCTTGGGGCGGGCCTGGGAACGCGAGCGCCTATGCCTGCGTGCTGACCGTGGGCTTTCGCGGATTTCGCATCGGACTGGTCTTTCGCGGCCCGGTCAGTCTCGTCGAGTCCCAGCCGGTCCCGGCGGAGGCAATCGCCGGCCTGTCGAAATGGGCCGCGCGCGAAGGCTACGTATTTCTGCGGCTCTCGCCTCCGGACGAGTCAACTTTCGCAACCGCCGCCTCCACGCCCGCCGCGGCGTGTGAAGACTTCTTCCCGTTTTATCTCGACGATGGCGACACCAGCCCTGAACTTGTGGTCGAGCAGCAAGACTCGGACGACGCCATGCTGAATAGCTTCGACCGCGAGGCCCGGCGCAAGATCCGCCGCGCTCTGGAGTCGGGCTGCGAAATTCGCATCAGCGATTCCGAGCAGGCGCTGGCCGAGCTCTGGCCCTTGTACTCCCAATGCGTGGCCCGCAAGCAATTTCGCCAGGAGCGCCCGCTGTCGTTCTACGCCGAAATGGTGCGTGCGGCCCGTTGCCACGACGCCGTGCGAGTGTATTCCGCATGGCGCAACGGCAAGCCCTGTGCCATGGCGCTGGTGGTGCGCGATCGCGACACCGCACACTGCCCAATTGCGGCGCAGGACGCGGAGTCCGCCGGTTGCTCCATCTCCACCCTGCTTCACTGGGCCGCCATGCGCGACATGCACAAACTCGGCACACGCTTCTACAACCTGGGCCAGGCCCCGGGATCATTGGCCCGTTTCAAGCAGCAGTTTTCTCCGCGCGCGGTGTCCTGCCCCGGCGTGGTCTCGCTGATTGTGGACGGGCCGCGATTCGAATTGTGGCAGAAGGTTTTGCTGCCTTTGGCGAAATCAGTGCGGCCCACGGTCCGCAAAATGTCGGGAAAGTTCTATCAGAAGAATTCGAAGTTGGTGATTCCAGCCCTAACTGAACCATCCGCGGCTCGCTATCCGTCAGCGACGCGGATAAGTCGCAGCGCCTAGCAAGCTGCTGAAAAACGACTCTGCGGTGCTGTTTTGAAAGGGAGGGGCGGACGCCCTCGTCCGCCCAGGCAGCGCTCGTTCTCTAGTCAATCGACTGCAGTTCTTTGCCCGGCTTAAAGCGCACGGCGCGCCCCGGTGGGATGGAAACTTCGTCTCCGGTCCGCGGATTCCGCCCGATGCCGGTCTTACGCGGACGCACCGTGAACACGCCAAATCCACGCAGCTCAATGCGCTTGCCATCGGTGAGCGACCGCTTCATGGCTTCGAATACCGTCTCGACTGCCAGCTCAGCTTTCGCCTTGGTGTGGCCGGTTCGCGCCACTACTTCGTTGATGATGTCCAGCTTAATCACGAGGGATTCTCCGCGCCATTCTGCAAACTGCCCTTCAAGTGATTGATGCTATGAGGGATAGCGGGGATTGTCAACGGGGGCATCCGCACCGTCAACGGGCGCGGTGGGGAGATCGGGCACAGGAAAATTCAATCAGGCTCAGTGCACCGGCGGCAGGCCCGCACGCGCCAGCAGACTGCGGAACGCCGGCTCATCATGCAGATTGCTGAAGAAAGCGTCCCCCTCAAGGTTGGTCAACTGCTCATCATGCCGCTCGGAGGCGATGTTGAGGTACTGCAGCGCCTCCTGCTTATGTCCCAGCCTGGCGCAGGTTTGGGCAAGAAAATAGGGCGAGAATTCTCCGCGTTCATACAGCTTCTGCTGCTCGGTGCGCAGCGCGCCGAACATCCCCGCGGCCCCGCCCGAGGCATAGCCCTTGTCCGCCGCGGCCACCAGCGCCACTTGCTGCGCGTTGTGCATCAACTCGGCTTCCTTCTTTGCCTCGACCAGATAGTTGGGATAATCTCCCATCGCCAGGTAAATCCCTTTCAAATAGCGATGCGGCGAAACGAATTCAGGATCGGAATTCACCAGTTGCTTCAATTCGCTCAAAGCTTGATCGCGGCGGCCCGCTTGGGCGAGGATCACCGCCTGGTCGGCCAGGATGGCCCGCGAACTCGGATCAATCGCGCGCGCCCGCTCCAGTTCCGCCAGTGACTCCGGCAATCGCCCCTGCGCCGCCAGGAAGGTCGCGTACCAATGATGGGCCGTCGCATTGTAGGGGTTCAGCTCAATCGCCCGCCGGAATTCCCGTTCCGCCGTCGCCGCGTCCCACAGTCCGTAGTACGAAACAAACGCCAGCGAAGCGTGCGCTTCCGACGACTGATCATCCAACTCCACCGCCTTCTTTGCGGCCGCGAAGGCCCGCGGATACGCCTCGCTTGCCGGCATCACCGAAAATTCGCGCAGCAGGTTATAGCAGTCCGCCAGCCCGACGTAGGCCTGGGCATAGCCTGGATCATGCACCAGCGCCTGGGTGAACGCGTCCAGGGCCTGGTTCAGGCCCTCCGGCGTCCGCTTGTTCCAGTAAAAACGTCCTTGCAGATAAAACTGTTCGGCTTCTGAATTGGCCGCCTTATGGGAAAATCCGCCGCTGTCGGCAGTCGGTTTTGGCCCATTGGCGATGACTCTTCCCGGCCGGTGGCTGGGAATCCCAATCCAGATCACAAACGCAACCGCCAGCGCCGGCAATGCATAGACCCACATTCCGCGCGCGCCCCGCCGCGGCGGTATCGCCGCCACTGCGGCCGCGATGGCTTGAACGGGCGCAGGCGTTGCAATCGCATCCACCGTCAACGGCGCAATCCAGCGGTATCCCCGCCGTCCCACCGTCTCGATGAAAATCGGGTTCTCCGCGGAGTCTCCCAAGGCTTCGCGCAAGCGGTTGATCGCGGTGGTGATGCTGCGGTCAAAGTCCACGAAAACGCCCTGCGACCACAATTCCTGCCGCAGGTCCTCCCGGCTCAGCACTGCATTTGGCCGGCTCAACAGCATTCGCAACGCCCGGAAAGGGAGATCTTGAATTTTAACCTTCGTCCCATTGCGGCGCAGTTCGCCCGAGCTGAGGTCCGCCTCGAACACGCCAAAGCGCACCAATTGTGACGGCACGGACGAAGACGAAGAAGACGGCTGGGTTGAACTCATGGAATTAGGCCTTGCGGGGAGGAATTTCAGTATAGCACGGGAAAATGCTTCCCAGCACCCACTTTCGGGGTATCCCAGTCCTGTTGACTACGAGTTCTACCTGACTGAAAACAATGAGGTTGTCGCGTTACCGGCCGCCGCTGCGGCGCTCACCGCCGGGCCCCTCTAGCGGCCGCTTTCCGACTCTTTGTACATGTACTTAATCGCGCTCTTATAGATCACCATGTTCGACAAGCCGTTCTCGCGCAGCAGTCTGATGCTCCCGCGGTCGTACCACTCGATCACGCCCTGGATTTTTTCCCCATCCTTGAGAATCACCACCATCGGCGTCTTCGCCTGCATCTGCTTTTGATAGTAGAAATTTTCCGCGTTGGTCTGCTCCAGAGGCGCTGTGCGCTTACCGCCCGCGCCTGCGCCGACGGCATGGCGCTCGCGCCGGTCTCCCCCCGCCGGGTGTGCCGGGGGGCCGGCGGAGTGCGACTGCTCGCGCGTCAGACTCGGCCGTATCAATTTGCGGTTGGAAAATTCCGGGCCTTCGCTCATGCGTTCGGCTGGGACCGGTTCCACAGATTCCTTCATTACGCCACTCCGGCCCGCACGGTTGCGGCACACTCTTAGGTCAGTGGACCGTCTGCCCGGCGAGGCTGTTTGAGAATTCCACATACCCTAGCACAGGATGCCGGGGCAAACAAACCCAGCCCCCGCGTGGTCGGTCGCGTCTGAATTTCCGCCCGCCCCGCGTGTGCCCGGCCGCTCCCCGAGTCTATAATGCAAATTGCATTTTCAACCTTTTCTCCTGATGGGAGCTCGCATGCCGCCCGAAGCCCTGGAAAAATATCTCGATCTGTTCAAAAAGAAAGCGTTCGCCAGCCTGGCCACCATCATGCCCGACGGCCGTCCGCAGGTCACCCCCATCTGGTGCGATTGGGACGGCCAGCACATTCTGTTCAACTCCGCCCGCGGGCGGCAGAAAGACCGCAACGTCCGCCGCGATCCCCGCGTCTCGCTCGCGCTCATGGATCCCGAGAATCCTTATCGCTATCTCGAAGTACGCGGCACCGTGGTCGAAATCACCGAGGAAGGCGCCGACGCCCATATTGACAAGATGGCCAAGAAATATCTCGGCGTGGACAAATATCCCTATTCCCAGTCCGGCGAAGTCCGCGTCATCTACAAGATCAGGCCCGAACACACCACGGCCATGGGATAGAATTCGTGGGGACGAGATCGCATGGATCGGGGATTTGTGTGGGGACAGCCGCCCTCGGCTGTCCGGCGGCCCAGGTGTATCGGGCCGCCGGTAGCAGGAGAGATTAGCGTCCATTCCAGGAGACCCCATCCGCACCCACAACCTGTGCTTCCTCGGCTTCGGCAACGTCAACCGCGCGCTGGTGCGACTGCTCGAAGACCGCGCACAAGAGTTGCGCGATCGTCATGCCATCGCCTTCCGCATCACCGGCATCGCATCGCGCCGGATCGGCTGGCTCGCGGATGCCAACGGATTCGACGCCGCCAACATTCTGGCCCCCAAATCAGAACGGGAAGGGCACGACTTCAGTCGTGCCGGAAACGCTGACATCCGCTCCTGGCTCGCCGCTGCCCGCGCCGATGTCCTCTTCGAAGCCACTTCGCTCAACGTGGAAAACGGCCAACCCGCCGTGGACCACATCCGCGCCGCGCTCGATCACGGTGCCCACGCAGTCACTGCCAACAAAGGCCCCATCGTCCACGCCTATCGCGAACTGCGCGACCTCGCCGCCGCCCGCGGCAAGCGTTTCCTGTTTGAATCCACGGTGATGGATGGCGTCCCCATCTTTTCTTTGTTCGATCAACTCCCCGCCATCCACCTGCAAGGATTCCACGGCATCTTGAACTCCACCACCAACGTGATTCTGAGCGAAATGGAAAACGGCCTCGCATTCGACGCCGCACTGAAGAAGGCGCAAGACCTCGGCGTCGCTGAAACCGACGCCACCCACGACATTGACGGCTGGGACGCCGCCGTAAAGACCGCCGCGCTGATCACCGTGCTGATGGACTTGCCGGTCCGCCTCGACGAGATTGCCCGTGAAGGCATTCGCAATCTGAGCGGGGAAGCCGTGCGCGCCGCGAAAAAAGCTGGCCGGCCTTATAAACTCGTCTGCCGTGCCCGCCGCGCGTCTTCGTCAGGAGAGCCCGGGTCAGGAAAGACCGGGTCAGGAAAGACCGGGTCAGGAAAGCCCGGCTTCACCGCCAGCATCCGCCCCGAACAAGTCCCGCTCACCGACCCCATGGCCCACGTCGCCGGCACGTCGTCCATCGTGAGCTTCGACACCGACATCTTTCCCGGCCTCGTAATCACCGAAGAAAATCCCGGCCTCTACGCGACCGCGTATGGGATGCTGGCGGACTTCATTCGCGCTTCGACCGTGGCATCCTGAGAAATGTCGCCGTCAAATAATCGGCGTCATCCTGAACGGAGCCGTTGTTCAGGCGGAGTGAAGGATCTCCTGCGCATCGGTACAGCGCCGCATTCGAGTTATGATCGGGAAGGCATTTTGTCGGCGTCCGCAAATGCATAGATTCACTTCGCTTTCGCTCAGAATGACAATCGTGATCTAAGCGCGTTCTGCCGTTCTCTCGTGATAAAACTGAATCACCCCATGCCCACCACTGAAACCGCCGCTCCCCCCGCCCTCGACATCCACTGGGTCCGCTCCCAATTCCCATCGCTCGCGCAAACCGTCAACGGACATCCCGCCGCCTTCCTCGACGGCCCCGGCGGCACGCAAGTTCCGCAGCATGTGATTAACGCGATCAGTGACTATCTCCGCCGCGACAATGCCAACACCTGCGGTGCTTACGCGACCAGCCGCAATACCGACGCCATGATCGCCGCCGCCCGCGCCGCCATGGCCGACTTCCTGAATTGTTCCGCCGACGAAGTCGTCTTCGGCCCCAACATGACCACGCTGACCTACGCCATCTCGCGCGCGATTGGCCGCGACCTCGGCCCCGGCGACGAAATCGTCCTCACCCGCCTCGACCACGACGCCAACGTTTCTCCCTGGACCGCGCTCGAAGAACGCGGCGTCACCATCCGCTGGGTCAACTTCCGCAAGCAGGATTGCACGCTCGACATGGACGATCTCGCCGAGCAGATCAACAGCAAGACCCGGCTGGTCGCCGTCGGTTACGCATCGAACGCGGTCGGCACCATCAATCCGGTCAAAGACATTGTCCGCCTGGCGCGCAACGCCGGAGCGCTCTCCTACATTGACGCGGTGCACTACGGCCCGCACGGACTGATTGACGTCGCCGATCTCGGCTGCGACTTCCTCGCCTGCTCGACTTACAAATTTTTCGGTCCGCACATGGGCGTGCTCTTCGGCAAGCGCGAGCATCTCGACCGCTTGCGCCCGTACAAAGTTCGTCCGCTCATGGACACGTCGCCCAACCGCTGGGAAATGGGCACGCTGAACCACGAGTGCATTGCCGGCATCACCGCGTGCGTGGATTACATCGCTTCCATCGGCCACAGCGCAAACCCGGAATTGGATTCACAGAGGGTGCCCCAACCAACGCGGGTTTCGTTGGGTGGGACTACCACAACCGATGGTGCCATCACGCCCCGTCGCGCCGCTATCGTCGCCGCACACGCAGCGATTCATGAACACGAGCGCGCCATCACCGAGCGCATGATCGGCGGACTCGGAGAAATCCGCGGCTTGAAACTCTACGGTATTACCGATCCCGCGCGCTTCGACGAACGCTGCGCGACTTTCGCAGTAAGAGTCGCCTCAGGAAAACCAGGCCATACTCCGCTCGAACTCGCCACCAAACTCGGCGATCGCGGCTTCTTCACCTGGGACGGAAATTACTACGCGCTCAACGTGACCGAAGCGCTCGACGTGGAGAAGTCCGGCGGTTTCCTGCGCATCGGCTTCGTTCACTACAACACCATGGACGAAGCTGAACGCCTGCTGGCCGCGCTGCGCGAGATTACCGCGTAGGCTAGCCGAGGTTTCTCAGTGCCTCCGTGGTGGGTTTCGCCTTGCGGTTCCTCGACGACCATCACATTCCATCATAATTCGGCCCGCCGCCGCCTTCCGGCGGCACCCAAGTGATGATCTGGTACGGGTCGGCGATGTCGCAGGTCTTGCAGTGTACGCAGTTCGACGGGTTCAGGCTGACGCGTTTCCCATTCGGCTGGCTGGCGTCGTCCACCATCTCGTAGACATTGGCCGGGCAAAAATTCTGGCACGGACTGCCAAATTCTTTCACGCATCGTGTATTGCAAATGTCGGTGTCGTGGATGACGAGGTGCGCCGGCTGGTCTTCTTCATGCTTGGTGCCGGAGTGGTAGAGGTCGGTGAGTTTGTCAAACGTCAGCTTGCCATCGCCCTTCGCCGGGCCGATCAAGTGGGTTTCGCTTCCGCCGTCGGCAGGCAGTTCGGCCAGTTTGCGCATGTGCGTGTGCCCTGCCGTTGCCGGATAGCGGTTGCGGATGCCGCGTCCACCAGTGAATTCCTGCAGGCCCACGTGCAACATGCCATTCAGAAATCCTTTTTCAAACGGTTGATGGAAATTGCGCACCTGCCACAACTCTTCCTTCATCCAGCTGGTCTCGACCGCGCGCTTATATTTGCCGAGCGTGGCGGCGCTGGAGTCGTCTTTCAGCAGCGCTTCAAACGCGGTCTCGGCCGCCAGCATCCCGCTCTTGACCGCCAGATGAATTCCCTTGAGCCGCGCCGAGTTCAAGAATCCGGCGGAGTCGCCGAGGATCATCCACCCATCGCCAGCCACCGGCGGAATCGCCCACCAGCCGCCATAAGGCAGCGACTTCGCGCCATAGCGCACCATCTTGCCGCCCTCCAGCAGCTGCGCGACGAACGGATGCTTCTTGAACTCCTGCAACACGCGCTGCGGATCGAGACGCGGGTCGGGATAATCCAGCCCGGTCACATAGCCAAGCGACACGATGTTGTCTTTGCCGCCGTAGATCCACGCGCCGCCATATTCTTTCGTCGTCAGCGGCCAGCCCATGGTGTAAATCACCTGCCCCGCGGCGATCCGTCCCGACGGCACTTCCCACAATTCCTTCACACCCACGCCGTAGGTCTGTGGGTTGGCGTCCTTCATCAAGTCGTACTTCGCGATGAGCTGTTTGGTCAAAGACCCGCGCGTGCCCTCGGCCAGAATGACAACTTTCGCGTTGAGATCGTAGCCCGGCTCGAAGTTCGATTTCTGCTGGTTCTCTTTGTTCACGCCCTTGTCGTCGGTGCGGACGCCGGTCACGCGCGTGCCATCTTCGCTATACAGCAACTCCGACCCGGCGAATCCGGTGAACACGGTGATGCCCGTCGCTTCCACCTTGCTGCCCATCCACTTCACAAAGCGGTTGAGCGAAATCACATAATTGCCGTGGTCGCGCAACGGCGGCGGCGTGATGGGCAGTTTGAATTTGCTTTTCTGCGTAAGGAAGTAGACGGCTTCTTCGCTGACTTCGGCCTCAATCGGCGCTTCGTTCTCGAAGCCGGGCAGCAGTTCCCGCATAGACCGCGGATCAAGCAACGCGCCCGAGAGACAGTGTTGCCCTATCTCCCGCGCCTTCTCGAGGACGTAGATATTTTCTTTGCTCAGCTGCGATTCGGGATGCCGCGCGTTGTGTTCGTCAATCAGCTGCGAAAGCCGCAGCGCGCAAGCCATCCCCGCCGGCCCTCCGCCCACGATGACCACATCGGCCGGCATCTGCGGCCGTTGAATGCCTTCGAGAGGTTTGCGGAAAATCAGCATTTGGCTCTTAGCCTTTAGCAGAACAAATTCTTTGCCACGGATTTACGCGGATCAGACGTTAATCACGACTGACTATGATAAACGCTTCGCCGATTTTCAGCGAAGCGGATCGGGGACGCCAAGCTGTTTGCAGATGCGGATGGCCGTGGGGTTCTTGACTTCGCGATGCCGGGGGACCGTGCTTGTACGTTGGGCCGCAGGATTGAAGTAGACGCTGTGCTTGGCGCCTTCTCGAAGCATCACACAACCGTGCGCTGCCATGGCGGATCAAATCATGACGCTTCAGAAAACCCTCCTACGAAGCGCTCATAAGAGCATCGGCCCGGCCCGCAGGTCAAGCGACTGATACAACTATCTTCTCGCGCGTAACATTCTCCCCAGTCTTGCGCTTGGACGTAAGTTCACGGTTCGCTTCCAGAAGCAGCCCGATTGCATCGCGCAGATTGTCTCGGGCCTCCTCCAAACTGTCCCCTTCGGAAATCGCGCCGGGCAGTTCCTCGGCGTAGGCGACAAATCCACCGCCCTCAGATTCCGGTACTTCTTCAAAAACTGCCGTGAGTGTCATGTCCATAGGGAATATTGTAGAACGTGTGTCCAGTCGAGCGGCGATCTCTCTCTTCATGGATCAGCTTGGTGCTATCCGAAAGCATGCCCACCCGCTTGCGAATCTTCTCCCGGCGGTCGCGGATTCGCTTCAGCAAATCGCTGTAGTCAGCCAGCCGCTTGTTTTTTCCGTCGTGAGGCTTATCCGTGTTCATCCGTGTAAATCCGTGGCCACGAGGTTCATCCCTTGGCCTTCTTGATCTCCTCAATCAGCGGCGGCACGATGTCGAACAAATTCCCCACCACCGCGAAATCGGCGATCTCGAAAATCGGTGCCTCCGAATCCTTGTTGATCGCGATGATCGAGCGCGCGCCTTTCATGCCCACGATGTGCTGGATCGCGCCGCTGATACCCAGCGCCAGATACAGCTTGGGCGCGACCGTCTGCCCCGACGATCCAATCTGACGGTCCATCGGCAGCCAGCCGTTGTCGCAGATCGGACGCGACGCCGCCAGTTCCCCGCCCAGCGCATCGGCCAGTTGTTTCGCGAGATCAATATTTTTCTGTTCTTTAATCCCGCGCCCCACCGAAACAATGATCTCCGCCTGCGTCAGGTCCACCGCCTGCTTGGCTTCCTTGAACACTTCCTGCGGTTTGTTGCGAATCACACCTTCGGCGATCTCAACATTCACGGTTTCCACGGGAGCCGCGCTTGCGCCAGCTTCGGCCTTATCTCCGCGAAACGCGCCGTTCTGGAAAGTCACAAACCACGGCGCATCACTCGCAAAACTCACGTCTGCCGCGAATTTTCCCTGAAACATCTGCCGCGTAAACACCAGCTTGCCGCCTTCCTGTTTGAATCCGACGCAATCGCTGATCACGGTGCGCCCCATGGCGGTCGCCAGCTTGGGGACGAAGTCACGCACCTGATACGTATGCGGCATGAGCACCAGCGTGGGCTGCTTCGCGGTCAGAAAGTGTTTCAGGGCCGCCGCAAACGCATCCGGAGTGTAAGGCTCCAGTTTCGCCGACTCGATGGCATACACTTTCGCGACTTTCTTCGCCGCAATCTCGCCGGCAAACGCGCCAACACCCGCGCCCACCACGGCCGCTTCCAGCGCCCAGCCCGTCGCGGCGGCGATAGCCTGCCCCGCCGCAATTGTTTCCCAGGAAGCGCGATTGAGTTTCCCTTCGCGCTGTTCCGCAATGACCAGAATCGTGTTTGTCATAAATTCAGTTCTCGGTTCCAAGTTCCCGGTTCTCAGAGAGTCGCCGTGCCAAGGGCCATGTGGGGATAGCCGCCCTCGGCTGTCCGGCCGAGCGCAGCTCGGCGGCCCTCACAACACGCGCAACTCATTCCTCAGCTTGTCCACCAGCTTCTTGGCCACTTCGCCGGCCGAGCCTTCCAGAAATTCTGTCTTCTTTGATTTCTGCGGAACGTACAGCCGCTCGATCTTCTGCAGGTTCGCGCCAATCGCCGACTGCACTTCCGCCAGCGCCACTTTTCGCATGGGCTTGTTCTTGGCCTGCTTGATGCCGATCAGCGTCGCGTAGCGCAATTTATTGATGCCCGACTGGATGGTCAGCACCGCTGGCAAGGGCATGTCCACGAATTGAAAGAAGCCGGCCTCCAGTTCGCGCTTCACTTTGATTCGACCATCAACGCCCCCGCCGTCGGTTTTTTCAATCTGCATGATGATGGTCGCGTGCGGCCAGCCCAGCAACTCGGCCAGAATCACGCCGGTCTGCGCGTATCCGTAATCATCTGATTGCAGGCCGGTAAAGATCAGGTCAAACTGTTCGTCCTTGATCGCGGCGGCAAAGGCCTTGGCCGTATTGAACGCATCCAGGCCCACAAAGGCGTCATCTTCGAGGTGAATGGCGCGGTCGGCGCCCTTGGCCAGCGCCTCGCGCAATACCTGTTGCGAACGCGCCGGGCCGCTGGTGATGACGACCACTTCACCCGTGTGTTTTTCCTTCTGGCGCAGCGCCTCTTCCAGCGCGTAGGCGTCGGGCTCGTTCACTTCATACGACACGTCCTCGCGGATCCACGCCCCGCTTTCGTTCAGCTTGAGCGGCGCATCTTTCTGCGGAACCTGCTTCATGCACACCAGAATTTTCAAGGCAAGGACTCCTCCCCGATGGCTTCCAAACAGCACCGGGAAACTAGTCAGTATAAACGAGGGCGGAGCCTGGCAGAAAAGTTCTAGCGGTCAGCGGGGCGCGGGTAGGGATGCTTCGACTCCAGGATGGAAACGCTGCGCGTTTCCCATCCTTGCGCTCAGCATGACAAGGCTTTTGCTTTACCTGCGCCCGCGATACCAGCCCATACTTTCTGTCATGCTGAGCGAAGCAGGAGGACGCTCGTCCTCCTGCGCAGTCGAAGCATCCCTATCGCATGACTGCGATCGACGAGACGCCATGACAGTGCTATTCCGTGAATACCACCGACTGAAGGCTGGAAATTTCGAAGCGCTTGCGGCAGCGCAGGTTCTTGCAGGCCAGCATGTCGTCCTTGCGGACCATGTAGGTGCGCGCTTTGGCAAAGCGCGCGCGGTCACGCTCATCGGCGCGGCCACCCAGCTGTTTCTTCTTGGTGCGCACCAGCCAGTTGACGTCATAGTCCCCCGCCTGGCGGCAGTGAGGACAGGTCAGGTTGTGCGTTTTCTTTTCCGTGCGTTCGTCGAAAAACTCTCGCTCTTCCATTGCGGCCACATTATTGCAGTTTCTTTGCTGGCGCGCTATGGCAAGATGTAGAAAGTGCGAATCCGCCCATGACCCGCAGCCGCAAAAAGAAGAAAAAAACCTTTCGCGCCGTCGAGGCCGTCAAGGCGCTGGCGCGGGAACGCGTGGGCGCGCCTCCTGCGGGGCAGATCGTCGTCGCAAAGAAGAAAAAGCCCGCCAAACACAAGCCCACACTGGGCGACCTGCTCACCGACCCCGATTAAACGGGCCGCATCTCGCAAACAGGTCGCGAAGCCAGCGGGAAACCTGTCTTACACTCTCCTGTGTCCCTCAGTGTCCTCTGTCGGTGCGGGTTTCCCAGCTTCGCATAACTGGAAGCCGCATAAAACGGGGGCGAAACCCTCCCCGGCGGCGGAAACTGCACCATGAATGGTGCAAAGATGCGGTCCGGACTGCCCTGAGAATGGTGCAAATCGCGCCAAGTAACTGAAAAATAGCATACTTAGCAAGCCGCATCCTGTGGAAAAAGCGAGGTCTAAGTAGTTGAAAACAAGCCACTTACGGAAGCAGTTAAAACGTTTTAACTCCTCGCTGGTGCGATCCGGATTGCGACCCGTCCCGGCGTTCACGCCCGAACCCCAACGCGTCCTACCGGCCCTGGAACGCAAATGCGGGGCATTCCAGTAACAGACTGCGACCGCCGCCAGACGTTTGCCGAACGCTTGAGGTGAGACGCCGGTCATTTCCACGTCAAGAACCCAGGGATGCCTCCCCAAGGGGTTGCCTATCCTATCGGGGTCCGAATCGGCCTGGTCGGATCAGCCCAGGAACGCCGCCGTCTTCTTCACCAACTCCTCCGTGCCTCGGTAAGCATCTCCGGGCGCATCGTACTCGATCGAACAGTAGCCCTTGTAGGCGTGGGCTTTCAAAATTCCGAACGTGCGCGCCAGGTCCACGTGCGTGGCCTTTCCTTGCTCGCTGACCTCGCCGTCTTTCACATGGCAGATGCCATAGGCGTGTGCGAACATAACCGCGATGGCGCGGTAAGCATAGTCATCGTCGTGCGCATTCAGCGTATTGCCGAAATCGGGCAGCGCGTGCAGCCACGGACTGTTCACCTTTTCCAGCATTTGCACCAGAAAAAACGGGTCTTCGCTCACCGGGTTGTCGTTTTCCAGATGCACGACGACGTTATTGGCCGCGCCATGTTCCGCGACGCGCGTAAGACTCTCGACCAGGCGGGCGGCATCAGGCTTGGCGTCTTTCGCCTCAGGAATATTGGTACGAACGCTGGGCGAGCCGATGGCGACGGCGACATCAATCCAGCGCTTGCTGAATGCAATCGCGCGCTCGCGCTCGACGCGGTCGGCGGCGTAGGGGCTGTCGTCGCCATCCACGGCGATGTTGGCGACGCCCGACCCGGCTTTGGCCACTGCTGCGCGAAACTGTTCCAGATATTTCGCGTCGGTGGAAGGAAAGTGCGCCGACCACGGCTCGATCCGGTGGACGCCAAATTTTTCCACAACATGCGCGGCAAAGTCTTTCAATTCGAGCGTGGGGTCGCCGGTCTTGTGGTCCGCACCGGCAATGAACTCGCGAAACGGATAGGAAGCGACGGCCACGCGCTCGCGCGGCGCGGAGGGAAAGCGGACGGTTGGCTGCGATTCCGCCGCGCGCGCCCATGCCGGCAGACAGCAGGCACCGGCAAACGCGCAGCCCTGGGCAAGAACTTCTCGTCTGGTGAAGTGGCGCATGGGGCGAAAGTTTAGCAGAGTGTCGGGCTCTTGGCTGGACGGGTCTGAGTGTGACGCTCAGGATAGCGATGATTCGACTTCACGCTGACGACCGACTTGCCTTGTCATGCTGAGCGCAGCAGGAGGACGTTAGTCCTCCTGCGCAGTCGAAGCATCCCTATTGCCCAGGGCCCGCTTGGCGCGAGCGTTCCCAGGCCTTGGCGTATTTCCACGAAACATAGACCGCGTGGTAAAGATGCAGCAGCAGGCCTTCGCGTCCGTCGAGGAAGCCGAGGCGAAAGAAGTAGTTGTAAACGAACGTCGCCAGCGGCCGCAACACGATGTTGACCACGCTGAAGCCGGGTCTGCCTTTGGCCACCACCATCTCCGCGCCGAGAGACGAGTAGCGATTCATGTGCTCGATGTAGTCGGAGAGCGTGGGGTAGGAGTGATGGATGATCAGGGAGCCCATTTCAGCGGTCAGCGCCCTGAACTCGACAGTTTCATGGACGGCACGATTAGCGAAGCGACCGCTGGTCCTGTCGAAGAAACGCAATTTTGGATCAGGCCAGAAGCCTCCGTGTCGAATCCATCGGCCAAGGAACATATTTTTGCGGGGAATGTAAAAGCCGCTCGGCTTCGAGGACGTCTTGAGAAGCGCGGTGATGGCTTCGGCAAGGCCGGGGCTGACTTCCTCATCCGCGTCCAGACTCAGAATCCAATCGCCGGTGGCTTTATCAATCGCCGAATTTTTTTGCGCGGAGAAGCCTTTCCATTCCTCGACAAACACTTTTGCGCCGAATGACTTGGCGATCTCAACCGTGCGGTCGGTCGAGCCGGAGTCCACCACGATGATTTCCCCTTTGCCGTCAGCGACCAGCGGACGCACGCTCTGCAGCGTACGGCCGAGGTTGGCCTCTTCGTTGTGAGTGATGATGACGACCGAGAGGATCACGAGGACAAAAGCATACACAAAAACATCGGCCACGGATCACACGGATCTTCACGGATCAATCAATTCTTTGTTCTCAATCCGTGAGAATCCCTGTGATCCGTGGCCGCCTTTGCCTTACGGCTGCGTCGCCGGAGCTGCGGTCACGTCCTTACGCGGGGCGACGTTGGGGACGATGGGCATGTGCGTCACCTGGCCGCGCGCGGCCTCGTCAATGCTGATGCCGGCGTGCTCAAGCGTGGTGCCGACGGCGCGTTCCAGCTCGACGCGCGACTTCTCATAGGCGGCCATGGCCGACATCAAGGTGGACTCAGCCGTCGCCAGACCGCTTTGCGTCTGCAAGACGGCGGTCGTGGTCGAGGTGCCGAACTGATATTTCTTCTGTTCGGCGTCGAGCGACTGCTTGGCATAGTCCACCGCAGCCTTGGCGGAGGCCACGCTGGCGCGGTTCTGTTCGACCCCGAACTGCGCGTTGCGCACCTCGATGCTGATCTGATTTTCGATCTGTTGCAAGCGCAGCAGGGCCTGCTGATATTCCAGCTCCGAACGGATCTGCGCGGACTGGGCAGCGCGGTTGCGAAGGGGAATATTGAGCTGGATGCCCACGCCTTTATCGGAAGCAGTGGAGTTGACGAGCTGATTCAGCGTTCCGCTATAGCTCACCGGAGTCGCGACCGGCACGGTCCCCGGAGGCCCCGCGCAGCCAAAACCGGGCGGGGTTTGATTGGCGCAGAGGTTGGACGGGTTCTGTGAACCGCCAAGACCCGCTCCGCCGTAGTAGGCATACAAATCGAGCGTGGGCAGCAAGGCATTGCGCACCGCCTTGTTGCTGAGCTGCGTAGTGTTGAGCGTGATGCGGGCTTCGGCCAGATCGGCGCGGTGGCGCAACGCGTCGGCCACCAGGTCCTGCACCGGTTGGCCGGCTTCGTCCGCGGGCACATCCATGGTGGAAGTGGGAATCACTTCGGCGCTGGCCAGGGTCTGATCGCGCAGGGTGCGGCTGAGCGCATTCTTCATCAGCAACTGCTGCAACTGAAGATTAGTGAGAGCGATGGTCAACAGCTGTTGGTCCTGGGCCGAAGTGCTTTGCGCGCGAACAACTTCAATCGGCGCAAGACTGCCGATTTCCACCTGCTTCTTGGTGTCAGAAAGTGTCTTGTCAGCAAACGCGAGCGACTCTTTCTGCACGCGGACGTTTTCATAGGCGTAGACCAGGTCCCAGTACATGGTCTGGATCTGATTGACGGTGGCAATGATCTGCTGGTGGAAGGCCACGTCGGAAAGCTGGCGATTATTTTTGGCGATGCTGATGAAGCGAGTGTTGGAGGCCAGGCCAAATCCCTGCAGCAGGTGTTGGCTAAGCTCGAAATTAAAGCTGGATTTAAGCTGCGGACTGAGCGACTGGAAGGGCGCGTCGCCAACCGCCTGACGGGTATTGTTGAAACCCACCGACAGATTGGTCCCCCAATGAAAGCCCTGGGTATACAAAAAATTGCCAGTGGTGGTGTTCGAAGCTGATGCGGGACTGAAAGTGCTGGAGGGAAGGATGTGGTTGCGGTCCACGGAAAGCGTGCCGGTGAGGATCGGGTCAAAGCTGGTGATGAGCGATCCTAACCCGAGAGTGGAGCCGACCAAACCGCCGTTGCCTGCGCCAGCGCCGCCCGAACCGAGCGCGGTGCCGCCGGTGCCTGTGCCGACCTGTCCGCCGAGACCGCCAACTCCGCCGCCGGGCGTGTTCTGCACCACGCCGGTATTGACGCCGATGGTGGTGGCGCCGGCCTTGGCGCGCAAAATGTCGGTGTCGGCGATGTTGAGGTTGTAGCGCGCGATGGCGATGTCGAGGTTGTTCTCGAGCGCGAGCGCGATGGCGTCTTCGAGCGACAAATAGAGCTTGCCGTCACGCATGAGCGAATTGATACGCGCCGTGTTGTTCAGGTTCGGGTCCGACAAATGGCGCGCGGTGTAGGGCGCGATGGGGTTGGGAAAATGCGACGAAGGCGAGACCAGTTGCAGCGTGGGCAACTGCCGCGTGAGGTCAGACTCGGTCTGGGGCAGGGGCGCGGCGGGCGCGTTTTTCGCTGCGTCCTGCGCAAACGAGGCGGTGACGAGGCTGGCGGTGAGTAGGACGGCGGCGCAGTGGCGTCGGAGGGCGGTACCGGCAAATCGCATCTGCTTCTCTCCAGTTTGGATCAAGCTACAACTCGTTGCATTCGAAACTTAAATTCAGCGCTCACATCGCAGCGGCTGAAGCCGAACTGATTTCGTGACACTTGCGGTATGCCCGAAGGCATACCCTGATACGAATCACTGAGTCACAATCCGCAACTAACACGTTGCCATTCATGAACTTGCTGATATCCTGCCGGGCCCGCCGGCTTCCGTTCGTGGTCCTATGCCATTCCCCTGGCAAAGTCCCGCACAGGATGAAGTACGCATTCGGCGGACGGAAGGTTCCTTGGGCCGGCCTCGTTCTTTTGCGGCAAGTGCATTAGTATATCCGACGCGGGGCGGCGACCCGGCCCGCGAAGTCCATTGGATGCAGCGGGTCGCGGCCCAGACTCGAAACTTCGAAGCGAAACGTGCGCAATCTCAAACTGATTGTCTCCTACGACGGGACCGGCTATGCCGGATGGCAGGTGCAGCCGGACAGTCCGACCATCCAGGGCACGCTAGCCTCAGCCATTGGACGCATTACCGGCGAAAAAGTGTTGCCGCAGGGGTCGGGACGCACCGATGCCGGGGTGCATGCGCTGGGGCAGGTGGTCACGTTTGCCACGGAATCGCCGGTTCCGCCTGCGAATTTTGTGAAAGCGCTGAATGACATTCTGCCGGCAGCAGTGCGTGTGCTCTCGGCAGAAGAGATGACGCCGGAGTTTCACGCGCGCAAATCGGCGCGCGCCAAGACCTACCGGTATCGGATTTTTCGGGGGGCAATTTGTTCTCCGTTTGTGGCGCGGTATGTGTGGCATTTTCCTTATCCGCTGGAGGAGGACGCGATGGCGGCCGCGGCCGGGGTGGTGGTGGGCGAGCATGATTTCACTTCGTTTGCGGCGGTGGATGCGGAGCGCGGGAAAGGCTTTAACCACGAAGGACACCCTTCGACTCCGCTCAGGGCAGGCTCCGGTTCACTAAGGAACCCTGACTTGCTCAATGTGCGCAGCATTTTCTCTTCGGCCTGGCACCGCGAGGGGGATGAATTTGTCTATACCGTGTGGGGGGCGGGATTTCTGCACCATATGGTGAGGAACCTGGTGGGGACGTTTATTCTGGTGGGCAAAAAGACGCTGGCGGTGGACGATGTGAAGCGTATTCTCGAAGCGCGGGAGCGCTCGGCGGCGGGAGCGACCGCGCCGGCTGGCGGGCTGTGCCTGATGAGTGTGGAGTATTAGGCTTTGGGCTTTAGGCTCTGGGCTTTGGAACGAGGTACGCTTCTTATGAGCGCGAGGTTCGATGCGGCACGGTGGCGGAACAGTAAAGGATTGATCATCGTCGAGTTCGCTCTGGTGGCTGCGCTGTTTGTGGCGGACGTGTATCACCACATTTTTTTCAGCAAAACTCCATACTTACTTCTGCTGGGATGGCTCTCGCTACGGCTGCGCGGGCTGGGGTGGAAAGACGTGGGGTTCACGCGCCCACGCAGTTGGGGCACGGCCGTGCTGTGGGGCGCGACCGCCGGACTTGCCATGGAGGCGATCGAACTATTTATTACCCAACCGCTGCTGGTGCGATGGACGGGCAAGATGCCGGATTTGTCGGACGTAACGGTGGTGGAGGGGAATTGGAAGCTGTTGCTGATTTTTCTGGCGCTGACGTGGACGCTGGCGGCGTTCGGGGAAGAGTTGGTCTATCGCGGCTATCTGATGGGCCGCGTGGCAGGCTTGTTGGGCGACAAGCGGACGGCTTGGGCGGTGGGCCTGATCGTGGTCAGCATCGTGTTTGGGTGCGGCCACATTGATCAGGGCGGCACCGGGATGATTGAGAATATCTGGAACGGGATGCTGCTGGGGGCCTTGTATCTGGCGTGCGGACGGAACCTGACGGCTGCGATCATTGCGCACGGGGTGACGGACACGGTGGACGTGCTGCTGATGTATGCAGGGAAGTATCCGGGAATCCATTGATCGCCCATCAAAATTCTCGCCCTGTCGCTGAAGAACGCGACAAGGACGGGGCACCCGGCCTATCTTGAGTCATGGCCACTTACGTTCAAGGAGCGGCGCGGCAGATCGCCTCGGTGAATCCGGCGACAGGTGAGGTTCTGCGCGAATTTGCCTGCGCGGATGAAGCGGAAGTTCGTGCGGCCGTGGAGCGCGCCCACCGCGCGCAGGCCGGCTGGCGAGAACTGGGGATTCGGCAGCGCATTCGTGTGATCGCGGATTTTCAGCGGCGGCTGCTCGAACGGAAAAGTGAAATTGCCGCGCTCATCACCCGCGAAGCCGGCAAGCCCATCGCCGAGGCCCTCACCACCGAAGTCCTGGTCGTGCTGGACACGGCACGGTTTTTGATCGCAAACGCATATCGGCTTTTGTCGGACGAGCGATTGCAGCACGGCAATCTGGCGACGAAGTTGAAGCGCGGGTGGCTGGTGCGGGAGCCGCATGGGGTGATCGGAATTATTTCGCCGTGGAATTATCCGTTTTCGATTCCCGCGTCTGAGGCTCTGGCGGCTCTGGTGGCGGGAAACGCGGTGGTGCTGAAGCCTTCAGAGGTGACGCCGCTGGCGGCGCTCGAACTGGCGACGCTGTTGCAAGCCGCGGAATTGCCGGAAGGCGTGTTTCAGGTGGTGATCGGGGATGGCGCGACCGGAGCGGCGCTGCTGGGCGCGCCGATCCAGAAGCTGATTTTCACCGGCAGCGTGGCCACGGGTAAGCGCATCGCCGCCGCGGCGGCGGAGCGATTGCTGCCGGTGGTGCTGGAGTTGGGCGGGAAAGACCCGATGATCGTGCTCGACGACGCGGACGTGGATGTCGCGTCGAGTGCGGCGGTGTGGGGCGCGTTCGTCAACGCCGGGCAGACTTGTTTGTCGGTCGAGCGCTGCTATGTGCATCGCAGTTTGCATGACCGGTTCCTGGCCGCGTGTGTGGAGAAAACGAAGAAACTCAGGGTTGGGCGTGGTGACGATCCCGCGACGGACGTCGGCCCGATGATTCACGAGCGGCAGTTGTGGATTGTCGAAGGCCACGTGGCCGACGCAAAGGCGCGCGGGGCGCGGATTTTGACGGGAGGCGCGCGGCGGCCGGAACTGGGCGCGAATTTTTATCCACCGACGGTGCTGGCCGGCGTGACGCATGAGATGCGTGTGATGCGCGAGGAAACGTTCGGCCCGGTGCTGCCCATTGTCGCGTTCGACAGCGACGATGAAGCGATTGCCCTGGCCAATGACAGCGACTATGGGCTGGCGGCGAGCGTCTGGACGCGCGACCGCGCGCGCGGCGAACGTCTGGCGCTTCGGATTCAGGCGGGGACGGTGATGATCAACGATGCGGTCTCCTGCTTTGGCATTAGCGAAGCGCCGCATGGTGGAGTGAAGTCAAGCGGCTTGGGACGCACAAACGGAAGGCTGGGGCTGGAAGAGATGGTGCAGATCAAACACATTGATTGCGACCTCGCGCCGGGCATGAAAAAAGTCTGGTGGTATGGATACGGTGGGCGCTTCCGTGAGCAGATGGAAGGATTTCTCGACATGCAGTTCGGGCGCGGGATGGCCCGGGTGCGCGGGGCGTGGGCTTCTCTGCCTGTCCTTTGGGGGAAGCGCAGATGAGGTTCGCCACCGAAAAGCAGGTCCTCCACTCCGCCGTCGCTCGCGCTCCGGCTCCGGTCGGAATGACAAAAGTTTGCAGAAGGTTTTGATTCGCAACACTTAAGGGAGAATTTCACTTATGGCAAGCGAAAAAGAACTGTTACGGCACACCCTGGCCACGCTGGCATACCGCGGGGGGAAGGCGATTCGCGGCGCGCCCGCGAGTTTTGCGGACTTTGCCGGAGGGGGCAAAACTCCGGGACAAATTCTGGCGCACATTGGCGATTTGCTGGATTGGGGGCTCTCGATGGCCAATGGGGAGAGGAAGTGGAACGACTCGAAGCCGTTGCCGTGGGCGGAAGAATCGGCGCGTTTCTTTGCAGCATTGAAGAAGTTTGACGATTATCTGGCGTCGCCGGAAGAAGTAAAAGCGCCGCTGGAGAAGCTGTTTCAGGGACCAATCGCCGACGGGTTTACCCATGTGGGCCAGATTGCGATGCTGCGCCGCATGGCCGGAGCGCCGATCAAGGCGGAGAATTTCTTTGTGGCGGATGTGGTGACGGGGCGAGTGGGAGCCGAGCAGACCGCGCCGAAGAAAGAGTTCTGATTTGTGCGCGGTCGGCACTATGGCCCGGGATGCGGGGCTCGGGATGCGGGGCCCGGGATGCGGGTAGGGATGCTTCGACTTCGGGAGGCCCGCTGAGCGGGCCTCCCCCCTACGCTCAGCATGACAAACTTCGCCACCTGCACGGTCATGCATGACAGAACTCTTTCGTCACTCTTTCGTCATGCTCATTTTGCAATGTCATGCTGAGCGGAGCAGGTGGACGACAGTCCTGCTGCGCAGTCGAAGCATCCCTATCCGCGGTTGCGGTAGAGCGAGGCGTCCACGGCCTGGGTCATGGCGGCTGTGTCGAGGTCTGTGCCGAGAAATTCTCTTAGCTGGTCCGCTGCTGCCGCCGGTTTGGACAGCACGGAGTGATAGCCCAGGCGCAGCGACTTCACTTGCGGCGTTTTTTCCATCCAGGCGTAGACTTCGTGCAAGTGTTTCTCAAACGCGATGGCGATGGCTTGATCGGCTGCTGCTGATTGAGGCGTGCCAGTTTTGGACACGCTGCGGCGCTCCAGCATTTTTGCCTGCGAGGCCAGCACCTCGGGCATGGGACGTTCCATGAAGACGATGCGGTAGTCGTGGGCGGCGGGCAAGGCGAGCAGCAACTTTGAAATCACTTTGACGACTTTGCCTTCGGCTTCGGCGATGCAGGCGGGGTCCTGGGGCAGCGTCTTAATGCGCTCCCACTCGAGATAGCCGCGCGGATTGTCGGCGTCGGCGGCGCGCTCTCCGTCGGCCAGCGGCGTCATGCCGCCGGCGACCAGCATTTGCATCATCAGCGAAGTGCCGGAGCGGGGGAGGCCGGAAACGATTGCGATCATGAGTGTCCTTGGCGACGTTTCAGGTTCTAAATCCGAAAGCAGGTCTCTCCACTCCGCTCGCTTCGCCTCGCTCCGGTCGAGATGACAGAGCATTGGGTCGCGCTCAGAGTTGGTACACCGTGCGGAATCTCTAAGCATACGACACGGCTCATGGACAGTGTCGTAAAATGGCCCTCGGCGAGCGAGTACGGCCATGCTCCGCCTTTTAGTTGGCCGATGAATACTGCTGAACTCATTTACGACTGGAACCAGCATCAGGCGGGGCAGATGCGTCTGCGCGGGCCGGTCATGCTCACCGACGAAAGCCTGCGCGATGGCCTGCAATCTCCGTCGGTTCGCGATCCTTCGATTGCGGAAAAATTGGAAATCCTGCACCTGATGGAATCGCTGGGGATCAATCTGCTCGATCTTGGATTGCCGGGAGCGGGGCCGCGCGCGGTGGAAGCGGTGACGGCGCTAGCGCAAGAAATTGTCGGCAGCCGGATGAAGATCCGCGCTTACTGCGCCGCACGAACACTGGAGAATGACATTCGCCCGATCGCCGACATCATGCAGAAGACGGGCCTGCCGATTGCCGCGGCGACTTTCATTGGGTCCAGCCCGATCCGGCGCTTCACCGAGAATTGGACCGACGACTTTCTGTTGACCACGACGGAAAAAGCGGTGAAGTTTGCACACTCGCTCGGCATTGAAGTGATGTATGTCACGGAAGACACGACGCGCTGCGATCCGGAGACGGTGAAGCGGCTTTATCGCTGCGCGATTGAGTGTGGCGCGCGGGCGATCGTGATCTGCGATACCGCCGGCCATTCCACGCCAGACGGGGCATACGCGCTGATCAAATTCATCATCGAGGAAGTGGTGAAGCCTTCGGGCGAAAACGTTCGCGTGGACTGGCATGGGCACTGCGACCGCGGCTATGCGGTGGCGAATTCCATGGCCGCGCTGATGGCGGGGGCGCACAACGTGCACGGTTGCGCGCTCGGCATCGGAGAACGCGTGGGCAACACGCAACTGGACCAGATGCTGGTGAACCTGAAACTGATGGGCGTTGCGCCCTGGGACACGCAGGACATGAGCCGGCTCAAGGAATATTGTGTCGCGGTGTCGCGGGCGACGGGCGTGCCCATTCCAGCGAACTATCCGGTGGTGGGCGAAGATGCATTTCGCACCGCGACCGGGGTGCACGCCGCGGCGGTGATCAAGGCGTTTCGCAAGAACGACATCGATCTCGCGAACACGGTTTATTCCGGCGTGCCGTCGCATTTGTTTGGCCTGGAGCAGGTGATTGACGTAGGGCCGATGAGCGGGAAGTCGAATGTGCTGTGGTGGCTGGAGAAGCGCGGGATCGCCGCGACCGAGGACGTGGTGGAGCGGATTTTTCAGCGGGCCAAAGCGAGCGACCATACGCTCAGCGAGGCGGAGATCAGGGCATGCGTGAGCGGGCGTTAGCTAAGGATTCGTAAAGCTAGCGACTACGGTGACATTGTTTAAGACGGTGACTTCGCACATCGTGTTGTCCGAACTGACGGAAGTGCAGCCACTCCAGCCCGCGAATGTCTCCGTGGAGGACTCCGTGAGCGTGACTTGCTCTCCATACGTCAGCGTGGCGTTGCACGAAGATGGGGAGCTGCAGCTCAAGACCGGGCTGGTGACTTGTCCGCTGCCGTTACCAGCGAAGGCGATCGTGAGAATCGGTTGCGGCCCCGCTGGAGTGCAGCCTTGAGCGGAAGGCCCGTTGATCACGATTTGTCCAGGATTGCTGATCACCACGTTGCCGCTATCGTTGAACGTCGCGGTCACGGAAGTATTGCCACAGCCGTTACCCGACGGGCCAATCTGCTCGAACGCGCCGACGGTCTGAAAATTTACGATGCTCGGGATGACCGCGCTCCAGCTAACCTGGCTGGTGATGTTTTTGACCTGGGGCGGATGTTGATAGGTTCCGTAGGCCTGAAAATTCGCGAAATTGTCTGGCGCCGCCACGGCCGAGCCGAAGGTCACGGTGCCAGTCGGCAAAACCTGGATTGACTCCAGATGCTGATTTCGTGCGCAACTCAACCCGCTCATCAGCAGAAGTAGTGCGACCGCTACGAACAGCATGTTCCGCGACATACCGGACTCCCGAGAAGAAAAAATCTGAATTATTTCGTAGCCGTCAATGTAGATGAATCCGGCAGCCGAACGCAAGGCCGACCGCGTCGTTGGCCCGCTTCAGCGCATGGCACGTCCGCGTAATTTACACTTCTGCCCGATCCCGCGGCTTACTCTGCCGGAAACATCTCCGCGAACAGCCTTTCCATCAGCCGCGAGTAGTCGTGCTCCCCGTGGTTTTGCACGTAATGGTACTCGGCCGCCGGGAGGGGATTCGGGTCCCCGCCAATGGAGAGATGAGACCGCGTTATCGATGGCCGGGACGTCCCGTCGTGGTCCTGCTTCGGCATCGAGTCTGAGACCAGTACCCCCTTCTGCACCCGCTCGCGGGAACTTTCCACGCTCTGGAAGGAATAGAACATGTCGTGCAGAAGTTTCAACGCCTCGACGGCGCGGCAGCCATCGGCGACCTTGCCATCGCCGTTCGTGGCATAGAGGCCGGGAATCATCCACGGCGAATGCCCGAAGCGTTCGCTCGTCCACATTCTCTGGCTGGCGGTAAGCGTGGCGTCGCGAAGGTTGTGCAGTTCGGGGACGGTGATCAGCGTTTCGGCGGGGGCGTCGAGTTCGCGGACGAATTCGTTCCAGACGTTGACGATGCGCTGTTCCGGGACCAGCCTCGACGGATCGGAGACGGCCAGATATTCAGTGTGCGCGACCCGGCGGCGGATGCTGCGCGTCGTCCAGGACTGGTGCTTGTGTCCGGTCAACTGTTCCGCAACTGCATCAATGAAAGCACGCGCGTCGGATTCCGAATGGATGCCGCCCGCCAGTTGGTTCAGGCGGTTTGCTGCCTGCCGGGAGGCCTGGCGAATGATCTCGCCCTTTTGCCGGATCTGCTCCAGTTGCTCGGGAGTAAATTTGTAGGCTTGCGGCGGTGGGGGTTGTGGAGCGGGTTCCGGCTGCTGCGGAGCGACAAAAAGCAGGGCGGCGGCAAGGGTTATGGGGAGCATGGTTCCCTCCACAATCGCAATCTTACGCTGCGATGCGCAGCGGTGAACAGGGGTTGCCGGGGCCTGCCCGGTTACAAAATATTCAACCCGTGGATGGAGGCGATGTCGTAGTGCGCCGATTTGGCGTCCCAACGCGACAGGTATTTGCGGCGCTCCTCTGGAATCACGGCGGTCTCGTAGTCATTGCCCGCGACCGCGCGAATGGCGTCGAGCGACTCCCACAGCATCAGCGTGATGAATTCGACCTCGGCGCCCAAGTCACGCCGGAACAGAAAGCTGCCTTTGTAGCCTTTTACTTTGCTGACGCCGGGAAGCAATTCTGGTTTGAGCATGGCCTCGTAAGCGTCGGCGTGTTCAGGGGTGGTGTATCCGTGCCAGATTCTTGCGATCATGCGGACGTCTCCTTGGTTTCCATTTCAACATAATTTGGAGCGTGAGGTGGTTGACCCAACCAGCAGTGGGGTGATGGAGATCCATCGTCCCGCTGGTGAAAGCGCGGGACTTCGGGATGGCCTCGGGGCGGAGGAGGCAATTTTAAGAGCTGCGAACTGCTTCTGTGAGCGCGGCGGCGAAAGTCTTGATGTCGTCTTCCGTCGTGTCAAACGAGCACATCCATCTCGCGACGCATTCTTCTTCCATCCACATGTAGAAGAAATAACGCTCGCGGATTTTCTTAAGTGCGGAGCGCGGGACCTGGGCGAATACGCCGTTGGCTTCCACCGGCCACATCACTTTCACCCCGGGGATGCTGCTCACAGCTTTGTCCAGCACGCGTGCCATTTGGTTGGCGTGCTGGGCGCTGCGGCGCCATAGATCGTCGGTCAGCAGCGCCTCAAACTGGGCGGCGATAAAACGCATCTTCGAGGCAAGCTGCATGCCCTGCTTGCGGATGAACAGAAAGTCCGCGGCCAGCCTGGGATCGAAGAACACGACGGCCTCTCCGCCGAGGATGCCGTTTTTGGTGCCGCCAAACGAAAGCACGTCCACGCCCGCATCGCGGGTGATGGCGCGCAGCGGTAATCCCAGGCCGGCGGCGGCGTTGGCGATGCGCGCGCCGTCCATGTGCAGATACATTCCATGCTCGTGGGCAAACTGGGCCAGCGCCTTGATCTCGTCGGGCCGGTAGACCGTGCCCATCTCGGTGGACTGCGTAATCGAGATCACTTTGGGTTGCACGTGGTGCTCATCGCCGATGCCGTGGTAGGCGTGGCGGACGGCATCAAGCGTGATCTTGCCGTCCTGATGAGGAAGCGGAATCAGCTTGCAGCCGGTGAATCGTTCGGGAGCTCCGCATTCGTCGGAATAGATATGTGCGAAGTCGCTGCACAGGACCGCGTGGTAAGGGCGAGTGAGCGCTTGCAGGCCGAGAACGTTCGCTCCGGTGCCGTTGAAGGTGAAAAATACTTCGATGCCGCCGCCGAAATGCTCCTCAAACTTTGCCTTCGCCGAGGCCGTGTAAGGATCGGCGCCGTAGCCGACGACATGGCCGTGGTTGACCTGCGCAATGGCTTCCAGGACTTCGGGATGGACCCCGGCGTTGTTATCGCTGGCAAAGCTGCGAGAGGGGTGAGGGATAGAGGGCTTTTGAGCTGAAGTCATAACAAAACAATGTAGCAGAGGGGCCAATCACGAAGGGCTGGACGGTTGGGCGGAAAAAACAGGTCCCTCCACTCCGCGCGCTTCGCGCCGCTCCGGTCGGGATGACAAGGCATTGATTGGGAAGGTTTGGGCCGCTGCCGCCGAAAAATTTGCGTCCCGGGGCCACCGGCCCGAATCTGAACCATTTCAGGGATGGTTTCGGCGTGTGCCGTCTTCTCCGTGAGGTTTTCTGCGTGGTAACTTACTAGGACTTCTGCGACAGGGTGTGCGGATGAAAGCTATGTTAAGACCAACTCAAACGATGCTAAGGGCTGGCGTTGCGACGGCGATGCTGGCGGCGGTAGGGATGATGAGCGCTTGTTCGAGCGGTGGCGCGGAGTCGGCAAAGGGCGCTGGTGGTTTTCAGGCCATGCCGGTCAAAGTGCTCGAGGCCAAGGCCTCGGCCATCGAGGACAACACGGAATACATCGCGACGCTCAAGTCGCGGGATTCCGCCGTGATCATGCCGCAGGTGGAAGGGCAAGTTACGCACATCTTCGTGCATTCGGGCGAGCGGGTGGCGGCGGGGACGGCGTTGCTGGAGATTGATCCGCTGAAGCAGCAGGCGACGGTGAGCAGCCAGCAGGGCAGCCGCACGGCGCAGGAAGCCAGCCTGAATTTGCAGAAACAGCAGTACGAGCGCGCGCAGGGGTTGTCCGCGGCGGGCGTAATCAGCAAGATGGAACTGGACCAGGCCAAGGCCAATCTGGATTCGGCACAGGCGCAACTCTCGGCGTTGGACGCGCAAGTCCGCGAGCAGCAGGTGCAGCTTCGCTACTACAAAGTGGTCGCGCCGTGGGGCGGGATCGTCGGTGACGTGCCGGTGCGGGTCGGCGACCGGGTCACGGTTTCCACCCAGCTAACGACGGTGGACAAACCGGGAAGCCTGGAGGTCTATCTGTATGTGCCAATTGAGCGCGCCCCGTCGCTGCGGCTCAATCTGCCGGTAGAGATACTTGGGGCGGACGGCAAGGTGGCTGCGCAAAGCAAGATCACCTTCATCTCGCCGCAGGTGGACCCCTCGACCCAGTCGGTGCTGGCAAAAGCAACCGTGCCCAACGGCAAGGACGCGCTGCGGCAATCGCAGTTCGTGCGCGCGCGCATCGTGTGGGGGACGCACCAGAACACGCTGGTGCCGGTGCTGGCGGTGTCGCGGCTGGCGGGACAATACTTCGCGTTCGTGGCCGAGCCCGGCAATGGCGGCTTTCAGGCCAAACAGCATCCGCTGAAGGTCGGGCAAACGGTGGGAAACGATTATGAAGTGCAGGACGGGATCAAGCCCGGCGACAAGATCATCGTATCCGGCACCCAGTTCCTGATTGACGGCGCTCCGGTGGTGCCGCAGACCTAAGCTCACATTCCAAGACGCAATTCGCGCCGCCAAGGTACCCAATCTATGGTTGATTTTTTTATCAGTCGTCCGGTTTTCGCCACAGTCTGCGCGCTGCTGATCGTGTTGGGGGGCGCGGCGGTGATTCCGACGCTGCCCATTGCGCAATTCCCCAGTCTGGCCCCGCCGCAAGTCAGCGTAAACAGCTTTTACACGGGCGCGAGTTCGCAGACGGTGGAAAGCGCGGTCACCATTCCGCTGGAGCAGCAGATCAACGGCGCCGAGGGCATGCGGTACATGACCTCAACCAGCGGCAACGACGGCTCTAGCAGCATCAACGTCACCTTCGACCAGAACCGCGACCCGGACCTGGCGGTCGTGGACGTGCAGAACCGAGTGAATACGGCGCTGGGCCGGCTGCCTGCGTCGGTCAAGACGGTCGGCATCACCACCCAGAAATCTTCGTTAAACTTTGTCTTCGGCGCCGCCGTTTTTGCCGACAACAACCGCTACACGCCGCTCTACATGAGTAACTATGTCGCCGTCTATGTGCGCGATTCCCTGAAGCGCATCCCCGGCGTGGCCGACGTGCTGATCTTTGGCGAGCGCACTTACTCGATGCGGCTGTGGTTGGACCCGGTGCGCATGGCGGGCCGAAGCCTCACTGCCGGCGACGTGACGAACGCGCTTGCCGAGCAGAACGTTGAAGTCGCCGCCGGCGAAGTGGGCCAGCAACCGGCGCCCGCGGGACAGCTGTACCAGGTGAGCGTGCGCGCCGTAGGCAGACTGAGCGAGCCGGAGCAATTCGACAACATCATCGTCAAGACCAACAGCGATGGCACGCTGGTGCGCCTGAAAGACATTGGCCGCGCCGAGCTGGGGGCGGAGAGCTACGCGACTGACCTGAAGTTCAACGGCCAGGACGCGGTCGGCATCGGCGTCACGCAGCTCTCCAACGCCAATGCCTTGGCGGTCAACCGACTGGCCCAGGCCGAACTGCTGCGTCTTTCCGAGCATTTCCCGCCGGGCATGCACTACAAAGTGGCGTTCAACACCACCGACGCGGTGGGCGAGTCCATCCGCGACGTGACGTTTACGGTGGGGTCCGCCATCGCGCTGGTGGTCATTGTGATCTTCGTGTTCCTCGGCGACTGGCGGACCACCCTGATCCACTTTGTGGCCACGCCGGTCTCGCTGATCGGCACGTTTATTTTCGTTAAGCTGCTCGGGTTCTCGATCAACACGCTCACGTTGTTTGGCATTACGCTGGCCGTGGGTCTGGTGGTGGACGACGCCATTGTGGTCATCGAAAATATCGAGCGCCATATGCAGGAAGGCGAGCACGACGCGCACAAAGCTGCGGCCGCGGCCACCGCCGAAATCACCAGCGCGGTTATCGCCACGTCGCTGGTACTGATCGCGGTATTCGTGCCCGTGGCGTTCTTCCCCGGCACGACCGGAATTTTGTTCCGGCAGTTTGCCTTGACCATCGCGTTCTCGATTGCCATCTCCGCATTCAATGCGCTCACGCTGGCCCCGGTGCTGGCTTCGATTCTGCTGCGCGACTCGCACGGCCGCCAAAAGTGGCTGCCGCTGCGCAAGTTTGATGAGATGGTGAGCGCGCTGACCCGCGGCTACCGCGCCCTTCTGCATTTCGCCCTGGAATGGAAATGGGCGATGGTGTTGCTGTTCATCGGGGGACTGGGCACGTCGTATCTGTTGCTCAAGGTGGTCCCGTCCGGCTTTGTGCCTGACGAAGACCAGGGCTATTTCATGATTCTCGTGCAGGCCCCGGCCGGCGCATCGATGGAATACACCAAGCAGATCGGCGAGCAGATTTCCGCCGTGATGAAAGATGTGAGCGAAGCCAGTGGGACGTTTGCCGTGACCGGCTTCAGCTTTACCGGCACGGCCTCCAATAAAGCCATTGTGTTCGTCACGCTCAAGCCCTACCGCGAACGCAAAGGCGAGCAGCACACCTCCAGCGCCATCCTGAACCGCGTGCGCCCCCGACTGTTCGGCATACCCGGAGCGCTGGTGTTTCCCATTCTGCCGCCCACGGTGCAGATCGGCGCGTTTGGCGGTTTCCAGTTCGTCGTGCAGGACCAGGCCGCGCACACGCTCGACGAGCTTTCCGGTGCAACCCAGGGGCTGATCGGCGCCTCCCGGCAACGGAAAGACCTCGCCGGACTGTTCACGTCCTATACCTCGAACGACCCGCAGTATCTGATCACGATTGATCGCGAAAAAGCCAAGTCGTTGCACGTGCCGCTGTCGCAAATTACCGACGGCCTGGGCATATTCATGGGCTCGGCCTACGTGAATGATTTCGACTTCAACAACCGTTCCTATCGCGTCTACGTGCAGGCCGACAAGCAGTTCCGGGCCACCTCGCAGGACATGAAGCAGTTCTATGTGCGCTCCGACGCCGGGGCCATGGTGCCGCTGGACAACCTGATGACGATTTCGCAGACCACTACGCCTCAGGTCATCAGCCACTACAACTTGTTCCGCTCGGCGGAAATTGATGGCGCGACCGCGCCCGGCTACAGCTCCGGCCAGGGCATCGCCACCATGGAAGATCTGGCCAAAAAGCTGCCGCAGGGGTTCACCTATACCTGGACCGGCCTGTCGCTTGAGGAGTTGGAGGCGGGCGGGACCTCTCTGATTTTGTTTGGCTTGGGAACGCTGGTGGTGTACCTGACGCTCTCGGCGCAGTATGAAAGTTTCGTGCTGCCCTTCATTGTGTTGCTGGCCGTGCCCATGGCGCTGCTGGGCGCGCTGGGGGCGCAGTGGATCCGCGGCTTGCAGAATGACGTGTACTGCCAGATCGGGCTGGTGATGCTGGTGGGGCTGTCGAGCAAGAACGCGATCCTGATCGTGGAGTTTGCCGAGCAGTTGCGGCGTAAAGGAACGCCGCTGATGGAAGCGGCGATGCAGGGGGCAACCATCCGTCTGCGTCCCATCCTGATGACCTCGCTGGCCTTCATCCTGGGCGTGGTGCCGCTGGTGGTGGCCAGCGGAGCGGGCGAGAATGGCCGCCATTCGGTCGGCACCACGGTATTCGGCGGCATGATCATGTCCACCTTGCTGAACCTTTTCTTCATCCCGGTGCTGTATTTGATTATTGAAGGCTGGCGCGAGCGCGGGGAGAAAAAGGCGGTCGTTTAGTTTCTGGCGTTTCGTTTTTGACGTTCCAGTCAGTCGCTTCCTGGCGATGTTGGGAGGAGCGCTGGGCCACGCCGCGCTTAGGCGATTTAGCCGGACTTGCGGCACCGCTGAACATCATACTGAAAAGCTCCCGGGTTCGTATCAGGGCACCGCTTCAAGCGGTGCCGTCAGTCCCGCCAAAATCACTCACGCCTTTAGGCGCTGCGGGGCGGAGGCCAGCGACTAGACCGCTTGCTGAAAAATTTTGGGCCCCACGCCCAGCGCCTGAAGGCGAGACTCATCTCGCCGCGCCTTGCGGCATGCCTGAAGGCATACCCTGATACGAACCAGAAGCTATTCAGCATTTGCGGCGCGGCTGAAGGCAGACCCTGATACGAACAGAACTTATTCGGCGTTTACGGCGCGGCAGAGGCTGCGCCCCGATACGAACCCCGTTGCCGCGCTGAAACCCGGTTACCGGACAATGCGGCCATCGCCCGTTCTTTCTTGCGCGCGGCCTTGCGACGCAGCTTGGCCATCCATTCGCGCGAATACATGGTGCCGCGGCATTTTGGCGATCCGCAATGGCACGGCGCGGGAGCATCGTCGTCGTAGAGGTTGTAGTCCCAGACCAGTTCCTCCCCCGGCTGAATATCGCGTAGCGCGAACAGCCAGACCCGGTCCTTGACCTCATCCACTTCGCAGTTGGGAGTGCAGGAATGATTGATATAAGCGGCCAGGCCTACGCCGTCAATCACGGTCTTGCCGTCTTCCAGTCCATACAGATACGTTCGCTGGGCGTCCCGGTAAAGCCGGTCAGCTTCGTCGGGAGAAATTCTGGGACCGACGTATTCGACGATGCGCGCACCCTTGCGAATGGGCTTGGCGGCGTAGACTCCGACGGAGTGAATGGGCGAAGGGCGGACGACGAGCATACTAGTAATTTCGCACGAGTCGCGCAAAAGGGAAATAGCACGATCCGGGCGTATGCAAATTTATGTCACGGCTCGTAGACGGAGCTGCCAAATCCCTGCCGCCGGGCGGCATCCTGCATGGATTCGAGCTTCCTGCCTCCCTCGTCCAGTTGCGATTTCAGGCGCTCCACCTGGTCCATCTTCTGCTTCTGCCGTTCGTTCCACTGCACGCAGTTATAAACGCAACTGCCGCCGGCGAAATGGATGGACTCGCTGAGTTGACTGACCTGCGCCTGCAAAGAGGCGACGTAGGATTTTTGCGCCGCGATCTGGTTCTTCCAGTTTTCGGCGGATTGGGCAAAGTTCGCGGCTGGGTTCACAGCCGAGTTCGATGCCGTTGTGGCTGCTCCCTGCGACGTCTTGGGAAGCGATGGGTCGCTGGGGCTGCTGGGAAGGTCGGAGTCGGTAAATACTTTGGGTGACTTGGTGGCGGCAGCGGGGTCGTTCTTGGCGCTCTGCTGTTTCTGTTGGCGCTGGCGGCGGGCCAGATCACCCAGCGAGACATCCTGCGCCAGCACACAAGAACAAAGTAAGGCCAACGACGCAAGACTCAAAACCGGGAAGCGGGCTGGTCGCATGGGATTCTCCTCGTCGAACGCGGACTGGTACCTGGACGGAGGGTAGCTGGTTTGGACGCTGAAAGCGCATTACTTTCGGCCAATAAATGCCTTCCTCCCAATGATTTACGTCTTTTTGCGAGGGGGTTTGGCAGGGCAATGAAAATGTTGCAAATTTCATCATCTTGACGGCTCGCCCGCTCCACCGGATACTAGAGCACAATCTTCGCGCCGGGTTCGATCCGTTCCTCCCTCCGTCCCCCGGCGAAAAAATCTCTCGTCTGTGGGAATGCGCCGCTATGCACCATAGGACTCTTTTGCTTTTTGTAATGACCTTGTTGGCCGCGCTATGCGCCGGGCAGCAAGCCGTAACCACACACCACTACGACAATCGCCGGACGGGATGGAATTCCCAGGAGACGGTCCTGACTCCCGCCGTGGTAGGAAGCAGTTCGTTTGGGCTGCTGACCACGGTCGCCTTGGATGATCAGGTGGACGCGCAACCCCTGGTCGTGCCGGGAGTGACCATCACCTCGGGTGCAAGTCCAGGCACGCATGATGTCGTATATATCGTGACCGAAGCGAATTCGGTCTACGCCATTGACGCGCACAGCGGTGCGGTCCTGCTGCAGAGCAACCTTGGCGTCCCCGTCCACAAGCCGCTGGGGTGCAATAACAATGGGCCGAATGTTGGGATCACTTCCACGCCAGTCATTGACCTCGGCAGCAAGACGCTTTATGCCATCGCCTACACCCAGGACGCCGCGGGGCCCACCTATCGGCTGCATGCCTTGGACCTGGGGAATTTGACGGACAAGATCACGCCCCGCGTGGTCGCGGCGTCGCACAAATTGAGCGATGGAACCACGTATAGCTTCAGACCGATGTATCAGAGACAACGGGCCGCGCTGTTGTTGGCCAACGGAAGCGTGTATGCCGGATTTGGCAGTTTCTGTGACCAGGCGTCGAGCCTTTCCCGGGGATGGCTGCTTGGGTGGAACGCCGGCACGCTCGCACCATTGCCGGGAAAATTGCTGAACACGCAGTCCACCGACCCGGATGACTATTTCCTTTCGTCCATTTGGATGTCCGGCTTCGGGCCGGCGGCCGACGACTCTGGGAATGTGTTTTTTGTCACCGGCAACTCCGATTTCGCCGGGACCAACTATGACGGAATCACCAGCCTGCAGGAAAGCGTGATCAAACTTTCGCCGAGTTTGGGCACGGTGCTCAGCTTGTTCACTCCCTCCAACCAGGCTTCGTTGGATGAAACCGATGCGGACTTTGGATCGGGCGGAGTGACTCTGCTGCCGGACCAGGCGGGAACCGTGCCTCACCTGGCGGTTGCAGCGGGAAAACGCGGAGTCATGTTTCTGATGAATGCAGACAAGTTGGGCGGATTCTCGACCGTAACGAACAACGTGCTGGGCACGTACGGCATTGGCGGAGAATGTTGGTGCGGAATGTCGTATTTTCAAGATCCAAGCGACGGACTGGGACGGGTCGTGACCAGTGGCGGACGCGTGGCCGGGCTGTGGAAGCTCGCGGTGACGCCTCGGCCTTCGCTCACCAGAATCAAGAGTTCCCCCTCGATCGGCGGGGGACAAGACCCGGGATTTTTCACCAGCGTCTCGTCCAACGGAACGTCGAGCCCCGTGATTTGGGCGTTGTCCCGCCCAATTTCCGCGCAGGCACCGAGCATCTCTTTGTTTGCCTTCGATCCCGAAACCCCCGGCAAGACGATGAGCAAGCTATATTCGGGCCCGGCGGGTTCTTGGCCCAACGCTGGCGGAGATGCGTTTCTCGTCCCGGTCGTGGCCAACGGCGAAGTTTTCGTGGCCAGTAATAAGCAGTTGCATATTTTCGGAGTGAAGCCGCCGTCCCCGCCGCTGGGAGGGCTCAAATAAATCTTCCCACGGCTGCCCCAGAAGCGGGGGGAACCACGCCGTGCAAGAACATGCATCTTGACACTTCCTCCGCTTTGACCCAAGATTCATAAAACACTCAGGATCTGGCCGCGTGTGCCCGCAAGGGGCAATCGCAACCTGGGCAAGGGATCGATCCCCCGTTTCGATTCCGGTGTCAGTTCCACACTTAGATGATTCGAGGGAGATTTCTGTACATGCCACTTCGTCCCGCGGTTTTCTGCGCCGTGCTCCGGGCAATCGGTGTTTTTATTTTACTTGCCGCAGCCCCGGCCATGATTGCCCAGCAGGCAGTCTCGACGTATCACTACGACAACTATCGCACCGGTTGGAATTCGCATGAAGAGAGGCTGACGCCGGAACGCGTCGCGAGCTCGCGGTTCGGCCGCTTGACGTCCGTGGGATTGGATGATCAGGTGGACGCGCAACCGCTGGTCGTCCCTGACCTGCTGCTCGCCGTGGGAGGAGGCTGGGAAAAGCACGATGTTGTTTTCGTGGTCACGGGAAGCAATTCCGTTTATGCCATTGACACCGAGAGCGGTGCCATCCTGCTCAAAAAGAATTTCGGCGCGCCGGTGGTATATCCCCTCGGCTGCGGCAACAACGGGCCGAATGTAGGGATCACTTCCACGCCGGCAATTGATCTGCCGAGCAAGACCATGTATGTGATGGCCTACAACCAGGACGCGAGCGGGCCCGCGTACCGGCTGCACGCGCTCGACCTGGGAACGCTGACCGACAAAACGCCGCCCCAGGTGGTCACGGCGTCGCACACGCTGAAAGATGGGACGACGTTCAATTTCAACGCATCGTATCAACGGCAGCGGCCGGCGTTGCTCCTGGCGAATGGGGCCGTCTATGCCGGGTTTGGCAGCTTCTGCGATTTTGCGGCCGACCAGTCGCGCGGCTGGCTGCTGGGCTGGCAGGCGGGAACGCTCGCGCCTCTGCCGGGAAATCAGGTGCTGGATACGCGCGCAAGTTCTCCCGACAGCTTCTTCCTGTCGGCGATCTGGATGTCCGGGTATGGACTGACGGCCGACAGCGAGGGCAACATTCTTTTCGTGACCGGGAACTCGGACTACTCGGGGACTACGTACGACGGGGTGAGCAATATTCAGGAAAGCGTGGTCAAAGTGTCGCCGGACCTTTCGACCATTCGCGATCTGTTCACACCCTGGAACCAGGGCGCACTCGACCAGTTCGACGAGGATTTTGGCTCGGGTGGTGTCATGGTATTGCCGGACCAGAAGGGACGGGTGCCGCACCTGGCCGTGGCCGATGGCAAGGCCGGCACGATGTTTTTGATGAACGAGCGCAACCTGGGCGGATATTCGCCGGTCCAGAACCGCGTGCTGGGGTCTTACTACGCCGGACCCTGCTGGTGCGGGCCGTCTTACTACGTGGGCAGTGACGCGGCCGCGCGCGTGGTCAGCAGCGGAGGAAATTATGTCCGGGTGTGGAAACTGGCGACTGCTCCCAAGCCTGCGCTGACCCAGGTCGGCAAATCACATTTTGTACAGGGGCTGGGGGGCGGATTCTTCACGTCCATCTCCTCTGACGGGAACAAGAGCGCGATCATCTGGGCGGTCTCGCGCCCCTTTTCTGCTCAGCATTTCAAACTTTATCTGCACGCCTACGACCCGGACTCCAGGCAGCAGCCGATGAAGCAATTGTTTCGGGCGCGCGCCGGTCTCTGGCCCAATGTTGGGGGGAACTCGAATCTGGTTCCGGTGGTGGCCAACGGAAAAGTGTTTGTCGCCAGCTTTCGGGAGTTGCAGATTTTCGGATTGAAACCAGCCTCCGGGAAAATTGCAAAGGCAGCGCGGTAGGGAAATCTGCAATTCGCGCCTGCCGCAACATTGACGCTTTCTCGACTTTGCAATCACGAACAGCGGACGAGCGTTTCCGCCGCTGTTGCTGAAAACTCCACTCCTGCCGCAAATCTTTTCAGCCGACCGTAAAGCCGCGACCTAACTTTCAGGCATAGTAGGATCAAGGCCAAGGCCTATTGCTCTGAATGAATACTGGAAACCATCACCCCGGCTACGTAATCACCGGATCCACCACCGCATCCACCCTTCCCGCGCCCGCCTGGAAGCCTCGCGAGCGCTACTGGTTGCACGGACTGCTGTTTCTGCTGACCTGCTTCACAACGCTGGTGGTGGGGGCGCGGATGCAGTACAACTTTGACCACAATCTGCCGGTGTTATCGCTGGAGGACAACGCCGCGCCGTTTTTTCCCCTGCGATGGGCGATCTCGCATCCGGCGTGGCTCGCCCGTGGCGCGCCCTTCGCGGGTTCGCTCATGCTGATCCTGCTGGCGCATGAGATGGGCCACTACCTGTTCTGCCGCTACTACGGGGTAAGCGCGTCGCTGCCATATTTCCTTCCCGGGCCGCCCTGGTTTGGCACCTTTGGCGCGTTCATTCGAATACGGTCGCCCATTTTCTACCGCCGCCATCTGTTCGACATCGGCATTGGCGGGCCCATCGCCGGGTTTGTGATCTCGTGCGCGGTGTTGGCAATCTCTTTGGGATTATCGAAGCCGTTGCCGGCCGGTTTGCCGCACTCGGACCTGCAAATGGGGTTCCCTGAAATTTTCCGGCTGGCGCAGGGCCTGCTAGCCACGCCAGGAACGGGTGGCGCGAGACCCCCGCTCGAACAGGTGATTTTGCATCCCATGGCGATCGCCGCGTGGGTGGGCATGTTTGCCACCGCACTGAATCTGTTGCCGGGAGGTCAGCTCGACGGCGGACATATTTTGTTCGCGATCTTTCCGCGCGCGCATCGCTGGATCTCGATGTTCTCGGTGGCCGCGCTGCTCGGCTGCGCTTACTATTTCTGGTCGGGCTGGCTGGTGTGGGCGGTGTTTCTCGGCGTGAGCAGCTATCGGCATCCGCCGGTGGCGCAGCGGCCGAGGGTGTCGGGAGTGCGCGCCTGGCTGGCCGCGTCTGCGCTGCTGATGCTGGCGCTCACGATCACGCCCGCGCCGTTTGGTCATGCGGCGGTGCCCGAGGTAATCCGTCAGATACGCGGTCAATGAAGGAACCCTTGCTGCGTCACGTCCGGGGCGGTCGAGCCAGCAACGCGATCTTTCTTTGACACTCGGAATCTTCCATCAGGATTCCCAGGCGCTTGAGCCGAGTCTCTTCTTTTTTCGCGCTGACGACCCACCACGCGGAAGTCCTTTGATACCCGGGAGGCTGCGCCTGGAAAAACTTCCACGCCGTTTTGTTAGTGCGAAACTTGGCTTGATACGCAGGGGGAAGCTGCGCGCTCTTTCTCTGTTCGTAGGAATAAATCTCCGACCGCTTTCCTTCCCGGTTTTCAAAAGCAGCGAGACCTGCGGGTTGCATGAGCCCAAGCTTCGAGAGTTCTTTCGCCCGCTTCACGTTCACCGCGCTCCAGATACTGCCGGGCCTTCGCGGCGTAAAGCGGATCCTGTAGCTGACTGCGTCCACACTGTAGCGGACACCATCGATCCAGCCAAAACAAAGCGCCTGGTCCACCGCTTCCGGCCACGTAATGCTGAGGCGGCCCGAACCCCGCTTATACAGGCCCACCCAGAGCTCCCGCTCTTCAGCGTGATGCTGCTCAAGCCAGGCACGCCATGCGGATGGAGATCGAAAAAAGCGAGGTTTCACTGACATATGGCGTATGAATTCCCGCGGTCCAAGCTGAAAGCTAACGGCCAAAAGCTAACAGCTTCTTCTCACATCAACCACAACGCGTCCACATCCACAATGACCTGGGTGCGCGGAATCTTTTTCTCCGTGGCATGGGCAATCATCGCGCGCAGCGTGTGGTTCAGTTTTTCGCGGCTCGGCGATTTCAACACGAAATGATATCGAAAGTCGCGCTTCAGGCGAACAATCGGCGCGGCCGCCGGCCCCAGCACGCGCACTCCTTCGTGCCGCGTGCTCTCGAACCATCGCCCAATCACGCCAGACCATTCGAGCGATTCCTCTAGTTTGTTACTCCGTACGATCACGTTCGCCAGCGCCGAATATGGCGGATAATGCATCCAGCTCCGAAAGCGCAGCTCCCGCTCATAAAATCCCAGGAAGTCGTGACGCGCGGCATATTGCACGGCGTAGTGGTCCTGGAAAAACGTCTGCAAGATCACTTTGCCCGGAGTCTGCCCCCGGCCCGCACGTCCAGCGACCTGCGTAAGCAACTGGAACGTCCGCTCGGCGGCGCGGAAGTCGGGCAGCCCAAGCGCCACATCCGCGCCCACCACGCCCACCAGCGTGACCCCGTGAATGTCATGGCCCTTGGCAATCATCTGCGTGCCCACCAGCAGATCGAGGTCGCCCTGGTTCAAAGCGGTGAGGGCGCGCTCGAAATCATCGCGGCCGCGGACCGTATCGCGATCGAGCCGCCCAATTCTGGCTTGCGGAAACTGCCCGTGCAGCAACTCTTCCAGCTTTTCCGAACCCGTACCCAGAAACTGCACGTATTCGCTGCCGCAGTGCGTACACACCTTCGGCACCGGCGCCAAAGCTCCGCAATAGTGGCAGACCATCTTGTGCTGACGCTTGTGATGGGTCATCGCAATGGCGCAGTTTTCGCACTGCAGCGTCTTGCCGCAACTGCGGCACATGACCACCGGTGAGTATCCACGACGGTTCAGCAGCACCATCACCTGTTCATGACGCTCCAGCCGTTCCTTGATTTCCGCCGCCAGCTTGCGCGAGACGACTTGCTCATGTCCGGTCTCCTGAAATTCCTGGCGCATGTCCACGATTTCAACTTCTGGCAGCGGGCGGTGCTCCACCCGGTCGGGCAGTTCCACCAGGGCGTATTTGTTTTTCTTGGCGTTGAAGTACGACTCAAGCGAGGGCGTGGCCGATCCAAGCACGACGGTCGCTCCCGCCATCTTGGCGCGCATCACCGCTACATCGCGCGCGTGGTAGCGCGGTGTCTCCTCCTGTTTGTAGGAAGAATCATGCTCTTCGTCCACGATGACCAGCGCCAGGTCCGCGACCGGAGCGAAAACGGCGGAACGCGTGCCCACCACCATGCGCGCGTCGCCACGCCGGATGCGGTGCCACTGCTCGGCCCGCTCCGCACCGCTCAACGCGGAATGAAGAATCGCGACCTCGCTTCCAAATATCTGGTGAAGATCGGCGGCGACGGCAGGGGTAAGTCCGATTTCCGGCACCAGCAGAATGGCCGAGCGGCCGGCATCGAGCACAGAGCGCATCCCCGCCAGATAGACCGCCGTCTTGCCCGAACCGGTCACACCGTGCAGCAACATGCCGTTAAATTTGTGCGACACGACTCCCTCGCGCAGGCGCGCCAGTACCGATTGTTGCGCGCTGTTGAGATCAAACTCAAAAGGTTGCGGACGCGGTTTGTTGCGCGAGATGGCAAACGTCGCAGGCTCTTCCACAATTTCCACCAGACCACGCCGCGTCAGCGTGCTCAGCGTAGTTCGCGGGACACCCAGCTCGCGTAGTGACTCAACCGGAATACGCCCGCCTGCCGCTACCAGCACCCCAACCAGGCTTTTCTGGTTTGTGTTTAACTTGCCTTCTGCGGACTTGAGCACGGCGATCCGCACCGTGCGCGTCGCGTCGTGTGACGTGGAGACATCTTCGCGCATGGTCCATTTCTTGCGCACCATTCCAGCAAGAATCGGCCGCGAAATACGCGCCACCGAACGCAGCGTCTGTTCGCGCACCCAGGGTTGGTCTACGTCTGTTTGCGAGTCTTCGTAATTGCTCAGGTAGTCCAGAACGCGAAACTCCGCCGCCTGGTCCTCCGGCGTCCGGCGCGAGCGGCCCGGCGATCCCGATATGCCCGCCTGATGCAGCGCCATGCGCCCTTCGTCGGTGATGCGGTACGCAATCACGCGCTTGAACTCGACCGCCAGCGGCAGCATGGTGCGAAACACTTCTCCGACCGGCGCGAGATAGTAGCTCGCAATCCACTTGCCGAGTTTCAACAGTTGTTCATCGAGCACCGGTGCTCGGTCGAGCACGCGCAGGACGTTCTTGATCTGCATCGGCCTGCCCGAACTCTTCGGCAACCGGTCATGCAGTTCGACCACAATGCCCGCCAGTCGCTGCTCGCGGAACGGCACCAGCACGCGCCCACCGACGACAGGCAGGGCGGCATCAAGATCATCGGACGAGCCAAGTTCCCGCTGCAGGGAATCCGCCAGACGGTAGGTGAACACCATGTCCAGCGGGACAGGCAACGCAACGTCGCAGAATTCAGGCATGAAGTGGAAGAATAGCAGCCGGAACTATTCGGCGGTCTTCTGCGGCAGGGGCATACCCAGCTCTTTCATCACCATCTGCAAATCTTTCCACGCCTCGCCCTTCTGTCGCGGATCGCGCAAAAGAAATGCAGGATGATAGGTGACCGCCAAGCGCGCGCTGGTCCATGCCGGATCGTTGCTGCGCGCGCCCACCGGACTGAAGTCATAGAAGCGCCCGCGCAGATCGCCCAGCGACGAATTCATCGCCAGCAGCGTCTTTGCCGCAGTCGCTCCCAGCGCAACAATCACCTTCGGTTTGATTGCCGCGATCTGCCGCATCAGAAACGGCGAGCAGGTCTCGCATTCGTCGCGCTCGGGAGTACGGTTCCCCGGCGGACGGCACTTGACGATGTTCGCGATGTAAACTTGCTCGCGGCTCAGTCCCATCGCCTTGATCATGTTGGTCAGTAACTGTCCGGCACGGCCCACGAACGGTTCGCCCTTTTCGTCTTCATCCGCACCCGGCCCTTCTCCCACGAACATCAGTTCCGCCCGCGGATTGCCGACGCCAAACACGATCTGCTTGCGTCCCTGCTGGTGTAGCTTGCAGCGCGTGCAGTCGCCAAGGTCTTCGCGGATCATGCGCAGCGCTTGCGCCGGGTCGGTGGCGTTGTTTTCCAAATGCTGGATGACTGGGGCCGGCAGGTCCTCGGTAAGGACGGCCGCTACTGCGGTGCGTTTGGCAGGCATAGGGTCTGGGCTTTCGAGAAGGGCAGGTTGGGTTGCATCGCTGAACGTCGCGCGCCGGTAAAAATCATAAATCCCCAACTCGTGATAAAAGCGCACGCGCTCGGCAACCGCGCGGCGCTGATCGGGAGTAAGAGTGGGGGGCACGGGAGAGATGATTGTAAAGCAAGGCGGGCGCAGGGATTTCCAACTCAGGCCCTTACGGTCTGTTTGCGGCGGTCCCGAAGCCGCACAACTTCATCCAACACGCGCTGCGCCACTTCCCACTTGGTCGTTTCGGGGACCTCCACCACGTCGTCGTGGGTAAGGATGGTGACGGCATTGCGATCGGAATCGAACCCCACGCCTTCGCGCGAGACATCGTTCACCACAATCGCGTCCAGCGACTTCGAGGAAAGCTTGCGGCGCGCGTTTTCCAAAACGTCCTCGGTCTCGGCGGCGAAACCGATGACCAGTTGCGAGGTCTTGTGTTGCGCAATCTCTTTCAGAATGTCCGGCGTCGATTCCAGTTCCAGCGTCATGGGACCTTTGCGTTTGAGCTTCTGCGGCGCTTCAGATCGGGCTCGGTAGTCGGCGACGGCGGCAGTCTTGATCACAATCGAAGATTCCTGCAGAAGTCTCAGCACCGCTTCGCGCATTTGTTCCGCCGTTTCCACGCGGGTCAATTCCGCCGCACCCGGAGGAGCAATGGCAGTCGGGCCGGAGACCAGCAGCACTCGCGCTCCCCGACGCAGCGCGGCCTCGGCAATGGCATAGCCCATGCGCCCGCTGGAGCGGTTGGATAAGTATCGCGCCGGATCAATCTTTTCCCGCGTGGGCCCTGCCGTGACCAGCACCGTTTCTCCCGCAAGCGTCTGCGACGCACCCAGCGCTTCCATCGTGGCGGCAACAATGGATTCGTTCTCCGCCAGTCGTCCCGCGCCCGTCATCCCGCAGGCAAGATAGCCCGAGCCCGGCTCGATGATGCGCACTCCACGCCCGCGAAGCACGGCAAGATTCGCCTGCGTGGCCGGATGTTCCCACATGTTCACGTTCATGGCCGGGGCAATGACCACGGGTGCCGTCGTCGCAAGATAAAGCGTGGTCAGAAAATCGGAAGCGATGCCCTGCGCGAATTGCGCAATGATGTCGGCCGTCGCAGGCGCGACCAGCAAAGCATCAATGGATTGCGCCACCGCGATGTGCTCGACCGCGGATTCGAGATTGGCCTGGTCCCCACTGCCCGAGAACATGCTGGTGATGACTTTTTCGCCGGAGAGTGCGGCAAAGGTGAGGGGCCTGACGAACTCCTGGGCCGAGCGCGTCATGACAACTTGAACGCGCAGCCCGCGGTCCTGCAGCAGGCGAACAATTTCCGCGGACTTGTAGGCGGCGATGCCGCCGCTCACTCCCAAGGCGACTTTCATAATCCATCCGCCACGCCGCCATCACTGCCGGCGGTCATTCTTCAGTCGTGGCCATTGGATTCAGCCGGATCCACATACGGTTCAGAAGGAGAGCCCAGCGCCGTTTTTTCCCATTTCACCCGGCCCGCCCGCAGTTCATCCTGCGCGATGCGGCAGGGTTTGCGCGAGCTTGTCTCCACCACCGCCGGTGAGCCTGACTGCAATTGCCGCGCTCGTCGTGCCGCGACCAGGATGTACCGGTAGTTGCTGTCAAATCCTTCGATCAACTTCATAGCGGTTCTCCCCTTGAATTGAAAAACTGGGCGTTCGCCCCCATCTCTGAACAGCCTTTATTGTCCGCCAGCCGGCGGGGAACTTGCAAATGACTTCAGTATGCCCTGTATGCGCTCCTGCATATTTCTTAGCCGGCAGCGCTCGGCAAGTTCCGCATTCCGCGCTTCTTCCGCGGTTCGCGGCACACAACCGTGCAAACGCTCCGACCGGACAATGGCCTGAAGGTCCTCGATGGACTTCTCCAGTTGGTCGTTGACCAGAATATAGTCGTACTTCGTGTAGTTCTCAATCTCTCGACTGGCCGTGACCATCCGACGCTGGATCACGGGTTCGGCGTCCTCCTTTCGCCGGCGCAAGCGCCGCTCCAGCGTTTGCCGGTCCGGCGGCAGGATAAAAATACTGGGCGCTTCCGGCAGTTTTTTCTTGATCTGCTCCGCGCCCTGCACGTCTATATCGAGGACCAGATCGTGGCCTTGCTGCTCTGCGTCGCGCAGAAATCGGCGAGCCGTTCCGTAGTTGTTGCCGTCGAACTCGGCATGCTCGAGAAATTCGTCCGCGTGGATCATGGATTCAAATTCGTCGCGCGAAACAAAAAAATATTGCTTGCCATTTTGTTCGCTGCCGCGCGGCGCGCGCGTGGTATAGGAAATGGAAAAATCCAGCCCGGCAACCAGCTTAAGCAGCTCGTTCACCAGTGTGGACTTTCCCGAGCCCGACGGTGCGGAGATGATATAAACCACGGGCTTCATTCCAGGTTTTGTACCTGCTCGCGGGATTTTTCGATTTCCGCCTTCATGGCCAGGCCGGCCTCGGTGATTTTCAGCGCTTCGCCCGCCAGCCCAGAGGTCTTCGAAAGCAGCGTGTTGGCTTCGCGGTTCATTTCCTGCAAGAGGAAATCCAGCTTCTTGCCCACTTCTCCCCCGTGTTCGATGAGCGACAGGAACTGCTTCACATGCGCCTGCAGCCGGGCAATCTCTTCCTGAATGTCGCTGCGGTCCGCCAGAATCGCCGCTTCCTGCATCAGCCGCTCCGGCTCGGGTCCCGACCCCAGCAATTCTTCCATGCGCGATTGCAAACGTTCACGATAGCTCTGCACCACGCTGCGACGGTGCTGCTCCACGTCCGTGCCCGCATCCTGCAAATGTTTCATTCGACCGCGCAATTCGTCGGCGATCCCGCTGCCTTCTTCGGTCCGCATCTGGTCCAGGTGGTCAAGCACTTCTGCGGCCCGGGCCATCACCGCCTGCTCCACGTCCGCTTCAGGCGCGTCGGGAGCGGCTTCAAACGCTCCCGGCATGCGCAAAATGGCATTCAGGTCGGGATCGGCTGCAATCTTGAACTCCGCCGCCGCTGCCCGAAACGCCGCCACATATCCCGCCACCAAATCGCGGTTCAATGAAAATCCGTCTGTCGCGGACCGGTCCAGGCTCAGCGTCACCTCAACATGTCCGCGCGCGATTCGCTGCTTCAACAAACGCCGCAGCTGCACTTCCAGCGAGTCCGTGCCCGAGGGCAGGCGGAAATGCAAATCGAGAAACCGGTGATTCACCGATTTCAGCGTCAAGGCGAACCCCAGCCGGGGATGGACCTGTCCTTTCACCTGCGCAAAACCCGTCATGGATCGGATCGTCATGTGTGGCCCGCTTGCCGCGCTAGTCGCCGGACGCCTCCACTTTCTGTTCCGCGCCCGCAAACTGCAGTTCGTACAGGCGGCGGTAGGTTCCGGCTCGGTTCATCAACTCCTCGTGTCCTCCAATATCGGCAATCGTGCCGTTTTCAATCACCACGATGCGGTCCGCGCGCCGCACCGTGGACAGCCGGTGGGCAATCACAAACACCGTGCGCCCAGTCATCAAATTATGCAGCGCCGCCTGCACCAGCGACTCGCTCTCGCTGTCCAGCGCCGACGTCGCTTCGTCCAGAATCAGGATCGGAGCATTCTTCAAAAGCGCCCGCGCAATCGCAATCCGCTGGCGCTCACCGCCGGAAAGCCGGATCCCGCGCTCTCCAATATACGTGTCGTATCCCTCCGGCAGCGCTTGAATGAAATCGTGGGCCAGCGCCGCACGCGCCGCCGACTCCACCTGTTTCTGCTCCATGTATGGCCGCCCGTACGCGATATTGTTGCGTACGGTGTCGTTGAACAATATCGTGTCCTGGGTGACGATGCCAACCTGCTCGCGCAACGACGCCAGCGTCACATCGCGGACATCCTGTCCGTCAATCAGCAGTCGTCCGCTGCTCACGTCAAAGAAACGTGGAATCAGGTGGACCAGCGTGCTCTTTCCGGCCCCGCTCGATCCCACCACGGCGAGCACCTCGCCCTGCTTCACCTCAAGTTCAATGTCGCGCAGGATCTCGCGCGCGGCGTCGCCGTCTTCATCGTAAGAGAAACAGATTTTCTCGAAGCGAACGTTCTGGGTGAATGCTGGCATGCGGCGTGCTCCCGGCTTCTCCAGCACCGCGTCTTCCTTGTCCATGAACTCAAAGAGCTGGGTCGAAGCCCCCAACGCCTGCTGAAACCCGTTGTTGAAGATGGCAAACTTGCGCACCGGGTTATACATGCTGATCACGGCGGCGACAAATGTGACAAAGGCTCCCAGCGTCATTTCCGCGTGTACGATGCGGGCGCGCCCCAACTGCAGCAACAGCGCGATCGCGATGGCGCCCAGAATGTCCATCAGCGGCGAACTGATGGCCGCCGCCGCCACCGATCGCAGATTGGCGCGGAATAGACGCTGCGCCGCCTGCCGGAAGCGCGCCACTTCCCACGACTCCATCCCGAATGCCTTGACGATGCGGTTCCCGGTGATGGTCTCATGCAGAATGTTTTGCACGTCGGCAAGTTGGTCCTGGCCGCGGCGCGTAGTCGAGCGCACCCGGCGTCCGATCCGCACGGCTGAGAAAACGATGACCGGCACAAACAGCAACAGCACCCACGCCAGCTTCCCGCCCAGGATGACAACGGCGATCGCGGTGAAGAGGAAGGTGAAAATCTGCTGCAAGAACTCCGCCAGCACGCTCGACATGGCAAACTGCACGCGCTCGATGTCGTTGACGATTGTCGAAATCAGCGTCCCCGTCGAATGTTTCTGGAAAAATGCCGCCGACCGCCGCAGGATCGAGTCATAGAGTTCGTTGCGCAGGTTCGTAATCATCGCGTACCCGGCGTGGTTCACCAGATACGTTCCGGCATAATCGCACACGCCCTTCAGCACCGTAGAAGCCACCAGGGCGTAGGCGACCACCGTCCACGCATTGTGGAAGTGCGATGGAACAAAACGCTGCAAATAAATGACGTGGCCGTTCCAGGGAACGGTGAGGAGTACGATGTTTTCCGATCCCGACGCGGGATTGAGCACGCGGTCAAACACCGGCTTCAGCAGAATGAGGCGGAACGCCTCAAAAAATCCTACCGCGGCCAGAAGCACGACCCCCGGAATCAGCTGCAGCAGAAACGGCAGCACGTAGCGCAGCAATCGCGTCAGTTGCCGCATGAGGCTCCTGCAGGCGCGGAGTCGCGATCACCTGCCACCGGCGAACTGGGCATGAAATGCAAGGCCTTCATTTTACTTGAGCCGGAAAAAGTGGACACGGCGTTTCCGCGCGTTGTGTTGCGGCTCAGAATTCCCGCTCCGCCGGTTGCACCGCCAGCAGATCAATACTTTCACCCCGGCCCCCGATCGTGGCCTGCAGCGTTCGGAACTGCCACGGCCCGCCGTTTTTGACCGCAACCAGACGAATCACTCCCTTGCCCTTCGCCCCGGAAATCGGAATCGAGAGATCGGCGTAGCCACTGTCATCTTTGAGATGAATGCTGCCAGTCGCAATGCCCGCCACCACGGGCACGCCCACCAACTCGCGCACTTCGGAGCTTTGCTCCGCCCGCTCCAAAGCCTGCTTGTAGACCTCACTCCGCCGGAAGCCGGTCTCGACCAGCAGGAGCAGGCCCACAACAAAGGCGCAGACCAGACCCATCACCGTCAAACATCCCAGCGCGATCTTCCAGCGCGCATTCCTCTCCAACCAACTCTTCTCGAAAGGCCCGGGGACAAGCGGATAGGGTGGCTTGCTCATGGAGTTCGACCGAATGTGGGGATTCTACTTCGGGCTGTCGCGATGAACAACTTTCACCCGATATCCCGACTTGCGCAGGTTCTTGCCAACTTCCTCGGCAATCATCACTGAGCGGTGCTGCCCGCCGGTGCATCCAAACGCAACCGTCAGATAACTCTTGCCTTCCTTGATGTAGTGCGGCAGCAGATACACCAGCAGTTCGGAAATGCGCGACACAAATTCCTGCGTCTGCGGAAACGAGCGAATGTATTTCGCAACCCGCGGATGCCGTCCGGTCAGATTTCGGAACTCGGGCACAAAGTGCGGGTTCGGCAGAAAACGCACGTCAAACAGAAGATCGGCATCGTCGGGAACGCCGTTCTTGAACCCAAAACTCACGCAGGAAACGAGAATGCTGCGCTCTTTGGACTTCGCCTGAAAGTTTTCCGTGATGTGCGCCCGCAGTTCGTGCACATTGAACTTCGACGTATCAATCACAAAGTCAGCCAGGGCGCGGATCGCCTTCAGATGTTTGCGCTCGGCCTTGAGCGCCGACTTTACCGGCCCGTCAGTCCCCAGGGGATGCGGACGGCGGGTCTCGCTGAAGCGGCGCATCAGAACTTCATCGCTCGCCTCCAGATACACCACCCGGGTCGGCAGGTTCCGCCGCACCATCTTCAGAATGTCCGGAAACTGCTCCAGTTGCGCGCCTTCGCGCACGTCCACCACCAGCGCCGTGCGCCGTATCTCCACCGACTGCCCCGCCAGTTCGGCGAAACGCGGAATCAATCCCACCGGCAGATTGTCCACGCAGTAGTAACCTAAATCTTCAAATGCTTTGAGGACGGAAGCTTTCCCTGACCCGCTCAGCCCGGTGATAATCACCAGCTCGGGCGCGTGCTCTCCGTCTCCCGTCACCTTGCGCGGTGGGCGGCGCGGCGACGGCAACGCCTCTTTCTTCTTTTTTCCCAGCCCCGACGACTTGCGCTTCATGCATGGGATAGTAGCATCGAACCTTCCCCGAGGCGCTTGCACAAAAGTGGGGTCACCGCATGGCCGCGATTTGTCACCGCCCCGCCGCCACAGGTAAGCTTCTGCCATGAAGAAATTCGACGAACTCACCGAGCGCGAGGTCTTGGCCCTCGCCATTGCGCTCGAAGAAGAAGACGAGCGCGTCTATGCCGACTTCGCCGATGGACTGCGTTTGGACTACCCCGCGTCCGCCTCGATGTTCGACGCCATGCGCGAGGAAGAGAGCGAACACCGGCGGCGGCTGATCGAACTATTTCGCCAGAAATTCGGCGAGCACATCCCCCTCATCCGACGCGGCGATGTGCGCGGATTTGTACATCGTCCCGCCCTCTGGCTCATGCGTCCGCTGCGCATTGACGCGGTCCGCAAGGAAGCCAGCACCATGGAGGCCGAGACCCGCCTGTTCTACGAAAAATCCGCCGCCCGCACTCAAGACGCCGGCATCCGCCAGTTGCTCGACGATCTGGCCAATGAAGAACGCGGCCACGAGCACCGCGCCCAGGAACTCGACAAACAAAAATTGCCCGCCAACGTGAAGGCCGATGAAGAGATCGCCCAGCGCCGCCTCTTCGTCCTGCAAATCGTGCAGCCCGGCCTGGCCGGCCTCATGGATGGATCGGTCTCAACCCTCGCGCCCGTGTTCGCCGCCGCTCTCGCCACTCAGGACAGCTGGAAAGCGTTTCTGGTCGGGCTGGCGGCATCCATCGGCGCCGGCATCAGCATGGGGTTCGCCGAGGCCCTCTCCGACGATGGCAGCCTCACCGGCCGCGGCCATCCCTGGGTCCGTGGCGTGATTTGCGGCGCCATGACCACACTCGGCGGCATCGGCCACACTCTGCCGTTTCTCATCAAGAACTTTCACTTGGCGCTCTGGGTCGCCGCCGCCGTCGTCATCGCCGAGCTGTCCGTCATCACCTGGATTCGCAAGCGCTACATGGATACACCCTGGTTCAGCGCCGCCCTGCAGGTCGGCCTCGGCGGCGCACTGGTGTTTATTACCGGCGTGCTGATTGGCAGTTCGTAGTCGTGCAGCGCTGCTGGGCAGGCTGCTGGAAAAAAGCTTCGGGCTGGTTTTGGGAAGGGCCCGAGTTCCACTCGGGCCGTTGAGTTAGCGCCCGGCGGAAAGCCGTGACCACAAGATTTTCACTTCACTTTCGCGCGGCCCAGTGCCTTCTCAATCGCCGCCTCGGCCAGCGGTGCCATGATCGTGTATCCCGCCGCGTTCGGATGCAGGCCATCCTCGGCCAGTTCTTTTTTCATACGGCCCTTGTCATCCACCATGGCGGCGAAGTAGTCGAGATAGACACACTTCGCTGCCGCACAGTAGTTCTTCAGCCACTGGTTCAGCGCCACAATCTTTTCCGGCGGCCGCTGCGTCAGCATATCTCCCGCTTTTTCCGTGTATTCATGCACCGGCAGCACCGACGAATACACCACCTTGACGTCGTGCGCCCGCGCAAGTTCGGCGATGGTCGCGTAGTTGCCCTCGATTTGTTCGAGAGTCACGGGGCCGGTGTTCCCGGCAATGTCGTTGGTCCCGGCAAGAATCACCACTGCTTTCGGATGAAGCTCGATCACGTCGGCGCGAAAGCGAAGCAACATCTGCGCTGTGGTCTGGCCGCTGATGCCGCGGTTAACGTAAGGCTTCCCCGGGAAAAACTCCTCAAGCTTCCACACGTCGGTGATCGAATCACCGAAAAAGACCACGCGCCTCTCCCCCGCCACCGGCGGCTTCAGCGCGGCGTTCGCGTCGCCGTAACGCGCCAGATTGCCAAAGTCATCCAGCAGTGCCCGCTCCTCCGACATGCGCCACTGTTCCAGACGCTCCGCCCCGGTCATCGGCTTGGAAGCCGCCTGCGGTGCCGGTTGCTGGCCGAAACCGGAGAAACACAGCACCACGGCGGCCAACAGCGGTTGGATTCGTTCACGGAATGGACCATGAAACATTTGCTGTCCTCCGGTCGGAAGGCTTTGCAGCTTTGCTACATCAAGCCGTTCCGACGTTCTTTGGAAAGTTTGCCGAAAGCTCGCAGCTCGGCAAACACGAAAGCCCGGGAGCACTCCCCGGGCCTCAAAACTCTTGCAGCGCACTCGCCCGCCGGAACTCTACGGCCAGCGCTTGGCGGTCTCGTCCCAACTGCCGGTCGCCCGCGCAGGCTGCGGGGGCATGGCATTCACCGCCATCGCCGGAGCCGGAATCCGGATGGGCTGCTGCGGCACGCTTGCCGCCAACACCGGCTTGGACGCCTCGCCCATCAGCTCTTTCTCCTCCGACAAAAGCGGTGCCACCAACCGCAGCGCTTCTACTTCTTTTTCCAGTCGCGCCAGCTCCATTTCCTTCTGCCGCAACACTTCGTAAGCATTCTTCATGACTTGAGCACCTTTAGGAGGAAAGTCCATCTTCCCAGCAACTTTAGCAGACTTGCATGGGTTGTCAAGTCACAACGCTGGCTTCTGTGCGCAGTTTTCTGCACTTTTTCTCACTCAACTAGCCCACGTAAACGCGCAGCAGGAAGATCAACACCGCCGCCGCCGCGCCCACGCCCACCGCCGCCAGGATGTGACGGTTCTCCGCCATCCATGACTTCTCGCCGCCCGCATCCATCCCGAACGAAGGAACGTTCCCGCCGTCCGACGGTTCAGGCTGCGACTCCTGGCCGATTGCCGTCGCTGCACCCACCGCCTCCGCCACATTTCCCTCTTCTCGATTTCGAGTCGCCAGCGGCAACCCTCGCCACTTTCTTTCCTCGCACTCCACACACAGGTCCCGCCCCTCCGACACCGGAAAGCCGCACGCCTTGCATTCCCGCAACGAGCGCATGGCCGGCGGTGCCGCCGCGTTCGCGCTCAAATCCTCTACCGGTCGCGGCGCCGTTGGCTCAGCCGACCACATGCGCGGACGCACTGGTTCCTGCGCCGCCACCTTCGCGGCCTCCGCCTGTTGCGCAAACAGCGCCATCTGCGCCTGCGCCGCCTCAGCCTGACGCACCGCCGTCTCCACCATCTGCCCCAGCCGCCGCAACGCGTCTACGTCGCGGTCTCCAAACGCACCCGGCGTGCCCGCGAACAACTCAAACACGCCCAGCACTTCCTCCTGGCTCAGGATTGGCACCACCACCACCGCCGCAATCCCCAGCTGCCGGCATCCTTCCCGGTTCACCCGCGGATCACGGCTGGCGTCGTCGCACCGCATGGCCTGCCGCGTTCGCACACTCTCGCCCGAAAGCCCCGACTCCGATGACAGCAGCGCGCCCAGTTCCGGCGCATTCGTTCCCGCGCTGGCCCGGCACAGCATGTCCGGCTCTCCGCTGCGGCGCAGCGCAATCGCCGCCCCGCTGGCCCCGGTAATGTATTGCGCGCGCTCCGCCAGCAGTTGCAGCGCTGCATCCAGGTCCCGCTGCGCCATTACCGCCAGCGATTCGCCGCGGTCTTCGGCAGGGAAGTGGAAACCAGCATGTGCAGGCGCAGCCGCCTCGGCGACCGCCGTCTGCCCCGGTGAATTCTTCGGCATGGGCGATGGTTCCATTGAGAAAATTGCTTTTCTGGAGTCTCGCCTGCCGTTCGCTTCGTGTCAAGAGAAGTTGATGTGCGTTTGCTGGTACCGCGGCAGAGTTTGGGCGGCGCCGCGCGCGCTGCGTGGACTTAGGAGCTTGCTGAAAAACTCTCTTTGCTGAAAAACTCCGGGTTCGTATCAGGGCACCGCTTCAGCGGTGCCGCAAGCCGCAACTCCCCGCCGAAATCATTCACGCCTTCAGGCGCTGCGAGGGCAACGCTACGCGAGAAACCTAAGTTTTTCGGCAAACTGTTAAAAGAGGCGTTCGTAACACTTGGCAGGATAACGGCCCATCCGATAAATTGCTTGTCCCCCGGGGAACTTACCGCCGTACTACTTCTTCACCGGTAAATATTTCTTTTCCACCGACGCCACCACCACGTAATTCGGGTCCACCATTTCGTTCAGATGAATCTTCGCGACTTTCGACAGCAGCTCATACGCATCGAGTTCCGACAAGCCGTAATCTTTGTGGATCCAATGCACCAGCTCGGTGAATGCAATGCGCACCGCATCGTCCAGCGGACGGTAGGCGCCGACGGTCATAATGGCGTCATCGTTCTCAAACTGCGGCCATGCGATGGTGCGGCCCCTGATCACGCTCAACTGCACCCGCGCCTTCAGCGGAACTTCGATGGCGGTGCCGGCAATTTCTCCGTCACCCATGGCGGCGTGTCCGTCGCCGATGTAGAACAATCCGCCCTTCACGTTCACCGGAAAATAAACCGTGTTGCCCACGCTGGCTTCGGGCGAATCCATGTTGCCGCCGAATTCCGCGGGCACCACCGAGCTGCGCGCCTCCCCCTCCGCCGGCGCAACTCCGATGCAGCCAAAGAAAGGATGCATGGGAATCTTCACCGAGAAATCGGAATCGAGCGCCTTGAACGTGGCCGTGTTCGCCGCGTGGTCAATGGGATAAAACCACACCCGCTCGGGCAGCGGCGCATGCAGCATGGGCGTGTAGTTGGTCTCATTGAGCGCGCCAAATCCCGGCGCGAACGCGCCCACGCCCGTGTCTCCATCCACTTGCAAGTCGAGAATCTTGACCGCCAGCGTGTCCCCCGGCTCCGCCCCTTCGACAAAAAACGGCCCGGTCAGCGGATTGTCGCCCTTGGCCATGCTGAGCGTGTCCCCAGGTTTCTTCAGCCCGTTGCCAAAACAATCGAGCGTGTTGGTGTCGAGGATGTCTCCCGACTTGAGATGCGCAACCGGCTCCGCCGTCGCGAACAGGTACTTCACGTTCGCGTTGGTGGCGGTGTAGTGGACTACGTTTTGAGCAAAGGCCGAACCAGCGAGCAGAATAAGTGCAAGAAGACGAACGATCACGGGGGACCTCCGGGAAGCCTGTCAATTGTAGCGAAGAGGGTAGGACGATTCTACAAAGCGGGCGCCCCGTCCTTGTCTCTCCGTTCTTTGGAGAGACAGAGCCTGCCCTGAGCGAAGTCGAAGGGGCGGGGATTTTGACTTCCGATATATCTTCTCATTCCCGGAAGGCAGGTAAGCTCATTTCTCACCGATAACCGTCGCATCCTTCACGAAGACATACGATTATCCGCATGCCTTCGATAAAGCGGGTGCCCCGTCCTTGTCTCTCCGTTCTTTGGAGAGACAGGGCGGGGATTTTGACTTCCACTGCGTTTTCCCATTCCCGGAAAGGCCAGCAAGATTATTTCTCGATTGCAACCGTCCATCCCTCAATCCGGCCTACGATTGTTTCCATGCCTTGGGGCCTGAAGCGATTCCAAGAAGCGCGTTGTCTGCACTTCATCACCTTTAGCTGTAAACACCGCGCGCCTCGTCTAAACACTCCGCGATCCCGCGACATTTTTGAACAAACGCTTGAGCGGGCGCGGCAGTGGTACGGATTCTACGTCGCCGGATACGTGGTCATGCCCGAGCATGTTCATCTCCTCATCACCGAGCCGGAACGTGCAAACGTATCGCTCGCGCTGCAGATGCTCAAGCAGAACGTCGCACGCCAGTTGCGTGACCCCGAGGGCGGTTCTTTCTGGGAAGGCCCGCTACTACGATTTCAATGTCTGGAGCGAAGACAAACGCATCGAAAAGCTGCGCTACATCCACCGCACTCCGGTGCGAAGAGGACTGGTGGCGAGCCCCGAGCAGTGGCCGTGGAGCAGTTTTCGTCACTATGTTTCAGGAGCCGAGGGCGCGGTGGAAATCGAGTCGCAGTGGACAGCGCGAACAAGAGAGCAGCTCGGCCTCGCGCCGCAGTCGTGTGGGGCAGACACTCCTGTTCGCCGCCTTTGACTCTGTCTTTGAAGTGATGTCGCCCTCCAAAATCAAAATCCCCGCCCTGTCTCTGCAAGAAGCGCAGAGACAAGGACGGGGCACCCGCAAATGGGATAGCAGAAACGGCTGGGCCAGCCACGAATCACGTTCCCTGAGTTAGGGTCACCAAGTTCCTCGTGAAAACTTTCTGGCGGGGCTTGATCCCTTTGCCAATGCCGCTGCTTTCCGCAATTCGTAAATCGTAATCGTTCTGGAGATTCAGCCAGAACTGCGCGGGCAGGCCGAAATACTTTCCCAGGCGAATGGCGGTATCGGCGCTGATGGCCCGGTCTCCCCGAACCACTTCATAGATGCCAGGAAAGCTGAGCGCCTTCGCCAGCGCATAAGCGCTCACGTCCATCGGTTCCATGAACTCGGTCTTGAGAATCTCTCCCGGATGGACCGCAAAAATCCTTCTCGACTTCGTCATCGGTGCTCCAATCGCTAGTGATAGTCCACAATTTCTACTTCAAACGCATTTCCATCCCGCCACACAAAACATACGCGATATTGATCGTTGACTCGAATGCTATGCTGCCCGGCACGGTTCCCACGCAGTGCCTCCAGTTGATTCCCGGGCGGCACCTTCAAGTTGTCCAGCGTGACCGCAGCATTCAAAATCGCTAGTTTCTTGAACGCCCTGCGTTGCAAATCTGCGGGAAGCCGCCGAGTCCTGCCCGACTCCCACAGCCCTTCCGTTTCCTTGTCCCGGAAACTCGCGATCATAATCTCGGTAGTACCGTGACGCAATACTATTGTAGCACATGAGTATCAGGAATGAACATGGCAGTCCTTGGAGCGTACCGTCTAGGCAGCCATCCCTAAGCCGTCCTCTTCTTCGCATAAAACCTTCTCACCTTCGCCCGATTGCCGCAGGACTTCATGCTGCACCAGCGGCGGTGGTGGTTTTTGCTGGTGTCGAGAAAAAACCACTGGCAGGTAGGCGACGAACAGGCGCGCACCATCGGCAGTTGATCAGACGCCAGCAGGTGCGCAGCCGCGCGCGCGATCGGCCACAGCAGGCCGATCGGCGAAGTCAGATGATCAAAGCGCCATTCAAAGCGTCCCTTGCCAGGCAGGACTTCGACCAGTCGCGCCTGCGCGCCCGCATCCTGAATGTACGCGTTCAAAATACCTAACGAGTTTCGAGGCACGCTGCGCTTCTGCATGATCGCGGAAAATACTGCGTGCATGGCTTCCCGCATCTCGATGGCCCGCCGCAGCGCTTCCTGCATATCGCTGGATGCGGGGTGTCTGCGTTCAAACATATAGTTGGCGTCGCTCGCGTCGAGCAATCCGGTGTCTTCGCCGAAGCGAACCAGGTCTGTGTAGTCCGCAAGCAAGTCTTTGGGCTGCGCGCTGGGACGATTGTCGAGCGTGTTGATGAAATCGAGGCAGACGTTTCCCGCAATCAGATCGAAAGCGGGCGGGCGTCGTCTCCCAGGTTTGATCTCGGTCATTGCGAATCTCAGCTGTCTTTCTCGTCTATCGTTCTCGTCTGTCCTTCTCATTTATCATATAACCATCAAAATAGTCTTGACAAGTTATATCAATAGACCCTACTATCAAAATAACCTATCAAAGACAGTTTGTAGGTTATGCGCAGCCGGAGCTCAATTCCCACGTTTCTCGATCAATCGGCACAGACTATGGCCATGATCCGCGGCGGCAGAGCACATGAAAAGACGATTAAGATTGGAACCAGACCTGTGATAATTCCTGAACCACGCCGACCCGCGAACGCGCATGACCGCAGCTACGCCATCAAATTGGCGTTGGCTTTTGTCACGACCTATGTCGTGTGGGGCTCGACCTATCTGGCCATTCGCTATGCGGTCGAGACCATTCCGCCGATCGTCGCGGTGGCGATTCGCCACACCATTGCAGGCAGCATACTGCTGGTGTGGGCGCTGGCCAGGGGCTATCGTCCGAAGCGCGAGCATTGGCTCGCCGGCTTTATCGTCGGCCTGCTGTATTTCACGATCGGCCATGGGCTGCTGCACTGGGCAGAGAAATCCATCTCGTCCGGGCCGGCTGCGTTGCTGATCGCGACCGAGCCTATGTTCATCATGCTCGCGGGCTGGGCCATGGGCCAGCAGAAGCCACATTGGCTGAGCGGTGTAGGGTTTGTCACCGGGTTCGCCGGAGTTGCAATTCTCATTGGTCCGGACCTGACCACGCGCGGTTCCGCGGCGATCGGTCTCATCGCGGCGGTGGTGAGTTCACTGGCATGGTCGGTGGGTGTGATCATCTCGGCGAAAGTAAAGTTGCCTCATGACGCGGTGGCGCGCACCGCGATGCCCTTGATCTGCGGAGCCGTGATGCTGTGGGTCGCCGCGATTGTCTCCGGCGAATGGCGCGGCTTTCATGCCAGCGAGGCTTCTCCTCGATCATGGCTGGGGCTGGCATTTCTGATCGTGTTCGGATCGGTGATCGCGTTTACGGCGTATACGTGGCTGTTGCAGCAATGCTCGCCGGCACTGGTCGCTACGCATACGTATGCGAATCCGATTGTGGCGGTGTTGTTGGGATGGCTGCTGGCGGGTGAAGTGCTGAGCGCTCGGTTGGGGCTGGCCGCGGTTGTGATCCTGGGGGCGATCGTGCTGATCCGGCGTGGAGAGCGCATGGCGACTCAAAGAGCGCTGAAACCAGACTGCTTCCAGTCTGAATTTGCGGCGGACTGAGACTGTTCCGAGCCTACTCCCATGTCTCGCAAAACCGGGCGAGACATGGGGCACCCCGGGCTTCCGCCCGCCCGGACAGCCGAGGGCGGCTGTCCGCACGTGAGCGTCGGCGAAGTGAATGTGTTAGAGCCGATCCAGTAGCTTCGAGGAGCGTGACATGGCAATTCCGTATTACCACGTTGATGCATTCACGGATGAACTCTTTGCAGGAAATCCGGCGGGGGTCTGCATTCTTTCCACGCCGCTTGCGGAAAGCGTCATGCAGAAAATCGCGGCGGAGAATCGGCACAGTGAAACGGCTTTTGTTGTTGCGCGCGCGGATGGGGATTTTGACTTGCGCTGGTTTACACCCGTAGTCGAGGACGACCTATGCGGACATGCGACGCTTGCGTCCGCCTACGTGCTCGCACTGCGGAAACACAACGCGTGGCCGGTCCGCTTCCACACGCGTAGTGGCCTGGTGACCGTAGCGCAGGGCACCGCAGCTGATGGCAAAGACAGTTTCGAACTGGACTTTCCCGCCATGCTACCCCAACCATGTGAGCCGCCATTTGGCCTTTTACCAGCCCTGGGTTTGAAAGAGGCGCTGGTGATGAAATCGCGTGATTATCTCGTAGTGGTGGACCAGGCTGAGCAAGTGCGGGCGCTTTCGCCTGATATTGCCGCTCTCTCCAAACTGGACGCCGGAAACGGAACGATTGTCACCGCTCCCGGCGAGGGTGACGTGGATTACGTGTGCAGAATGTTTCTACCGTCGGCGGGGATTGATGAAGACCCGGCAACCGGCTCAATCCACTGCACGCTGGCTCCGTATTGGGCGGGGCGTCTGGGCAAGGACACGTTTCGCGCGCAACAACTCAGTGCTCGCGGCGGATCCGCGCAGAGCACGATCGCAGGCGATCGCGTGAAGATTGCCGGCAGGGCACGGCTATACCTTCACGGCACGCTCGAACTCTAAGGCGACTCTGATTAAGTCCAAAGCGAAAAAAGCAGGTTTCTCGACTTCGCAAGATTGCCCGTAAAAACGGGCAATCTTACTGCGCTCGAAATGACAGACTGACTTAATCAGAGTGTCTCTAAAAGCGACTGCCACCAAATCACTTCTCACTAAGGGACGGGTTACTGCTGCTTGCGTTTCAGGCGCTCCAGAAACATCTGCTGCTCGACCGGCTTGCCTGACGTCACCATGACGTGGCGAACGGTGTGACCGCTGACGTAGTGGCAGACTTCTTCGGCCAGGTTCTTGGCGTGGTCGCCGGCGCGTTCGAGGCATTGCGTCATGAAAATAATTTGCAGGCTGGACTGGCGCGGCAGGCCTTCGGGATTCTCGATGTGACGTAGAAAGATCAGGTTGCGCAGGCGATCCATTTCGGCGTCGGTGCGGATGACTTCGACGGCGCGGGGAAGATCGCGTCCTGAAAATGATTCCCCGGCATCGGTCAGCATTTTTTCCAGAAGCGTGGCCATGCGGGTGAGTTCGCGGGCGTCGTCCGGCTCGATGCGGCCCAGGCAGGCCAGCGCGCTGTTGGCGAAGCTGAGCAGCAGATCGCCGATGCGTTCCAGGTTGATCATGAACTTCATGCAGGCGAGCAGCTCGCGGGCCTCGGTGGCCTCAGCCCCGGCGATGGCGACCGTGACGCCGCTGTCAATTTCCATGTCGAGCACATCGAGCTCGGCTTCGCGGGCGCGAAGAGAATTCAACGTTGCGGCGGAACCGGTGGCGATGCCCTCAGCGGCGGTCGCGGCGGCGTCCTTGGCGACCCGGCAAGCTTCGACGGTGCGGCGAGCCAGATACTCGCGGGCGGATTCAGACATCGGAGTGGCGGGCGCTAGACTCATGGATGCCTCTTCGAAAGCGGGCACAGAGCATGCGCTTCCAGTTTAGCCCCACCTGGTGGCCTCGGCGTTAATAATCTGTGAATTTCTACAGAAGCTCTGAATCCCTTCCATCCGCAGGAACAGCAGGTTTCTCGACTTCGCAAAATTGCCCGTGAACGGGCAATTTTACTGCGCTCGAAATGACAGAGGTTCTGTATCGGCGTCTCTACAGCACGCGCTCGTGGGAGTAGCCGGCTGTGGCCAGGACCCCGAGCAGTTCGGCGATATGGTCGGGACCGCGGGTTTCGAGTGTAATGTCAATCGCGGTCTGGCCCAGACGGACGCCGTGGTGGGTGCGGTCGTAAGAAGTCTCCACAATGTTTGCGCGGGAATCTGCGAGAAGTCCCGTCAACCGGTGCAGTGCGCCGGGATAATCGGGCAAGTGGATGCGCAGACGCAGCAATCGTCCATCTTTCACCAGGCCGCGCTCGATGATGCGGGACAGCAGCGTGACGTCAATATTCCCGCCGCATACCAGCACGACGACGTTCTTGCCTTCGAGCGGGAGTTTGCGATTGATCACAGCCGCCGTGGCTGCCGCGCCTGCGCCCTCGGCGAGCGTCTTCTCGCGCTCCAGCAGCAGCAGGATGGCGTTGGCAACTTCCTCGTCGCTTACCGTGACGATGTCGTCTACATACTGCTTCACCAGTGGGACGGTGCGTTCGCCGGAGCGGCGGACGGCGATGCCGTCGGCGATGGTGGTGGCAGCGGGGATGGTGACCGGCCCTCCGTGCGCCAGGGCGGCCTGCATCGAGGGCAGGGCCGCAGGTTGCACGCCAAACACTTTCACTTCCGGGCGCGAGCTCTTGATGGCGCAAGCGATGCCGCCGATGAGTCCACCGCCGCCGATCGGCACAACAACTGCGTCCAGCGTGGGTTGCTGCTCGAGGATTTCCAGGCCGATCGTGCCCTGGCCGGCGATGACCACGTCGTCGTCGAAGGCATGAACAAACGTCAGACGGTCGCGGCGCGAGCGCTGTGTGGCTTCATCAAACGCCTCATCGTAGTTAGTGCCGTGCAAGACGACTTCCGCGCCGTAGGCGCGCGTGGCTGAGACCTTGGTGAGCGGAGTGGTGAGCGGCATGTAGATGACCGCCCGAATGCCGAGCCGGCCGGCGTGGCAGGCGAGGCCTTGCGCATGGTTGCCCGCTGAAGCGGCGATCACGCCCTGAGCGCGTTCGGCAGCGGTGAGCGACAGCAATTTGTGCAGAGCGCCGCGCTCTTTGAATGCTCCGGTGCGCTGCAGGTTGTCGAACTTGAAGAAAACGCGCGCGCCGCTGATTTGCGAAAACGATTCGGAGAAGCGACACGGAGAGAGATAAAGAGCGTCGCCGATCAAGCCGCGGGCAGCCTTGATGTCGGAGAGGGTCACCATGACGAAGTGTAGCAAAGGGATGGTGGCGGCGCGTATTTGCACGAGTTGGGGGTGGTGCGACTGCGATAAAGCAGGTCCCTCCACTGCGCTTCCCTTCGACTTCGCTCAGGGTGCGCTCCGGTCGGGATGACAGAGGTATTTTGCGGTCGAAGCTTTTAACTGCTAAAGCTTTTAACTGCCAAAGCTTTTAACCGCGAAGGACGCGAAGAAAATCCGCGAAGGCGCGAAGAAAGGCGTCGCGAAGAAATGTTGCGAAGTCCGCGAAGAACGGCGCGAGTCAGTCGCTCAACTCATCCGATGGCGAGACCGGCAGGGTGAACAGGAACGTAGAGCCGTGGCCGAGGTCGCTCTCGGCGCGGATGGCGCCGCGGTGGGCGAGCACGATATGTTTGGCGATGGCGAGTCCGAGTCCGGTGCCGCCGGATTCGCGAGAGCGGGCCTTGTCCACGCGGTAGAAGCGTTCAAACAGGCGGGGCAAGTGCTCGGAGGGGATGCCCGCGCCAAAATCGCGCACGTAAAATTCAATCTGGCCGGAAAGCGGGCGCGCTCCCAACACCACGCGGCTGCCGGAGCGTCCGTACTTCAGGGCGTTGTCCACCAAATTGGAGAACACCTGATGCATGGCTTCGGGGTCGGCCAGCACGGAAGAAAAAGATTCCGCCGCGGGGGTCTCCATTCCCGCCGTTGCCGGTGGAGCGGGATTTTCAATGGCCAGATCAATTCCCTGACCGCGCGCGATTTCCCGGAAACTCTCTTCGGCATCATTGAGCAGATCGATGGGGGCGGTAGGTTTCATTTCAAATCGCGTTTCGCCGCTTTCGACGCGGGCCAGCGTCAGCAAATCTTCGGTTAGGCGGGACATCCGCGAAGCGTTTTTGCGAATAATTTCCAGGAACTCGCGCGTGCCGCCTTCTACTCCCTGTGAATCGAGCAGGGTCTCGGAGTATCCCTGAATGGAAGTCAGCGGCGTGCGCAGCTCGTGAGAAACGTTGGCGATGAAATCGCGGCGGGTCTTTTCGACGCGCTCGGTCTCGGTGAGATCGCGAAGGACGGCGACCGCGCCTCCGTCGGGCAGGGGCGCGGCGGTGACTTCGTAGGCGCGTCCGGGAACAATCGAGGTGGCGCGCGCGGTGTGGACCTCGCGCGACTGTGCCGCATGGCTCACTACGGCCAGAAAATCGGGATCGCGAATGGTCTCGACGACGGGAGCATCGAGGCGGGTGCGGGATGGGGTCAGCCGGTCCATGGTCTGATTGGCCCAGCGCACTTGCAGGTCGGGCCCGACCGCGATCACGGCGTCGCGCATGCTGTTGAGCAGAGTTTCGAGTTGACGCTGACTGGACTGGAGCGCCTGAAAGCTTTGTTCCACTTTTCCTCCGGTCTGATCGAGGACAGTGGCGAGGCGTCCGATTTCATCGCCGGAGGATTCGGCGATACGCGCCTTGAGATCGCCGGCGGCGATGCGATCGGCGACGGAAACAATGCGTTGCAGGCGGCCACCGATGGAACTGGCGCCGATGGCGGCAATCAGAAGCGCAACCATGGAAGCGAGAAACGTGCTCCAGGCCAGTTTGCGGTGGACGCGCGTGGAAACTGCCTCAACGTCGGAGAGCGGGTAGGCGAGACAGACGGCGCCGCCGCTGACGGGGCGGGCCACGTAAAGAAAAGGAATGCCGAGCGACTCGCTGCGCCGCTCGGCGATGCCGGTCTGTCCGCTGAGGGCGGCCGCAAACTCGGCGCGGCTGGCCTGGTTCTCCATGGTGGCGGGGGCGGCCTCGGAATCGGCCAACACTTTTCCAGTGGCGGAGATGATGGTGGCGCGGGCGCCGGCGGCCTGGCCTTCCTGGGAAGCGAGATCGGCGAGCGAATGGGTCCCGCGGTCGGATTCCACGCGGTGCGCGAACAGTGTTGCTTTTTGGGTGAGGTCGCGCTCAATCTCGGCGCGGAGGGATTCTTCCCAGGCCTTGCTGATGGTGACGTCGTAGATGATGGCGGAGGCGGCGATGACGGCGAGGAACAATCCAATCAGCTTGAAGAAAGCGCTCGTCCTCACTTAGGGACCTCAAACCGGTAGCCTGCGCCGCGGACCGTGCGGAGGTAGCGCGGATCTTCAGGATCGGCCTCAATTTTCTCACGAATGCGGCGCACATAGACGTCCACCGAGCGCGGAGTGACATAAGCGGTGTCGCGCCAGACGGAGTCGAGCAGGTGATCGCGGGTGAAGACGCGGCCGGCATGGCGGGCGAAGAAGTCGAGCAGGCGGAATTCGGTGGCGGTGGTGGCGACGGTTTTTCCGCGGACGGTGAGCGTCATGGCGGACGGATCAATTTCGATGTCGCCGACTTTAAGCGGGCTGGGCGGCAGTGGGCGCTCGAAGCGGCGCAGCACGGCTTTCACGCGCGCGACCAGTTCACGCGGGCTGAACGGTTTGGGAATGTAGTCGTCGGCGCCGAGCTCGAGCCCGAGCACGCGGTCGGCTTCGCCGCTTTTGGCGGTCAGAAAAATAACGGGCACGGCGGCCAGGGCCGGGTTCTGGCGGATATTACGGCAGAGTTCGAGGCCGTCGCGGCCGGGCACCATGATGTCGAGAACAAACAACGCCGGCCGTTGACGTTCCGCATCGCCGAGCACGCTGGTGCCGGAAGAGTAGACGCGTACGGCGAACCCTTCATTCTCCAGGTGGTGACGCACCAGACGCGCGATGTCGGCGTCATCTTCCACTACAAAAATCGCAGGTTTCACAGCTGTATTGTAGCCGCAGGGCCCGCGGACGCAGCCGGGGAGGGAGGATTTTCACCGGATTGTAACAATCACGCCCCGATGGTGAAGGCCAGCGAGAGCAGCGCTTTTTGTTCCATCTCGTGCGCCTTGGCGCTGCCGGTGGCGGGGCTGGCGTTGGCGTGGCGCTTGACCGAGAGCACGCTGCGATTGCCCGCAATGCGCCGCAGGCGCGGCAGCATGTTGAACAGAGCTCCCATGTTGGCGGGCTCTTCCTGCACCCAGATGATGTCGCGCGCGGACGTGTGTTTGGCGAATTCAGTTTCCAGTTCGACCTCCGGGAAAGGATAAAGCTGTTCGATGGCGATGATCGCGGTGTCTTCGTTGTGGCGGCGTTTCCGCTCCGCGCGAAGTTCATGAACGATTTTTCCAGAGCAGAGCAGAATGCGGTCGGTGTTGGACACGGTGGAATCGGGCAGCACGGGCTGGAAGTCGCGCGAGGTGAAATCGTCGAGCGGGGAAGAGGCGTCGGGGTGGCGCAACATGCTCTTGGGCGTGAAGACGATGAGCGGCTTGCGCCAGCGGCGCAGCGCCTGCCGGCGCAGCATGTGGAAGTATTGCGCGGCGGTGGAGGGCTGGCAGATCTGGATGTTGTGGCCGGCAGCCAGTTGCAGATAGCGCTCGACGCGGGCGCTGGAATGTTCCGGCCCCTGCCCTTCGTAGCCATGCGGCAGCAGCATCACCACGCCGGAGAGCAGGTTCCACTTGGCTTCTCCGGCGGAAATAAATTGATCAATGATGGCCTGCGCGACGTTGGCGAAGTCGCCGAACTGCGCTTCCCAAAGCACGAGGGCCTCGGGAAAGTCGCGGCTGTAGCCGTACTCAAAACCGAGCACGCCGGCTTCTGAAAGCGTGGAGTTGTGGACCTCGCAGCGGGCCTGGCCTTCGGCGATGTGTTCGAGGGGAATGTGAACGTCCTCGTTCTCGATGTCGAGAAGCGCGGCGTGGCGCTGATTGAAAGTGCCGCGCCGGCAATCCTGGCCGGAGAGCCGGACCGGTACGCCTTGTTTCACCAGGCTGGCAAAGGCCAGCGCCTCCGCCATGCCGTAATCCACGGCGCGCGTGCCCTGGGCCATTTCCGCGCGCTGCTCCAGCAGCTTCTTCACTTTGGGATGAATGTGAAAGCCGTCGGGATAGGCGGTGAGCCGCGCGCCGAGTTCGGCGATTTCCGGTCCAGGCAAACGCGTTTCGACTTCAAATTCCGGCTTGTGGCGTCCGCCGAAGAACTGGTCCCAATAGCCGGGCAGAGACCGCATGGTGGGCTTGTGCTCGAACGAGCGGGCGGCCTTCTGGGCGGTTTCCAGCTCCGCTTTGATGGAGTCCACGAGGACCTGCGCGCTGGATGCGGCGGTGCGCTCCGCATAAATTTCCCACAGCGGAGGATGCTCTTTTACTTTTTTGTAAAGCAATGGCTGCGTCACCGTGGGATCGTCCACCTCGCTGTGTCCGTGACGCCGGTAGCCGATCAGATCAATGACGACGTCGGATTTGAAATGGTAGCGGTAGTCGGTCGCCATGCGCGCCACGCGCAGCACCGCGTCCACGTCTTCGCCGTTCACATGAAAGATCGGAATGGACTGGCGGCGCGCGATGCAGGCCGCAAAGCGGGTGGAGTGTTCTTCGCTGGCATTGGTGGTAAAGCCCAGCAGATTATTGACGATGACATGCACGGTGCCGCCGACGGTATAGCCGCCGAGGTCGGCATAGTTCATGGTCTCGGCCAGAATGCCCTGGCCGGCGAAGGCGGCGTCGCCGTGTACGAGCAGCGGCAGGTATTGCTTGTAACCATCGGCCCCGGCGCGGTCCTGCTTGGCGCGGGTGCGTCCGACGGTGACCGGGTCCACGGCCTCCAGATGGCTGGGATTGGAGACCAAATGAATGTGCACATGGCCACCGCTGCGTGTGACGTAGGTGCCGGTTGCGCCCATGTGATATTTCACGTCGCCGCCGCCGAGGGTGCTGCGCGGGTCCACATCTTCAAACCCGGCGAAAATTTCGGCCGCCGGGCGCTGGGCCACATGGGCAATCACGTTCAGGCGCCCGCGGTGGCTCATGCCCATCACCAACTCGATTGCACCCTGGCGCGAGGCGGTGTCCAGCATTTCATCCACCAGCGGGATCAAAGCCGTGGTGCCCTCGAGAGAAAAGCGTTTGCTGCCAAGGTAACGCTGCTGTAGGACCTGTTCGAAAATGTCGGAGCGGACGAGCAGTTCGAGCGCCCGCTGCTGGTCCACGGCCGCAGGTTCGCCTTCCATGCGGTCATAGATCCACTGCACGCGCTCCGGGTCAGAGATGTGGTTGATCTCGATGCCGACCGAGTTCGCATAAATCGCGCGGGCCTGGTCCGCGTCGTTGCCCTCGAGTTGCAGCGCGGGATGCGGCCGCGGCTGCATGAAACCGAGCGGGTCGAGATTTGCTTCGAGGTAACCCCAGCGGCGAAAAGCCTCAAACACGCGGTCGCGCTCGGGCGCCGTTGCGGAATTCTTGTGATTGGTGGAGGCGGCGGGCGCGGCGGGTTGTGTCTTGGATGTGGCCATGGGGAACCCTCTAGCATAAAGCAAGCCGCGCTCTATGTGGGATGCCCTGAAGGGCATAGTGGGGGAAGGCCCGTTGGACGATATAATTCCCCCCATCGCATGCCTCCCCCCATTCAGCCCGATCCGGACGTTGGCGGGCCGTTTGTGGTTGCGCCCGCGGCCCAGCCGATGACGGTGTCAGCGCATTCAAGTGGGCCAGTGGGAACGGGAATGCATGCGCCCCCCACCCAGCGGGAATTATTCTTGATGTCGGTCCTGAGCGCGATGGTGGTGTGGGCCACTGTGTTTCTGCTGCACCGGTCGTTCGGAGTGATCCTCGACTATGGCGACAATGGAGTGTATCTGGAAGTGGCCAACGCCATACGGCGCTGGGATTTCCACGGTCTGGACATCCAGCATTTCATGGGCTATCCGTATTTCATCGCGGCGTTTTCGCTGCTGTTCCACCTGCCGCCGTTTTTTGCTCTGTGGTTGATCGCGGTGAGTTCGGCGCTGGTGTCGGTCGTGCTCGCCTCGCGTTTGTTGGGGCCGTGGACGGCCGGATATTTCGCGGTCACAAATTTTGTCTGGCTGCAGCTTGCGTTTCTTGGAGGTTCCGAGCCTCTGGCGTTGGCCCTGGGACTGGCCGCGCTGGTCTGCTTCCGGCGCAACCGCATTTTCTTCGCCGCCCTGCTGGGATCGCTGTCGTTTACGGTAAGACCGCTGATGTGTTTTGTGATCGTCGGAATCGGAGTGGTGTTACTGGTCCAGAAAAAATTTGGTCCTTTTTTTGTCGCGCTCGGAACCGGCGTCGCAGTAGGGAGTCTGTATGTCCTTCCGCTGGCCATTTATTTCGGCGATCCGCTGCTCACGGTTCACAGCTACACCACCCGCGACTACGGCGGCGGCGGTGTGGCGGGGCCGCACGGACAATTGTTTGGCTGGCCTTTCCACGGCATTGTGGCCGGAACGCTTGCCTATCCCGCGCCATGGAGCAACCTGCTGTTGAGCTTTTTCTGGATCGGCCTGGTCGTCGCCGGTGTGGGGATGATGTTTTCCAGATCGTTCCGCGAATACGCGAGGGCCCATCCCAACGAGGTAATTTTTTGCGGCCTCTATCTGTTGGCGACATTTTCCTACGACTATTTGATCTGGGCGCGCAGCAATTTCGTTCGTTTTTGCATCCCCGCCCTGCCCTTTGTTTTCTATGCGCTCTCTCGTTTCCTGCCCAAAGACCGCAGAATCCTTTGGGTCCTCGGCGTATTGAACGCAGTTGCCGCCGCGTTGTCGGCGATCGGTGTTAGAAATGTAGTCAGAATTCCCTAGCAGCCAGGCGGATTACCTCTCGATGGCCAACGACGGCGAAAAAAAGATGGCGGCGGAACGCAGCTTGGAATACGTCCACGACGGTCAGGTTGTCGGGCTGGGGACGGGTTCGACGGCGGCGTACTTCATCGTACGGCTGGGCGCAAGAGTGAAGCAGGGCATGAAGGTCCGCGGCATTCCGACCTCCGACCGGTCGCGGGATCTGGCGATGAGTCTGGGCATTCCGCTGACCAGCCTGGATGAAGTGCAGCAGATTGATGTGACCGTGGACGGCGCGGATGAGTTTGATCCGCAATTGCGGCTGATCAAAGGCGGAGGCGGCGCGTTGCTGCGCGAAAAAATTGTGGCGTCGGCGTCGCGGCAGGTGGTCATTGTGGCAGACTCTTCCAAGCGCGTCCCGGTGCTGGGTGGATTTCCAGTGCCGGTGGAGGTTGTGCCGTTTGCGCAAGCGCTGCTGGTAAAGCGAATCAGCGAACTGGGAGCGCGGGTGGTGCGCCGTCTAGACGCGGCGGGCGCGGTTTACATCACCGATACCGGCAACCAGATTCTTGACTGCCACTTTGGCCGGATTCCCGACGCCGACTCGCTTGCGCAACGATTGAGTGGAATGCCGGGGATTGTCGAGCACGGATTATTCATCGGTCTGGCCAGCGTGGTGTTGATGGCGACCGGAGGCGAGGTAGTCGAGATGCGGCGCTAGCTGCCGTGTTCGGAACGATCATCAGCATGGCCGCAAAAGCACAAATCCTGTGGAACCGCCCTTCGCGACGGCGCGATCCGCGCCGGGTGAGCGCCCTGCCGGTGGACATTACGGTGGTCCGCGCCAATGCGTCCGACCGTTTGCCGGGACGTTGTCTGAACGTGAGCGCTCACGGCATCGCCGCGGCGCTGGCCGGGGAGCTGCGTGCCGGGGAGGTGGTCGGCATTGAACTGACGCTGCCCAGCCTCAAGCAGCGCTGGCGCGCCGACGCGGTGGTGCGGCACGGCCGGCGGCTCGATCATGGCTTTGAGTTCTCGGGACTGCCCGACCCACAACAGAAAATGCTGGTGGAATGGTTGCGTGCGGGCGAAGCGGAGCAAGGGGCGACGGCACAGCTCGATGATTCGCAGCCAGGCTTGGAGGATGCGCTTCCAACCCGCGAGCCTTCGGGATGGCGTTGGCTGCGCCGTGCCTGCATGGTGTTGCTGTTGGCGGTCGCGTTCGGCGCGGGAGTAATGTGGCGCTGGGAATATGGATGGCGCCGCGTCGAGGCTGCGTTGCCCCGGTCGCCTGGGGCAAAGATCGTGCCCGACGTGCGCATTCCGGCCGAGGAAATGGCAAAGCGCCTGGTGTATCGCGCGGACCCGGACTATCCGGACGCGGCCCGAGCACAGAACCTTGCGGGTGTGATCGTGCTTGCCATCGTCGTAGGACGGGACGGATCAGTGGTGGAAGTGAGTCCCCAATACGGTCCGCAGGTTTTGACGCGGGCAGCGGCGGAAGCGGTACGCTGGTGGAAGTTCGATCCGGTTGAGATCAATGGCGAGAAGGTGGTGGTGGGGACGACGGTGGAAGTTGAATTCCGCGCGCCTGCGGAAACGACCCAGCCTTAGCCGCGCCGCCGGAGCGCGCGCAGCACGGCCAGTCCGCTCACTCCAAAACAAAGCACCGCCACCAGGGCCGACACCAGCATGAAGGTGCCGCCGAGATGCATCACGTCGGAAAAGATCGCCGCCAGCGCCGCTCCCAGCCCCAGCAGGTTCAACCACGGCGAATTGCCCGCCCCGGCCCCGTTCTGACGAAAACGTGTTTGCAGCAGCAGGGCCGCCATCCCGATTGCCGCCACTACCACCAGCGCCATCGGACTGCGGAACGCGCCCTCGCGCGTGTAGATCACCACCGCCGCCAGGGCCAGCAACAAAAATGCGGCGGCGAGGATCGTCCAACGCCGCGGACGGCTTCCGGATTGAGCGGATGGTAGAGGGGTCATAGGAAATGTCTCTGCTTGGGCCGCATCGCATTTATACCTTGCGCCAAATGGATTTTCAAATCCGGCGCAGCCTTCAAGAGCAACACCCACCACGGCGGCGCGGAGACACGGAGAGAAACGAGACATGGTCCTTCATTTTCCAGTCGGGCGATATCGGCAAGACAATGAAACCTGAAAAAGATTTTCTCCGTGTTTCCGTGCCTCCGTGGTGGGTGTTGATCCAATGCGCATGCAATCCCTTCCTCCGATGGCGGCGCCTGTAGTAGGCTTCGAGTGATTCCTGCTATGGCAGACGCTCCGCAGAGACAATCCACCGACACGGTAATGCTGACCGGCTTCTGGTATCGGGCCCTGCCTGCCGACCGCGTGCCGCGCAACCGCTTGCTGAAGGCGACGTTGCTGGAAATTCCGCTGGTCGTTGGCCGCGACCGCCAGGGCAAGGCGTTCGTGTTGCGCGATGCCTGTCCGCATCGCGGCATGCCGTTGAACGCCGGCCACTTTGACGGGGCGAACGTTGAGTGTCCGTATCATGGATGGAAATACGATGCGCATTCCGGGCAATGCCGCGAAATCCCTTCCCTGACCGGCGATCAGACGCTGCGCGTGGACCGCATCTATTGCGGCAGCTACGCCTGCGAGGAGCGCGACGGATTTATCTGGGCTTTTATCCCTGACCCCGGTCCGGCGGGCGCTGGCTTCACGCAGCGCGAGGAGCCGGTCGGCAGCGCTCCCGAAGTTGAAAAATTCAGCGGGAAATTTCACACCGCCTATCTCACCGCCGAAATGCCGGTCAGCATTGACCACGGTATCATCGGGCTGATGGACCCCGCGCACGGGCCGTTTGTGCATCAGGCGTGGTGGTGGCGCAGCCAGCACAGCATCCACGAGAAGACCAAACACTTCGAACCGGTCCCCGGCGGGTTCCGCATGAGCGCGCACACGCCCAGTTCAAACTCCGCGCCCTACAAGCTGTTGCGGCTTTACGCCGGCGCCGGTTCGATCACGACCACGATTGATTTTGTCTTGCCGAATATGAGGACGGAAACCATCCGCGCCGGCAAGTACTGGTTCTCGTCGCTTACCACGGTGACTCCGCTGGCCCGCACCCGTTGCCGCATTGATGTTGTGGCCTGCTGGAATGTTTTTCGCTGGGTGCCGTTTGCGCCGGAACTGTTGAAATTTGTTTTCGCGAAATTTGTCGAGCAGGACCGCCGCACCATGGAACTTCAGGCCGAGGGGCTCAAACACAATCCCCACCTCATGCTGATTGATGATGCCGACCGCCCCGCCAAATGGTACTTCGGATTGAAAGCTGCCTACCTGGAATCCAAACGCACCGGCGGTGAGATGAAGCATCCGATGGCGGGGCCGGTGACGCTGCGGTGGAGGAGCTAAGGACTTTTTCCGCCTCAGCGAAGGAACCGCTGAACTCGTGCCGACCCCGGAACAGCAGGTTTCTCGACTGCGCAAGATTGCCCGAAAAACGGGCAATCTTACTCCGCTCGAAATGACAAGGCGGATTAATTCAGAATTTCCTTAATCTTTCACCAGCCATTCCAGCGCTTCTTCGCGGGTGTGAAACGTGGGCAACTCGCGCTGCGAAAAACTCTTGATGTGTTCGTAGAACACCTTGGGCAGGCTTTCCACGCCCACCCAGGCGGACCGTTTCAGGTGTGGGCGGTCGAAGACGGCGCTCACTTTCAGCCGCTCGATGGCGTCGCGGTCAAACTGCGCGCCGGTGAAGTCAGCCAGCAGCAGCACCGAGCCGGGAGTCTCGCTGCCGGTGTAGGAAGGCACCAACAGCGCCAGCTTTTCGATCTCTGCTGGTTTACAGTGCGAAGCGTCCACCAGCAGAATTCGTTTGCCGGCATGCTCGATGAATCGTATGCGGTCTTTCATAAACATTTTCCTCGCGGCTGCGACCGTTCGCGAAACCAGCGGACTCCTCCCCGTGTATACACCCCGGTTTCGGGACGCGTCCAGTGGCGCGGTTTCGCTGCATCGTTCTGAAGGCTCGCGTCACCAGATGGTCCGCAGGTTCTTATAGAGCCGGAACGCCTCATCCGGAGTCACCACCGGAATTTCTTCGCGCAATGCCTGCGCGATAATCTGGCGGTCAAATGGATCGCGATGATGCATGGGAAGATCGAACAATTGAAAAGCGTGGTCGGTGGAATAGGGAAGCACCCGTAAGTCGAGATCGCGGATCGCCTGCCGCGTCGTCCCGGCGGAAAGTCTTAATTTCCCCAGCGACGCTTTGATGGCAATCTCCGCCAGCGAGACCGCGCTGAGTTCAAGAATATTTCCCGGATGTTGCAACGCCGCAGCCGCGCGCTTGCTGAGGCGGTCCGGCGATTCCACCGCATAGATCAGCACCGCAGTGTCGAGAAGCAGGCGCACGTCAATCCTGTCCGCCGAGGAAGGCTTCCACTTCCTTGTCGGTCATGGGCTTCCACCAATTCGGGTCGAGGATCTCGATCTTGCCCTTGAGTGTTCCCAGGATTCTCTTCTTACCGGCAGGCTGCCTGGTGCGCACGATGTCGGCCACCGGCGTACCGCGGCGGCAAATGGTCACCTGCTTGCCATCTTCGACGGCCTTGATCAATTTCGGCAGCTTGTTCTTGGCATCGGCCACGCTGACGCGCATGCTTTAAAGATAGCTATCTGAGATAGCTATGTCAAGGAAGCAGTCGTTCAGCGCCGGCATTCCGGCAGCAGTGCATACTCCGCATCCAGCCAATGCAGATAGGTTTCCATGGTGTGCCAGCACAGCAGGCTGTTGCGCGCGAAGTCCGACGAACGGAACTTATATTGGGTGTCCACATGATCGTACTCAAGCACGATAGGGATGTGGGGCGGGAGCCTGGGTACGACGTCGAGTGAGTTTACGATCCTCCACGAATTTACCGGCAGCTGATCGAAGCGTCGCGCGAATTCGAGGTTGCCGACCCGCGGTGATGCGAACGTACACAGGGTCTCGATTTCAAATGTTTGCCGCGCGGCATTTTCCATGACGAACAGAGTGGCCAGCGCCGCCCCCAGACTGTGGCCGGTGACCACGGTGGGCCGGGGCGGACGCACCGTCTGCTCGGTTGTTATGGTTGGTGCGCCTGACGGAGTCCGGCGGGCGGCTTCGCGCATCAATGCCAGTTGCTCGAGCTGCTCGCCGAACGAGCCTTCGAAAGGTTTGGGCGCGGCCTCGGCGGTGAGCAGTCGTTCGCCGGGCAGCGGACACGGCACCACGATCAGCGTGTCGTAAATTTTGTCGAACCCATAGGCGACGCGTCCGGCGCCGGGAACCTGGCGGAAGGGGACTGGCAGCGCCGCGGCATCGTCAAACCATTCAATTGCGCCCTCGGTACCGCGAATGGCGATGACGCGCGCGTCCGGGTTGGTTTTGCTGTGGGCAACGATGCCGTAGAACTTCACCTCGGTCACGTCGAAGAGGAAGTCGGTCATGTGGATCCATGCCCCGAGTTCGTAACCGTCGGGAATTTCGGCGGGCTGAGGCCTCAGTTCGTGCGGGTTGTGGCGGTACATCGCGTAGGCGGCCTGTACAAACTTGCCGTAGAACAGAGCTTGCTGTTTATCGAGTTGCAGGCCCATGGGATGCCTCCTCGAAGCGACTTGTTGCCGCGGCCGGTCACGCGGATTTACGACAGGGCCCAAAAACAGGAAGGAGTACTTTTCGTGATTGCTGATTAGTGATTGCTGAATAGTGATTGCTGATTGTCGAGTCTGCCGGCGGCCAACTTGCAGGTACTTACCCCAGCAGCGTTTCGACCACGTTATAAACCTCGGCCAGCGCGGCGTCAAGCGCGGCCGCGTCTTTGCCTCCGGCTTCGGCGAGGTCGGGACGTCCGCCACCTTTACCGCCAACTTTTTGCGCGATAGGGCCGATGACCTTGCCGGCTTGCACGCGGCCGATGAGATCTTTGGTGACGCCGACGATCAGCGAAACGTTTCCCTCGCTTGCCGATCCCAGCACCACCACGCCCGAGCCCAGTTTGTCGCGCAGTTGGTCGGCCAGCAGGCGCAGTTGCGCGCGTTCCAGATTGTCCGCACGATGGGCAAGCACCTTCACGCCTTTCACTTCTTTGATCTTGTCGCCAAGGTTGGCCGCGCCCGATGAGGCGGACTTCATGCGCGCGTGGTCCAGTTCGCGCGTCAGGCGCTTGATCTCGGCGTCTTTCTTGTCCAGTTCGTTTTTTAAAGCGTCGGCGGGCGACGCTGGCGTCTCCTCGACCAAGGGTGCCCCATCTTTGCGCGGTTTTTGCGCAAAGGTGGGAGAGCTGAATGCTGACACGACTTTTTCCAATTCGTGATCGCGGCGGAAGTGCGCCAGCGATCCTTCACCGGTGACGGCTTCCACGCGCCGCACGCCCGACGACACGCTGCCTTCTTTCAGAATCTTGATCAGTCCGATCTCGCCGGTAGCCGCGGTGTGGGTGCCGCCGCAGAGTTCGGTCGAAAAATCGCCGATGCGGACCACGCGGACTTTGTCGCCATACTTCTCCCCGAACAACGCCATGGCGTGGTATTTGCTGATGGCCTCGTCAATCGGCACGTCGGTGAGGGTCTCGACTTTGATGTTGCGCAGGACTTCCTTGTTGATGATGTCTTCAATGTCCTGCAACTCTTCGTCCTCGACGGCGGCGAAGTGCGAGAAGTCGAAGCGCAGATGATTGGGCGCGACCAGCGACCCCGCCTGCTTGACGTGCTTGCCTAGAACTTCTCTTAGGCCCGCGTGAAGAAGGTGCGTGGCGGTGTGGTTGCGCATGGTCGCGTTGCGGATGTCGGCGTTGACCACGGCTGTTACCGAATCGTTGACCTCAAGATGTTGCCGGGCGCGAACCTTGTGAAAGCGCACACCTTGAATCGGCATTTGGCACCCTAAGACGTCAGCTAGGATCGTATTTCCCGCAGGGTCGTAGAGCCAGCCCAAGTCTCCGATCTGTCCGCCGGAATCGGCGTAAAAAGGGGTGTGATCGAGAACAACCTCGCCTTCTTCGCCCGAGTTCAGCTCACGAGCTGTAGGCGCGACTGGCTTGAAGACCCCCAATACTAGACAGTTTTGCGATCGGGTCTGTCCGTAACCCTCGAAATCGGATTTCGGAAGCTGCTGATATGCGGGATTAGCTGTCAGCTTGGCCGCGCCTTTCCAGGAAGCGCGGGCAAGTTCGCGCTGACGAAACATCGCTTTCGCGAAGCCGTCGTGCTCAAGGAGTAGTCCTCTGTCACGAACAGCATCCTCAATGAAATCAAACGGAAGTCCGTACGTGTCGTATAACTTAAACGCTTTGTCGCCCGGATAATGCGGAGCGGCCTTTAGTTTCTGAATCATTTCTTCAGCGGCACGCGGCCCTAGCGTTTGGCCAAATACCTCATCAGCCTGCCGTTGGAGTAGTTGGGGATCAGTTGCTAACTTCTGTTCTGCGATCAACGGCTCCAGATCTTCTTCGAGCTTCCTAAGGCCTATTTCCATCGTGTGGGCAAATCTAACCTCCTCCGCCATCACAGCTTTCGAGATTCGATCGGCGCCTTCCTTTAATTCCGGATACGCATCCTGCATCAAATCGCGCACAGCAAAAACCATCTCGTGCAGGAATGGTTTCGTCTGACCGAGCAATCGTCCATGAGTGATGGCGCGGCGAATGATTTTTCTTAGCACATAGCCGCGACCGTCGTTGGCGGGGAGCACTCCGTCGGAGATTAAGAACGTAGCGGCGCGGGAGTGGTCGGCGATGACCCGCAACGACGCTGCCGATTTGTGGCTGGGAGAGCCAGCCGGGCTTTGCCCGGCCGGACAGCCGGGGGCGGCTGTCCCCACATGGCCATTGCCGTTTTCCAGGTGCCCAGTCGTAGTCTCCACATGGCCATTGCCGTTTTCCAGGTGCCCATACGTAGTCTCCACATGGTCATTGCCGCTTTCCATGTGCCCTGTCGTAGTCTCCACATGGTCTGTGCCTTTTTCTGCTTGTGTGGGGACAGCCGCCCCCGGCTGTCCGGCGGAGCGAAGCTCCGCTGTTCTCGCGGTCGCCCCTAATGTCAGCTCCGCAGCACGCTTGATCAGCGGAGTAAACAAATCTGTTTCATAATTCGAAATCACGCCCTGCAAAACGGAAGCCACGCGCTCCAACCCCATGCCCGTATCAATCGAAGGCTTGGGCAGCGGATTCAACTTTCCGGAAGCATCGCGGTCAAACTGCATGAACACCAGATTCCAAATCTCGACGTACCGTCCGCACTCGCATGGAAACTTGCAATCCGTGTGGCCCTGATCGGACGCGGCCACGCCCATGTCGTAATGAATTTCGCTGCATGGGCCGCAGGGGCCGGTATCGCCCATCTGCCAGAAATTGTCTTTCAGGCCCATCTCAAAGATGCGGGGCTTCGGCACGCCCTGCGCGGCCCACAGGTCGTAGGCTTCGGCATCGCGCGGCACTCCGCCTTCGCCGTTGAAGATGGTCACATACAACTTTTCTTTATCAATCCCATACCAGTCTTTGGAAGTGATCAGCTCCCACGCATAGGCAATCGCGTCCTTTTTGAAGTAGTCGCCGAACGAAAAATTGCCCAGCATCTCGAAGAACGTGTGATGGCGATTGGTGAAGCCGACGTTTTCAAGATCGTTGTGCTTGCCGCCGGCGCGCACGCATTTCTGCGAAGTGGTGGCGCGCGCGTAGTCGCGTTTTTCCAGGCCAAGGAAGACGTCCTTGAACTGGTTCATCCCGGCGTTGGTGAACAGCAGCGTGGGGTCGTTCTGCGGAACAAGCGAGGACGAATGCACTTCCTTGTGCCCCTTCTGCACAAAGAAGTCCAGAAACTTGCGGCGAATTTGCGAGCCAGTCAGCATGATGGGATTCGATATGAAGACGAAACCAGTATTTTAGCACCGCAAAAACAACACCCACCACGGAGACACGGAGACACGGAGAAAAAAGCCTTGCTTGTTCTCTGCGTCTCCGTGTCTCCGTGGTGGGTGTTCGCCTGGCGGCGCTATTTCACCGCGTCTTCAGTTTTGTCGGCACCCTTCTTGATGGCGTGTCCGGTCTTCTTTGCACCCTTCTTGACGGCGTGTCCGGTTTTCTTGGCCGCATCTTCGGTGGCGTCGCCGGTCTTGTCGGCGGCTTTGTCGGTGGCAGCGGCGGTTTTCTTGGCGGCATGCTTTACGGCATGGCCGGTTTTCTTCGCGGCTGTTTTGGTGGCGTGGCCGGTGTCCTTGGCGGTTTTCTCGACATCCTCGCCAACGTTCTGGGCAAACGCCAAGCCCAGCGACAAGCACAGCGCAGCGATCATGATTTTCAAAGTGTTCATTCATCCTCCTAAGGGAATAAATAACCTGTGGTCAAACTATTGCACATTCTATCTCTAAGATGCGAGATTGCGGCGCAGGGATGACCGGGAACTGCCTACGGAGCACCGAGAACCGGTTTCTGCGCTATCGTTAACGGGCATGGCATTCTCCCGGCCCAAGCCCAAGTCGTATACCGAGGACGAGCTTTACGAGTATGCCGTGGGCTCGTTGTCGCGGCGGATGCGCACCGTGGCGGAACTGAAGCGGCTGATGCGGGCGCGGGTTGAGGACGCCAAATCGGAATATGGTGACACGCTGATCGAGCTGGTGATTCGCCGCCTCAAGGACCGCGGCTACTTGAACGACTCGCAATACGCGGCGTCCTATACCAGCCTGCGCCGCGACAATCAGAAATTTGGACGCATGCGCGTCATCACCGACTTGAAGACCAAGGGCGTGCATGCATCGGTGATCGAGAAAGCGATTGAGACTGCCTACGAGGGCGTTGCGGAAGAGACCCAGGCCCGCGAATACGTTCGCAAGAAGCGCATGAAAAAGCCGGGGAACCAGAAGGAAGCGGCCCGCGTTTTCCGTCAGTTGCAGCGTGCCGGGTTTGGCTCGCGCACCGCGATTGCCATTTTGAAGAAGTGGGAGATTGACGAGGAAATCCTGACCGCGCTGGAAAGTGAAGTGGAGTGAAGAAGATCGGACGGCGTGCACGTTGCAGATTTTCTTCGCGGCTTTTGCGGTGTCGCAAGTTTTCAATTGCGATACCCGCGAGAATCCAGAGTTTGTCCATCAAATCGTTTAGGGAGATTCTGATTAGAGTCAAAGAGCGAAAAGCAGGTTTCTCGACTTCGCAAGATTGCCCGTAACACGGGCAATCTTACTGCGCTCGAAATGACAAAATTATGACTAAATCAGAATTTCCTAGCAGCCCCGTTTTCGTAGCTTCAAAACTCGTTGTCTCAAAAAAAATTGGGCGCGTTCCTCACGCGCCCATCCAGGAGGTACTTCAAACCAAGTCGCAAATCTTGAACGATGCTGCTAGTTGCCGAATCCCGCAGCCTGCATGGATTGGCGGGAAATATCGGCGGTGGAGGCGATGCCCTGCATCCGCAGCTTGAAGTCGTCGGCGTTGGAGGCGTTCTCCAGCGCGGTCTCATAGTTGATCAGCTTGGCCTGGAACAGGTCCCACAGCGACTGATCGAAGGTTTGCATGCCGTACTGCGAAGTGCCGGCGGCGATTGCGTCACGAATGGAGCGCGTTTTTTCCGGCACCAAAATGCACTCGCGAATGAACGCGGTGTTGATCATGACTTCGACCGCGGGTACGCGGCCTTCCGCATCGCAGCGCCGCACCAGCCGCTGACTGACAATGGCGCGCAGCACCGCCGCCAGCTGCAGCCGGATCTGCTTCTGCTCAGACGGCGGAAACACCGAGATGATGCGGTTGACGGTTTCCACGGCGTCCAGCGTATGCAGCGTCGAGAACACCATGTGGCCGGTCTCGGCGGCGTGCAGCGCCGTGCTGATGGTTTCAATGTCTCGCATTTCGCCGACCAGGATCACGTCCGGGTCCTGACGCAGGGAAGCGCGCAGCGCCACGCCAAACGACGGCGTGTCCACCTGGATCTCGCGCTGGTTGACGTACCCCTTTTTGTCGCGATGCAGAAATTCGATGGGATCTTCGATCGTGATGATGTGCTCGGCGCGGGTGGAGTTGACGCGGTCCACCATCGCGGCCAGCGTGGTGGATTTGCCGGAGCCGGTCACGCCGGTCACCAGCACCAGGCCGCGCGGCATTTCGCAAATCTGCTCCACGACTTTGGGCAGGAACAGCTCGTCCAGGGCGCGAATCTTGGTGGGAATGACGCGCAGCACCAGCCCGACGTTGCCGCGTTGCTGGAAAATATTCACGCGGAAGCGGCCCAGGCCGGCCACGCCATAGGCCATGTCGAGTTCTGAACTCTCTTTGAACTTTTGTTTCTGCTTGGCCGACATCATGCTGAAGGCCATGTTCAGCATGTCCTCGGCGGTCACGCGGGGTTGCTCGGTCATGGGCGCCAGTTCGCCGTCAATGCGCAGGTGAGGATAGTTGCCGACTTTGAGGTGTAAGTCCGAGGCCTTGCGCTCGGTGGCAATCCGCAGCAGATCGTCAATATTCATCGCTTGGGTTTCCTGAGGCTCAAGGTAATGATCGCGCGGATCGTCACCTTCCCCAAGATGACCTAGGTAATGTGTGAAAAGCGGCGGCGGGACAGGGGCTTCGGTGCAGACCCAACCAACTCGCACAATGAGTAAATGCGGGGCATCGATACTGCCAATCGAAGCCTCGTGGGTACAGCATACGCATGGTTGATGGACGTGGCGCGATCAATGAGTGAAATCGCCGGTTCACAAAAGTTGCGCGCGGTTGGCAAAGTTAGTCTCATGGCCGACACCACAAATCCTGACGGCTTTGAGGGGATTGTAGAGTGGGCATACACCACCTTGCCCCAGAAGATCAGGGACTTGCCGGACTTCCCAGGTATTCAAGTCGTGGAAGAGCCTCCTGCGGACGTACTTGAGGACCTATCGAACAGAAAGAAATGGCGCCGTGGAAGTGAGTTGTTGGGTTTGTACAGCGGCACATTCAGAACGAAACAGTCGTCCACCCACATGAAGTTTGCGCCCGACTTGATATTTGTGTTTCGAGGCCCCATCCTGCGGTGTTCAAAAGGAGACTTGCGGGCTGAAGTGAAACGGGTGGTCTGGCATGAAGTTGCACACTGGCTCGGCTACGAAACGGAAGAGCAGGTGAAGGCCCTGGGATTATGAAGCCCCACCAATGGCGCACCCCCAGCGTTGGAGGCGCCTGCGAGATCAAAAAGCCATCCCACCGTCCGCTCGGAGTGCGGCGCAATTTCCGGAATGGACTACTCACTTTAAGGTAGCCCTACCGCAATTTTATGCACCTTGACAATGATCCCGCTCGGGCGCACTGTCTCTGGCACGTTGCGGGGAGCCGCTTCGCGGCCCATCTGTCCGATTCGGCTCTGGAAGCCCGAAGCGGATCGAGACGAGCTCACCAAGAGCGCACCACACTCCCGGAAGGGAGAGAGGAGAACTCAAATGAGGAAAAGGTCAAAGTTGTTTGTATTTTGTCTATTGATAGCCATTGGGGCGGCAACCCAGTATGCTCAGGCCGCAAACCTTTATGTGAATTGCGACAAGCACGAGTCGATTCGTAGGGCCCTGCACCTGCTTGCGGCTACCAAACCGCAAGGGCCGAACACGATAACCATTTCGGGGGCCTGCAGATCAAACTTCGTGGTGCAAAGCATGGACCGGCTGACATTGATTGCCAAGAATGGCGCCTCACTCACGGATCGCTCCGGGGGAACCTTGCCGGTCGTGGATATTGAGGACTCGCAAAAGGTAACCCTGCAGGGATTCACTATCAACGGCGGGGACCGGGGAGTCGTTTGCAACACTGCAAGTCTCTGCTACCTGACGGGCAACAGCATTCAGGGTCCTGGACATTTTGGTGTAAATGTACTTGGAGGTTCCCGCGCCTTTCTTGAAAGCAATGTAATCCAGAACTGGGTCCGAGGTGCATTCATCACCGGTGCGCAAGTGTTCAGCAGCAATGACGTCTTCCAAGGGAACGGGGGGTCTGGGATAGCAGCGCTCTGGGGGTCTTACTTCGAATCACTCAATTCCACCTTCGACAACAACGGAGATGGTATTGAGGCTGCCGGCGTCATGCTCCTGAATGGCGGCACCGTTAGTGGCAACAGCGGCATTGGCGTAAGAATGCTCGGCGGCAATGTGGTCTTTCAAGGTCCGACAATCACTGGCAACGGTGGGGTCGGCGTCCACCTGGAAGACGGCGCTTTCGCGGGTTTCCTCGCGGCCAACATAACGGGCAACCTGGGCGGTCTGGACATCGAGTGCACCCCGCAATTTCCGATCACTCGCTTTGTCGCACGTACCGGCGGCATTACCAACTGCGTTGAGCCACCCAGCAGTTCCAAGCCAAAAGCTGTGGAATAAAATTGCCGGGTCTGCCGCGACACGAGCCGCCTGATTTCGGGCGGCTTTTTCCATTGTGCCGACGGTCGCCACCCTATTGGAAGTTTTCAGCGGCTTTCCACTTTTGCTCCCTCTGCCATTTCCGTGCCAGATCCTCCAACTGCGCCAGCATTGCTTGCCCCAATAAATCAGGAGCACGCCGGAGCGTGCTCCTGGTGCACAAGGCGGAGCATTATTTTCCAGGCGCATAGCTGAGGTCCGCGCGATACGCGGCTGCTTCCGTGAACTGGTGGGCCGTGCAGTCGCGAATGGTCTTCTGGATCTGATCGGCGGTTTCCTTCCCATAGGTCTCATTGAGAACATCAGCCACCGTTTTTGGCAATGGCGCGAAATCGGCCCAATTCTTTCGGGAGCTAAGCAGAACAAACGTGGGCCCTTGACCTCCGTTGACCAACTGCATCCAGCCACCGGTCTTGGGCCAGTCCGCTTGCTTGCCCAATGCATCATTCATCTTCTTGATCGCAGCAATGAAGTCAGCACCTGCTCCGGGGTGAAGAACGAAGACCGACACGGAGGTGATGGGGGCGGGAGGCTGGTTCGGCGGGGCGAGGCTCATGTCCGAACGATAAACATAAAAACCATTGTGGCCGCTCTGGACATAAGGGCTCAGATTTGTGGCTCCATCGGCGGTATCGGCCTTGCTCATGCGTGCCTCCCATTCGTCGAAGTCTTTCCAAGCGTGTCCGCACGACGAAGTAACGTACACCCCGGCGTTCTCGCCGGTCTCAATCGCAAAGGTGTTCCATGTCCATGTGTCTTTCTGATCGCGATGGAACTGCATATGTTTTTTTCGCCCGGCTTCATACTGTTGACCCATGCCGGGCTTTGGCGTGGAGAAGTAAATGCGGCACACATTGTTGGCGTTCTGCGCATTGAGTTCTTGCGTGGTCGGTCCTGCACTGGGCGCGGTTTGGGCCAGAGAGGAAGCTACGTAAAGACAGCTCACAACCAAACCCACGATGGGGATTCGCATGGCATTGCTCCTGGAGCGAGATTTTCTATCGGGGCAACTCTATGCGCGGCTGTCCGCGATGTCAAAGGCACGAGCAAGCCGGAAATAGCTGTTGTTTGGAGACGATGTCACTCATTGACCGCGCTCGATGTCCCGCGCAAAAGGCCCTTCTACGTGTGAGCGTCGGTCCGCGATGAATGCGCGGAAATCCCGGCCGTAACCTTCGTCCCCTCGCCCTGCCACTTGCGTGCCAGACCCTCCAGTTGCGCCAGCACTTTCTCAATGTCCTTCATGCGCTCGGTGATGCCGTAGGTGACGGCGGGAGGGATCGTCGGCTCATAGTGGCGAAACACGAAACGCTTTTCCTCGAGCGTGCGCAGTCGCTCGGTCAACACCCGGGCAGAGATGCCTTCCACCTGCTTCTTCAGCACGCCGAAACGGGTGGGGCCGTTGTGGCTGAGGGCCCAGAGGATATGCAGCGTCCAGGGACGGGTCAGCAGCTCAAGCATGCCGCCGATTGAGCAGGGAGAAGGAGACTTGGGAGCGCGTGGCATGGCTACCTTTCGTATACTAACTTACTATAAAGTGCCTGCTATGGAAAGAGCTAACAGTTATTTATTGTAACCATTGAGGCGGCATCACATCCAAGTCTTCTGAGCCGGTCGCACCGCTCACCAAACCTTACTCAGGAGAAATCTCTATGGCCAGTACTGCGCAACCCACTGCCGCGTCCAGTTCGTCGCATTCCGTTTCCGCCCCGGTGGTATTGCTGGGACGCTTTCTGTTTGTGCTCATCTTTGTGATGGCCGGCCCCAATCATTTTTCCAGCCAGACCATTGGCTACGCCGCGTCGCAGGGCTTGCCCCTGGCTTCGCTCGCCGTGCCCTTTTCAGGCGCGCTGGCGCTGGCCGGAGGCTTGTCCATTCTGCTCGGCTATCGCGCCAGGATTGGCGCGTGGCTGATTGCCTTGTTTCTGGTGGGAGTGACTCCCATGATGCACAAGTTCTGGGGACTCGCTGACCCGCAGGCCGGCCAGATGCAGATGATCATGTTCATGAAAAATGTTTCCATGCTGGGCGGGGCGCTGCTGGTCACGCAATTTGGCTCCGGGCCATGGAGCCTGGACAAGCGCAAGCGCTGATCACAGCCGATGGTGTCCTAATTTGCCTTTTTCCACCACAGAGACACCGAGTCACGGAGAAAACCTTGAACCGGTAAGAATCAGGACGGAAAAGCCTTGCCAAGCGGTTGGGATTCTCCGCGCTTCTGTGTCTCTGTGGTGAAAAACTAAATTAGGGCAGGACCTCACAGCCTGATAGAAATGAATCGAGGGAGCCAGTGAATACGACAACCGAACGCGAAGCCTTGCCGACATTGTTCATTCCGCACGGCGGCGGCCCGTGTTTCTTCATGGACTGGGACCCGCCCGACACGTGGACGAAGATGGCGGCGTGGCTGGGCCAATTGGCGGGATCGATCGGAGTAGCGCCGAAAGCGATCGTCGTGATTTCGGGGCATTGGGAGCCCGCGCCCGTCGGCGTGACGGCTTCGCCCCATCCGCCGCTTATCTACGACTACACCGGATTTCCGCCGCACACTTATCAATTGACCTATCCCGCGCCGGGCGCGCCCGACCTGGCGCGGCAAATTGTTTCCCTGCTGGACGAGGCCGGGATTTCCGCGCGTCTTGATCCGGTTCGCGGATTCGACCACGGCGTGTTCATTCCGTTCAAAGTGATCTATCCCCAAGCGGAGATTCCCGTGGTGCAGCTTTCGCTGCAGGCCGGGCTCGATCCGCGCACTCACATTCAGATGGGACAGGCGCTCGCGCCGCTGCGCAGGCAGGGAGTGCTGATCGTGGGCAGCGGCATGAGCTACCACAATCTGCGCGGCTTCGGTGAGCGGTTCCGGGAGCCGTCGGAGGAATTCGACGGGTGGCTCACCGCCGCAGTGTGCGCTCCGGACGCGCACACGCGCAACCAGCAACTGGAACAATGGCTGACCGCGCCCGCGGCCCGCATCGCGCATCCCCGGGAAGAGCACTTGCTGCCGCTGATGGTCGCCTCCGGCGCGGCCGGAACGGACCTTGGCACCCGCGTCTATACCGAGATCGTCACCGGCGTACGCGTGTCGGCTTACCGGTTTGGATGAAGTGCCGGGAAAGAGCCGTTAGACCACGGCCGTTAGACCACGAAGGACACGAAGTTACACGGAAGTTACACGAAGGAAAGCTGAAGATCCTTCTTGATACCTCGTGTTCTTCGTGGCTGGCCGTTTTTTCTGTCAAAATTGACTTAGTCAACAGACTTAGTCTATTATCGAATGAATGGTAGTCAACATTCATGAAGCGAAGACCCATCTTTCCCGGCTGCTGCAACGGGTCGCGGCGGGCGAGGAAGTGACCATCGCGCGCTCGGGAACGCCGGTTGCGCGACTGGTTGCGGTCGAGCCGAAAATAAACGAAGTCCGCCCGATGGGATTTGATCGAGGCAAGGTCTGGGTTGCGGACGACTTCGATGCGCCCCTTCCCGACGAACTGCTGAAAGAATTTTATGGCGGCACGATTCCGGAAATTGAGAAGCCGCGCCCGCGGAAACGCAAATGAAGTACCTGCTCGACACCATGGTCTGGCTTTGGAGCGTAGGGCCGACGGACAAGATCGGGCGCGCCGGCCTGGAGATCCTTAGCCGAGGCGCCGAGGAGATTTACCTTTCTGCCGCGAGTTCCTGGGAAATCGCGATCAAGGCAAAATTAGGGAAATTTCAATTGCCCGAACGCCCAGGCCCTTACGTCCGGAGTCGGGTTGCGGTGCAAGGCATCCGCTCACTCTCTGTGACGCAGGACCATAGCTTGAGTGTCTACGACCTGCCCTTGCATCACAACGATCCATTTGATCGCCTGATCATTGCCCAGGCCCTGGCCGAGAAGATGGTGATTCTGACCTCGGACCAGGCCTTCAAGAAATATCCGGTGGAGTTGGTATGGTGCGGCAAGTAGAACGTCCGCACCGTAGGTTAACGAATGGTGAATGCAATAAAAAAGCCGCCCAATGGGCGGCTTTCGTATGCGGGAACAATGTTACGCGGCGGTCTCGTCGGCAGCCGGCATTTGCATGGGTTCATCGTAGCTGCCGCCGTAAATGGACGGCACTTTTGATCCCATCGGACGCAGGTAGGTCGCCAGCTCTCCGCGATGATGGATGCAGTGATTGTTCAAGAATCCCAGATAGAAAACCGCGGGCATGTTGAAGGCGCCCATGAAGTCCACCGGCGTGACCAGTTGTTCGCCAGACATGGCCTGCACGCGCGCGATACCGCGCTTCATGTTCTGGTCGTACCACGCGACCAGCGCGTCAATGTTCTTGGGTTTCTCCGCTTCGGGCCGGCCCTCCATGCTGAATTTCATGTCGGCGATGCCATCCAGAAACTGAACGTCGGTATTGGCCAGATGCCAGGCCAGTTCCCATGCGGTGCGGGCGTGGGGATCGGGTTTGTAGTTGGACTTGTCATCGGGGATGGCGGCCAGAACTTTCTTGGTGATTTCGAGTTCGCGCTGCACGCCGTCGAGCGTCACTTGCCGGAAACCGAGCGCAAATTCAGGGGTCAATCCTGCTTGAGCTGACATTAGGGTGTTACCTCCTTGGAAGGTGTTGTGTGGTGCTGATTCGAGGGAAAACTGAACGCGCAGAATGCGCCATTCGAGTGATCGCCAAGGATTATACTCCGCGGCTCCCGCGTTCGGCGCGGGCGGCAGGACTATTTGTTCGCTTCCGGAATCTTGGAGGAATGTCCGGCGACGATTTGCCAGCGCCGGTCGCGCCAGACAAATACATCCGTGAACCGGCTGTGGTGAACAAATGCATTTCCTGCCTTGTTCTTGCCGGCGATCGTCACGCGCGCAGTCACGACTGCTGTGTTGCCGTAGACATGCACCTCGGTTTCGTCCAGGTCATAGGTGCCGCCAAACTTGTGGCAGTCTTTTTCGCCGGCAAGGTCGTCCTTCTTCGTGGTCACCTCGCCATTCGCGTCGGTAAAGATAAATTCGTCGGCCTCGACCCGGGCAAAATACTTGTAGTCGCAATCGAAGTTCGCCTGTCCGATTTCGCGCTCCGTCTGGATCAGGGTCTTTTTGATTTCATCCACCGATCCCGGCTGCGCGCCCGCGGTCTGTGCCCCCACCGCCAGCGCCGAAAACGTCATGCCCGCGAGCAGGCCTAGCCGACAGAGACGACCACCGCTTCGAAGCATCTGAGTAATGGACTTTTCCATAAGCCATCCTGTCGAGTTATGAATTGTTTTCTCTGTCATGTTTTCCGTGCCGTGAAACGCCGAAAGGGACGCTCACGCGTCCCTTTCGGAAGAACAAAACACTCCAGCTACACGCTGACGGTCTGCTTGCTGCGCACCGGCACCGGCGTGAGCCAGTTGTGGCGGTCGGCCTTCTCTCCGCGCACGATGGCGTAGAACTCTTTCTGGATCGCCTGGGTGATTGGCCCCATCTTGCCCGACCCAACATTGATCCTGTCCACTGAGCGGATGGGCTGGACTTCCGCCGCGGTGCCGGTAAAGAACGCTTCGTCGGCCAGATAGAGCATTTCCCGCGGCACCACCTGCTCGGAAATGGCAATGCCCAGATCGCGCGCGATTTGCATTGCGGAATCCCGGGTGATGCCGGGCAGCACGGAATTTCCCAGCGGCGGCGTGATCAGTTTGTCGCGATGCACCAGAAACAGGTTCTCGCCCGAGCCTTCGCTGACGAAGCCGTTGGCGTCGAGCGCAATCCCTTCCACGTAGCCGTTGATGATGGCTTCCATCTTGATCAACTGCGAATTCATGTAGTTGGCGCCGGCCTTGGCCATCGCGGGCAAAGTGTTGGGCGCAAGGCGCGTCCACGAGGAGACGCAGACATCGCAGCCTTCGCTCGCTTCGCCCAGATACTTGCCCCAAGGATAATTGCAAACATAAACTTCGGTGGGCGAGTTGAACGGATTCACTCCAGCCTCGCCATAGCCGCGCAGAATCACCGGGCGCACGTAGCAGGGCCACGCGCCATTGTGTCCCACGGTATCGAGCATGCCTTTGAGGATCTCGTCGCGCGTGAACGGCACTTCGATGCGGTAGACCTTGGCCGAATCAAGCAGGCGCTGGATGTGCTCAGCGGCGCGGAAGATGGCCGGCCCGGCAGGCAGTTCATAGCAGCGAATGCCCTCGAACACGCTCGATCCATAGTGGACCACGTGTGACATCACGTGGATGGTGGCGTCATCCCAGTTGATCAGCTTGCCGTTGTGCCAGATTTTGTCGGTCTTCTGGATGGCCATGCGTGCTCCTTCAGGCGCGGAAATGCGTCTGAGAGACATTATAGCCGAGGAGATTTCAGGCCGAGAGCAGGTTTCTGGCGGGCCGCGAAGTCATCAGGACAGGGACTGGCGGGCACGGCACGGCCGGTGAATGGTCAGAACTCGAAGTAGCCCGCGGCGCGAGGTAGCGCTTCAGCATCGCCGGACGGAATCAATCCCTCCACGGATTGCATGTCTTGCCATGCGGCCTGGTTTAGTGCCGGGTCTGCGCCCACCAGGTCGCGGATCATCCTCCACGCGGCGACATTCAGAGCCCCCTCGGGAGCTGGTCCCATGGCCAGCGAAACTGAGCATTGCGGGCAGAAGCAAATGCGCTGGGCCTGGGACTTTTGCCGCGGCCGGATGCCCACGGTTTGCGCGAATAAATAGACCGCCACCGATTTGTGTCCGGGTTCGAGCTCGCGATTGCAGCGAAGACAGTAAAGATTTTCCAAAGGCGTCCCTTCCTGAACGTCCGGCGTGAACGAGCCCGCGGCTACAAGTCCAAATACTGTCGTCTGGAAGGCGGAGCGCGCAAGTGAGTAGAAAGATTCCGGCATGACCGCCCGCCGCGCGCGAGGCGCTGAACCAAGCTGAGTTCTAGTCAGGGCTTGCTTGCATCGCGCACTCTAGTCGAATGAGCAAAGCTTCTTCGCAGTCAGTCGCGGCGCGGGCACGCGCGAGCCGGGGCGACGAGCAGGTCGCGGCCATCTGTTACCGGGTCGGTGATGCCGGCGTCGAGTTTCTGCTGGTGCAGACCCGCGGTAGCCGGCGCTGGACGTTTCCCAAGGGCTGCATGGAATCCGGAATGACGCGCGCCCAGGCCGCTGCGCTCGAAGCCCTCGAAGAAGCGGGCGCGCATGGCCGCATGGAGGCGGTCCCTTTTGCCCGCTACACCGTCCGAAAGAGAAGCGCGGAGCGCAACGCTCCGGTGACCACCGTCCACGCGTATCTGTGCGAAGTGCGATGGCAGGACCGCCCGCGGGAATCCAAGCGCAAGCCGACGTGGCTTTCCGCGGCGAAAGCCAAGGTGCGTCTGCGTGCGGGCCGTTCGCCGGAAGCGGCAGCCGGATTTGCCCGCGTGGTCGAGCGTGCCGTGGCGCGCGTCCAGCGACTGCGCCGGACTGCCAGCGCAGCGCCTGAAGCGTTGCGGAAAGTGCAATTCGAGGCGGGGGCAATTTCAGGGGCACGTACCCAAACGCAGACGGTCGGGCAGTCCGTGCGTCGGGGCGGAAACTTTGCGGCTTCGGAGGCAAGCAGGACTACCATCGTCGCGAGTGTTTCAAACCTGCTACCGTTTGCGCCGCCGCAACGACTTAACAGAATCGCCAGGCTGCTGACCGACGGGAATCCTCCGCCACGTCAAAAAGGCGGGAGCGGCAAGACGCCCGGGGCGGGCAGAAAAAACCGCTGACAGGACCGTTTCGGGAATTTCCGCGTGTAGTCGAAGACCTAGAAAGTTTGGGTTCGAAAAGTGACGTCCGGGCCATTGCTGCAATGCCATTTCCCGGGCCGCCAGCGGGCCATGGCTGCGTCCGCTACTCACGGATGACCTCCAGCCTTCCGCGCGCCAAAGGCCTCTGGCATCGAAAGGAAACCGCCCTAGCGTCGCCGTCTTAAAATGTTGAAAACAAGAGACTTACGAGCATAAGTTTTCCACAGGAAGTTTGCCCTTTTGAATCAGTACTTTGCGGGCGGTTGCCTGGCGGAGCAGATAATTTTCGGATTCCTTTCCTGTTTCGGGAATCCGAAAATCTATCGCGAGCCCGAGGCTTGCAGCTGCCCCAGCGCGGCCAGCACTTCCTCACTGTGCTTGTTGGGATTCACGTCGGTATAGACCTTGGCGACCTTGCCCTCGGGATTGATGATGAAGGTGTGCCGCGACGCGAACTTTACCACTCCCATGTTGGTCAACGAGCCGTAGGCGTTGGACACTTTGTGATCGGTGTCGGCCAGCAGCTTGAAGTTCAATCCCTCTTTGGTGCAAAACTGCTTGTGCGAGTCGGCGCTGTCCACGCTGACGCCAAGGATGGTGACGCCTTTCTGCTGGTACTGGGCCTGATCGCGCTGGAAGTTGTGGGCCTCGACGGTGCAACCGCTGGTGAAGTCTTTGGGGTAGAAGTACAGCACTACCCATTTGCCGTGATAGTCCTTCAGGCTGACCGGCGTGCCTTCCTGCGAGGTGAGAGTGAACTCAGGCGCGAGGCTGCCCACCGCCGGAGCGTCGGCGGCAAAGACCACGAGTGATGCGACGGCGAAGACTGCGACCACAACCGCGGCGATGATGATGTATTTTTTCATGGACCACTCCTTAACAGATTAAGTGAACAGGTTAAATGCGAAAAGCTACGGCGTTTTCCGTTCGTTGTGCTATCAAGTCTGACGCGCCCGCTTGTTTTTTGCAAGCGTCCGCGCTGGCCCGGCCATTGAAGAAATGCCGGCACTTGAGATGGAAGCAGGCTTCTGGCCAAAACTCCCAGATGTTTCACCTCCGCTACAGTTGCAGGACTGACAGACCCGGGATGCGTTGAAAGTCGCGCAGATTGACCGTCAGGATCGAGTAGCTCAGCGCCAGTGCGGTGGCTCCGATGAGCAGGTCGGCAAACGGGATGATGCGAGCAGGTGTTCGACGGTGTCTCCGCGACGCTCCGCGGCAATCACCACGCTGGAGTCGAGGATCAGTCCCATGCCGGAGGATTCAGGGGTTCGCGGTGGCTGCTGACGACATGCTCAAGGTCGCGCGAGAAGCCCCCGTCAAGCGTGGCTGGAGAGGCGTGCTCTTTCGCAAGGCCAAGCGATTCCGAGAGCCGTCGCACGAGGGGTTCCGCGACGCGTACCACGGCGACAGGGCGGGCATCCTGCTCAATGATGACCTCTGCGCCGGAACGTACCTGAGCTAAAAGGCCAGCGAAGTTGCTGGTGGCCTCGGCTTCCGAAACGTGGATGATATTTTTTGCCATCTTGTACCACCCTGGTGAACCCTATGACAGAGTATAGCCGACCAGGTACAGATTCCATCACGCTGGATCGCGAGGGCGGACGGGGACAGCCGGGGGCGGCTGTCCCCACAGGAGTTGTCGCAGGCGCATTTCCGGCATGGCTTGGTAGGGCTTCGAGTAATCGTTGCTGGCGTTGCAGAACCAGAATCCGTCGCCTGTTTTTTGCAAGCGCCCGCGCCCGGCCCGGCGAGGCAAGAAATTTGTCGTATGCTCAAATGAGGGCAAGCACGACCATCACTCCGGTGGGTCATCCCAACAGGGGATCATTTCTGTCGAGCGGGAACCGTACAACTCGAGAGCCCAACGCTGCGGAGACGACCCAGCGATTCCGCTCTCAAATCGGGCACATCTCGCGCCAGTCCTCGGTATTTTTTGCGGGGACGGTGTTCACCGCGGTGGCAGGCTATCTCTTCAAGGTCTACCTGGCGCGCACGTTAGGGGCGGAGGCCCTCGGCATCTACGCGCTGGGCATGACGGTGGGCGGAGTCGCCTCGCTGGTCGCCGCTCCCGGCCTTCCTCAGACGGCAAGCCGCTTTGTCGCAGTCTATGTGAGCCAGGGTGAGAACCGAAAACTCAGCCGCCTGCTGTGGAGCGGGCTGGGGATTTTGGCGGTCGCCAACTTTGTTTTGGCCATTGCGATGATCGCCGCGCGGCGATGGATCGCGTTGCAGCTTTATCACACGCCGGCGCTGGCCCAGTACATGCACTTTTTCGCCGCCATCATGCTGACCGGGGCGCTGACTTCGTTTCTCGGCCAGGCCATGGCGGGATACAAAGACGTTTCCCGGCGGACCGTCATCACCAGTTTCATCGGCACACCGGCGACCATGGCATTTACGCTGCTGCTGGTGAGTCTCGGGCTGGGTCTGCGCGGATATCTTGCCGCGCAGGTTGGCAGCGCGCTGCTGGTGTTGATCCTGCTGGCGCGGGCCACCTGGAAGCTGACGCCGGTGCCCGCCCGCTCTCCATTCATTGCGTCGCCTGAGGGATCGCGGTTCCTGGAGCCGGAGGTAGTGTCGTTCGCCGTGGTGCTGTTTGGCATACAGGTCCTGGAATTCATCGCATCGCAAACCGACCGCATCCTGCTCGGAATCTACATGAATGCGCGCGAGGTGGGAATCTATGCGGTGGCCATGTCGCTGGTGGCATTTGTGGCCATTTTTCTTCAGGCCATCAACCAGATATTTGCTCCCACCATTGCCGAACTGCATGCCAACGGCGAGCGCGACCTGCTGCTACGCCTGTACCAGACGCTGACCAAATGGTCGCTGGGCCTGGCCATACCGTTGGCGCTGGGGCTGATGGTTTTTGCGCGGCCATTGATGGGAATCTTTGGAGCGGACTTCCGCGCAGGCTGGCCGGTGCTGGCCATTGCTACGGTGGGTCAACTGGTGAACTGTGGCGTCGGGTCGGTGGGCTTCCTGCTGCTAATGTCGAACCAGCAGCGCCGGATGGTGCGGGCGCAGGCCATTGTGGTCGGTCTGACGCTGCTGCTGAATCTTGCGCTGATCCCGCATTGGGGCATGATTGGCGCGGCGGCCGCAAGCGTGGCGACTACCGCTTGCATGAATCTGCTGCTGCTATGGGACGTCAAGAAAAAGCTGCACCTGTTCCCCAGCGTGCACGGCTATCTTTGCCTTCTGGTGCCGACGGCTGTTACGGTTGCGGTGCTGTGTGCGGTGCGTTTCTTGCTGCGCCCGGCAGTTTCGGAAGTCTGGCTGGTCCTGCTGGGATTCAGCGCCGGCTACGTCGTGTTTGCGCTGGCAGCCTGGCGCTTCGCCTTGGAACCGCAGGACTGGGACCTGGGAAAGACCGCCTACGGGCGCGTTCGAGCCATGTTTTGAACCGCCGGTTAGTCGCGATTCACGAAATCAACAGGGAATTTCCTTACCAGAATGGCTATCGAGCTTGTCAAAACCGGTGACCTGTCTTCTCTTGCCCTAGGAGAGGTCGCGACGTTTCTAGATAGCCAGGACACAGGACATCCATTTCAGTTTCCGCAGTGGGCCCCGGATTCCGCGTGCGCGCTGTTAAGGGAAAGCGGCGCAATAAAGTGGTTTGGCATGTTTGGCACATACTTTCCGTTGGGACCGAAATTGCCGTGGGTGCGGGCGATGGTGGCGAACCGCGGGCCGGTCTGCGACGATCCCAAGTTGTGGCACGCTGCGATGGAGGAGTTCGCGCAGCGGATGAAGCAGGAGCGCCTCGCATATTTCGACGTTAGCCCGGACTGGCTTCAAGCGTCGTCCACCTTGCTTGGGGACGTATTAGATCGTACCGTCTGGAAACAGGCTGGCCCGGAGCGCGTTTCGCTAAGGCTTGATCTCACCAAGAGTGAGGACGAAATCTTAGCTGGCTTCCGCAAGGGCACGCGATACGAAGTCCGCCGCGCGGAGCGTGCCGGCGTGTCCGTGGTGGCCGCGACGACCGATGCGGAAATTGATGAATTTCTGGCGCTCTATGCTCGTCTCGCGGTCCGCAAGGCCTTCGTCCCAGAGTCGGTAGACCACATGCGGAGGCAGATCCGCTGGTTGCTGAGTGAATCGCGCGGAGCTGTCTTGCTTGCACGTCTTGAGGGCGCCGCTCTCGGGGGCGCCGTGATTGGACGTTCGAGGCGGCGATGTTGGTATCTGTGGGGAGCGAGTGACCGGCAGAATCTTGATGTAGGGCACGTCGTCCAATGGAATGCTCTGTCGTGGGCCAAGGCACAAGGTTGCACGGAGTACGACTTTGGAGGCTACACTCCGGGCGCGACATCAGGCCCGGCGTGGTTCAAGGCGGGGTTTGGAGGCACGGAGGTGCGGTTTGTCGCGCCCCGGCGGCGCGTTGTTGACGAGACGCGCTATCGAATGTTTAGCGCCGCCGCTCGGCTGAAGTGGTGGTGAAAAAGTGTGGAGGGCGGTCGGGACAATAGGGGGCCCGAGCCGCCAGCGTTGAACGCGACGTGTTGAGGCGCAATCCTGCTACGGGACGAGCAGGATTGGAATCGCGCCAATCGGAACGTTTTGCCCCGTCGAAAAACCCGCGTACTTGGATCCCGTCGCATCGTAATAAGCGGTGTACCCTGGCGGGATCGGATAGTTAGAGTGCGTTGGTAAGGTCGTCTGCAAGTAGTTGTCTTGCGCTGAATCCCAAACCATCAGCTCCTTGGTCGAGTCCGGTTTGATGAAGCCGCACGTCCACACCGTGCCGGTGTTTGTACATCCGGTCGTCATGCTGTTGCCGAGAGTCCAGGTCTGCCCTATCTCGTACGCCAAAGCGTCCAGGTTCAAGAAACCTGGCGGAGGGGGCGGTCCACATGTGTAGCTTGGAGTCCCCAATCCGTCGCACCTGTCTCCCGAAGTGAGATTCCACATGACTCCGGTTCCTCCCCCCAAGTCCCAACCGTACCAGTAAGCTCTCGGGGGCTGGCCCAGCTTTGCTTTCCTCCGTATTACGACGACCATGGCTGCCCCACCTTTCGCGGTTTTCGAAAGGTGGGCACGATGAACCCAGCGTGATGTCACTCGCCACATTCGATTCTCGCGCTCCATAGCTTCCGGTGAATGAGACTGAGCAAGCCGAGCTTCGCATGCGGAAAACCGCCTGATGCCAACGTTCGGGGTGCCCACCTTTCGAAAACCGCGAAAGGTGGGGCAGCCTTGATCGTGATGCGGAAAACCGCCGGATGCCAACGTTCGGAGTGCCCACCTTTCGAAAACCACGAAAGGTGGGGCAGCCTTGACTGGGATGCAGGAAAGCAGCCTTGATCGTGATGCTGAAAACCGCCGGATGCCAACGTTCGGAGTGCCCACCTTTCGAAAACCACGAAAGGTGGGGCAGCCTTGATTGGGATGCTGCGGTGAACCCAAACTGATGTTCATTCGTCACATCCAAATCTCGAAGTCTATGCTAGAAACTCCTGAGTGCCCACTCGACTGCATCGCTACTATGGCGCCGGATATCTGCACTTCATCACCACCAGTTGCTACCGGCGGCGCGCGCTTCTCGGTAGCCCGCGGAAGCGCGATCTGTTTCTCAATGTGCTCGAATCCGTCCGCAAACGCTACCGATTTGTCGTGGTCGGCTACGTGGTCATGCCTGAACACGTGCATCTGCTACTCAGCGAACCGGAGCGCGGCGACCCGTCGCGGGTGATGCAGGCCATCAAGCAAGGATTTGCGCGGCGGGTCCTGCGAAAGCAGCGCACGCAACGCGATGCTCGGCAGGAATCTCTATGGAGCGCGGCCCACGACGTAGACCACATCTGGCAACGGCGTTTCTACGACTTTGTGGTATTCACGGAGAATAAGCGGATCGAAAAGTTGCGCTACATGCATCGCAACCCGGTCAAGCGGGGATTGGTGCTCGAACCGCAACACTGGGCCTGGAGCAGCTTCCGCCACTATGCCAACGGTGAGCGCGGCCCCGTGCTGGTGAATGAGATTCAGCCCGCCGCGCTTCGAATCCGGAAAACCGCCTGATGGCGTCGTTCGGAGTGCCCACCTTTCGAAAACCACGAAAGGTGGGGCAGCCTTGAGCGTGGTGCTGCAGAGCTTGGCCCGCGCCCGCTCGTGCCTCGCGCCCCGCAAGTTCAAACCGGCGCAGACAAAAACGTGGGATAATCCGCCTGAGAAGCTGGTCTGCGGGGAGTGCCCGTGAGCTGCATGCCTGGCGGTTGGTGGCGCGTGGTGTCGGCGTTGGTGCTGGGTGGGTTGCCGATGCTGGTTGCCGGTCAGCAGATGACCGCTCCGCTGGAAGTCCCTGACAAATTCAATCTCGACATGAAGACCGCAGCGCGGCTGCGGCCGGAACTGCTGGCGCAGAGCACGTCTGCCAGTCAATACCCGACCGGCCGGCGTGTATTCGAGAGATTGACGGAACAGACGACGGCCACGCGCGGTGGAAAGCCCGCATGGGAGCTGCGCATTGTCGGCGACGATCAGCTGAACGCATTTTCGTCGCCCGATGGGACCATCTACGTCGAGAGCGGACTTGCCGATCTTGCCGGCACGAGCGCGGGATTGTGGGCGGCGATTTTGTCGCACGAGATTGCGCACGTGCTGCGGCGGGATTGGGCGCAGCGCTACTTGTATCAGGAATCGTTGCGCGACGGCGGGACCGTGGTGCTGGGCGATCCGGGAATTTCCGCGGGGGCGTGGACGGATTCGGCGAAGGCCTCCGAAGAAATGGCGCGGTTCTGCCGCCAGCTTGAATTGGCTGCCGACCTCGAAGGCCTGATGCTGATGGCGCGCGCAGGCTATCACCCTGACTTTGTTCCGGCGCTGCATCACCTGCTGCATGCACAGAGCGCGGGCAAGACGGCAACTTCAATCTTTGCCATGCATCCGTGCTGGGAGGAACGCGACCGCGAACTGGACCGCGCCTACATTGTGGCCAGCATCGAGTTCGAGCGACGCTGGCCGGAGTGGTATGTCTCGCCGGGAGGTAATCCTCCGACGCTGGTGTTCGCCGGCGAACCCAGCGTGAAGAAAACGCGCGCCAAGGAGTGGGAGATTCGCGTGCCGATGCGCTGCCAGAACCTGGCGGGCGCGGTGGAAGTTGTGTTGCAGACGTACTCTGGCGAGGCTGAATCCAGAGTTCAAGTGCGGCAGGTCACGGGATGTACTTCGCCCAAAACGACGATCACGTTTGCACTGACCGATGAGGCAGAGAAAGAATTGTGGGCCGAGGTGTTGGTGCTGGACGGTCAGGGCGCGGTGCTGTCGCGCGCCGCGATTCCGAGGGTGGGGCGATAGCCTATCCCACTTTCAAGCCGACCGTGCGAGCGGCCCGATACACCTGGGCCGCCGGACAGCCGTGGGCGGCTGTCCCCACATGAGCTGCGGCTGTGCAGACTGCGTTTAGTGGGACGCGGCTTCTATTGGGGTCAGGCTTGCCTTGACCGCAATTCCCGGCAGTTCGTCGCCGCGGAAGTATTGGCTTTTTGCGGCGCGCATTTCGGGCATGGCGGCATAGGGCTTCGAGTAGTCGTTGTTGGCATTCCAGAACAAGAAGCCGTCGCCGCCTTTTTCCTTCGCGGTGGCGACCTGCACTTCGATGTATTTCGGTGAATATGTTTTCGTACGCCAGGCAAAGGCCTGCAGCCACGGACGGATCACTACGCCAGTGCCTGCGGTGATTTTTTCGAAGCGGGCCATGGACTCGCCGATGAAGTGCTCGGGCGCATCGCCGGGACGGGCGACGCCGTCCATGCCAAAGAAGTGAGATGGATAGATCATGGGCGACAGCACGTCGCAATGTTTGGCCATGCCGACAATGTCCTGTCCGGTGTGGGACAGGTCCACGGGGCGCTGCCAGGCCATGATGCCGAACACGTCAAGCGAGAGCAGAGCTCCGGTGGGGTGAAGCTCGGCGTACGCCTTGCCGAGGAAATCAACGATCACGTCAGAGCGCTGCCAGCTAGGATGCGCAGTCTGGAAAACGAAGCTGGCATCTTTCTGGTCACCTTCGGCGGGGAAGCGGACATAGTCGAACTGAATTTCGTCCGCACCAAGTTGCGCGACATATTTGGCGAGCGCGATGTTGTAATCCTGCACTTTAGGGTTGGACGAATCAGTCCAAACCAGTTTGCCGTTTTCGCGCCAGGGCTGCTTGCGGCTCCTGGACTGTACGGCGAGTTCAGGATGCTCGCGCACCATGCGCTCGTCGCGGAACATGGCGATGCGGGCGATGGCGTGCATGTTTTCAGAATGCAGAAAGCGAATGTACTTGGGCAGGTCGTGAATGTAAACGTGATGGCCGGCCAGCAGAGGATGGTCGAAGGCGATGTTGACGTTGCCGTCGGAATCTTTGATGTCAAAAACAACAGCGTTGCCGCCGGCTTCGCGCCAGCGACGAACAATTTTCACCCCGTGGTCGCTGGCAGCCATGACGCCGGTCAGATAGATGGTGCGCGCTTCAAACTCTTTGGCGACCGGGATTGATTTCTCGTGGATCGGTCCGCCGAGGATTCCGGGCACAATGATTTCTTCGCCCGCCTTCAGCAGGTTGTTGGAGCGATTGCCGTTGGCGTGGCGGATGGCTTCGGTGAGTTCCGAGGAAGTGAGAAACGAGGTCTTGCCGAGATACTGATGCGCAATGGCGGGAATGCTGTCGCCACGCTTGGCCGTGTAGACGGCGGTGCCGGGCGGAAGTGTTTGAGGCGGCGCGATCTCCAGAGGCTTTACCGTGCTGGGCAAATCGGCGGAAATAAATCGGCCGGTCTGCGAGTGAGCGGTGGAGAACAGGCGGGCCTCGCCGGTTTGAGCCGCAGCGTGACTGAGGAGACTGATGAGAAAGAGGGCGGCGATGGCCGCCGTCATGAGTGGAACCGCACGAGTGGTTGAGCGCAGCAAGTGTCCTCCGAAATAATGAAGCCGTGAGTGGGATGCTAGCTATCGCGCTGAAACGAAGCGAGTTACGTAGGGGCAAGACCTTTTGTTGGGGAACTTTGGGACGATGGTAGGACAAAGAAGGCAGGTTGCCTTCCTACTTGCGCAAAGTATTTCGTCTTGGGGGCGGTTGAAAACTTTCTAATGTTTCGTGGTGCGAGTTAAGTCTTTCCAGAGCAACACGTTCCGCGCCAGTGTGAGTTTGGCGAGGCGTGGCTAAGAGCGTGCTTATGTAGGTGTGCGACCGCGGAATGTGCGAATCCGATGGACGACGACGCAGCGTTTGGAATAATTTGTCGTACTCGGGTGGGAACGGAAAATTCCGGTGAACTAACGGGACGGTCGGCAGGAAAACGGAAAACTGGCCACGAAAGGATAAGTCCCGGGCTGAAAAGCCTGGAAAAACAGACATGAGAACGAACCTAGCCACAGTGCTCGATCCGAACCGCCGCAGCAACGACGCCACCGAGTTCGAGACCGCTCTTCGCCGCCGCATTGTGGGGCAGGACCAGGCCGTCGAAAAAGTGGTGGAGATTTATCAGATGTTTCTGGCGGGGCTGAACGCACCGGGCCGTCCGGTGGGGAATCTTCTGTTTCTGGGGCCGACGGGATCGGGCAAGACGCGGGTGGTGGAGGCGATGGCGGAATCGCTGTTTGGCGATGCGCGCGCTTGCATCAAGATTGATTGCGCTGAGTTCCAGCATTCGCACGAGATTGCGAAACTGATTGGCTCGCCTCCGGGATATTTGGGACATCGCGAGACGCATCCGCTGCTGACGCAGGAAGCGCTGAACCAGTGGTTCACCGAGAAGCTGAAACTTTCGATCCTGCTGTTTGACGAAATCGAGAAGGCGAGCGACTCGCTGTGGCAGTTGCTGCTGGGGATTCTGGACAAGGCGACGCTGACGCTGGGCGACAACCGGCGCGTAGACCTGTCGCAGTGCATCATCATCATGACGTCGAACCTGGGCGCGGCGGAGATGACGGGCATGTTGGAGGGCGGATTTGGATTTTCGCCGCAGACGGTGGTGGTGGATGAATCGCTGGACGACAAGATCCAGCGGACGGCGGTGGAGGCGGCGCGACGCAAGTTTTCACCGGAGTTCATGAACCGCATTGACAAGAGCGTGGTGTTCCGAACTTTGCGAGATGAGCACCTCAAGCAGATTCTGGAAATCGAACTGGGCCAGGTGCAGCAGCGAGTGCTGATGGCGGCGGGCACCAACCAGTTTGTTTTCAATTGCACGGCGGGCGCGAAGCAGTTCCTGCTGAGCGAAGGCACGGACCCCCGCTATGGCGCGCGGCATTTGAAGCGGGCGATTGAGCGTCATCTGGTGTTTCCGCTGGCGAACCTGGTGGCGACCGGGCAGGTGAAGCTGGGAGATTTTGTGCGGGTGGACATGGCGTCGAACTCGCAGATGATCTTTGTCAAGGAAGCGGAGAACGCCATGGCTCCGGTGCTGCTGGAACGTTACGGCGCAGCGGCGGCGGGGCAGCCGGCGGCGCGTACGGCGCGTACGGCGGTGAACAATCGTAAAGATTTCGGCGCGATCCCGGCTGCCGATACGAAGTGAAGTAAACCCCGCCTTCCCAGCGGGTGGTAGGTGGGGGCGCTGCTTCGGCAGCGCCCATTTTTTTCGTGAAAGCTAATTACCACGAAGGGCGCCAAGGTACACGAAGGTTGAAATCTTGGCTCGGTGGCTGCCAGCCTGATGGTGTCCTAATTTGCTTTGTTCACCACAGAGACACAGAGTCACGGAGAAAACCTTGAACCTGTAAGAATCAGGACGGAAAAACCTTGCCAAGTGGTTGGGATTCTCTGCGCCTCTGTGTCTCTGTGGTGAAAACTAAATTAGGACAGGACTCCCGGCCTCGCTGCTTTGCTCCGCGCAGTTTGCTGACATACAATCGTCGGCATGAAGCGCTTATATTTTCGCAATCTATACTCTCCTGCAATTTGTTTCGCCCTCATTCTTGTGCTGACGGCAACTCCCGGACTGGAGGCGCGGGTGCAGCCGACGCACGGATACGACGCATTTTCCACGGACGACGAGATCAAGCTGGGACAAAAGAATGCGTTGGAAGTCCGCAAACAGATGCCCATGCTGCCGGATTCCGATCCAGTGGTGAAATATGTGCAAGCGCTGGGGGCAAAGCTGGCCTCGAACGCGCCTGGCTACAAGTGGCCGTATGAATTTCACGTGGTGAACGTGAAGGAGATCAACGCGTTCGCGCTGCCGGGCGGGCCGATTTTTGTGAATCTGGGGACGATCCAGGCCGCGGACAACGAGTCGCAACTGGCGGGGGTGATGGCGCACGAAATCTCACATGTGGTGCAGCGTCACGGAACGCGGGCGGCCAGCAAGCAAATGATGGCGCAGTTGCCGCTGCAGGTGCTGGGCGGGCTACTGGGAAATGGAACGCTGGCCAAGGCGACGGAGATGGGGATTGGTTTCGGCGTGGGTTCGTATTTTCTCAAGAATTCGCGGCAGTCGGAATCGGAAGCGGACCTGCTCGGCACCGACATCATGTATGACGCCGGACACGAGCCGCACCAGATGGCGGCATTTTTCGAGAAGCTGGAAAAGCAGATGGGAGCGGGCGCCAACTCGAACTTCAACCAGTTCATGAGCGACCACCCGAATCCTGGGAATCGGGCCGAGGCCGTATCGCGGGAAGTGGGGACGCTTTCGCCGCGCAGTTATCTTTCGGACAGCGCCGATTTCCGGATGGTCAAGGAGCGGGTTGCCGGCATGAAGCCGCTTTCCTCGCAGGAAGTGGCAGCGCAGCAGAAACAGGCCGGTGGTGGGACGATCGAGGCGGGCGCTCCCGACATCACTCCCAGTGCCAACCTGAAGCAGTTCAGCCACAACGAATACGCGATCTCCTATCCGGATAATTGGGATGTGTTTGGCGATCAGAGTTCCAGCGTGACGATTGCGCCGAAGAGCGGGATTTCGCAGAATGCAGTGGCGTATGGCGTGATTATCGCGAACTATCAACCGGAGGAATCGGGAGCGTCGCTGGACACGGCGACGCATGAGTTGCTGGCTTCGTTGCGGCAGTCGAATTCTGATCTGAAACAGATCGGGCACGACGAAAATCTTCGCGTGAATGGCGCGGCGGGAAAGTCGGTGGACCTGGTCGGGTCGTCGCCGATCAAAGACGACCTGGGCAAGGCGATTGCAGAGCGCGACTGGGTAGTAACCACGCAACGCAAAGATGGCACCGTACTCTATCTGATTTTTATTTCCCCGGACAAGAACTTTGGGGCGATGCGGCCGGCGTTTGAGCAGATGCTGCGGACGTTGCAGGTACGGTAGCGGGCGACTCACAACACAGCGCCTGAAGGCGGTTTCAAATGGCGCCGGAGCCACGGCACGCCTGAAGGCGATGCCCTGATACGAATTCCTTATTCCAAGGCCAGCATGACAACGAAATCTTCACGGCGCGAATTTTTGAAGAAGACCGCGCTGGCCGGCGCGGGGACACTCGCGGGCGTGGGCATCGTCAATGTGGCGTCGCCAGCGCTGCTTCCGGAAAAGATTGAGTTCGATCCGAACCACAGCCATTGGGCGCGGAGCCAGTCTGCGGCCAATCCCGGCTTGCAGAAAGATATGGAAGTGGACACGGTCGTGGTGGGCGGAGGATTTACCGGACTTGCTGCGGCCTACTACATCCGGCAGGCCCAGCCCACGAAGAACGTCGCGGTGCTGGAAGCGCGCTATTGCGGCAGCGGCGCGTCGGGACGCAATGGCGCGATGGTGCTGACCATGACGGCGGACCGCTTCATGCAGATGAGCGCCGACCCGGCGATGGACCGGCGCATCTACGATCTCACGGCCGAGAATATCCGCAAGCTGCTAGCGCTAAGCGCGGAGACGGGGATTGATTGCGAGCTGGAAGTGAACGGAGCGCTTCAGGTATTCAACAGCCAAGAGAACATGGAAGCGGGGCGCACGTACGTAGCGAAAGCGCGTTCGGTGGGGATGCCGGTGGAGTTGTGGAGCCGGGAGAAGGTATCGGACGCGATTGGAACGGGAGTATACGAAGGGGCGTTTTTCGATCCGAATTGCGGCCATGTGCACCCGATGAAACTGGTGCAGGTGTGGAAGCAAGCGGCATTGTCAGCGGGAGTGGAGATTTACGAGAACACGGCGGTGGCGACGATTGAAGAAGGCGACACGGTGCGGGTGCATACCAGTGAAGGCAGGACGGTGCGGGCGCGGTCGCTGGTGCTGGCGGCGAACGCATATTCGTCGCGGCTGGGATATTTCCGCAACCGGATTGCGCCGATCTTCAACTATGTGGGCATCACGCCGCCGCTAACGGACGCGCAGCTTGCGAGCACAGGCTGGCGGAAGCGACTTCCATTCTCCGACAGCCGGACGATCGTGACGTATCTGGGCATGACGCGCGACCAGCGCGTCCACATTGGCGGAGGCACGGCGCATTATTCGTTCAACGACGGCATTGGGGAACGCCCGGACGCGGCGCAGGCATACGAAAAACTGCGGGCGGAGCTGGCGCGGGTTTTTCCCAGCCTGGCGGGCGTGGGGTTCGAGACGACGTGGAGCGGGCTGGTGGATTGCAGCCTGGATTTCTCGTCGTCGGTCGGGCGTCTGCGTAACAATATTTACTACGGCATCGGCTATTGCGGGCACGGCGTGAATCTGACGAGCCTGTTCGGTCGCATCATCGCGGACTTCGAAAATGGGCAGGAAGGGAAGTGGAAAGACCTGCCGTTCGTCAATCACGCGCTTCCTTATATTCCGAATGAGCCGTTTCGCTGGATTGGGGCGCAGGCGGCGATGGCGGCGTATCGGGTGAGCGGGTAGGAACCGGGGCTAAAGCCCCGATTCCTCCTTTCATGCCTTTTCGCAGCGCTGAAGCGCTGCGCCACCCAAAAACTCGCTTTATCGCGGCCACACAACTTGCTTTATCGCGACCGCACAAGCCACCGAAAAAAGCAGGTCCCTCCACTGCGCTTGCTTTGCTGCGCTCCGGTCGGGATGACAGAGCTTTGCTGCGCTCCGGTCGGGATGACAGAGTTTAGTGATGGATTTTAAAATCGCGACGGCAATACTCCGGCGCAGTCCTCACCATACTTCGCAGCGTTCGGCATCGGGGCGGACCATGGTCGCACCGGCCTTGCAGCTCCAGGCCTGCTGAAATTCCGGCAGATTCGATAGCGGGCCCATGACGCGATACTTGGAAACGGGATGAGGGTCGGACTGCACCATCAGACGCTGCCATTCGATGCGCATGGCGTCACCGCGGAACTGGCCCCATGCAATGAAAAACTGCTGCTCCTGGGTGAAGCCGTCAATTGTCGGGCGGGGCTTGCCTTCCAGCGATTTCTCAAACGCGAGATACGCGACTTTGGCGCCGCCGAGATCGCCAATGCTCTCTCCCAGCACTAGCTTGCCGTTGTGGTGGACATTGGGTTCGATGAAATAGTTGTCGAACTGGTGGGCGACGCAAGCGCCGCGCTCCTGAAAGTTTTTCAAATCGGCGTCGGTCCACCAGTTGCGCAGGCGGCCAAGATAGTCGAACTGCGCGCCCTGATCGTCGAAGCCGTGGGAGACTTCGTGTCCGATAACCACGCCGATGGCACCGTAGTTCACCGCATCCACGGCGTTGATATCGAACGCCGGCGGCTGGAGAATTCCGGCGGGGAACACGATCTCGTTGAGCAGAGGATTGTAGTAAGCGTCGGAGGTGGGCGGAGTCATGCCCCAGCGGCCGCGGTCCACATTCTTTCCAATCTGTGAGCGGTCGTCTTCCTCATTGAATTTGCGCCCGGCAATGGTGTTGTCGAAGAAGGCATCGCGCCGGATTTCGACATGGCTGTAGTCCTTCCATTTGTCCGGGTATCCGATCTTGGGATTGAAGGTGGCGATCTTGGCCAGGGCTTTTTCTTTAGTGTCATCGCTCATCCACGGACGGGTGAGGATATCGTCGCGCATGGCGGCGAGCAGATTGCGTACCATTTCCTGCATGCGGGCCTTGGCTTCGGGCGGGAAATATTTCTCCACATATTTCTTGCCGAGGGCTTCGCCCAGCATCTGGTCGGTGGATTCCACGCAGCGCTTCCAGCGCGGTTTCATCTCTTTCGCGCCGCTCAGGTAAGTTCCGTTGAAAGCGAAGTCCTCCTCAACAAACGGAGCCGAGAGCGAACCGGCGAAGGAATCGAGCAGGTGCCATTTCAGGTAGGTCTTCCACTCGGCCAGAGAAGTTTGCTGCAGCTGGCGGTCAAATTCCTGCATGAACTTGGGCTGGTCCACGTTCATGTCCACGCCCTGCGGGATTTGAAAGTGGGCAAAGTAAGCGGCCCAGTCGAAATGCGGAGACATCGCCTGCAGCTGGGCGAAGGTGGTGTTGTGGTCGGTGGCGGCGGGATCGCGCAAGGCCACGTTGTCGAGTGATGCCTCGGCGAGCTTGGTCTCCATCGTCAGGATGGTCTGGCTGGCAGCAGTGGCGGGTTTTTTGTCCCATCCGGCGAGCGCGAGCATGTCGGCGATGTGGGCAACGTATTTCTCGCGGGCTTCCTTGAAGCGTGCTTCGGGTTTCAGGTAGTAGTCGCGGTCAGGAAGGCCAAGGCCGCTGGCGCCGAGGTCGGCCAGCACCCATGTGGGCTTGTGCGGGTCTTGCTGACTGCCGAAGGCGAAGGGCACGAAGACCTGCACGTCGTGCAGGCCGGCGATGACGGATTGCAGCGCGCCGGCGTCGGGGGCAGCGTCAATTTTGGCGAACCAGGGCTTGAGCGGTTCAATGCCGCGGGTGTTGGCGCGGGTCTCGTCCATGCACGCGCCGTAGAAGTCACCGGTCAGCTGCTCGATGCTGCCGTGGGGCGCGTTCTTGGTGGCCGCCGTGGCTTCGAGAATGTCGCGCAGTTTATCTTTGGTGGTTTCGCCAGCCTGCCAGCGCTTGCTCCAGCGGGTCATGGAAGCGGGGATGGGATTGTTGGCGCGCCAGGTGCCGTTGGCGAAGTCGTAGAAATTGTCGCAAGGCTCGGCTTTGCGGTCGAGATCGTTCACATCAACGCCGTGAGGGGCGGTCTGCGAGAAAACAAAAGGCGCGATGGCTAGAACAGTCAGCGCGAGCAGCGTGGTGCGGATGCGGAAAATCGTTCGCATGGAGCTCTCCAGAGTTCAGCGAAATTGTCGTTTTGAGTGCCGGGACATTTTAGACGAAGTGAGCGGGAAAAGCTTTTAATCGGCGAAGGTGGGCGGTGGGTCAGTTTCGTGAATAATTAGGGACAAAGCATTCACCACGAAGGACACGAAGTATCACTAAGGAGACTATGAATAAGTTCAAAAAGCAAAAAGCAGGTTTCTCGACTTCGCAAGATTGCCCGCAAACGGGCAATCTTACTCCGCTCGAAATGACAGAGACCAGCTGAACCGGAGATTCCCTAGCCGCCTTGTTTCAGTTCGGTGAGCACCTGCCGCGCGACTTCCTTCAATGTTTCAAATACTCCGACACCCTGGAAGGCGACGGCTTCTAACACCGGCTCGTTTTTCTTTTGCAGTTCTTTGGTGAGAGCTTCGACGGGCAGGATGTTGGGAAGATCGCGTTTGTTCAGTTGCAGGACGTAGGGGATTTTGTTGAAGTCGTAGCCGTGCTCCTTGAGATTGTCGGTGAGGTTGTCGAGAGCTTCGATGTTTGCGTCCATGCGTTCGGCCTGGGAATCGGCGACGAACACGATGCCATCCACGCCGCGCAGGATGAGCTTGCGGCTGGCGTCGTAAAAGACCTGGCCGGGGACGGTATAAAGATGGATGCGGGTCTTAAAGCCGCGGACCGTGCCCAGATCCAGAGGCAGAAAATCGAAAAACAGGGTACGTTCAGTTTCGGTGGCAAGGGAAATCATCTTGCCCTTCTGCTGCTCCGCGGTTTTCTGGTAAATCAGCTGCAGATTGGTGGTCTTACCGCCCAATCCGGCGCCATAGTAGACGATTTTGCAGTTGATCTCGCGGGCTGCGAAGTTGATGAAACTCAAGGCTTTCCTCAAAAAACGCACGCCGGAACCCGACAGGGCGCCGGCCAAGCGTAAAAATGTCTATGAGTACCTGTCCGTCTTTATATCACAGGCCCTTTCTGCTCTGCCGTTACTGAAGTGACCACCTCAACAAAAGCTCAGCGTGGAGCCGAGGAAGGGTAATAACCGTCTTTGGCAAAGATCAGGAGGTTGGGGCGAAATATCTTGACCTCGATCTCACGACGGCCCGCGCCGCGAGTTTGGGGGGTATATCCCAACGTGTACTGGTTGCGGGCTTCGCCGATCACGTCGGCGTAAATGGACTCGATGGCGTTGCGGGAATACTCGGAAGGCACCACACCGCCGCCGGTGGCCGAGGCATATTTTGGGAGCAGGTCGCCATAGCCGGTAAAGGGCAAGTGGATGCGCTCCAGCTGTTTGTACCCCGGGATCGCGGAGGCCTCGACCGCCACGGCCTTCACCTGGATGTCGTTGGTGAGCAGGTAGCGCAGAACATCCGAGTAGCTGGCCTTGCTGCCGGCCTCGCGACCGTCGCTGATGACGAAGATTATTTTGCGGCGGGTGCGGTCGCGATTTCTGAGATCAAGCGCGGCCCGCAGGATGGCGTCGTTCAGCACATGCGATTCCTTTGGCGGCGTGTAAACAGGACTGATGGGCGCGCCGCCCACGGGCACGCCGTTGACGACTGGGCCGGATGCGCCCATGGGCCCGCCTACGACCGGCGGGCCATTGTTGTGTCCGCGCTCGGTCTTGAGCTGGTTGAGGACCGCGGTGAGCTTCGGATTGACTCCGTTGAAGTCGCGGACCTGACTGACCGTGCTGCTGTAGGTATAGAGCGCGACTTCGTCATAGGGCGCGAATGCACCGACCAACGCGGAATACGTCTGATTGATCTTCTGCACGGCGACATCCGGCATGCCGAGATCGAGCACGATGGCGACGGACAGCGCGAACGGATCGCTGCTGAAGAACTTGAGTTCCTGTTTCTTGCCATTTTCGTAGACTGCGAAATCCCTGGGCAGGAGACCGTCCACGAGTTGGCCATCGCGGTTTTTCACGGTCACCGGTACTTGCACAAAATTCGTGGTGACCACGAGTTTGTAGAGCTGGTCCTGGGAATCGTTCTGCTGGCGCGGAGCGCTGCCCGGCGGGATGGTGGCGACCGGGGGCATGGCCGGGGGCGGAGCGGGCTTCTCGTCGCTGCTGGGGCTTCTGGGCGGTTGATTGCCGGGTTCCGGGGTGGGTCGGGTGGTGGAACTGCCAGGCTCGGGAAAGGACAGGTTATCGGATGGAGCGGGCGGTTGCGCAGCGGAGGGAGCGTCTGGGACGTCCTGCGCGGGGCTCTTTGGCGGTGTCTGTTGGGCGGCGAGCGTTGCGGTACTCGTGGCGCAGAGCAGCGCGGTCAGCAAGGCTGCCTGCGCCAGCGCGCCGTTCCTGATCAGCCAATTTGCCATCGTTCTGGTCATTTTAGATGTCTTTCTGGCAGGGGCGGCACCGCAAAAAAAATCACTTCGCCAACTTCGATGCTGTTCTCACCGCTTTTGCTGCATCTAACTCCAAGGATAGACTAACAAACATACGGAAAGGAATCCCATGTCATTCTTGTTCTCATCGGGCCGGAAGTCGGCATTCGCGGGGTTTTTGGCGGCTGCTGTTTTGTGCTGCGCGGCGGCGTTTGGTCAGGCGCAGGCCTCCGGTTCAGCGGACGATCAAAACCCGACCGAGACCGTCAAGGTCCGGGTCAACGGGGTGCAAGTATTTTTCAATGTGAAGGACAAGAAAGGCGCGTTGATTCCGAAACTCACCAAGGACGAGTTTGAGATTCTGGAGGACGGCAAACCCCAGACCATCAAATATTTTGCGGCGGAGACGAACCTGCCGCTCACGCTGGGAATGTTGATTGACTCCAGCGGCAGTCAAAAAGAAGTGCTGGACATGGAAAAGGTGGTGGGGGGCGCGTTCCTAAAGCAGATCCTCACCGACAAAGACCAAGCCTATGTGATGAGCTTTGATGTCACTTCCGATCTGCTGCAAAACTACACCAACGACACGCGCAGGCTGCAGAATGCGCTGAACAAGGCGAAGATCAATACTGGGTTCACAGGAATTCCGGGGATGGGCGAGCCGATCCCCATCCATAATGCTCCTGGCACGGTGCTCTACGACGCGGTGTATCTTTCGTCCCATGACATGCTGGCCAAGGAAATTGGCCGCAAGGCGATGATCCTGCTGACGGATGGGCAGGACGAGGGTAGCAAGCTGAAAGTCCGCGACGCCATAGAAGCGGCGCAGAAGGCGGACGCGATCGTCTATGTGCTGCTCTGCGCGGATCGTGGTTTGCGATCCTTTGGATATTCCGGTGAAGGGGAGATGAAGAAGCTGACCGAGCAGACCGGAGGCCGCGTCATCAATGTGGGCAACAAGGTGGACAAACTGCGGGACGCGTTCGAGCAGATCGGGGCGGAGCTGCGCAGCCAATACAACATCGGTTACACGCCGTCCAACGACAAACTCGACGGCACGTTCCGCAAGCTGGAGATCAAATCCAAGCAGGGTTACAAGATCCAGGTGCGCGGCGGATACTACGCCGGTGGGGGCGATCAGGACTAAGGAATCTGTGATTAACTTGAAAAAGGAAAAGCATTTTTCTCGATTTCGCAAGAAATGACAGGGATATAGGATTGATCAGAGTTTGCCTAACGCTAGCCGCACTGAAGCTGGCATGCGCCGCGAAAAAGGAATAATCTTCTGCTTGCTGCGTGCTGGGCAGGAGGTGCGCTTTTGTCAACCGACCGCTGGTCCCGATCCCGCCGTTCCTTCCTTCAGTTGTCGGCAGCCGCCTCGGCTGTTGCCGCGTTCCACGGCGTAGGTGAGCCGATGCTGGCGGCGGCCGCGCGGCAGCAGGTCCTTCCAGGCGCGGTCATCATTGACGGTAACGAGAATCCTCTGGGGCCCAGTCGGGCCGCGCGGGACGCGGCCACGGCAATGATTCCCCTGGGTGGGCGCTATCTGGACAACCTGACGACGGACCTGACCGCCAGCTTTGCGCAGATGGAAGGGCTGAATCCCGAACAGGTGCAGTTCTTCCCAGGGTCGAGCAACCCATTGCGTTTCGCGGTGCTGGCGTTTACGTCGCCGAAGGCGAGTTATGTGACCGCCGATCCCGGTTATGAGGCCGGGTTGTATGCAGCCGAGGCTGCCAGTGCGCGCATCGTGAAAGTTCCGCTGACGAAGTCTTATGCGCATGACGTCAAGGCGATGATCGCCTCCGCCCCCGACGCGGGATTGTTTTATATCTGCAGTCCGAACAATCCCACCGGAACGCTGACGTCGCACAGCGACATCGAGTATTTGGTGGAGAACAAGCCGAAAGGTTCGGTGGTGATGGTGGACGAGGCCTACATCCACTTTTGTGGCGCGCCCACGGTGATGGACCTGGTGAAGGCGGGCAAGGACGTGATTGTGCTGCGCACGTTCTCCAAGCTCTACGGGATGGCGGGTCTGCGTTGCGGCGCTGTGGCGGCACGGAAGGACCTGATGGAGAAAATCAGCGACATTGCGGGATGGAACGCGATGCCGATCACGGCCGTGGCCGCCGCGCAAGCGAGTTTGAAGGATGCGCAACTGGTCCCGGAACGCCGCCGCATCAATGCGACCATCCGGCAGGAAACATGCGAGTGGCTGGATCGCGGCGGGTATTCTTACATTCCTTCCGAGGCAAATTTCTTTCAGCTCGACACCAAGCGGCCGGGGAAAGATGTGATCGAGGCGATGGCGCGGCAGGGCGTCAACATTGGGCGCGTGTGGCCGATCATGCCGACGCATGTGCGCATTACGGTGGGAACGCGCGAGGAGATGCTGCGGTTTCAGGAGGCTTTCCGCAAAGTGATGACAGGGGCCGTCAGGGTAGTGGCGCCGCACACGGTGGCTAAAGCGCGACTGCTGCATGATGGCGCGTTTCCGGCTTGACCTTCCGCGAGCTTGCATCGCAGGCCGCGGGCGAAAAGCAGGTTCCTCACCGCTGAAAGGCGGTTCGGAATGACATGTGTTTTGACGATCTGTTCTACGAATTGCAAGTTTCTTACTCAGGACTTTCACTCCATTCGACGGTGCGGCCGAGGCGGCTGCTCTTTTGTGCCAGCAGGACCGCCTTCATGGTGCGGAGCGCCTGCTCGGGCGTGATTTCCAGAGCTGCGCCGTGTTCGATGGCGTCGCGCACATTCGCGTAGAAGCCGCGATAGTCGCCGGGTTCGGTGGGGATGGTTTGGGCCGGCTCTCCGGGCAGGCTGAGAGTTCCCCAGTTCTGTTCGGGCTCGCGGCCCCAGTCTGCGCCCCAATCTTCGCCCTGCGGGCACTGATCGCCGCGCAGTTTCGCTTCCTGCGGATCCATCCCATACTTGATGAAAGAGCCGCCGGTGCCGTGGATGGTGAAGTGCGGGCCGGGAGCGTAAGCAAGAATGCGCGCCTTCAAAGTCGCGCGCAGACGGCCGTAGTCCAGGCAAACGTCGAAGGCATCATCTATTTGCGATGAGTCGCGCTGGCGGAACGCGGAGGCCGTAATCGCGCGCGGCTCTCCGAACAAGACCAGCGCCTGGTCGAGCAGATGTGGTCCGAGATCAAACAACACGCCTGCGCCGGGAATGTCCGACCGCTCGCGCCATGCGCCGAGTTTCGGCCCGGAGCGAAAGCGGTCATAGCGAACTTCATACTCGACGACCGACCCTAATTTTCCCGAAGCGATGATGTTCCGCACCGTCTGGAAATCTCCATCCCAACGACGGTTCTGATACACGGTCAGCAGGCGGGCCTGATTCCTGGCAAGCATTACAAGCTCGGTGGATTCCTTCCACGTTGGAGCGAGCGGTTTGTCTACCACGACGTTGCGACCGGCGAGCAGGCAGGTCTGGGCAATTTGAAAGTGTGAATCGTTGGGAGTGGCGATGACGCAAAGACGAATTTCGGGGTCGGAGAGCAGTTCATCAAGAGTGCGAGCGACGCGCACGTTCGGATACTTTTGTTGCGCGCGCGTACCGCTGCGTTCGAGAATGCAGGCAAGTTCCATCCCTGGGACGCCGCGGATGACCGCGGCGTGGAATGCCTGGCCCGAGAGGCCAAAGCCAATGAGGCCGACTTTTAGCATGGGTTACTCATGTTTGCTTCCGAGTGAGAGTGCAGCTGAAAGAAAAAGCAGGTCCCTCCACTTCGCTCGCTTCGCTACGCTTCGGTCGGAATGACAAAGTCTTGAATCGCTTCGCTCGCTTCGGTCGGAGTGACAACGTTTTGATCCTGCAAACATCCGTTGAAGGCTTAATATCCGGCGCTTCTACTTTGACGGAGCGTAGTAGCCGCGGCGGGCCCGGACGTGGAAATTCTTGCGGTCGTTGGCCACGATTTCGATGGTGCGGAAGTGGCCGTCAGCCTTGAACTCGGTTGGCCGATAGGCGACCGCGTACTGACTGCGGAGCTCTTCCTGGATCTCGGCGAAGGCGTCGGCAACGTTACGCAGTTGGAACGGGAAGAAGGCGCGACCGCCAGTGGCGTCGGCAATGCGTTCCAGCACTTTGTCGCCCTGTTTTTTTGTACCGCTGATGTTGGTGCTGATGGTGTAGACGATGGCGTCGGCGCGCTGCGCCATCTCGATCGCCTCTTCGCGAGTCACGTGACTCTGGTTGTCGTCGCCATCGCTAAGCAGGATGATGGCGCGACGGGTGGGGCCGGATTGCGGCTGCTTCACCAGTTTGTCGCGGCAGGCGAAATAGAGTGCATCAAACATCGCCGTGCCGCCGCCGGGCCGCAACTCTTTGACGCCGTGGGCAAGTTTCTCGGCGCTGTCGGTAAAGTCCTGCGTCACTTCCGGCGTCGAATCGAAACCCACAACGAAAGCCTGGTCGTAGCGTGGCCGAACCGTCTGGTTCAGGAACTCGATGGCGGATTCCTGCTCGAACTTGAAGCGGTCGCGCACGGAGTTGCTGGCATCCACCAGCAGGCCGACCTGTAGAGGTAGGTTCGCTTCACTGAGGAAACTGCGGACCTCCACCGGCTTGTTGTCATCGAGGATGCGGAAATCCGCCTGCTTCATTCCCGTGATCCGCTTGCCATGTTTGTCGGTGACAATGAAAACGACGTTCACTTCATTGGTGCGGACCTTGATCGTGGTGGGCCCTTGATCGTCCTGCGGCGGGGCTTGTGCGGAGGGAGTGTTTGGCGGTGCGGGAGCCGTGTTGTCCTGGGCGGCGGGAGCTGTGGCGGCCGTCTGCGCCGAGGCGACGACGCCTGCCGAGATGGCGGAATGAAAAATGATCGTCAGGAAAAAGCGGAGACGGCGACGCGGGCACACAAACATGGCGAGAGCGATTATATCCGGTTGGCCTGATCCCGCGTGGCGGTGTGGCTCTTGAGTCTGTGGGATCAGCCGCCGCGCAGTGTTTTTTCAAAGGCGGCCAGCTCAGCGGGCAGCGGGCTCTCGCAGACGATCTTTTCGCCGGTCTTCGGCTGGGTGAGTTCAAGCCTTGCGGAATGAAGAAAATTCCGACCTAAGGAAATCATTTCCGATTTACCACGGATTTGCCGCGGCGCGCCGTAGGTTGTATCGCCGACGACGGGATGACCGAGCGAGGCCATGTGTACACGAATCTGATGAGTGCGACCGGTATCAATGCGGAGTTCGAGCAACGAGAACTCTCCAAAGCCGGACTGCAGGCGGTCGAGGACCTTGTAGTGGGTGATGGCCTCGCGTCCGCCGGAGCGGCGCGTGGTCATGCGAGTGCGCCGCACCGCGTCGCGGTTGATGGGCAACGAAATGGTGCCACTGAGTTTCTCGACGCGGCCATGCACGAGGGCAAGATAGGTCTTTTTCGGCTGGCGCTGCGAAAATTGTTCACCGAGTTTCCAGTGGGCCGCGTCGTTCTTGGCGACCACAATCAGGCCGCTGGTTTCTTTGTCGAGGCGATGAACGATGCCGGGGCGCAGCGCGCCGCCAGCGCTGGAGAGCGAGCGAAAATGGTGCAGCAAGGCATTGACCAGCGTGCCACGGTTGCGCGCGTCGTCGGTCGAGCCGGCCCCGGCATGGACCATCATCCCGGCGGGTTTGTTGACGATGGCGAGGTCGTCGTCTTCGTAAATAATGTCGAGCGGGATTTCCTCGGCAACGGCCTTGAGCGGAGCACGTTCGGCCGGGCCCCGCACTTCAATGATTTCGCCTCCGGAAAGCTTAAAGGAGGGCTTGGATTGGTCTTTGTTTACCAGAATCATCCCCGCGGTGATGAGTTCCTGAACGCGCGAACGGCTGACCCCGTCAAGATGGGCCGCGACGAACTGGTCGAGGCGCGTGCCGGCGTCGGCAGCGCCAGCAGAAATCAGGATGGGAAAGGATTCCGGCATGAGCTAGCGAAGCATACTACACGCCATCTTTTCCAGATTCGGTTAGAAGAACTATGCGCAGGCAAAGTCACTAGCTTCATACACCACAGCAATGTCGTTCGCATGGAGTGGCCGTTGGCGGGCGCGAAATGACCACGCGCAGGACTTCTCTAGTTCCTTACGGCGTGAGGCCGTACACCTGCACCACCAGATAGCCCGGCGCATAGACGCGGCCATTGGCTTCCATGGGCGTCAGGAACGGGTTGCCGTTGCCGGCATTAGACCAGGTGCCGATCTGTGCGCTGAAGAGGGGTGCGCCGAGTTTCACGGCATCATAGGCCTCGATGGAAAACGGCTCGTTCGCGCGATTAATCAGCCAGACGACGCCAGTATTGGCGGTCGCCTTGTTCGAGGAAATGATCGGCAGTGAACCACCATATCCCGCGCCAGAAGAGCCGTTGGCCACATTGGTGAGGGATGGCGCAGCACCCGTGGTCAGCGCCCACGCGTGCAGCACATCGCCGTTGGTTTGCGTATAGACAGTCGGGCCTTTGGGTCCGTTGTAAAATGCCGGGCCTCCCCACAAACCGCCTCCGCCTCCGCTTTGCGCCTGCAGCGCGCCGGCGTCGTTGTTCTTCAGTCCGCCCAGATTGTTGCGGTTGAGCAGATAGAGAACGCTGGATTTGCCCATGGCCACCGCCATCGGCGGCGCGGTCTGGCCTTTTAGGAAAGGCACCACCATGACTCCGCCGGACCCGAAATCCACATCACCGTTATTCAGGCTTTGGTACGCCGCGGGAGTGAAAGACGTGGTCACAGTGCTGAGGTCGGGCGGCAACTTGAGCACGCTTTCTCCCCAGTCTTTCTTGCCAGGGACAAAATCGCCGTTGCCGGTGACGACGAACACGTTGCCGTTGCTATCGAAAGCCGGCGCGAACCCCGTCATCCAGATGCTGGACAGTTCAGTGCCGCCTTGCGTCTCGATGGTGTGGAAAGAACTTTGCAACGCCAGCGTGCTGGTGCTATAGCGAAGCAGCCAGCCGGTGATCCCGCCGGAATTGTTGTCGCAGTGCGAGCCGATGCCCATGTAAAGAGAGCCGTTGTTGTAGGCGAGGCCGGAGCGGCTCCATTGGTTTTGAGGATCGAAGGCCACGGTTGACCCATTGCTGAGCGTGGCGGAAGGAGCGATGACGGTGGGCGTGACCGCGTCGTTGCCGGTCCCAAGGTTGAGGGCGTGAAGCGTGGCGACGAATTGGAACGGCGTGGGCTCGGTGGCGGCGACCAAATAGAGGGTCGCGGCGTTGCTGGCGGTGCGAACGATTACCGGGGTGCTGGAAATTCCGTATTCCGGCAACACATCGCCGCAGCCGACGTCATTGCTGCTCTGCGGCGTTCCCAGGTTGATATGCCAGAGCACGGTATAGGTCTTCGCATCGAAAGCGTAGACCGTGTTGTGGCCGGTCACGATGACCAGCACGTCATGGGTGCTGCCGTCGGGCAGGACGAACCCCGAGACCAGCAGCGGCTGTGCCAGCACGTTGCCATCTACATTCAAGGTCGCGAGCAGGCCGAACTTCGCGGAGGCGACCGAGGCGGGCGTCAGGTCGGTTTCGCTCTGGTTCCATCCCGTGCGCTTGACGTCGTAGTGATAGGTGGTGACGTCAATGGGAGTGCCGCTATAGAGGCGCTGGAGACGACTGGCCGCGTCTCCCGTCAGCTGAGGTGCGGGCAGGCGACTGGGGAGCGGAGCCTGCGGCGCGTGGTGTTGGCGAAGAGTTCTTGACGCGGGAGCGGAATCGTCGTCTTGCGCTAGCAGAGCGCCGGCCATAACGAGCGGCAAGGCGATGGCGGCAGATAACAGGAAACGCGGCGTGATCAAAAACTTGGCAAAGGGCATGGCGATTTCCAGTCCGATTCCGTGCGGAAATTTCAGCACGGAAGCTTGTGCCTGACGAGGATACAGCAATCTGCCGCGCCCTCACAATCGCGGCTTGAACAGACTGTGTTGCCCGAACGGGGCCAGGGACGAGTGGTTCGCGACAAATGGGTGTTCCTGCCCCTCCGTTAGAATTGCGGCAAATGGTGAAGTGTCGTCGGAGAAAAATCGCAATCTTCACGACCGATTGTCTCTATTGCCTGGCTCCCGCCGTCTGCGCCGGGACCGCCTTTGTCCCCGATTTCAGCCACCAGATCAGCGCGCCGCCAACTACCAGTCCGATGGCGATCAGTTGCGTTCCGGTCATGGCTCCGCCAAAGACAGAACCGCGTCCGGGATCGTCGCGGAGATACTCCAGGAAGAATCGTGCGATGCCGTAGAGGAAGAGAAATGCCGCGAAAACCTGGCCATCGAACTTTCTACGCTTGAGCAGCCACATTAAGAACAGAAAATTCGCCAACTCCACTGCGGCCTCGAAAAGCTGGGTCGGTTCCAGAGGAATATTCAGCGGCGTTCCGGCATTCAGGTTAGCAAACGCGCTGGTAAACGTCACTCCCCAAAAATGATGGGTTTCTTTGCCATAGCAGCAGCCGGCGGTGAAGCAGCCGATGCGACCAATGGAATGTCCCAAGGCTAGGCCGGGCGCGAAGGCGTCCATGGTGCGCAGCGCGGGCAGCTTGTGCCTGCGCATGTACCAGGCGGCGGCGAGCAGCGCGGCGATCAGTCCGCCAGAGAACACGCCGCCGGCCTGCAAGGTGCTGACGCTGAAAATCAGCGAAGGCTGCGCGGAGTAGGTGCTCCATTCGTTGATGATGTAGAGCACTTTTGCGCCGACGATGCCACACAGAACAATCAGAATGCCGAGGTCCCAGGCCCGGTCGGGATTGATGCCGAGCCGCGCGGAATTGCGCACGCTGACCCAGAGACCGATGAGCACGCCGAGGGAAACCAGCACACCGTAGGTGGGCAGGAAGAAATGGCCAAGATGAAAGAGCTGTGGATGCACGTTGATTTAGATGCGGGAAGGGAAGCTTCCGGCTGAAACCAGTCTAGCAGTTATCGTCGGACGGAAAGCCGACAGAAACGAGAAGCCGACCCACTGTGCCGTGTGACGGGCCGAGAATGAACCCGTCGGTAGACGATGGGCGCCCGCCGAGACCCTTTAGGCATCTCCGACTGGCGGAGCGTTGCACACCGGATCCTAGTTCGAGTCGAGCTCCCGTTCATTCAGCATTGGTTCAAAAATCGGTTACCGTCATCACCAACCTGGCAGGTCGGCTTTCAAGATGGATGCTAGGGGAAGAACCTGTGACTTGGCAAGGTGCCGGAGAAAAATAGTTGGCATGCGGATTGCTACGAAAGTAATGTGGGGGAAATATTTCCGCTTGTGGAAATCCGAGAGGTGTGCTGGTTGCGCAGCGACCGTCCGTCAAGGGCGATGCAGAGGTTACGGAATTTACTAACCGGCCTTGCGTTCCTCGCAAAGGACTTCATCGAGAGCGCTGGCTAGTTCAAGAGTGCGTTTGCGGTAATCGGTGGTGCCGGTATCCTGGCCGCGCCGGACCAAGTGGAGTTCGTCGGCGATGTTGATGGCGGCGAGAACGGCGAGCCGTCCCGTATCAATGGTACCGGTGGCTTCGGCCACCGCGCGCATTTTGGCGTCCACGTATTCGGCGAGGCCGATGATGTATTCAGGATCGGAACCGCGCAGGTTGTAGGCCTGATCAAAAATCTCGACGCGCACGCTGCCCGCGCGCACATCCTGGGCGGGCTGTTGTCCGGCAGTTGCCATCGCTAAGAACCTCCAGGCTGGGGCTTGCTAACTGGCCAACTGCTCTTCGGCCAGGGCCTCGATTTGCCCCAACATTTTTTCCACCCGCCCGCGCACGTCTTCGCGTTCCTTGCGCAGTTGCACCAGTTCCCGCCGCAACGACGTGACCTCGGTGTCGCGTTCGTCGGCCTGGTGCTTCAGCTTTGCCACTTCTTTCTCAGCCTCAAGCTGGCCATGCCGCGCCGCCTTGTACATCTCAATCGTGCGATAGATTTTATTCTCCAGCGCACGAAAATCATCGGCCGGAACCTGCTCGGTCATCTCTTCCACGGTAGTTTCTGTCATGGTTTTTGAAGACATAAAGATTTTCCCTGGGAACTGCGACTTCAGCGAAGTATACTCCACCGTCCTGTGGATACGCTGGCACTTTAGGGCGGGGGAGGCTCACCGCAGACTGCCGCTTTGAAGCTTCTTCAGCCGGATCCCAGCTTCATCCAGCGTCTCCAGCTTCTTGCAGAACGCAAACCTCACCTGCTGCGCTCCGTCGCGCGGGTCGCGGTAGAAACTGGAGCCCGGAACGGCCGCCACGCCCACGACTTGAACCAGATGGCGGACAAAGTCCACGTCATTGGCAAAACCGAACCGGCTGATATCTGTCATCACGTAGTAAGCGCCGCGCGGACGGAAACATTGAAAGCCGGAGGCTTCAAGCGACGGCAGCAGGTGATCGCGCCGGACCCGGTAACCCTGTGCGAGCGTTGTGTAATATTCCGGAGGCAGGCCCAACGCCGCTGCGCCCGCCTCTTGCAACGGCGCCGGTGCTCCCACGGTCAAAAAGTCGTGCACTTTGCGGATGGCGTTGGTGACGTTCTCCGGCGCCACCGCCCATCCCACGCGCCATCCGGTCACGCTGTAGGTCTTCGAGAGGCCGTTGATGGTGACCGTCCGGTCCAACATGCCGTCGAGTGAGGCCAGGGAAATATGCTTCGCGCCGTCGTAGAGAATATGTTCGTAGATTTCGTCGGTGATGGCGAGCACGTCGAATTCGAGGCAGAGATCGCGAATTAATTCCAGTTCGGCTCGCGTAAATACCTTGCCAGTCGGGTTGTTTGGCGTGTTCACGATGATGGCTTTAGTAGATTTGCGGAAAGCGCAGCGCAATTCCTGCTCGTCAAAAGCCCAATCGCCGCCGCTGTCCGCCGGCGGACGCAATTTGACATAGACAGGTTGGGCGCCGCTCAACACCGCGTCCGGCCCGTAGTTTTCATAGAACGGTTCGAACATCACGACTTCATCGCCGGCGTTGCAGACGGCAAGCAGAGTGGAAATCATGGCTTCGGTCGAGCCGCAGCACACCGTGACATTCTTTTCCGGATCCACGGGAATGCCCTGCCAGAGGCCCATCTGGCGTGCGATGGCGCTGCGGAGAATTTTTGCGCCCCAGGTGATGGCGTACTGGTTGATGTCGGCGGCGATGGCGCGCTGCGCGGCCTCTTTGATTTCAGTCGGCGCCGGGAAATCGGGAAAGCCTTGCGATAGGTTGACCGCGCGATGCAGATTCGCCTGCCGGGTCATTTCGCGGATGACGGATTCCGTGAAATAGGCGACGCGGTCGCTGAGGAAGCTTTTCTGGTCGGCCGTTGGATTCATCGGGGTCCCCTTCGGAAGACGAGCCACGCGTCGCACTACGTTCTCTGCACGCCGCCTAGTTTTACGAGCGCGGCCACGATCCTGCCCGATGCGTCGGTGATCTGCTCGTCCCGCAACGTGCCCTCGTCCGACTGCAACGTCACGCGCAGAAGTATGGAATGCTTGCCTGCAGGCCCCGAGCCTCCGCGGAAGATTTCCACGGGGCGGAACGCGCGCAAATCAGGGATGTTCAATGTGAGCACCGATGACGCCATCTCTCCGAAGGTCACCGAGTCTGAAAACACGAACGAGAAATCGCGCTCCACGGCGGGATATTTTGCCAGCGGTGTAAATAGCATTTTTCGCAGTGGAAGCGCATACAGCCGCTCCAGATCAATCTCGGCCAGATAAATGTCCTGGCGCAACTTGCGGGCCGCAGCGTCCCTGGCGGCAAGCTGTCCGAACTGGGCGATGGGCAAGCCGTTGATGAGAGCTCTTGCCGACCGTCCGGGATGAAAATATTCAGAAGTCTCGCGGTCGTAGCGAATTTCGCCGCATTCAAAAACGCCGAGCAAACTTTCAAGATCGCCTTTGAGGCTGCGGAAGGTTTCGGCGGGGCTTGCAACTGCGTCCTTGCTCGCGTCGAGGACTTCGGCTTTCGCGAGGGCGCGCGAAAGGGCCGACTGGGTCGCGCCAAAACATGCCCGCTTCGGCTCGGCCCTCTCACCGCCGCGCATTTCAAAAGTTTCGCCGAGTTCGAACAGGCGCACATTCTCCGCGTCGCGATTGAGGTTCCACGCAAGCATGTCCAACATGCCGGGAACCAGCGTGGAACGCATGACGGAGGCCTCGGCACTCTGCGGATTCTCGAGCTCCAGCACGCGCGAGGAGGAGAAGCGTTCCGCGTCTGCGTTGGAAATAAACGTGAGCGACACAGCTTCGTTGTATCCCAGCGCCAGGGCCCGCGTGCGCAACGTCGCGGCTTTGGCGGCGTCCGGCGCGTCTATGACTTCGCCACTATAGGAGGGCAGCGTGTTGCTGAACTTGTTGTATCCGTAAAGACGGGCGATCTCTTCGATCAGATCAATCTCGCGCTCGATGTCGAGCCGCCAACTGGGGACGCGCACGATAAGCTCGACATCTTTTTCTCCCGCCGGGACGAGCTCGCACCCCAAGCGGCGCAGGATGCGTGCAATTTCTACTGCGCTGATGCCTTTTCCGAGGATACGGTCCACTTCGCTGACGCGCAGCGTGAGGGGAGCCTGATCCATTGACTGTGCTACAACATCCACCAGACCGCCTTCTAGTTGTCCGCCAGCGGAGTTCACAATCAACTCCGCCACGCGGTCGCAAGACAGCGGTGTGGATTCGAAATCAGCGCCGCGCTCGAAGCGGTGAGACGCATCGGTATGCAGGCCGTGCCGCCGCGCGGTTGCACGCACGGACGCGGGATCAAACCATGCAGACTCGATGAGAATGTTGCGGGTCTTCTCCGTAATCATGGTGTCGAACCCGCCCATGACGCCGGCCAGACCCACCGGTTTGACCGCGTCGGCCACGACCAGGTCTTCGGCGGTCAGCGTTCGCTCGACTCCGTCCAACGTTTTTAATTTCTCGCCGGCCTTGGCGCAGCGAATGATCAGTTTTCCGCCGGCGATCAAATCGAGGTCGAAGACGTGCGTGGGCTTGCCGATTTCCCAGAGCACGTAGTTGGTCGCGTCCACCGCGTTGTTGATCGGCCGCTGATCGAGCAGGGCAAGGCGATGAATGATCGGGCTGGGAGAAGGCTTAATCTGCACGTTGCGAACAACGCGAGCCGAAAATCGCGGAGAAAGGCGAGGTTCGTCAATCTGAATAGGGAAGGGGCTGGCCTGGGCTGCTGCGGGCAGCCTGGGGATAATGGGCTTCAAAGGCAGGTCATAGATCGCGGCCGCCTCGCGCGCCACCCCGTAGTGGTTCATCGCATCGGGACGGTTGGTGCCGATCTCGGTCTCAAAGACGGTGTCCGCGCCCGATCCGCTGATGCCCTCGACACCGATGCCGACGTCGGTCAAGTCTTGAGCCAGGCGCCGGTCATCGGCCGCCAGTTCAACGAAGTCGCGAATCCAATGTACGGAGAGTTTCATAAAAATCAGTTATTAGCTTGTAGCTCTTGGCTAGAAGCCCAGCGCCTGCTTTATACAAACTGTTGCAAAAACCTTACGTCCCCCTGAAAGAACAACTGAATGTCGTCCACGCCATATTTCAGCAGCGCGATGCGGTCCACGCCCATGCCGAAAGCAAATCCCGAGACTCTCGCCGGGTCGTAGCCGCTGCTTTTCACAAATTCGAACACGTTCGGATCCACCATGCCGCATCCCAGGATTTCGATCCATCCGGTCTGCTTGCAGGGACGGCAGGGTACGTTGCCGCGTCGGCCGCTGCCGCCGCAGATGAAGCAACTCACATACATTTCGGCGCTGGGTTCGGTAAATGGAAAAAACGACGGCCGGAAGTGCGTCTTCACGCTCGATCCGAAAAGCGCTTTCATGGCGTGATCGAGCGTGCCCTTCAAGTCGCCAAAGGTGATGTTAGTGTCCACGGCCAGGCCCTCGATCTGGTGAAACATGGGCGAGTGGCTGGCGTCGGGCGGATCGTTGCGGTGCACCTTGCCGGGAATCACGATGCGCAGCGGCGGGCCGATTTTTTCCATGGTGCGAATCTGTACCGGCGACGTGTGAGTGCGCAGCAGAAGGCGTTCACGTTGCGGCTTGGATTGCTGGCCGGCGATGAACAGCGTGTCCTGGGTATCGCGCGCCGGATGGTTGGGAGGAAAATTCAGTGCTTCGAAATTGTAGTAGTCGGTCTCGACGATGGGGCCGCTGGCAACCGAGTATCCCAGCTTCTGGAATACGCTGACGATTTCATTCTGGGTGCGGATGACGGGATGTTCGGCGCCGATGGCGCGACGCGCGCCGGGAAGGGAAATGTCCACCAAGTCGGCAATTGCGGCGGTTTGCGACGTTTGCGGGCGGGCACCATCGAGAATTGCCTCGATCTGAGTTTTCAGCCGGTTGACGCCTGCCCCGGCCAGGCGTTTGGCGTCCGGAGGCGCGGCTTTCAGCCACAATTCGTTCACCTGGGTCAGGATGCCGCTCTTGCGCCCCAGCCAGCGATCGCGAAATGATTTGAGCGCGGCTTCGTCGGCAATCGCGAGAACTTCCTGCTGGCACGCCTGCACGCACTCCCGCGCAGCCTGCTGCAGCGATGCCTCAGAGTAATCGGTGAGTTTGGGAACGGTATAAGTCACGTGAGCTTCATTCAGAATGACACAAAATAGTGGATCAGAGAAAAACGGCACGGCCGGAAGCCGTGCCGTTCTGTATTCCGGGACGACGAAGCCGCGATTAAGCCAGGGCTGTCTTCGCCTGCTCCGCCAGATTGGTGAACCCGGCGGCGTCTTTCACTGCGATGTCGGCGAGGATCTTGCGGTCCAGTTCAATGCCGGCCTTCTTCAAGCCGTGAATGAACTGGTTGTAGTTCATGCCATTCAGCTTGGCGGCCGCGCCGATGCGGACGATCCAGATGGAGCGGAACTGGCGCTTGCGCTGCTTGCGTCCGCTGTAGGCGAACTTCAGGCCGCGTTCCACGGCCTCTTTTGCCGCGCGGTAGAGTTTTGACTTGGTTAGGAAATAACCGCTGGCGCGGTCTAATATCTTTTTCCGTTTGGCGCGGCGTTTGGTGCCGCGTTTGACTCTGGGCATGGTGGTCTCCTTTTCGGTTCAAGTGTTGGCGGCTGGAGGTAGGAAAAAATCACCTTAAGGTGAGGCCTCTTCACACGCCCGAAGACATTGTTGATTGATGCTTTTTGATTGCTGATTGAACAACCGCACAATCCCGGTTTTCAATCAATCATCATCCATCCGTCAATCGTCAATAGCTTCTACGCTTCTAAGCGTACGGAATCATGCGCTTCACCTTGGCCAGATCGCCATCGCTGACGTAGGCCGGTGAGCCGAGTTTCCGCTTCTTTCTCTTGCTCTTCGATGTAAGGATGTGGCGCAGGAAAGCGCGACCGCGCTTCACTTTGCCCGTCGCGGTCTTCTTGAAGCGTTTGGCGGCGCCTTTATGTGTTTTCAGTTTCGGCATAAATCCTCGGAAAAATGCCGCAGGCAAGTTCAGCCTACAGCTTGAATTCAAATGCTTGCAACCAATGAGCCGGATTGCAGAAGCGGTTTAGCCCTGCGCGACTGGCTTTTGCTCCACAACCGGCTCCGGTGAAGCCATGGCAGCCGGTTTGGGTTTCTCGTGTTTCTCGGGCGCCACTTTTTTCGGCGCCAGGATCGCGTGCAGCGTGTTGCCTTCCTGCCGGGGTCGAAACTCGACGATGCTCTGTCCTTCAACGTCCTTGAGCAGCCGTTCCAGAATCTGGCGTCCCAGTCCAGTCCGCGTCATTTCACGGCCCCGGAAAAAGATGGTTGCCTTGACCTTGTCGCCCTCGCCCAGAAAACGCAGCACGTGGTTCTTTTTGGTCTCGTAGTCGTGGTCGTCCACGTTGATGCGGAACTTGACCTCTTTGACAGTGATGACCTTCTGGTGCTTTTTGGCCTCGCGCTCACGCTTTTCCTGCTGGTAAAGAAACTTGCCGAAATCCATGATGCGGCATACCGGAGGAACCGCGGTCGGGGAAATCTCCACCAAGTCCATGTTTTTTTCGCGGGCTTTTTTGAGCGCTTCAAACGGCGGCATCACTCCAACCTGCTGCCCCTCGTCGTCAATCACGCGAATTTCGCGAGCGCGAATCTTTTCGTTTGTGCGGATAAAACGCTTGTCGATGCTACCCTCCGTGAATTCAACCAGCTTGAGATCGTTAAATTATAGCATGACGGGGTCCAAGCACAGCCACCGCCGTTCGCCTGTTTGGCAGGCCGCAGAACGGCCTTGACTCAGGGGCCAAACCGCTGTAAGTTCGCGTGTAATTTGGCCAAGTGTCGCCATAACGCGGCGCTTCCGATGCCCGGCAAACTCCCGGCAAACTCCCGGTTCGCGGGGCTCCGGCGGGCAGCAATGCATTGAGGATACCAATTATGTCAGTCGCCATTTGTCGTCAGTCAAAGTTCTGCGTTGTTTCCCTGCTGTTTCTGCTTGCTATCGCCGTGGCTCCAGCCACCGCATGGGCGGGCGTGGGGTTCCAGCCGGTTTCCCCGGACGAACTCAAGATGACCAGCGAACCGCTGGCACCGGGAGCGCACGCCGTCTATCTCTACCACCAGGTGGACCGCGACGACAATCCTCATACCTCCCACGAGGACAACTATTTCCGCGTCAAAATCCTCACCGAAGAAGGCCGCGAATACGCCAACGTGGAAATCCCTTTTTTCAAAGGGAACGAGGATATCGTGAACGTCCACGCGCGAACCATCAAACCGGACGGCTCCATCGTGGACTTTAAGGGCCAGGTCTTTGAGAAGACTGTGGTCAAAGGCAAGGGGATCAAGTATTTGGTGAAAGCGTTTACTCTGCCCGACGTGCAGGTGGGTGGCATCCTGGAATATTTCTACACCGTGGATTTGAAAGAGAACCTTATCTTCAATTCTCACTGGCTGTTGAGCCAAGACCTGTTCACCAAACTGCAGCGATTTTCGCTGAAGCCCTTTCAGGAGGAGAACTGGACCTTGCGCTGGACCTGGCACCTGATGCCCGCCGGCGCCCAGCCCAAACAGGGACCGGACCACATTGTTCGAATGGAGGCGCAGAATGTTGCGGCGTTTCAAACCGAGGACTACATGCCTCCGGCCGACGAATTGAAGTCACGCGTGGATTTCATCTACAGCGACGAATTGCTGGAACCCAATCCTGAGAAATTCTGGAAGAATGTGGCGAAAAAACGGAACGGGACGCTGGAGAGTTTCGTGGGCAAGCGCAAGGCCATGGAAGAGGCGGTCGCCCAGATCGTGTCGCCCAACGATGCGCCGGAAGTGAAGCTGCGAAAAATCTACGACCGCGTACAAACCATTCGCAATACGTCCTACGAAGTGCAAAAAACCGAGCAGGAAGCCAAACGGGACAAGGAAAAGCCAGTCGCCAATGTCGAGGAACTTTGGAAACGGGGCTACGGCAACGGGATCCAACTGACGTGGCTTTTTCTGGCAATGGCGCGGGCGGCGGGTTTTGAGGCCTATGGTTGTTGGGTCGCCGATCGCGCACAATACTTCTTCGAGTCCAACTCCATGCAAGACTCCAAGCTGGATGCCAACGTGGTCCTCGTGAAGATCAACGGGAAGGACGTCTATTTTGATCCGGGCGGGATGTTCACGCCGTTTGGCATGCTGACGTGGACGGAGACGGGCACCCCTGGAATGCGGCTCGACAAGGACGGCGGCGGCTGGATCACGACGACTCTTCCCAAGAGCGGCGAGTCGCAGGTCCTCCGCAACGCCAAGCTGAAGCTCTCCGACACTGGCGATCTTGAAGGCAAGGTGACTGTCTCCTATACCGGACTGGAGGCGATGTACTGGCGGCAGTCGGAACGTCACACCGATGAGGTGGAGAGAAAAAAAGCTTTGGAAGATGCGCTGAAAAATGACATACCCGCCGCTGTTGAACTGGACCTGACCAGCAAGCCGGACTGGAGCAGTTCAGAAGCGCCGCTAGTGGCGGAATTCAGCCTCAAGATTCCAGGGTGGGTCTCGAGCGCGGGGAAACGAGCAATCTTGCCGGCGGGCTTTTTTACCGCGAATGACCGCCACGTCTTCGAGCATGCTAATCGCGCTCATCCCATTTATTTCGAATATCCGTACGAGACCCAGGATGATGTCACCGTCGAGCTGCCCCTGGGCTGGAGCGTGGCCAGCGTACCTCAACCGCAGGCCAACGACGGGCATGTGATCCAGTACAGCTTGAAGGTGGACAACAACAAGGACGAGTTGCACGTCGTCCGCAAGCTGAATGTTGACATTTTGATGCTCGAAACGAAGTACTACGGGGCGCTGCGAAATTTCTTTCAGACCGTCAGGAGTGGAGATGCCGAGCAAATTTTGTTACAGCCGGGGCCCAGCGTCGCGAACAACTAAACGGGCCGTCGCTGCGGCGCTTGTGGTCTTTGGCTTGCATTGCGTTCCGCCAGCGCTCGCGGCGGCTGATGCTCCGCCGTGGATGCACGCACTGGTCAATGCGCCCGTGCCATCCTACGACGAGAAGACAAATGCCGTACTGCTCTACTCCGAGACCAACGTGACCGTGCTCGCGGCGGACAAAATCAACACCCAGTTCCGGGTGGCCTACAAAATTTTGCGACCCGAGGGCCGGGAATACGGAATGGCTTCGGTCTTCTTCAGTCCTGAGAGAAGAGTCAAGAGTTTGCGGGGGTGGTGTATTCCCGCACAGGGCAAAGATTTCGAAGTAAGGGACAAGGACGCGTTGGATGTTTCCTTGTCGGTGGACGGCGGCGAGTTGGCCTCCGACAACAAGGTGAGGATTCTGCAGATTCCGGCGCCCGATCCAGGCAATATCGTCGGCTATGAATATGAAGTAGAGGAGCGGCCGTTTTTTCTGCAGGACAGGTGGGACTTCCAAAGGATGACTCCCGTACGGGAGAGCCACTACTCGCTGCAACTCCCCGCGGGTTGGGAATTCAAGGCTGCGTGGTTGAACGCCCCTGAAATCAGGCCGGTGGACGCTGGAAACAATCTCTGGAAATGGACGCTTCAGGATATTAAAGGCGTGAGAACGGAAGCAGCGATGCCATCGTTGCAGGGTGTCATGGGTCAGATGATCGTGACTCTGTTTTCCCCGGGCGGACGGTCCACGGGGTTTTCAGCGTGGCGGGACATGGGCGAGTGGTATACGAGTCTGGTCAAGGACCGCGTCCAGGCGTCGCCCGAGATAAAAGAGAAAGTGGCACAGCTGGTGGCTGGCAAATCCGGTTCGCTGGAGAAGATGCAGGCCATCGCGCAGTTCGTGCAGCATGACATCCGCTATGTCGCCATTGAACTGGGAATCGGCGGCTTTCAGCCTCATGCGGCCCCGGAGGTATTTTCGCATCACTACGGAGACTGCAAGGACAAAGCCACGTTGATGCGCTCCATGCTGCACGAGATCGGCGTGGATTCCTATCATGTTCTGATCAACACGCGCCGCGGAACCGTTGGGCCGGACATGCCCGCGCACAATGGATTCGACCATGCGATTATGGCGATCCACATGCCGGACGGACAGGACCGTTTTTCAGCAGCCACGATTCAACATCCCAAATTTGGCAGGCTCCTGTTCTTTGATCCCACCGACGAAGTTACACCTCTGGGCGAGATCAAGGGCGAACTGCAGGCCAACTACGCTCTGTTGGTCACGCCCGACGGCGGCGAGTTGCTGGCGTTGCCGCAGCAGCCGTCGGCGATGAACGGCGTCCGCCGGCAAGCCAAGCTGACGCTGGATGCAACCGGCCGCCTCGCGGGCGACGTCAAGGAAGTGAGAGTGGGCGACCGTGCATGGGAGCAACGTTGGGGCTTGCGCATGGTCACCAAGGACTCGGATCGCATCAAGCCCCTGGAAAGCATTCTGGCAGGATCGTTGCCCAACTATCACATTACTCACGCGACCATCACAAACTTGCAGGACACCGCGCAGCCTTTTGGTTTCGACTATTCGTTTGAGTCGCAGAACTACGCCAAGAATGCCGGAGGTCTGTTGCTGGTGCGGCCGCGCGTGCTGGGCGTGAAAGCGATGGGCTTTCTGGAGACCAAGGAGCCGCGGGTGTTTGCGGTGGAGTTTGAAGGCCCGGTGCGGGACACCGATTCATTTGATATCGCGATCCCCGCGGGCTACGTGGTGGATGATCTGCCGCCCGCGGTGGATGTGGACTACAGCTTTGCCAGCTACCATTCGAAGACTGAATTCAAAGACAATGCGATCCACTACACGCGGACCTTCGAAGTCAAAGAGCTGAGCGTGCCAGTGGGGCGAGTGGGCGAGCTGAAGAAGTTTTACCGCATTATCGCCGGCGACGAGCGCAATACGGCGGTGTTGAAAACTGCTCAATAGCGATCCTTGCTAGCCCGCGAACGACGCCTCGACGGCCTCAATTGGCCTACGCACTGCTTCCGTGATGGTCCCTGCGAGAGACTCTTGGCTGGAACTCTCGATTCGCGCCGAGATCCAGCAGTTCGGGGCATGCATTCCCCGCAGAGACAACTTCAGAAAATTATCCGTCAACGCCTCGGTGGATTCACCGTCCGTTTCACTGCGCGTCTTTCCGAGCGTGATGGCGTCAAGATTTTTCCCGACAAACGAATGCAGGAACGCAGCATGCTTGGCGGCGCTGAGCTCGCGGAGTGTCCGGCTGCGTTCGCGGGCCACGGAGGCCGGAACCTGGTTGGGCATGGACGCGGCGGGAGTTCCCGGCCGCGCCGAGTAGGTGAAGACGTGCAGATACGTAAACGGCAGGTCTTCGATCAGTCGCCGGGTCTGTTCGAATTCCGCATCGGTTTCGCCAGGAAAGCCGATCATGACGTCAGCGCCGATTGCTGCGATCGGCATCGCCGCATGAATCTTTTCAATCTTCCCGCGATAGTGCCACGGCCGGTACTTGCGGTGCATGCGGCGGAGGACGGTATCACTGCCCGACTGAAGCGGAACGTGCGCGTGTTTTGCAATACGCGAGGAAGATGCAACCAGCGAAATCAATTCGTCCGACCAATCCATGGGCTCGACCGACGAGATGCGGAGTTTCTGGAGAGAGGTTTCCGCCAGGATCGCGCGAATGAGAGACGGCAGCGCGCGCGAAGGATCTTGCGGCCCGCCGTCGAGGTCGCGTCCCCAGCGCCCGAGATTGATGCCGCTGAGGACCAGTTCGTGGTATCCGGCTGAGACCAGGGCGCGGACCTCCTCCAGGATGCGATCCAGCGAAAGAGAGCGGCTGTGGCCGCGGACCGAAGGAATCACACAGAACGAGCAGCGGTTGTCGCAGCCATCCTGAACCTTGAGGTTGGGACGGGTGCGTTCCGCGGCGAATGAGGACGACTCGAACACCGGAGCGGCCAGCAATTCGGTATGAGCGAAGATGTCGGAAACAAATACGGCCGTGCCCGTTATGCTTTCATCTCCTGGTTTTCGGTCGCCAATCAGCGCAGACAAAGGCACAAATGGGAGCGATTCGGCGGCCCCGGGATCGCGCGGGCCGAATTGGCCGTCGGCCAGCGCGATTTCCGCGAGGCGGTGCTTGTGGGAATTTCCGATGACGGCAGAAACACCGGGCAGCGCTGCGACCTCGCCGGGAGCGCGCTGAGCGTAGCAGCCAGTGACAATCACTTTCGCGGCGGGATTTTGGCGGCGAATGCGCCGAATGGCGGCGCGGGCATCCCGGTCGGCGGCGGCCGTCACCGTGCACGTGTTCAGCACGATGAAGTCGGCGAGATCGCTCGGCGCACGGGACAGACCCAGTTGCTCGAACTGACGCTCCAGCGAAGCGCCGTCAGCCTGGGTGGCGCGGCACCCAAAATTTTGGACGTGAAAGCAGGACACATCCGTATGTTAGCGCACATCCGGCGGGTCAGGAACCAGGCGCGCCGGCCGATTCGCCGAGTGCCGCATCGTCCACTCTCGCACGTTGCCAGATTTAGGCCGACGCCGCCGGCCGCTTGCTCTGAAAGCATTCGCGGCAGAGCACAGGCCGCCCCTGAGAAGGTCGGAACGGGACGGTCGTGTCCTTGCCACACTGTGAGCACGTGGCTGGGGTCACTATCTTGGCTAAGCGGCGGGACTGCCCCGCAGTCGGGGCGTTGAGCACCGAGACGCGCTTGGACTTGCAGTTCTTGCAGCGCTTGGGTTCGTTCCTAAATTGCTTGTCGTGGAAAAACAATTGCTCGCCCGCGGTGAAAATGAAATTGGTACCGCAGTCGGCACACGTGAGTACCTTGTCCTGAAAATCCATTGAGGATGGCTCCCTTAGCTCTGTCTCCCGAAAGAACTGGCGCATGGGGATGACCAGTTCTGTCCGGAAAATCAGCCATTTCCCCCCTCAAACTGCCCTTGGACTCGGCCCGGCACCCGGCTGGTAAAGTGGGTGCTTTACAGCTCAAAACCCTTCTGTCCCGCCGATAAGCGGCCTGCGGCGGGCAGTGCTTGGTGTGCTGGAGAACACAAAAAACGCAGGGGCCGCCCTCATGCGGGCGACCCCTGGGAACTTACTCTTCCTGCTTGCGTGTCTTCTTGCGGGCGCGCTTGCGGGCCAATGCCGCCTTCACGCGCTTTTTCTCGCCTGGTTTCAGGTAGTAGGAGTGACGTTTGACCTCTTTGATGATGTCTTCCGTCTGCACCTTCCGCTTAAAACGGCGCAGGGCGTTCTCAATGGACTCGCCCTCTTGCAGCCTAATTTCTGCCAAACTTACACACCTCCAACCTCGTCCGGTGGGACTTGTTTAGTAGACACAAGGATTTGACTTCAAGTCAAGGCCTTTAGCTTAGTAGGCGAATTTCACCCCCAATTGCATTTGCCGGGGCGCGTAGGCGGCATTCGGTTTGAGAGAGTTGGCCGGCTGTTGATAGTAGCCTGGGTAGTAAGTGTTGCCTGTGGTCACGTTGCCTTGCACGAACGTGGCGGCCTGCGAAGTGAAGCTGCTGGAGGTGATGGCCACGCGCTTATTGGCACGGTTGAACAGATTGAATGACTCCGCCGTCAATTCGAGTTTGTAGCGTTCGTGCAGGTTGAATTGGCGGGTCAAACGCAGGTCGGTGGAGAAATAGTTGGGCCCGGTAAAGCTGTTGCGGCGGTAGCCAGGCAGGCGGTCGTTAAGACCGTTGCCGTCCTGATTGGCGTCGCCTTGAACGGAAGCGGTGAAGGGGCGACCACTGCCGGCGCTGGTGATTGAAGAAAGTTTCCAGTCGTTGAAAAGTTTGCCAAGCATTGGGTTTTCGCGATGAAACAGGCGAGGATCGGCGGAAAAGGCAAACACCAGACGCTGCCGCTGGTCGGTGGAACTGAGGCCGCGCTCTGCGCTCGGGGCATACGAGTTCTGCACGGTGGCGGGCTGGCCCGCGATCAGCGCATCCTGACCGTCGTCTATCGCGCGAGCATAGGTGTAGGCGAGGCGCAAATAGGTCCCGCGCGAGACGTGGCGGTTCAACGCGAGTGTGGCGCCGTGATAAATACTCGACGCCGCGGTTTGAAATTCATAGATCGCGCCCAGTTGCGCAAGGGGGCGTCCCAGCGGGTTGATGCACGGGGGAAACGGACAAGTGAGGCTCTGCGTAAACTGCCAGGTGGCAAACGAATCCACCGTGTAGTAACCGTTTTGGAAGACGGTACCGGTGATGTCGAACAGGGGATAGGTGAGTGCCAGCGGCTGGGGCAGATTGACGTCCACGGCGCGGATGAGATGTTCGCCGCGCACGAAGAGATAGGAAAGGGTAAGGGTCGTCTGCGGAGCAACCTCCCGTTCCACGCTCAGGCTGGCCTGTTGGACGCGCGGGGTCACGAACCTGGGCGAGAATGCGGAGATATGGCGGGTCACGCCTTGGGTGAAGCCATCTGGCAGCGAACACGTGACCGCAGCGAGCGAACATCTCACCAGAGGATTGGGATACACGGGGAAGGCCAACTGGTCGTAGTAGTGGGTGTTGTTGAGGAACACTTCTCCATTGGTGATTCCGTTTTCGGTGGCGACGGCGGAATTGTAGATTTGAGGAATGCGAACGTAGAACAATCCATAGCCGGCGCGAATCACCAGCGGACGCACCGACCCCAGCGAGTATGCCAGGCCGGCGCGGGGCGCCACGTTTGCCGGTTGGAAGGGCACCCGGCCTGACGGCGGGAACAGCGGATTCGAGATGAGCCCGGCGGTGGAGAAGGTCTGCAAGTCCCAGCGCACACCCAGATTCACGGCCAGGTGATCGGAGACGCGCATTGAATCCTGCGCAAACGCCGCATAGTCGTTCGAGCCGGGATGAGAAACCGGGTTCCCGAAGCTCTGAATGTAGTAGTGCGGCATTTGATGCGCATAGGCGCGAAGCGGGGTCAGAGGCAGGCCGCTTTCCATCGGCTGATAAGTAAACGGATTTACCTTGATGGGGTAGAACAGATACTCCCCGGCCTGTTGCGACGGAAAAAAATCATAGATGGAAGTGAGCATGACGTCGCCGCCAAGTTTGAGGGAATGGCGCGGACCCTCAAGATCAAGAGTCTCCGAGAAGTGCAGCCGGTTCTGGCGGGAGGCGCGCGGCAGCAGGTTGGAGCGACCGATCCCGTCCAGCCAGTTGGGAATTTTGGTGAGCGTGTCGGTCGAATTGGAATAAGACTGCTGCCAGTCCCGCGAAAACTGGGCGTGGAGGTGGCTGCTCAGATGCGAGGACAGCGCCGAAGTGAGAGAGACTGCAGCGGTGTCGGTCGCAACCGTTTCCTGCCCATTGTCGCTGGTCGCGTCATAGGTGACCGGGCTGGCCGGATCGAGGAACACATTGTTGGATCCCCAGTAGCGCGTGGCGTTGTAGCGCAGCGCAAGTTGCTGGCGCTGGGAGAGCCACACATCCAGCTTGCCGAAAGACGAATTGCCGATTTGCGATGCCTGGTGTTGCCCGGCGAGTGCGGTGAGTCCGTCGGCGGTGGCAAATACCAGTGCTTGGTCGCTGGCGTCGTAGTCTCCTGGGGTATAGGGGCCGGTGCCGGCTTGCGGAACTACCACGGTGCTGCCGTTCAGGAATTCAACCACTGCCGGCACGTGGAAAATGTGTTGGTCGAAGCCGGCGAAGAAGAACACTTTGTTTTGCTTGATCGGCCCGCCGATCGTGAGGCCGAGTTGCTGCTGCCGGTCCGGTGGTTTGAACGTAAGGAACGCGCCGGTGGCGGACATCATGCCATCGCGAAAATAGTAGAACGCTGATCCGTGAGGATGGTTCGACCCCGAGCGCGTGATCACGTTCACCACCGCGCCCCCGGAACGTCCCATCTCGGCGCTGTAGGAATTGGACGAAACGCGAAACTCCTGCACCACTTCGGTTGAAAACTGGTAAGGAGCGCGATAACGGCCGAGGGCCTGGGCATAGAAGCCGTTGTTGAAGTCGCCGCCATCCACCAGAAAACTGTTCTGGAAGCCGCGGATGCCGCCAAAGGACAGATCGCCGCTGGTGGCCGACGTAAGCCCCCGGGGGTCCTGGGTGACGCCCGGCGACAGCAACATCAGGTCGGAGAAGCGCCGTCCGTTCAGGGGGAGATCGTTCAATGCCCTTTCGTCGAGGACCGTGGAGATGCCACTGGCCCTGGTCTCAACCAAGGCTGGCTCCCCCGATACGGTGACCCGCTCCTCCGGCCCGGCGATGGACAGATGGAAATCGAGCTCGGTTGCGCCGCCCACTTCCACGTGAAATGCCCGCGTCACCTGTGGAGAAAAGCCGTGCCCCACCGCGCGCGCGGTGTAGTCGCCGGGGGGGAGTGATATGGCGTAACGCCCCTCAGCATCCGCGGTGGCAGCGTAGCGCGCGGCAGTCGCAGAGTTGACCGCGACCACCGAAGCCGCCGCGACCGCCAGGTCATGCGGTGCCAGCACCGAGCCGCGGAAGACGCCGGTGGAGGCCGTCTGCGAGGTGGTCGTAGGCGTGAGAACGAGGGTGAAAAGTGCTGCAAGAAGAAAACGGAGCGGCGAAGGCATACGAGTCCCACCTGACTGCAAGATGTGGCTCGGAGGAGCGGCCCGGCGCGCTTACCGGAGCGTACTGGGCCTGCGGCGGTCTCAGGGCATTGGATCCAAGGCACGGATGCGCGCCGCGAGACTGTCTTCCGCAAAGGAAACCTGAATGTTGGTATAGCACGGAACGGAGGGGAAACTTGGGGATGCGGCAGTTTCTTTTATGTATGGCTCCCGAAGTGGGAAAGGGCAGTGGAAGAGTCATGCCAGGGCCCCAATTTGACCGCTAGAAGGAGCGTGTTTTTACAGAGGGTTCGTCGGAGTAGCGGTTGCTTTCGGAACGAGCCACCGGAACAAGAACGTAGCCGTCACCGCACCTGCCAACTGTGCTGCGATAAAGAGCGGCACGTCTGACGGCTGAATCCCAGCGAAAGTGTCAGACAACGAGCGGGCAAGGGTGACGGCTGGATTGGCAAATGAGGTCGAGGCTGTAAACCAGTAGGCAGCCGTGATATAGCTGGCTACCGCTAGCGGCACCGCTCGTGGACGCAGCCGCGAACATCCCCAGATCACCGACAAGAGCCCAAACGTCGCCACGAACTCGCTAAACACCAGCGCCACTCCGTGCCGCGGATGCGAGGCCAGGGAATACCAGCGCAGCCCGAACATCAAGTGGGAGGTGATTGCTCCTGCCGTTCCCCCGGTGCATTGCGCAAGCAGGTAGAACGCTGCCGAGGGCCAACTTATGCCGTGTTCCATCGCGTCGGCAATCGTAACCGCCGGATTCAAGTGTGCTCCAGAAATTGGCCCAAACGTCAGAATGAGAGCCAACAGCGCCGCGCCGGTCGCAATCGTGTTCGCGAGCAAAGCAATCGCGACGTTCCCGCCCGCTAGCCGTTCGCCCATGATGCCGGATCCAATTACGGCGGCAACCAGGAACGCTGTACCCAGAAACTCAGCCGTCAGTCTGGCAGGCAGGTTGAATTTCATTGATGGCCGATCTCGTCGATCTCTTTTTTGATTGCTAGTTTGTCAATGGTCGCGAGTGGAAGACAAAGGAATAGACTGATCCTCCGATCAAGCGTCATGAATGCATCACGGTAAGCGCGCTCGATGTCCTTTGCCGTGCTACGAACCGCGGCCGGGTCGGGAACTCCCCAGTGCGCCGTCAGCGGCTGACCCGGCCATAACGGGCAGACTTCGTTGGCCGCGTTGGCACAAACGGTAAAGACGAAATCGAGTTGGGGGGCGTCGGGCTTGGCAAACTCGTCCCAACTCTTGCTGCGCAGGCCCGCAGCAGGTACTCCGGCAATTTCCAGCTGCGCGATCGCCTCTGGGCGGACCGCTCCCAAGGGATGGCTACCGGCGCTGTAGGCGGTGAACTTTGATCGGCCCTTCAGGTTCAGAATCGCTTCTGCCATGATCGAGCGCGCTGAGTTGCCGGTGCACAGAAAAAGAACGTTGTAGTGTGTCTGCACAATATTCCGCCTCTGGCCTAGTTACAGCAGGTTGGGCCGCAGCACTCCTTCGTTCCGGTCCCGGCGGGTTTTACAGCCCGCACGAAGGCGCTCATGATCTTGCCATCCACCTGTGGAGCGATTGCGTCCACGTCAATTCCTTCGGCGGAAAGCATCGCGCGCGCATCTTCGGCGCGATAAACGCGGGTCGTTTCAATGTCAATCTGCTCGAAACCCGCTGCGGCGAGCTTGCTCGTGTATTCAACATCTTCCAGCGCTCCGGCCACACAGCCGACCCAAAGCAACACGCTCTGCCGGATCGCGGGGCTTATTTCACCTCGCGTGACGACATCGGAGACGGCGAATCGACCTCCCGCCTTGAGTACTCGAAAAGCTTCTCGCAACACTCGATCTTTATCGGCGGAAAGGTTGATCACGCAATTGGAGATGACCACGTCCACCGAGTTGTCCGGCAACGGAATCTGCTCAATCTCGCCTTTCAGGAATTCCACATTTTCAGCGCCTGTCTTGCGCTTGTTCTCGTTCGCCAGGGCGAGCATTTCGTCAGTCATATCGAGGCCGTATGCCTTGCCGGTTGGGCCAACCCGCCGCGCGGAAAGCAGAACGTCTATGCCGCCGCCGGAGCCTAAATCGAGGACCACGTCGCCGGGGTTCAGTTGGGCCAGCGCGGTCGGGTTCCCGCAACCCAGGGAAGCCAGCATCGCTTGCTCGGGAATCTGCTCGCTCTGGGAAGCGTCATAGAGGTTCGATGTAATCGGGTCGCAACCCGAGAGGCCCGCAGGGGAAGCTCCACAGCAGGAATTCCCGCCGGTATTCACTCGCAGCGCGGCCTGTCCGTATTTCTCTTTGACGAATTCTTTGATGTCCGTTCCTTTGGTATCCGTGGCGCTCATGTGGGCCTCCTATTTGCAGATTTGAACGATGTCTTGCGGTTTGAGCGCTTTGTTGCGGGTGCAGCACTCAGCGTAGAGAAATTGCAACAGCTCTTGCAGCGTTTCTGTATTTGCGGTGTAGCGCAGAAAAGTGCTCTCTCGCTGTACCTGCACCAGGCCTTCATTCTTGAGCTTGTCGAGATGGTGGGAGAGGGTTGAGTTGGGGATGTCCAGTTCTTCCTGGATTTCGCCGACCACCAACCCGTCCGGATGCGCCGACAACAGCAGTTGCATGATCCGCAGCCGCGCTTCGGTGCCCATGGCTGAGAACATGTCGGCATAGCGCGCAACCTGGTCAGGGGTTTTCCGTGCAGGATTGACCGCCATAATTCGATAATAGCGGAAATATAGATATATTGTCAAGGGGCGCGATGCCAGTCCCCCCGCCCGTGGTATCTTCAAAGTTCCCCAGTCCGTCATGACTCGAACCTTCAGGACTCGAACGTTAAATGATCCGATCCTATAAAGGTGTAAAGCCGGTAATTCCGGCGAACTGTTACGTGGACGCCTCGGCCCAGATCATCGGCGACGTCCAGTTGGGCGAACATGCGAGCATCTGGATGTGCGCCGTGCTACGCGGCGATGTGCATGAGATCCGCATTGGCGCGCACTCGAATGTGCAGGACAACAGCGTGCTGCATGGGATGAAAGAGCAGTACGGCGTCTACCTGGGCGAGTACGTCACCGTGGGACATTCGGTGACGCTGCACGGTTGCGTGATTGAAGACCGCTGCCTGATTGGGATGGGATCAATCATCCTGAATGGCGCGAAGATCGGCGCGGGGTCAATCATTGCGGCTGGGACGCTGATTCCAGAGAAAACCATCGTCGAGCCGGGATCCCTGTGGATGGGGTCGCCGGGCAAGTTTCGTCGCAAGCTGGACGAGCGAGACCAGGAAACCATCCTGCGATATGCGAAGAATTATTTAGGGTATAAAGACGAATATTTGGCGGAAAGGTAGTTGCGAGTACCCGTAGCCAGTACCAAGTGTTGAGTACCGGGTTCGAGTACCGAGTCGAGACATGAATGCGCGTCCCGGAGGGACGCCTGAAAATAGCCCGGCGTTTCCAACGCCGGGGGTGCGGTTTGCCCGGAGTCGGCCAGTCCGTTAGGGACGGCTGAAATGGCATGGAATAGTAGGCGGCTTTTCAGCCGTGCCTACGGCACTTGATCGAAGTGTGCCGGGTTTCCCGCCGCTGAAGCGGCGGGCTATTATCGGAGGTCCCTCCGGGACCTGAGAACTGCGAACCGAAGTACCGAGTACGACAACCTCATGATCAAGGCCATCCGAGGAACGCGCGATCTGCTGCCGCCGGAGACGGCGCTGTGGAATTTTGTGGAGTCGGCGGTGCGTGACGTGTTCCGCGCTTACAACTTCCAGGAAATCCGCACGCCGATTTTCGAGTCCACGGAATTATTTGCGCGCGGCGTGGGCGAAGAGACCGATGTTGTCTCGAAAGAGATGTACACCTGGGAAGATCGCGGACGCGCCGAAAGTGACAAAGGCCAATCCCTCACTCTGCGCCCAGAAAACACCGCCGGTGTAGTTCGCGCCTACATCGAGCACAAACTCTGGGACCGCGGACTGAACAAGCTCTACTACATCGGGCCGCAGTTTCGGCGGGAGCGGCCGCAGAAGGGGCGCTACCGGCAGTTCTATCAGATCGGCGCGGAAGTCATCGGGCCAACGTCGGCGGGCAGCGAGTCTCCGGCGCGCGATGCGGAGGTGCTGGAAATGCTGGCCACGCTGCTCGACCGGTTGGGCATCAAAGACTGGACGCTGGAACTGAATTCGGTGGGATGTCCGAACGACCGCGCAGCCTTCAACGAAGCGTTGCGCAAGGCGCTGGACCCGGTAAAAGATAAAATGTGCGCGGACTGCCAGCGGCGGGCGGTGACCAATCCGCTGCGCGTGTTTGACTGCAAGGTGCCGGCCGACCAACCGATCATCGAGACGCTGCCGCGCATCAGCCAGTTTTTAGACGATGGTTGCCGCCAACATTTCGACGCGGTGCAGGCGGTCCTGAAATCCGTGGGCGTGCCTTTTGTTGTGAATGACCGCCTGGTGCGCGGGCTCGACTATTACACGCGCACGGCATTTGAGTTCACGCACGGAGCGCTGGGGGCGCAAAACGCGATCCTCGGCGGCGGCCGCTATGACGGACTTTCCGAGGCGCTGGGCGGGCCGGCGGCTCCGGGCATCGGATTCGCCATCGGCGAGGACCGGCTGGTGATGTCGTTGCAGGAATCGGCCACCGCCGAGAGCGTGCTTCGCAAGCCCGATGTGTATGTCGCCCCGCTGGGCGCCGGGATGAACACGGAGGCGGCCCGACTGGCGCGGGAATTGCGGCGTCACGATCTCGTGTTGGATTTGGGAGATGAGACCTTCCGTCTGAAGAAATCGTTTGAAGCGGCCACCAAGGCCGGAGCAAGATACATCCTCATCGTCGGTGAGAACGAAGTGAAAGCAGAGACCTTCGCCCTGAAGAATCTGGCGACCGGCGAGCAGGTCTCGGTGCCACGCGCGGAACTTGCCCAAAGGATCCAGGGTTAGCCGTGGGGAAACCTCGCTCAGCACTCGACGATGCAGCAACACGGTTCATTCAAGCGCAGCACCTGTTCTTTGTCGCCTCGGCACCGCTGGCTGCGGCGGGCCACGTCAATCTCTCGCCGAAAGGGCTGGACACGTTTCGCATCCTCGGGCCAAAGACCGTGGCCTACCTGGATTTCAACGGAAGTGGCGTCGAGACCATTGCGCACTTGAAAGAAAATGGGCGAATCGTCCTCATGTTCTGCGCCTTCCAGGGGCCGCCGAACATCTTGCGCCTGCATGGACGGGGGCGCGTGGTTGAGGCGCACGAGGCCGAATTCGCGGCGCTTGCGTCTCACTTTCCCGCGTACGACAGTACGCGGTCCGTCATCGTGGTCGAGATCACTCGCGTCACTGACTCGTGTGGCTATGGTGTTCCCCTGCTCGGGTATGAAGGCGAACGGGAACAACTCCGCGCGTGGGCGATCAAGAAGGGTCCGGAAGGATTGAAAGCCTACCGGCACCAGAACAACCGGCGCAGCCTGGATGGACTGCCGGGAGTTTCCGAGTAAGAGCGTCTGCCTCAACACAATTCTCTGAGTGGAGGAATCCAATGAAACACTGCTACTACGTTTTGCTTTGCTTCGCTTTAGCCGGACTGGCCGCGGCCCAGACCGCGCCGTCGGCGAAATCCACCAGCCCGCTTGAAGGGACGATGATTTCCCGCGAAATAAGCTTGATCGAAGCGAGAATCAAGAATGATTCCCTAATCCTCGAACGATCATTCGCGAATGATTTCACAATGGTTGGGGTGGACGGAAAGCTGGTCGAAGGAGAGGAAGCACTGGATGAAGCCCGCGACTCCGATGTGGAGGGCCTTTCGCCGTACAATTTCAAGATACTAGCGATCAACGACAACACAGTGATCGTGTCCTATGAGTTGATTGTGAAGACTCCCCCGGCGGAAGACCAGGGCCCGCCGCCGCGCTACCAGCATGTCAGCTCCGTGTGGACGCGACAGACGGGCGAGTGGAAATTGAAGTTCCAGCAGATCACGCCCACGCACTGGGGAGACTGGTAGACGAAGTCCGGTGGCTTCCGATCACAGTCGGATGTCTGATTTGTGATTGTTGATTTCTGATTGACTGCGTTCGGGAAGAATGCAAAATTACTATGAGGAGATCCACCAATGAGACGAATTGCGATATTGGGTGTTGCATGGTTGGTGCTGGCGGGGATCGGGTTGGCGCAAACGGAAGCCGCAAAGCCGGGGCCGGAGCACAAGAAGATGGATTTCTTTGCCGGCTCGTGGACGCTGGATGGAGACGTGCGGCCGGGCCCGATGGGGCGGGGCGGCAAAATGACGGAGAACCGGAAATGTGAATGGATGGATGGCGGCTTTTACATGGTCTGCCACACCGACTACAAGAGTCCCATGGGCAACGGCGCGGGACTCTCGGTCATGGGATATTCAGCAGCCGACAAAGCCTATACCTTTCGCGAGTTCAACAGCGACGGAGAGTTTGTGGATTCGAAGGGCACGATCGAGGGGGACGCCTGGACCTGGACCTCGCAAGACAAGATGGGCGCTATGACCATCACGGGCAAGTTCACCATGACGGTGACTTCGCCAAACTCCTATGCTTTCTCTTTTGATATGTCGCAGGATGGCACGAAGTGGATCACCGTCATGGACGGAAAGGCCACAAGAAAATAGCGCGCGATTTTCGCAAACGTGAAGCTCCAGCCGCAGTGCTGGAGCTTTTTCTTACTGTGCTCTCTTTCTGGGTAGTGGCTCAATTGCATGGTTTCTTGATCCCGCCGCCGCGGCGTCATCCCGAAGCCCCGCGTTTTCACCAGCGGGGCGAGGGATCTCCAGGCCAGCACGCTCAGAGATTTGAGTCAAACTGAACCACGGCCTCTTTCCGCGATGCACTATGGCCCACGTTCGGCGAGCGTTTATAATCTTGGATTCGGCATTCTGCCGCATTTCTCACGGTAAGGACACAACTTGCTCGATTTTCTAGGCGATCTACGACGAAGCCACATGTGCGGGGCGCTGCGCGCCAGCGACGCGGGCAAAAAAGCTGTTTTGATGGGCTGGGTCAACCGGCGCCGCGATCACGGCAACCTGCTCTTTGTTGATCTGCGCGACCGCGCCGGCGTTACCCAAGTGGTAATCAACGCCGAGCGCGACGCCGCGGTCCACCAAAAGGCGTCGGGCCTGCGCAACGAATACGTGATCGCCGTGACCGGCACCGTAAAACTGCGCGACGCCAGCACCGTCAACAAGAATATGGCGACCGGCGAAGTGGAACTGGTGGCGGAAGAACTGCGCATCCTGAACGAGTCGAAACTGCCCCCGTTTCTGCCCTCGGACACCGTTCTGGCCAATGAAGAGATGCGCCTGAAGTACCGCTACATTGACCTGCGCCGTGACGCCATGCAGTTCAACATTGAGACCCGCCACAAGGTCGCCAAGGCCATCCGCGACTATCTCTCGGCGCAGGGATTCTTCGAGATTGAAACCCCGTTCATGACCCGCTCCACGCCCGAGGGCGCGCGCGATTATCTGGTGCCCAGCCGGGTGCAGCCGGGCGCGTTCTATGCGCTGCCGCAGTCGCCGCAGATGTTCAAACAAATTCTGATGATCTCCGGGTTCGACCGATATTTTCAGATCGTGCGCTGCTTCCGCGACGAAGACTTGCGCGCCGACCGTCAGCCCGAGTTCACGCAGATTGATCTCGAAATGACCTACCCACAGCCGGAAAGCGTGTGGGCGGTGGTGGAGGGATTTTTGACGGCTGCATTCCATGCCGCTGGATTTGAAATCAAAACGCCATTCCAAAGAATGGATTACGACGAAGCCATCCGCTTGTACGGAATTGACAAGCCCGACTTGCGGTTGCCGGCCTTCACCGACGCCAAAGATTGTTTTGCGCCCGCAGATTTGCAGGAACTGGCGATCAATCCAAATCTGCCGGTGATCGCGCTTCGCATTCCGAAGGTGGGCGAGTTATCGCGCAAGGAACGTGACGACATCAAGCCGATGTTCCACTCCAAGGGCGGAGCCCGCGTGTTTGAAGACTTCAAGCGCATCGCCAGCAAGTTCCCCGAGGCTGGAGCGAAGATCAAAGCGAAAGCGCAGGCGTCCGACGAGGACTTGATTGTGCTGGTGGTGGGATCGGCGCAGAGTGGGCCACAGACCGAGCTGCCGTCGCATCGAAAAGTAAGTCCGCAGGAGCTGGCGATTTATGCCTCCGCTGGACTGCTGCGCCTGGCGCTGGCCCAGAAATATGCCGACCGGCATGGAATTTTCAATAAGAGCGGCGACCCGGCGAAAGACTATCGCTTTTTGTGGGTAACCAACTTCCCCATGTTTGAGTGGGACGAGGGCGACAAGCAATGGATGGCGGCCCATCATCCGTTCACCTCGCCGCACGACGAGGACATGCACTTGCTCGAGAGCGGCGTCGAATCGGTAAAAGACCCGCAATCGTCGCTCAGTGCGGTTCGTGCTCTGGCCTACGACGTGGTCTTGAACGGCACCGAGCTGGGATCGGGATCCATCCGTATTCACCGGCAGGACGTGCAGAGCCGGATTTTCCGCGCGCTGGGTATGACCGACGAGGAAGCACGTGCGCGCTTCGGCTTCTTTCTGGAAGCGCTGGAGTACGGCACGCCTCCGCATGGAGGCATTGCGCTGGGCCTCGACCGCATCGTGATGATCCTCACCGGCGCAGAAAGTTTGCGTGAGGTGATTCCGTTCCCCAAGACCGCTCGCGCCGTGGATTTAATGGTGGACGCGCCCACGCCGGTCAGCGACGGGCAGTTGAAGGAGTTGGGGATTGTGGTGAAGAAATAGGTTTGGTGGCGCAGCGCTTCCAGCACTGCGATTCAGGTGTCTGAAAAAGCCCGGGCTAGCGTATCTCTTGACACGGTACGGTCGCGTGGGTCACACTTTTGGCATTATGAAGAACTTAGTCGTGTCTTGCCTTTGCTTGTTCCTGTTCGCCTCGTTAGCGTTGACTCAGCAAGCGCCCCAATCTGTCCAGATCGACTCGAAAAACCCCGACCACCTGCAGATCGAGCAAACATTGCAGCGTTACTTGTCGGCTTATTTGAGGAAGAGCATGGTAGATTTGCTCGCCGTTTGGCCAGAGCTGTCGAAGGAGAAGAAAGAATACGGCAAGATAAAGGGCCGTTTTGAGGATCCCAACATCAGTGATGAACAAATCAGTCTGCAGGTCTTACGTACAGAGTCTACTGCGGACGGAGCATTGGTTCAGACTCAGCGGACGGAGCAGTACAAGAAGGCAGAGAGAACCAGTGCGACTGTTATAGGCGACCTAAGAGGTGGTGGTGGCCAGATCGCGCAGACGCCAGGTCCCAATGTGACCGAGAAGAAAAAAGAAATCAAGAAAAGCGATACGATCTGGATCAAACTGCGCAAAGCCGGAGATTCATGGACAATTGCCTCCATTGGTGAACAGAAGCCGTCATAATGTTCGAAGCATCAAACATTATGGGTTTTTACCGAGGATTTTCTGGTTGGTTTCTCCGCACCCCCGCGCCCCACTCAATCCCATCGTCAACTCAAAATCAGCCATGAAATTGGCGACCGCATCGCGGACGCCCTGCTCCCCGGCCACCGCCAGGCCCCAGATGAACAGCCGGCCGAGCAGCACCGCCCGCGCGCCGAGGGCCAGTGCTTTCACCGCGTCTGCGCCGTAGCGCACACCGCTGTCGAGCAGGATCGGCACCTTCCCCTGTACCACATCCGCAACGCCCGGCAAAGCATCGAGCGACGCGATAGACCCATCCACTTGGCGTCCTCCATGGTTTGAGACGATGATGCCGTCCATGCCGCAGTCAAGCGCGTGTTGCGCGTCCTCGGGATGAAGAATCCCCTTGAGCACAATGGGCAGACGAGTATTCTGGCGCAGCCATGTCAGATCCTTCCACGCGAGTGCGGTGTTGCCAAACACTTCGCCCCAATGACGGATCGCCGCAGTGGGGTCGGCCTCCGGAGTCTGCGCCAGCTGCGACCGAAAGACCGGGTCGCTCAGAAAATTTGCGATCCCTTTGCCCAGCATGAACGGGAGATAGCGATTCTCCAGGTCGCGTTCGCGCCAGGAGAGCATCTGCGTGTCGAGCGTCACCACCAGCGCGGAATAGCCCGACGCCTCCGCGCGCTGCAACATGCTGGCCGTGATCGCGGCGTCCTTGCCCCAGTAAAGCTGGAACCACCGCGGTCCGGCACCCGAGGCCCGCGCCACTTCTTCAATCGAAAAGGAAGCCAGCGTGCTGAGAATGAACGGCACTCCCAGCGAGCTCGCCGCCCGCGCGCTGGCCAGGTCACCTTCGCTGTGCACGACCCCCTGCACTCCAATCGGCCCAAGCAGCACCGGCGATGGAATCTTCTGCCCAAACAGCTCAATGCTGGTGTCGCGCTCGGACACGTCGCGAAGCATGCGGGGAACGATGCTCCACCGGTCAAAGGCGGCGAGATTGTCGCGCATGGTGCGTTCTCTGCCGGCTCCGCCCGACACGTATCCCCAAGCCTGGCGGGACATCACTTCGCGGGCCTTCTGTTCGAGATCCGCGACCGCAACCGGAATCGAAAGGCTCCCGCCGGTGTGGACCAGTCCATAAATGTGGTGCTGGCGGTCCACGCCCGGACTTCGAATGCCGGATTGCGGAACCGAGAATGGCGTATCGGGCATGTACTCCTTTGAGGTGGACACGCGGCCGGAAATCCGGGCGCAACGCCACGCCAGTCAATGTACACAAGTTGATGCGGTGACGGGTAGTGAATCAACCAACGAAGCAGCCTCAGGTACCTTGGTGCCCTAGGTGGTTGCTCGCCTTTCCGTTTTTCTGCGACACTGAAATCCACCGTAAATCGCTATTCTCAAGCATGGGTAAAATCCACGTCCTTTCCGACGCCGTCGCCAACCAGATTGCCGCTGGCGAGGTGGTCGAGCGTCCGGCATCGGTGGTGAAGGAGCTGCTGGAGAACTCTCTCGACGCAGGCGCCACAAGGATCAGGATCAACGTGGAGGCTGGTGGCAAGAAACTGATTCAGATCACCGACAACGGCTGCGGCATGGTCCGCGACGATGCCATGCTGGCATTCGAACGTCACGCGACCTCAAAGCTCAAGAATGCGGACGACCTGTTGAGCGTCGCGACGCTCGGATTTCGCGGGGAAGCGCTGCCATCCATCGCATCCGTCTCGCGCCTGCGCATGGAGACACGGGCCAGCGACGACGCCGCGGGCACGGTGATCGAGATCAATGGCGGCAAAATTGCCCGCATTGAAGAAGCCGGCTTGCCCGAAGGCACGTCCATCACCGTACGCGACCTTTTCTTCAACATTCCCGCCCGCAAGAAATTTCTCAAAGCCGAGAACACTGAGCTTTCGCACATCGCGTCGCTGGTCACTCACTACGCTCTGGCGCATGCCGACAAGCACTTCGAGCTGCACTCCGCGACCAATGCCGTGCTGGTGGCCCCGCCGGTCGCCGGATCGAGTGAACGCGTCTTCCAGATTTTCGGCAAAGAAGTCCTCGATCAACTGATTCCGCTGGCCGCGGTGGTTCCACTGGAGCGTGTTGGGTTGCCGCAGCCCCCGCCGTGGCGGCGCGAGGCCGAGGAAGATTCTGCACCTGCCGACCCGGGCGAGATGCGACTGCGCGGTTTTGTCTCCAAGCCCGAAATCCAGAAGCTCAACCGCAATTCGATTTTCATCTTTGTAAATGGCCGCCTCATCCGGGACCGGCTGATGCAGCACGCAATCACCGAGGCTTATCGCAACATCATTCCGCCTACCGTGTATCCAGTGGTGTTGCTCTTCATTGAGCTGCCTTCGGCGGAGGTGGACGTGAATGTCCATCCTTCAAAGACCGAAGTCCGCTTCCGCCAGCAGTCGGTCATCCACGATTTTGTGCGCGACTCGGTGCGCGCTGCGCTGATGAAGGCCCGGCCCGTGCCCCAGTTCGCCACCGAGATTCGCGCGCATCCTACTGCGGGGCAGGCGCTCACTCCGGGTGCCGCAGGCTGGGATGGGCCTTCCAGCCAGCCCTTCGGCGCTGCGGAGCCTGGTTCGATCTACGGACCTTCCAGCGGCTTTGCGCTGCGCCCTCCCAGCGAAGCCGACACCGCGGCGCGCTTTCAGTTCGAGGGCGGCATCGCGGTCGAAGCGAATGCGGCGGTGCCGGTAGCGCGCGGGCTGGAATCTCTCGCCATCGAGACCGTCCCCGATCATGGTTGTGCTCCCGCGCTCGATGCAAACGACGTCTATGAAGAAGCGCCCACGCTCGATTCGCTCACCACGCTGAGGCCACTCGGACAAATCCGCAATTCCTTCATCCTCGCAGTCAACCAAGACGGACTGTGGATTGTGGACCAGCACGTCGCTCACGAGCGCGTATTGTTTGAGAAAATTCTGAAGCAGCGCGCAGCGCAACAGGTCGAGAGCCAGCGTCTGCTCATGCCGATGGTGCTGGAGTTGACGCCCGCACAGCAGGCCGTGTTTGCTGAGATTGCCGACGAGCTGGCGCGCAATGGCTTTGAAGTCGAACCCTTTGGCGCCCGCAGCGTCGCGGTGAAGATTGCGCCCGCGGGGGTGGAAGCTGCGGCGGTCGAGCACATGTTGCACGAGCTGCTCGAGCAGCTGTCGAGCGAAGAACAGTCCCTCAACCTGGAAAAGATCCGCACTCGCATCGCGGCCTCGATTGCCTGCCATGCTGCCATCAAAGTGAACATGCCACTGGAGCAGAACAAAATGGAATGGCTGCTGGCCGAGCTGGCCAAAACCGAGCATCCCATGTCGTGTCCGCACGGCCGCCCGGTCGTACTGCGGTATTCTGTTAAGGACATCCAGAAGGCATTCAAGAGAATCTAGCTCGAGGCGTCAGCGAATGGTTTGTGTATTTGCTGAGAACTGAAACCTGAGAACCGAAAGCTGTCAATGACCGAGCAGGAACTGCAACAACTGCGGCGACAAAAGTGGGGGCAGGACGACAAGTCCATCCGCACCCTTGCGGAAGCGCGCGCCTTTATGGACCGTGTGGGCTTTTGCCTCATGTATCCGCAAAGAAACCTTGCGCCCATGCCCAGTTTTATCGGCGCCTTCGTCGGCGCGGAGACGGGCCTGCCCGACTGGCAGCATGCCTTCGAAGATCCGCGCGCCGCCGATGCCACCGACCTGATGGTCCGCCTGCTGCGCGAACGCCTGGCTTTCGAAGCCAACTACCTCGACGCCAACAATCCATTCCTGCTGGCCGCGTCGGTATTCCCCTATTTCTATGCTCTCGTGGGCGAACGCAATCCCAAGCAGGCCCCGCAGCCTGGCCCCCGCTCTCCTTATTCGCAGCTCTCCTGCGACGTATATGCGCTAATTCATCGCGACGGCCCGGTCTCGAAGCAAAAGTTGCTGGAAAAAATCCGCGGCGGACTTTCCACCGCCGTGCTCGACACCGCGCTCGCCGAGTTGTGGTCTAAGCTGCGCATCACCCGCGTGGACTACCGCGCGGACGAAGGATCGATCTGGGATGTGCTCTACCGTTGGGCGCCGGATGCAGTACACGAGGGCATTCAGTTGTCCGTCCCGGAAGCGCTGTCCGCGCTGCTGTCCAAATATCTGGACAGCGTGATCGCCATCGAGCAGACCGAACTGGAAACGTTGTTTGGTCAATTTGCTCCGCGATCGAAGGTGAGAGACGCGGTAAATGCTCTGTTGTCGGCGCGTGAGTTGAGCTTTACGCCCCTGGGCGGACGATCACTACTGCAGATCGCGCCGGAGAAGGAACCGCTGCCGGTCGTAGCCCCGCGGCAAGCAGTTCCGTGACATCAAGCCGGCCAACGCAATACCGCGGCCGCCTCGCCCCCTCGCCCACCGGCCTCCTCCACGCCGGTCATGCGCGCACATTCTGGATCGCCGCCGAGCGCGCCGCCCAACGCAACGGCCAACTCACTCTCCGCAACGAAGACCTCGACCCGCAACGCTGCCGCCCGAACTTTGTCGCTGCCATGTTCGAAGACCTGCGCTGGCTTGGCATCGACTGGTCGGAGGGGCCCGATTCTGGTGGCCCACTCGGCCCCTATTCTCAAAGCGAACGACGCCCTCACTATCTGGAAGCATGGCGGGACCTCCGCGATCGCGGACTGATCTATCCTTGCACCTGCTCGCGCAAAGATGTCGCACAGTCAGCCTCCGCCCCCAACGATACCGACGACGAGCCCATCTATCCCGGCAAGTGCCGTTCACGCACCGACGCGGCGCAGTTTGCCGAACCCAAAGCGGTCAACTGGCGCTTTCGCGTGCCCGATGGAATCGAAGTCAGATTCACCGACCTGCACCTGGGCCCGAAAAGCATGATGGCCGGGCGTGATTTCGGCGACTTCATCGTCTGGCGGCGGGACGACGTGCCCGCCTATCAACTAGCGGTTGTTGTGGACGATGCCGCCATGCGGATCACTGAAGTTGTGCGCGGGACCGATCTGCTGAAATCCACCGCGCGCCAGGTTCTTCTGTTTCGCGCGCTGGGCGCGGAGGTCCCCGCCTATTATCACTGCGATCTGGTGCGCGACGCTGACGGCGTTCGCCTCGCCAAGCGCCACGATGCGCTCAGCATTCGCCGCCTGCGCGAGATGGGATGCACGCCCGAACAAGTACGTACTGGTACAATCAACAGCTTGTCCGATGACCGCACACCGCAAACTCATCATCGCGATTGACGGGCCCGCCGGGGCAGGGAAGAGCACGGTCGCCTCGCGCCTGGCCCGCAAGCTCGAGTATGTGAACCTGGAGAGCGGCGCCATGTACCGCGCCCTTGCCCTCAAGGCCATTGAGCGCGACGGTTCGTTCGACGACGAGGGGGCGTTGCTGAAGCTGGCCGAGTCGTCTTCCATTCGTCTGGAGCCTGCCGCCACCGGCAACCGCACTTTGCTCGACGAGAGCGATGTTTCCGCGCGCATCCGCGAGCGCGACGTGACCGAGGCTGCATCCAAGGTGTCGGTTCATCCCCGCGTTCGAAAGTGGATGGTGGACCGCCAGCGCGAAATGGGGTTGGGCGGCGGCGTGGTCATGGAAGGTCGCGACATCGGCACCAAGGTTTTCCCCGGTGCCGAGGTAAAAATTTTTCTGGACGCCGATCCTGTAGTGCGGGAGCAGCGCCGTCTGGCGCAGCAGAACTTGAAGGGCGACGTCGCCGCAAATGCGGCGGCGGAGCTAAGGGAACGCGACCACCGCGACCGCACCCGCGCCGCCTCGCCCCTGGTCCCAGCCCTTGACGCAGTGATCATTGATTCCAGCAACTTGACCGAGGACGAAGTCTTGGCCCGGATCGAAGAACTGGTCCGCAAAAAGCTGGATCGCTAGAGAAAAATCTGATTTCGTTATTACGGTTCAACCTAGGCGGTTCGATGAAGTTTGGCCCGTATCAGGGCACCGCATCAGCGCTGCCGCCAAACTCATTTCCTGTCATTTCGAGCGACGTCGAGAAACCTGCTGTTTTGCGGGTGGCGAGGATACAAAGTTTCAGTTGTCGCTGGTCTCTACTTTCGCCTTCGGCGCCGGCAGCGCTTTGCCGGGCTTCCCCGGCTGGGGAGGTTCCGGTGGACGCGCTGGCTGTGCCGATCCCTTGCGAATCTCGATGTTGCCGTGCTCGTTTGTGATCACCAGATGCACCGCCCCGTTCCCCACCGTCCCGCTCGCCGTATCGGCATGGTCGCCGTTGTCCACTTTCAGTTCAGGGAAATCCGATTCAATCTCGGCATCGCGGGTGTGCGCGTCCAGACGGAACCCGGCCTTATCCGGCAGATTGACCTGGATGTCGCCGCTGCGGTTCTGCAGTTGCAAATTCCCCATGGACCGCACGTTCAGCTCAATTCGGCCATTGGAATTTTCCACCCGCGCATCACCAGAGATTGCGTCCAGTTGGATGTCCTTCGAGTGCGTGACCAGTCGAATCGGCCCGCTCAGTTGGTCCGCGCGCAAGTCTCCGGAATCCAAATCGAGGTCGCCCTCAAGGTGGGTAAACTCCATGTCCGTGCGCGAAGACTTGAAAGTCACGGTCTTCGAGATGCGCGCCAGTTTCACGCTTTCCTGAAACTCGCCGTCCAGTTGGGCCGATCCCTTCACGTCCGCCACGGAGGTCTCGTTCAGCCGGCCTTCCACGTGGACATCGCCGGTGATCTGCTCGATGGTCGCCGAGCTGTGTTCGAGATGCACTTTCACGTCGCCGACGATCTCTTCCACCGAAGCGTCGGTGCGTTCCCCGGTCACGTCAATGTTGCCTTCCCGGTTGACGATGGTGATGTCGCCGCGCTTGGAGTTGATGGTGACGGCGGCCTTCTTCGGCAACGCGATGTCGAGATCGGTGATGATCAGCCGGTCGGTCACTCCGTCGCTCTTCTCTTCCAGCGTGACCAGTCCCCCAATCGCGGTGAGCGTGGGCTTGGTCTTGTCGTTGTACTTGGCGGCGTCGGCCTGGTTGTCCGCTCCCACCTGTTTGTGCACCGAGACGGTGATCTTGTTGTCGTCGGAGGCGTGAATGCTGACCGCACCCCGCGTGTTCAGCACTTTCAGGTTGGCCCCGGCGGGAAAACTCTGCTCCAGGCGGTCGTCGAACGTAAAGCGCTCTCCAAACAGATTGTCGAAGTCGCTGTCGTTAATGTCCATGTGGTCGCGCAGGTCCGCCCAATTGAACCGCGATGCCTGGGTCGCGATCAGTCCGAAAAAGATGATCGTGACCACCAGCAGAATGCCGCCTGCTCCGATGCCCGGCGCGGGCAAGCCGTCACGCTGCGCCTGCTGGTGTTCCACCAGCTTCAGCACGCCCCAGACAATCAGGATTGCCGGCCAGTAGTGTCCAAACCAATATCCAAGACTCATCAGCGAAACGATGTGCGACGTGCCCAGCAGAAACACGATGCCGAGCAGGATCAGTACAAACGGCCCGGTGATGGAACGGCGGCGCCGCCTTGGTGGCACGGTCACATTAGGGCTAGCCATGGTGCACCTCGCTCGAAGATGAAGACGATGAAGTCGTGTTGTCGCCCGCGCCCGGAGCCACGGGTGGTGCTCCCGGAGGAGGCATTGGATCGGCGCTTACCAGGTTTTCTCCCGGCTTGCCGCGCAGCAGTTGTCCCACGCCGGCTGCGAGAATCCATGCTGGCCAGGTCTTTCCAAGATCCGCGATGTCCATGGTCGAGAGCAGAAAAATCATCCCCGTCGTCAGCACCATGATCGGTCCCGTGAGGCCGGCGCGGTTTCTCTGCTTCACCAGCATCCAGCCGCCCAGAAGCACCAGGATCAGCGGCCAGAACCGCTCAAACCCGTATTCGAAAAGCCCCATTGTGTGCAGCAGGAACAGCGCGCCCAGCCCGATGAGAATGACGGCCCCCGAGGGAATGCTCTTGGTTTCCGTCTTCCAACTCTCGCCGAACATGCTGCCCAACCCCAAGGGATCGGGTGCGGGCTTCCCCGCTTGTATCGCGTGTGCCGTCTTCACCGAGTCAATGATCTGGTAGATATAGAAGAACGCGATCCCCAGCCCAAATAAAACATCGAGACTGCCCGCATGGTCGGCGCCATAAATCAGCAGGACGAAGATCAGCAGGTGCGCGAGCCCCTTGGCATAGAGCCCGCAATACACGGGGCCAACGCCGAACGGGAAAAATCCGGCAAGCACGCCTGCCAGCACCGGGTGCGGCCCGGATCCCTGCAAGGGCTGGACCTTTAATCCCGCTCCCTGCTCCATCACCTGCTGATACACGGTTGGTGGTGGCGCGGGCACCTGGCCTTCCATACGCGCGGCCAGACAGCTTTCGCAATAGATCACGCCGCGCACATCGCGGGTGCAGTTGGCGCACAGCGGTTTGCCACAGGTGCGGCAATAGGCCGCCGCGGCAACATCGGGATGCGTTGAGCAATTCATACGAACCTCCTGGCAGTGGTCACCGACACTACAGGCAGATCACTCCCCGTTGGGATCAGCCCAGATGGACCCGGCGCAACGCCGGCCAGAATCAAACGCTCTCCGGCCTGACTGTAATTGCGGTCCTGCTTCTGTTCGGGCTCTTTGCTGGTGTCGTTACTCTTGTCTTTCTTGGTTGCCGGACCCGGCTCCGCCGGGGCCGCGCGCCTGAACTCCCGCAAGCGCGACTCGACCTCATACACCAGCCGGATATTTTCGTAGTACTTCACCACGCGGCCGCTGGTGGAATAGTAGGCGTGACGAATGGCCGAGGGTCGCAGGCTGACTTCCCGCAGGTCCGCGGGTTTCACGCCTACAACGCTCAGTCCCAGCGATGCCGCGAAGAACACCATGGCAAACGACATGGCGAACCGCGGTTGCCGCACCACTCCCCACACCGGACTGGCCACTGAATCCAGCCATCCGCGCACTTCACCGAACCACGACTCTCCATACGACGCGCGCACGGACTCTGCTGGAGCCACAGCCCTCAGACGCTGCGTGTCCACGCCCGTAGTAGATGCCAGAATGCTGCTCACCAGATGGGCCGGAGGCTCCACCTCCGTCAGCGATTTCAGCCATTGACGCCCAGCTTGCACCCGCGCCGCCAGCGGCTTGCACGACGGACACGATTGCGAATGCGCCTCGAAGGCCTGCAGCCGCGTTCCCGTCAGCACTCCGTCCAGAGCGTCCGCCAGCAAAGCGTCGAACTCTTGGCACTGCATCGAGTTAGGGGTTTGGTCTGGCATCACATCACCTGCCTATAGGTACGTTCCAGAAGCCGGGCAAGTTCCGCCCGCCCACGATTTATTCGACTTTTCACAGTACCCTCCGGGACCTTCAAAACTTGTGCAATGTCTTTGTAGTCCATATCCTGTAAATCTCTTAGAATCAACGCTTCACGCAGCTCCGGCGACAATTTTCCAATGGCCGCATGCACTGCTTCCTTCGCCTCCCGGCTGCGGACATGGGCGTCCGGAGGGGCAGATTGGTCTTCAATTTGCTCACTCAACGGCATGGCGTCTTCGCGGTCGGAGGAGGCCGAATCCAGTGAATCGGTCATCCGGTCCTGCCGCGTCCGCCGGAAGTGGTCCACCAGCAGGTTGCGCGTCATGGTCGTCACCCAGGTGATAAATGCGCCTTTGGACGAGTCGTAACTGGGCAGGGTGCGGAAGACTTTGATGAAGACTTCCTGCGTTAGGTCTTCGGCGTCATCGCTGGAACCAGCAAAGCGGTAGCACAGATTGTAGATACGCCGGTTATAGCTCCGGACGATTTCCTCCCAGGCAGCGGCGTCGCCGGCCACGCATCGGCGGACAAGCAGCGCGACTACCTGTATATCTTCCAATCGGCACTCCCCGGAACTGCCGTTTGACGCCTGGAAAGGATCGGCCCGCATCGGAACGGGCCTTCGGCACAACCTTCACTCACAAGACAGTACGCAGTTGTGCAGCCCGAAGTTCGATAATCCATCGCGCTCCGGGCTTGAGAACAGGGAATTGTAACAGCGGGGATGTATCCAGACGGACTAGAAGCCGGGACAGCCGTACACCGCCCTAAAATCAACGTCTCTTAATTCAGCGCGGCCTGCGTGAGTTTCACTGCGCAATAGTTACCGGCGCCACACTGCGTGGCGCCCGCCGCCAGCGTACCGAAGTAAATGCTGGACGCTTGCGGCAGCGCGCTGAAATTGTCAATCGCAAAGCCGCTGGTGCCCCCGGTCTGCCCGACGGCGGTCGCGGCTGGGTTCGACACCGCGGTGAGTGGCGCATTGATGTTCCACATCGTCACCTGGTCGCTGCCCGATACGCCAACGAACAGACGGTCATGCGTCCCGTCATAAAGTTCAAGCAGCGGCGAGCAGGTCCCGTTGGTGTTGGGGGTCGTGATTTTGCGATTGTCCGACATGGTTGCGGCAGTGTTGAGCACGCCCGCATTTGAGAAATTAAACGCATACAGAGACGGCCGCGTCCCCCCGCTTCCCACCTGGGTCCCGCAGGCGTACATCCTCGCGCCCGGCAGCGGACCAATCGTGTAGTAGCTGTTATCGAATTCGCCGTCCAGTATGTAGTTGGTGGTGGTGGCATCTCCCATGAACGCAATCGTCGAACTGCTGAGGTCGGTTTTCACCTGCGCCACCGCTGCGAATGTAGCGCTGCTGTCCGTGCCTGAGAAAGCGTAGACCCAATGGTTGCGTGCGTCTACGATCGGCGACAGCACGATCGAATGGGCGGTGAGACTCGCAATGGCCACCGGCGTCCCCACGGGGGTAAAGGAAGTCGTTCCCGGAAGGAAGGCGTAGAGTTTTTGTCCGTCGGAGATAAATACGTTACCGGAAACGGCGTCATACACCGGCGAAGTCAACGTCTTGTTGTTGTTCACGGTGATGCAGTAGGCCACGGTGGGCGTACCCGCGAAAATTCCGGTGATCTTGTAAAGTCTGCCGTTGTCTGTGGCCAGGTACGCGATGTCATTCTTGTAGTCCACGTATGGCGATGCGTTGCCCGCGGTGCTGTTGGAGACCGCGCAGTTGGGATTACCAGGAAGGTTGGTGAAGTCCACCACGGTCAACGATGATCCCCCTGTGCCCGGGGCCACTGCGCCCGTGGTTGCATTCGTCCCCTGCCCCGATTTCCAGGTCAGGATATTGAGCCGGCCGCGCAGGTAGTTGTCCACGAACGCTACCTTGGTTCCGTCGAGTGAAAGCACCGGCGACGTCGTAATCGGGCCCAGATCAGCCGCGTACGACCACATCGTAGTCGGATTCAGCATGCTGCAATAAGACGTTCCCGGCCCGGAATAAAGATTGTTGAGCGCGATAATATTGGCCTGCGATCCGACGGCCGGACTGGCGTTGATCACAAAGACGGCAAAGTCGTTGGTACAACTGGGCAGCTGATTTACATCAAACGAAAATTTCGCCGGAGTCTCTCCCACCGGCATTCCTCCATTCGCGCCTAGCGAGAAGGCCCAATCCGTGCGGCTCTTGTGCCGCCGATGGGCCAGCGCGCCCAACTCCCCGAGAGTTTCAGCCTTTTCCAGGGCTTCGCGCCGCGTCTGTGTCCAGGATGGATTGCCCACCAGCCAGGCATGCAGCAAGCGTGGGTCCGTCGCCTGCTCCGGCGAGCTAAACTCTGAAGCAGCCCCGGGATAAATCCAGTGGCGCGTGGACCAGTCCTCCACCATGGGCAGGCGATGACGATCAGCGGAATCTTGGCCAGACGCGAGACCAACAAGAACGGAGATGGATGCCAGAACCAGGAGTGCGGCGAACAAAGGCCTTCTGTTTGTCATGCTCAAACCTCAACGAAGTTATGACCGGCTGCGCTCACTCCCGCTGAAATGGCGCAGGACGTGAACCGTGCCTGGTCCAATGAATTTCCCGAACCCAGTCTAGTCCATCCCGGCAATTCGTGAGGATAACTTTTCAACAGGGTCACTCCTCAACTGGCGGGCCGGATTTGAATAAACGACGCTGCCGAAACAAACGGGGCGGGCGTGCCCGCTGCCGCCAGCCGTTCCATGTTGGCCGAGGGTATTCCGGTGCGGAAGTACGACTTCTCACAGTCCGCCGTGGACGGCCCGCGCATATCTCCCTCCATGAAGGCCAGACCCGGACAACGGGAACAGGCACCGGCGTGACCGCAGCCAGAACAGACATGCAGGTCTCTCACGCGAATCGCCCGCACCTGATGGAACTGCGGCGAATTCCGCCAAATGTCAATAAATGGCGTCTCCCGCACGTTGCCGCAATGGATCGGAAACTGCACGCAGGGAAATACTTCCCCGTACGGCGAGATATATGCCCCGGTATGTCCCGCGCTGCACGGAAGGCCGTCCAGCACATCGTCGTCGGGCGCGAGCGGGGGCGCGCAGAACTCCTCGACATTGCCCACCAGCGAGGCATCGTGAAACATTTCCGGCAGCATCTCGCCTTTCACGCGTAAAGACAAAACCGAACGGTCGCCATCCATCTTGGGAGTCACCGTGGGGTCGAGATAATAGGCGACGCCCAACTCTTCTGCCAACGCCTGCACGCCCTTGTGGTCGTCCTGGTTGCCGGTCATCAGTACATTGGCGATCGCGACTTTCATCCCCTGCGACTTGAGGAAACGGATGCCGTTGAGTGTGCGTCTGAGTGATCCCGGCAGCTTGGTGATGGCATCATGCACTTCCGGACGGTGCGAGTACACACTGATCTGGATCTGCTCCACTCCCGCCGCCCGCAGCCGCCGCGCCTCCGATTCCTTGATCATCACCGCGTTGCTCTTTACTTTGACGTTGAACTGGAGCTTGCGCGCATATTCGACGATGTCCAGAAAATCCCGGCGCAGAAAAACTTCCCCGCCGCTGAAGGTCAGCAGAAACGTTCCGGCTGCGGCCAACTGGTCAAGCACGCCCTCGATTTCCGCCCTCGTCATCTCGCCGTGGTCATCGTGGTCCAAATAGCAGTGCACGCAGCGTTCGTTGCAGCGGTAGGTGAGATCAAAATGGACACTGAGCGGAACGCCCAAGGCTTGTGCCTTCTCGTTGAATTCCTGCAGCAGGCTCATTTCCGTGTCCCATCCCCGTGGATTGGTTGCTTCGAGGTCACGAGAATGCCGCCTTGCGCCAGTTGCCCACAGAGTTCTTCTGCATCGAGCAACGCCGTTTCCGGCGAGACCTCATATGCTTCGCAAACGGTCTGTCGCACGATCCGCTCCAGCGGCGTGACCCCGTCGGCCGCCTTCCAAATTAGGGTTGCCACTTCATCCAGGGCATACACGGTCGAGTCGTTGACCGCCATGATCATCATCTCGCCCCCGATGGCTCGTGCCGCCACAGCGTTGCCCCGCGCGATATACGTTTCAGCCATTGTGCACTCCCTGTCACGCTACCGCGGCTAACGATGCCACGTAGTCCCAAACCCTTGCATCCGGACGAAAGATGAGCCTCCGGACCGGCACTTTCTCCACCAGTTGGCACACTGTTTCCAGCACGCGCCCCGCTAGATCCGGATCGTCTGCAAAGAATAGGACATTCCTCAGGATCGAGCAAACTGCCTCGTCCGGGCGCATTTCTTCCACTCTGTTCTCCGGACCTTTGCCCAAGAGAAACACTCCAGCCAGCGGGGACGAGAGATTCGGCCCCGGCCTCTCCATTTCGCGGTTAAACGGCGTACCCCAGGCGCGGAATTCCCCTTCCTCCATTTTTAGATAGGAGATCTCGTCGGTGAGGACCGTCGCGGTTGCCGGCGCCAAACGGGAAATTGTCGTTTTTCCCGCGCCGGATTCTCCGGAGCATACGAATGCGCGCTTCCCCACGACCACGCTAGCAGCATGCAGGAGAAAGCCGCGTTGTTCTGCCAGCAGCAGCGAATGCAAAATCCGCAGCACCGTATCCATCGAATACGGATTCACGGTTTGCCAGACTTTCCCGCGACCGGTGGCGCGGTCCCATTCCGCGCGCAGATCACAAAGCTGCAAATGCCAGATTTTTCCCTCGCGCCTCACCACCAGCTCTGCATCAGGATCGCCCTGAAGACCCTCGACGGTTTCCAGTTCCAGTCGCACCCCTTCTAATTTTGTGTCCACCCGTCGTGGGCCGGCCTGGCCATTCAAGAATCCGCGATACCGCGACTCCAGCACCGGCATGAACGCCGCATTCCCAGTCTCGAGATCAATCGGAATCCCTCCGATCACCACTGTCGCCTTGTGAAGGGTCGCGGGCACGATTTTATCTGGGGGAGCGCTGCCCAACGTCCCGGCGCTTCTTCCATGTCATCTTCTCGTCAATCAGCCGCGATGCCAGCGACGCCATCGGCTCGAAACGCGCCAGGGCCGCTCCCACTCCGCGGTTCCACAACGCTCGCTCCGACACCTTGGAAATCTCCCGTTCTCCGCGCACCACGCTTACCACTTTTCCCAGAATCTGGTCGGCGGCTACTTCCGGATCGGTCCGCGGCCGCGCGTCTCCACGCGTAACAAAAACCCGCGCCCCATCATTACCGGTGCGGATGTCCTGAATGCGGTGAACGCAGTAGCAGGAATGCAGTTCAAACAAAATCACGTCCCCGATATGCAGTGTGCCTGGGTCAACCCGCTCAATCCATACACGATCACCCGGCCACAACGACGGCAACATGCTCTTGCCGGCCACCGACCCACAGCAGCCTGCTTCCAATGGCGATTGGGCGGTTTCACGGTTACGTTCCATTTCGCCTTCGCTTAGGAGTTCTTGCGGTTGTGTGCGCAGTTTGGTTCCGTGGGATTGATCTTGCCGCAACCGAGCGCCCTGGTTTCAAACACCTTCTCCTGGCGGAAGGAAGGCTTCTTATACGATTTTTTCTTCGAGACGGGTTCCTGCTGTTTGCTGCTCGATACTTCGGACACGCTGCACCTCACAAAACTCTAAAGATCACCATTCGAACGATCACCGGGAGAGCAAGTACGCGAGAGCAAATAATTGTACGGCATTTCGCCAGCCCCCGCCATCCGGTTTGTCGCCGCCGTCGGGTTGCACTGTTCCCGGTGCAACTTCCCCGGTGCAATCCCCGGTGCAACTTCCCGCCTCCCCCGCCATCCAATGCAACTGGATCGTATATTCTGAAAACCATGAGCGAACTTCGCAACGTCGTCATCATCGGGTCCGGATGCTCCGGACACACCGCCGCTCTTTATTCCGCGCGCGCCAACCTCAAGCCTCTGGTGCTGGAAGGTCACGAACCCGGCGGCCAGCTTGCCCTCACCACCCTGGTCGAGAATTTTCCCGGCTTCCCGGAAGGCATCATGGGTCCGCAGCTCATTGAAAACATGAAGAAGCAGGCGGAACGCTTCGGCGCCGAATATCGCATGGGCCACCTCACGTCCGCCGACCTGAGCCAGCGGCCATTCGTCCTACACGTGGGCAAGCATCAAGTCCACGCCCAGACGCTGATCATCGCCAGCGGCGCCAGCGCGCGCTGGCTCGGCCTGCCCAATGAACAAAAACTCATCGGCCACGGCGTTTCTTCCTGTGCGACCTGCGATGGCTTCTTTTTCTCCGGCAAGGAAATCGCGGTGATCGGTGGCGGCGACTCCGCCATGGAAGAAGCGCTGTTCCTGACCCGTTTCGCCACCAAGGTCACGCTGATCCATCGCCGCGACTCTTTCCGCGCTTCTAAAATTATGCTCGACCGCGCCCAGAAGCATGCCAAAATCGAGTTCCTCACCGACACCGCGGTAGACGATGTCCTCGACGTGGACAAGCAGGAAGTCACCGCCCTCAAACTGCGCAACGTCAAGACCGGCAAGGTCTGGGACTTCCCCACCAGCGCCATGTTCCTCGGCATCGGCCACGATCCCAACGCGAAAATGTTCGCCGGCCAGCTCGACTCCGACGCTGATGGTTATCTCAAGCCTAAGAATTTTGTTCACACTCGCGTTCCCGGAGTCTTTGCCGCCGGAGACGTTGCCGACCGCCGCTACCGCCAGGCCATCACCGCCGCCGGCACCGGCTGCATGGCCGCGCTCGAAGTCGAAAAATTTCTGGAAGAGCACGGCGGCTGATACAGTGGCTGAAAAAGTCGCGGTTAGTATCGTTGGTATCTAAGGTGAAGCGATCTGGGTCTACATCTGGCGAGAAGTTTCAAGCGCTTCTCTGCGCTCTCCGCGCACTCGGCGGTGAACTGGTCTTGCTGACGGCTGAAAGCTGACAGCCAACCGCCTACCGCCCCGTCGCCAGATAATCGCACACCCGCTTGATCATTTCCCGCTGGCCCTCGGTCACCGCCAAAAATTCAAAGCCGTAACGCTGGCCGTTACGAAATCGCACGATCGAACGCACTTTCAACGGATGACGGCTCAAGGGAAGCGGAATTTCCAGGGAAGCGATTTCGCCGGGTTGAAGGTCTCCGGTCAGGGTGACTCCAATGCCGTCCATCCCTAACTCGGTGGAACGGCCCCAGCAGTCTTTGTATTCACCGTTCTGGAACGTGCGCGCCTTGACCCGCGAGTCCAAAGCGAAACGCGGATAACGCCTTTTCGCAGCGGGGTCCTTCGCGGTGGCGGGCTTTGCGCTCATGGGCACCTTGAACGGCATCAGTTGCCATGAAGAGCGTATCCCGGCTCCAGGGGCAGTCTGCCGCCGACTCTCAGCACGGCAACACTGCTGTTGATCGAATACACGTCCACCAGTCCGACAGCCCCAGGCGTGTTTGAAACCTGGTAGAGCACGTCCTGGTCGGTCTCAACCAGCACCACCGCGGGATGATTGACACGGGCATGATTGGCGGCCGCAATCGTTCGCGACACGTCTTTTTCGTCCGCACCGTAGATTTTTTCCAGCACCAGCTTCATTTCCGCAAGCGATGGCTTCTTCATCACCACAGTCACGGCTTTTCCGTCGGGCCAGCGCGAAGTCTCCCCTTTGCAGGCTTTGGTGAGGTCGGCAAGCGCCAAGTCGCTCAATGGATTGGCTTTGTAAGACACCAAAGCCACATCCCGGGCCCAGGCCGGTGCGCTGATCGCCGAGCCTAACAGCAACGCAAGGATTACACTTCTGCGTTTCACGAGCGCCTCTCCCGCGTGGATCCGCGTAGATCCGCGTAGATATGGATAAGAACGCTCTAATTGTCGGCCAGGCGCCGGTAACTCTCAACGGCACCAAAGTCACCGCCCAAGCGGTGCCAGCTCTATCCACGGGTGCTGTCTTAAAATCTGCACTTTTCAGATATGCATGACCCACGTGGGGACAGCCGCCCTCAGCTGTCCATCGAGCGAAGCTCGACCCACCGCCCATCCTATTTGTCATCCTGAGCGAAGGAGTGCGATTCGTCCCGAATCGCACTCCGCAGTCGAAGGATCCCTACCTTGCCCGCACTCTCGACCGGCCCAGCAAAGGAGTTTTCGGCACGCCGGGCGCAGCCGCGAATCGGCGAAAGAATGCAGCCCACGGCGCAAGCCATTGGGTAGGCAGGCACAACACAACCGGCCCCTGAGGGGCCCAACTTGAATTTCCTGTGAATCCATTGTGTACAAGCCAGACACAATCAGCCATCAAAAGCCCCCGCTTCGCCCGTCCAGCGGTGCTTTCCGCGCAGACCAAATCCCAGCCTCTTTGAAGCCCGGCTTTTCCTCGCGTTGCACCGAAAAGCGGCTTTGACCATTCACTCTTTACCGCATACATTCCAATCCACTTGTTCCCAATCTCCCATCCGCGCGCCTGCTTAATTTCGGTGTCGTCCCAGAACCGGCCGTTTCGCGGTGTGGACGGCTTGTGGAAAAATAAGCCGTCGTGGACGTATCTGCCCCGTCATTATTGGGGCAACAACATATGGTGTTTCGCTCTTGACATGCACAACAGGCGGGAGTAACTTTGCACTCCCAAGGCTCTTATATTCGCCTGCGGGAACGAGGCGGATCAAGAGCATCAGGAACGCGGATGGGCAGCGAGTCAAGTGACTCGGTTCCCAGCCGCAAGTGGTTGTAACCAAAAACCTTAGCCCGGATGAGCGGTTCGGAGCCCGATCCACCACCCGGCATCTGTGCTGTGACCGTGTCCCGACCTCCCCCGGGACGCGACAACAATTGATTGATTTGCATTCGGCAGAGGCTGCTGACACGCCAGCTTGTTGCTGTTTCGGGAGCAGTCTTCCCCAGGGCAATGCGCGCCGCGTTCGAAGGGCTTCTAAGCCAGTAGTGAGCTTCACCTTTTTGAACCAGAAAGGTGGAAGGTGGGAGGCATTTTTTCTGCTGCCCGGTACGACCTTCCCGTTTTGTATTTTCGCAGGAATTTTCTTTGTGCCGCAGACACGGCGCGAGCACGGAATATTAGAATTTAAGAACAAGAACTTAACTGGAGACAGCAATGCCCGACGTGAAATCAGCCCCCGCAAAAGCCCCCGCCGCCCCTGTTGTGAACGCGTCCGAGTTGGTACAACAGAAGTCCTCTTCGCCGAAGGCCCCCGGCCTCGCCTTCCGCCGATTGTTCACCAAACCGGGTGTTTCGCCTTACGACGAGGTCGAGTGGGAACTCCGTCTCGCTCAGATCACCGACGCCCAGGGCAACGTGATCTTCGAGCAAAAAGACGTTGAGACCCCCAAAGACTGGTCCATGACCGCCACCAATATCGTGGCGCAGAAATATCTGCACGGACTGGTGGGCACGCCCGAGCGCGAGACCGGCGTGCGCCAACTGGTGGCCCGCGTTGCCGAAACCATTCGCGACTGGGGCCTGGCCCAGGGCTACTTCTCCACGCCCGACGACGGTGCGGTGTTTCACGACGAACTCGTGCATATTCTCGTTCGCCAGTATGCGGCTTTCAATTCGCCCGTCTGGTTCAACGTGGGCTGCGACCGCATCGAGCCCAACTCCGACGCCCGCAACTGGTTCTGGAATGGACAGACCCAGCAGGTTGAATTTGGCGTGACCGGATATCGCAAGCCGCAATGCTCGGCCTGCTTCATCAACTCGGTAAAGGATTCCCTTGACTCCATCCTGACTTTGGCCAAGACCGAAGGCATGTTGTTCAAGTGGGGATCGGGTACGGGCACCAACCTGTCTACGCTGCGCGGTTCGACGGAAACCCTTTCCGGCGGCGGCACGGCCAGCGGCCCGCTCAGCTTCATGAAGGGCTTCGATGCGTTTGCCGGCGTGATCAAGAGCGGTGGCAAGACGCGCCGCGCCGCCAAGATGGTCATCCTGAACGTGGACCATCCCGACATCGTGGACTTCATCGAGTGCAAGTCGAAGGAAGAAGCCAAGGCACACGCGCTGGTGGAACAGGGCTATGACGGGTCGCATCCAGATTCCGACGCCTACTCCTCCATCTTTTTCCAGAACGCCAACAACAGCGTGCGCGTGACCGACGATTTCATGATCGCCTCCACTCGCGACAACGACTTTTCGACCCGCGCCATCACCGACGGCCACGTGATGAAGACCTACAAGGCCAAGGACCTCCTCAAGAAGATCGCCGAAGCCACCTGGCAGTGCGGCGATCCCGGCATGCAGTACGACACCACCATCAACCGCTGGCACACCTCGAAGAACACCGCCCGCATCAACGCCTCGAACCCATGCAGCGAATACATGTTCCTCGACGACTCGGCCTGCAACCTGGCCAGCCTCAACCTGCTGAAGTTCGCGCCCAACGGCACCTTTGACGTGGATGCCTACCGCCATGCCGTAGACGTGCTGATCACGGCCCAGGAAATCATCATTGACAACGCCGGCTATCCCACCGAAAACATCATGCGCAACTCGCATGACTATCGTCCGCTTGGTCTCGGCTATGCCAATCTCGGCGCGTTGCTGATGGCGTCCGGCTTGCCCTATGACTCCGACGCTGGCCGCGATTACGCCGCCTGTGTCACCGCCATCATGTGCGGCGAAGCATATCTGCAATCGTCGAAGATTGCCGAACTTTGCCCACCCATCGCCCCGGCTTCCGAACTACTGCAAACCCGGCTCGGTGTCAGCGACGCGGCCCACATGCCCGGCGCAGCCTGCCCCGGCTTCTATCTCAACCGCGAGCCCTTCCTCGACGTCATCCGCATGCATCGCGCCTCGGTGAACAACATCAACAAGACCAACGTTCCCGCCGCCGTCCTCGAAGCCAGCAAGCAATGCTGGGACGAAGCCCTCGCCCACGGCGAAAAGCACGGCTACCGCAACGCGCAAGTCACCGTGCTCGCCCCAACCGGAACCATCGGCTTCATGATGGACTGCGACACTACCGGCGTGGAGCCGGATTTGGCGCTGGTGAAGTACAAAAAACTGGTGGGCGGCGGCATGATCAAGATCGTCAACCAGACTGTGCCGACCTCGCTGTTCAAGCTCGGATACACGCACGAGCAGGCGGACGCCATCGTCAGCTACATTGACGCGACCGGGACCATCGAAGGCGCGCCGCATGTGAAGGACGAACATCTGGCGGTGTTCGACTGCTCGTTCAAGCCGGCCAAGGGCACGCGTTCGATTGCCTACATGGGACACCTGCGCATGATGGCGGCGGCGCAGCCGTTCATCTCCGGCGCCATCTCGAAGACCGTCAATCTTCCCGAGAACGCCGGCGTGGAAGACATCATGGAAGCTTATGTCCAGGCGTGGAAGCTGGGCGTGAAGGCGGTGGCGATTTATCGCGACGGCTGCAAGAAGTCGCAGCCGCTTTCGGCCGCGGGCACCAAAACCGCGAACTCCAGCAAGGACGATGCGCGTCCATCGGCGTTGGTGGTGGAAGAAGACATGAACGCTCCACCGCGCGCCAACCGCCACAAGCTGCGGGAAGAGCGGCACTCGATCACGCACAAGTTCAAGATCGGCGACCACGAAGGCTACATCACCGTGGGACTCTATCCCGACGGCAGCCCGGGCGAGCTGTTCATCACCATGGCCAAGGAAGGCTCGACGGTCAGCGGACTGATGGACAGCTTTGCGCTGGCGGTTTCCATCGCGCTGCAGCATGGCGTGCCACTAAAACTTTTCTGCGAGAAATTCGCGCACACCCGCTTTGAGCCGCAGGGATGGACCAACAATGCCGACATCGGCTATGCCAAATCCATCATGGACTACATCTTCCGCTGGCTGCAGTTGCGCTTTCTGACCGGCCAGCAGCAGATGCTGTTCGAGGTGGGCCGTCAGTCGTCAGCCATCAGCCATCCGCCGTCAGAGATTGGCGACTTGACCGGGGCCGCCGATCCCAGGGCCGAGGGCCGGGAGCCGAGGGCCGGTTCTCATCATGCCTCCGACGCGCTGGCCAGCATGGTGGACATGGGCGACGCTCCATCATGCAGCTTCTGCGGCGCAATCATGACGCGGAATGGTTCGTGCTATCGGTGCATGAGTTGCGGGAGCACCAGCGGGTGCTCGTAGGCGGGGGAGGATTGAAGATGGGTTTCGCAGAGGGGAACTCGGGGAGTGTCGCTCTCGACGCTGCTCTCCTGGAAAATGCGAAGGCAGCCATTCTTGCAGCTGTGGAGATCCACAATAAGCCGGTTTTTTCCTACCGGTACGAAGTGTCCACGGTATTGGTGATTAATGCCTGGGAGCTCGCACTTAAAGCCTATATCGCACGAGAGTTGCCCTCTGTGAAGCTCGTTAGGCAGGACAGTACCGCCAAGCCTTTCCCAGAGTGCTTGGCGTGTGTTTCCAGCGCATTAGGGAAGCCGTTTGAGGCGGAAAGGTGCAACCTGGAAGTTCTCTATGAGTACCGTAACAAGGTTGTCCACTTTTACCACGAGAACATGGACGTGGTCGTGCTTGGTCTGCTGAAGGCCTCCGTACTTTTCTTTGTAGAATTTCTCGACGAGCGCTTTGGCCAAAGGATGGACGAACAAGTGAATCTTGTGCTCCTGCCTATTGGATTCTCGAAACCGACTTCCCCACTGGATTTCGTTTCCAATCGGTCTGCGATGAAGGATTCCTCCGAAGAGGTGAAAAGTTTCCTCCGATCAATTGGAAAACGCGCAGAGTATCTCCAATCCCAGGGGATCGACGACTCGATAATTGTCAACTACTCCCTTGCGCTAGTGAATGAGTCGCGAATCAAGAATGCTGACCTCATTGCTGCGATTAACAACGCGACACCCCAGCCGAACGCGATTGCTGTTCACAACATTGTCTCCTGTGGAACCGTCACTTTTGATTCCGCGGCGAAGCAAGTCAGGATTGCTGAAGAAAGTGTCTTCAGCAGCATCTTTACTGAGACCTATGATGACGTGCTTCGGACCGCTCGCGTGAGATTTGGTGATTTCCTTCAGAACGCACACTTTTACGAGATTATGCGTGAGCTGAAGAAGAACCCAAATATCAGAAGGATTAGGTTCCTAAACCCTAAGAATCCGGATGGCGTGGGTAAGGATTTCTATCACCGGCGAGTCTATGATGAGTTGGCTAAGCACTACACTTCCATTAGCGCAGCCCTTTCCACCGCCACAGTCGACTCGCAAATCGTGAACTAGAGCTGCCCCTTACCATGGTCGGTAACATTCTGATTCCTAGGCAACGGAAATCCGTTTTTCCTCAGGTGCCTGTGTGGTAATGTGCATCGATAGTTCTCTCCGTCTGTGGAATACGCTCGCCCACGTCGGGAAAATGGGGACCTGCTAACATGACTACGCTAGCTGCACGACACCGGGACGAAAATGTTGTCATGAGCGCAAAGAAGGACAGCGAGTGCGCGTTGGACGTTTACTTCTCGGCGGACGTTGAGACGGATGGCCCGATTCCTGGCCCGTTTTCGATACTTTCTTTCGCGCTTGTGTATGCAGGCGCCTTCGACGGCAAGCATTTCACTCGACCACAGGACTACAGGCGTACTTTCTATCGCGAGCTCAAACCTATTTCGGAGAATTTCCAGCCGGAGGCGCTTCGTGTCAACGGCTTGGACAGAGACAGACTGCTGAGAGAGGGCGATGCTCCGGAGTTGGCGATGACGGCGGCTAGCCAGTGGATCAAAGGTATTACGGATAACGCAAAGCCGGTTCTTGTGGCTTACCCGTTAAGCTTCGATTGGGCCTGGCTTTATTGGTATTTTGTTCGGTTTGCCGCGGAGGGATCGCCTTTTAACCACTCCCTCTGCTTTGACATGAAGACTGCCTACGCGGTGAAGGCATCTGTGCCAATCTCGGAGGCCGGCCGTTCGAAACTTCTTCCCTCCCTTCGATCTCAACGTGAGCATACGCACCACGCTCTCGAGGATGCGATTGAACAAGCGGAGATTTTCTCCAAGATCTTCCAGTGGGAGGGAGTACATGGGAGAAATCCTTGACCGTAGGCGGCTAGAAACCGCGAAGCGCATCGAGGTTCTTAGCGGAGACCTTGCGCGAGCGTCACATCTATGCGGCGAGACCGCCTGTGTGTATATGACAGGCTCCTTCGGTCGTGGCGAAGCAAGCGCTCATAGCGATCTCGACCTATTTATCGTGGGTCAGGGTGCGATTGAGTCCCCGGCACTCTCTCGGCTCAATCAAATCCTCGTGAAAGCAGACCTCATCGAAGCTAACAGGAAACTTGGCTTCCCTGATTTTTCAGGAGATGGGGAATACCTTGCCCATCACACCCTCGGGGAGTTGCTTGACACGCTGGGCAAACCGGAGGATGACGCCAACAACACCTTCACTGCCCGATTGCTACTACTGCTGGAAAGTACCCCACTGATCGGGGGGGCGGCGTATCGGAGGATTGTCGATGATGTGATCGCTTCCTACTGGCGGGATTATCAGGACAATAAGAACAACTTCGTCCCGGCGTTCCTGGCGAACGATATTCTCAGGATGTGGAGAACATTCTGCGTGAACTATGAAGCTCGCACGCAGAATGTTCCTCCGGAGCGAAAAGCCAAACGAGGCGTAAAGAACTACAAGTTGAAGCATAGCCGGTTATTGACTTGCTATTCGGGATTGCTTTACTTGCTAGCCGTGTTCTCCATGAATGGAACCGTAAGTCCTCCTGATGCCGCAAGCATGATCGCGCTCACCCCAACGCAGCGGCTTGAATGGATGCTTGTGCAGCCTGAACTAGCCGGCGCAAAACAAACGATCGGAAAGCTTATTGAAGGCTACGAGCGATTCCTCGCCAACACTGAAGCTTCCGAAGACGAGCTCGTGGCCCGATTCCTCGACAAGCGGAAAAAGAAAGAATACTGGGATTCGGCCTTTGAATTCGGAGACTTGGTCTTCGCGGTTTTCAACGAGATCGGAAGTGGCAACCGGTTCCACCGCCTTCTGGTGGTGTAGAGCGATCGAATCCAAGCATGGTAGCGCCGTCCCTGCGGGACTCGGTTTCGTTCTTGGGAGCTTACCCCGGACTTACGTCCGGGGCTATTATCTGCCGCCCCTCCGGGGCTTTGTCATGTCGCACTTCTCACCCACGGCTTACGCCCCTTCGACAGGCTCAGGGCAGGCTGTGGGCTGCATTCTTGCGCACCTTCGCGGCGGGGGTGGTGGTGCTGCGGGCGGACAGCGGGTCCCTCGACTTCGCAAGATCATTCGCTTTGCGAGTGATCTTGCTGCGCTCGGGATGACAGAGTTTCATTTGGCGCGGCTGAAGCCGCGCCCTGATACGAAACTAAGCCGCAGATCGCAGCGCTGGAAGCGCTGCGCCACCCAAGATCAGCACGTGCCCCTGCGCCGCCCAAGAGCTGAACGCTCGGCCGCTACTTGGGAGTGTCGTCCCTACGGGACTCGGTTCCATTTTTTTCGCGGTTTACCCCAGGACTTACGTCCGGGGCTATTGTCTGCCGCCCCTCCGGGGCTGGATCGCTGGTGGAGCAGCGCTCAGCAGATTCCCTTCTCTCAGCTTTTCTTGCGGGCCGGAGCTGGGACTGCGGCCTCGGCTGGGGCCTCCGCGGGGGTGATTTTGTTGGGCAGAAGCTTTTTCGCGGCTTCGGCGCGCTTGCGCTCCTGATGGCGGCGATCGTGGAATTGCTGGTCGGAGGATTGTTTCTTCACGCTTCAATCATGTCACAGATTGGCTCGGCCGCGCGGGATTGTGGCGGCGAGGGCCCTCCGCGTCCGGCTTCCCCCCTCCATTCATAAAAGGCTTCACCCTCCATTCATAAAAGTAGGTGACTTTTCCAGAGGCATTTGGGCTAGAATAGGCCTCTGTTGTTTGGGGTTGGTTCCCTGTGAATACGCCAGCGAACTTCCTTAGCCTTCCCCCAGGAGGTAGCAAAGATGTACCGGTCGTATACCAGCCCTCGGATGGAGCCGCGCCCCTCCACGGATGTAGAGTCTTCGATACGAGACCTGACCAAGGACCTCGTGATGGCGTTCAATACAGGAAATTTTGATCAGGCGGCGGCGCTGTTTGCGCCGGATGGCGTGATGAAAGCGCCGCACCACGAGTCCGTTTACGGGCCCAAGGCGGTCGAGCTGGCCTTCCGTCAGTTGAGCGAGGCGGGCTACGATGACCTGCGCCTGGAAACCACGCGCGTGGAAGTCTCGGGCGAGATGGCGATGGAGATGGGCCGCTACCAGATCACGGTGAGACAACAGAACGGCACGGTGGTGGCGGACCGCGGCAGCTATGTGAAGGTGTGGCGACGGCTGGGAGTCTGGCGCATTGTCGCGGACTTTTGGAGCACGCAGTTGCCGGCAGCGAAGTAGCAGATGCAAGGTGGGGCGGGAGGCGAGTGTCAAAATCCTTCGGTTCGCTCGCGCGATTCGCTCAGGCGATTCGCTCGGGCGATTCGCTCTGGATGACACACTGGTTGGGCGTTTCCGAGTTTGAGTTCTGCGAGTCTGAGTTACACCAACACAATTTCTGAACGGGAGAATTGCAATGCAACGCAAGGCCAGCGCAGTGTGGAAGGGCGGTCTGAAGGACGGCAAGGGAGCGGTTTCGTCGGCGAGCGGAGTGTTGAAGGACACGCCGTATTCGTTCACCACGCGGTTTGAGAACGCGCCGGGCACGAATCCCGAAGAACTGATCGCGGCGGCCCACGCGGCATGTTTCTCGATGGCGCTCTCGGTGCAACTGGGAACCAAGGGATTGACTCCCGACAGCATTGAGACGGCGGCGACGCTGACCATGGAAAAACTTGAAGCCGGTTGGACCATCACGGCGGTGCATCTGGATGTGACCGGGCGGGTCCCGAATGCCGATGCCGCGGCTTTCAGCGCGGCGGCGGACGAAGCCAAGAAGGGCTGTCCGGTGTCGAAGGTACTGAACGCGACCATTACGATGTCGGCGAAGCTGGCCTAAGGAAATTCTGACTAGTCCTAATTTTGTCATTTCGAGCGCAGTAAGATTGCCCGTCTACGGGCAATCTTGCGAAGTCGAGAAACCTGCTGTTCGCCTTTTTGCACCTTAATCAGAATCCTAATTTCCAAGCACCCGCATCAGCCCGCCGGCCAGCGCTCCTCCGAGGAGCGGGCCGAGGATTGGCACGACGGCGTAGCTCCAGTCGGAATGTCCTTTGCCTGCGATCGGCAAAATTGCATGGGCGAGGCGCGGTCCGAAATCGCGCGCGGGATTAATAGCATACCCGGTCGTTCCACCCAGCGATAAGCCAATCCCCCACACCAGCGAGGCAACCAGATAAGGGCCAAGACCGGGGGTGAGGCCCGTCCCTGCCACTGCCTTGGAAAAAATTGCGCCCACCACGAACACCAGGACAAACGTGGCGATGGCTTCGCTGACTAGATTCGCGGCAACGTTGCGGATCGCAGGATGAGTGCAGAAGCAGGCGCGCTTGGTGTCGGGGTCTTCCGTAAGCTTCCAGTGCGGCAGGTAGTGGACCCAGACAAGGATTGCGCCGACGAACGCGCCCAGGATTTGGGACGCAAGGTAGGGCGCGAATTTCGCAAAGTTTCCCGAAGAGACGGCGAACCCAAGAGTCACGGCCGGGTTGAGGTGGGCGTCGCTGCTTCCGCAGGCGATGGCGGTGAACACTCCGGCCATCACCGCGAATGCCCAGCCGGCAGTGATCACGATCCAGCCGGAGCCTTCGCCCTTCGAGCGCTTCAGCAGTACGTTGGCGACGGTGCCGTTGCCCAACAGCACCAGAACCAGCGTGCCCATGAATTCGCCAAAACACCGTGCCGCCATGAGATCTCCTTTGCGGGAACTGCAATGTTGAACTGCGGGATCAAAACTCTTGTCGGCTGAATTTGAAATCCACGACAAAACCCATGTCATTCCGACCGCAGCGAAGCAAAGCGAGCGGAGTGGAGGAACCTGCTTCTTCTATAGAGTTTCGTGAAAACAAATTTCTCGTCCCGCTCGATACCACAAAATCCATATGAGTTTTCTGGAAGTCTTGGGTCCTCACCCCACCCAATCAAACGACCGCGTGACCGCGCGTTTCCACAGCTTATACATTTGTTCCCGCTTGTCTTGTTCGAGACTGGGCTGCCAGGTGTAGTCCACCGCCCAGTTCGCGCGCAAGTCTTCAAGGTCTTTGAAATAGCCCACCGCTAAGCCGGCGGCGTAGGCCGCGCCCAGCGCGGTCGTGGCACCTTTGGCCACCGGGCGGACCACCGGCCGGTTGAGGATGTCGGCCTGGAATTGCATGAGCAGATAATTGTTGACCATGCCTCCATCGGTACGGAGCACGTCGAGCTTGATGCCCGAGTCGGTTTCCATGGCTTCGAGCACGTCGCGGGTCTGGAATGCAGTTGCCTCCAGCACCGCGCGTGCGAGATGGCCTTTGTTGGCATAGCGGGTCAGGCCGGTGATGACGCCGCGGGCGTTGTCTTTCCAATACGGAGCGTACAGCCCGGAAAATGCGGGAACAAAATAAACTCCACCGTTGTCTTCGACCGTCTTCGCCAATGCTTCAATGTCAGAACTGTTTTGAATCAGGCCGAGATTGTCGCGCACCCATTGCACCAGCGCGCCGCTGATGGCGATGCTGCCTTCGAGCGCATAGCAGGCGGGCTGATTTCCGAATTTGTATCCGACCGTGGTCAGCAGCCCGCACTTGGAGTCAATCTTGCGGGTGCCGGTGTTCATCAGCAGGAAGCAGCCGGTGCCATAGGTGTTCTTGGCTTCTCCGGGATTGAAACAGGTTTGTCCGACGAGCGCGGCTTGCTGGTCTCCCAGAATTCCGGCGATCACCACGTCTTGCAGCGGGCCTTCTTTCACGCGGCCATAGACCTCGCTGCTGGAGCGAATCTCGGGAAGCATGGCCGCCGGGATGCCAAACGTGGCGAGGATTTCCGCGTCCCAGGACAAGCTGTCAAGATTCATCAACTGCGTGCGGCTGGCGTTGGTTACATCGGTGACGTGAATGCCGCCGTGGGGGCCGCCGGTGAGGTGCCAGACCAGGAAGGTGTCTATATTGCCAAAGAGCACGTCGCCCGACTCCGCCAGCGCGCGAACACCGCGAACGTTTTCCAATACCCAACGAATCTTGAGCCCGCTGAAATAGGTGGTAAGTGGGAGACCTGTCTTAGCGCGGAAGCGGTCCTGTCCGCCTGATTCGGCAAAGAGTGAGACAGAGTCCGCGACCCGCGTGTCCTGCCAAACCAGTGCGTTGGCCACGGGTTTACCGGTTTTGCGATTCCACAGAACGGTGGTCTCGCGCTGATTCGTAATCCCGATCGCGGCCAGGTCCGATGGCCGCAGATTGCGTTGGCTCATCGCGTCCGCGATGACTTCCTGGGTCCGCCGCCAAATCTCGTCCGGGTCGTGCTCCACCCATCCGGCTTGCGGATAAATCTGCTCATGCTCTTTTTGTGCGATGGATACAACCTGGCCGGAGCGGTCAAACACGATGAAGCGCGTGCTGGTGGTGCCTTGATCGATTGCGCCAATGTAGCCTGCCAAGTTCTGCCTCACGCCCGCCAAGGTTAGCTTTCAGCCGCTAGGATCGTAACACTGGGGAAGCACTTCAGCGCGGCTCTGCGGGAACAGCCCAGACCGACGAAAGCTTAGGTAGTCCTGACTAGTGAGTTGATGGGAGATCACTGGGGGGGCGAGGCGGGAAGAAATCACAGGTCACAATCGTGGCGATGCGAACCAATTTCCCTGCGATCACCTCCGCGAGCCCTCTCTCTTCATCGGTGCCATCAAAGAAGGGCAAATTAGTGATCAGGGCATGCCCTTCCTCGTTCATATCAGGACAGACTCGCAGGTTGTGCGGGAGCTCATGAACGGGGCCGACCGGGAGTTCGCAATAGCCGCAGTTTGTTACGAGGCCAGCGACGGCATGTGCGGGAGTCGTGCCGACCGATAAACCATCGGTATGCTCCTGCGTGCGGTAGAAAGCCTTCCTCCGCACTTTGTTCTTTTTTCGATGTCTGTATCCCTCGACAGGGAAAGCTCGGAAAACGAACGAGTCGTTGTTCAGTGGTTCGCCAAGATTGACGACTTGAGTGGCCATGCACTACTCAAACAACCAACGCAAAACCCCACTGATTTCCCAAGGATTATTCGAGGTCTGAAGGCGGTGTTCTACCTCCTCGCCGGTCACGCGCTCGTAATAGAGCTTTAGTTGATTGGGGGCAGGCAAATACGCCACGACCCTCTTGTTGCCGTGCTCCCAACTGACGTGTATTTCGCCCCGGAAGGTGTCGATCTCTGCGCCCAAGAGATAGTGCCGCGGCAAAACACGGAGCAGCACCTTCATTGCCCATTCCACATTCTCAACTGAAGGCCGCGGCTCGCCCGCCTCATACAACGCATCGTTGTCCGCAATAGCCTTTAGACAGGCGAATACCTGCTGAATCGAGGCAGGGAAAAGCTCAACGGGTTGCACCGGGACGGCAACCCTGCTACCGCAATTGGCTGTAACTTGAAAAGGTGCAGTGCTCACTGCGTTTTCCTCGCTAGCTCGGCGGATTCAGGCGTCTCGGGGACGCTTTCTTTTAGTACCTGCAATTGTTTTTGAAGTAACTCCAACAAATTCTGGGCGGCATCTTCATTCAGTACCATCCCGATGTCCATTTCCCGGACAAGCCCCTCTTTGCCCTCCCGCTTGAGTTCATCGCCAAGTTCACCATCAGGCGAGATTCCAAACTCAATCATTGTGGGCAAGGCAGCCCGTTCACTAAACACGGACACAAAAATCTCGCGCTGGGGCGTAATCCCTCCGATAGCGCCGTCAACATGGACGACCCGGAAAAGGTGTCCCTTGATGTAATGGAACTTGACGCTAGCCGGCAATACGCTTTCTGGCATGGCGCTTCGTTGTCCTATCAGATCATCTTCGGCGAAAAAGGCGTACCAAGGAAGCAATAATTTAAATGGAAACCGCACCGAAGTTCAATAGGGGCGTTAATTATGCCTTGTGAATAATCCAGAAGTCAATGAAAAATAAGGGGGTTGTTCCATTTCAGGAAGACTTTCGTATTTTAGCCCTTCGTCCATCAGACTTTAGATGCTCAAGACTTGGTCGACGATTCCGGCCTGCATGGGAGGGTTTACCCTCGAACTTTTGTGAACGCGCACGAAAAGATGTGACCATGCGAAAAATCCAGGGATGCGGCCACCTTTTTGCGAGAAGCCATTCGTGAGCGTATAAGGCGCGGACGGTCACCGTCAACGCCGTTTGTAGGACTCGCCGAAACCCCTTATTGGTCTTGCCTTTTGGGCCGCCAAAGTGATAAAATCCTTAGACGAAAGATTGTATAGGTTGCACCCCTCCCCCAATAAAATTTCAGTTTGTCTGTAACCATTTTTCAATCAATGGTTTACACAGGTTTGAGGCCGATTTTTCTGCATTCTTGAGCCAGCAGGTTTCGCAAGGCATTTAGGGTGTCAAAACACCGAGGGGGCTTGGCGTGATGACTAGGACTTTGGGGAATTGGTTGTGCGGGTTGCTGTTGGCGGTGTCCACGCAGGCGCTGGCACAGACCTGCACCAACGGCGACTGCCAGGCGGGCACCGTCAGCGGGCCGTTTAGCGCTGTGCAGCAGGCCGAAAATACGGCGTCGAATTTTCCTGTCTGCACTACCGCGGGATGCACCACCGGCACCTGGAACGGGCAGATCGAGGGCATTGACGCCCAGCAAAATATTGGCAAGTCCACGCAGTTCTACGACTCCGGCCCCCATAACATTGATCCCAACATCGCGGTCGGCGTGACGCTGGCGGGCAAACATGGCCAGGTGATGGAGTGGGTGAATACGCAATTCATTCAGGCGTTCGACAAAGTCACGGGCGCGGCTATCTACAGTTCGTCGGGCACGGCCAGCGCAGGCGTTCCGCGCAGCGTCGCCCGGCTGTGGTCCGCGACCACGCAGGCCGAGTGCCGCGCCAATTCCACCAACGTGCAGGTGATCTTCGACCGCCTGGACAATCGTTTTGTCATCAGCCGCGCAGTCCAGTTTACCGCTGGCGGAGTCAGCCATTACGCGTGGTGTTTTGCGGTGAGTTCGGGCAGCGACCTCTCGCTGACCACCACCAAGTGGTACGCCTACGAATACAAGATGGACAGCACCATTCCCTGTGTGCCGAGTTCGGCGGGGTGCTCGACCGGCAGCATTTATTACTACTATCCCGACTGGCCGAGGGTGGGGACGTGGTCGGACGGGTTCTACATCACGTTTGACCTGGAAGACCCCTCAAAGACCTATTCCGAGGGCGGTTTCGAGGCATGCAAGCTGGATCGCGCCAACATCGTCAAGGGCGCCGCCTCAAACCCGATGAGTTGTTATGCCTACACGGTGCCGGTGGGAAAGACGCCGAGCCTGATTCATTCCGTGGACGTGGCCGATATTGACAGCGCCAACGGACCGCCGGCGGGCGAGCCGGAATATTTCCTCTCGCTGGTGACTCCCAGCAATTTACAAGTGGGCGGAGCGGGGATGGCGCCGTGCACGGCCAAGTTGTTTCCGTGCCTGTCGAACCAACTGGCGCTGTTTACCTGGAGCGCGGCGAATGGTTTCACCGGGCCGACGTTCGTTACCGTAAACCAGTACACGCCCGGATGTTACGACACTTCGGGGACGGGGACGACGACAAACACGATTTGTGTTCCGCAGCCCAGCACTCCGGTCGGCGATGTCGGGGCATATGGTTCCGCTTCCTGCGGAGACCTGGTCGGCGTGCCATGCCTGGATTCGCTGGGCGACCGGCTGTCCAACCGGCTGGCGTACAACAACCTCACTTCGGGCGGATCAGGGCCGAACGGCGGATATCTGACGGCCGCGCACGTGGTGCTGGAAAACACCGGCAACCAGAGCACGGGAGTGCGCTACTACATCCTGAAAGTATCGGCAGGTGCGGCGACGGTGCTGGTCAATAGCGGAGGAAGCTCGGGGCCACCGGACTTGTTCGATTCCGGCAACTCGCTCTATTACCTGATGCCGAGCGCGGCGCTCGATCAGAATGGGAACCTGGGCGTCACTTACACGACGAGCAGCTTGGTCAGTGACCCGGCCGTGAGCTTCGATGTGCTGCCGTGGGGCGCGACCGGCTTCGATACGGCGACGCTGATTGTGCAGGGAAGCGGCGACGAAGAAAATACCTTCCGCTGGGGCGAATACGCCGCCACCGCGCTCGACCCCACCGACAATTTGACGTTCTATGGAGTGGGCGAATACTTCAACACCAGCGAGACCGGCAACAGCGGCTGTACCGTGCCCTCGTCGAACTGCTACACGTGGCAGACAAGGATCTTCCGCGGGCAGTACGGGAACCCGTTTTAGAGCAAGGTTTCTAAGGGGCAAGGGTTCAGAGTTCAGGGTGACCTTCCATAGGAAGGGAAACATTTTGCAGCTTTGCAATTTTTAGAGGATTGCCGGGCAGGCCCAGACCCGGACAGCCGAGGGAGGCTGTCCCCACAAAAGCCCGTTACGCGAGAAACCGCTCCCACCCCATTCCCGGCGATGCCCTTTCCGGGGCCGCCAGCGGGCCTTGCTTGCGCTTTCCTGCCCCGGATGACCCCTTGGGGCATTCGGGTGCCGATCGGCCCGCAAATCGAACGCCAGAGGCCCTAGCGTTCGTTTTCTAAGTGTAAGAAAATACAAGACTTACGCGCATAGTTTTCCACAGGCAATTTGCCTTTTGGAATCAATGATTTGCGCTCGGACGAGGATTTTTAATGTTCATTCGTCACAATGACCGAAGGAACTTTCAAAAGCACGAACCACGACGGACACGAAGTTCCACGAAGGACTGGAAAGGCAAGGATTTCCTTCGTGTACCTTTCAGCCCTTAGTGGTTGAAAGGCCATCGTCAGCAGCCCAGCGGACGGGGCGCGCGGATTTTCACGCGCTGTTCATTTGGGCCGCTTGACGGGCATTTTGCGGGAGTAGATACTGGTCAGGCGCATTTTGCCGGGCAATCCCCCAGATGCTGTTCCCGGCCGCTGTTGCCCACGGGTTAATTTCGTTCTGCACGCCTCTTAAGGAGTTCTTCCATGAATCGTTTCCCCAGTTTCGTCCGCGGCAGTGTGTTGGTTCTTTGCCTCTTCGGTGTTTTTTCGCTGCACGCGCGGGCGGCCACAGTGATCCATGTGCCGGCGGACCAAGCCACGATCCAGGCCGCGATCAATGTCGCGGTCAATGGCGACACCGTGCTGGTAGCGCCGGGGACGTATTACGAGGCCATTGATTTCATGGGGAAGAACATCACGGTGACTAGCTCGGGCGGGCCGGGGGTGACGGTGATTGATGCGTTTGGATCGAACCGCTCCACAGTCGCTTTTCAAAACAATGAAACCGCTGCCGCAGTGCTGAGTGGGTTCACGCTGCAAGATGGCGCCGAAATTGACATCTATAACGCCTCGCCTACGATCCAGGGGAATGTCGTACTTGGAACATTTGCCACGGGTGACTCCAATTACGCGATCCGGATATCCGGAGGGAAAAGTCAAATTATCGGGAACCTGATTTATGGTGGGACCACAACGGTGTATATCGGTAGCGATACCGGAGTTCAACTTATCGGAAACATCATCAGCGGTCCTAACTCCTACTACGGATCAGTTTATCTGGACTTTTTTGGCCCTCTTTTGATCAAGCAAAACGCGATTTTCGGTAGTTCGACTGGAATCTACATTAACGCTGTCGGCATTTCTCCGGCTAATGTCATTCAGAATTTGATCAGTGCGCCGACTGCAGTACTCCGGTCTTACAACGATAGTGCAGCGATTCCATTGCTTTTTGCCAATAACACTATGACTGGAAGCAATGGCACGGTTGCGATTTACCCGGCGGACGGATCGACCTTTCAAAACAACATTATCGTTTCCACCAGCACTTCGGCGGCCCTGGGATACGGCTTCAACGGGGGGACGTGGGGGGCGTTTACGAACAATGACGTCTTTTCCTACACCGGCCAGGCTTACGGTGGGCCGGACGAAACCGGCACGAACGGAAACATTTCCGCCGATCCGCAGTTCAACAACGTGCTGGGGAACGATTTTCATTTGCTGGGAACCTCACCGGCGATTGGGGCGGGAACGACGTCGGTGCCCGGCCTGCCCAAGACCGACATGGACGGCGACCCGCGCATCATCGCGAACCGGATGGACATTGGCGCGGACGAGTACAAGAAACTGACAGGCACAGTCGTGTCACCCTATGTGTTGCACTTTGCCGCGCAACTGGCGGGGACGACGAGCGCTCCGCAGACGGTGACGCTGACTAACAACACGACGACGCCGACGGCGATCAAGCTGATCGCCAGCGGACCGAACTACACGCAGACCAACAACTGCGGGACGAGCCTGGCCTCGGGAGCGAGCTGCCAGATACAAGTGGTGTTTGCGCCGCTGGGGTATACCCCTGACACCGTCATGGGCATCTTCACGGACGCGACGCTGAATCCTGAGGCCATCACGCTGATAGGAGATGCGGTGGTGCCGACTTATACGCTCAATCCTTGCTGCGGGCTGAACTTTATCCAGGCTGTGGGGACGACAAGCGCGCCGCAGGCAGCGACCTTGACTAATACAGGCACTGTGCCGATGCTGATCAGCAGCATCAGTTACAGCGGACCTTCGGACTTTACTCAGACGACGAACTGTCCTATCGCGCCAAACGGCATCGCGGCGGGTGGTAGTTGCACGTTCACGGTCACCTATGCACCAACCGTGTCGGGGAACGACCAAGGCCAAATCGTAGTGAATAACAATACCGGCTCGCCAGCGACCATTTATCTCAGTGGAAACAGTGTCAGCAATGGGGTGGGCACGTTCACGCCGCTAAACATGGGCTTTTCTGCGACGATGGTGGGGCAAAGCAGCGCGCCGCAAGCGGCGGTGCTGGCCAACACCGGAAGCGGGCCGTTGGGCATCTATTCGATCTATGCCGGAGGACCCTTCAGCGAAACCGACAACTGCCCGCTGCTGCCCAAGACCCTGGCGGTGGGCGCGAAGTGCAAGCTACAGGTCACCTTTACTCCCTACAACCAGGGCAATGTGAATGACAGCATCACTGTGGGTACGGATGGCGTCTCGAATGCCACCTTAAACCTGTTTGGCGCGGGCGTGGGGGCGGTGCCGGTGATCAACTCGCTGCTACCGGCGAATTTTGCGGTCGGGACCGGGAATGGCAACCGCGTGTATTTCGAGGTGGATGGGACGGGCTTCACGCCGAACTCGCAGATTGTTTGGAACGGCACGCCACAACAGACATATCAAAACAGCACGTCCGCGATTTACGCGTTCCTTCCCGCTACATATTTTTCCGCTGCCGCTACAGCGCAGGTGACGGTGACTACTCCAGCCCCCGGAGGGGGGACGTCAAATGCAGTGCCGGTGACGATCTACCCGCCGTTGGGCTACTCCTCGATTTCGATTCCCTACAAATACACCAACATCACGGGGACGAATCTGTTGCAGGGGGCTGGCAACACTGCAGTGATCAATTCCCCCTTCCCCATCCAATACGGCGGGGGGAGTTTCTCGCAGATCGAGGTCTCGACGAGCGGAGTGATGACGCTGGATGGGAACGTTTATTTGAACAACGAGAATCTGTTGCCAGATCAGTACGACACCACGATCATTGCGCCATTCTGGACGACGGATTTGTATGGATCGGGTAGCGCGACCAGCACCAACAATGCCGTCTTCTGGGGCGTTAAGGGCACGGCCCCGTACCGCGAGTTGATTGTAGAGTGGCGGAACATGGGCGTTTGTTGCGAGACGACGGCGACCGTGCGGTTCGAGGCCATCTTCTTCGAGCACAACAGCAACGTGCAGTTTAACTATGCCGACGCAGTGTTCGGGGGACAGTACAAGCAATACGACAACGGTGCGGCGTCGGCGGTGGGATTGCAAGTCTCCCCGACCATGGCAAACCAGTTTAGCTACAACCAGCCGAACGTGATGAGCCAGACTTCGAGTCTGTGGTACCAGAGCAAGGCGATGCTGTCGACCAGCACGCTCGGGTTTGGATACCACCAGATCGGATCAGCGACGGGGCCGAAGGTGATCAAGCTGTCGAACCCGTCCACCGGGCCGATGGCAATCGCCGGCATCAGCACCAACAATCCGGACTTCACGGAAACGAACACGTGCGGCACAGGGCTGGCGGCGGGGGCGCACTGCGAGATCACGCTGACGTTCAGTCCGTCGGTGCTGGGTGCGGAGAACGCCACGTTGACGGTGAACTCCAACGTGCAGACGCCGACACCGTTGACGGTGGCGTTGTCGGGCATTGGGACGGACACGGCAATCGTGATTTATCCCGAGGTGCTGAACTTTGGCACTGTGAAAGTGGGCGGCACCGCCACGGCGCAGGTTACGTTGGCCAATGCCGCAAACAGCAAGCTGACGGTGCAAAGTGTCGCGGCGGCGCCGGCGGCGTTTGGCGAGACCAATAACTGTCCTGCGGTGTTGACGCCTGGACAAAGCTGCACGACGACTGTGAGCTTCACACCGAAACAGGCGGGAACACAGTCTGGCACCCTAAGCATGGGGCTGAACGGACTGGGCGCGAAAGTGAGGACGACACTGACTGGCACCGGGCAGTAGGTCCAGGACACTTTGCCGCTTTCCCTGCGAAGCTAACGACCGAAGATCTGCTGACCGAGAAGTTCGCGAAGAAAAGATGCGCGCGTTCGCCGGTGGGCAAAATTCGTTCACCACGAAGGACACGAAGTTACACGAAGGAAGGCCGGCGATATCTGCGGAAATCTGCGGCCAGAGGGGTGCGCTTCGGAGTCGGTAGTGGCTCAGGTTGGCTCCGATCTCCAGTGTCCGGCACGGAGATCCCTCGCCCCGCTGGTGAAAACGCGGGGCTTCGGGATGACGCCGCGGCAGCGGAATCGACCAAGCCATCTAATTGAACGACTAACTCGGAGTCGCAGGATTTGTCGGGACTGAGGGTGGGGCTGTAGAATAAAAGTTTGCCCGCAAGACGCGCAGGCCGCAATGGCCTTCGTGGGAGTGCCATCGTGGCGGAATTGGCAGACGCGCATGGTTCAGGTCCATGTACCGGCAACGGTGTGGGGGTTCGAGTCCCTTCGATGGCACCAAGTGTTTTCATCCGAAGCTATTCCTACGACAGATATTGAGATGGGCGTCGCGTCCTGGCTTTTGGGCCTGGTGCGTGGGGCGATGTCTGCTCAAATGCGCAGCGGCTGAAGCCGGTATGATGTGTTGCCGCTTTACGGCATCGCTGAAGCGATGCCCTGATACGAATCTGATTACGCCGCTGAACTGGTCGGCGAAGAAGCGTGCACAGGGAAAGCAAACATGACCAAGAAATCAGACCGGGAGTTGGGGATGGGCCGCGAGATTACGCGGCGGGATTTTCTGAATGGAGTGGCGGTGGGTGTGGGAGCGCTGGCCGCGCCGGGCTGGGCGCTGGCGGCGGACGAGGCGGAAGTCGCGCCGGAGAAATCGCCGGACTACTATCCCCCGGCGCTGACCGGGATGCGCGGCAATCATGATGGGACCTTCACCTACGCGCATCGGCTAAGAGATGGAGACGCGTGGGATGATTCCGGAGCGCCGGAAAAGACGGGTGAGAGCTACGACCTGGTGGTGGTCGGCGGAGGAATCAGCGGGCTGGCGGCGGCGTATTTCTATCGGAAAATGGCGGGGCCGGACGCGAAAATTCTTGTGCTCGACAATCACGACGACTACGGCGGGCATGCCAAGCGAAACGAATTTCAGGTGGGCGGGAGAAAACTGCTGTGCTATGGCGGGACGCAGTCCATTGAGAGTCCGTCGGAATACAGCGACGTGGCGATGGGCTTGCTGAAAGAGCTTGGCGTCGAGGTGAAGAAGTTTTATGAGGCGTATGACCAGAAGCTCTACGCGTCGCACAAGCTGGGTACCGGCATGTTCTTTGACAAGGAGACGTTTGGGGAAGACCGCATGATGCCGGGCATGGGGGTGATGCCCTGGAAGGAATTTCTGGCGAAGTCGCCGCTGAGCGCGGCGGCGCGGCGGGACCTCGAGCGGTTTTACACGGAAAGAGTGGATTACCTGGCGGGAATGACGCTGGAAGAGAAGCGAAAGCGGCTGGCGAAAATCAGCTACGCAGATTTTCTAACGAAAGTCGTCAAGCTCAGTCCCGATGTTCTGCCGTTTTTTCAGAGCCGCACCCACGATCTGTTTACCGTGGGAATTGATGCGGTATCCGCGCTGGCGGTGATGGAGGCCGGGGACGACTACGGGATTCCTTATCCCGATATGTCCGCGTTAGGGATGGGCTTTGAGGCGCGCGGGATTGGACACAAGCCCGATCCGTATATTTTTCATTTTCCCGATGGGAATGCTTCGATTGCGCGCCTGCTGGTCAGGAAGCTGGTTCCGGGCGCAGTTCCGGGATCGACCATGGAAGACGTCGTAACGGCCAAGGCCGCTTACGGCAAGCTGGATGAGGCGGACGCGGGAGTGCGCATCCGGCTGAACAGCACGGTGGTGCGGGCGCAACATGTGGGCGCGGTGGAGGCGGCGAAAGAAGTGGAAGTGGCCTACGTCCGTGGCAAGAAGCTGAAAAGCGTGCGGGCAAAAGCGTGCGTGATGGCCTGTTACAACACCATGATTCCCTATCTTTGTCCGGATTTGCCGGAAAAGCAAAAGGAAGGGCTGGCGTATTTGGTGAAAGCGCCGCTGGTGTATACGCATGTGGCGATCAAGAATTGGACGGCGTTTGAAAAGCTGGGGGTGCGGCAGGTGATCGCGCCGGGAAGTTTTCATGTTTACGTCTCGCTGGATTTTCCGGTGAGCCTGGGAGAGTATCGCTTCCCCAGTAAGCCCGAGGAGCCGATGGTGTTGTTCATGTTGCGGACGCCGTGCAAGCCGGGACTGGCGCAGCGCGACCAGCACCGGGTGGGCCGCGGGGAACTGATGCGAACGCCATTTCCGGTATTTGAGCGGAACATCCGCGACCAGCTGGGAAGAATGCTGGGCGGGGCGGGGTTCGATGCGGCGCGGGACATTGAGGGAATCACGGTGAACCGCTGGGCGCACGGTTATGCGTATGGAGCGAACTCGCTGTTTGATCCAGACTGGAAGCCGGGAGAAGAGCCGTGGGTGGTGGGACGGCAGCGGTTTGGGCGGATTGCGGTGGCGAATTCGGACGCGGGAGCCGAGGCATATACAAATGCGGCGATTGATCAGGCCTGGCGGGCAGTGAACGAGCTGCGGGCGTGAGCGGCGGGCTTAGGGGACCTCGGAACGAGTGCCGTCTGCGGAACAGCAGGTTTCAGGACTACGCAAGATTGCCCGAAAAACGGGCAATCTTAACTCCGCTCGAAATGACAAAGGCGATTAAATCAGAATTTCTTAGCGCGCGAAGAAATAATCGAACGACTTGATGGCGCTGAACTCGTCATCCTTGATGTCGAAGACGGAATAAAGGCGGGTGACGTGGAGAACGTCAATGACCTTCTGGGTGAGATTGAGAAGTTTGAGTTCGCCGCCGGCGTTGCGCACGGTGGTCCAACTGCTGACCAGCTGGCCGACTCCCCAACTGTCTATGTAGCTGACGTCGGCGAGGTTGAGAATAATTTTCTTTTTGTCGGCGGCGAGCAGATCGCGGACCACGTCGCGAAGAGAAGCGGTCTCGTCGCCCAGGACAATGCGACCGTTCACGTCAACCACGGTGACGTTGTGGACTTCGCGGGTTGAAATCTTCATGCTCACCGGTTTCTCGCTCGCGCCGCCCGCATAGGCGGTCGGCCCGTCTTGCACTAGAATACGACAAATTCGCTCGCCGGAATGGTAGTAGGTGGGGCGGAGCAAGTCAATGGGCGGGGAAGAACGCGTAGATATGCACGGAGGCTCATGAAAAGCAGTGGGATGGCGGCAACCAAGGCTTCGGCGAGGCGTATGGCAATCGCGGCGATATTTGTTTTTGTTTGCGCAACAGCCGGCGCGCAGAAATTGGCCATCACGATGGACGACTTGCCCCAAAATGGAGCGCTTCCGGCAGGCGTGACGCGGACGCAGATCACACGCGAAACGCTGGCCGTGCTGAAAAAGAAGCATGTGCCGCCGGTTTACGGGTTTATCAACGCCAAAAAGCTGGAAGGAAGCGCGGATGGTGCGGAGGCGTTGAAGCTTTGGGCGGCCAACGAGCCCGTGGCCAATCACACATACTCGCACATGGACCTGGAGCAGAATCCGCCGGAAGCATTTGAACGGGAGATTGAACAGAACGAACCCGCGCTCGAATTGCTGGCGCAGACGGGTATGGATTGGCACTGGTTCCGCTATCCGTACCTGCATGAAGGCGACACCGTGGAGAAACGGCGGGCGGTGCGCGACTACTTGAAGGCGCACGGCTACAGGACCGCGCAAGTCACGTTTGATTGGGAGGACTACCTGTGGAACGGCGCCTATGCGAGATGCGTGGACAAGAAGGACGCCCCGGCGATCGCTCGGCTGAAAGCCAGCTACCTGAGCACGGCGTCTGAGTTTCTGGACCTGGGCCGGGCGCAGGCGAAACTGGTGTATGGGCGGGACATCAATTATGTGCTGCTGATGCATCTGGGCGCTTTCAGCAGCACGATCCTGCCCGAGGCGCTCGACCTGCTGAAGAAAAAAGGGTTCACGCTGGTGACGCTGGAAGAGGCGCAGAGTGATCCGGCGTATGAGAGCAATCCGGATGCGGGCATGAAGGATGCGGGAACGCTGCTCGATCAAATGATGTTTGTGAAAGGCCTGAAGTATCCTTCGTTCACGCCAAAGCCCTACAAAGAGTTAGAAGACATCTGTAAATGAAATCCAGTCGCGAGATGGCTGCGCGGCGTCCCGTATAATTTTGGAGAGACCGCCGTCGCGGTTTGCCATGCCCACCATTCTAGACCAGATCGTGGAGAGCAAGCGGAAACGTGTCTTCGACGCGAAGGCGAGTGCTGCGTGGCGCGAACTGGAGCGGCGGGCGGCACAGCACACTCCGCGCGGGTTTCGCAGGGCGCTGGAGGAAAAGAGCGGCGGCGGGGTGGCGGTGATTGCGGAGTTGAAAAAGGCGTCGCCATCGAAGGGCTTGATCCGGGCGGAGTTTGATCCGGCGGAATTGGCCCGCGAACTGGAAGCGGCCGGGGCTGCGGCGTTGTCGGTGCTCACCGATGAAGAATTCTTTCAGGGGTCGCTCGAAAACTTGCGGGCGGCGTCGGCGGCGGTAAAGGTGCCGTGCCTGCGCAAGGATTTCATCGTGGATGAATTTCAGTTGATGGAGGCGCGGGCAAATGCGGCGGACGCTGTGCTGCTGATTGTGGCTGCGTTGCAGCAGGCGGAGCTTGTGACTTTGGCCCAGCGCGCGCGGGAGACTGGGTTGGATGTGTTGTGTGAAGTGCATGACGCGGAGGAGTTGGCGCGGGCCGCGGACGCGGGATGCGATCTGATTGGCGTGAACACGCGGGACTTGCGGACGTTTGCGGTGAAGCTGGACACGGCGTTTGATCTGGCTGCGAAATTTCCGGCGAATGTGGTGCGGGTGGCGGAGAGCGGGATCCACACTGCGGAGGACATTGCGCGTTTGCGCGGGGCGGGGTATCAGGCGTTTCTGGTGGGAGAGTCGCTGATGCGGGCCGTGCGGCCGGGAGACGCGCTGCGGGAGTTGCTGGGAGTGGCAAGTCGCGAGTATCGGGTACCGAGCGGGAAAGCAGGTTCCTCACCGGCTGTCGCCGGTTCGGAATGACACAATCTTTAGATTTAGGTGTTACCGCAACTGAGAACTGAGAACTGGTCCCTGATGACTTGGGTGAAGATTTGCGGGACGACGAACCTGGAAGACGCGCTGGTTGCGGTCGAGGCGGCCGCGGATGCGGTGGGGTTCGTGTTCTATGAGAAGAGTCCGCGGAACATCAGCGTCGAGGCAGCGCGGGAGATTGTGGGGAAGTTGCCTGCCGGGGTGGAGAAGATTGGGGTGTTTGTGAACGAACTACCGGAACGAGTTTCGGCGATTGTGGATGCCGTGGGACTGACGGCGGTGCAGTTTCACGGGGATGAACACCAAAACCCTGCGATGTATGCCGTCGAGCGAAAAACGTTTCTTTGTATTCCGGCGGAGTGGGTTGCAATGACCTGGCTGAAGAAGGGTAAGGCCTTCGGATCGTTTATGGTTTTTCCCAAGAATCTTCAAGCCATCATGCTGGATTCGAGCACGAGTGGACAGCGCGGCGGAACGGGCAAGCCCTTTAATTGGCGAGAGGCGAGGGCGTGGGTCTCGTTGATCAGTCAGCATCATCCCATCGTGGTGGCCGGTGGATTGAATTCAGAGAATGTGAGTGAGGCGATTGAGATTCTGAGACCCTGGGGTGTGGACGTTGCTTCCGGTGTGGAAGCACGACCGGGGAAAAAGGACCCGGAGAAAGTCCGGGCGTTTGTGAAGGCGGTGCGGGAGATGGATCGGAAAACGAGTTAGCTATGGCGAAGAGTTCTAGAACTACGAAAGTCAAAATCCCCACTTCTCGCGCAAAGAGCGCGCGAGAAATGGGGCACCCCACATCGAGACCGAGAGCGACCAAAGTCAAAACCCCCACCCTAGCCGCAAAGAACGCGGCTAGGATGGGGCACCCGACGCGAGCAGGACGGGGCACTCCGCTTTCAGCGGTCGAGCCTGGGCGGTTTGGCGTATACGGCGGGCGGTATGTGCCGGAGACGCTGGTGGCGGCGCTGAACGAGTTGGAGCGCGAATACGAAAAGGCCAAGCGTGACAAGAAATTCCAGGCGCGATTGGACGAATTGCTGAAGACCTACGCCGGGCGTCCGACACCGCTGTTTTTTGCGCGGCGGCTGACGCAGAAACTTGGCGGGGCGAAGATTTACCTTAAGCGCGAGGATCTGCTGCACACCGGCGCGCACAAGATCAACAACTGCCTGGGGCAGGTGCTGCTGGTGGAGCGCATGGGCAAGCGGCGCGTGATTGCCGAGACCGGCGCGGGTCAGCACGGAGTGGCGACCGCGACGGTTTGCGCGCTGTTTGGATACGAGTGCGTCGTTTACATGGGCACGGAAGACATGCGGCGGCAGGAATTGAACGTGTTCCGCATGAGGCTGCTGGGGGCGGAGGTGCGCGGGGTGGAATCCGGCTCGCGCACATTGAAAGATGCAATCAACGAAGCCATGCGCGATTGGGTCACGAACGTGCGCACCACGCATTATCTGCTGGGCAGTGTGTTGGGAGCGCATCCGTATCCGACCATGGTGCGCGATTTTCATCGTGTGATTGGGCGGGAGGCGCGCGCGCAGATACTGAAGGCGGAAGGCAAGCTTCCCACGTCGGTGATTGCCTGCGTGGGCGGTGGATCGAACGCGATTGGAGTGTTCTATGAATTCATCAAGGACAAGAAAGTGAAATTGATTGGTGTCGAGGCGGGTGGACGCGGTGAAGCCCTGGGCGATCATGCGGCGCGTTTTCGCGGAGGGTCGCCGGGAGTTTTGCAGGGGACTTATTCGTATGTCTTGCAGGATGAGGGCGGCCAGATTGCGCTGACGCACTCGGTGTCCGCGGGGCTGGATTATCCGTCCATCGGTCCGGAACATGCGGCGATGCGCGACTCGGGGCGTGCGGAATATGTTCCGGCGTCGGACGCCGAGGCTCTGGCGGCCACGACGTTGCTGGCGCGTACGGAAGGAATCATTCCGGCGCTGGAGTCGGCGCATGCGATTGCGGAACTGGTGAAGCGCGCGCCAAAGATGAAGAAGTCGGACGTTGTCATCGTGAACGTGTCGGGACGCGGGGACAAAGATATCGGGATCATGCGGGAAAATTTGAAACTGGATTGATGAATTTGAATATTGACGAATTTATGAATTATTGATTGCCGATTGAAGACCACACACTCTTAGGGTAAGTTCGTGATTTTCAATCAGCAATCAAAAATCATCCATCATCAATTGTTAAAAATGCCTCTCACTTTCTACAACAAGCCCGCGCTGGTGGTGTATGTCACCTGCGGCGATCCCGACCTCACGACCACGCGCGCCATCGTGCTGGCGGCGATCGCGGCCGGAGCGGACGTGATCGAACTGGGCGTTCCGTTCAGCGATCCTGTGGCCGATGGGCCGGTGATTCAGCGGGCGAGCGAACGGGCCTTGAAACACGGGACATCGCTTGGGCAAGTCCTGAAGCTCGCGTCCGAAATTCGCGAGCATTCGCAATCGGTGGGGCTGGTGGTGTTTTCGTATCTAAACCCGATTCTGCGGATGGGCATGGAGAAGTTCTGCAAAGTTGCGCGCGCCGCGGGCGTGGACGGCGTGCTGGTCACGGATTTGCCGGTGGAAGAAGCGGGCGAATATCTTGGCGCGATGCGGCGAAACGATCTGGCGCCGATTTTTCTGGCCGCACCGACCAGCCCCGACGACCGCCTGAAACGGATTGCTCAGGCTTCACGCGGGTTTGTGTATGCAGTATCGCGCACAGGTGTGACCGGCGTGAGGCAGCAGGTCGCAACCGACGCGCAGAAATTGGTGCGGAGGCTGCGGAAATTTACCAAACTGCCGGTTGCGGTGGGCTTTGGCGTATCCACGGCGGAACAGTTTGCGCAAGTGGCCGAGTTTGCCGATGCGGTGGTGGTGGGCAGCGCCATTGTGCAGACGGTGGAAGCCAATCCCGGGCACGAAGCCAACGCGGTGGCGGCGTTTGTGCAACAGTTGTTGACTGGAATCAGGAAGTAATGGAGATTCTTAACTAAGGTCAAAAGCGAACAGCAGGTTTCTCGACTTCGCAAGATTGCCCGTGAACGAGCGATCTTACTGCGCTCGAAATGACAAAATTAGGACTAAATCAGAATTTCTCTAAGCGCAGATCGGAGTTTCCATGGACATCGCGGACTGGCGCAAGAACATCGATGAGATAGACGGCAAACTGGTGGCGCTACTGGGCGAGCGGGCGCGCGTGGCGAGGGAGATTGGCCGACTGAAGGCCAAAAGTAATCTGCCCATCGTCGAACCCGAGCGCGCGCAAGCGGTGTTTGACCGCATCGAGAGCCTGAATCCGGGGACGCTCCCAAAAGGTGGTCTGACTCGAATTTATCAGGGAATCATGGACGTGATGCTCGAGATCCAAAGGCAGCAGCGGTAGTCGTCGCCCAGACCCTTGGCTGAAATGTGTGTTGATTCAGAACATAGTTCCTCCGCCGCAGAATCAATCCTTGGTTGCAAACAATTCACGTAGAATGCAGCCGATAGGGGGATGCCTATGCGGAGAGCGCTTCAGGTTGTCGTGTGTGTTGGCCTCTGGGTAGCCGTGCTGGCCGCGCAGGACGCGGGCAAGATGCCGGCCAAGGTCACGCTGGAAGACCTGTCCTTTATCTGCGGGCATAATCGCGGCGAGCGCGATGGCGCGATCATTGATGAGCACTGGAGCGAGGTTGGCGGAGACACGATGATTGGGATGTACCGCGAGATCCGCAACGGCAAGGCGCAAATGTACGAATTCCTGACCATTGAGCAGACCGCTACCGGGCCGGTGCTGCACCTGCGGCATTTCGATCCTGGGCTGGTGGGTTGGGAGGAGAAGGCGCAGGCCGCGAATTATCCGCTGGTGCTGTGGCATCCGAATGAGGCGGTGTTTGAGAAACCGGACAAGTCAGTCCGTCTAACATTCCGTTCCACCAGCAAAGAGACGCTGGAGGTTTCGCTGGAGCGCAAAGGCAGGAAGACAGACGTGTTCGAGTATGCGCACACGCCGGAATAGGCGCTTTGACGGCGAATGGCAATACGGCAAATCACGATTGTTGGGACCGGGCTGATTGGCGGCTCGCTGGCGCTGGCGTTGCGCAAGAAACGGTTTGCCGGGAAGATCGTGGGCTGCGACCGCGAGGCCGCGCTGAAGCGCGCAAAAATGCGGGGCGCGATTGACGCTGGTTTTGCCGAGCCCGGAGATGCGGTGCGGGGAAGCCAGTTGGTGGTGCTGGCCACACCGGTGCTTGCCATTGTGGACTTGATCGAGCGTCTAGGCCCGGTGCTGGGGAAGGACACGCTGCTGACGGATGTGGGCAGCACGAAATCGCTGGTGATGGAAACGGCGGTGAAGGTTTTCGGCAAAGACGCGGGCACACGGTTTCTGGGCGGCCATCCCATGGCGGGTAAAGAATTAGGCGGCGTGGATTATGCGGACGCGGATTTGTTCAACGATGCAGTCTGGTTTTTCACTCCGGTGCATGGGCAGAGTGTGCAACAGGGAGTAGTCGCGGAGTTTGCCGGGTGGATTGATCAGATTGGAGCGCGCGTGGCGATGATGCCGGCGGCAGACCACGACCGCCTGTGCGCCTGGATCAGCCACCTGCCGCAGATGATTTCAACCGCGCTGGCGGGCGCGCTGGTGGAGGAGTTTGGCGAAGAAGCGCCGCTGCTTCCCGCCGGGGGCCGGGCCTTGCAGGAGATGACGCGGATCGCCGCCAGTCCGTATTCGATGTGGCGCGACATTGGCATCAGCAACAAGAAAAATCTTGAGGATGCGCTGTTCAAGCTGGAGCAGCGACTGGCGCATATCCGCGAGAACCTGGGCACGCGCGGACTGGCGGAAGAATTTGAACGCGCGCACCAGTTGAGGAAGGCCCCGCTGAAGAAAGCGCCCGGGGGCAGAATTGATGATTGATGATTGAAACCCGTGAGCTTCTCAATCAGCAATCAAGAATCATCAATCAGCAATTTCTAATCACCTATCTCCGTGGTCAATTTCATTTAGAATCTCATCGCAATGAATAAAGTGGTAGCCAGTGCGGACGAAGCCATACGCGACGTGTTTGACGGCGCCGTGGTGATGATCGGCGGCTTTGGCCTGTGCGGCATTCCGGAAAATCTGGTACGGGCGCTGGCTCGCAAAGGGACCAGGAACCTCACCACAATCAGCAACAATGTGGGCGTGGACGGCGTGGGCAGCGGCCTGCTGTTGGCGGCGGGGCAAATCGCATGCCACATCGGCAGCTACGTTGGGGAGAACAAGATGCTGGAAGCCATGGTGCTCGCCGGCCAGATCAAGCTGGACCTGGTTCCGCAGGGGACGCTGTCTGAGAGGATTCGCGTGGGCGGCGCCGGCATTCCCGCGTTCTACACGCCAACGGGCGTGGGCACGATGGTTGCGGACGGCAAGGAGACCCGTGAGTTCGAGGGGCGCACGTATTTGATGGAGCGCTGGCTGCGCGCCGACTTTGCCTTTGTGAAGGCATGGAAAGGCGACCGCATGGGGAATCTGATGTACCGGAAGACGGCGCGAAATTTTAACCCGGTGATGGCGACAGCGGCGAAGGTGACGATTGCCGAAGTTGAGCATCTGGTCGAACCCGGAGAGTTGGATGGAGATCAGATTCATACGCCTTCCGTTTATGTGAAACGGATCGTCCAGGGTGAGTTGTATGAGAGAAGAATTGAGAAAAGGACGGTGAGAAGGGTGGTTCGTCCCGAGTCCTGAGCCGTGGCATCGGTAGGGATCCTTCGACTGCGGTTGTGCTTCGCTTTCAGCGAAGCACAATCCTCGCTCAGGATGACAGATGGATAGCTCAGGATGACAGATGGGAAGCTCAGGATGACAGATGGATAGCAGGATGACAGATGGAAAGCTCAGGATGACACGTGGATAGCTCAGGATGACAGATGGATAGCTCAGGATGACACGTGGAAAAGCGCAGGATGAGCTGCAGGATGACAGGTGGATCGGGTGAATAAGCCAGCGAAAGATTCCGACAAGCGCGAGCGCATTGTGAAGCGCATCGCGCGCGAGCTGCAGGATGGGTTCTATGTGAACCTTGGCATCGGCATGCCGACGCTGATTGGAAACCATGTCCCGCCGGGGATGGATGTGATCCTGCAGTCGGAGAATGGGATGCTGGGTATCGGGCCGTATCCGCTGGAGGGTCAGGAGGACGCTGACCTGATTAATGCGGGCAAGGAAACGGTGAGCGAGATGCCGGGCACGTCGTATTTTTCGAGCGCGGAATCGTTTGCCATGATTCGTGGCGGTCACATTGACCTGAGTGTGCTGGGGGCGATGGAAGTGGATGAGTCCGGCAGCCTTGCCAATTGGATGATCCCGGGCAAGATGGTGAAGGGCATGGGCGGAGCGATGGACCTGGTGGCCGGTACGCGGCGCGTTGTGGTCGCCATGGAGCACACGACGAAAGAGGGCGCGCCCAAGATCCTGACGAAATGCACGCTGCCGTTGACGGGAGTCAGAGTTGTGGACACGATCGTGACCGAGATGGGCTACATACGGGTGACGAACGATGGCCTGGTACTCGAGGAAGTAGCGCCGGGTTTGACGGCGGAGGATGTGCAGCGGGCGACCGGGGCGAAGCTTATCGTGAGTCAGAATTTGAAGGCGATGGAGAGTTAGCATGCTGGTTTCCGCAGAATTGGTCAGAATGCATTTCGAGTACACGGCCTGGGCATCCGCTCGGTTGGTTGGTGCGGCCGCGCAGCTCACACCGGAGGAATTGACTCGCGACTTCGGTAGTGCGGACAAGAGCGTTCTCGGCACGCTGGTACACATCTTCGCGGCGGACCGTATCTGGTTCGCCCGCGTGCACGGAACGACGTTGGCGGCATTTGTCAGCCCCGCGGACCATGATCTTACCGTTTTGCAGCGCGAGTGGCCCGCGCTTTATGCCCGCTGGAAAGTCTGGGCTGCGTCGTTGACCGACGTTTCTTTGAACGAGGAGCACTCCTACACAGACATGAAAGGCAACCCGTACCAAACGCCGCTGTGGCAGATCTGTTTGCACGTGGTGAATCATGCTTCGCACCATCGCGGACAGGTATCTGCGTTCCTGCGCGCGCTGGGCAAGACCCCGCCGCCGCTTGATCTGATTTATCACTACCGGGAGAAATTGGCGGCCTAAACCGTTTGCTATTTCTTGTCGAATATCGGCATCGCTGAAGCGATGCCCTGATACGAATTGTGAGTTTCAACAAACGATCGGGCAGGCGCTCAAACCCGAAACGGCGCAGCCAGCAAGCGGAACGGCAACGTGATGGCCAAGTAGATCACCTCAAGAACACCGTGTACGGCAACGCCGATGATCCGGAAGGGAAGCAGGATCAGCCAGATAAATGGGTAGGCGATCAGCGCCAATAGCGCCAGCGGCCAGCACATTACAAACAGCACACACCAGAGGAGGAACGCGAACATGGGAGACCTCCTTGCCTTGTCTGTTAGATGGTACGGCATCTCCGGCGGGGAAGTTCCCCGGAAAAGTGCGGCCGAGCTGCGCTCGGCGGACAGCCGGGGGCGGCTGTCCCCACATGAGATTGCTGTCCCCTGAGCTTGCTGTCCCCACATGAGATTGCTGTCCCCACATGAGCTTGCTGTCCCCACATGAGCATCGTAGTCACCGGGGATTTCTAGTTATCCACGGTTGAGTCGGTCTCTCCCAGTTCACGTAGCGACTCAATGAAAGGCGCGCGGGCGATGCCTTTTTCGGTGATGATCGCGGTTACATACTTGGCTGGGGTCACGTCGAAGGCGGGGTTCTCGATCTCGACGCCGTCTGGGACCATCTGCTTCCCGGCTATGTGTGAAACTTCTCTGGTGTCGCGTTGTTCGATGGGAATTTTGCTGCCATCGGGGCATGCCATGTCCACGGTAGACAGAGGCGCGGCGACATAAAAAGGAATGCCGTGCTCCTTGGCGAGAATGGCGACGGTGTAAGTGCCGATCTTGTTGGCGACGTCGCCGTTGGCGGCGATGCGGTCCGCGCCGACGACGACCGCCTTGATTTTGCCCTTGCTCATCATGGCGCCGGCCATGTTATCGGAAATCACGGTGGTGGGGATGCCGTCTTTCATGAGCTCCCAGGCAGTGAGCCGCGAGCCTTGCAGGAAGGGGCGGGTTTCGTCGGCATAGACGTGGATCTTCTTGCCTTGCTCGATGGCGCCGCGAATGACGCCGAGCGCGGTCCCATAGCCTGCGGTCGCCAGCGCGCCCGCGTTGCAGTGGGTGAGGACTCCGCCTTCGCTGGGCATCAGAGTTGCGCCATGGCGGCCCATGGCCTGGTTGGCGGCAATGTCTTCGGCGTGCATGCGCTTCGATTCTTCAATCAGCGTTTGCTTGATCTGCGGGATGGGACGGATGCGCACGCGTTCGAACTTTTGTTGCATGCGGCGGATGGCCCAGAAAAGATTTACCGCCGTGGGACGCGTCTTGCCGATGACGTCGCAGGCTTCGTCGAAGTCACGCTTGAGGTCGCCGACACTCTCCGCTTTCGAGTTCTTCACGGCGAGAGCAATGCCCATGGCGGCGGCCACGCCAATCGCCGGCGCGCCGCGGACCACCATGGTCACGATCACGTCGGCTACCTGTTGGTGGGTGGTGCAATTAACGTAGGTTTCTTCGGTGGGCAGCTTCGTCTGATCGATGAAGCGGACGCCCTGGTCGGTCCATTCGAGAGTTTGAATCATGGGGAAATCTCACTTGCCAGTTCTTGTTGCTCAGTGCTCGGTTCTTAGTGGCTAGCCCTTTTTGCTAATTTGTTCCGGCTTTTCTGACGTGCTCTACGCGAACATCGTTTGCGGTAAAGATGGAGATAAACGGGGCCGGGGCTGCGGCTTTCTCGACGCTGGGGCGGCCCTTGGCTTCCTCGCGCTCCACCAGGCACATTACGCCCGCGATTTCGAAGCCGAATTCGCGGGCCGCTTCGATGGCTTGCACGGTCGAAGAGCCGGTGGTGCAAACGTCGTCCACAATGACCACGCGCGCGCCTTTTTCGCGAAATCCTTCGATGCGCTGGCCGGTGCCATGCTGTTTTTCCGCCTTGCGAACCAGGAAGCCGTGGAGCGTGCCGCTGACCACGGAAACAGCCACCACGATCGGGTCCGCACCCATGGTGAGGCCACCGATCGCCTGCGCGTTCCAACCCTGGCGCCGAATTTCGTCCCAGAAAACTTCCCCGGTCAGGCGCGAACCCTGGGCGTCGAGCGTGGTGGTGCGGCAGTCTATGTAGTAGTCGCTGGTGCCGCCGGAGGAGAGCTTGAACTCGCCCAGCCGGAACGACTTGTGCGCCAGCACACTCAACAGCGCGGCCTTCGGATTGGGACTGGACGGCTCCATCAACGCTCTACGATAGCACGCAGGAAATGGCGAGGGCTGCATGTTAGTCTGAACCTTCTCAGCTTAAAACGGGGTGGAACTTGCGGATGGTGCGAAAAGACTGGCGAGTGGCTGGATGGGCGCTGTGCGCGCTGCTTTGTCTCAACACGGATGTTGCGTCTGCCGAGGGCACGCGCACGTGGTCGCAATCAAAGTACGAGGAGTTCTCGAAGGGCACCGCGACGGGTGTGTCCATCAACCACGCGGGCGGAATTGAGTTGGCTCCCGAGATGAAACAAGTGTGGGCCACTCCGTCCACCTACCTCTGGGCGGTTGCGGTGGATGATGCGGGGAACGTCTATGCAGCCGCGGGTTCGCCGGCGCGCGTCTACCAGGTTTCGCCCGACGGAAAAGCCGTGATCATTTTCGAGGCAAAAGAACTGCAAGTGCAGGCGATTGCGGTGGTGGGCGCGGCGGTATACGCGGCAACGGCACCTGATGGGAAGCTCTATCGCATCGAGCGCAACGGCGGGAAGACGAACACAGGGCCGGGCAAGCCGGACGAAGCCAAGAAAGACAAAGATGCGGTACCGGTGGACCCCGCCTGGAGCGCGACCGAGGTATTTGCACCCAAAGCGAAATACATCTGGGTGCTGGCCGCGGACACTCAAGGAAATGTATTTGTGGCGACCGGCGACCCGGGCGAAATTTATAAGGTGACGCCGAAGGGGGAGCATGCGCTGTTTTTCAAGAGTGATGAAACGCACATTCGCTCTTTGGCGCTGGATGGGAAAGGGAATGTAATCGCGGGATCGGATGGCAGCGGATTGGTGTACCGGATATCGGCTGGGGGCGAAGGGTTTGTGCTCTACAGCGCGCCGAAAAAAGAAATCACCGCGTTGGCGATGGATGGCGCGGGAAATATTTATGCGGCGGCGGCGGGCGAGAAGCGCCCGGGAAGTAGTTCGGCCAGCCCTCTGGCCGTCCCGCTCGCGGGAGTCGGCGTCGTCGCGCCGGGCGGGGTCACGCCGGCGCAAGCTCCCGGGAACGGCGTTCAACCGGGACAGACCGGCATGATCGGGATCGGGCCGCTTGCCTTTCCTGGCGCGGCGGGAGGCGGGTCGGAGATTTACAGACTTGCGCCGGATGGGACTCCGGTGCGGCTGTGGAGTTCGCGCGAGGAATTGGTCTATGCGCTGGCGCTGGACGCCGGAGGCAGGTTGGTGGCGGGGACGGGCAATCGCGGTCGAATCTTCACCATCAGTGGTGTTGACGAATATTCAGACACGGCGAAGGCCACGTCGGCCCAGGTAACCGCGCTTGCATTGGCACGGAACGGTGTTGTGTATGCCGCGACGAGCAATCTCGGGAAAGTATTTTCTCTTGGACCGAAGACAGCGGCGGAAGGCACGTTTGAGAGCGAAGTGTTTGATGCGAAGGCCTATTCGCGGTGGGGGCGCGTCGAGTTCCGTGGGACAGGCAATGTGGAACTGTTTGCGCGCAGCGGGAACGTGGACAATCCGGACCGCAACTGGAGCCCGTGGAAGAAGATTGAGCTCGGAAAAGATGCTGCGGCGCAAGTCCCGGTGGCGCGCTTTGCTCAGTGGAAGGCCGTTTTACATGCGGGTAGTGTGAGCCCGCAGGTGGAGAGCGTGGCCTTAAATTACCTGCCGCGCAATATCGCGCCGGAAGTGGACGAAGTCACGGTGCAAGCGGGAGTCCGTTATCAGGCGCAGCCAAAGTCGCTCCCCGGAGGAGGAGATCTTGGGACTAGCGGCGTGATGCCGCACTTTGAATCAACGCCTTCGAGCACGCACGACCGGGACGCTGTCGGAATCAAGTGGAACGCGCATGACGACAACGACGACCAGCTTGTGTACTCGGTCTACTATCGGGGCGAGGGCGAGACGCAGTGGCTGTTGCTGAAAGATAAAATCAATGACAAAGCTTACTCATTCGATGCCAGCCTGCTGCCGGATGGAGGCTACACCGTGAAGGTGATCGCGTCGGATGCGCTCTCGCACGCGCCGGGTGACGCACTGACCGGGGCGAAAGAGAGCGCGCGCTTTGAAGTGGACTCGACCCCGCCCCGGATCGAGGAACTTAGGGCCTCGATGGAAGGTGCTCAGATCCACGTGCGCTTTCGTGCGGTGGATGGTTTCTCGCCGATCGGCAAAGCTGAGTACTCGGTGGATGCCGGCGACTGGCAGTATGTTGAGCCGGTGGGACAAATTTCGGATGCGAAGAGTGAAGAGTATGATTTTCGCGTGGCAGCGCCTGCCGGCCCGGAGCATGTGGTGGTGGTGCGCGCATACGACCGCTACGAAAATCTAGGTGCGGCGAAAACTGTGGTGCGAGGAAAATAGTCCCGGCCCTTCGCCGGCGGCTTATGCGGCCGCCAAATATGCGTAGCGAAGGATGAACAGCGCGGTCAGAATCCACAGCACCACGCTGACCTGGCGAAATTGTCCGGTCGCAACTTTCACCAGCGTATAAGAAATCACGCCCAGGCTCAGGCCGGTCGCGATGCTGAAGGTGAGCGGCGTGGCAAGCATGGTGATGAACGCGGGCAGGGCTTCGGTGAAGTCCCTCCAGTTCACTTGCCCGATGGACTCGGCCATCAGGACCCCGACCAGAATCAGTGCGGGAGCGGTTGCATAGCCGGGGATGGCCGTGGCCAGTGGTGCGCAGAACGCCGCGGCAAGAAACAACGCCGCCACCATGACGTTGCTTAATCCAGTGCGCGCACCCGCGGCGACTCCCGCCGCGCTTTCGATGTAGCTGGTCACCGTGGACGTTCCAGTCAGAGAGCCGAAGATCGTTCCCACGGCATCGGACAACAGCGCACGACCGACACGCGGAATCTTGCCATCTTTTACAAATCCGCCTTGCTCGCAGACACCGACGAGGGTTCCGACGTTGTCAAAAAGATCTACGAAGAGAAACGCGAAAACGATCTCCAGGAGGCCGAGATGCAGTGCGCCGCGAAGATCGAGCTGCAGCCAGGTGGAGGAGGGATGCGGCCAGGAAAATATCGCAGTCGGCCAGTTTCCCAAGCCGCGAAAAATACCGAGGAGCGTAGTAGCAAGAATCCCCACCAGAATTGCGCCGTTGAATTTTCGGGCCATAAGAATCAGCGTGATCGCCAGACCGACGCAAGCCGTCTGGACTTCGCGGTCGGAGAAGCTTCCCAGACTGACGAATGTCGCAGGACTGGCGACGACTAGTTTGGCGTTGCGTAGTCCGACAAACGCGATAAACATGCCGATCCCGGCCGCGGTGGAATGCTTCAGGCAGTTCGGAATGCCGTTGACGATCTGCTCGCGGACTCTGGTGACGGTGAGGACGAGAAAGACGACGCCGCTGAGAAAAACTACTCCCAGCGCCGTACGCCAGGGAATGTGCATACCGAGACATACGGAATAAGTGAAGTAGGCGTTCAGCGACATGCCCGGTGCCATGGCAATGGGGTAGTTGGCATAGAGTCCCATGACCAGGGTGGCGGCTGCGGCGGAGATGCAGGTGGCGAACACCACGCCCTCCGCGGGCATTCCAGCCTGCGACAGGATTTGCGGATTCACCACGACGATGTAAGCCATGGTAAGAAAAGTGGTGAGGCCGCCGAGCATTTCGCGGCGAACGGTCGTCTGGTTTTCGGCGAGTCGGAAGTAGCGCTCGATCAAAACTGCCCCGTTTTCTTCGGATCAACTCCGCAGCATGTGGATTGGAAAGAGCGACATTCTATCGCACTGCGTCGCACTGAGGAGCGGCGGTCTCAAGCGGGCTTGTCGGAAGCCAGATCGTCCGCGCGACGCAATTCGGGGAACAGCCATGCCCATAGGCCGATGACGACGAGGGTGCCCACGCCGCCGAGAATCACTGCGGGAACCGCGCCGAACCACTGGGCTGTGACGCCGGATTCAAATTGCCCGAATTCGTTGGACGCGCCGATGAAAATCATGTCTACGGCGGTGACACGGCCGCGCATATCATCCGGCGTGCGCAGTTGCACCAGCATGGTGCGGATGAGCACGCTGACCATATCGCTGGCACCGGCGAGCAACAAAGCAGCGAGAGACAATAGGAGGCTGTGCGACACGCCGAAGAGAATGGTACACACGCCAAATCCGCCCACCGCCCATAGGAGCGTCGTTCCAGCGCGGCGTCGCAGCGGGCGATGCGCGAGCAGCAGCGCGGTGATTGCCGCGCCGACTCCGGGAGCGGACCGCAGCAGCCCGAGCCCCCACGGGCCGGTATGCAGAATTTCCCGCGCGTAGACCGGCAGCAAAGCAACAGCTCCACCCAGCAGCACCGCAAACAGGTCGAGCGAAATTGCGGCGAAGATAAGTTTTTCACGCCAGATGAAACGCATGCCTGCAAGCACGGTGTCGAGGCTCACCTTGGAGCGAGGCCGGCTGGTCACGCGGGTCTGGATGCGCTGCGCCGACAGAAACGAACCGACCGCAACGACGGCAGCTAACAAATAAACCAGCGCAGGGCCGCGGCTGATCGCATAGAGGATGCCGCCGAGCGACGGGCCGAGGATCACCGCCACCTGAAACGTGGTTGCATTCCAGGCGACAGCATTCGCGAAGTGCTCGTCTGGCACCAGTTGGGGCAGGATGGCGCGTCCGGCCGTGCCGTTGAATGACCGCACTACGCCCAGCAGCACCAGGACCGCATAAATCGCGCGCACCGAGTGTAGGTGGGACAGCGTGATGGTCAGCAGCAGAATCGAGCAGGCGGCATACCCGGTATAGCAAGTCATCAGCACGTGGCGGCGGTTGTAGCGGTCGCTGGCGTGTCCGGAAACCAGAAACAGAAAAATGCCCGGCAGAAATTGCGCCAGACCGACCAAGCCGAGATCGAGCGGCCGTCGGGTGATTTCGTAGACCTGCCAGGCCACGGCGACGGCCTGCATTTCCACCGCAGCGACGATTAGAAATCGCGCCACCTGGAACAAGACAAAGGAACGATGGGTGAAGGCAACGCGTCCGGCGTTCGATTCGGCAAGGGTGGCCATGAAGTTTGGGTTAAGTCTTACGTGATCACAGGAGCATTGGCCACGCCAGCGGTGCCGAAGACGCGCCGGTAGCGGTCAATCTCCGACTGAATGCCGAGCGCCTTGCTGTAGTTGTCGGAAAGCTTTACGGCGGGCCGGCCTTCCGCCGTGGAAACCTTGCAGATCAGGCTGATGGGGTCGAAGCCGGGGCTCCCGCTGGGGGAACAATCGCGGAAATCATTGGTCAGCAGAGTGCCCCAGCCTGCGCTCAGCCGAATGCGGCGCCCCGGAGTCCATTTCCTACGGTCGAGGAAGTCGGCGGTGCTGCGAAAATCGGCGGGCGTGAGATTCTGGCTGATCGTCCCACCAAAATAGGCGTGCAGTCCGAGAATCTGGTCCAGATCCAATGCGTCTGAGGCGATCAGCAGTTTGTTGAGGGGATCGCGGCCGCGCGCTTTCAGCCATGCGATGTATTCGTCGCCAGCGATGTATGGATCTTTACTGTCCACGCGCTGACCGGTCCAATCGGCAACCCAGTCGGGCGCGTTGGCAAGGAACTGCGTGGTGCCGAATGTATCGGGAAGCATGACCCGCAACACGCCGTCGTAGGTGGACTGCCATTGTTCGAGCACGTGATACTGCGATGCTTTTAATGCGTCGTCATCGGGTGCCAGGGCCGCCGCCACCATGGGAATTTCGTGCGCGTTGGTCCCAATCGCTTCGAGGTCGTGTTTGCGGGCGAGAAACGCGTTAGAAGTCCCGATGAAATTGCCGCTGAGATTGGTGGCCATGGCCAGCACCACATACTCCTGCCAGAGAAAACTATGGCGACGCCGGGTGCCGAAGTCCGCCAGCGTCAAGCCGGGAACGCCGCGCAACCGCTCGATCTTGCCCCACAGCTTGGTTTTTGCCTTGGCATACAAAATATCAAGACCGAACTCGCTGAGTGTCTTCAGATAGGCGCGTGTTTTCAATTCATTCAGAATGGACAGCGCATAAAGCTCCCACATGGTGGTTTCAGCCCACGAACCGTCGAACGACAGGTGGAACTGCCCGTCCTGCACCGTCAATTGATAGTCCGACAGACGAAAATCGCTTTCCAGCCACTGCAAGAATGCAGGTTGGAAAATTCCGCGCAGGCCATAAAAAGTATTGCCGGCCAGCCACACCATCTCCGACTTGCGGAAGCGGAGCTTGCGCACGTGCTCCATTTGCGCGGTGAGTTCCCCGGTGGTGAACAAGTCGGCGACGCGGACCGACGAAGTCCGGTTGTACAAAGAAAACGAAACCCGCGTCCTCGGATAGTGCTTCCAGATGAACTGCAGCATCAGCAGTTTGTAGAAGTCGGTATCGAGCAGCGAGCGGATGATGGGGTCGAGCTGCCAGTTGTGGTTGTGCGCCCGTTCGGCGAAGTTGACGATCATGAGTGAAAAACCAGCTAACCGCAGTCTAGCAGGCCGTTGCCGTGGTGGGCATTCGACGCGTCACTTCGCGGGAGCGCTGCGGATGCTATCTTGTTGAAAGATATTGCCGTTTTCTCGACTCTCATGGATGTTCTGAAAAAACTGTTCGAGCAGAGCTTTCACCGCCCCCCTGAGCGGGTGCAGCCCCTGCAGGGCCAACTGGGCGGATCGGGGCGCAAGATTGTCCGGCTTACGGCCGGTACAAGCAGCGCGATTGGCATTTTGTACGATGTGCGCGAAGAGAATGTTGCATTTCTGGAATTCTCACGCCACTTTCGCCGCCATGGCTTGCCCGTACCGGAGATTTACGCAGAAGATCTGGATCAGGGCGCATATCTCGAGCAAGACCTGGGCGATACGACGCTGTTCGAGTTTCTTTCCCAGCACCGGTCGGGCGAAAGCATCGCGCCGAAAGCGGTCGAAGCTTACCGCAAGGTCATCGAGATTCTGCCGCGATTTCAGGTGGAGGCCGGACGTGACCTGGATTATTCGGTGTGCTATCCCCGCGCCAGCTTTGACCGTCAGTCCATTGCCTGGGACCTGAATTATTTCAAATACTACTTTCTCCGGTTGGCCGGGATTCCTTTCAACGAGCAGGCGCTGGAAGACGATTTCGAGCAGTTGACGGAATTTCTGCTTAGCGCGCCTCGCGAATATTTTCTCTATCGCGATTTCCAGTCGCGGAACATTATGCTGCACGACGGCCAGCCGTTTTTTCTGGATTATCAGGGCGGACGCAAAGGCGCGCTGCAATACGATGTTGCCTCTCTGTTGTATGACGCCAAGGCCGACCTTCCGCCGGAACTACGCCAGCAACTTCTCGATCACTACCTCGATGCGCTCGCCGGATTTCTCGAGCTGGACCGCGACGCGTTCACGCGGCACTACTACGCCTACGTCTACGTGCGCATCATGCAGGCGCTGGGTGCTTACGGATTCCGCGGCTTCTATGAGCGCAAGCCGCACTTCCTGCAAAGCGTGCCTTATGCGCTTAAGAACGTTCGTTGGCTATTGCATAACGCGAAGCTCCCCATCGAGTTGCCCACGTTGATGGCGGCTTTCCATAGCATGCTGGGGGCGGAGAAACTGCAGGGACTGGCCGCCGAATCGGCCCATCTCGTCGTGCAGATCACCAGTTTTTCTTTCCATCGCGGCTGGCCCAGGGACGAAAGCGGCCACGGCGGCGGCTTTGTGTTCGATGGACGCTGCCTGCCCAATCCTGGGCGCGAAGAGCGTTTCAAACCGCTCACCGGCAGAGATGCGCCAGTGAGCGACTATCTGAACCAGCAGGGGAGCGTGCACCAATTCCTCGCCAGCGTGTTCTCGCTGGTGGATGCGAGCGTCAGTGAATATCAGCGCCGCGGATTCAAGAGCCTGAGTGTTGCCTTCGGATGCACCGGCGGGCAGCACCGATCGGTCTATTTGGCCGAGCAATTGGCCAAACGCCTGAGCGGACATAACGGTGTGGAAGTGCTGCTGCACCATCGCGAATTGGAGAGCAAGGGCGCATGAAAGCCATGGTGCTGGCCGCCGGTCTGGGAACTCGATTGCGCCCGCTGACCAACGACCGCCCGAAAGCGCTGGTGGAAGTTGCGGGCCGTACATTGCTCGAAATCACACTGGCTCGCTTGCGCGCGTTCGGGGTTGGTCAGGTGATTGTGAATGTGCATCACTTCGCCGATCAAGTCGTGGCCTATCTTAAGGCGCACGACAATTTCGGCATGAAAGTCGAAATCTCCCGCGAAGACGATGCTCTGCTCGATACCGGTGGGGGACTGAAGAAGGCGGCCTGGTTTTTCTTGCCGGGTCCCCGTGGAAGCGCGGACACCAATGACGAGCCGTTTTTTCTGCACAACGTGGACGTCATCAGCAATATTGACCTGGACCGCATGATGAAGTCGCACAGGGAAGAAAATGCGCTGGCCACGCTGGCCGTGCAGGACCGCGAAACCTCGCGCTACCTTCTGTTCGACGAGGCCATGCAACTGGTTGGACGACGGTCCTCGCGGGACGAGCGCGGGGCGACGCAATGGGCCCGGCCATCCGAGAACGCCCAGCCGCTGGCATTTTCCGGCATCCATGTCATCTCTCCACGATTGCTTGGGATGATCAGCGAGCCGGGCGCGTTTTCGATCATCTCGACTTACTTGCGCCTCGCCGCCCAAGGAGAGAAAATCCTGGCGTTCCGTGCCGATGGCGCTTATTGGCGAGACCTGGGACGACCGGAAAATGTGATTCAGGCCGCTGAAGACCTCAAGCACGGCTCGCTGAATCTCTAGACTGCATCCAAACCAGTGGCACGAAAGAGAACGGGAAGCGCAGCCCCCCAGCCGCGCTTCCCGGTGTTGCGCTATTGCCCGTCCCCGCACATCGGAACGGTTTCAGTGCTGCGCCATCGTCACAACTGGCGCGGCATGCTCCTGAATTGTCGTGAACCTCGACGCATGCAGAAAGTGCCGCGGTTCACGAAGGCAATGTCGCCGATTTTGCCTTCGCGGTCAATGGACTGGCGGTTACGCCGCAGTCAAACAAGGGTCACCCGCTAAGGTGATATCTATGAACGAGATACGGAGGTCAGTAACGCGGCCCGCACTCGTGTCTTATAATTCTCCGACTCCGTACACACCCTGCAATTAACGAGGCCCGTATGACTCGATACTCCCGAACAATCGCGCTGTTCATGATCTTCCTGGCTGGACCGTCGTTTACCGGAGTGCTTCGCGCGCAATCGGCACCCGGCGGCTTGCCGAGCGAGACTCCTGCGCAATTCACCCCCTCGACCGGCAGCTTTGAATTCGAAAAGCGCGAGGTCATGATTCCGATGCGCGACGGCGTGAAATTGCACACCGTGATCGTGGTTCCCAAAGGCGCGAAAAGCGCTCCGATTCTTCTGACGCGCACGCCCTACAACGCCAGCGGACTGCTCGGCCACGCCAGCAGTTCGCATCTCGGGCCGATCCTTAGCGGCTACGACAACGCGACCGAAGTGATCGTCGAGGGCGGCTACATTCGCGTCGTCCAGGACGTGCGCGGCAAGTACGGCTCCGAGGGCGACTATGTGATGACCCGTCCCCTGCGCGGGCCGCTGAATCCAACCTCCGTGGACCATGCCACTGACACTTACGACACGATTGACTGGCTGGTGAAAAATATTCCTGAAAGCAACGGCCGCGTCGGCATTCTCGGTATTTCCTACGACGGCTTCACCACGTTAATGGCGTTGGTGAATCCTCATCCCGCGCTCAAAGTAGCGGTGCCGATGAATCCAATGGTGGATGGCTGGATGGGCGACGACTGGTTCCACAACGGCGCGTTTCGCGAACAGAACATGAGCTACATCCACGATCAAGAGGCGACGCGGGCGAACGACATCAATTGGTGGTCGGGCCACTTCGACGACTACGACGTGTTCATGGAGGCGGGCTCGGCAGGCGAACTGGGCCGCCGTCACGGCATGGAACAGCTCGGCTTCTGGCGCAAACTGCTGGAGCACCCCAGCTACGACGAGTGGTGGCGTGCACAGGCCATGGACCGCATCCTCGCCGCGCAGCCGCTTTCCGTACCGACCATGCTTGTGGACAGCCTGTGGGACCAGGAAGATATCTACGGCGCCCCGGCAGCCTACAAAGCTTTGAAAGCCAGCGAGGCGAATCGCGGCAATCTTTTTCTGGTGCTGGGGCCGTGGCATCACGGCCAGGAAATCGGCGATGCCAGTCACCTCGGTGCGATCGAGTTCGGAAGCGACACTGGACTCTATTTCCGCCAACACATTCTGCGGCCATTTCTTGATCAGTACTTGAAAGACGGTGCGCCCAAGTCGGACGTGGCTCCCGTCACGGCGTATGAGACAGGCACGAACCAATGGCAGCGCTTGCAATCATGGCCGAGCGGATGCGCCTCCGGATGCTCGATTCAGGCGAAGCCGCTGTATCTGCGTGCGGGGCTTAAGTTGGATTTCGAAGCTCCCGGCGCCGCCGATGCGGCGTTTGACGAATATGTTTCCGATCCGGCAAGGCCGGTGCCATTTCGCGCGCGCCCCATCCAGCCCGTCGGCTACAGTGACAGCATGACCTGGAAGCAATGGCTGGTGGATGATCAGCGCGAGGCTTCAGGACGCACCGACGTGGTCACGTTTGTCTCCGATGTATTGAAGGAGCCGCTGAAGGTAGCCGGCCAGCCCGTCGCCAATCTTGTGGCCTCCACCAGCGGCACCGATTCCGACTGGGTGGTCAAGCTGATTGACCTCTATCCCGATGAAGTCGCCGGCGACCCGCGCATGGGTGGATATCAGCTCATGATTTCCGCCGACATCCTGCGCGGCCGCTACCGCGAGAGCTTTGAGACGCCCAAGGCCATCGCCCCGGACAAGCCCCTGCTGTACCGGTTGGTGCTGCCGACCGCCGACCATGTCTTTCTGCCCGGACATCGCGTGATGGTGCAGGTGCAGTCGAGCTGGTTCCCGCTCTACGACCGCAATCCGCAGACGTTTGTGCCTAACATTTTCTGGGCGAAGCCCGCCGACTACAAAAAGGCAACGCAGCGCGTCTACCACGCCGCCGATCATGCGAGTTTTGTGGAGTTGCCGGTGGTGGCGGGGAAGTAGCGCAGGTATCTAAATAGTTGACTCATCATGATGAGTCATATAGACTCATGCTATGGCTAAACGGCTACAAGTCATTCTCCAAGACCCCGATTACCGCGAGATTCAGCGGGCGGCGCGCTCGCGGAGCATGTCCATTGCGGAGTGGGTCCGTCAGGCGCTCACGCATGCCCGCCGGCGTGAACCCCAGGGTGACGTGGAAAAGAAACTCGCAGCCATCCGCACGGCCGCTGCTCATCACTCGGGGCCGGCCGTTGACATCCATACCATGCTGGCCGAAATCGAGCAAGGATACCATTCGGGCCAACCGTGATCCTGGTTGATTCCAACGTCCCGATGTATCTGATTGGCCCGCTGCATCCCCTCAAGACGGATGCGCAACGGTTGCTGGAAAAGCTGACGAGCGAGCGTCAGCGCCTTGTCACCGACGCGGAAGTGCTGCAGGAAATTCTGCACCGCTATTCTTCCGTTAATCGTCGCCACGACATCCAGCCTGCTTTTGATGCGCTTCTGAGCGCAGTGGATGAAGTCCTGCCGGTGGACCGATCTGTCGTCGAGCGTGCCAAACAGATTGTCCTTGGGTATCACCGCCTCTCCGCGCGCGACGCTGTGCATCTGGCCGTGATGGAGCAACATGGCATCGAGCGCATTTTGAGCTTTGATGCGGGGTTCGATGGTTTTCCGGGGATTACCAGGCTGTCGTAACGGAGTCGCCCGCTTTCGACGCTGTCTATCTCACTACTGCTTTGGCCTCCAGCCCCTCAAACACTTCCTCGGCACGCCGCAGCGCGTCGTTCACGTTGTCGCAGATGTTTTCTTTGCCCACCACTTCGGCGAACTCGCCCTGATGGATCATCTGCGACGGTTGCTCGCGCGCGCCGCACAGGATCAGGGTGCGCTTGCTGGCTTGCAGTTGTTTGGCGACTTCTTCCAGGGCGAAGAGTCCGGTCGCGTCCAGCGCGGTCATGTTGCGCAGGCGCAGGATGACCACCGGCGGCAGCTTGTGCAGGTCCTCCGTCACCGCGGAAATCTTATCGGTCGCGCCAAACAGAAACGGTCCGTGAATGCGGAAGATGGTCGCGTAGTAGGGAATGTCTTTGTCCTGCAGGATGTGCATGCGGCCGTCTTCGACATACTCGTCTGTAACCTGCGAAACCGTGGTGGTCGCAGCCACACGGCTGATGAACAGCAGCGCGGCCAGAATCATTCCGGCCTCGACTGCAACCGTGAGATCGGCAAACACGGTGAGTGCGAATGTGACCAGCCAGACGCTGATGTCAGTCCGGGTCAGTTTGAGCAGTTGCGGAATCTCGTGCCACTCGCCCATGTTGTAGGCGACGATCATCAGAATGCCGGCCAGCGCGGCCATGGGCACATAGCTCACCAGCGGCGCGGCAAACAGAAGAATGCAGAGCAGCGTTGCCGCATGGACCATGCCGGCCACCGGTGTTTGCGCACCGGAGCGGATGTTGGTCGCGGTGCGCGCGATGGCGCCGGTGGCGGGTAGTCCGCCAAACATCGGCGAGATTACGTTGGCGACGCCTTGTGCGATTAATTCGACGTTGGGGTTGTGGCGGTCGTTAATTTGGCCGGCAGTCTGGACGGCATTGCTCATGCGGTCGGAAACCACCGCCGACATCAAAGATTCAATCGCCCCCAGCATGGCAATGGTGAAAGCCGGGCCCAGCAGTCCGTGGATCAGTTCGCTACGGAAGTGCGGAATCGCCAGATGCGGCAGCCCGCTGGGAATTCCTCCAAATCGAGTGCCGATGGTTTCCACCGGCAGTTTGAACAAGTACACCGACCCGGTCGCCAGCAGCAGGGCGACAATCGGGCCAGGAATGCGCGGCGAAAGGGCGCGGCAGGCAATCAGCACTCCGACGGTGAGCAGCGCCAGCGTCATGGCCTCGAACGACAGCGTGTGGAAATTCGCGGCCAACGCTTCCATGCGCAGCCAGAACACGCCGGGAACTTTCTCTAGGCGCAATCCGAAAAAGTCTTTTATCTGCGTGCTGGCGATCAGTACCGCAATGCCGTTGGTGAAGCCGACCACCACCGGCCGCGGAATAAATTTGACGGCAGTGCCCAGCCCGGTGACTCCCATGACGACCAGCAGCACGCCCGCCATCACCGTGCACATGAATAGGCCGTCCACGCCGTGGACCGCAACGATGCCGTAGACGACTACGACGAAGGCCCCGGTCGGGCCGCCAATCTGCGTCTTCGATCCGCCCAGCGCGGAAATCAGAAAGCCGGTAACGATGGCGCAATAAATTCCGGCTTGTGGCGTGAGCCCGGAGGCAATGGAAAACGCCATGGCCAGCGGCAGTGCGACCAATCCAACGGTGACGCCGGCGATCAGATCGAGCAGAAATTTGTGGCGGTCATAGTCCCGCAGACACAGCACCGACTTCGGCAGCCAGCGCTCGTCAAGGAAACTAATATCCATGCTTTCATTATGCGCCTCGCGGGAATGCGTCTGTAGTAACCTCCGGGCGACTTCGGAAGATGACCTAAGGTGAGTGAGCCTGAATTCCGTAGAATCGCAGCATGCCTTTGCTGCGCATGATCGGCTGGCTGGTTTGCGTCGTGTATTCGACGATCCCGCTGTTTTGGTTGATGATTCATTCTCGCGCCGAGCGCTGGCGTCAAAGATCGCGCTCGCCATATCGCACGCTGCTGCCGCTCTGGATTGGCATGTGGATCGTCGCTGCGCTGGCGACCGCGCACTGGCGGCACGCTGCGTTCTACTCCGCTACATGGATGTGGATTCCAGCATTGCTGCTGATCGGCGTCGGCCTCGTGCTTTACAGACTGGCCGGAGCGGGATTCAGTCTGAGTCAATTGGCAGGTCTGCCGGAAGTCAGACCGGGCCATGCTGAGCAGCGCCTGGTGACGACCGGAATTCGAGCGCGGGTGCGGCACCCGGTGTATCTCGGCCATCTCTGCGAAATGCTGGGCTGGAGCCTTGGCACGGGGCTGGTGGTCTGCTGGCTGCTGACGCTGCTTGCCTTCGTCGCCGGAGCGGTGATGATCCGGATGGAGGATGCGGAACTGCAACGAAGGTTTGGAGAGGATTACAGTGCATATCGCAAGAAAGTCTCGGCTATACTGCCAAAACTGACCTCATGATTGCAATTACCAGCGCTTCTGACGATAATCCCCTTCGCTTGGTGAGGCTTTTTCAAGGACTGGTCGATTCTCTCCCACCCGGAACTGCAATGCTAATGTCTAAGCGAACCAAGAACGATGATGGAACGATTGTCTGGCTAAAACCCGCCAAGGAGCGCGCTGCCGAGTTCTGCGCTCACCTTGAAGACGGCAACGCTTCGCTAATTGATGTGAGCTTTGGTTCAGGAACAACTTTCGAGCTCCCCTCGGAATCTAGACTTCCGGCAGATGCAGACTTCGACATGCTCCTCGATGCCGTGAAGGCGATGGGCCTGGCAACAATCGCTGGGAGATGCTGGGAGTATTTTGGTTTCTTGGGGATTCGGGGGACGATCAAAGTAAGCGATGGTAACGTGTTGAGATGTTCCTCTTTCTTTCATCCGCGCCTGCTTCCAAGGCTGATGCGATATGAGCCTTATGTCTGACTGTCCCCATGCGCTTTGAACTCTTCATCGCGACCCGCTACCTGCGCGCCAAGCGCCGTCAGGCCTTCGTCGGCATCATCACGGCGATTTCCGTGGCCGGAGTCGCAGCGGGCGTGGCGTCGCTCATCGTGGCGCTGGCCATCAACAACGGATTCCGTCAGGACTTGCAGCAGCGTTTGTTGGGATCGAGTTCCCACGTTAGCCTGCTGCGCGTCGCCGACGATGGCATTAAAGACTGGCCGCCGCTCATGGAGCAACTGGCGAAGCAGTCGCATGTCGTGGCCGCAGCCCCCGCCATCTTTGAACAGGTGTTGATCTCGCGCGGACCGCGTGCGCGCGGTGCCGTGCTCAAGGGAATGGTTCCCCGCTATGAGCGGCAGGTTGGAGACTTGTTGAGTTCGGTGAAGGAAGGGTCGGCAGCGGCGCTGGAAGACAACGCCGATCGGCCTGCGGAATCAAAACCAACCTCAAATGCGGCGGACAATGCGGCGGACAAGCGTGTCCGCCCCACACAAGCCGATGAATCTCCGGACTCGCTCGCCGCGGTGCATGACCGCATTGCCGCCATGCCGCCCATCGTGCTTGGCAAAGACATGGCTGACAATCTTGGCGCGACCGTCGGCTCGGTGGTTCTTGTCACCAGCCCGCAAGGCGAGTTGACGCCGTTCGGGATGGTCCCGAAATACAACCGCTTCCGCGTGGTGGCGATTTTCAATTCCGGCTTCTTCGACTACGACTCCTCCTGGGCATTCGCCCGGCTCTCCGATGCGCAGCAGTTGTTCGGTCTCGGCGACCTGATCTCCGTCATTGAATTCAAAGTAGATGACATCTACCGCGCCGGGGAGATTGCTCACGGCCTCGAAACGGCTGCGGGTAAAGGCTTTATGACCACAAACTGGATGGAACAGAACAAGGCCCTGTTCCACGCGCTGCGCCTGGAGCGGCTGGTCACCTTCATTACCATCGGCCTGATCGTGTTCGTCGCCGCGCTGAATATCCTTATCTCTCTGATCATGGCCGTGATGGAAAAAACCAAAGACATTGCGGTGCTGATGTCGCTGGGCGCGCGGCAGAGTCAGGTGAGGAACATTTTTATGGCGCAAGGGACGCTGATCGGTGTGATCGGTACGGCGATTGGTCTGGTGCTGGGCTATGCCATCTCCGTTGCCGGCGGACACTACCACGTGATCTCGCTTTCGCCCGAGGTCTATTCCATTGATTACGTGCCGTTTGCGCCGCGAGTGGTGGATGGGGCGCTGGTCGCGCTGGTGGCGGTCGCGGTCTCCATGGTGGCGACCCTTTATCCGTCGCGGTCGGCGGCGAAAATCCTCCCCGCCGAGGCGTTGCGCTTTGAATAACAAAATGGCCCGTTTGGGCCAGAGCCAAAAGGCAATCCCGTGCATCTAATGAACACAGAGACGCTGTTGCGGGTCGAAGGCCTGAAAAAATCCTTCCGCTCGGGCGCGTCGGAACTGGTGATCTTTGAAAATCTGTCGTTTCAGGTGCGTCGCGGAGAGATGGTCGCCATCGTCGGCCAGTCCGGGTCGGGCAAGAGTACGCTGCTTCATTTACTCAGCGCGCTCGACCAGCCTACTTCCGGGGAGTTGCATTGCGGATCGCAGCGGCTGAACTCGCTTGGTGCAAATGAATCGGCCAGCTTTCGCAATCGCGAACTCGGATTTGTCTGGCAGTTTCATTATCTGCTGCCCGAGTTTACCGCGGCGGAGAATGTGGCCATGCCGCTCATGGTTCGTGGAAGCCGGTGGCAGGAGGTTGAGCCGGAGGCACTGCGCTGGTTGCGGGAAGTCGGACTCGAAGCGCGCGCGCATCACCGGCCGGGAGAGCTTTCCGGCGGCGAACAGCAGCGGGTGGCGTTGGCGCGGGCGCTGATTACGCAGCCAAAAATGCTGCTGGCCGACGAGCCGACCGGCGATCTGGATGCTCATACCGCCGACGCGGTTTTCGAGCTGATTTCGCGGTTGCACCGGGAACACGGTTTAACGTCGCTGATCGCGACGCACAACCTGGCTTTCGCGCGGCGATGTGACCGGGTCCTGCGACTTGAAAGAGGATGCGTCACGGAAGTTGCGCCGGGAAGTTTGAACGCATCGTAGCAACGGGGAACCCAACCTGGAAACATGGACGGGCTGGCGATGGAAGATAACGTTGAGCAGAGATGAGGTTCCTTAGGTAACATGGAGAGAGAGCAGATAGTTGGGTTCGCGCACGGTTTGATTGCATAATGATGAGTAAGTGATGCGTTCGGGCAAGCCGGAGTGGGCCAGACAAGGACCAGTATTTTCTAGACCGGAAAGGGCCAGGGGGCAACGAAATGTTTGAACGTTATACGGAGAAAGCGCGACGCGTGATCTTCTTCGCGCGCTATGAAGCAAGCCAGTTCGGTTCTCCTTATATCGAGACCGAACACCTGCTGCTCGGTTTGCTGCGCGAGGACAAAGCGCTGACCAACCGTTTCCTGCGGTCGCACGCTTCGGTGGAATCCATCCGCAAACAGATTGAGGGCCACACCACGATCCGGGAGAAGGTCTCGACGTCGGTGGACCTGCCCCTGAGCAATGAATGCAAGCGCGTGCTGGCCTATGCGGCCGAAGAGGCGGAACGCCTTTCCCATCGCCACATCGGGACGGAGCACCTGCTGCTGGGCCTGCTGCGCGAAGAAAAATGCTTTGCCGCGGAAATCCTGCACGAGCGCGGCTTGCGGCTCTCCACCATCCGTGAAGAACTGGCCCGCACTACGCAGGAAAAGACGCAGCCGCAGCGCCAGAAGGAGTCGTCGCTGTTGAGCGAATTTTCCCGTGATCTCACGCAGGCCGCCGTGGACACCCAACTGGATCCGCTGGTGGGCCGCGAGGGTGAAGTGGACCGCGTCATCCAGATCCTCTGCCGGCGCACCAAGAACAATCCCGTGTTGATTGGCGAGCCGGGCGTGGGCAAGACTGCCATCGTCGAAGGCCTGGCGCAGCGTATCGCCGATGGCGAAGTACCCTCTTTCCTGGCCGACAAGCGCATCCTCGCTCTCGACCTTTCGCTCATCGTTGCTGGCACCAAATATCGTGGCCAGTTCGAAGAGCGCCTGAAAACCATCATGAAGGAACTGATGGAGTCGCAGAATTCCATCATCTTCATTGACGAGTTGCACACCCTGGTGGGCGCGGGTTCGGCGGAGGGTTCACTCGACGCCGCCAATATCCTGAAGCCTGCGCTCTCTCGCGGCGAGATTCAGTGCATCGGCGCAACCACTCCGTCGGAGTACCGCAAGTCCATCGAGAAAGATCGCTCGCTTGAACGCCGCTTCCAGGCGGTCAAGGTCCCGCCTCCGAACGAGGCCGATGCCACCAAGATTCTGTTTGGCATCAAGGACCGCTACGAAAAATTTCACGCCGTTACTTACACCGACGAAGCGATCAATTTCTCGGTCTCCCACTCCAACCGCTACATTCCGGACCGCTTTCTTCCGGACAAGGCCATTGATTTAATTGACGAGGCCGGGGCGCGCGTCAAGCTGCGCCAGACTTCGCTGCCCGAGGAACTCACGGAAGTCCAGAAGCGCATCAAGTTCATCGTGCATCGCATGGAAAACGCCATCGCGAACCACGAGTTCGAGAAGGCGCGTTTCTACTCGGACGAAGAACGCAAGGAACGCGAAAACCTGCGCGGCCTGCGTGAGAAATATCACCTGGACGAATCGTCCACCGGCGTGGTTGGACGCGAAGATATTGAAGACGTGGTTTCGCGCTGGACCGGCGTGCCCGTCACTTCGATTAAAGAAGAAGAAACGCAGAAGCTTCTCCGCATTGAAGAGGAACTGCACAAGCGCGTGATTTCGCAGGACAAGTCCATCAGCGCGCTGGCGCGGGCCATCCGCCGCTCGCGCGCCGGACTGAAGAACCCTAACCGCCCCATCGGTTCGTTCCTGTTTCTCGGGCCGACCGGAGTGGGCAAGACCGAAGTCGCACGCACGCTCGCGCACTTCATGTTCGGTTCCGACAAATCGCTGGTGCGTTTCGATATGTCGGAGTTCATGGAGAAGCACTCGGTCTCGAAGCTGATCGGTTCGCCTCCGGGCTACGTCGGCTACGAGGAAGGTGGCCAGCTCACCGAACGCGTCAAGCGAGCGCCTTACTCGGTCGTGTTGCTCGACGAAATCGAAAAAGCGCACCCCGACGTCTTCAACATCCTGCTGCAGGTGTTTGAAGATGGTCAGCTCACCGACGGACTCGGCAATACCGTGGACTTTAAGAACGCCGTTCTCATAATGACGTCCAATATCGGCGCGCGGCATTTGCAAAAGCGCGAGGGCTTCGGTTTCCAGTCGTCGAAGGAAGACACCGTGTCCGAAAAGGTCGAGGAACTGGTCAAGAACGAAGTCAAGCGCACGTTCAATCCGGAATTCCTCAACCGTCTGGACGAGATTATTATCTTCAACGCGCTTGGTGAGGCCGACCTGATCCAGATTCTCGAGCTGATGGTCAACCAGCTCAATCAGAACCTGGCCCAGAAATCCATCACCGTCAGCGTGGCCGATGAAGCCAAGAAATGGATCCTCAACCAGACGCTTACCGACCGCAGTTATGGAGCGCGTCCGCTGCGTCGCGCACTGCAGAAGTATATCGAGGACCCGCTTTCGGAAGCGCTCATCCAAGGCACCATCACCACGCGCCCGGCGTTCATCGAAGTTTTCCTCGAGGGCAACAAGCTGTTCTATCGCCCCGTGGATTCGGAGAAGGCTGAGGCGGCGGTGCTGCTCTACGGAAGCTAGTTCCCGGTTGTCAGTTCTCGGTTCTCAGAAGCCGTCGGCGAAAGCTGGCGGCTTTTGCTCTTTGCCATGTATTTCCTCCCACCAGTCGTTCTGGCCGTGACCACTACCCCTTGCTCCAGTCCTCGACTTTCAACCCCTTCACCCGCCGAAACACGTGATCATGCGTAACCAGCACCACGCCTGCCGCAACCGCCTGTGCTGCGATCATCAAGTCCAGGTTGCCCATCGGTTCGCCTTCCTTCTCCAGCGCCGCGCGAAGGTTGGCATAGTGCCGCGCGGTTGCCGAATTCCACGGGAGCACTTCCACCCGCAGCAGAAATTCCTCGACCACCGCTTTCAGGGTCGTGGCCGCCGGACGCCTGGCCACGCCAAAGCGCAATTCCGCTTCGGTTACGACGGAGATTCCAACCTCAGACATGGGGACTCTCAGCAGTCGCTCGCGCACGCGAGGAAAGTTTCCTTTGATAACGTAGCTGGCAGTGTTGGTGTCGAGAAGATAGCGGACCGCCACTTAGAGTAAGTCCCGCTTCTGCGGAGGCGCGTCGTTGCGGTCCGAGAGAAAGTCTTCGGGGACGTCCGCTGTCTTGAGCAAGGCAAAGAAACCCTTCCACGATTCTGGACGCCGCGACAGGACTACGTCGCCGGTGGCGAGATCCCGCCGAACGAAAACCTCTGATCCCTCGAAGCGGAACTCCGCCGGCAAGCGGACGGCCTGGCTCCGTCCGTTTAGAAACAGTTTAGCGGTCTTAAACATGGTATATATTATGATATATATCAAGTAATGTGTCAACACGGAATGCTCGAAGGTGGTTTGATGCCGTCCCGATTCGCCACTGTCGCAAGAAAGACACACTTCCCCACGCAAACAACAATTGACCCCCGCCCGCTGTTATGTTCCACTTCCAACACCTAAGCCTTTCCGCCTGATTTGAATTTCATCCGCTCGGTGAAACAAAATTCATGCGAGGTGAAAACCATGAAGTCCAGTTCCTGTGCCATCCTTGCCGTGTTCCTTCTAAGTTTGACTCTGAGTGCCGGTGCGCGGGAGATGGTCCTGCCCGCCGGGACTCTCTTGCAGTGCACCATGAATGAACCTAATTTTTCCGCTTCCACCGTTGCGGTCGGCGACCCGGTGCTCTGTCATCTGCACTCGGTGACGGAATTCGGCCAGCAGGCGTTCCCGCGCGGAAGCTATCTGGTGGGACATCTGGAATCGGCCCAGGCTCCCGGACACTTCTGGGGCAAGGGCAATATGAAGCTACAGTTTGATCGCATCGGGATGCCGAATGGCGACCTGCCTTTGGATGCGAAGGTGATCGCGACGCGCGGCTACAAGGTGGACCGTGAAGGCGACATCGTGGGCAAAGGCCACGCCAAGCGCGACATCGTGGAATGGATGCTTCCGCCGCTCTGGCCATGGAAGGTGATCATGCTGCCGGCACGCGGTCCGCAGCCCAAGCTCAAGGGCGAAAGCATGCTCACGCTGCGCCTGATGGATGACGTGCAAATACCGCAGGTCTCCGCCACGAACGGTTCCGGCTGGCATTCCTTCGGAGGGCCGCGGCCGCAGAACGAGTCTTACTATGGCAGTTCGGTCTACGGCAGTTCGCTCTACGGCCGTTCGCTCAGCGCGTCAGAGAACGACCAGGCCAGGCCTCAGTTGGCGGTGCGGCATATCACACCGGCGGCAAACCAGCAGCCGATGGGGGAGGATGTCTCCCTGATTTCCAATTCCGGCTATGTTGCCATGGACGTGGCGATGCGCGATGGCGGGACCGAAGCGCATCTTTCCGCAACGTCGCCGGGAGTGCCGGTGTTTGTGCTGAAGACGGGCATGGTCCTGGCGGTGGGCAACTACATCTATCAGGATGGCCGCATCAGTTACGAACTGGCAGGTGGCGGCAACGGCGTGATCAGTACCGACGAAGTGGACTGGAGCACGACCACTCGCGTCAACAACCAGCGCGGAGTGCGAGTCACGCTGCGCGGTGGGCACACGGTCCAGGGCGGGTCGGGATTCTAGATCACCGTCAGCAACCGCGGTCAGCAACTCAACAACAAGCATCGCAGCCGTCAGCCAGACAAAGCTGACGGCTGTTGTTCGTCCACTACTCAGGATCACCTTGGAGCACGTTAAACAACGGGTTGCCCTGCAAGCGGTCAGGCCTTCCTGCCAACACGTTAAACAACGGATCGCCGTGCAATGCCCCCGGTTGGGCCGCCCCCGCGTTTTGTGTCTCGCCTGCACGCGTGTGGCCCGGTATGGGCGTCTGGTCCGGGAGCGTGAATTGCTCCTTTACCCGATGTGGCCCAGACAACGGACTTTGGTGTGAATTCTGATAAAAAGCGTTTGCCGATATTGCTGCAATAGACATCGTAATATCCTCCTCTGGCCGCGCGTGAGTTCCACGTGTAACGCGCTCTCCGCACTCCATGCAATCGCTTCTCCAATCTCATTACCCGCCTGTTTTGCGGAATTTCGAGGAACTTCGTCTCCCATGACCCGCCCGTCGGCAGATTCTGCCCAGGCGGGGCCCGCGCTCCGGCAAACGTTGCTCCGTTCAACTCTCAGTCGGCGCCTCAACAATCTGAAACCCAGATGCTCTCCCAGTCATCAAACCCAGAGAACACACAGACCGCGCGCAGTCTTGGTTCCGTTTCTCAACAATCCAGATCGGAGAACATTCAATGAAGCGGTTTACAGGGAAAACTGTGCTCGTCACTGGTGGCAACAGCGGTATTGGTTTGGCCACCGCCAAACTTTTTCACGAAGAAGGCGCAAAGGTCGCCATCTCAGGGCGCGACCAGAAAACGCTGGACGAAGCCGTCAAGACCATCGGCGAGGGCACGCTGGCGATCAAGGCCGATGTCTCAAAACTGGCGGACACCGACAAACTCTTTGCGCAGGTGGTCGCGAAGTTCGGCAAGATTGACGCGCTGTTTGCCAATGCCGGCATTGCGAAGTTTGCCCCGGCAGCCGACAGCACCGAACAATTCTTTGATGAAACCTTCGACATCAACGTGAAGGGAGTGTTTTTCACGCTGCAGAAGGCGTTGCCTCATCTCAATGACAATGCCGGAATCGTACTGAATTCGTCTGTCGTCAATACTCAGGGGACTCCGACGACCAGCGTCTATGCGGCCAGTAAGGCTGCGGTACGATCACTGGCACGTACCTTCGCCGCGGAATTGGTAGATCGAGGCATTCGCGTCAATGTGGTCAGCCCCGGCCCCATCTCCACGCCCATCTTCGGACGCCTGGGCATGCCGCAGCAAGCCGTGGATGAGTTCGCCAAGCACGTCATTTCCCTGGTTCCCATGAAGCGTTTCGGCACCGCGGAGGAGGTCGGCAAGGCGGTTGTGTTTCTCGCCAGCAGCGATGCTTCCTACATCACTGGCGTGGACCTCTATGTAGATGGCGGCATGACTTCCATCTAGACGATTACACTGACCTGCAGGCCGGTTGCGCTGGGAGGTGAGCTTGCTGAAAATAAACATCGCCGAAAAGTTTTCCAGAATATCGGAATACTACACGCCTCACATCGCAGCCGACCTGAATGGCCAGCAGGTCAAGCTGGTGAAAACCAAGGGAGACTTCCCCTTCCACCACCACGACCACGAAGACGAAATGTTCCTGGTGGTGAAAGGCCGCTTCCGCATGGAATTTCTCGACCGCCAGGAATGGATCGAGGAAGGTGAGTTCATCGTGGTGCCGCGCGGAGTCGAGCATCGTCCGGTCGCGGATGCTGAGTGCTGGATCCTGCTGTTTGAGCCGGCCTCGACTCTAAATACCGGCAACGTTGTGAACGAACACACGGTCACGCAGCCGCAACGCGTCTAGCGTTTACCATTTTCGAAGCCGGAAAGTTGTTTGAGAAAAATCTATGGAACTCATCGTCTACTCCGCTCCGTGGTGCTCCGATTGCCGCGAGGCCAAGCGTTTCCTCGCCAAACACAACATTCCCTACACCGAGATTGACATCCAATCCACGGCCGGCGCGGCCGACGAGGTCGTCAAGAATACTGGCAAGCGCGCCATCCCGCAGTTCGTCATTGACGGCGAATGGGTCCAGCCCTATGTTCCGGGCCAGGGCTTTCTGTATGAGGAAATGTCTGCCCGCCTCGGAATCTCTGAACCCCAGTCGCCCGGCCCGGGAAACTCAGACGTGGTCTAGTTGCCGCTATTCCGAGCAGATCAGGCCGCCCCGTTGTGGGCAATCTTGCGAAGTCAAGAAACCCGTTGTTCCGCGCCGCTTCCCGCCAAATCTCCCGTACATCGCCTTCCGTACCGTAGTAACCGCCTGAACCCTGCGGCAACATTGGGGAAGCTGTTGACCAAACCGGCGAACCCCAAGATCCGGCTGCCGCCACCAATCTCATGAGCGAACCTGAAGCTGAGCCTCCGCCGGAATCCAGTCCTGTCACTGAATACTGGGCCCAGGCTGTTCAGGGCCTGGTTGGAATCGTGCTGCTCCTCGGCGTGGGCTTGCTTTTTCATTCCTACGCGCCGTCAGCGTCAGACGTTCCGCATCCCGAAGACCTCACCGATCAAGTCCGCCAGTTAAGCCGCCAGGTAGACCAACTGCAACAGCAGCAGGGAATGCCGGCGCTGGTTCTCGACAAGTACCGCAATTCGATTGGCTACATATTCGGCGTCTATCGCGTCGGTTTTGGCACGAAGGCCCCGGTGATCCGCGCACGCGTCTCGGGCACAGGATTTCTGGTCGCCGAAGGACTGCTCGCCACCAATCGCCATGTGGCTGAGCCGTGGTTTGGCGACTCCGAAGCCGAAGCTCTGATCAAGCGAGGCGCAAGCGCAGACTTGGAAAGCCTTGTTGTATTTTTTCCGGGCTCGCCCACGCCAGTGAGCCTTTCGCCCGCCGCGGTTTCTTCCAGAGGCGATCTCGCCGTGCTTCGCCTGGCTGACGATGCGGCGATCACCGGAATGCTGGTGCTTCCGCTGGCCAGGTCGGCGTCCGCCCCCGGCGAACTGGTTACCGTCGTAGGCTATCCGCTGGGCATTGCCGGCATGGTGGCTAAATCCCCCAACGGAATTTTTGAGCGCATGGCCTACCGCCACAACGACATCAACGCCGCCAGCGAATTGGCCGCACTCTCGCTCATCCGGCCTTCTGCCACCTGGGGACATCTTGGCGACGTGGTCGGCGACAAGCTGATTTACGACGCGCCCACCGCCCACGGCGGCAGCGGCGGCCCGGTCTTCAATTCCAAAGGCGAAGTCATCGGCGTGAATTCAGCCTATATGGACGGCTTTTCCGGCGGCACCATCGGAGTGTCGGTCAGTTTGCTCAAGCCACTGGTAAAAGCGGCGCGATCGTCGGACTCCGACTCAGTAACTCCTGCGAAAAAGTAGCGCTTGGGAGGGGCGGACGCCTCGTCCGCCCGGCCAGTGCTGATTCTCTCGATTGCCGAGACCCAACGTGCTCCCGAGCCAACGTGCCCCCGAGCCAACGTGCCCCCGAGCCAACGTGCCCCCGAGCCAAAGTGCTCCCCGAAAATCTTCCCCGGACGAGGGCGGCCGGGTCTCCATGGCCTGGCTCCATTGGCTCTTTCCCCGCTCCGCCATTTAGAATCTTTGGTCGCCCTTGATTTCGCGAGCCACAGGAAGGAACCACATTGATTCCACGCTATACCCGCGCAGAGATGGCCCGCATCTGGAGCGATGAGAACCGCTTCCGCAAATGGCTCGCCGTGGAACTCGCGGCCACCGAAACCCTTGCCGAAGCTGGCATCGTCCCGAAAGCCGCCGCCCGCGCCATCCGCGCGTGCGCTGATTTCCGCCTCGAACGCATCCACGAGATCGAAGCCGAAGTCCGCCACGACGTGATTGCCTTTACGACTGCAGTCGCCGAGTTCGTTGGACCCGAATCGCGCTGGTTTCATTACGGCCTGACGTCCAATGATGTCGTTGATACGGCACAAGCCCTGTTAATTCAGGAAGCCTCCGCCGTCATCGCCGCCGATCTCGAACGCCTCGCCGATGTGCTCGCCGCCCGCGCCTGGGAGTTCAAAGACACGCCCATGGTTGGGCGGACCCACGGCATCCACGCCGAGCCCATCACGTTCGGCTTCAAGATCGCCAACTGGTTTTCCGAGACCCAACGTAATATCGCCCGCTTCCGCGCCGCTGCTGAAGACCTGCGCGTTGGAAAATTCTCCGGGGCCGTCGGCATCTTCGCTCATCTCACTCCCGAGCTCGAAGAAAAAATGTGTGCGCGCTTGGGACTGAAAGCCGCCGCAATCTCCTCCCAGGTCATTCAGCGCGACCGCCACGCTCACTACCTCGCCACGCTGGCCGTTATCGCGTCCACGCTCGACAAGATCGCCACTGAAATCCGCCACTTGCAACGCACTGAAGTTCGCGAAGCCGAGGAATTTTTCAGCCACAAGCAGAAGGGCTCCTCGGCCATGCCGCACAAGCGCAACCCCGTGACCTGTGAGCAGATCAGCGGCCTCGCCCGCGTCGTCCGTGGGAATGCGCAGGCGGGTTTTGAAAATGTCGCTCTCTGGCACGAGCGTGACATCTCCCATTCGTCGGTCGAGCGCGTTATTCTGCCCGACTCCACCACTCTCGCCGATTACATGCTGCACAAGACCTCGCACCTGATCGAGACTCTGTTCGTTTATCCCGATCGCATGATGGCCAACCTGGAAAGCACACGCGGCCTGATCTTCAGCGGACAATTGCTGCTCGACCTGGTCGAGCACGGGCTCACCCGTGAGGACGCCTACCGGTTGGTGCAAAGCCATGCCATGCGGGCTTGGCAGCAAGGACTGGATTTCAAACAGCTCATCTTTTCCGATGAAGAAATCGCCGGCCGCGTCCCGCGCAAGCAGCTCGAACACGGGTTTAACCTGCCCCGCCAGCTCAAGAACGTGGACAAAATCTTCGCCCGAGTGTTTTCCGGCGGGAATCCCGCCAAAGCAAAATCGGCGAAGGCAGCCCCTGCCAAAGGCAAGCGCAAATAAGGGACGCCCTTTTCAAGGGCCCAGTCCCGCAAGAAACACTCCCCGCAACGTTCTATTACCAGTAGCCTGAGACTGGCTGCTGGCCAGCCCAATCCGCCCGCGCGGATTCCAAGCCAGCGCCAGCGCCCCAGCGATTGCCAACGGAGGCCGTCTTCATGATCGCCCGCTTCGTCTGCATTCTTCTTTTCTGCGGAAATCTGTTTGCGCAATCGGCGCAACCATCACTCACCATCTACAACCAGGATTTCGCCGTCGTGCGCCAGGAGGTCCGGCTGGATCTCAAGTCCGGTGAAAACCAGATTAACGTCAGCGACATCACCATGCATGTCGAGCCGGACTCCGTCGTCCTGCGTGACCCCTCCGGCAAACATGCTTTACAGGTGCTGGAGCAGAACTATCGCGCCGACGCCATTTCCGAGCTCATGCTGCTTTCCCTTTATGAAGGCAAGACCATTGATTTTGAACTACCAGGCGGAGCGACCGTACGAGGCAGAGTCATTCGCAGTGGCTATGTCCCGCACAACTACTTCGCCATGAACCGTTACGGCCAACAGTACTATCAGCAGCAGATGTCGGCGGGATCGGAAACGCCGGTCATCGAGGTCAACGGCCAGTTGCGTTTCAGTCTGCCTGGCCTTCCCGTCTTTCCCAGCCTCACCGACGATTCCATCCTCAAGCCACGCCTTGAATGGCTGCTCGCCACTGACAAAGCGGGGAAATTTCCCGCCGAGTTTTCCTACATCACCGGCGGCATGAGCTGGCAGGCAGACTACAACATCGTTGCGCCCGAGAAAGGCGACGTGGTGGACATCGTCGGCTGGGTCACCATGGACAACCAGACCGGCAAGACCTTTGAAAATGCCCGCATTAAGCTCATGGCCGGGGATGTGAATAAGATTCAGAACGATGCGGTCAACGGGCGTGCCTACAGCCAGATGGTCATGATGAAGGCGGCCGATACGATCGGGCCCACCGTCACAGAGAAAGCCTTCGACGAGTACCACCTCTACACCCTCGAACGCACCACCACCCTGCGCGACCGCGAGACCAAGCAGGTCGAGTTCATCCGCGCCGCTCAAGTCACCACCAAACAGGTCTACATTTACGATGGTCTCAAGATTGATCCCAACCGCTACAACGGATGGAACTGGGAGAACATCCGCAACGACCACACGTACGGAACCGAATCCAATCCCAAAATCTGGGTGATGCGCGAGTTCCTCAACTCCCAGGCGAACCATCTCGGCATGCCGCTGCCCAAGGGCCGCGTCCGATTCTACCGCCGCAACGACGATGGCCAGGTGGAATTCACCGGCGAAAACGTCATTGACCACACCCCCCGCGACGAGAACGTCCGTATTTACACCGGTAACGCCTTCGACCTGACCGGCGAGCGCCGCCGCACCAACTATATTTTAGAATCAGGCCACAGTTCATGCACCGAGTCATTCGAGATTAAAGTCCGCAATCACAAGAAAGAACCGGTGGATGTGCGCGTGGTCGAGCACCTGTACCGCGGGCTAACCTGGGACATCGCTTCCAACTCGACCGATTACAAGAAAACCGACAGCCACACCATCGAGTTTCCCGTGACCATTCCGCCCGACGGGGAGAAGACCATCACCTACACCGCGCGCTACACCTGGTAGAGGCGACTCATGCAAACGCAGGCGTAAGACCGGCCCGCCCAAGTTACTTCGGTGATCTATGTCCCGAATAAGAAGGCTCTTATTCTTCGGTAACTATGATCCCTAGACCGAAGTTCTGGCGTCTCGCGCTGTTCGCGTTGGCCGGATCGCTCACCATGCTCTCGGCGTTCGCACAGACCGACGAGTCCGTGGGGGCTCGAAAAGTCCTGATGCGCGTTACCCCGCAATATCCGGCGATCGCACGAAGGATGAGTATTTCCGGCAGCGTCCGGCTCGACGTCTTAGTTGCTCCCAACGGAAGCGTGAAAGTCGCGGAAATCAAGGGTGGCCATCCCGTGCTGGCCCAGGCTGCCCAGGCCGCGGTCCGGGAGTGGAAATACGAACCTGGATCACGCGAGACTCATGAAACCGTCGAAGTCAAATTTGCTCCGCAGTAAATCCATGCCCGGCCCATTGTCCATGCGACGAAACCAAAAACGGCTGCCGCTGGGGATCTCCCTGCTCCTGGCCGTCCCCTTGCTTGCCGCGCAGGAATCCCGCGCCGCCCGTGCCATCGTTCAACAATCGCCGCCCGCCTATCCTGCTCTCGCCAGAAACATGGCGCTGGAGGGGACTGTAAAGCTGGAAGCGGCCGTCTTGCCCGATGGCACCGTCAAGTCGGTCGCCGTCAAGGGCGGACATCCCGTGCTCGCCCAGGCGGCCGCCAAGGCCGTAAAGCTTTGGAAGTGGGAACCCGGGCCGCGCGAGTCTGACGAATTGGTGCAGGTCCGGTTTGCTCCGGAACAGTAGTCCCTCAGCGTGGCTGATGATCCTGCCGCCAGACCGTGCCACTCCCTCCGCCGTGTGATACAACTTTCTGTGGTCGTCATGCCTGAATCGCCAACCCTTGGACTGCACACTTCCGGAGTTCCATGCTGAGGACTTTCTTCGTCCGCCTTTCCGAGAACCGTCGCCTGCGCAATTTCGCGGAGCGCTCCTCGCTCGGCCAGAGCGTGTCTCACCGCTTCGTCGCCGGCACCGGCATCCCCGACGCCATTGCGGTCACCAGGACCCTCAACCAGTCTGGCATCAGCGTCACCGTGGACAACCTCGGCGAAAACGTCCATAACGCCGACGAGGCCCGCCTCAGCGCCCGCCTCTACGACGAAATTCTCGATGCCATCCACGCCCAGGGCCTGAACGCCAACGTTAGCTTAAAGCTCACCCACATGGGTCTGGACATTGACGAGCAACTGGCGCGTGATCTGGTGAGCGGTCTGGTCTCGCGCTGTGCCGCAATGAATCCGCGCGGCTTTGTCCGCGTGGACATGGAAGGCTCTCCCTACACCCAGAAGACCCTCGATTTCGTGCGCGAGTTGCACCGTCGTCCCGGCCATTCGGGAGTGGTGGGCGCGGTGGTCCAGGCGTATCTGTATCGCTCGGAAAATGATGTTGCCGATCTGCTCAGCGAGCGCATCCGCATCCGCCTCTGCAAGGGTGCATATAAGGAATCCGCCGAAATCGCCTTTCCCGCCAAGGCCGACGTGGACGCCAACTACGTCAAGCTGATGAAGGTGCTCATGAAAAGCGGCGTCTACCACGGACTGGCGACGCACGATGAGGCCATCATCCGTCAGGCGCAGGCGTTCGCCACGAGCGAGAAAATTTCGCGCGATGCCTTCGAGTTCCAGATGCTTTATGGAATTCGCCGCGACCTGCAGCAGCAATTGGTGAAAGACGGATGGGGAATGCGCGTCTATGTCCCGTTTGGCACGGAATGGTATCCCTATTTCATGCGCCGGTTGGGCGAGCGTCCCGCCAATGCGATATTTATTGCCAGGAATATGCTGAGGAAATAGCGGGGGCAGGCGGTTTGTATCAGGGCACCCGCTTCCGCAGTGCCGAGGTTTGCTTTTTGCGGCCGCGTTCCGCAGGCTATTCAACCGCGCAAAAAGTTGGCCCGCGCTACTCTTCGGGAGCGTCCTGCTCGGCCGGGGCCAGCGGCAGTTTGGTCGCGCTGCGTAGCATATCGCGTTCCTGCGGGGAAAACGCCGTCTTGTACTTGTCGGAATTCAGCGCCTGCTCGCGCTGATCGGCAGGCATCGCCCGCAGGTCTTTCAGCGTCGAGCGCACCGCCTGCTGCCGGTCCGGCGGCAACTGCCGCATCTGCCCAAAATACTTGCGCGCTTCCTGCTTCTGTTCCGGCGTCAGGTGCTCCCAGGTTTCCATCCGGTTCAGCGTGCGCTCCTGCTGGTCGGCGGGGAGCGACGAAAAATGCTGCAACCGCTGCCGCAACTGCTGCTGCTTGTCCGGAGAAAGCTTCTGAAATTGCGGATCGCTCTTCAGCGCATTCTCTTGCTGAGCGGCGGGCATGTTGCGATAGCGCCGCAGCCAGTCGCCGGAATGGCCCTGCTGCCGCTGCTGGTTCTCCTCGCTCCGTTTCTCCGCCTGCTGCTTCGCTTGATTCTGCCGCGCCTGATTCTGCCGCGCCTGATTCTGCCGGGCCTGATTCTGCCGGGCTTGATTTTGTCGAATCTGATTTTCGCGGGCTTGATTTTTCTGCGCCTGGTTCTTCTGAGCCACGACGGGCACCGCCGCCAGCGCCATCATCAGCGCCCCCGCGGCCAGTCTTCCCATCCTGCCCTCAATGCGCATTTGTCAGTCTCCTATCGCCTACCATCTACGGATTCGCCACCACATCCTGCTGCACTTCCAAATCATCCAGCAGTTCAAAGTCGGTGTAAATCTCATGATTCCGGTCCAGCGCCTGCAAATCGCTGACCGCCGTTCCCGGCTCAAATGCCTCCGCCTGAACGTCCGGCGGCATCGCGGTGCCGCTGTGATACAGCCATCCCGCCCCACCCGCCAGCGCCAGCGTCAACGCCACTGCCAGTGCGGGCTTGCGCAGCCAATGCAGCCATCCCGCCGGCTGCTTCGTCATTTCCTCCCGCAGCCGCGCCTGCAAGCGCACGTCAAAATATGGCGAAGGCTCCGGCGCCTTCCATTCGTCCAGCAGCGCCATGGTCTGGCGCATCTCGTCCAGCTTGGTCGCGCACGCACCACAGCTTTCCACGTGCGTCCGCACATCCCGCGGCATTTCCATCGTGCCTGCCGCCAGGTCCAGCATCCCGTCTTTTACTTCCTCGCATTTCATGGCCAGTTCTCCCGCGGGCTTCCCGCCCGCGTTTCAGCAAAATTGCTTTAGCTCTTCCCGCAACGTTTCATATGCGCGGAACAACAACGACTTGGTGGCGGACTCGCTCAACTTCATCACTTCCCCAATCTGCCGGTAATCCATCTGCTGATACTTGTGCAGCACCACTGCCATTTTCTGCCGCTCCGGCAGCGCTTCCACTTTCGCCCGGATCGCCTGCATCCGTTCCCGCCTCACCAATTCTTCCTCCACCGACACATGCGGATCGGCGACATCCATCGTCGTTCCCGTCTCCGCGTCCGGCTCATCCAGGCTCGCCATCACTTCCGGCCGCTCATGCTTGGTATCGCGCGCATGATTCACCGCCAGATTGCTGGCGATGCGGTACAGCCAGGTTGTAAACTTCGCGCTGGCCTCGTAACTCTCCCGCGAACGATACACCCGCAGAAACACTTCCTGCGCCAGGTCTTCCGCCGCCGCCGTGTTGCGCGACATGCGGTAAAGAAAATTCACCATGGGCCGCCGATATTTTGCCACCAGCCAGTCAAATGCCGCTTGGTCGCCGCCCTTGACCCGCAACATCACATCGGCATCGGTCATGCCGTCGCCGGCTGCGGCTGAAATGGGCCCCATCGCCATCACGCCTGCCCCTGCCGCCCCACGCCCACCGATCCCTCCGCCCAGCATGGCCCCGTCCAGCCTGCCCTGGTCCAACAGGCTACGGTCCAACGGATTACGGCCCGGCAGATTACGGTCCAACAGACTTCGATCCATGGCCGCAGTTCCCACATCTCTGTTAACCCCATCAGCATCGGAAAGTCGCGCCTCGTTCACGTTTTCTGCAGCGCCGGAACTCGTTGCAGACAAGGCGGTTACCACCTTGGTTCCGGATTTGCTCTCATTCTCCATCGGCTTTCGTTGACTCGGGCCTACCCCACGGCGGCTCCCGCTCGTCGCCCACCGCCGCTAGCCTATCATGACCCCCGCGCGCGCGGAGTCCGCCGCGGCGCCGAGGTTTGTATCGTCGAGGTTTGTATCGTTTGTATCAGGGTATGCCTTCAGGCATACCGTTAAAACGCCAAGGCCATCATCGCGCCTTTAGGCGCCGCGTGCCGCGCCCCAGCGCCTAAAGGCGGTAACTTTCCAGCTCGGGTTTCGGCACCGCTGAAGCGGATGCCCTGATACGAACCACGCGTTTTTCAGCAAACTGTGAAGCGATGCCGGGATACAAACCGCCTCATTCGGCCCGACGCCTCCGCAGTTGCATAATCCGCGCACTGATGTTTGAATAAAACATCCCTATCGGGCGCTTAACTCAGCGGTAGAGTGCCATCCTCACACGGTGGAAGTCGTAGGTTCGAATCCTACAGCGCCCACCACTTTTCAGTAGCCAGTCGCCAGTCCCGACGGCGGCTGGCTGCAAGGCCGAACGCCAGCCAAACCGCAAGACTCTGTCATCCCGACCGTAGCGGAGCGAAGCGAGCGAAGTGGAGGGACCTGCTTTCCTGCGGCCATCACTCAAACCAGCCCCTGATGCACGAGCCGACGCTTTACCCGAACTTTAGTAACTTCCCCGCCGCCGCTGTGTTTAACCCTCCGAGGCCTGAATTTCGTACCAGCAATTCGCCCCACTTCCCGCTCCAGTCGGGGAAAGTGGCGGACTGCGGCGCACGACCTGCCGGACATGGCCGCAAGCACGAGCGTCAAAATATATGTTCGGCCAAGGCAACGTATCTGCCTTTGGACTTGATCGAAGCACACAGCGGTCGTATAAGCTGAGAAGTGACTGACTAAGTGCTGACTGACCCCAAGAGTTTTTTTTCACGGAGTGATCAATGAAATCGTTGAGCAGCGTCCTCGCCCTGATTGTCATTTTCGTCTCGTCCGCCTTCGCGGCCCAGTCCGACCGCATCACCAGCGCGATTGACGCGCGCACCGTCGAGATCCCCAACCACGTCCGCATGCAGGCCCAGCCCAAGTATGACCAGGGCGCAGTCGAGCCCGGCTTCCAGATGAGAATGAAGCTGCACACGCCGCCGACCCCGGAGCAGAAAGCTGCCATTGATAAGCTGCTGGCCGCCCAGCAGAACCCGCGCTCACCCATGTACCACCACTGGCTCACGCCGAAACTGTATGCCGAACGGTACGGCCTCAACCTGGCCGACCTTGACCGCCTGACGCAATGGCTCACGGCCCAAGGCTTTAAAGTGGATTCGGTAGATAAGAGCCGTACCTACATCGTGTTCAGCGGCACTGCCGCCCAGGTCAAGAGCGCCTTCAGTACCGAGATTCACCGCTACAACGTGAACGGAGTGGAGCATTTCGCCAACGCCACCAATCCTTTAATCCCGGCAGCTTTCGCTGGGATCGTGACCAGCATTGGCGGTCTTGACAGCATGGGCTGGAGGCCTGCCCATCACATTTCAACCATGCCGTCAGGCTCGCAGGTCGTAGGCGCCCAAGCCTCGCGCTGGCGTACCAACTACTACGATCCGAATATTCCGTTTAACCCGTATCTTGCGCCCGGTGACATCTCCGCGACCTATGACATCAAGCCGCTCTACACTGCTGGGTTCACCGGACATAGTGGATCCAGCGGGTTCGCGTATGACATCGCCGTTGTCGGACAGACCGACGTCTACGCTGCGGATTTGATCGCATTCCGCTCCGGCTTCGGACTTCCGGCCATTACCGGTTGCGCTGCCAACTCCGCGGGCGTGCTGCCGCAATGCACCGGCGGCAACCTTAGCCTCGTGTGGGCGGACGGCGTCGCGCCTGGAATCTCGTCGGGAGACTTGACCGAGTCTGACCTGGACCTCGAATGGACAAACGCAGTTGCGCCCGGAGCGAACATCGTATTTGTTACGGCTCCGTTCAACTCAGGTGCCTCACAGTTTGGCGTGATCGATTCGTACTACTACGCCATAAGCACAACCCCGTTGGTTGCCCCCGTCATTTCAATGAGCTATGGCACCTGCGAGCTGGATGAAGGCGCCAACTTTGCGGCAGATGACTCCGAACTCCAAATGGGGGCTTCGTTTGGAATTACGTTTCTAGTGTCTTCCGGCGATTCCGCTGCGGCCGCTTGCGACTACGGTGGCAGCCCGAACTTCAGCGGGCTTGCCCAGAACGGCACCACCGTTTCCTATCCGGCCAGCAGTGCGTACGTGCTTAGCATCGGTGGTACGGCGGCCCCACTTGCGGGCGGTTTTGCGCAGTGTTCGAGCAGCGTAACAACAGGGTGCTGGGGCACGACCAACGCCGCCGATGGTGGATCGGCTGTAGGCTACATTCCTGAACAGGCCTGGAACGACGACACCGAGTTGGCCACGTACTGTGCCAGTAACCCGGGTGCCAGTTTCTGCGCGAAGAACCATATTACCGGCCAACAGAGTGTGCAGGCGGCAAGAGGCATGATCGCCGGGGGTGGCGGGGTAAGCAACTGCACCAACCAGTCCAACGTCGCAGTTTGCCTCGGCGGCATTCCCCGGCCCGCTTGGCAGCCCGCAAGTTTCGCCGTTACATCCGGGCAGATCGGCGCGACCAAGACACGTCTTGTCCCCGACATCGCAGGGATGGCGTCACCCAACTTCCCCGGATACATCATTTGCGTGCCTCAGTCGGAATTGGAGTCGGATGGCGCGACCACCAGCAGTTGCGTGAACGGCATCCAGACATCAATCGAGGGTGGTGAAGCGACACAGAGCGCGAACGATCCCAACCCCGGTCAGCCCTACCCCCAGTCGATTGTCGGCGGCACCTCAGCCTCAACCCCGGTTTACGCAGGCGTTGTTGCGTTGCTCGATGAGTATCTAGGCGGCATCGGGCTGGGCGATATTCATATACCGCTTTACCAGTTTGCCGTGTCCTCGCCTAGCGCATTCCATCGGGTCACTACCGGTGACAATACAGCCTATTGCACCGCGGGCACACCCGCTACACAGCCTGCCGCGATTCAGTGTTCCACCGGAATCCTCGGTTTCCAGGCCTCGAACTTCGACGCCACGACTGGCTACAACGTGGTCACTGGTCTGGGATCGCTCGACGTGAACAACCTGGCCATCGCGTGGTCTGCTTCGCGGAGCGGCACAACGACCGGGCTGCTGGCCGACCATGCAAGCATCTTCCAATCGCAGTCCGTAGTCCTGACGGCGACGGTCACTCCTCCGAACGCCACCGGCAGCGTGACCTTCTACAGCGGCATTGCCGTGCTTGGCACCGCGAACGTGGACAACGTCGGACAGGCCCAGCTCACCACCACCGCACTGCCGCTTGACAGCCCCGCTGGCACGCCGGACTCGATTACGGCAAAGTACAACGGCGATGCATTCGATGGGACATCCACTTCCACTGCCGTTACCATTGACGTCGTTGCCGCCTTCACCCTCGCGGCCTCAGGCTCGGCCGCGACCACGCAGGGCGGTACCGCCGGCCCGATCACCATCACCCCAACTCCGGCGACTGGCTTCACCGGCAATCTGACCTATAGCTGTACCACCACGGCGTCGGAGGCCACTTGCACGGCTTCTCCAAACACCGCGGTCAATCAATCCACGCCGGTCAGCGTGTCCATCACGACCACCGCACCCCAGGCCAGCTTGCAGTTCCCTGGCAAAGGCAGCGGAGTCTTCTACGCTCTGCTGTTGCCCGGACTGCTGGGATTGGTCCTGGCCGGCAAGGGCAACCGCAAAGGCCGTACGCTGATGATGCTGGGCTTTATGGCAGTGCTGGCCACGTCCACGATGTGGATGTCGGCCTGCTCCAGCTCGAGCAGCACGAAGAACCCGGGCACGCCGAAGGGAATGTATCCGGTCACGGTCACCGCGACGTCTGGCGCGATCTCCAACACGGTCACGTTCCAGATGACGGTGAATTAAATCGGCGGTCTGCATCCGACCACAGCGGCCCCGCAAGGGGCCGCTGTTTTTTTTGCGCGGGCGGAGTTTGTTTCAGGGCATCCGCTTCAGCGGTGCCGAAATCTGCGCGGAAAATATACCGCCTTCAGGCGCTGGGGCGCGGCACACAGCGCCTGAAGGCGCAATCATATGCGGCTACTCTGCGGTATGCCTGAAGGCATACCCTGATACGAGGCGCGCCGGAAATACGCCCGCGCGCGTCATACGCACCGCGCGCGACATCCGCAAGCAAACGTATGGAGGTTCGTATCAGGGCATCCGCCCCAGCCGTAGAAAAATTGGCTCTCGAAAAAAGATTGCCGAGGTTTGCCGAAGAAGAGCTTCGTATCAGGGCAGCCGCTTCAGCGGTGCCGAACCCTGCGATAACAAGCTACCGCCTTTAGGCGCTTGGGGCGCGGCACGCAGCCTGAAGGCGCAATCATCTGCGGCTACTCTGCGGTATGCCTGAAGGCATACCCTGATACAAGGCGCACTAGAAACGCTCACCGCGCTCGACGTCCAATCACAAACTCCGCACCGGAAATACCCACCGCGCGCGACATCCGATTACAAACTACGCAGGAATTACCGGGGTAACTTTGCACTTTCCCGAACCCCATCTACGATTGCCCTTCTGTCTCTAGAACGCCGGGAGAACCTTTCGCAATGAGTGATGGCGCCGTGCCGGGGCAAAAGACACCGGAAATCGCCCACGCCGAGGCGCTGCAGCAGGCCCGCGTGGACGGGGCGCGGCGATTGGTCCGTCTGGGGGCCCATCCCGACGCGCAGGCCGACCGCCTGACGGGCGAAACGGAAATCCTGGCCCGCGTGCTGGCCGACCTGGCCGACAAGACTGGTTCCGCGCGCGACCTGCCTGAATTTTTCGCCGGCGTTCACGAAGCCGTGGATCTCCTGCTGGAGGCCCGCAATTTTCAAGTCGCCATCTACGATGCCGAACATCAGCTGCTGAGTTTCCCCTACTTCCGCGACGTGGTGCAGTCGGCCGAGCCGCCTCGCAAGCTGGAGCGCGGGCTGGTGGACCATGTGTTGCGCACCGGACAGGCCCTGCTGGCCACGCCGGAAGTCAGCCGGCAACTCATGAAGCAGCGTGCGGTGGAGGTCAGCGGCGAGCGGGCCATGCACTGGATGGGTGTGCCGCTGAAGGTGGCGGGACATGCCTTTGGGGCGCTGGTCGTACAGCGGCATGAGCTGGAGAATCCGCTGGACGAGCACGATCTGGCGCTGCTCACGCTGGTGGCGCAGCAGGTGGCCGGCGCCATTCAATACCGCCGCAACGAGCAGACGCTGCGCGAGTCGGAAGCGCGCTACCGTTCGCTGGTGCAGAGCGCGGCCCACGGCATTTACCGGGCGCGGCCCGACGGTACGTTCCTGGACGTGAATCCGGCGCTGATCGCGATGCTGGGATACGACACCGCGCTCGATGTGCTTTCTCTGGACGCAGTGCGCGAGGTATTTGCGTCGCCGCGGGAATGGGAGCAGTTGCGCGAGGAATTCCACCAGACCGGGCACATCGCCCGTGCCGAGTTGCATTGGAAGCGGAAACAGGGCGACATCATCACCGTGCGCATCAGCGGCCGCGCGCTCACCGCCGACGACGCGGGAACTCAGGTCGTGGAAGCGATTGTCGAGGACGTGACCGAGCGCCGGGTGCTGGAAGAACAGTTTCGCCAGGCGCAAAAAATGGAGGCCGTGGGCCGGTTGGCGGGCGGCATCGCGCACGACTTCAACAACTTATTGATGGTGATCAGCGGTTACAGTGAGAACCTGCTGGAACAGCTCGGGCCCAGCCATCCGCTATACGCCAAGGCGCAGGCGATCCAGCAGGCCACCGACCGCGCTACTACGCTCACGCGGCAATTGCTTGCCTTCAGCCGCAAACAGGTCCTCGACCTGAAAGTGGTGGACGTGAATGCGATTGTGCGCGACATTGAAGCGCTGTTGCGTCCGCTGATTGGCGCAGACATCGAGTTGGTCACGCAATTGGCCGCGGAAGCCAGTTGTGCCCGCGCCGATGCGGGACAACTCGAGCAGGTGCTGATGAACCTGGTGGTGAATGCCCGCGACGCCATGCCCGGCGGCGGCAAACTCATCATCGAAACTGGAAACGTGACCCTCGACCAGCCGCGCGCCGGAGAGCAATCCATCATGCAGCCCGGTCGCTATATTTTGCTCTCGGTGAGAGACACCGGAGCAGGCATGGACCCGGAAACGCTGTCGCGCGTGTTCGAACCTTTCTTTACGACGAAAGACAAGAGCAAGGGCACCGGACTCGGTCTCTCGACGGTTTACGGCATCGTGAAGCAGAGCGGTGGGTACATTTTCGCCGAGAGCGGGCCGGGACGCGGCGCGGATTTCAGCATCTACCTTCCACGGCTTGACGACCGCGCCGAAGTGAGCAAGCCGGTGAAGGCCGCGGTCAGGCATCTTCGCGGCGATGAAACCATTCTGCTGGTCGAGGACGAGGAATCGGTGCGGGAGTTGGTGCAGGAAACACTCGAGGCCAAAGGATACCGCCTGCTGGTGGCGGACAACGGGAGCGCGGGCATTGCGTGCGCGGGCGCTCACCAGGGGCCCATTCACCTGGTGATCACCGATGTGGTGATGCCGGGAATCGGCGGGCGTGAACTCGCCAACCGGTTGCTCGCCCAGCGTCCGGGGATCAAAGTGCTGTTTGTCTCCGGCTATACCGGCGATCAACTGTTGAGCCAGGAAGAAACGGAAACGAACTTCCTGCAGAAGCCATTCACCCTGCAATCGCTGGCCGGCAAGGTGAGGGAAGTGCTGGGAGGCAGTGGCCGGTAAAAGTTTTTCCGAAAGCGCGAGCATTCACATCCCGCCCGCGTAATGTTTTGTAAAACCCCGCGCATTCATTGACCTTACGCCGGCTATCGTCCAACGCTGGCATCTCGCGCAACTATTCTCCGCATCGTAGTGTTTAACTGGATAGTTAATTCAGGTCGGAGGTGACCTTATGAAGACCAAAAACGTTTTACAGGCATTGGCGGCGAGTCTGCTGTTGACGGTTGCGTTGAGCGCGCAATCCTCGATCGCATCCCGCAATGACAATCAAATTCAAACCGCCGTCGCGCAAAAGCTGGCGGCGAAGAGTCAGTTCAGCAACGTGAAGTCGAGTGTCGAGGACGGTATTGTCACGCTGACCGGCACGGTGGACCTTTACCAGCGCAAGCTCGACGCGGCCAAACTCGCCCGCAAGACGGCAAATGCCGCCGGGGTGCGCGACCTGATCACCGTCGCCGGGCCGACTGTACCCGACGCGCAGCTTGAGCAGAAACTGGCCAGGAAGCTCGTCTACGTACGCTCGGGTTACGACAACACGTTCGATTATTTCGCGCTCGGCGTGGAAGATGGCGTGGTGACGGTTGAGGGCGCGGACCGCACTGGTGTTGGCCGCGACGAGGCTTTGTCCGACATCGCCAATATGCCCGGCGTGAAGGACGTGGTCGCGAACATCTCGGTTGAGCCGGTCTCGATCTACGACGACGGGTTGCGCCTGCGCGCCGCCCGCGCCATCTATCGCGACCCTGTGCTCAGTCGCTATGCGCTCGACCCGGCGCGGCCGATCCGCATCATCGTGGAGAACGGTCACATCGCGCTCTACGGTTCCGTGGCAAACACCATGGACAAGCAAGTCGCCGGCTTGAGAGCCAACCAGCTCTTCGGCGCCTTCACCGTAGATAACAAGTTGGTCGTGGAAGGGAAGTCGTAAGCGGAAGCCCTGACGCGGGTTTCAGCTCCTGGGGGGCGCGGCGCAAGCCGCGCCTTTTTTATTTCCCGGGCGTGTGCTCAAACGGCAATTTCGTGTAGCGCTCTTTTTCGACCTCGACGATCAGGGCGACACGCCCCTCATATCCGCGCATCGGAAAAGGTTTCCCAATGTACTTGTGCGAGACGAGGTCCATCGTCTTAAGCTCTGCGTCGGCGCGGCGCTCGACCACCCTGCCTCGGATCTGGACTTCTTCGTAGGGATTGCTGAAATCCACAATGGACAGGGAGACCCGCGGATCGCGCAGCATATTTCTGCTCTTAAGCGAGCTTTCCGACGTGCAAATGACGATCTGGTCGCCTTCGCGTCCGATCCAGACCGGCGTCGAGGTGGGCGATCCATCGGGCATCAGCGTGGCGAGATGAGCGAAGTTCGGGCGGTCAATCAATTTCTTTGCGTCCGGAGAAAGAGCGATTGCCATAAAGTCTCCTGTATAAGCAGCAACATTCTACGGCAGCCGGTTGATCACCGACGCCACATACCCTGCGCCAAATCCATTATCAATATTCACCACGCTGACGTTCGACGCGCAGGAATTTAACATGCCGAGCAGCGCCGCCAGTCCCTTGAACGACGAGCCATAGCCCACGCTGGTGGGTACGGCAATCACCGGCACGCCCACCAGTCCCCCGACCACGCTTGGCAGCGCGCCTTCCATGCCCGCGCATACGATCACTACCCTCGCCCGCGTGAGCGCCTCGCGATTGGCCAGCAGCCGATGAATTCCCGCCACGCCGACATCGTAAAAATGCTGCACTTCGTTGCCCATCACTTCGGCGGTGACCACGGCTTCCTCGGCCACCGGAATATCGCTGGTTCCCGCCGACACCACGGCAATCGTGCCTTTGCCGTATTTCTTTGCATCGCGCTCCAGAACAATCGCGCGCGCCGTCTCGCGATACTCTGCCCCGCGCACCAGCTTCTTCACGGCAGCAAACTGCTTTTCATTTGCCCGCGTGGCCAGCACATTGCCGCCCTGCCGGGCCAGGCGTGCGAAAATCTTCGCCACCTGTGCCGGAGTTTTACCTTCCCCGAGAATCACCTCAGGCATGCCCACGCGCAGTGCCCGGTGATGGTCCACATTCGCGAAGCCCAGATTTTCGAAAGGAAGATGCCGCATTCGTTCGACGGCCTCATCCGGAGACAGCTTCCCCCGCCGGACCTGCTCGAACAGTTTGCGGATAGACGCGGCGTTCATTCGCTCCAGTGTACCGAGTCTGAAATCGAACGCAAAGGTTCGAACAAAAAGAAGTGTTCGAACAAAAAGAGATCACGTGGCGACAGTCGCCCCCGGCTGTCGGTCGAGCGAAGCTCGACAAGGTCTTTGCTGTGAGGATTATCCGTAGTCGTGCCGCGAAGTTACCGCCGCGTCCGCGCAAAGATCGCGGCACACACCCGTCGGCCTGGTTGTGCGGTCCCGGTCGCGTTCTTTGGGGAAGTTGCCACCGGCTCCAGATGCGTAAGGAAAAGCCTTCGCAGTTCCTTCTTGCTCACCCGCCCGCGCAGATAGGCATCGTACAGCAGGCTACCCAACAGCAGGCCCCACTGTTCGCACAGCGCGTCAAATTTCTCAGCGCCGTAGCGCCCCGCGGATTTCGCCGCGCGCTCATACGCTGCAAAGGTCGCCGCTACTTTCGATGGCTCAACCGCCGCCTGGTTCGGATACAACACCCGCGATCCAAAATACGCGACCGCATGTTCGACCACGCGCTGATGGAACGCAGCGCAATTCCGCCGGGCGCAGGCTGCGTTCTGCCCTTCGTCGGCGTTTCGGCGCTTGGGCAATCCCTGGCACGCATGATGCAAAAACCGCGCCGCATCTTCGGCTGCGTGCTTCATCTGAAATTCCCGCACATACACCGCATTCAGCTGCGGAAGATAGGCGCTGCCACGATGGCCCACCTGCGCCAGCCTTGCCAGGATCTCGCGGTCGGCCAGATTCTGCCGTGTCAGCAACCGCCGCAGCACCGCGTCTGAAGCGCGTCCGTGAACCTCCGGCATCATGTCCACCAGAAATTTCGGCTGCGTGGTGTTGTGCGACGAATAGCGGTCAATCTCCAGAAATCCCGCCAGGCTGTCAATCAGGTTGTAGACCGTCGGCGCGAAATCCGGATCGGAATCCGCCCGGCTCCATTGGTCCAGAAACAGCCGGTAGCTCTCGTATTTTTCCAGGGGCGTCGAAGTGAACGCGCAGATCACGTCTTCTTTCACCTGCACTGCATCCGTGCGGATGCGCTCGCCCGCCGCGCGCCAATAAAGTTCGTCCACGTTCTGCAGGACGGTCAGCACGCGCGTGCCGGGCATCAGTTTCCGGATTTCCAGAGGAAGGTGTCCCGGCGCGAGATGCGATTCGCCGAACAGCACAAAAATCACCGCGCTGGGATGACGCTCGCGAATTTCCGCAATCTTGATCGCCGCGTGACGGTCGCGTGCGCCAATCTTGCGCAGGTCTTCCCGCGGGGCGCAGTCCAGTCCATAGAGCGCGTGCCCATGGTCTCGCGCCGCCGACAGCAATTCATGGAACGGCGCCCAATCGTAGCCCCAGTCCAGGTCGAAGCGCACCCGCTGGCGGAGTTCGGCTTCGTCAATCTCGCGCCGCCACCACTCGTCCAGAATGTGCTGGTCGCGCGCGAAGATGGTCTCCACGCCCAGCACCACGGGCCGTCCGCCAGACATCGCCCGCTGCTCGATCAGCGATGCGGCATAGCGTTGTGCGGCTGGCAGCGCGTGATAGTCGCCCACCAGCACCACATCGGCCTGCAGCAGGGCCTTGTGGACTTGTTCCGAATCCAGCAGCGATTCATAGCTGCGATACGCCTGATTGAACTCGCGCAAGTATTTTCGCTGTCCGTTGTGGTCCTGCGCGCGGATTTCGCGTTCCACGCCCGCCAGCGCGTGCCGTTCGGCCTCGCTGCGTCGTCCCCGGAGATGGATGCTCGGTGCCATTGAGTGTTGCGTTCTGACGCTTATGCCTTTCTTTGCGGTTAAAAGCTTTTGACCGCGAACTTCGCAAAAACTTCCGCCCGCCTTGACTTCCTCCGCGTCCGCTCCCTATGCTTCAAATTCGTCTTCAGGAGCGCGCTTGCCTCACAACCCTCCGCAAAATCTGACCATCGCCACCACCGGTGCCAGCGGATCAGTCTTTGTCCGCCACCTGCTGCGTGCCGCAGCGCGTGACCCGCGCATTCGTACCGTTAACTTCATCGCCTCCGACAGCGCCCTGCGCGTCATGGCCGAAGAACTCGGCATTACCGGCCGCGCCAACCTTGTGTCTCAGGTGCTTGGCTCCCAGCCACATCGCGCCACTTCAAAAATCTCCGCCGCGAAAACTGCGGCTTCAAAAGTCCACTTGCAGGCCAACGCCGACATCGGCGCCAACGTCGCCAGCGGTTCCTATCCCGCCGACGCCATGGTCGTGCTCCCGTGCAGCATGGGCACGCTTGCCCGCATCGCCAATGGCATCGCGTCTCAACTCATCGAGCGCGCCGCCGACGTCTGCCTCAAAGAGAAACGCCCGCTCGTGCTCTGCGTCCGCGAAACGCCCCTCAACAAAATCCACATCCGCAACCTCTACCGCGCTGCCGACGCGGGGGCGACCATCTTTCCCCTCATCCCCGCCTACTACTTCCTGCCTGCCTCGCTCGACCAGATGGCCCAGGAATTCGCCAACCGCGTCCTCGCCCACCTCGGCCTCGAACAGCCCGGCGCTTTCCGCTGGAAGGGCTGAGCACTCAAGCAAGACCATTAAAGGCCAGCAAATCAGCGACTTAGCAAACCGCCGCCAATAGGTCACGCTTGCATGACATCGGCTATTTCAGGGGAGAATTTCAGTGTAGAGAGCCAAAAGTGCAGTGGGCAGATGCCCGCCGGACATGTACGGGTGGGGAGATTTAGGAGGCCGGTGCATTTTGCCGAGCGAGCGCATTGATCTTTGTGACTTCCTCGTTCAGTTTTTCTTCCGGGATGTCATGTCCCGTTCCCTTGAAACACTGTTGGGCGTTGAGCACGTATTGATGTGAGAGACCGCCGTTGCCCGCGAGTTGCTCAAGCGCTGCGAGGCGAAGATATATCCGTCCCGTATCGAGAAGTAGCACCTCGTCGCCCTTGGCGCTCGGCAATTCGCTCATCGATTTTGAGAACGTGGTGAAGCTCACCAATGCCTCGCGGGCGTGCTGAGTGTCGGCTTGGGCGCTTTGCAGAAGAGCGAGCTTGCCATACCCAGCCCCAGCGGCCATTTCCCTCATGACGACTTGTCCGCCGGTGAGGGTTCGCCCTAAGTGCCAACCCAACAACAATCCACCGAGGAGGCCCGACAATATCGATACACCGGCAAGTTTCTTCATCTGTTCCTTATAGGAGGCTGTCCTGCTTGTTCAGTGCAGCTACCAATTTCTTCAGGTGCGACTCTGAGCAGTCCTTCCATCCAGTTTGTTTAAGAATTGTCTGTGCCTTCTGCATCCACGTTTGGGATGCAGGTAAATTGCCCGCGGCTTCCTCGACCATTGCAAGCCGAACATAGGTCACGCCAGTTTCCACGTCAATCAGCGTGAGTGCAGATGGGTTGGTCACGCCCGTCCTCCCCTTCTGCGCGGTGTCAAGAATCAAATTCAAGTATTCCCGGCGACGCTCGGGACTCTGTTTCGGGTCTTCTATCCTCGTAGCCGATCCTATGTCTACAAGTTTCAGGCGCGCGATCAAATCGTAGACCCTGGAAAAATCGCGGCCTTCGGGATTGTCGAAAGAGCGCCATTCGTGCGCGAGTACACGTGCTGACGACAGCTTGTACCCAGCGAATATGCCTAGGCAGGCGCCGACGAGAAATAGAAGAACAACGACGGCCGATTTCTTCAACACGTTAGGTGGCTCCACAAACAATACCGGCCCCGCCATCACTCCACCCACGGGGAGCGCTTAGTGTAGTGGCCCAAACGTACAACAGGCAGATGCCCGCCGGACATGTCCGTCAGGGAGCTGAGGGGTAGCGCTTTGACGAGGAATACAATGGAATTCTGTGGGCTGAGCCTATGAACGAAAACAAGACACCTTCGGCACCGTTGTCGCCCGCCGCCGATTGGATGGGCTCGATGAAAGACCGCATCGAAATTCTCAGCGAAATCGTTTCTCCCGCCAGCGAAGAGAGCGACTGGGAAGCTCTGAGCGATTAACCCTGCTGCTCCACCTGCCCCGCTAAGGTAGAATTCCCACCACGTTCCCAAAGGATTCCGCCGATGCCCGCTCACAATCGCGCGTTACCGTCTGCGCTCTTGTTCTTGCCTCTCCTCCTGCTTGTTCCCGCGACTCGCTTCTACGCTCAAAATCCGCTCGCCAACGATCCCAAAGCGGCCAAGGCCGGCGAATATGAATTCCGCATCAACTGCGCCATGTGCCACGGACTGGGCGCGCGCGGCGGTGGCCGCGGTCCCGACCTCACCCGCGCTAAAAAGAAACACGCCACCACCGACGCCGACCTGTTTCAAGTCATCAGCAACGGCATTACCGGAACCGCGATGCCCGGCAACGGAATCGGCGGCCAGGGCGTCGGCATGACCGACGACGAAATCTGGGAGATCATCGCCTACATTCGTAGTCAGGAAGTGAAATCCTCGGCTGCGTCGGGCAACGCGGAACACGGCAAGCAGCTTTTTTACGGCGAGGCCAACTGCGCTTCCTGTCACATGATCAACGGCCGTGGCGGACATCTCGGCCCGGAGCTTAGCGGCGTGGGCGCGTCCCGCACTCACGATGCTCTCGTCGAATCCGTCCGCAATCCCAGCCGCCGCCTCGCCTGGGGCCTCACCGAATCGTCGAAAGAATTTGCGCAGGAATATGAAACCGTCACCGTCATCACCGCCGACGGCCAGCCGATCAAAGGCGTGGCCCTCAACGAAGACAACTTCAGCGTTCAGTTGATGGACGCCGAGGAGCAGATCTACATGCTCGACAAAGACAAGCTGCGTTCTTTCTCCAAGTCCCGCGAATCCATGATGCCCGCCTACAACCAGACCGCTCTCACCGATCGCAACCTCGAAGACGTGATCGCGTATCTCGCGTCCGTGGGGGCGAAATGAGAAGCAATAGCCACACTGTCATTCCGACCGCAGCCGTCGGCAAGCAAGTACACCATAACCACACTGTCATTCCGACCGCAGCCGGAGCGCCAGCGACGGCGCAGTGGAGGAACCTGCTGTTTGTTGGCGGCGTAACCACACTCGCACTCTGCCTGCTAACCCCCGCTCTCGCCCAGGTCACCTCCGACCGCCTCCTCCACGCCGACCGCGAACCCGAGAACTGGCTCACCTACTCCGGCGACTATGCCGGACGCCGTCACAGCCGACTCGACCAGATCAATGTGTCCAACGTTTCCAAGCTCACCGCGAAGTGGGTCTATCAAACCAATACCGGCGGAAGAATCGAGGCCACGCCCCTGGCGGTGGACGGCATTCTCTACGAAACCGGCCAGGACGATCGCGCTTTCGCCCTCGATGCCCGCACGGGACGCCCCATCTGGCTCTATCAGCATCAGCTCCCGCAGGACATCCGTCCCTGCTGTGGGCGCGTCAATCGCGGCTTCGCCATTCTCGGCGATCGCGTTTTTCTCGGCACGCTCGACGCCCACGTCATCGCGCTCGACCGCAAGACCGGCAGCGTGCTCTGGGACCAGACCTCCGCCGACTACAAACTCGGCTACAGCTTCACCGTCGCTCCGCTGGTCATCAAGGACTTGGTCGTCATCGGCGTTTCCGGCGGCGAATACGGCATACGCGGCTTCATTGACGCCTACGACGCCGCGACCGGACAGCGCCGCTGGCGCTTCTACACCGTCCCCGGCCCCGGCGAACCCGGCCACGATTCCTGGGAAGGCGATTCCTGGAAAATAGGTGGCGCGCCCGCCTGGAATACCGGCACCTACGATCCCGCCACCAACCAGATCTTCTGGCCTACCGGCAATCCGTCTCCTTCCAATCGCGGCGAAGGCCGCGCCGGAGACAACCTCTACAGCAACTCGCTGCTCGCCCTCAACGCCGATACCGGCCAGCTCAACTGGTATTTCCAATTCACCAAACACGACGAGCACGATTGGGACGCAACGCAGGTTCCCGTGCTCATTGATTCCGGCGGAAAGCACCTCATCCTGCAAGCCAACCGCAACGGATTTTTCTACGTGCTCGACCGCACCACCGGAAAGCTGATCTCCGCCAACGCCTATGGCAAACAAACGTGGAGTGACACCAAAGACGCCGAAGGCCGCCCCATCGCCAAGAAAGAAGCCAGCCCTACGCTCGAAGGCCACACGGTCTGTCCCGGTGCTCTCGGCACGACAAACTTCTATCCGCCCACGTTTAATCCCCAGACCGGACTGCTCTACGTCACCACGCGCGACCAGTGCGACACCTTCAGCACCGCGCCTCAACCCTACGAAGCCGGACACGCCTATTACGGCAGCGCCTATTTTCCTTCCGACGAAGCCGAGCCTTATCGCGGATTTTTAAAAGCACTCGATCCCGCCACCGGAGACGTGAAGTGGAAGTTCGAGCACACCTCGCCGACGTGGTCCGGCGTTCTCTCCACCGCCGGTGGCCTGGTTTTCACCGGCGACGCCGAGGGAAACTTCATCGCCCTCGATGCCGCGACCGGAAAGACGCTGTGGCATTTCCAAACCGGCGGCGCAGTCTATGCCGGCCCCATGTCGTTCGCCGTGGACGGAAAACAGTACGTAGCCATCGCTGCTGGCAGCTCACTGTTTGTGTTTGGATTGCCGCAAGCTCTAATTCAATACTGAGCGCACACGACTATGACCCCAGAATCCCTCACCACAACGCTTCTGCCCTCGATTGACGAAATCAAAGCTGCGCAGAAATTGGTTTACGAAGTCATGCCGCCCACGCCGCAGATCGTCTGGCCCACGCTCTGCGAGCGGCTGGGGACTGAAGTTTGGGTCAAGCACGAGAACCACACTCCCATCGGCGCATTCAAGGCCCGCACCGCAATCGTCTATGCCGCCGAGTTGTTTGCGAAGTCCGGCGACGTTGCGGGTCTCGTCGCCGCAACCCGCGGCAATCACGGCCAGTCGGTGGCGCTGGCGGCCAGAAGGTTCAACGTACCGGCGCACATCGTAGTGCCGCTCGGAAACAGCACCGAAAAGAATGCCGCCATGCGCGCCCAGGGCGCAAATCTCATCGAGTTCGGCGGCGATTTTCAGGAGTCCAAAGAGCACGCCCAGAAACTCGCGGACCAGCACGGCTGGCATTTCGTCCCGCCGTATCATCGCGACATCGTCAAAGGCGTCGCGACCTACTGGCTAGAGTTTTTTACCGCAGTGTCCGATCTCGATGTGGTGTATGTGCCCATCGGACAAGGCTCCGGCATCTGTGCCTGCGCCGCCGTCCGCAACGGCCTGAATCTGCGCACGCGGATTGTGGGCGTCGTGCCGGAAGGCGCGCCTGCCTATGCGCTCTCGTTCGACGCCAAACGAAAAATTGCAGCTCCGGTGACCACGCTGCTGGGCGACGGTATGGCGTGCCGCGTCCCGGACGATGCCTCGCTCGAAGTCGTGCTCGAAAACGTGGACCATATCGTGCGTGTGACCGAAGCAGAAATCGGTCAGGCGATGAAGAGCTACTTCACCGCCACCCACAACGTGGTCGAGGGTGCCGGAGCTGCCGGCCTGGCCGCCGCCCTGAAACAGAAAAGCCAACTGCACGGGAAACGCGTCGGTCTGGTCGCCACCGGCGGCAACGTGGACCACGACGTGTTTGCCAGGGTCCTCCAGGGTTGATGGAGACAAGCCCGCTTCCAATTTTTTCGGCGACCGAGCCCGCGCTTCAATCGCAGGTGATGGAACAAGCTGGCGCGCGGCAAGACTCCAAGAGCGAATTCGTTCCTTAGGGGTTACCTGCGAATATCTCCCTTTGGTAACTCTCGTGGTTTGTTGGTCGTAACTATGATGAAGCCAGCGGTTATTCCCTGTATTTGGACGGAAGACCAATGTCTCCAATCAAGTTTGCGCTGTACCGATGGCCGCTTGCCGCGTTATTTTCCGTGGTCCCAATCTCGTTGGCCCTGGCTGGGCTGGCGGTGGCCGTGGATGCGCAGGATTCCTCCCTGGTTGAGGTAGCACGCCAAACCCGCCAGAAGAACAATGCGAGCCCCAGTTCGGTCATTGACAACGACACTCTGCCGTCCCACGCGGCGCGTAACCCCGTGGCCAAGGTCGTAGCTGTCAGCGCGTCCAAAACCATGTCGCCCGATGCCTTTGAAAAGGCCGGCGAGAAGTGGAAGGACCAGATTGCTGGAGAAAAATCCAAGGTAGCCCAGCTTCAACTGCGCATCAATCAAGTCAACGAGACCATTCGCGCTGCCAACCTCGGTTGCTCCGACAACTGCGTGTTGCCCAACCCGCGCTTGAAAAGCAAAGTTGACGAGGCCAACAGCCTGAAGCTCGAGCTTGCCGAACAGCAGCGCCAACTGGAAGCCTTGCAGGATTCAGCCCGCAAGCAGGGCTTTGGCAGCGCCGTCTACGATCCGTAGGTCCTCGCCACCGCCCGCAACGTGGACCACGGGCGTGTTGCCAGGTCCTCAGTTCCGAGTGAGCGCACTCCAGATGGGCGCAATCGTCTACGCCGGCCCCATGTCATTTGATCTTCCGTCTCCCACGATTTTCCACCCTTCAATTTTTTAACCGCAGCTCAACCTGACTGTAACCTGATTCTCATATTCGCCTGTTACCGTCGCTAGTCAACACCAGCGACAGTTCTGATCCTGATAGCCACGTAGCCCCAGGCGAGAGCTGCGTCGCGTTGCTTGTCCATAAATCACATCGAGGTTGGCGACATGCGTTCAGCTCTTTACTCACTGTGTCTGGCTTTAGCCATCACCGTGCTCGGCCTAGGCCTTGCCACCGCTCAAGCTGACAAGGGCATGATCGTCGGAACAGTAAAAGATCCGAGCGGTGCCGTATTGGCTGGCGCGCGGGTGGAACTGGAGCAGGGACAATCCGCCGTCTCGGACGGACAGGGCCAGTACTTCATTTCCAACGTCGGCCCGGGAGCGCATACCGCCACCGTCAACTATATTGGATTCAGTCCCGCGACAGCCACCACCACGGTCACTGCCGGGCAGACCGCGCATCTGGATATCGTTCTGCAAGTCGCGGCCAGTGACAGCATCATCGTCACCGCGGAACGCGCCCATGGCGAGGCCGAGTCCATTAACGAATCGAGAATTTCCGACAATATCCTCAACATCCTTCCCGCCGAGATCATCAACAGCCTTCCCAATGCCAATGTGGCGGACGCCGTAGGCCGCATGGCCGGCGTGACGCTGGAACGGGACGAAGGCGAAGGTAAATACGTGCAGATTCGGGGCACCGAGCCGCGTCTCGCCAATCTCACCATTGATGGTGTGGAAGTTCCCTCTCCCGAGGGCGGTGTGCGCCAAGTGAAACTGGATGCTCTTCCGTCCGACCTGGTCGAGTCAGTTCAAATCAATAAGACCCTCCAGGCCAACCAGAATGGCGACGCCATTGGCGGCTCAGTGAATCTGGTGACCAAGAAAGCTGGTGACCGGCCTGAGGTCACGCTGTACGGGTCAGGAGCTTTTACGCCCATTGCCAATACGCGCTCGGCCTATGAGTTCGGCGGCACGGTCGGCGGACGCCTCGGGCAGCAAAAACGTCTGGGCGTCATCGCCAGCACCTCGTACGACTACAACGGCCGCGGAATTGACGACATTGAGCCGGTTCCTGCAGGATTTGGGCCTTACGATATTTCACAGATCGCCCTCCGGCAGTATCTTTACGACCGGAAGCGCTATGGCTTCGGCGGCAGTGCAGACTACAAACTTACAGAATCTTCAAACCTCCATGTCCACTCGTTGTTCTCCGAGTTCAAAGATTATGGCCACCGGTTCGAGTACCAGATCAACACGAATGATAGCGGCATTCCCGGAGCCAATGTCCCGGCCTTCACCACCGAGATCCGCAATCCAAGCTTTCAGGTCGGGAGCTTGTCTGTGGGCGGCGACCATGCCATCGGCACCACTCTGGTGAGTTGGCAAGTCGCGGTGGGCCGCGCTCGCATGCGCAACCCCATCGGTGGCGGCGAGTCCCACACCATTTTCAGCTATTTCCCCGCCGGGACCGATCCCATCATTAATCCGCCCACCAGCAACTGTCAGTACAACGGGGCCGGTACCTCCAACCCCTATCTTCCGCAGCTCACCCAGGCCTGCTACGACGAAGCCTACAATCCCGCGGACATGAAGCTCCAGCAAATCCAGCGCTCCGACAACGGTAAGACCGCGCAGTTGAACCTGGAAGCCACATTTTCGCTGGCCAAGGCCTATCGCGTCGGTTCCCACACCAGCACACTGGAAACCGGCTTCTACATTCGCAACGCCCACAAATTCGATGATTCCTACGAAGTGGACTACACACCCAACGACGTGACCGCGATTCCGGAAACCCAGTTCGTCACCGGCTTCCACAACTCCAACTATTACGGCGGACATTACAAGTTCGGGCCGGGCGTGAGCTGGGAAGGGGTCAACGCTTACCTGGCGGCGAACCCAAGCCAGTTCACTGCGAGCACCGGAAACTATCCGAACTCCAACAATTTTGACCTCGTGGAACGCGTGATCGCCGGTTATGTGATGAACAGCGTGGACTTCAGCCGCTTTCGTTTGGTTGCTGGCGTGCGCTTTGAGGGCACGCAGGACCGCACGCTCAGCTTTGACAGCTCTACCGGGTTGGTCTCGTTTCCCGGTCATGGCTCTTATGTGGATATTTTGCCCAGTGTCTCGTTCCGCACTCGCCTCGACAGCCGGAACAACTCCGCTTTGCGGCTGGTCTACTCCCGCGGTCTTTCCCGCCCCGACCCCACGTTCCTGACCACTGCCACCAGCCTCGATAATTCCACTACCCCGCCAACTTTGACCATTGGCAATCCGGCCCTTACTCCGGAGCATGCCAACAATTTTGACATTCTCTACGAGCGTTATCTGACCCCGCTCGGTCTGATCCAGGCCGGGTTTTTCTACAAGCGCCTGAGCGATCCCATCGTCACGATTTTGTCGCCGCCTCAGGCCATCAATGGCTGCACCTCCCCAATCTGCTACGTCGTTCAGGCCAGGAACTCCGGCTCCGCCTACATCGCCGGCGTCGAGTTCAGCTTCCAGCAGCACTTCACCTATCTCCCCGGCCCGCTCAAGGGCCTGGGCGTGCTGGCGAATTACAGCTATGCCACTTCGCGCGCCAACAACGTAAATCCCGGCAATCGAAGCGATAGCCCCGCGCTCCTCCGCCAGGCCCCGAACACATGGAACATCAGTCCTACTTTTGATAAGGGACGCGTCTCCTTGCGCGCCGGGCTGGCCTATAACGGGCCCAACATCTTTAGCTATTTCTTCACGCAGGGATCGCCCGGAGGAGTTAAAGGACCGTTCGGCGATGTGTACTTGTACTCGCACTACCAGGTGGACGCACAAGGCAGCGTGTACATCGGGAAGGGCCTGAGCGCGATAGTCTCGGGCCTGAATCTGAACAACGAGGTCTTCGGATTCTACTTCGGCAGCCCGCAGTACTTCACTCAGCGCGAGTACTACCGCCCGACCTACAGTTTCGGCCTGAAGTGGGTCATGGGGCACGAGAAATAATCCGGGGGATGAACACACAGGCTGAACTATGACCCCGGCACATGCTCAGATTCAGCCGGTTGCACGTGCAAGAACTTTAACAATGCCGTAACCGGCCCGTAACAGTGCTTCCGTATAAAGGCCATTCCGTACATTCCACTTGAGGTTTGCCTGGATGCCTTTCCTGATCAGGAAGTTCGCCCCTGCGTTGGTTCTCGGTGTTTTGCTGGTAGCACTAGGAACCCCCTCGTTTGCGCAAATTGATCGTGCCGTGCTGGAAGGCACGGTCACCGATCCTTCCGGGCGCGTGGTCGCCGGAGTCTCAACCCAAATTCTCGAGGTAGACACCGGCATCGCCGAGCAACAGCAGACCAACTCGCAGGGCTACTACCGCTTCCCCGGTCTCGCCGTTGGGCGCTATACCGTGACCGTCGGCGAGAAGGGATTCAAGACCAAGGTCGTGGACGGCGTGGTCCTGCAAGTCGGCCAGACCCGCACCCTGGATATTCGCCTCGAAGTCGGCGGAACCACGGAAAAAGTGGAGGTCTCCGCCACCAACGAGCCCTCCAACCGCACCTCCGCCGAAGCCTCCACCGTCATCAACACCGATCAGATTGCCAATCTTCCCGTCAACGGCCGCGACTGGTCCAGCCTTACTTTGCTCGCGCCTTTCGCGCAGGACGATGGCGGAGGGAACCAGCGCACCATCCGCTTCGCCGGCCGCGCCATTGACGACAATAACTTCAGTCTCGACGGTGTGGACGCCGGCGGCATTCAGGAACAAGCGCAGAAGTCGCAAGTCCGTCTGCAAATCTCCGAGGACGCCATCTCGGAGTACAGGGTCAGCAGCGCCTTGTATGACGCTGAATACGGCACCCAGGCCGGAGGTCAGGTGGATGTGGTCACCAAGTCGGGCTCCAACGATTTCCACGGGTCGGTCTATGGCTACATCAGAAATTCAGTTTTCGATGCCCGCAACTTCAACGATTTCGACCTCAACAACAATCCTGCGATTCCTCCGTTTCGCCTTGGCCAATATGGCCTCACTCTGGGCGGTCCCATCAAGAAAGACAACACCTTCTTTTTCCTGAGTTTCGAGGGACTCCGCCAATTGCAGTCCACCACCCAGCAGGCCTTCGTGCCGTCCGCCCAACTCGTGCAGGACATACTCGTCAACGGCAGGGCCGGACAGGGCCCTTCGCCGCAGATGTGTTCCATCCTCCAGGCCTTTCCGTGGCGTTCGTCCACCGGGACGGTCGGCAGTTGCACGCCGACGCGGGTCTTTCCCGACGGCGCCTTTGCCGCGGTAGACAGTGACACCGACCAATTCACCCATTCCACGCCCAGCCGAATTCACGAAGACACTGTGCTGATTCGCGTTGACCACAAATTCAGCGACAAGACGACTCTCTACGGTCGCGCCCAACGCGACATCCTCCACTACGACGCGCCCATCAGCGCTCTTTTCGACGAGCAGCTGATTTTTAACCATCCCGCCAATTATTTTCTGGCCCTGCAACATGCCTTCAGCGCGAACCTTTTCAACGAAGCCAAGGTCTACGTGAATCGCTCGCCTTATCACAATCCCCAGGCGAGCGTGCTGCCTTACGCGGTCAACACCAACAATTTCACGGGGATCAACAACAATTCCGCCGACATCGAAGTCGGGACCACGTTCGGTTTTATTGACAATCTCACCTGGACCCATGGCAGCCACACTTTCAAGACGGGCATGGAGATTCGCCGGGTAAGGCTGAATCAAGGTCAGACTGCGAACAACACCCTTAGTTTCTCAGACAATGCCAGCCTCGTATCGGCCACGCTCGGCAGTGTCAGCTACATCGCTCCCTGGTGCTGCCACAAATATCGCCGCACGTTCTACCTGCCCTATTTTCAAGATGAATGGAAGATCACTCCCACCCTGACCGCCAACCTGGGGATTCGTTGGGAATACTACGGCGTGTCTTATGTGCCCGACAACCGCACCACCGTATTTGACTTGAATTTGTTCCACGGCGCCTGCCTCGGCTCCGGTTCGCTCAACACTCCTTTTGTCACGCCCATCAACACCGCGCCCTGTCCCAAAAACCCGGCGCTCTACTCTCCCGACTACAGAGATTTTGACCCGCGCGTGAGCTTCGCCTGGGCGCCCACCGCGCTGCATGGAAAGACCGTCATTCGCTCCGGGTTAGGCATCTACCATGGCGCCGCGCAAAACGACGACCTCAACGCCGGGCTCGAGAGCGACACGTTCCGCGCATCCGTGAACGGCAGTTTCCCGCTCAGCACCGCCTATCAGCAGGAGATTCCCGATCTCTCGGGTTTCGCAAGGGCCGCCAATCATCCCCGGGCGTTGCAGCGGCAAGGCCGCAGAAACCTCTACTCCGAAACCTGGGGCTTGACCGTGGACCACGAACTGCCGGCTGGTTTCCAGTTCTCCACTTCGTATCTGGGAAGCCACGGCGTGCGCCTGTTCTCGCGTGGTGCGGTCAACTTGTGTTCGACGCCGGTCTTTGTCTTTACCGATTTCACCGGCAACACCAATTGCACACGGCCCCTCGATCAATTCTTCCCCGGTGCAAACCCGGCGGACCCGACGCAAACCCAGGACCCGTACGGCTCAGTGGATTTGAAGCACGATGTTGGGCAGAGCACTTATCACGCCCTGCTGGTCTCCCTGAATCACCGCCTTTCCAACGGGCTGTCTTTTGAGACGCGTTACACCCTCGCTCATTCCATCAACGACGGCGCGGTGGGCGGAGGCGAGGCCAACGGACCCGAAAACGTGAATTGCCGCATCTGTGACAAGGGGCCCAGCGTGTTCGACATACGCCACAACTTCACGGCAAACGCAGTGTATGAGCTCCCCTTTGGGCCAGGCAAAGCTTATCTAAACGGTGGCGGCGCCATGGGAGCGATCCTGGGAGGCTGGGAACTTAGCAGCATCGGCACGTTCCACACCGGCCATCCTCTTACCGTCACCATGAACCTCAGCGGTTCACAGACGTTCCTGCTTCCCGACGGCAACGATCAAACCACCCAGCGTCCTGATCTGGTTCCGGGTGTGCCACTCTATCTGACCGGCGGAGGAACCCTGCCCCCGGGAGCCAGTACTCGCATCTCTCTGCTCAATCCTGCGGCGTTCCAGGCCCCGCCGGTGGATGGCAACGGCAACTTTATCCGGTTTGGCAACGCCCCGAACGGCATCGGTCGGGCGCTGCACATCTGGCAAGTGGACCTGGTACTGACCAAGGACACAAGATTGACCGAGCGGGTAAAGATGGAATTTGCGGTGCAAGCTTTTAACATTTTCAACCATACCCAGCTGGGGGACCCCGGAAACCTTTCGCTCGACTACTCTCCGGGCAATCCCAACAACTTGGCTGACCCGGGCGGCTTTGGTGTCATCACATCCAATGTAAACGGCAATGGCACCAACACCGGTACCGGCTTGCCGCGGCAGCTCCAGTTCATGGTTCGCTTCAAGTTCTAAGGCCGCCTCGGCTAGTGTTGATTCTTGGCCGCAGCCATCGCAGCCTCGGCGCGAATTTATCCGCCGTTCAGGTTGGTTGTGTAGACTCACTGTCTTGAGGTCGTAGATGACAAAGCAATTCGTTCTCACCGCAATTTTTTCTCTCGGTTTGCTCGCGTGTCTCGGTTGTCCGGACCAGCAGTCCAGCAAGCCGGCGGCCCCGTCATCAACTGCGCCATCTCCGGCGGCACCGTCTCCGGCGCCAGCGTCGGTTGCAGCCGCTCCAGCGCTTAGCGGTCCGGCGACCGATCCCGTCCTGGTCGGCGCTGGCGATATCGCCAGCTGCGACGACCTTGCCGGCGCCGAAGCCACCGCCAAATTGATTGATAAAATCCCCGGCACCGTCTTCGCCGCCGGAGACCTCGCCTATCCCGATGGCTCCGCCGAGCAGTTCGCCAATTGTTACGCACCCACCTGGGGCCGCTTCAAAGACCGTACCCGCCCCGCGCCCGGCAATCACGAGTATCACAGCAGCGGAGCTTCCGCGTACTCCAGCTACTTTGGCGCTGCCGCCGGCGATCCGACCAAGGGTTATTACAGTTACGACCTGGGGGCCTGGCACATCATCGTGCTCAACAGCGAGTGCGCCGAAGTGGGCGGATGCGACGCTCCTTCGCCGCAAGGGAAATGGCTCAAGCAGGATCTCGATCAGCATCCGGTGGCGTGCACGCTGGCCTACTGGCACAAGCCGCTGTTCAGTTCCGGCGGAAAACACGGCAGCGACCCCGACATGAAGCCACTGTGGCAGACGCTGTATGCGGCGGGAGCGGACGTCGTGCTCAACGGGCACGATCACAACTATGAGCGTTTCGCTCCCCAGGATCCCGACGGCAACAACGACCCGAAGCGGGGCATCCGCGAATTCGTCGTCGGCAGCGGAGGAAAGAATTCCCACCGCTCGATGGGCGCGACCAAGCCCAACAGCGAAGCCCGCAACGACGACACGTTTGGCGTCTTGAAACTGACACTCCACGCCAACGGCTACGACTGGCAGTTTGTGCCCGAAGCGGGCAAGAGTTTTACCGACTCCGGCAGCGGCGTCTGCCACTAAAGGAAAAATCAAGTTGTCATCCTCAGCAAAGCGAAGGACCTCTGCCATTCCAAGATGAAACGTGCAGATTTCTTACTCGGAATCACAACTCAAACAGTTCCCAAAATCACATCGCACTCCTGAAAGGATAAGCCACTCAATGAATCGCACAGCTTTTGCATTTCTTGCTCCCCTTGCTCTGTCCCTCGCGCTCGCCGCGCCGGCCGCGGCCGGCACCGGATACTCCATCGTCAAGAAAGTCCCCATCCCCGGCACCGGCGGCTGGGACTACCTCGCGGTGGACGAAGCTGGACGCCGCCTCTACGTTTCGCACGGCACCCAGGTGGAAGTCATTGACGTGGATTCCGCAACCATCGTGGGCACCATCCCCAACACGCCGGGCGTACACGGCATCGCCATTGCTGCGGAACTCGGCCGCGGATTCATCAGCAACGGCCAGGGCAACAACGTCACCATTTTCGATCTCAAGACGCTGAAGCCCATTGCCAGCGTTCCCACCGGCCAGAAACCGGACGCCATCATCTTCGATCCCTCGACTTCGCGCGTGTTCTCCTTCAACGGCGGAAGCAACACTGCGACCGCGATTGACGCCGCTACTGGAAAAGTCGCCGGCACGGTTGAGCTCAAGGGCGGCCCCGAATACGCCGCCGCCGACGGCAACGGCTTTGTCTTCGACAATCTGGAAGACGAAGGCATGCTGCTCAAAATCAATGCAAAAGAGTTGAAAGTCGAGCAGCGCTGGCCCACCGCTCCCTGCGCCGCGCCGGCCAGCCTGGCAATGGACCGCGCCAATCGTCGTCTGTTCCTCGGCTGCCGTAGCAAGGTCATGGCGGTGATGAATGCCGACACCGGTCAGGTCATCACCACGCTGCCCATCGGCGACCACGTGGACGCCACCGTTTACGATCCCGATAGCAAGATGGTCTTCAACTCGAACGGCGAAGGCACCATCACCGTGATTCATCAGGACAGCCCCGACAAATACTCGGTGGTAGAAACGGTGAAGACCTTGCCGCGCGCCAAGACCATGGCCATGGACCCGAAGACGCACCAACTGTTTTTGTCCACCGCGGAAAACGGGAAGTTTGAAGTATTGGTGGTGTCGAAATAGCGGAGGCTATTGTCAAATTCGACACCCACTTTCGTGCCGGTTGACGCACAGGAATGTTTCGTACTAATCTGCGTTTACACCGGAAGGAGGTGGTCGAATGACAAGTTCAGACTGTAGTGGTTGGTGTACTCAAAGACCAGGTGAGGTGGCTGCGACTTAGGGCGGTTGCTCTAAGCGGGGCTCTCAGGCGCTTCGGCCGCCGGGAGCTACAGCCCGCACACTAGCCGGTGAACAGGGAATCGGAGCTTCACGCAGGTCGGTGAAGGTCCCCGGAAATTTGGGTCCGGGGTCCTCCGGTTCGCACCCGGGAGTTGCCATCAGAGGCCACGTTAGAGTGACCACCTCTTGGTCAATTCCAACAGTCCACCGAACGGCCCGCCCGCGCAAGCTGGCGGGCCGAGTCGTTTGTGGCCCATGCAGTCCAAATCATGGGCCGCAGATTTTCGCAGAGGGACGCAGATCGGGTGGACCCTCTTGACGCCTCACCCCGTTGTCATCCTGAGCGAAGCGAAGGATCACTACAGTCTAGTTTGCTCTCTGTAATCGCACATATTCCCCGCGCCGCCGGCAAATGACAGGGATTCTTCGCTTCGCTCACAATGACAAGCAGTATGATTAGGCCTATGGACCGCCATCCGGTGAACGCAAGCGAACTGCGCGACAACTATGCCCACATGGCCGACGGCGAACTTCTGGCAATCGCCGCCGACGCCCGCGATCTCACTCCGGACGCCCAGGCGCTTATCGCAGAAGAACTTCATCGCCGGTCGCTTGGCATGCCCGCGCCCACAAATGGGCCGGACCGGCCTGAATTCGTCGAACAGAAATGGTCCACGGTCGCCAAGTTCCGCGACCTGCCCGATGCGTTGTTGGCCAAGGGCGCGGTCGAGTCCGCCGGCATCGAGTGTCATCTCACCGACGACAACATGGTCCGCCTCGATTGGTTCATTTCAAACCTGCTCGGCGGTGCCAAGTTGCTGGTCAAGCCCGAGGACGAAGCCTCCGCCCGCGAAATTCTTTCCCAGCCCATTCCCGAGACGCTCGACGTTGAAGGCGTCGGCGAATATTCCCAGCCGCATTGTCCAAAGTGCCGGTCGCTGGATGTAAATTTTCAGGAAGTTGATCCGATGGCGTACGTCTCGGCGTACTTGAGAGTGCCCGTCCCGCTCCTGCGCAAAGCCTGGCGCTGCCACAACTGTTCCGCCGAGTGGGAAGAAGTCGCCGACCCGGCAGCCGGGCCGAATGAGTCAAAGTGATTGCGCCTCAAGTTGGCCGCAGATTTTCGCAGATAAACGCAGATTGATTGCTCTGTCGTTTTCCTTCCTGTACCTTCCTGTCCTTCGTGGTAAATGAATTTTAGGAAGAGCTAAGAGTGCGCCCGATCATGGCCCGGCACGAAATCTCGTTCCTAAGGCCTCGCCCCGCAAATGATTGAAAATAAACGTGTTCGTCCGACGGTAAAACGCCCCCGCTAACTAGCTGAAAATAAACAACTTACAATAGCCATTTCCCAGCGTTTGGTGGCCCGTGGGACGCATCGGAACGGGGAGATGACCCTTCGCTGTCCCCTACCCCTCGCAGACGTTCCTGGAGCATTCTGGGGGCCTTGGCAGCGCATTCAAGAGCGTGCTCAGAACCAGAATTTCACCCCCCGGAAAGACCGTCGCCCATTTTGCACCATCCTCGGTGCAAAAATGCTTGGTGCAAAAATGCTCGTGCAAAAATGATCTTCCGGAGCGCCGCTCACCCTTCGGTCCCGAACGCTTCCTCGATCAGCTTCATCGTGTCGGCGGCAAGTCGCAACGCCGCCAGCTCTTCGCGCAGGAACCAGCGCGCGTCCACGGCATCGCCAGCGGCCTTTAGTTCTCCGCCTACGGCCCGACACAAAAAATCCACCAGCACGTAGTGATACTGAATCCGTCCGGCCTCATCGCGGACAACGCGATCAAACACGCCCAGCAGTTTATCCACCTCGACGCGCAATCCGGTTTCTTCGCCGACCTCGCGCGCGACCGCCTCACGCACGGTCTCGCCCAGTTCGACCAGGCCGCCGGGCAGCGACCACCGGTCCTTCAGCGGCGGCTGTCCGCGCTTCACCAGCAGCACTCGCCCGCGCTCAACCATCACCGCACCCACGCCCACCAGAGGCGCTTCCGGATATTCGCGTTTCATGGCAGGTTGACCCAGAGAAGTTGTTTCGTCGAGGCTGGATTATAGCGGGCAAAACGAAAACCCGGAGATGAGGTCTCCGGGTTTTATTCTTCGGTCATCACCTTCGGGCACCAAGGTGAGCCGCTCGCAGTTGATGAACTACTGTTCCTGCTGCCGGTTCACTTGCGGGATTGGCGGCTGTCCCGGTGGTACGCCCTGTCCGCCCTGTCCTTGCTGCATTTGCAGTTGCCGTTGTTGCATTTCCTGCAACATCTGCTGCGGCGTTCTCACGCCGGGGTTCTGCTCAGGTGCGACTGCGGAGGGCTGCTCGACCGCCGTCTGGTCGGCGGCGTTTTCGTCTGCATTTTCATCCGCCGCATCGGCATCGGCAGTGTCGGCCACTTCTTCCGCCTGGGCCGGTTGCGGAGGAGGCATATTCACTGCCTGGTTCTGCGGTGCGACCCCTGCCATGTCAGTCTCGGGCCGCGGCGGACCGGGCGCGTCTGCGCCCGCCTTGGCCACCAGCACCACCTTGGTCAGCTTGCGGGGGTCCCCGGGCGCTCCCAGCAGCACGTAATTAAATTTAGAGCCATTCAGCAGTGTGGCCACGACTTCGCGGGCCGGTCCCGGCCCCAGATGCAGCGCCACCCGGTCGGTCGCGCCCGCGGGAACTTCCATGTCCGCCAGCGTCTGCGAGTGCACCGCGCGCAACACATCGCCAAGCGTTGAGTTGGGCGTATCAATCGTCAGTTGTCCATCTTGAAAATCCACATGCGGAGTCACCGCCGGCAGGGAGTCCAGCGGAAACTGCGGCAAGGGTCCCAGCGGCCCGGAAGGCAGCGGCGCAAGCGCCTTCTTCGTGGCTTTGTGCGATGTCCTCACATGCGTGCTCTGCGCAACCAACGGCGTGACGAGGCAAACCGCCGCCACCATCAACGATCCAATCCTGACAGCTCTGCTCATGAACAATCCTCCGGGACGACCAGTGGCGAGACCAAGCGGCGAGACTTCCGTAATCTTGATTCTAACCCTCGGTTTCAAGTGGAGCCAGACCATTTGTGCTTGTTTGGTTAGAACGATTTCAGACTACATCTGATGCAGGGAAAAACACTATGGCACGAACTGTTTGTGACTGTGCAAGATCTTGCAACTTTTCTGGGAGTCGGCGACGACGGGGGGTTCCACGGCCGTCGTCGTCTCATTTTGTCTAGGGATATGCTATGCTTTACATAGGATAATGATATTCTTTACCTAGGAAAATCCTATGCCAACACTCTACGTCGAAAATGTCCCCACAGAGCTATATGAAGCCCTGCGTAAGCGGGCCCGCGCCAACCGCAAGTCCATGGCGGCGGAGGTGATTTCGCTGCTCGAGCGCGACGTGCCTACCGAGGCGGAACTCAAACGACGCCGTGAGTTTTGCGAACGAATGGCGGAGTTTCGTGCCCATCCGCCGGAAGGTCCCGGGCCGTTCCCGAGCGCCGAGGAGATGATTCGTGAGGACCGCGACCGTTGACCGACATTGTTCTCGACGCCAGCGTGGCCGTGAAGTGGGCCCTCCCCCTGGCGAAAGAACCATTTACAACTGAGTCCCTCGAACTATTACGACGTTATGAGCGCGGCGAGATAGACTTCCTCGTGCCCGATGTCTTCTGGGCCGAAGTGTCCAATGTGATGTGGAAGGGTGTGCGCCAGCGCAGATGGCCGCGAGTGATGGCGGAAAGCGCGGCCTCGGACTTCAGAAACCGGGACTTCCAGACGTTCTCCTCTCGAAGCTTGTTGCCCGACGCGATGAAGATTGCTTTTGCTCACGACCGCAGCATCTATGACAGTCTCTACGTCGCCCTGGCCATGCAGAGGCACGCGCAAATGATCACCGCCGACGAACGCCTTGCCAACGCTCTGGCCGCGCACTTGCCCGTGAAGTGGTTGGGCGCGTGGTGACGGCATAGACTAGCTAACAATGGATTCAAGAGCGACGATGCGCAGGGCGGCTTTGAGATTTCCGCTGGCGGCATTGTGCCTGGCGGTCTTAGCGTCCCATTTGCGCGCGCAGAGTTGCGAAACCTCCGGCGAGATCGAGGCCGCGCGCATGGCTTCGATCCAGGCGTCGGCGAAGAGATATTTTGACCTCGCCGCGGCGGGCGATCTCGCGGTCATGCAGGCCAGTGCTGCCGCCGGGGCTGCCGCCGAGTTTCCGCCGATCACAAGCGCAACCTTCGGGAAATTTCCCATCGGATCAAAATCGTCGCTGCGGGAAACTTTTCTGCTGGAGGCCGACGCGGAAGCCGTGATTCCGCGCGCCGAATTTCTATGTGGGACATTCGGCAAGACCGGACAGACCGCCAACAGCGCTGTGTTTGTGCTCACCAACCTGCGGCCGGGGACTTACGCGGTCGTCATATTCGACCTCGAATCAGGCACGCGCGCCAGCCAACCTGCAACGCTCGCGCTCATCGTTGAGGGTGCACCGGAGATTGCACCGGAGATTGCGCCGCCGAAATTGCAGGATGGCATCAAGCATGACGCGAAGCAGGGCGACTGGAAGCTGGCCGCGGCGTTTCTCCGGCCCGCGCGCATCGCCGGCCATGATGCTGAGTGGCTGGCGGCGCGTGCCAAAGAATTCCGCGACCAAGGCCAACGCCACAACGCGTGGCTGTACTACCGGGCCGCGCGGAACCTGGCATCGGCCCTGCCCTTTATGAGCACGGCCTTGACCGACAAACTCTACGACGACGCGCAAGCCGCGCAGCCGGCGGGCTTTCCCACCGACACAAAACCAAGAGAAGATTTCGCAGCCGGCGCAACCCATTACACACTCACCAGCGTTACCGCCGAAGATGTCGGCGGCGATCTGGATCTCGTCGTGCGCTACGAAGCGTCGGATGGATCGGACGCCTCGAAAGGCTATGCGCACAACGTCGCGTTGATTCGCGCGCTGGTTGGAAAATTTCCCGAGCTGCGCGGCGCCTTCACCGGCGTGGTCGCGCGCGCAGTCACGCCTGCAGGAAACGATTACGGCACGTTGCTGGCGATGAAGAATGTTCGCTAGCGGCGCGGGCCCATCGGAGCGCGAAAGCGGTTCATCCCTCCAGATATGCGACTGCGCGGAGTCATCACCGCCCGCTGTCCCGTGGTCGGCACGGCATTGAATCGAGCCGCTGCAGTCTCGGCGTCCACCATGTCGTAGTCGCAGCCGTCAACGTCGGGATGATTCTCGTCGCACGGAGTCAGCACGAACGCATGGATATCACCGTTAGAGAAAGTTCCAATGGTGGCAATCTGTCCGGGGTCGTTGATATAAGCCGCCCAGATCAGGTGAAGACCAGGGTTGGGAGGGATCAGGGTATTTAAGTCAACTGCGGGCTCGCCGTCTTCCGACAGGAAGGCGTGCCCGGAGGGGGAAATTTCGTTATAGCAATCCCACCCGAACCCCACGGCCTGGTGTTTTGTATTAATGGCTAGTGCGAAGCTGCACAGATCGCCGGCCGGCGTCCCCAGGTCCGTCATGACACCGTTCTTCCAAAGAAACGCGTGCGCCGGCGTACCAAACTGGTCGCAACCCAAGACGCCGGGCAAATTCGCCTTGCCGACCACCTCCCCGGCATCGTTGACAGAAAAGGCCTGTCCGCTATCTCCGCCAAGGGTGCCGAGATCTTTCATCCCTCCGGTCTTATCCCAAAGAAATGGGTGGCAGACCTGGTCCCCCGCCAAGTCCGAAAAGCCGGCGACCTGGCCGCGGTTATTGAGAGAAATAGCCTGACCACATGTGCCCCCGAGGGTCCCCAGATCATTCATCTTGCCGTCGTCCCAGAGGAAGGGCGCCTCGGTTGGGAGGTTTTGTTGAAAGAGGCTGCAGTCGTTCGGAGGATTCGGTGTCGTGTTTGTAAAAGACGCCCCGGCAATCTGCCCGCGCTCGTTGATCAAGAAGGCACCGCTGTCGGTGCCGCCGAGAGTGCCCAGATCCTGCATGCCCCTGGACTTGGTCCAGCGGAAGGCATGCGCCTGGGTTGCTCCGCTGGGGATGGCAAAGATACTTGGGTAAGGATCGGGAATTGTATTCAGAGCCGCTCCGGCCACCTGGCCCCGGTTGTTGACCGCGACCGCGGTGCTTTCGTTTCCCCCCAATGTCCCCAGATCGGTGAGGTCCCCGTCCTCTCCCCAGAGAACCGCTTCCCATGCCGTGGCCCCGGTCAGTGGGTCGATCCCGTTTTCCGATATACCAGCCACCCGCCCGTTATCGTTAACCCAGAAGGGGAAGCTACTGTTGAAGCCGGGTAGCGCGTCCAATTTCTGAACGAAGCCATCGTGCCACTTGAAACCGTAAGAGAGATAGCAGTCGAAGTTCCAGCAGCTCGAGGGATCGAGAGTGGAAGTGTCGGCACCCCCCACCTCGACCCCACTGTTGTTCAGGACTGGCGTCGTGGACAGGAGAAAACTGCTGCCGGGCCCGCCGAACGTGCCGGGGTCTGCGATTTGGTAGTGATGGTATTGGTGATGGTGATGTCGTTTCGCCGTATTCTGCCCAGCCAACGAAACCGGGATTGCCAGCGCGGCGAATAAAGTCAGAGCGATGATGTGAGTGCATGTTTTGGTATTCATATTTGTTCTCCCTTGGGTGTATGTCCGTTCGCGAGTGATCCACCGCCCGACGGCATGCCCTGGGCGCGCCGACTGATTCGCTACCTCGATGCAAATCTCGCGGTCGTCGCCGCAACAGGAGATTCTCAGTAGGAACAGGATCTCCCCAGATCTACGTAGTCTTTTTGCATCAAGGAGCACCTGTAATAGGCGGGTTTTATAGCCTTCAGTCCTCGCGGACAGGCGGTGGAAGTTCTCACTGAACAAAAGTTGGCGTTACGGTACCCAACGCAGCCGCCGGTGAGCCCCGTACTGTTCGCGGTGCAATATCCGCGGCCGCGGGCCGCGCCAATCCTTTCGGCTGCCAGGTAGTCGGTGGCGGGGCGCAGAGGCAGCGCCAGCTGGGCGGCGGGTGTGGGACCCGGTGCGAGGGTCGGCACCGGCACGCGGGCAGCGCTTTCATCCTCGTCCACCGGAATCAGCAACACGGCATGCAGGTTGCCGCCGGGCAGCACTCCGGTGCAGACAATCTCTCCCCGGTCGTTAATCAATCTCGCGTCCTGGAGGTGGAGACCAGACCCGGGCAGCGCCAGCGTGTTCAAGTCAACCATGGGGCCGCCGTCTTCCCACAACCATGCGCGGCCCCCGGCAAAACATATGCCCGCATCGCCGACGATTTGCCCACCGGAATTGATGGAGTAGGCGGTGCTGCACGCATCTCCGCCGATGACGCCAAGATCGGTCGGCGTCATCACGCCGTGTCTGGGGGTCCACAGAATGCCGTGGTGAGTCAGACTGCCGGGTACGTCGGCCCGGCCAACCGCCACGCCAGAGTCGTTGATCGAATTCGCATCCGAGGAATCCCCGCCCAGGGTGCCGAGATCGGTGAGCGTTCCCCGGTCCCAAAGAAATCCGTGATGAACTGCTTCTCCAGCCAGGGTGGAATTGCCGACGACCTGGCCTCGATTGTTCATCCAGTAGGGGCCGCAGGCTTGCTGCCCACAGTTGCTGTTGGTCCCGCCGAGGCTCCCAATGTCCGTCGCGGTGCCGTCCTCGTCCCAGAAGATTGAATCTATGATCGTCGTGCCTTTTACATAGAACTGCCCAGCGATCTGGCCGCGCTCATTCGTCAAGAACGCCGCACCGTCCGTGCTGCCCAACGTGTCCAGGTCTCGCATGACGCCGCGCTCATACAGAAACGGCCGGGTCTGGGTCGCAAATCCGAACATGGAAGTCGGATCGGGCACGGCGTTCGCTGAAAATCCGACGATTTTCCCACGCTCGTTTGCGTCGAAGGCCAGACTCTCATTGCCACCCAAGGTGCCCAGGTCCTTGATCTGGCCATTGCGCCAGAGAATCGCGTTAAACTCCGGGATTCCCAGCACTGGATCGGTGACCCCGTTTTCCGAGGCCCCCACTACCCAACCGTTCTCATTTGCGCCTTGCGCGAAGCTATTGACGGCACCGGGCAGTGCGCCTAAGTCGGTCAGGGTGCCATGCCGCCATTGGAAGGCGTGATTGACGTTACAGTCCGCCGCTCCTAGGATTGGATTGGCGCATCCAGGATTCGGATTGGGAGCGGCCGTGTCGGCCCCACCCACGACCTCCCCGCGAGCGGTAAGGGAGTGGCTGAATCCAACCACCGTGCTGAAGGGGCCACCGAATGTTCCCAGGTCCACAACCTTGTACTGGTGGTGTTTGGGGTGGGGGTGTTGCTTCGCGTTGTCCTGTGCGGACAGCCACGCCGGCGCACTTATGATTGCCAGGACTGCCACCACAGCCAGACTTATCGCTTTGAATTTCATAATGTTCTCCTAGTTGGCGGGTCGTGCTTCTTTGCAGGGCCGGATGCCAGCCAATTCCGCAGGCATAATTCCCCGTTTTCACTGCGAGGTCAACCGGAGTTCGGCTGGAGTTTGTCTGAACTTGCAACTCCCGTCACGGCAAACACTTAACGCGTTTTATGAAGAAATAATGGGCCGTTCGCCGGCGTCGGTGGTACACTCTCGGCGCATCGCAAAGAGGTGTCGAGCGGTGAAAGCATCTCCAAACAGCGGATCCTGCCTGCGCTTTGGCCAGCTTGAGTTAAACGTCGCCGAGGGAAGGCTCCTTCGACGTGGCCTTTTGATCCACCTGGAGAACCAGCCTCTGCAGATCCTTGCCGCGCTGCTGGAACGTCCGGGCGAACTGGTGAGCCGTGAAGAACTCTGTGCCAGCCTTTGGCCGGACGGAACCTACGTTGAATTTGACGAAGGCCTGAACACCGCCATCAAGAAACTCCGCTACGCTCTGGGCGATACCGCCGACAATCCTGTATTCATCGAGACGGTTCCCCGACGTGGCTACCGGTTCATCGCGCCGGTGGTTCGGGAGGTTTCCGCACAACAGGAGGGCATCGCGGAAACTTCGCACCGCGATAGCGGGAACGGTGTCTCTCGGGGCCCGTCCGAAGTAAACACTGCAGCGAGGCCGCAGCCTGCTCCGATGATGGGGGGCAAGTTACGGAGTACGGCCCTTGTAGCTCTTTCCCTGGTCGCAATCGCTGGACTTTCCATCTACGGTCTGCGCCAGTGGACCTTGGGAGGACGCGACGCCAATCTCGAACGTTTGCGGTTCAGCAAAATCACCAGCAGCGGCAAGGCGGAAGACGCTGCCATCTCCCCCGATGGCAACTACATTGTCTACTCCCAACGCGACCGCAACGGGTCGGGACTTTGGCTGCGGCAGGTTTCCAGCGGGAGCGATGTTCAGATCGTGCCCTCCGAGGAACCCGATTTCCGCGGCCTGGCCTTCTCTCCGAATGGCAATTCGATCTACTTCGTGCGCGAGCGCAAAGACACCTATACGTTCAGGGACCTTTACGCCATTCCGATCCTGGGCGGCTCGTACCCGCTGCTCATCCGGGACATCGATTCGCCCGTCAGTTTCTCGCCCGATGGTCGTCAGTTCGTCTACACCCGGGGAGTGGGGCCTCCCTTCGCCAATGAGATTCGAGTTGTGAACGCGGACGGCAGCAAAGACCATCTACTGACGACCCTCTCCGACACATCGCAGAGTTTTCAGGCGGGTGCTGCCTGGTCTCCGAATGGAGGAACCATTGCGATTTCCGTGATGTTGCGTGGACCACGGTCCGGGTACGCGCTCGATTCGATCTCGACGGTGGACGGCAAGGTCCAGGAAGTGTTTTGGAACGCCGGAGTCATCGGCCGCCCACTGTGGCTGCCCGAGGGTGACAAGGTCGTTGTGGACATCGATGATCCGACCGGACGCGGACAGTTGTGGACGGTTTCGGTTCCGCAGGGCGACCGGCGGCGAGTTACGAATGACCTGGCCAATTGGGGCATACGGATTGACACCACTCGCGATTCCAAAAGCATTGTTGCCGTTCAATGGTCGGTGTCGGCCAATATTTGGGAGAGTGGAGCGGCGAACCCATCGGTGGCCCAACCGCTCACCTCTGGAGAGATGCCTTTGGTGGCGGCCGTGCTGGGGGCAGACGGAAAGATTCTCGCGGCGAGTGGAGATGGCCGGCTTTGGATCGTGACGGAAGACGGTACCCAGCGCCGTCCATTTTCCAATCTTCGGGATGTGGCGCCACCCGTCATGTGCGGGCCGTTCGCGGTATTGACCGCGTATTCGTTCGGAGGAGGTGAAGAGTCGCAGGCCGATGCTGGAAGAGTCAACGGGACCAAGATGGCGAGCGGACGCTTCGTGGTGCAGCGCTCTTACCAGGCGGGCCCGGCCAATATTGTGCGCATTGACGCAGACGGTATGAACGCGACCACGGTTGCAAGTGGCCTCGTGTACTCTCCAACGTGCTCGCCCGATGGCAAGTCCTTGTTCTACGTGTCGATGGAAAATCCGCAAAGGATTTTGCGAATGTCCATTGATGGCGGCGACGCGACCGCCGTAGGGGACATTCCGGGAATAACGATCCGCGGGACGATGCGGTCCTCGCCCGACGGTCAGTCCCTCGCCTTTCCCTACGACGTGAACGTCCCAAAGCCGGGACTCAAGCTGGCGGTCATTTCGATCAACGGTGGGCGAATGGAGAAGACTTTCGATGCCCCGCCGGGGGTGTACCGCGAAGCCTGTTTGCGCTGGTCTCCTGACGGCAAAGCGCTGCAATACCTTCTTACCAAGGGGGACGTCACTAATATCTGGGAACAACCGCTGGCCGGAGGAAGCCCCAAGCAGATTACCAACTTCACCGCTGGCAGTATTTTCGATTTTAACTGGTCCCCGGACGGCAAGCGCCTACTCATGTCGCGGGGAGAGGTCAGCAGCGACGTGGTCTTGCTCAGCAACCTCCGGTGAGCGGCCGAGAGAATTTCAACCGACCCAAACGCCACAAATAGAAAGGGAGCAACGCTCGCGCGCCGCTCCCGTGAAGTGCGCGGATTGTGCGATGTTTACTTCTCGTCCGATTCCAGCGCCTGGCGCAGGTGTTCGAGGGCCTCGTCAATGGAATGGATGGCCTGTACCTTGTGGCCCTTGAAGTCGTTGGCAGCCTCTTTCTTGAGTACTTCGCGGGCTTCGCGCAGATGCTTCATGGCTTCGCGAATCTCGGGATGGCGTTCGCCGCCTTTTTCCATGCCTTCATGCTTCATGCCATCTTGCGGAGTGGTGGAAGCAAATCCGGAAATCGGCAGGGCCAACGCAGTGGCCAGAGCAAGAACTTTGATTGACTTGTTCATTTGAATTGTCCTTCAGTTAGGAATTCGGCAGCTTGGTGCCTGCCCAGACCAATTTAACCCAGAACCCCGGGACTAGTTGCGGGAACCTTGCCGGGGCATCTGCTATGCAACCACTCCGTCCTTAAGCCTGCAATCTTCCGGCAGTTTGTCGTCGCGGAGGCCGAGAAACACCGGGGCGCGCAGTTTTGGGGACGAACCTTCCGAACCCAGCGTCCACTCGGCGTATTCAATCTGCGCGACTAATTCCGGCTTCATCCAAGTGATCTTGCGGAGCGTTTCCACCTCGCCATAAAAAGGCTTCTTCCGCGTTTCGAGCGGCTGAAATATCTTGGCCAGCGCGGCCAGCGCCTTTTCATCAAAGCCAGAGCCGGCCTGACCGACATGGACCAAACGGTCGCGACCGTCATAGAGTCCTAGCACGATGGAACCGAAATGCTTGCGGCTGCCTTCGGGTTCGGTGTAGCCGCCGATCACGCACTCGACGGTGTGGCGGATTTTGATCTTGCGCCAATCCGCGCTGCGGCGTTCCTGATACGCGCTGTCGCGGCGCTTGGCAACGATGCCCTCGAGCCCTTTTTCGCGGGCGAGGGCCAGCAGCGCAATGCCACGCCCGGCGAAATGATCGGAGTAGCGCAGCGCGCCGCCTTCCGCGATGAGCGAAGCCAGTTGCTGCTTGCGCTGTTCGAGCGGAAGCTGGCGCAAGTCGCGGCCGTCCAGATGAAGCAGATCAAAGGCGTAATACAACACCGCCACATCCGCGTGGGGCTTGGCTTTTCGTCCGCTCAGCCGGAACCCGCTGCGCTGCTGCAACAGGCTGAACGAGGCGCGGCCACTCTCATCCAGTGCCACGATTTCACCGTCGAGCACCGCCGTGCGGGCGCGCAGGTGCTGTGGGATGGCGCTGAGTTCCGGATACTTCGCCGTCAGATCCACTTGATTGCGCGACACCAGCCGGATCTTTCCCTCTTCGATGAATGCGATCGCCCGGTAGCCGTCCCATTTGATCTCAAACAACCACGCCGGATCGTCGAAGGCTTCTGCGGCGGTCTCCGACAACATAGGATGGACCGCCCGCGGCATGGGCTGCGTGGAAACAGAAGAAGCTTTCACCACAGAGGGCACAGGGGTCACGGAGGGCTTTGTCGTTTTTCCTTTAGGAGGGGTGGCGTTATGCTTCTTCGCTCCTCCCCCGTGTTCGTCTTTGACGCCAGTGGTTGGCTGTTCTTTTTTCTTCCGATCGAGTTTGGCCACGGCGGCGGCGAGCCATGCCGCTTTCAGCTTGCCGCGACCGGCGGGACGGCTGCGCCACTCGGCTGAATCGGTATCGCCTGCGATCTCGGCCATGCTGCGTCCGCTCAGCGCCGATTCGTCGATTGCGTCAATGTCAAACCCTTCCTCCACATGCGAATCGTGCTTCTTGATCAGCAGCCACTCGTTGCCTTTGCTTCCCGGACGGCGGCCGCGCATCTTGACCAGCGCAAAGTCTCCGCGCAGGCGCTTGCCTTCCAGACGAAACTTGAAATCACCCTTGGCCAGCATGGCGCGCGCCTGCTCGTCGGTAGTGGGGACATATTTTCCCTGCACGGCAACCGGATTCAGCGGCTGCCACGTGCCCACCTCCCAGACCATCACCGTGCCCGCACCGTAGTTGCCCTCGGGAATGATGCCCTCGAACTCGAAATACGAAACCGGATGATCTTCGACCTGCATGGCCAGACGCTTGTCGGCGGGATCAAGCGACGGCCCGCGCGGCACGGCCCACGATTTCAATACACCGTCGAGCTCCAGCCGGAAGTCGTAGTGCAGGCGCGAAGCCCGATGTCTCTGCACCACGAAGCGGTGCCTGGAATGAGGATCGAGTTCTCCCGCCGGCTCCGGCGTGTCGTCAAACCGCCGTTTTCGTTTGTACTCGTCGAGGGACATAGGGCAATGACGGAGCGCGCCATATTGTAACCAATGACGGTGCCTCGGTTAGCGCGCCCGTCAAACCTCGATGAATGCGAGTTGAAAAGCCCTGCGGGTCGGGCGAAATAACCATTGCGGGCGCGGAAATGCTGGGGCCCTGATTAGTTGCTGTTCAAGACCAGGGAGAGATTGTCGGCATAGCCGTCGTTGTAGTGGGAATCCACGCGGTTCATGAAAAGCTCCAGCGTGGCCGTCCGCGTACCGGGCGGAACAACACCGCTGGTGTGCCGCTCCAGCAGTTCCGTCACATCCTGGCGGTCTTTGGCCAGCACCGGGCCAATCGCCGACGTGCCCAGTACTTTTCCGTTCGCGTCTTTGAAAATGGCGCGCAACGTGGCACTGTCGTCCTGCACTTCATACCCACCAAGAAAACCTGAGAGCGCGTAGCGCAGCTGCCCGGCATCAATGCCGGTGGCTGCAAATGTAAGGTCGAGGTTCTGGATGGCCCGTGAATAGGGGCTGTCCTGACCGCCGGAAAAAAACTTCTTGCCTCTCGACAGCGGTCCGGGACTGTCCTTGGACGGCAGGCCGTCCGGTCCACCATAGCTTTCCACGGTGAAGTTGCCGTCCGTCCTCGTCCAGCCCGGAATATTCTTCACGGGCGCGTAGCCATTGGAGGCGGGACCGTCTTCCGCTCCGGCATTTACCACCAAATTCTTGCCAAAAAGCTGCGCTGCTACGTGCATCGGCAACACTGGCATCGCCAGAGGCTCGGTCCGCTTCCACAGATCTCGAGCCGCCAGGGCTGCCACAATCAGTCCCGCGGCAATCCAGTACTTACTCTTGGCCGGAAAAGGTTTGCGCGGTTGGGCAGGCCCCGGCAAGGCAGGACGGGCCTGCACTTTGTCGATTGCCAGCTCAGCCACAGAGATCTGCCCCTGGTCAGCGGCCCGCACCTCCGCTACAAAGCGGTAACCATGCCCCGAGATCGTCTCCACGTAGCGCGGATTGGCGGAATCGTCACTCAGCGCCGCCCGCACCTTGTTGATACTCCGGTTCAGGCCGTGCTCAAAGTCCACGTAGGTTCCGGTAGGCCACAGGGCCGCCTGCAGCTCCTCACGCGTCACCACCTGCCCCGCCCGCTGCGCCAGATACAGGAGAACTTGCACCGGCTGGCGCTGCAACTTGATGCGCAAGCCATGCTTCCTGAGCTCGCCAGCGGGCGCGTCCAGTTCATAGGGACCGAACCGGAGGGCCTGATTCTTTCTTGTTCTTGGCTGGCTCATCACAGGCATAAAAAAAGGCAGTCTAACATGAGTCAAGTCAAAGTCGTGAGGAGAATATCTCATGGCCTAAGTGACTGCAATATCAACAGCTTGCACGGAGATAAATAAAGTACATTCATGGCCATTGACCCGGTCGCTGATTCGGGGCATAACTATGCTGCCTTGTCTGAGGTGAAGGGGAGGCGTTCAGGGTACGCAGCGTTATGCGTGGCAGATATTTGGGCCACGATCAGTTCGGGAACCACGCCAAGAAGTTTGTACTCCACAACCGGCTGTTTACGTTTTTCCAACGCTCGAAAGCCCCCGCTGGTTTTCTAACCACCATTCAGGAGTTTCCCATGCGCATTGCAAAGTTTGCTTTCACCTGCCTCTGCCTCGTGCCGGTCTGGTTCACTCCGGCGACGGCCCAAACTTCCACCGCATCCACTGTTCCAACCAGCGCCGTACCCCAGCGAATCAACTACAGCGGCGTGCTGAAAGACAGCGGCGGGAAAACGTTGTCATCGTTGAGAGGCGTGACGTTTTTGATCTACAAAGACGAGCAGGGCGGATCGCCGTTATGGCTGGAAACCCAGAACATCACGCCGGACCGCGGCGGGCATTACATCGTGCAGCTCGGCGCTAGCAATACGCACGGCTTGCCTGCTGATATTTTTCAGAATGGCGAAGCCCGCTGGCTGGCGGTGCAGATGGCGGGCGAGGCCGAGCAGGCGCGCGTGCTGCTGGTCGCCGTGCCGTATGCGATGAAGGCGCAGGATGCCGAGACCATCGGCGGGTTGCCGCCATCGGCGTTCATGCTGGCTGCGCCGGTGAGCAGCGGAGCAAGCTCAAACAGCGCAGAAGATCCTTCGTCGTCAACGTCCTCTTCCGGCGCACCTCCGGCGACTTCCAACGTCACCACCACGGGTGGGACCATCAACGCAATCCCCCTGTTCACCACGGCGACTAACATTCAGAACTCGATCCTGACCCAGACCGCTGCCACGGCGGTGAACGTGGGCGGAAAGCTGAACCTGCCAGCAACGGGCGCGGCCACGGCCGTTGCCGGCAAGAACTCGCGGCCGGAATCTTTTGTCGCGTCGGCATTCAACAGCGGCACCACAGCCGCAGTCGCGCAAACCTTCCAGTTGCAGGCGGAGCCGGTGGGCAACAACACCGCCACGCCATCGGGCACACTGAACTTACTCTACGGCTCGGGCGCGACCGCGCCGACGGAAACCGGATTGAAGATCAATAACAAAGGCCTGCTGACGTTCGCCACCGGACAGACCTTCCCCGGCACCGGACCAGGTACGGTCACCAGCGTTGGGCTGACGGCACCCGCCAGCGACTTTACGGTCAGCGGATCGGCGATCACGACCCATGGCACGCTGAACATCGCCTGGAACGTGGCGCCCACACCCGCCAACACCGCCAATGCCATCGTCAAGCGTGACGGCGCAGGCAACATCGGGGTGGGCGCGGTGACCGCAAACGCCCTGAACACCACCCTTATCAGCGCGACCAACAGCACAGTAGGCGCCGCCACAATTCAGGGTTACGCCAACGCGACCACGGGATCGTCCTGGGGGGTTTATGGTGTAACGCAAAGCGGTGCCAGCAATGCCTATGGCGTGGTTGGATACGCGCCTAACGGCGCGAACTCGAAGGGCGTTTACGGCGTGGTTGGCAGTAGTAATCTTGGAACCGGCGTGTTCGGGCAGTTCGGCTCGTTGAGCACCGTGGGACAGAGCCATGCAGGCGGTGCCGGTCTGTGGGGTGACGGGGGCACCATCAGCGATGGCGGCAACGCCGTATTGGGTACGGCCGACAGCGGAACTGCGGGATATTTCCTCAATAATAGTCTCAACCCTACGCTGTTTGCGGCAAACAGTGACGTCTCTGGTTACCCCTTTTCTGCATATAACTATGCGAACAACACCTACTGCGCGGTTGATCAAACCGGCAGTCTTGGCTGCACCGGGACCAAGAACGCGATCGTCCCCATTTACGGCGGCAAGCGCAGAGTGGGCATGTCGGCCATCGAGTCGCCGCAGAACTGGTTTGAGGACGCGGGCGCAGCTGAGTTGGTGAACGGCTCGGCGGTGGTCGCGCTCGATCCTGACTTCATCGAGACCGTCAACACCGAAATGGAGTACCACGTTTTTCTGACGCCACGAGGCGATTGCAAAGGACTGTACGTCAGCCAGCAAACTTCGGGATCATTCGCAGTGCGTGAGTTGGGTGGCGGTGCTTCCAGCCTCCGCTTTGACTACCGCATCATGGCGTTGCGGAAGAAGTACGAGAACGTCCGCTTCGCCGACCATACCAACGATCCCGACCCGCGCAAGATAATGGAGCGGATGAAGAGCAGGAGACAGCAGACCGCCGCCGTGAAGGCAGCGGCCAAATAGTAGGGGGACTCGGCATGCGGCGTGGCTTTCGAAACTGCCGTAACTGATCAGTGGCGTGCCGGTGCAGTTGAATGATTCGACCGGTTGAACGATTCGACTTGAGGAGATGGTTATGAACGTTACGAAATCCGCGCTCCTGTCGTTGCTCGCGGTCTCGCTGTTGTGCTCCCTCATGGCCGCACAACAACCGGCGTCTTCCAGCCACCAGCCCGCAGTCCCGCGGTTGGTCAATTTCTCGGGCCGTGCGGTCGAGGTCAGCGGCAAAGCCATCTCCGGCGTTGCCGGAGTCACCTTCGCGATTTACAAAGACCAGTCCGATGGTTCGCCGCTGTGGCTGGAGACGCAGAACGTGCAAGCCGACGCCCGGGGCAACTACAGTGCGCAACTGGGGGCAACGCGGGCCGAAGGCCTGCCGCTCGATCTGTTCAGTTCCGGCGAAGCGCGCTGGCTGGGAGTGCGCGTGAATGGCGGGCAGGAGCAACCCCGCGTTCTGCTGCTCAGCGTTCCCTATGCATTGAAGGCGGCGGACGCGGAAACCATCGGCGGGTTGCCGCCATCGGCGTTCCTGCTGGCTGCGCCGGTGAGCAGCGGAGCAAGCTCAAACAGCGCAGATCCTTCGTCGCCAACGTCATCTTCCGGCGCGCCTCCGGTGACCTCCAATGTCACCACCACGGGTGGGACCATCAACGTAATCCCCTTGTTCACCACGGCGACCAACATTCAGAACTCCATCCTGACCCAGACCGCTGCCACGGCGGTGAACGTGGGCGGCAAGCTGAACCTGCCAGCAACGGGCGCGGCCACGGCGGTTGCCGGGAAGAACTCGCATCCCCTGGATTTTGTGGGTTCGTCGTTCAGCAGTTCCACTAGCGCGGCAGTGAACCAGACCTTCCAGTGGCAGGCGGAGCCGGCGGCAAACAACACGGCCAATCCATCGGGCACGTTGAATCTGCTCTACGGGCTAGGCACGACCGCACCAGGCGAGACGGGATTGAAACTCAGCAACAAGGGCGTGTTTACGTTTGCCGCGGGACAGACATTTCCAGGTACGGGGTCAGGAACGGTGAAAAGCGTTGGACTCACCGCGCCGGCCAGTGATTTTACGGTGAGCGGATCGCCGGTCACGGGCACGGGCTCGCTGAACTTCGTCTGGACAGTAGCGCCCACCAGCGCGAACACCGCCAATGCAATCGTGAAACGCGACGCCTCCGGCAACTTCGCCGGAAACACGATTACCGCGGGCACATTCGACGGCGGCCAATTGAACGTCACCAATGCCAGCATCTCCAACTCCCTTTTCATGCTTACCTCCGCCGTCAACCCGCTTTCGGTTGCCAGCGGCCTCGGGAACGCCACTTCTATCGGAGGCAACGCAACCGCGACGACCGGAGCCGCCTGGGGCGTTGAGGGTGTGACGGACAGCGATTCTTACGATGCTTATGGCTTAGTTGGATTCGCCACCTCCACCAGCGGCAACCCAAAGGGTGTTTACGGCCAGGCCAACAGCAACGTTGGGGTGGGCGTACTAGGGCAAAACGGCAGCCTGAGCTTAACCGGTTCGGCTTTCGCGGAGGGTGTCGGCCCCGGGGTGTGGGGGGATGGAGGCAACGTGAGCGGGGAATTCGGCGTGCTCGGCACCTCAGACAACGGTCCCGGAGGCGTGTTCGAGACTAGTACGTCGACTTATTATGCGTTAGCCGCCCAAAACAGCGCCGTTGGGGGCTACCCGTTTATTGCAATCAATCTCGCGACCGGCGGCTCCTGCCAGGTAGATCCGAGCGGCAACCTTGGCTGCAGCGGCACCAAGAACGCCATCGTCCCCATTGACGGTGGCAAGCGCAAAGTCGCCATGTCGGCGGTTGAGTCGCCGCAAAACTGGTTTGAGGATTTCGGCTCGGCCAGACTCTCCAGCGGTTCGGCGGCGGTGGCGCTTGATCCCGACTTCATCCAGACCGTCAACACCGGGCTTGAATATCACGTCTTTCTGACTCCCAACGGCGATTGCAAGGGTCTCTACATCAGCAACCGCACCGCTGCGTCGTTTGAAGTTCACGAATTAGGTGGAGGTTCATCCAGCGTGGAATTCAGCTACCGCATCGTGGCGCTGCGCAAGAAGTACGAAGCTGTGCGCTTCGCCGACCACACCAACGATCCCGACCCGCGCAAGATGATGGAAGGGATGAAGAACCACGCAGCCCAGTCCGCATCGCCATCTGGCAAGAACCCGATGCCGAGCAGCCCGTTGCATGCGGCGAAACTGGCGCCGGATAAGAAGTAGTACGAGCGCTACGACTTTCCTGAGCAGGCGACTGCCGGGGATTTATGAGCTGATTAAGTTTGCTGCCGGCGGCCGATCCCCCTAATCGCCCGCCTTGTCGTACATCAATTTCGTACATCAATTTCGCTGAATATTTTCAGCCCGGAGGATTTCATGCGTCATCTCAGGTCAATGTTCTGTGCAGCAGTCGGTGTGGCGGCGCTGATGTTAGCGTCTTCGAGTGGCGTGGCGCAAAGCGCGAGCGCCGGAGCAATCAACCCGGTGGCCAGGTCAGCGAAGGCTGGCGCAGTGCCAAGTCTGGTCAGCTATTCCGGAGTGCTCAAAGATGCTGCCGGGCGCACGGTTTCCTCCCTCACGGGCGTGACGTTTCTGATCTACAAAGACCCGCAAGGCGGAGCGCCGCTGTGGATGGAGACGCAGAGCGTGGCTCCGGACAAACTTGGCCACTACTCGGTGCAACTGGGAGCGACGAGCAGCGCGGGGCTTCCGTCGGAAGTATTCATGAGCGGGGAAGCGCGCTGGCTGGGAGTGCAGATGGCGGGCGAGGCGGAGCAGGCGCGTGTGCTGCTGGTCGCCGTGCCCTATGCGATGAAGGCGGGTGATGCGGCGACGATTGGCGGACTGCCGCCAAGTGCGTTTGTGCTGGCTGCGCCGGTGAACGGAGCCGCCGCTAGCGCGAACAACACCGCCGCGACGTTATCATCCTCGGACTCGGCTGCGCCGCCGGCATCATCGAATGTGACCACGACTGGCGGCACCGTGAACGCAATCCCCTTGTTCACCGCGGCGACTAACATTCAGAATTCGATCCTGACCCAGACCGCCGCGACCGCCATCAATGTCGGCGGCAAGCTGAACCTGCCCGCACTCGGCGCGGCGACAGCGACGGCGGGCAAGAACTCGCGGCCGGAATCTTTTGTCGCGTCGGCATTTAACAGCGGCACCAGCGCCGCAGTCGCGCAGACCTTCCAGTTGCAGGCGGAGCCGGTGGGCAACAACACCGCCACTCCGTCGGGCACACTGAACTTACTCTACGGACTCGGCGCGGCCGCGCCGACGGAAACCGGGTTCAGGATCAGCAGTAAAGGCCTGCTGACGTTCGCCACTGGACAGACCTTCCCCGGGACCGGGGCAGGCACCATCACCGGCGTGACGACGGCGGCGGGCAGCGGGCTGGCGGGCGGGGGAACGACGGGCACGCTGGGATTGAAGTTGCTTTCGACCTGCGCCACGAACCAGATTCTGAAGTGGAGCGGCACGGCGTGGGCCTGCGCGGCGGATGCGAACAGCGGCGGCACCGTGACCAGTGTGGGACTCACGGCTGCAGCCTCGGACTTTGTTGTAAGCGGCTCGCCGGTCACGGGATCGGGCACGCTCAACATCGCATGGAACGTGCCGCCTACCGATGCCAACGTGTTCGGCGCCATCGTCAAGCGCGACGCTTCCGGTAACTTCCGGGCAAGCACTATCACGCTCTCCAACCTATTCGTGAACAACACCTTGAACGCCAACGCGCTGACCGCCAACGGGGTGACCGCCAACGGGGTCAGTGCTTCCGGTAGCACAGTCGGCGCTCCCACCATCCAGGGTTACGCCAACGCAACCACGGGGGCATCCTGGGGCGTGTATGGCTTGACCAACAGCAGCGCCAGCAATGCGTACGGCGTGGTGGGCTATGCTACGGCCTCGACCGGCACTCCAATAGGCACATACGGCGTAGCTACGGGTTCTCACGCCGTGGGCGTGTTCGGACAACACGGAAGTATGAGTGTGATAGGACAGGGTTTTTCTTATCCAACGGGCACGTGGGGTGACGGGGGCGCGACGGCAGACGGTATCGGCGTATTCGGCACGACGGACGACGGTACCGCGGGGCTCTTTATCAACAATAGCCCATCGCTAAATCCGACACTGGATGTGGTGAACCGGGGTGGCGGATTAGCAAACCCTTTCGTTGTGCAAGGCGCCAACGGTGGCTGCTACATAGACGCCAACGGCAACCTGAACTGCAACGGCAGCAAGAACGCAGTGGTGCCGCTTGATGGCGGCAAGCGCATCGTGGCCATGTCCGCGATCGAAGCTCCGCAGAACTGGTTTGAAGACGCGGGATCGGCACAGTTGCTCAACGGAGTGGCCGTGGTCACGCTCGACCCGGACTTCATCCAAACCGTCAACGCGGAGACCAACTACAAGGTTTTTCCGGTGCCGAACGGGGACTGCAAGGGCTTGTACGTCACCAACAAAACCGCCAACTCATTTGAAGTGCGTGAGCTTGGTGGGGGCACGTCCAACGTGGCGTTTGATTACCGCATCATGGTGTTGCGCAAGAACTACGAAAACGTGCGTTTCGCCGACCGTACGCATGATCTCGACGGGCATAAGCGCCTGATGGAACGCATGAAGAACCGCTTGGGACAGCCTGCGGCGGCATCCGGAGATCTAAGTTCGATGGTTCCGGCGGCGAAGTAGTTAGCAGGAAAGCAGATCGAGTGAAGAATACGAAAGGGCGCAGCTTCGGCTGTGCCCTTCGTTTTGAAGATGCCGATTGCCGGCGACGTGCCGTTACTTGCGCGTCAGGGTTTTGAGATATTGCTTGCCGGTCTGGGTGTCGGTCAGCGTGCTTTCCACAAATGCCAGCAGGCGCTTCATTTTTTCGCGGTCTTCGACGCTGACCACGTTGAACACCAGGGCAACACCGGTTGCGGGAAGACTGCGGACCACCGTGCCCTCGACCGCGACCCGGCCTTCGTGGGTCGCAAAAGTGAGGGTGAGCCGCGTGGACTTGGCCAGCAACAGGCCGGTTTCAACGTAGCAGCCGCGCACGCTGATGTTTGCGACTTTACCGAGCACCGGGGTCTGACTGCCGACGGGCTGCAGTTCGACCACCACGCAGCATCCCAGACGCGGGTAAGCGCGGCGGTTTTTCTTGCCGGAGCGGTATTCCTTCTCGGCGTACATGCGGCGGTCGGCCTCGGCGAGCAGTTTGTCCATGTCCTCGGCATCGTCGGGATAGACGGCTTTGCCCACGCTGAGTGAGAGCAAGTCCTCGCCGCAGACTTCGCGGCCGGCGGCCCGGGCGAGGTCGCGTAATTGCGAGACTTTCGCGCTTTCGGCTTCGGGCGAAAGGTTGGGCACGATCACGACAAACTCGTCACCACCCATGCGCGCCACGTAGTCGTATTCGCGGCAGCTCTCGCGCACGCGTTGGGCAAACAGTTCCAGCACACGATTGCCTTCGAGATGGCCGAAGCGGTCGTTCACCTGCTTGAATCCGTCGAGATCGCAGACCATCACGGTGAGAATGGTGCCAGCGCGCTTGGCGCGCGCCACTTCGCGCCCGAGCTGCAGGAACATGGAGCGCGCGTTGGGCAGGCCGGTGAGATAGTCGGTGGTCGCCGAGCTCTCCGCCTGCTGGAATTTCAGCGCGTTCTCAATGGCAAGCGCCATTTTCGAGCTGACCGCGAGAAGAATTCGCAGATGATCGGTGGAGAAGCCGTCTTTTTCCGCGTGATAAAGCGTGACCACTCCGGCCACCCCGCTCAACCCTTCCAGGGGGACGGACAGGGCCGAGTTCAAACAGGTGGAGCGGCCCGCCTCCTGATTCAGATAACCGGGCTCGACGGAAGGATTGCCGTTGAGCATGGGCTTGCGGTTCTCCGCCACCCAGCCGGAGACGCCCTCGCCCATGGGGATGCGCAATGCGGAGAGCAAACGAAAGCTTTCGCCGCTGACATGCTGGGGAACCAGCATGCCATCGTTGTGAACGTAGATGACGATCGAATCGTAGGGGATGACCCTTCTGATTTTCGAGGCAAACACCGACAGCGTGTCATCCAGGCTGAGCGAGGTCCCCATCTCCTGGCTGATTTCAAACAAAGTTTGGACTTCCTGTTTCGCGGAAGCGACGGAATCGAGGAAAGTGGCTTCGCTGACCGGCGGCAGCTTGCTTTGGGACGAAGTCTCGAAGCCGCTGGCGGGCGCGGCCCCTCGCTCGACGCGCACTTCGGTGGAGAGCTTTTGCTCTGTCTTTGCCCGGTCTTGCTGGACCAGCGTTTCAAGTTTCTTGTAGCGGCGGAGCAAAACGTTGACGACCTGCGGATCGAAATGCTTGCCCGATTCTGCCGAAAGCCGCGCCACGACTTCGTCCACGGGGAGCGCGCGACGATACTGCCGGTCGGAGGCCAATGCGTCGAAAAAATCCACGGCAGTCAGAATGCGCGCGCCGATCGGAATTTCCTCGCCTTTTAATCCGTAGGGATAGCCGGAGCCGTCCCATTTTTCGTGGTGGGCGCGGACGATGGGCGCGACCGGGTAAGGGAACTCGACTTTGTCGAGGAGCTCGGCCCCCACGACCGGGTGGATCTTCATCTTCTCGAATTCTTCGGGAGTGAGCTTCCCCGGTTTGGAGACGATATGCTCCGGGACTGCGAGCTTTCCAATGTCGTGCAGCAGCGCGGCCGCCTGCAGGGCCTCCAGTTCAGCGGGCTTTACTTTCAGTTCCTTGGCGATTTCGACGGCATAGATGCGCACGCGTTGCAGGTGATCGTGCGTGTGTTGGTCCTTGGCTTCGATGGCGAGAGCCAGCACTTCAATGGTGCGAAGGTGCAACAGCGCCATCTCCTCGGCGTGACGCTTTTCGGCCTCGAACTTGCCCAGGTAGAGGCCGTAGGAGCGGTAGATCATGTACAGGCCGGGGAGCATGAGCAAAGTGACCTGCCAGCCAAATTTTCCGTTGAGCCAGCTCAATACGGCGGCCATGCCGGCGCCGGCGATGTAGTAAGGGAAGGCCCAGAAGTAGGACTTGGTCCAGGTACGGCGCAGAGAGCTGCGTTCTGCCAGGGAAATGACGATGGCGGCGGGAAGAGTGTTGGCGATGAAGTAAGTACAGGAGGCTAAAACCAGGGCGAGCGCCTGACCGGCGATCTGTCTATGAACGACCGGCCAGTGATAAGCGGACTCGGTGGCGGCGATGGCGGCCACCGTGGCGCAGACATTGAAGGTCCCGTGCAAGACGGAGTGCCGGCTGCTGGGCAGCGACTGGGCCAGCGTGGTGATGCAGCCGATGAGCAATACCTCTGGAAATGTAAGTTGCGCCACCGCCGCCAGCACCACCAGGAAACTCGCGGACATGGTACCGGCAAGCCCCGGGAGGTTGACCTTCATGCGGGAAGCCAGAAGCGCAACCAGCAGATAGCAAACCAGTTCCGCGGGTTCCGGGCTCGACCAATGCCACGCGCTATGCGACAAAATAGCCAGGCCTGAGGTGATGACCAGAGCAAGAAAAATCCGGGCGCGGACCGTCAAGCTGTGCCATGCGAGGGTCTGATCGTGGGTCTTTGAACCGCTCATAAGCTTACGAATCTATCCTTAGGTCCGTGGCGCCCGCGTGATGTCGTGGGCAAAACAATCCTGCGGGCGCAGGAAGGTCGTCCCGACGATGAATCGGCTGCGGACTCGGCAATTTTCAAGCGTAACGACCCAGGTTGGCGACCGACAAGTTACCCAAGTAAGGGAGAGCGTGACCGGACGGAGCAAGTGCCTGGTCCGGGGCTACGATGAGGGTTCGGTCAATTTAAGATGGGCCCAGCGGGCAGTCTCTGCGACGACGGGGTCTTCGTCACGCGCCAGCCTTTCAAGCGATGGGAGGAATTTTCTCTGGCTGCTATTGCCCATGGCGACGACGGCGTTGCGGCGCAGGCCAGAGCGCTTCGCACGGCTGAGGGGCGTGTGGCGGAAATGGGCGCGGAAGGACTCGACGCTCAGTTCGGCGAGCCAGTCGAGCGCGGGGTTCACCAGTTCCGCGCGCGGTTGGAATTCAGCGGCGGAAGTGGCGGGGGCCTTGCGGTTCCAAGGGCACACGTCCTGGCAGATGTCGCAACCGAAGACGTGACGGCCCATGCCGTCCCGCAAGTCCTCTGGAATCGCACCGCGCTTTTCGATGGTCAGGTAGGAGATGCATTTGGTCGCATCGAGCTGGTGAGGCGCGGTAAAGGCATGCGTAGGGCAGGCATCGAGGCAGCGGGTGCAGGATCCGCAGCGGTCAGGCGCGGGCAGGTCGGCGATGAGCTCGAGGGAAGTAAGAATCACGCCGAGAAACAGCCACGAGCCTTTCTGCTGGTTGATGATGCAGGTGTTTTTGCCGATCCATCCGATGCCGGCGTATTTCGCATAGACCCGCTCGACCAGCGGCCCGGTGTCCACGTAGCAGCGCGTGGTGAGCGGTTGGGAGACAGCCTGTTGCAACTCGGATTCAACCTGGCGCAGACGGCGCAGGATGGAGTCATGGTAGTCCTCGCCGCCCCAGGCGTATCGCGATATCCATCCGCAGCCCGCATCGTGGAACTCCGTGGAATAGGGCGGGGAGGCGTTGTAATTCATGGCGCAGACAATCACGCTGCGGGCCCAAGGCGCGGTGTGGCGCAGCGAGCCACGTTTCAGATTGCCCGCCTCGTCGCGCGCTTCCAGATACTTCATTTCGCCGGCATGCCCGGCTTCCACCCAGCGGGGAAAATACTCGAGTTCGGGCGAGTCGGCTGCAGGCGCAATGCCAGCCAGGTCAAAGCCCGCGTTGTAGGCGGACTGGCGGACGGACTCGGAGAGGTTGGCGAGAGTGGGCACGGATGCGGGTGGTCTACGTTCGCAGCATAAGCCAGGGTCAGTGCAGTGCGCCAGAGTTCACGCGTACAAGTTCCGAAACCGAATTTTCCACAGCGTCGCGCCACGCGATGTTCATCTGTACTTGTAGCGCCCCCGAATCCAGACTACGGTGCGAACACAGAGTCAAGCAGCTTTTCCTGGGGTTTCCGGCACATTGCACGGAGGAGACGACAGTATGCCAAAGATGACGAACGCGCAGATTTCCCCGATCCAGATTTCAGTGATCAACGAAAGCACGGTGTTGAAGGACATGGAAGTGGCGCCGGCGATTGCGGCGCTGCAAAAACAGGTCACCAACGATTTTCGTCCGGGATGGGGCATGGACGCGGAACTGACGCTGATTCCCAAAGACGCGACCCCGCCGGCCGGGAGTTGGTGGCTGGTAGTGCTGGACGATTCCGACCAGGCGGGTGCGCTGGGCTATCACGATCTGACCACCGAAGGCCTGCCGATCGGGAAGGTCTTCGCGGCCAGCGATTTGAAAAGCGGCAGCTCGTGGACGGTGACGGCCAGTCATGAATTGCTGGAGATGCTGGCCGACCCCAACATCAACCTGACGGTGTTTGTGCAGAACGCGAACTCCACCGGCCGGCTCTACGCCTATGAAGTGTGCGATGCCTGCGAAGACGACAGTCTGGGCTACACGATTGATAACGTGGTGCTGTCGGACTTCGTGTATCCGGCATGGTTTGAGACTTTCCGTGCCGAGGGCAGCACGCAATTCGACCGTACGGGCCGACTGACCTTGCCGCTGCAACTGGGTCCGGGCGGCTACATCGGCGTGTTCGATGTGATGGCGGGCAGCGGATGGCGGCAGGAGACCGCCGAGAAACGCCCGGTCAGCGTAAAACACCGGGGCGTGGTGGGGTCGAGACGGGAACGCCGCGGAACGCCGCACGATCAGTGGATCACGAGCCTGCCGCACCGCAAGATCACCAGCAATGCTCAGCAGTATCAGCAACTTCTCCGCACCATCCAAAGGAAGCGGGAGGCTGCGTAAGGTTGTATTGGTGTGTCCCTGGAGGCCCCGCGCTGCAACGGCGCGGGGCATTTTTGTAAACGGACTAGATGCCGAGCTTCTTGACTTCCTCGTTGTAGTATTTGCGGTAGAGGATGTCCCATTCCTGGGAAAATTCGAGGATGGTGCGCTTCTGGCTCTCGATTTTCAAGCGGGCGGCCTGGTCAATCCTGGCCTCCTGTGTGAGCAACTCCTCCAGCAGGCGGCGGATTTCCTGGCGGATGGTGTTGGGGTCTTCGATGAACTCGACCTCGTCCACCTGCTTGAGGGCTTCGATGACGGCGCGGGCGAGCACGTTGACTTTGTCGCGGCTGGTTCTCACAGCACCGCCTTGTACTTGCGGACGAGTTCGCTTTTTACTTTGCGGAACATTTCCTGATAGTTGGCGCCGGAACTCTGCATTTCCTGGGAGTAGGCCTCGAGAATGACGCGGACCTCGTCGTTGATGCGGTCTTCCAGCATCAGCTCATCGAGCAGGGCGGCGTGTACGCGCTCGGTGACGACGGGCACCGTGGAGGTCTCGATAAAATGCCCGGCGATCAGTTTTTTTGTGACTTCGCGGGCCAGATAGCCCACATACTCTTTGGAGTAAAGCATTTGCGGATGATGGCCTTGTACGCGGCAGAGTCGTCTTGAACTCACAAGTATAGCACAGGGCGGCGGGCGGTCTCCAAACCGCAGCCGGGACTCTGCGATCAACGCACCCTTACTTTGACGAAGACAGAGACCCATACGTCCTGGATTTTGGCATGGATGCGATCTTTGCGAAAAACTCGGCTTCAGTAATTCGGCTCGGCCAGTCCAGTCTAACGCTGATGTAGTAGCGGTCCAAGCCGAACTTGGATTTGCGTTCCGCTTTCTCAATCCGAATTGCGCCTAGATCTTCGAGTCGATTGAGGTCGCGAATGATTGCATTTTCAGGAGCCTTGCGCGACTTGTAGTCGTCCCTAACGGAGTTCGACAGTTCTGAGAATTCTATTTTTCCATCTGTCTTCAGGAGTTTCTCCAGCAGACCCAGTTGTCGCTTCACGATCACTCTTTTACGCGTGCTCTCAAGTCGCGTGAAGAGCTCGTGCATGAGATTGCGGAAAATTTGCCGTGACACCTCGTTCTTGATCATTTCAGCGAGGCGACTGCTCTGCAGAGCAACGCCGCGCAAGGCGAACCTGAGGAACGGCGTCAAATCGTGACCGTTTGCCCGGACGGCCGCCAAAGAGTCCAGGTATGCCCGTTTTTCGTCATAGTAGTAATTTGACATTGCGATGAAAAGTGAATCTCTCAATCCGGCGCGCTGGAGCATGAGCGCTTCAAGCGCTCGCGCAGTCCTCCCGTTTCCGTCCAGAAAGGGATGGATTGCGACGAAGTGGTAGTGCAACGCCAACGCTTGAATCAATAGATCGTGCTCTTGGAAGGTGGTTTGGACCTCGATGGCGAGCCGCTTAAAAGCGTTCTCACATTGCTTTCCACCGATCGCTCCGCGATGCCGTGGCGTCCCAAAAGTCACATTTTGATCTTCCCAGCGGATTCTCCCCGGCGGGCAATGATCCTCGTCGCAGTCGGTCACGATCAGTCTGTGTATGTCGCAAATCAGTCGCTCGTTGACGGGTCGGTCGTCAGGCAAACCGGCAATCCAGCGATAGGTGCGGACCGCCGCGCTCGCTTGTTTTTGAGACCGCGTCCGCAACTCCTCCGAAGTCTCGGCCTGGATGGCAGTTTCCAATTCATTGGCGGCGAAATCTGCTCCCTCGATGCGAGACGTTCCCGCGATCTCCATCTTTAACTGGATTTTTTGCAGTTCTTCGACCCACCGCCGTTGAAACGGAATGGTCTGGAGCGCTAAAATAGCGGCCTTTGCATTAGTAATTTCCTCAAAAATTTCGTCTTTTTTGTACTTGATCCAGCATATTGGGGCGACGTACTGTATGAACGACATACGGAAAGTATAGCCCGATAATGACCAGCATAAAATGCAAAATATTGGATTGTTATACCATTGATAATAAATAGGTTATGTAGCAGTAGTGCGCAGGAATGCAATAAATAGCGCAAAAAATAACGCAATAAATACGATGTGATAGGTTTTGATGCTGGTTTGGTCTCTTTCAGTCCACCAGCGGTCCCCTCGGATGCATCTCCGATCCTGCGCTATTCCCACGCACCAGTTTCGCGTTCCGCGCAGTAGGCATAGAATAAAAACCTGAATCTTATGTCACCCATTCCTGACGATCTTTCGCCGCTCAAAGACGACATGGTTGCCTTCGTCGAGGGCCATGGCCTGCGCCGCTTTCAGGGCTATGTCGAGTATGACGAAGTCCAGGCCGTGATGTGGGACATGAATCCGAACCCGGAGGGCTGGAAGGATTTTGTCGAACTGGCCAAGGCCTCGGGCGTGGCGTTTGTCACCATGCACTCGTGGACGCTGGAGCGCGCCGACCTGGACGACTTGTCGGAGCGGCTGAAAGAGTCGGAGTTCGCCGATAACGACGATGTGGAGGACGCCCGCTGGCTGGCGGCGCGCGTCGGCAAGATGGGCTTCGTGCAGCTCGGCTTCGCCTACGAAGGGACCATGTTTCTTTGCGAAGTCGCCGCCGACTGGTATGAGCAGTATCAGCGGTTGGTGGAATTGTCGGAAGATTTTGGCGGCATCGCCATTGATGAGACCGGTCAGGACGACGAGGGCTGAGCGTGCGCTGGGAGCTAAGCCCGCAGGACCCAATCCAGGTGCAACGCCTGGCCGATGAGTTAAGAGAACGGAGAGCGCTGCCCGGCGCAAACCAGCACCATCAACCAGAGAGTCTGAGAATTCTTGCCAACCTGCTGCTGCGGCGCGACATCGGCGATGCGGAATCGGCGCATCGCTATCTTGTGCCTTCGTTGTCTCACCTTCATGCCCCTACGCTGATGAAAGGCCTGCCCGAAGCCCTCGACCGTATCGAGCGGGCGATTGAGACCAAGGAGCCGATGCTCATCTACGGCGACTATGACGTGGATGGGACCATGGCGGTGATGGTGCTGAAAGCGGCCATCGAAGTATGTGGCGGCGCCGCGGATTTCCACGTTCCGCACCGCATCAAGGAAGGCTACGACCTGCGCGAGGACGTGATCGAGCGCGCCGCCGATGCCGGCGTCCGGCTGATCATCAGCGTAGACATGGGCATTCGCGCGTTTGCTCCGGCCGAGACGGCGAGGCGGCGCGGCGTGGACCTGATTGTCACCGACCACCATCTGCCCGGGTCCGAGGGTGTGCCGAATGCGCTGGCGGTGGTGAATCCGAACCAGGCGGGCTGCGAGTATCCCGACAAGCTGCTGTGCGGGGCCGGAGTGGCGTTGAAAGTGGCGCAAGGGCTGATCGAGCGGCGTTTGGACGCAAAGGATCGCGAGCGAATGCTGCGGTCGTTCATGAAAGTGGTGGCGATTGCCACCATCGCCGATGCGGTGCCGTTGCGGGGCGAGAATCGCGTGTTTGCCAAGCTTGGCCTGGAGGCGCTGCGCCATGCGGTGAATCCTGGACTGAAGGCGCTGCTCGAGGTGGCGCAGATTTCTCCACGGCGCGCGCCGACCTCGACCGAGATCGCTTTCCGCATTGCGCCGCGCATCAATGCCGCGGGAAGAATGGACATCGCGGGCGATGTGATCGAACTGTTTAGCGTGAAGGACCCTGCCCGCGCCAAAGAGCTGGCGGTCAAGCTCGACCAGCTGAATTCCAGCCGTCAGGAAGAGGAACGGAGAATCCTGCGCGAACTGGAAGAGCGGCTGGCGGCGGAGCCTGCGCTGGCTGAGGCTTACTGCATTGTGGTGGATGGCGAAGGCTGGCACCGGGGCGTCATCGGGATTACGGCGACGCGCGTGGTGGAGCGTTATCACCGGCCCGCGGTGGTGATCGCGCGCGATGGTGTGGAAGCGTTTGGGTCGGGGCGGTCCATCCGCCCGTTTCATCTGCTGCAGGCGATTGAGGCGAGTGGGGCGCTGTTCACGCGTTTTGGCGGACATTCTCACGCCTGCGGATTCGCCATGCCTTCGGACAACATCGCAGCATTGCGCGGGCAGTTGGACGCGTTTGCCCGTGCCCGGCTTACCGAGGCAGACCTGGAGCCCGTCCTCGAGATCGAAGAAGAGATGGATATTAGCGAGGTGACGCCAGAACTCTTTCATGCGCTGAGCCTGCTGGAGCCGTATGGAACGGGGAACCACGAGCCGGTGTTTGTGGCGCGTGGAACGCGGTTGCTGGCGCCGCCGCGCATCATGAAAGAGAAGCACGTGAAGATGAAGCTGCGGCCTGCTGAATCGGGGGCGGGCCGAAGAATTTCGATTCAGGCGCTGGGATGGAACATGGCGGAGCGTGCAGCAAACCCGCAGTTGCTGGCCGGCGATGCGCTCGACGTAGCGTTTACGATCACACACAACGATCATCCCGAGTTTGGCGGCCTGGAGCTTTCGCTGAAGGATTTCTGGGTGGCCGAGGGCGAGCTGTATGCGCCTCCCGAAAAGTCGGGCGCGACCGAGTTGCCGGCACCGGTTGCATTAGACTGAACTCGATGCCCTTCGTGGAGCGCTTGCGGCGATGGTTGGCGGTGATCGCCGTGGTATTCAGTTTGTTCGTGGCCGGGGTCTATGTTCGCGGACGTATGCGGCAGAGCACCTCGGCGCGGCCGATCCCACCGAGGATTGACTCCCAACTGAAACGCACCGCCAGCGGTTTCGAGTACGCCAAATCCGAAGGCGGACGGACGATCTTCGTCATTCGCGCCGGCGAAGTCAAGGAATTCAAGCTCAACGGCCGCACCGCCCTGCGCAAGGTCAGCATCATCCTCTACGGGCGCGACTCCTCCCGCTTCGACCGCATCTACGGAGACGATTTTGCCTACGATCCGCAGTCGGGCGACGTGACCGCGGATGGCGATGTGCAGATTGATCTGGAAGCCAACCCCGCGGGCCTGCTCACAGCCGACCAGGCTCCGCCCGCAGATCTCAAGAATCCAATTCACCTCAAGACCAGCGGACTGGTGTTCAACCGGAACACCGGCAACGCCTCTACCAACGGGCGGGTCGAGTTCACCTCGGCCCAAGGATCGGGGTGGGCGCAGGGAGTGCGCTACGAGGCGTCGAGCCGCACGCTGACGCTGGCCGCGCAAATCCATGTGATAGTGGCTGGATCGGATGCCTCGGTGCTGACTGCGGCGCGGGGGACGGTGAGCGGCGATCCGCGGCAGTTGTTGCTGGAGCAGCCGCGGATTGAACGAGGCGGCAGCGTGCTGCAAGCCGCGACCGCCATGTTCTTTTTTGGCGCGGACAAAAACGTAGAGCGCATCCTCGCCAGCGGTGCGGTGCATGCCGAGATCGCCCAACCACAGAGTGCCACGGGCAAGCCTCCATTGCATTCCAACCTAAACGCGGAGCGTGCCGAGTTTGTCCTGAACGTCGCCGGCGATCAGTTACATTCGGGCTTGCTGACGGGGCATGTGCAGATGGATCAGACGGGAATTCAGCCGATGCAGGCGAGCGCGGAACGCGTTGTGATGGAATTCTCGGCGCGGGGAGTGCTCCAGCGGGTGAAGGCGGAAGAGCAGGCTCGGATACATTACGGCGCGCCGCAGATCCCGAATTCGTCAAGGCCGGACGTGACCAATGCACGTGGGCAGGGGGAAGACTACGAGATCGCTGCGCAAGCCATTGATTTTGACGTGACCGAAGGCGGCCATCTGGATCGGGCCGTTACCTCCGGCCCGGCGCAGATCACGCTGTTGAGCAAGAACGTCGGGCCGCAGCAGAGGGGAGCGCAGAGAACGGTGATCACGGCGGGCCGATTTGAATCCAGATTTGCGCAGTCGTTACATCACGCGTCACAGGGCGGGATGCAGATCGCTTCGGTGCATGGAGAGCCGGACGCCAGAATTGTGAGCGCAGCCCCGGGCCAGCCCGAGCGGGTGAGCACCAGCCAGCGCGTGGATGCGGAGTTCTCGCCTGACGGTCAGCTGACTGCCGTGACGCAGCAGGGTACCTTCCATTATTTCGGCGGTGAGGGCGCTGGCCGGCAGATGGAGGTTTTCTCCGGCCAGGCCCGGTACACGACGGCGGACCAGCTAGTGACACTGACCGGGAGTCCTCGCATCGCCGGACAGAACATGACCACGACGGCGCAGACTGTGCGGATCAACCGGGTCACGGGCGAGGCATTCGCACAGGGAGAAATTAAGAGCACCTACACGGCGCAAGCGACATCGCAGGCAACGCCGGACGGAGGGGGAGCGCTGCTGGGATCGCGGGCGCCGGTTCATGTCACCGCCTCCGCGATGCGAGCCAAGAGCAGTCCGAGTTCGGCGGTATATACAGGCAGCGCAAGGCTCTGGCAGGACGCCAATATGATCGAGGCGCCGGAGATCGAGTTCGACAACGCGCATCGAACGGTTCGGGCAAAGGGAAACGCCGCCCTTCCCGTGACTATGACCCTTGTACAGAACGATAAAGCTGGGAAATCCACACCTGTTAGGCTCTCGGGAATGACCTTGACCTACACGGATTCCGACCGCACCGCGATCTACGAAGCCGGCGTTACTGCGACCGGGCAGGACTTCTCGGCAGGCGCGAGGACGATGAAACTGGTTTTGGTTCCAGAAATTCAAGTGAAAGAAAATAAAGCAGTTGCGGGATCAAACCGCGTGGAGCGCATGGTGGCGAGCGGCGCGGTAAACATCGAGCAGGCGGGTCGCAAGGCGACCGGGGAGCAGCTGGTTTACACGCCCACGGACGAAAAATTTGTGCTGACCGGCGGGCCTCCTAGCATTTTTGATGCCGAACGGGGAAAGATTACCGGCGATTCGTTGACTTTCTATAGGCACGATGCTAGGGTGCTCGTAGAAGGCGAAGCAAACAGCCCTGTGGTAACCCAGACGCAAGTGGCACGATAAATGCGTGTCTTAGCTACCGACGAAATTGGCAAGAGCTACCGGGGGCGCCGGGTTGTGAACGGCGTGAGTTTGCAGGTCCAGCAGGGAGAAGTGGTAGGCCTGCTGGGTCCGAACGGCGCGGGTAAGACCACGACGTTCTACGCCATTGTAGGTTTGGTTCCTCCCGATACTGGCCGCATTTTGCATGACGGCCAAGACATAACCGACGTTCCCATGTACTTGCGGGCGCGTCAGTATGGCATCAGTTATCTCCCACAGGAAGCGTCAGTGTTCCGCAAACTCACCGTCGAGGAGAACATCCTTGCGGTGCTGGAGGCGCAGCCATTTTCCTGGCACGAACGCCGGGAAAAGATGGAGAAGCTGATGGAAGAACTCGGACTGGAGCACATCCGGCTGAATCGGGGGTTTGCGCTCTCGGGCGGGGAGAGGCGCAGGGTCGAGATTGCGCGCTGCCTGGCCATCAACCCGTCGTTCATTTTGCTGGATGAGCCGTTCTCTGGGATTGATCCGATCGCGGTGTTGGAGCTGCAGAAGATCATTAGCCGGCTGCGGGCGGACGGGATTGGGGTGCTGATCACCGACCATAATGTTCGAGAGACGCTTTCGGTCACCGACCGCGCCTACATCATTGACGATGGAAGGATTTTCCGCCACGGATCGCCGGCGCAGCTGGCCAACGATCCGGAAGTGCGGCGGGTGTATTTGGGAGAAAGCTTTTCGTTGGCGTAGTGAGAGACATTGTTGGTCGCTGGTCGTTGGTCGTTAGCCGAAGAGTTCGGCTGATCGCAACGAGTGGCGAAACGACCAACGACCAACTACCAGCGACGAACGACAGATTTTATGGTTTTGCTCCAACACAAACTGAGCGTCAAGTTGTCGCAGCGGCAGATTCTGACCCCTGGGCTGGTCCAGATGGTGTCGGTGCTGGCGCTGAACAAGCTCGAACTGCGCGACATGATCACCGCCGAGATGGTGGAGAATCCGGTCCTCGAAGAACTGGAAGACTCGGTCCCGACGGTGGACGAAGTCGGACGGCAGGAAGAGGAGCGGGACCGCGTGGCGGCAGCAACCGCCGACGAAGCGCCAGTGCCCGCCGAAGAAAAGAAAGACTCGTTTGAGGAAATTGATTTCGGTTCGTTCTTCCAGGATTATCTCGACCCCGGATACCGCACCAGCAGCGAGATGGAAGAGATCGAGCGGCCGTCGTTTGAGAACTTCCTGTCTAAACCCACCACCCTGACCGACCATCTCACCTGGCAGTTGGGCGCGCTGAGTCTTAGCCCGGAAGTGCGCGAGGCCGCCATCGAAGTGATTGGCAACCTCAATGAAGACGGATATCTGATCGCCACCGACGAAGAATTGCTGGGCACGGTGCCGCCGTCGGCGCCCGAATCCGATGAGGAGTCGGCCCGCCGCATCGCCAAAGAAGCGGCTGCGCTGGGATTGGCCGCGGCCGAAGCTGAAGCGCACGAAGCGGAAGTGGAATCTGCTCTATTGCATGAAGAGAGCGCTGCCGAACCTTCACTGATGACTGACACGGGCGAAGCGGAATTCGGCGAAGCAATGGGCAGCGTTGGAGTCGCGGCCCCCTCGCATGACTTTGGGACGGAACCCGCCCTCAATACGATTACAGAAGCAGTCAGCAGCCTTGCAGACGCTTCCGTAGTCGAGCCGCCCGAGACTGCGGCGTTCATCAAACCTCTGGTGCGCTTTGCGGCTGCTGATTTGCACGAGGCTCTGGAGGCGGTTCGGCAAATGGACCCGCCGGGTGTGGCCTGCCGCGACTTGCGCGACTGTCTGCTCTATCAGTTGCGCGCTCATCAGCGCGCGCTTGAGCAACACGGCAACGGTAACGGCACGGCACAGGTCCTGGCCGATGCCATCGCTCTGGTGGACCAGCATCTGCGCGGACTGCAGAACAAACAGTACAAGGAAATTGCGCGCTCGCTGGGCCGGCCGGCGGAAGCGGTGCAGGCCGCGTTTGACTACATCCGCACCCTCGATCCCCGGCCCGGCCTCCGCTACAACAAGGTACAGGCACGGCTCATCGAGCCTGACGTTGCCTTCGTCAAGCACGGCGACGAGTGGCTGGTCATCATGAACGATGAGGACATGCCCACACTCCGTCTGAATCCGGCCTACAAACGCCTGCTCACCCGCGATGGCAATAACGATAAGACCACGCGCGACTACGTCAAAGAGCGCTACAAGAGCGCCATCCAGCTCATCAAAAACATCGAGCAGCGCAAACAGACCATTACCAAAGTCTGTTATTCCATCGTGATGCGGCAAGGCGAGTTTTTGGAGCGGGGAATTGACCAGCTCAAGCCGATGATGATCAAAGAGGTGGCCGAAGAGATCGGCGTCCATCCCTCGACGGTGAGCCGTGCCGTCTCCAGCAAATATGTCCATACTCCGCAGGGCGTCTTCGAGTTGCGCTATTTCTTTAGCGAGAGTGTGCAGGGGCCGGAGGGCGGAGGCACTTCACTGCTGATCCTGAAACGGAGGGTCAAGAAGCTGATTGAAGACGAAGACCCGGCCCGGCCGCTGACCGACGACCAGATCACGCGCATCCTGCAATCCCAGGGCATTCAGGTCACCCGGCGCACCGTGGCCAAGTACCGCGAAGACATGCGAATTCCGAGCACACACCAGCGGCGGATAAAGAAGTAGAATCCTGTTGAAGGAGGAGGCGTGGGGACGTAAAAAGACACACGAAATCACCAGCACGCGTTTCAATTGAAGTGGTGCCCAGTAAGCTCAACCATCGAATTTTCAGAGGGGGCGCTCATGAACGTGGAATACACGGGAAGACACTGCGTAGTCAGTCCTGCCATCCGCAAGGAAGTTGAATCCGGCCTTGTCAAGATCCGCAAAATCCTGCGTGATCGTTTCGAAACCAAAGTCATTTTGAGCACGGAAAAACGTCGGCACAAGGCCGAAATCACCATCAGTCCGCGTAACGGCCCGATCATCGGACTGGCGGAAGGCCACGAGATGCGGTCGGTGGTGGGCGAAGCGCTGGAACATCTGGAGAAACAGGCGCTGAAGTACAAAACCCGCTGGCAGACGAAGAAGCGCGCGGCCCGCAAGACGGAGGAAGCCAAGAAGTGGAATGGCAACGCCGTGGAAGAAGCGGCTCCCGTGCATACCAGGGTCGGGTTGACGGAGTCCACGTCGGTCGAAGTTGCCGTGCACCGATTTCCCGCCATCGCGAAGACCACCGAAGTCCATCTCGTGCGCAGTGATGAGGCAGTGGCGATGCGTCCGCTGACGCTGGAAGAAGCCATCAAAGAGGCGCACTTCCGCGACCGCGATGTGTTTGTCTTCCGCGATCCTCTGGGCAAGGTCATGGTGCTGCACCGGACGCGGGATGGAAGGATGGAGCTGATCGAAGCGCCGTAGGGCAGGCGTCGGCGGTCAGCCATCCGCTGTCGGTAAATTCGCGCTGGGATGCGCTGGTCAGCAGGTGTTTTCCTGCTTCTGGGACTCAGGTCAAGAGAACGCCAGAAGTTGCACGCCCTTCACAATTGCGAAGAGAGGAAATAGCGCCTGAGCCCTCCGTCTGCTTGTACTATCGAGATCGGCACGGTAAAGCCGAAAGCCCAGAGCCCAAACTTGCAACTCGCCGACAAATTCGGACGCGCTATCACGGACCTGCGGATCTCCATCACCGACCGCTGCAACTATAAGTGTGTCTACTGCCGCACCGGGAACGAAGGCGCGCTCTATGGCGACCTGCCATTTGAGGACTACCTGCGGATGGTGCGTGTGCTGGTGGGGATGGGGATTACAAAGGTCCGCTTGACGGGTGGGGAGCCTCTGTTGCGCAAGGGCGTGGTGGAGTTCGTGCGCGAGTTGGCGAAGTTGCGGCCCGGGATTTATGGGGCCCTTTCCCAATCGAACGCTCTAGCCGAAAATCATGGAGCCCCGGACGCCCTCGTCCGGGGGGGAGGTGCCGCTTTCGTCGAGAGATTTTCCGCCCGGGCGGACGAGGGCGTCCGCCCCTCCACAAACTCCGAGCCGCTCGACATCGCGCTCACCACCAACGGCCACTTGCTCGCCGATCTGGCGCAGCCCTTGAAGGATGCCGGCCTCTCTCGCGTCACGGTTTCCATGGACGCGGTGGACCCGGACCGCTTCGCCCGCATCACGCGCGTGCCCAACGGATACGACCACGTGCTGGCCGGCATTCGCGCGGCGCGCCGTGCCGGATTGTGGCCGCTGAAAGTCAATTGCGTCCTGATGCGCGGTTTCAATGAAGATCAGATCATTCCCTTTGGCATGTTCGCGCGCGAAGAAGGGGTCACGGTCCGCTTTATCGAATTCATGCCGCTGGAAGAAGGGCGCACGTGGTCGCCCACAACAGTGGTGACGCTGGATGAAATTCTGGCGCGCATGGGTGAATACCGCCCACTCATAGAAATTCCCCACGCGCGATCAGAGACCGCGCGGCGCTACCGCTTCGACGATGGCGTCGGCGAGATCGGCATCATCGCCCCGGTGTCGCATCCTTTCTGTGGACATTGCAGCCGCATTCGCATCACCTCGGACGGCAAGATCCGCACCTGTCTGTTTTCAGTGTGGGACCACGACCTGCACGGCGAGATGCGTAGAGGCGCGAGCGATGAAGAGTTGGCGGAGTTCATCCGCGGCGTGATCGAGAAAAAAGAAGAGCGCCACCACATCGGCGAGCCGGACTTCGTGCCCGCGTCGAGGACGATGGTGCACATTGGGGGATAGGGTTCAGGGGCCGGTGATCAGTGGTCAGTAAGAACGGCCGGGTGCCCCATTTCTCGCGTTCTTGGCGAGAAGTGGGGTTTTTGAGCTTCTGTCCGGACCTCGATCAAGAGTGGAGAGGACTGGATGGTTGGTCAAGGTTCGAGTACTCCGACGAAACCCCCACTTCTCGCGCAACGGACGCGCGAGAAATGGGGCACCCGGCTGAGGGCTGATGACTGACAACTGCTAGCGATCAGCTTGCTCACATGCGCTAAAATACATACAGTGCCTATGTCCGACCGTACCTTCACTCTCGAAGAAGCCAAGTCGCTGTTGCCGGTGCTGGAGTCGTTGTTGCGCAGGGCGATTGCCGGCAAGAGCACGGTCGAGATTTTCGAGGGCGAGATGCAGTCGCTTACGCAGCGCATCTTCCTGAATGGCGGGACCTGGGTAGACGTGGTTTCGCTGGCGCGGCGCAAGGCCGAGCGCATCCGCGCCGAACAGACCGCCAAAGATTCCCTGGCTGAGATTGACGCCATCGGCGTGCAGGTCAAAGACATTGACATCGGGCTTTTGGATTTTCCCTGCCAGGTGCAGGGAGAAGTCATCCTGCTGTGCTGGAAGATGGGCGAGAAGGACATCACGCACTGGCACGGCACCGATGAGGGCTTCGCCAGTCGCAAGCCGATTGACGAGCGCATTCTGCGCGGCGGCAAGATGCATTGAGGGTCAGCTTTTAGCGGTTAGCCATTGGCTGTTAGCCAAACCACTTTCACAACTTTTTTCTATGCAAGCCCCGGCGGGCTGCGCGTTCTGCCAATGAGCCGCGGTCGAGGCGGGCTTGGTGTGTCCCGGTACTGTCGGGGTACGCCGGAGGTTCCGCAGGTGGCGGCCTCTGTTACAATTTTGCGGAGCAGTGCTTCGTCTAGAAAACGCGCCCAGAGCGAGCCGGACGGTGTCCGCGACGCGGGCCCAGGCTGAGAAGGAGTGGACCAGACCATGAAATCCAGACAACGCAAGATGCAATGGGCGGGCGCTTTGGCGGTGCTGACGATGGCGGCGCTGTTGGTGAGTTGCAAGGGATTCTTCGTTGACCCGACGCTGACCGCGATTACCGTGGGGCCGGCAACGCCCACGATTCAAACGGGTACGTCTGGAAACACCGTGCAGATGACTGCTTCAGGCACATACAACGACGGCAGCACAGGGAACCCCTCCGTCACTTGGACCAGTACACCTACGGTTTCTGGCGGCCCAGTGGTCGCAAGCATATCTGCCGGCGGCCTTGCATCGGCGGCCAGTCTGGGCACCACCACCATCACCGCGACTTCCACGAAGAATGCCGCGATTGCCGGATCTACCACTTTAACGGTCACGGTCGGTTGTATCCAATCCATCACGGTAACGCCAGCGACCGACAGCGTTAGCGTTGGAACGCCAGTGCAGTACAAAGCGGAGGCGACGACCTGTAACGGACAGTTCGACATCACTTCCGTAGCTACTTGGGTGTCCAGCAACACAGCTGACGTCACTATTGATTCCTCAGGTCTTGCCACAACTGTGGCGAAAGGCACGGTTTCCATAACCGCGACTTCGGGCAGCGTCGTAAGCAGTCCCGCTGCTTCGCTAGTGGTTAACTGATTATTTGGCGGAAGGCGGAAGGCACGTGGCCCGCATCCGAGTTCGACGGCAGGTAATCCGAATTTGAAATCTGGGTGCCCCATTTCTCGCGGTTTTTGCGAGAAGTGGGGCTTTTGGCTTCTGTCTCCGACCCTTCGGAAAAAATACCCACTTCTGTCATCCAGAGAGAGGAAGGATGGTCCGCGTCGCGACGAGCGAAGGTTCCCTTGCAGCTTGGTCGCTCCGGAGGCGGGAAGTCCAATGGCGACCGGGGTGGGACAGTGATTTCTCGCTTTGCTCGGAATGACAAACGGAGAGATTGAGGCGACACGGGGTTTCTCGCCGCTGTAAGCGACACCATATTAAACACTGGTGTCGAATATGGTAAAATACACAGTCATGGCAACTGCGCGCAAAATCACGGTTGAAATCCCAAAGGCGCTTCTCGAGAAAGCGCAGCAGGCCAGCGGGGCGGGCATCACCCAGACTGTCCGTACCGGGTTGCAACTGCTGGCGGCTTCGCAAGCGTACGCAACGTTGCGCCAACTGCGCGGTAAAGTCCGCTTCACGCGCACCCTGGAAGAACTGAAAGCGGACCGCGGATGATTCGCGGGATGGTTCCAGCGCGGACTCGGTAAGCCGGATTCTGCCAATCATGATCGCCGCCGACACCAGCACATGGATCGCGTTTCTGGAAGGCGCTTCCGGCGAAGACGTGCGACTGCTCGACAAAGCGCTCGAAGAGCGCCAGGTGTTAATGATTCCGGCCGTGCTCGCCGAGCTGTTAAGCGACCCGGGGATTGGCTCCGAGGTTACAGAAACGCTCGCGGAAGTCCCTTTGATTGACCTCGAACCCGGCTACTGGCAGCGAGCCGGCGTGCTGCGGGCGAAAGTACTGTCGAAACGGCGCAGAGCGCGGCTCGGGGACGTGCTTATCGCCCAGACCAGTGTTGACCGTGGCATTCCCCTGCTGACGCGGGACAAGGACTTCCGCACGTTTGCCGAGGTCGCCCGCCTCAATCTATTCGTACCGCCGACCCAGTGACTTGAAGTCGTCCGCTTCGCGTCGGACATCGCGGCGAAGTTTACCGGTGAGGACGGCCAGTTCGATTCCAGCTTTCGCGGGCTGCACCCACTCGTAATATTCCTTCCTTCCGATTCAGGCAGTATGATCGCCACAAGGTTGTTCGTCCGCTGGGGAGGCAAACCTGCCTGTCCCGCATCGGCTCTAACGACTAACCACGACTAACCACGACCGACCAACGACCGCCCGTATGTCAGACATTCGCTGCATCGCCATCACCACCGGAGGCGGGGACGCACCCGGCCTCAACGCCGTCATCCGCGCCGCCACCAAGGCGGCCATTCTCAAGTATGGATGGAAGGTGATCGGCATTCCTGACGGATTCGACGGTCTGATCTGGCCGGAGAAGGCGTTTGAGCTCACGCTGAAGGAAGTGTCAGGCATTCTTCCGCGCGGCGGGACGATCCTGGGCACCACCAACCGCGGCAATCCGTTCAGCTACAAGATTCTTGAAAACGGTGTGGAGGTGACGCGCGACATCAGCGACCAGGTGCTGGCCAACGCTCGCAAGCTGGGTATTGACGCAGTCATCACCATCGGGGGCGACGGCTCCCAGACGATCAGTTACGAGCTATTCAAGAGGGGACTGAATCTGGTTGGCGTCCCCAAAACGATAGACAACGATCTGTCGGCCACCGACATCACGTTCGGCTTCGATACCGCAATCCACACCGTCAGCGACGCCATTGACAAGATCCATACCACCGGGGCGTCGCATCATCGCGTGATGGTGGTCGAAGTGATGGGCCGCGATTGCGGATGGATTGCGATTGAGGCTGGTCTGGCGGGTGGGGCACACGTCATCCTGATTCCTGAGATTCCGTTCACCGTGCCGCGCATCTGCGAGCACATTGCCGAGAGGGAACGCATCGGCAAACATTTTACGATTGTGGTGGTGGCCGAGGGAGCCAGGCTGCCGGTGGAATTCAAAGAGAATCGCCGCGCCAGTTCGATCGGCAATCTGCTGGGCAATGCGATCGCTTACGGTTCGAACAAGGAAGTAAGAGTCAGCGTGCTGGGGCACATTCAGCGCGGGGGAACGCCGTCGCCGTTTGACCGCATTTTGGCGACGCGGTTCGGCGTGGCTGCGGTGGAACTGATCGCGGCCGGTGGCTTTGGCCGCATGGTGTGCCTGAAAGGCGAGCACGTTGAGTCCGTGGAGATTCAGAAAGCCATCGGCCGTCTGAAGACGGTTGATCCGGATGGAGAACTGGTACGCACCGCGCGCGCGGTCGGGATTGGGTTTGGGAACTGACTGGGTTTGGAAACTGATTGGGTTTGGAAGCTTAAAGATGAAAGCTGCCAGCCGTCTGCAACAACCTTCGTGCCAGATCCTGACTGAAAGCAGACAAAGCACATTTGACTTGCCCGTTTTCGCGACGTAAGATTCCCGCGCGGTGAGTGCAGGGACCGAACGCTCGCCTTGCGTTTAGCTCACGGCCTAATCCTAGGCACAGGAGTGTTAGATGAGAAGAAAATCCGTGTTGTGGCTGTGTTTGGCTGCGTCGCTTCTGGCGGTGGCTACGCCACTGGTCGCGCAGAGTTCTCACTACGATCCCGGCCCGGTTTGGCGCGTCATCTACGTGCACGTTAAGTCGGGGATGGGGGACCAGTACTGGAACGACCTCAGCCAGAATTTCAAACCGATTTACGACGAATACAAGAAGCAGGGCTGGCTGGTTGATTACAAGTTCTATACCAACCCGGTCTTGGAGCATCCCGACGATTGGGACGTCGCCATAGCGATCGAGTACAAGAACTGGGGAGCCATGGATGACATGGCGGCGAAAGCCACCACGATTACCGAAAAGCACTACGGCAGTCACCAGGCCATGGTGGACGCTGCCAAAAAGCGCGCCGAATACTCCACAACCGTCAGGAGTTCACTGGCTCGCGAAGTGACCCTGAAATAGGGAGAGCAACGACAAAGACTCAAAGACAAGGCCCGCCCGATGTTCTGGGCGGTTTTTTTGTGTCAGGCAATGTCTAGGTGCGAGGAAACTCCGGCTGAGATTCCAGCCAGTAGGAATTAGGCCCTCACTTCGGTATGCACTTCCATTTGCGCTTTCGCTCTTCGCTCAGCATAAAGCGGGAACGCTTCGCAAAGCTCCAGCACCTCTTTGCGGACTTTCGTGAGCACAGCGGCGTCGTTGCGGTTCAGCAGGGCTTCCGCAATCCAGCGCCCCACCTGGCGCATCTCGGCTTCTTTCATGCCGCGCGTGGTGAGGGCTGGTGTCCCAAGGCGAATGCCGCTTGGCTTCATCGGCGGGTTGGTGTCGAACGGGATCGCGTTCTTATTGACGGTGATGCCTGCCTCACCCAGCGCCTTCTCGGCTTCGCTTCCGAACATTCCTTTGGAGAAAACATCCACCAGCATGAGGTGAGTATCGGTCCCGCCTGAGATGATGCGGAAGCCTTCGCCGGCCAGCGTCGCAGCCAACACGCGGGCGTTGGCGACGACCTGCGCGGCGTAATCACGGAACTCAGGCCGCATGGCTTCCAGGAAGCAGACTGCTTTCGCCGCCATGATGTGGACCAGCGGGCCGCCCTGGATTCCGGGGAAAACAGTTTTATCAATGGCAGCGCCAAATTCCGCCTTGGCCAGGACCATGCCGGAGCGCGGGCCTCGCAGCGTTTTGTGCGTGGTGGAAGTCACAATGTGGGCGTGCGGCACCGGCGAAGGATGCGCTCCACCAGCGACCAGTCCAGAGAAGTGGGCCATATCCACCAGAAACAGCGCGCCGGCTTTGTCGGCGATGCTTCTCATGCGGGCAAAATCAATGATGCGCGGATAGGCGCTACCGCCGCCGATGATCAGCTTGGGCCGCTCGTTTACTGCAAGGGTTTCCAATTCGTCGTAGTCAATGGTTTCTGTTTCTTTGGTGACGCCATAGGGAACGACCTTGTAAGTCTTGCCGGAAAAGTTCAGATGGTGGCCGTGAGTAAGATGGCCGCCGTGCGCGAGATTGAGCCCAAGAATCGTATCGCCGGGCTGCAGAATCGCGTAGTAAGCAGCCATGTTGGCCTGCGACCCCGCGTGCGGCTGCACATTGGCGTATTCGGCGCCGAACAGCTGTTTGGCGCGATCGCGCGCCAGGTTCTCCACCACATCGGCGTATTCGCAGCCGCCGTAATAGCGCTTGCCGGGATATCCCTCGGCGTATTTATTGGTAAAGACCGATCCGGCGGCCTCGAGCACGGCCTCGCTGACAAAATTCTCCGAGGCGATCAGTTCCAGGCCTTCATGCTGGCGGCGGGCTTCGTTGTCAATGGCCGCGGCAATCTGCGGATCGTTGTCGCACAGTGGCAGGTACATTCTCGAGTTCTTCATGAGTGTTTTTTCCGAGGCTACCAGAATAGTTTACGCTGCCCGACCGCAAAACTCGTGAGCCCCTAACGCCGCAGCGATGTATTCAGAAATTTCGCAATCTGCCAGCCGTCCATGTATTTGAACGGTGTTTCCCCGAGCGTGTAGTGGCCGCAAGGCAAGACCACCGTTTTGTGATCGAGTCCATGGCGCTCGAACTCGCGCACGACATCGCGCGACAATTCCGGAAGAAACGTCAAATCGTAGTCCGCATAAATGATCAGCGACTTCCGTGGCCAGCGGCCGTAGTGCGTGAAATAAGACATCGGGCTGACCGCCAGCCAAAGTTGGCGCAAGCGGTCGAGATCAATCTGGCCTTCCATGCCCTGCCGGATGTGGCGCGTAGACTGCCCCTGCCACACCACGTCCGCAACGTACGTCGAAGCATGATTGAAAACGGCGGCCTGCACGCGCGGCTCATGCGCGGCCGCGATGAATGCATAGCAAGAGCCCAGACTCGTGCCCGCGATCCCCAGTTGGTCGTAACCCTGCGTCTCCAGCCAGTCGTAGCACGAGCGCACATCGGCGACCGCCTGGCGGACCGCATCGAGCGTGCGTCCAATGTTGGCGCTGACGGCATAGTCTGCGCGCCGCGTCGCGGCGGGCATGCGAATGTCGTGATACGGCAGACTCAACCGCAGGACCGCAATGCCCAGCTTCTGGAGAATCTTGCACAGGCTGACATAGGCCAGCGCATCTGCATTCCAGTGCGGCAGGATAACAACCGCTCTGCGACCACGCGCCGGAAACCAGCGAGCGTTGGCGAGATTGTTCTCCGGGTAAGGCGTGCGCACGGGCGAGGTAAAGCGCAGAAATTCGGCGGAGGTTCCCTTCACTTTGGCTTCGAGTTTCGGGTCCGGCTTCTCCCTGGTACTGAAGACCTGGACTTCGCGGCGATCGAGGCGGAAGTCGGCTGGCTTTTCGTACGTAAAGAAGTCGTCGCTCGCGGTCAGAATGCGCTGGTTGAACTCTCGGAGAAACCGTTCCGGATCGGCCACCGCCTGTCCCGGACGCCAGCCGTTGCGGCACGGCCAGTCCTGCGCATACTCGATGCCCCACTCCAGCGGCCGCACCACGCGGTTATTGTCCACCGAGGTGAGCCGGTGCTCCCAGTCGTACATATATTGGGCGTAGCGGGTGGGCATGTATCTTCAGCATAACAAAGGGCCGAGGTACTATCAGTCTAGCCGCAGCGAAACGCAAGAATGGGCATTGGATGGGAGAGGGGATGATCCTGTGACTCATCCCGATTGAGAGTTTGCGTCGGTATTGGGTCTGAATCCATGGTAGATCCACCAACCGATCGCCGCAGTGCCACGGCAACAGCCGTAAAATGCGATGACAATTAAGGCTAGAGACCACCAGACGCGGGGATAGAAGGAGTTCAGCGACCAGCGCGACGCGTCGGCCTGCAACTTCGCATAGGCGGCACATCCCTTAAAATCGGGAGGGTTTGATTGTTGCCAGCAATTGAGAAATTCGGATTTCTCGATTTTTTCTAGTCGCGCCTGTTGCCGAATTGGGTATATGAGTAGGACGTATGCAGCGCACAGAAGGGTAAGCACGATGGACAACCGGTTGCAGCCGCGTTTTACGTCCTTTTCAACCATCGCTTCTCCTGGTCTTTGCTCTGTGCATATTGATTGAGTCGTCTGCTGCGCCGCCGGACTCGGTAAGCTTCGGTTTTCTCATGTTTCAGTTTTCGGCAAGCCGCGCTGCAGGAAACCTGATCCCCCTTGATCGCAAAGAACCATTTGGAGCAAGTACATTGCTTGAGCGCCCATAACCTGCCCGCTTCTAGTAGCCGCAGCAACTTGCGACAGGCCTCGCTGTCACCGGAGCCTACGATCTCTAGGGCCTCGCGGAGGCTATTTCTCCGCTCTGTGAGGCTATCACGCCACACGACTAGGCATCCCTTCGTGCCCGATAAAAGAACCGCCGGGGTGAACGAAAAGTCGGCCAGCATCTGGTTGAGCTTACTCTGCGCCTGCCGGTTCGCAGGCGCTTTTCCCAATGCGACGGCGGCATCGAATACAGAGTGGAATCGGCTGGTCATACCAGCCTTGTTGATCCAACACGCAAGACCATCGCCCCACGCGCTCTTGACAAATTGGTTAGTGTTGGCCGGACGCTTTAGCCGCTTTTTCATAGGGCAGATTGTACTAACAGCCCTTTGCGCCGTCATGAGATTTTACGTCCAAGGCAGAGCAGAACGACGGGATCTAGCCGTTTTTTGGCTGATTAATCAAGAAACTAAGAAATATTGGGGTTGTTTTGTAGCTACGACTGGAGTTACAATGACATTTCATAAATTTGAGTGGGACGAAGCCAAGAACCAAGCCAATCTCCGGAAGCATGGCCTGGACTTCACCGACGCGGAGGACGTGTTTCGTGGCGGGTTTTTCTACGAACCCGACACGCGCGAGGACTACGGAGAAAGGCGCTGGACCGGGCTCGGGATGATCCGAGGCCGGATTGCGCACGTGGTCTTCGTGGAGCGTGGCGAGGGAACTATTCGGGTTATATCGTTAAGAAAGGCGAGCCGCCGTGAGTGCAAAGAATATGAACAGGCAATCCAAGACAGACTGGAAGCGCGTTGACGCCATGAAGGATTCGGACATAGATTTTTCCGACGCACCCGAACTTGGGCCGGAGTTCTTCGCAAACGCGATCTTCTGGCCGGGACCGAAGAAGCAGATCACGCTGCGGATTGATCCCGACGTGCTTACCTTCTTTCGCCAGCACGGACGCGGCTATCAAACGACGATCAACGCAATTTTGCGGAAGTATATGGAAGCGAGAAAACAACAGGCGGGATGAAACGAGGGCTCGTGCTGCCCCCGGGAAAAGCAAGTTCCTCCACTGCGTTTTGCTTCGCTCACTCCGGTCGCGCGTCGAGTCGGTGGAGATCCAGAAAGCCATGTGCCACCTCAAGACGGTTGACCCGGATGGAGGGCTCTTTCGCACCGCGCGCCCGCTGGGGATTGAGTTTGGGAATCGAGGGCCGTCAGCGTCGCAAAGCCTAACGCCTGCATTCACTGATTCATCACTGCATCAATCATCTGATACAGCTGGCCAATGTCGGTGACTTCCACATAAGGGCGGCCGGTTTTTTTGGCGCTCACTACAAACACCGTTGGCGTGTGTTCCAGGTTGATGGACTTGCCCAGGTCGCGATCAGCATTCACCTGGGCAGCCAGCTTGCCATCGGGGTCCATCACAAACGGTATCTGGATTTTGTGTGAGGTTGCGAACCGCTCACTGTATCCCTGCAGGTTTCCGGGATTGATCTCGAGCTGGTTCGAGAAAATGTAGTCGCGATACTCGTTGCCGACGTCCCTGGAATGGGTATCGAAATAGCGCGCCACGACCGCTGCGTTGTAGGACCAGTTGTGCATGGGCAGCGGGAAGTCGTGGCGAACCACCGGAATTTTGTAGGTCTTCGATGCCTTTTCAAGCAGCGGCGCCACGCGGCGGCACTGCGGGCACTGCAAATCCTCGAACACCATCAGCGCGACCTGCGCGCCTTTGGGCGGCCTGAGCACGGTGGCTCGAGCGTCCTGCGCGAACGCGGGAGCGATGCCCAACAATGAAACCATCAGCACGAGGCAGCGGAGTGGGTTGGTGGCGATTGTCATAATTCCTTGTAATCCTGAGTGTTTAGACGCGGAACAGCGTGATTTGGCAGCCTGCCGGGCGACTGCCCTGCCTGATTTTATATTAGCCGACCGACGGGCCGAGTGCCAATATCGAGCCCCGAAAACCAGGTTCGAGGCGGGTGGGGTGCTTGACGGGTAAACCTTCGTGCGGGGCGGGACCTGCGGCACGCGCTATAGTGAAAAGATGTGCACACTCTGTGCGCAAAAGCTGTGACACGAACCCATCCAGGACGAAACTCGCGGACGGCGGCGATCTTGCTGCTTGGTGCGCTTGCACTACTTCCAGGCTGCCAGCATGCGCACCGCAGCCGGGAAGCGGCCTACGTTTCGGCGCCCCAGGCATTCTTGCGCGACCAACTGGCTGCGGTGTTCAACAAGACCGCGACGGTAAAAAACGGCGAGCGCGTGGACGTGTTGGAACGGGAAAAGCATTTTGCGCGGGTCCGCACACTGGCCGGTGCCGAGGGCTGGATCGAGCTGCGTTATCTCATCACACAACAAGTCTTCGATCAGATTCAAAGTCTTACCCAGGCAAACAAGAACGCGGTTGCGCAGGCCCCGGGAGTGCTGCGCAACGAAACCAATCTGCACATTTCTCCGGGACGCGATACCGAACATCTTTACCAGCTCGCAGCGGGAGCGAAGGTCTCAATCTTGAAGCGGGCGACGGCCGAACGCACAGCAGCGGTCATCGCTCCATCTCGCGCAGGATCGAAGGCCGCCGCCAAGGCCGCCGGGCCGGCGCTGGAGGACTGGCTGTTGGTGCGCGACTCCGATCAGCGTGTGGGCTGGGTGTTGTCCCGCATGGTGGACGTAGACGTTCCGCTCGATATTGCACAATATGCCGAAGGCCAGCGCTTCGTCGCATTTTTCGTTCTAAACACGGTGAAGGACGAGGACAAACCCGTTCCGCAGTATCTTTGTCTGTTGACTGAACCGCATGATGGCCTCGACTACGATTTTGATCAGGTTCGCGTCTATACGTGGAATCTTCGCAAGCACCGCTATGAGACCGCTTATCGAGAGCACGGTCTGAACGGCGTGCTGCCAGTCACGGTCACGACCGAGAACTATGACAGGGAAGGTCCGTTGCCCACGTTTGTGCTGCGCACGAAGGGCGAAGGTGGCAACTTTGTCGAACGCAAGTACAAGCTAAATACGCCAATGGTGCGGCGGGTGTATGCGCCGGGCGAGCAACCGGTGCGCGTGGCACCGCTAACGCACCATCGCCGAAAGTAACGCCGTTATTGGTAGAACTCCGTGATCGCTTCCACCACGCGGCGCTGTTCGTCTTCGGTAAGCTCGGGAAACATTGGCAGGGCAAGGACTTCCCGCGCAGCGCGCTCAGACTCGGGGAAATCTCCTTCGCGGTGGCCGAGATAGGCAAAACAACTCTGCAAGTGCAGTGGGATCGGGTAATAGACTTCGCTGCCGATGCGGCGCGCGGTCAGGAACTCGCGCAGCGCGTCACGCCGCTGGGCGCGGACCACGTACTGATGGAAAACGTGGAAGGCGCGTGCCGATGTTTGCGGCAACTGGATGGGCGAGCTCTCGCCGGTCAGCTTGGCTTCCGCGAACAGGCGGTCATAAATCGCGGCGCGTTCGCGGCGCGCCCGGTTCCATGAATCCACGCGCTTCAGCTTGACCCTCAGGACGGCGGCCTGGATCGCGTCCAGCCGGCAATTCCATCCAAATTCGTCATGCACATAACGCCGCGGGCTGCCGTGATTGCGCAGCTGCCGCATATGCGCAGCCAGGCGCTCGTCGTTGGTTGTAACTAGGCCGGCGTCGCCGGCCGCGCTGAGATTTTTTGTCGGATAAAAACTGAACGCGGCGGCCATGCCCATCGTCCCCGCGCGGCGACCGTTGGCGTCATTCGCCCCGAATGACGCACCAATCGCCTGCGCCGCGTCTTCGATCAGCGCCAGCTTGAATTTTTCCGCCAGCGCCTGGAAGGCGTCCATGTCGGCGCACTGTCCAAAGAGATGCACCGGAAGGATTGCGCGAAGTCGGCGGTCTTTTATCGCTACGACAGCTTCAGCCGCTGCCGGGCTGAGATTGAAAGTCATCGGATCAATGTCGGCAAACACCGGTCGCGCGCCCGCCCGCACGATCGCGCTGGAAGACGCAAAAAAGCTGAACGGAGTGGTAAGCACAAAATCGCCGGGCTGGATCCCGGCAGCAACCAGCGCAAGCCAAAGCGCGTCGGTGCCGGAAGCGCAGCCGACGGCATATCGGGCTCCGCAGTAATCAGCCATTTCGCGCTCCAGCGCTTCGACCTCAGGGCCGAGGATGAACTGCTGCGATTCGCAAACCCGTCCGACCGCGGCCAGCATTTCCGCCCTGATCTGCTCATATTGGCGGGCCAGATCGAGCATGGGAACGGTGCGGGCGTCTTCGCGAACCGTCGCGGATAGTGGGTTTGAGGGCTCGCGATGTTGCCCCACGCTGGGCGTCTCTCTCAACGTTTTCACGACCGTGATTGTAGCAGCGGACAGGCTGATTCCGAGGCCAAGACCTCGATTCGGCGATCCCATTTACTGGTTCAAAGGCCAACGCTTACGGGTTTCAAAGGTCAACGCTCCACAAGGGCTGCAAACTTCCAAAATCCATAGAAACATCGTCGAATGATTCCACATCTCGGAATGTTGCTCTGTATCGTTATCCGCAAGTTATTCATTCTGAATGAGATGCTAAACATTGAAAGTTGGTAACCAACTTGCACAAACAGGCCTGACAATTAGTGCGCCCAAGGAACGGGTGCCTAGTCACAAGATTAAAGTTTTTCGGGTTTCTAGTGACAAACAGGAAACACTTCGTCAAGGAGAGCATTTACATGCGGATGAAATGGATGGTTCGGATGTTGGTAGTGGTGGCGACGGTGGCGAGTTTTTCCGCAGTGCAAACAATGGCCCAGAGTGCGACCACGGGCGCAATCAGCGGCACAGTCACTGACCCCTCCGGCGCTGTCGTTCCGGGCGCAGTCGTGAGCTTGTTGAGCATGGATAGCGGAGTTACGGCCGCTACAAAAGCTAGCTCGACTGGTTCCTTCGGGTTTCCCTTGCTTGGCCCGGGCAACTACAAGCTTACGATTAAGCAAGCCGGGTTCCGAACTACCGAACAGACTGCGCCAGTCGCCATTGGGCAGACCACGACGATGAACATTCAGCTAGTGCTGGGCCAGGGCACGGAAGTGGTCGAAGTGGGTGCTGAGGCCCCACTGATTCAGACTGAAGACGCGAACATCCTGACGACTTTCAGCGCCAAGCAGGTTGATCTGTTGCCCAACGGCGGCAACGACTTGACTGCGGTTGCGAATACCGCTCCCGGAGTGCAAATCAATACCTCCAGCGGCGGTGGCTATGGCAACTTCACGGCGTTTGGGCTGCCCGCCACTTCGAATCTTTTCACGGTGAACGGCAACGACGAGAACGACCCTTACTTAAATCTGAACAACTCTGGCGCAACGAACCTTCTGCTGGGTAAGAATGAGGTTCAGGAGGCGTCAGTCGTGAGCAATGGATACACCGGTCAGTACGGGCGCATGGCGGGAGCGCAGGTAGACTATGCCACCAAGTCTGGCACCAACTCGTGGCACGGCAATGCCTTGTACTACTTCAATAGCGGCGGCATGAATTCGAACGATTGGTTCTTGAAGCAATCGGGCACGTCGCTACCACAGGAAAACAACAACCAGTGGGCTGCCTCGATCGGCGGACCGATTAAGAAAGACAAGTTGTTCTTCTTCTTCGATACGGAAGGTCTGCGCTATGTCTTGGGCACGTCTCAGTTGGTGAACGTTCCAACTGCGGCATTCGCCACCGCAGTTGAGGCGAATCTGCCCACATACGCTTCGGCGAACTCCGTTCCTTTCTACACCAACAACGTCTTCGCGCCTTACCTCAACGCTCCCGGAATCAGCCGCGCCGTGCCGTTGAACAACTCGACTGACGTTAGCGGCAATCTTGGTTGTGGCGACTTAAACACGGACTTTTACAACTGGGCCGGTGGGGGCGTTACCGGACCCGCGAACGTGGTGCCGGGATTTGGGGCGTTCGGCGGTAGTGGGCCGAATCAAATCTATGGCGGGGGAAACAACGGCGGCGGCACCCCCTGCACCCAGCAATTCCGGTCCAATGCAGGGCAGTTGAGCCACGAATACATCATCGCGACCCGTGTGGACTTCAACGCGACGAACAGCGACAAGTTCAACTTCCGCTTCCGCGCCGACCGTGGATTGCAGGCCACCTATACCGATCCCATCAGCCCCAAGTTCAACGCGATCAGCGGCCAACCGCAAGACGAAGGCCAGATGAACTGGACCCACAGCTTCGGGCCTCGCGTTCTGAACTCCTTCATCATGTCGGGCCTGTATTACAGCGCATTTTTCACATCCCCGAACCAGTCGGCAGCGACCTCGCTCTTCCCGTACGGCCAGCTGTGGCTTGACACCAACGGTTGGTCAAACCTGGGTGGCATCAACTACGCCTTCCCACAGGGACGCAACGTCACCCAGGCGCAGTTCGTCGATGATCTGTCCGTCACGCGCGGTTCGCACGAACTGAAGATGGGCGTGAACTTCAAGCGCCTTGACATTACTGACGGCATTTTCGGTGCACGCGCGGTCACCCCCCTGACCGAGGTCGCCTCGACTACCGACTACGCGTTGGGTTTTCTCGACATTTATGCGCAACGGTTCCCCTCGAAGTTGGAGCAGCCCATCGCCATGTACAGCATGGGTCTGTATTTCCAGGATCAATGGAGAGCCAGCAAAGACTTAAAGATGACCATGACCCTGCGCGTTGACCGAAACTCGAACGCCGTCTGCCAGACCAACTGCTTCACCTCGTTAAACGGCGGCGACTTCTCACAGCTCGTGCCAGTTGATCCGAATCAACCGTATAACACTCTCATCAAGAATAACCAACATACGGCTTTCCCGAGCATCGAGAGACTCGCATGGCAGCCACGGTTTGGAGTAGCGTGGACTCCCTTCGGACATAAGAGCACTGTGTTCCGGGGCGGTATTGGTCTGTTCGCCGACCTGTATCCGGGCACGATCGTGGACAGTTTTGCCCGCAACTCGCCACAGCTGAATTACTTCGTAGTCAACGGGCTCCTTGCGCCGGCTGAGGGTGCAAACAGCGCTCAGTCAGCGGCTGCCACGGCAAATTCGACGTTTATTGCAAACTACAACAGCGGCGGAAGCGCCACGACTCTGACCACTCGCAAGCCGGCCTTCAACTCGGTTGTTAGTACGTTGAAGAACCCGAAGTATCTGGAGTGGAACTTTGAAATTCAGCAGGCTCTCGGCAACAAAACGTCGTTCGACCTCAACTATGTGGGTAACCGCGGCACCAATGAGTTCATTGGAAACAACTCGCCGAACTCATATTCGACTGCCGGATTTACAGGATTGCCTTCGGCCATTCCGGATGCCCACTTCCGAGTTGTCACGCTGCTTAACAACGCTGGCATCTCGAATTACAACGGTCTGACTGGGTCGGTCACCCGCCGGTTCACGGCGGGCTTCACCGGCAGCATTAACTACACCTGGTCGCACGCCAGCGACGAAGTATCGAACGGCGGGGTTCTGCCCTACAGTAGCAATGACAGCTTCCTGGCGCAGATCGATCCTACCAGTCTGCGTCGGCTCAACTACGGCAACGCCGACTATGACGTGCGGCACAATATCAGCGCAAACTATGTTTGGGAGCTTCCCTTCAAGGCGAGCGGGATGATGAACAAGTTGGTAAGCGGCTGGGCCATCTCCGGCACCGTCTTCTGGAGGACTGGCTACCCGTTTACTGTGCAAGACGGCGCGGCACCGAATGGGGCTGTCGCTGGGTTGCACAATGCGACCAGCTTGACGATCCTGCCTGACTATCTCGGAGGCAGCGAGGCAACATGTCTCAGACCCGGAACTCTTGCGAGTCCGACACAATGCTTGACCAGTGCCCAATTCTCGCAGGTCGGCTCTGAAACTAACTTCGGCAACATTCCACGGAACGCTTTCCGCGGTCCGCACTACTTCAACACAGATTTAAGTATCCTGAAAAACATTCCGCTCACCGAGAGGGTAAGTTTCGGTATCGGCGCGAATGCCTATAACGTTCTCAACCACCCGAGCTTCGCCAACCCGATCCATGACACCAGCAGCGGACAGTTCGGCCAAATCGTCAGCACAGTAGAGCCGCCGACCAGTCCGTATGGGGCCTTCGTTGGTTCGGCTGTGTCCGGCCGAATTCTGCAGGTGCAGGCACGGTTGACGTTCTAAGACTAGTTCTGTCGCACCCGGGGCGATCTCGAAAGAGATCGCCCCGATTTATTTGCAGCGTTAGACGATGGTCGAGCGCCGGAAGCTGATCAGTTCCACCTTTTAATTTCCAAAGACTACATAATGGCTACTCGCGGCCATGAAGAACAGCATGGGCACCGACAGGAACAGGTTTGTCCGCGAGGCCAGGAAGGCCTGGCGGGCCAGGACCGCGGCGTTGGCTGGGGGAGTGCCCGCGAGCGTGCCGCGGATGATTTGCTTGTTATTGCGCCAGATAATCCCCCAGACGTTGAACAGCATCACAAAGCCCATCCCGCCGCCTACGCCAATGCAGAGCACATGGTTGTCGTCGCGGCCCACCGGCGTGAAGTGCAGAAACATCCACGCGGCTGCGACTACGACCACGGCCGTCACCGCGCCCACCACATAGCCGCTGGGGGTCTTTGAGATCACGAAATAGAGCACCATCGAAGCGGCAATCCACACCAGCAGGAACAGGCCGATGGTTGGCACCGGGCTTACCCCCATCAGGCGGGCGTCCGAACCCACCAGGACCTGAGACCAGTACCAGAACCCGACAAACACCGTGAGCATCGAACTCCAGCGGAACAAGTTCAGGGCTGGCAGCGTGAGATGCTCGAAGATCTTCGGCTTCTGGCTGGCGTCCACCTGCTTCATGAACGGAATGTTGACCAGGTTGAAGAAGTAGAGCAGGCCCACCCACGTGATGCCGGCCAGAAAGTGTACCCAACGCAGCAAAATGGCCAGGGTTTCGGTGCCGGTGTGCTCCGGCATGACCACGACGAACGACGCAAACAGATGAACCATTAAGGATTCCTCCAGAAGTTGGAGGAAGTGTGCGACGGCGTGCGGGCGGATGTCAACCGGGAGCGTCCGGTAACTTGAAAAGCGGCCCGGAAGGCCGTATTGTTAGCGGAAAGCCGGACTCGCGGACTTTTCCGGACATTCGAGTCTGTTTAAGGCTGCTTCGTCGAATCACGAGTCACAAGGAGATCGGCATGGAAAGCAACAAGCCGGCACAGAATATTCAGGATTCGTTTCTGAATACGGCGCGCAAAGAGCGCGTAAGCATCACCATCTATCTGATGAGCGGGGTCAAGCTGACCGGACGCATCCGCTCGTTCGACAAGTATTCCGTCGTGCTGGACGCAGGCGGACAGGAGCAACTCATCTTCAAACACGCGATCTCGACGGTGGTGATGGGGCGGGTCGCACCACACGCTCCCCACGCGGCTGCGAGTGAGATCAGGCCCGCGGTCCCAGCCGCGGCGCCGGCGCAGGTCAGCGCTCCGGTCAGCGAAGGATAGATATAAAGAGAAGGCGCGTTCCGTTTGGCCAAAGCTTCCGGCAAGAAAACTCGTTTGGTGGACCTGGCGGCTGCCGCTGCACGCGAACAGGAGTCGGCGGGCGGAGCGGGGCAAGACCGCGCTTTTCTGGTCGGGCTCGATGTGCGCTCGCGCAAAGTTGGCACGCGCGGTGGAACGGCGCAGGCCCGCGCGGCACGCGACTCGGCCACGCGCGAGGCGGATGGGGCTTCTGGCAAGGCTTCCCGGCCTTCGGTGCCGGAATTTGATGCCGAGGAATCCCTGGCGGAACTGAATACACTGGCGCTCAGCGCCGGAGCAAAAGTTGTTGGCGAGTTATTACAACGCCGCGACCGGCCCGATCCGGCAACGCTGGTGGGTACCGGCAAGCTGGAAGAAATTGCGGGAGCAGCAGCCTCATCGGATGCGAACGTGATTTTGTTTGATCACGACCTCAGTCCTTCGCAGCAGCGCAACATCGAAAAAATCCTTCAGCGCCGCGTGATTGACCGCACCCAGCTGATCCTCGACATCTTCGCGCGCCACGCCCGCACGCGGGAAGGCCAGATGCAGGTCGAACTCGCGCAACTGCAGTACATGATGCCGCGGCTGGCAGGGCGGGGAATCGAGATGTCCCAGCTCGGCGGCGGCATCGGCACGCGCGGACCTGGTGAAACCCAGCTTGAGACCGATCGCCGCAAGATTGCCCGGCGGGTGCGGCATGTCGAGCAGCAATTAGAGAATGTTCGGCGCACTCGCGCCCAGCAGCGGCAGCGGCGCGAGTCCGCTCCGGTGGCGACGGTCGCGTTCGTTGGTTACACCAATGCCGGAAAGTCCACGCTGTTCAACGCGCTCACCCATTCCGGCGTGCTGGCTTCGGCGCGCATGTTTGCCACGCTCGATCCCACCATCCGCGCGGTTGAGCTGCCGTCGAAGCGCAAGGTGCTGGTGTCCGATACGGTCGGCTTCATTCGTAACCTGCCGCATACGCTGGTCAAGGCGTTTCGGGCGACGCTGGAAGAGGTGCAGCAGGCGTCGTTGATCCTGCATGTGTCAGACGCGAGCAGCCGCCTTTCTGCCGAGCAGGACGCGCAGGTGGAAATCGTGCTGAAAGAGCTGGAGGCGGAGAAACGGCCGCGTCTGCGGGTGATGAACAAAATTGATCTGCTGGATGTGGAAGTGGCCGAGGAGTTGGTCAACCGTCCGGGCGAAGTGCCGCAGGGCGAGGTGCCGACCGTGTATGTGTCGGCGCGAGAGGGGACTGGTCTCAAGAAGCTGTTGGAAAAAATGGACGCGATGATTGAGGAAGACCAGGTCAGCCGCGTGCGCCTGCGCGTGCCGCAGAAAGAAGGGAAGATGCTGGCGCTGCTGGAGGCGAAGGCGCGAATTTTGTCGCGGATCTATCGGGATGGATCGGTGGAATTGGAAGTGGAAGCCGCGGAGTCGGTGGTGAGAAGGGTGCGGAACTTCATCCTGCCCCACGGCCGTCAGCCCGCATAGTCGGGCCAGCGCTGGACCACCCAAGAAGAAAGTTTCTCAGATCGGGCGACGAGCTGCTTTGGTGTCCATTCGGCATATTCCTCCGCGAACTTGCGGGCCGCTTTGAATCCGGAGTCATCACGATAGATCTCCCTTTTCTGATTATAAGGGCCGTTGCCGAGAGCCTGGTTCATCTCCTGTGACAACGGGAGAAGATTGCCGAGGAGGTCTTTCATCTCGTGGTGTTGTTCGCGGGTAAACATCTCGAACCATCCGTCGCTAGGATTCTCAGGTAAAACGTGCTCGACCCATTGGGGCGTGCCAGGCTGGTCGCCGCCAAGCGAACGATTCAGCTCGGCAAGCACATGGAGCGTTATAGACGAACCGTACAACGGGCGTGCTAGTACTGCGTTCCTAACATCGTTGTCTCCAGGCCACACGACAGTTCTGTGTCCTCGAATTTCGTCGGCGACTTTTTCCGCGGTTGGTTCGCCGGTACAGTCAGCCCAAAGCCGTTTGAACACGGCGTGGAGGCCGGTTGGTTCGTGTCCACAAAGCGCACGCCGGACAAGAAAGGATTCGATGAGATGAAGAACGGCAACGCCCTCCTCTGCTTGTACGCCCTCAGTTCTAAGAGCATTCGAAAGCTGCATCGTGAAGGGGTATGTCGAGGTTGGCGCCCCGGCCTCGTACAGCTGATAGAACGCTCGTTGCACCTCGCGGGCCTGATTCTGTAAATTACTCCCGCAGGCGACATCGAGGAAACTCTCCTGATACTCGGCGAGCCGCTTAACAATCTGTTCAGGGTCCTTCGTGTCCCGCCAGCTGTCCCGCAGCCACGCATATACTTCCGATTTCCGCAGATTCGGATTCTGGATCAGGCCGTAAGGGAAAAAGTACGAGTCGAACAGATTAATCTCGGCACCAGTCTTAAACTTATTGTAGAAGGGCTGCCACGACCGTTGGTCGATAGCCTCTATTTTGTCAGGGTGTTCATTTGCTACTTTTCCGAAGATCTCGTTGCGCACTAGATCGCCGGTAGTCATCGGCTCCTGCCTTGAGTTAAGACTATCGAATATCTTTGGCCCGTTGATAGGATCCCACACGTCGATTTGCACAACGCTCATGGACTCCAATAGAGCGGTGTAGAGCTTCCTTAGGCGTGGTAGGTTCTCCTTTTCCACTTGCTCCTCAAAGAACCTGAGAGCGGCTCGGTAGTTGTTGCGAAGTCTGCCTTTGTCCGAGCCCGCGGCGGGCATCGGCTTGTACTTGAATGGGGAGAGGCGCTCTGCGAAGGTCTCGTCCGAAAGAATGTCATCGAGAACGTAGTTGAGTTGTGCCCGATCATCCTTGCAGGGCTGAAGCTTCGCGTTGGTCACTAAGGCAGTTTCCCGACCGATGACTAGGTATTTCAGGAAGAGTCCTGACGCATCTGCATACTCTTTTTCCTTGCAGAGAATGCGAACGATCGCACACAGGTACAGGAAAATAGTCGTAATGCGTTGTTGACCATCAATCACTTCGTATACTTTGGGGTCGGATGGGTTACTCGGACGACCGTAGATGATGACCGCGCCGAGAAAATGAAAATCTGATGTCTCGTCAACCAGATTCAGGAGGTCTGCATTTAGCTGGCTTAGTCGTTCAGGTTTCCATTTATATGCTCGTTGAAAGTACGGGATTGCGAACACCGTGTCGCCCGAGAGAAGCGACGTCAGGTCAGTCTCGTCGGAGTTGTTAGTCAGGCGCTGTCTCTTGAGCACGGGTGAACACCTCGCGCTTATTCTAACGCTTGGCCGCATTTAAATGGGCCGACAACCAAGAAGCGGTGACAGTCCTTGGCTAGCAGCCCATTCGATCCGGAATTGGATCGGAGGTGATACTTCAATGCTAGTCCCGCCCAGCCGGAAGTCAAGACCTTAATTGCGGGAAATCGGCCAATGTTGGCAGGTGTACATTATCCGGCCAGCGCCCCGACCAACGATTTCCAGGAACTGGCTTTGGGCGGGCCAGCCGCATCGAGAATCCGCGGAAAGTCGGCCAAATTGAATGATTTGACGGGCCGCCACGCGTTGACACATAACAACACGAGTGATAGCCTTAAAGGTTTGATAGCCCTCTTCTCTCGGCGTAGTCAAGCACCCAAATGGAACAGATGCTGCGACAATTAGGCGAATTACTGCTCGGATCAATTCCGACGGTGATTTTGCTGTGCCTGTTGTTCGCGCTCTATAACGCGCTGGTACACAAGCCGTTGGGCCGGGTGCTGGCGGAGCGGCGCAGCAAGACCGAGGGCGCGATTGAGAAGTCGCAGGCGGACATTGCGGCGGCAGCGGCGCGGACCTCTGAGTTTGAGCAGCGATTGCGCGAGGCGCGCGCCACGTTGTTCCGCGCGCAGGAGGCCCGCCGCAAAGCGGCCCTGGAAATCCGCGACCAGGCGGTCCACGTCGCCCGCAGTCAGGCGCAGGGCCAAGTGCAAGCCGCGCGGCAGGACCTGGAAAAAGACAAGCAGTCGGCACAGGTGGCGTTGCAGGGTGAGGCGGCATCGCTGGCGTCGGAAATTGTGCGCCGCGTGCTGCAACCGGCGGGAGCGGGCCGATGAGTTCCATGCGACGGGTGGGGTTGATTTTCGCGCTGATGATTGGACTGGTGCCCGGTTTTGGCCGGTCTCTCGCATTGCCCGCTCAGGATGCTACTGCGCCGGCAAGTTCCCAGACAGCGCCCCAAGGATCTGCTTCGGCGGAAAGTTCGCAATCTGCTTCGAGTGACGAAGCCAAGGTTCCTGAGCAGCAAGTCGCTGAGCCGAAATCTGAGAAGACGCCCGAAAAAGCGGAAGCGGAAAAAGACGACACCGAGCCGCTGCGGCATTCCGCCTCGGTCCGTTATCTGGCGAAGCTGTTTGGTGGGGACGTTGAAAAGGCTTACTGGGCAAGCGTTCTGCTTAATTTCGCAGTGATTGCAGGCTTGGTGATCTGGCTTGGGCGAAAGTATTTGCCGGGATTTTTCAGCGACCGCAATGCCGGCATCCAGCGGGCGATGCAGGAAGCGCAAAAGGCCAGCGAGGAAGCGCGCCGCAAACTGGCGGAGATTGAATCGCGACTGATGCGATTGGATGGCGAGATCGGCATGATGCGCGACGCCGCGGAAAGAGAAGCCGCAGCCGAGGAAGTCCGGATCGTGGCCGCCACCGAAGAAGACGCGAAGAAGATTGCGGCAGCCGCCGGTCAGGAGATTGACGCCGCCGCAAAGGCGGCACGCCGCGAACTGGCAGCGCTGGCCGCTGATCTAGCGGTGGGGCTGGCGGCGAAGCAGATCCACGTGGACACGGCGACCGACCAAGGCCTGGTCAGCAGTTTTTCGCAGCAACTTGAGGGCGCGGACGCGCCCAAGGGAGGGCGCTGAGCAATGTCCGCTTCGGTTGGCAGCACCTACGCCCGCGCCTTCGCCGATGTGGTGGTGAACGCGCGCCTTGACGCCGCGCAAGCGGTGGCTGAGCTGAAAGCGGTTTCCACGATGATTCATGAAAGCTCTGAGTTGGGCCGGGTGTGGGAGAATCCGGGAATTCCAGCTCCACAAAAACGTGCGCTGCTCGACGCCATCGCGGGTCAAGCTTCCATTTCGCGGCCGGTGAGAAATCTGATGGCGGTGTTGATTGACCATCGCCGCACGCAATATCTCGATTCTGTCGTAAAGCAGCTGGAAAAAGATTTGAATGATCGCATGGGATTCGCCGAGGCCGATGTATCGAGCGCGCGGGAACTGGGCGCCTCTGAAAAACAGGCGCTCGAGGCGCAGGTCGCGAAGATGACGGGGCGCAAGGTAAAAGCCAACTACGCCCAGGACGCGTCGTTGCTCGGCGGGGCGGTGGTGCGAGTTGGCAGTACCATCTATGACGGTTCGGTGAAGGGCAGGCTGGCGAAGATTCGGGAAGCGATGAGCAGTTAACTGTTACATTGAACCGGTTTGGCGCGGTGCTGTGTACCGTAGGGATCCTTCGACTGCATCACCTTCGCTTACGCGAAGCTGATGCTTCGCTCGGGATGACAAGGGTTTGAGAGATTCTGAAATAAAGGCTAACCGTTAAAGGCTAAGAGCTGAACTTATGGCACAAATCAAAGCAGACGAAATCACAAAACTGATCCGCGAGCAGATCGAGAACTACGAGTCGAAGATCTCCGTGGACGAAGTCGGCACCGTCATCTCGCTGGGCGACGGAATTGCTCGCGTCTATGGTCTCGACAAAGTCATGGCCGGCGAACTGCTCGCGTTCCCGCATGACATCGCCGGCATTGCCATGAACCTGGAAGAAGACCAGGTCGGCACCGTCCTGCTCGGGGAATACACCGAGATCAAAGAAGGCGACGAAGTGCGGCGTACCGGGCGCATCATGAGCGTGCCGGTGGGCGACGCCATGGTGGGCCGCGTGGTGAACGCGCTGGGCCAGCCCATTGACGGCAAGGGACCGATCGCCACCGACAAAACCATTGCGCTGGAGCGCATTGCTCCGGGCGTGATTGACCGCCAGCCCGTGCGCGAGCCCATGGCCACCGGACTGAAGGCCATTGACAGCATGATCCCGATCGGCCGCGGACAGCGCGAACTGATCATCGGCGACCGCCAGACCGGCAAGACCGCGGTTGCGCTCGATACCATCATCAATAGCAAGGGCAACAACCTCGTCTGCATCTACAACGCGATCGGGCAGAAGCGGTCTTCGATTGCGCAGGTGGTCAAGATTCTGGAAGACGCCGGCGCGATGGAATACACGATCGTGGTCGCGGCGTCGGCGTCAGAACCGGCGCCCATGCAGTACATCGCGCCGTATGCGGCGTGTGCTATGGGAGAGTTCTTCCGCGACAGCGGGCGGCACGCGCTCGTGATTTACGACGATTTGTCCAAGCATGCCGCATCTTACCGTGAGATATCGCTGCTGTTGCGGCGTCCGCCCGGTCGTGAAGCCTATCCCGGCGACGTCTTCTACCTTCACTCGCGGCTGCTGGAGCGCGCCTCCAAGTTGAGCGACAAGCTGGGCGGCGGGTCGCTGACTGCGCTCCCGATCATTGAGACGCAGGCGGGCGACGTTTCGGCGTACATTCCGACCAACGTCATCTCGATCACCGACGGCCAGATTTATCTTGAAACCGACCTGTTCAACCAAGGCGTCCGTCCTGCGGTGAACGTCGGACTCTCGGTGAGCCGCGTGGGCGGCAGCGCGCAGATCAAGGCCATGCGTCAGGTGGCGGGCACGCTGAAGCTGGAACTGGCGCAGTACCGGGAACTAGCGGCGTTCGCGCAGTTTGGCAGCGATCTCGACAAAGCCACGCAGGCGCAGTTGAACCGCGGCAAACGGCTGGTGGAGATTTTGAAGCAGGGTCAATTCTCTCCGATGTCGTTTTCAAAGCAGATTCTGATCATTCTCGCTGGTACCAGCGGATTTCTTGACGATCTTCCGGTCGAACAGGTGCGCGATTTCGAACAGGAACTGATGAAGTATGCCGACGCAACCAACCCTGGGTTGCTGCGTTCGATCATGGAAAAGAAAACGCTGGACGATGCATTGAAGGGGCAGCTGACAAACTTGATCAAGGAAGCGAAGCAGCAGTTTGTGGCCTCGCGGGAAGCGGTAGCGAAATAGACCCCAGTACCTGGTAACGAGTACCGAACTTAACGATTGACCTGGACTCGGTACCCGGTACTCGCAACTCAAGACAATGGCCAACGTACTCGACATTAAACGGCGCATTCGCAGCGTGATCAACACGCGGCAGATCACCAAGGCCATGAAGATGGTCTCGGCGGCGAAGTTGCGCCGCGCCCAGGAGCGCGCCCTGGCGGCGCGTCCCTATGCGCAGATGTTGACCAGCGTGCTGCAATCACTGGTCGCACGGGCCGAGATTTACGATACCGAGACCGGAGAACTGAAGCATCCCCTGCTGGCGCATCGTGAGGAGAAGACCATCCTCCTGGTGGTGGTGACCGGCGACAAGGGCCTGGCGGGCGCTTTCAATTCAAACATCACGAAAGCGGCGGCGCGTTTTCTGGAATCAAAAGCCGGCAAGAATATAGACATCGAGGCCGTAGGCCGCAAGGGGCGCGACTTCCTGCGGCGGCGCTATCCCGCTGCGGTGGTGCAGACCCGCAGCCTTGCCGAGCTGGAGCACTCGCTCGAGGCCGCTCCTGCCGCCGCCGACCGCGCCGGAGCAGTCCAACTCACCGGTGAGCACGTTGGGATACTGGGCAAAGTTGCCTTTGACCAGGCCAAGACGCTGGCCGAGAGCGTCATCGAACGCTACCAGCGCGAGGAAGTGGACGCGGTGTATGTGGTGTTCAACGAATTCAAGTCGGTGATCGCCCAGAGATTAATTGTCGAGCAGATTCTTCCCATTGAGCGGATCGGGGAACAGACCGTACGGCAGGCTGACGAGATGTCGGTCGAGGAAAAGAAAAAGGCCAAGGAAGCTGCGATCAGCGCGGGAGTGGGCATGCGCGGCGCCGCCAGCGCGGATGAGGACGTAAACATTGGCGCGTCGGGAACCGACTATATTTACGAGCAGCCGGCGGAAGACTTGTTCCGCTCCATCCTGCCTAAATACGTGAGTGTGCAAATTTTCCGCGCGCTGCTGGAATCGGTTGCGGCGGAGCACGCCGCGCGCATGACTGCGATGGATTCGGCGACCAGCAACGCCAGCGATATGATTGATTCGCTGACGCTGGTGATGAACCGCGCGCGCCAGGCAAAGATTACGAAGGAAATCATCGAGATCGTCAGCGGCGCGGCCGCCATGTGAGAAGAAGCTTCTAGCCACTGGTTTCCGGCTATTGGCTAAAAGTAAGAAATCGAGATCGAGAAAACCAGGAGCTAGCGGCGAGTAGCTAGAAGCTAATTATGGCTGAAAACGTAGGACATATCATTCAGGTATCCGGGCCCGCGGTGGACGTGCAATTTTCCGCCGGTTCGCTGCCACCCATCTATCAGGCGTTGCGCGTGGTCGGTGACGGGTTCAACGTACCGTTCGCCATCAACGTAATTCTTGAAGTGCAGCAGCATCTCGGCGAAGGCCGCGTGCGCTGCGTCGCCATGCAGGCCACGGACGGTTTTGTGCGCGGCATGAAGGCGATTGACCTCGGTGGGCCCATTTCCGTGCCCGTGGGACGCGGCACACTGGGGCGCGTGCTGAACGTCATTGGCGAGCCCGTGGACGAGCTTGGCCCGGTCGAGTTCACCCAGACCATGCCGATTCACCGTCTGGCGCCGGCCTTTGACGAGCAATCCACCACGGCGGAAATGTTTGAGACCGGCGTGAAGGTCGTTGATCTGATCCAGCCGTTTCTGAAGGGCGGAAAGATCGGATTGTTTGGCGGCGCGGGTGTGGGCAAGACCGTGTTCATCCAGGAATTGATCAACAACGTTGCCAAGCAGCATGGCGGCTTCTCGGTGTTCGCGGGAGTCGGCGAACGTACGCGTGAAGGCAACGACCTGTGGCTGGAAATGAGTGAGTCCGGCGTCATCAAGCCGGGCGTTCCCGCGGAGTCCAAGGCGGCGCTGATCTATGGACAGATGACCGAGCCTCCCGGAGCGCGTTTGCGAGTTGCGCTGACCGCTTTGACCGTCGCGGAATATTTCCGCGACGTGGAGGGTGCCGACACTCTGCTGTTCATTGACAACATTTTCCGCTTCACCCAGGCCGGATCGGAAGTATCCGCGCTGCTGGGCCGCATGCCGAGCGCGGTCGGTTATCAGCCGAACCTGGCGACGGAAATGGGCGAGTTGCAGGAGCGGATTACTTCAACCAAGAAAGGGTCTGTCACTTCCGTGCAGGCCATTTACGTGCCCGCCGACGACTTGACCGATCCCGCGCCGGCCACCACGTTCGCTCACTTGGACGCCACCACGGTGCTCTCGCGCGCGCTGACCGAGATCGGCATCTATCCGGCGGTGGACCCTCTGGCTTCGACTTCCCGTGTTCTTGACCCGCGTATCGTCGGGCAGGAGCATTACGATGTCGCGCAGTCGGTGAAGAGGACGCTGCAGACCTACAAAGACCTGCAGGACATCATCGCGATTCTCGGCATTGACGAGTTGAGCGAAGACCAGAAGCTCACCGTTTCGCGCGCCCGCAAGGCGCAACGCTTCCTGTCGCAGCCGTTCCACGTGGCCGAGCAGTTCACCGGAACGCCGGGCAAGTATGTGAAGATTGCCGACACCGTGAAGGGCTTCAAGGGCATCGTGGAAGGGAAGTACGACGATATACCCGAGCAGGCGTTCTATATGCGCGGGACAATCGAGGAAGTGCTGGAAGCCGCGGAGAAAATGAAGGCGGCAGCGTAAGGGCCGTCGTTGGCCGTTTGTCGTTGGTCATTAACGACCAGCCACCAACGACCAACGACCAACGACGATTTACCAATGGCAGATACCTTCCAACTCGAGATTGTGACGCCGGAAAAGATGGTCGTGAAGACCTCGGCGGAGGAAGTCCAGATTCCCGGTGCAGACGGCTATCTGGGCGTTCTTCCCGGCCACGCTCCGCTGATCACCGAGCTTTCCTCCGGCGAACTGACTTACCGGTCGGGAGCCGAGATGCAGCATTTTGCGGTGGCTTCAGGATTTGCCGAGGTGCTGCCGGACCGCGTCATCGTCCTCGCCGAGTCAGCCGAGCGTCCTGCGGAAATTGACGTCGCCCGCGCCCGCGAATCCAAAGAACGAGCGGAAAAGCTGCTCAACAGCGGCGATCCCCAGGTGGACTACACGCGCGCCGAACTAGCCGTGCGACGCGCCGAGACGCGCATCGCCGTGGCAGCGGAAAAAAACTGATTCTCGGCCGCTCACCGGGTCCCAGTTCATTGCCGCGGACCCTCAATTACACCTTCACCGATTCCCGCTCCGACGGCGTGAAGCTCACTTCCGCTGTGCGTTCCAGTTTGTCCCACGCGAATCTTCTTCCCTCGAGTGCGCGCATCAGCGTCTTGAACAGCACCACCGAAAACAGCTGACGATAGGCGAAGCGCTGCAGCCAGACCTGACTCAGAAGCCACACATCTTCCTTTGTATCTGGCCGTCTGCGTTCCAGCGCGAAGGCCAGGGCCGAAGCCACAAAATCAGTGACCAGAAACGCGAAGAAAAAAGCCACCAGCTTGTGGAAGCTTGCCGGGTCGGTGGAATCGGGATGGAAGTGTTTCTGCACGAAATACCAGATGGCGCTCACCGCAAACATGATGTCAATGAAAGGCGAGACCAGCGGCAGCAGAATCTGGAAAATAATGATATTCGGCAGGGCCACAAACCCCAGTGCGCCTTTGCGGCCGATGACTTCGCTGTGCTTCCAGACCGCCTGCAGAATGCCAAACGACCAACGAAAACGCTGGCGCATCAGGCCGTTCGCGTTGGTAGGGGCCTCGGTGTAGGCCAGCGCCATGTCTTCATACTGCACGCGATACCCATTGCGCAGCAGCGCCATGGTCAGGTCGGCATCCTCGGCGACGGTGTCCACGTGATAGCCGCCGGCCTCTCTCACGGCGGATACTCTCCACGCTCCGATCGCGCCTGGGACGACGCTGACTGCGCCTAAAACATCCAGCGCGCGCCGCTCGAAATTCTGGCTGGTGATGTATTCCAGCGCCTGCCAGCGCGTCCACAGATTCACCCGGTTACCAACTTTGGCATTTCCGGCGACGGCACCAACTTTGGCATCCAGAAAATGGGGAACCAGCCGTATGATCGCGTCTGGCGCGATGACGGTGTCGGCGTCAATCCCGACAAATATCTCGGCGTCGCCAATATGCAGCAATCCGAAATTGAGCGCCTCCGCCTTGCCTGCGTTTGGCTTGCTGAGGATCAGCACCTGGCCGCGGGCCTCTTCGGAAGGAAAAGCGGCGTGCGCGACCTCCAACGTTTTGTCCTTCGATCCATCGTCAATCACAATGACGCGCAGATTGGGATAAGTCGAATTTAGCGCCGCCCGAATCGTCCGCTCAATGACCTTTTCTTCGTTATAGGCCGGGATCAGCACGGCGACGATGGGACGGTAAGACTCGACCTCGGCGGGACGGCCGAACATACGTTCCCTGAGCCGGTCATACACCGCCGCCGCGCCGATGAAGAGCAGGCGTGCCGTCATGAGTACGTCACCCAGCACAAAGATCCACTTGATGAGCGATCCCACGGCGCCAAACAGCCAGAAACTCAGCCAGTCCAGCCGCGCCAGCCAGCGCTCCCCCGGCGGCAGCGGGGGCATGATTTCCGCTCTTGTCTTGCCAAGCAACTGATACACCGGGACGATCTCGATGGCGCGGGCGCGAACGCCCTGGATGATCATGGGCAGCGCGCGCACCGTCTCCTCGCGGTTGCCGCCTCCGTCGTGCAGCAGCACGATGTTGCCGCAGCGCAGGTCGGTGGCTGTGCATGGTGGAAGGTGGGCCAGGACGTAGGCGGTGATCTCCTCGGCGGTGCGTCTCCGCGGTTTGTCGTTCCAGTCACTGGGGTCAATCCGGTTGCCGATGGTGGTGTAACCCATGTCCTGGGCCAGTTCCAGCGGACGCACCTGATCGGCGGTGTCCGGCTCTTCGTCAATCGCGTAGGGTGGACGCAGAAATGTCGTGCGGATCCCCATCAGACTCGCGAACAGGCGTTCGGTCAGGTTCAGCTCAAGCTTCATGTACCCAGCGGAAATATTGCTGACGTCGGGATGGGTAAAAGTGTGGTTGCCGATCGTGTGGCCTTCGTCATAGACGCGGCGGGCCAGTCCGGAATATTTGTCGGCCTGAATGCCGATCAGGAAAAAAGTGGCGGGAGCATGTTCCCGCTTCAATACGTCCAGAATTTTCGGCGTCCACTCCGGGTCAGGCCCATCGTCAAACGTGATAGCCACCTGATTCGGACTGTATCCGTATCTGCCCAGCCGGTAAGGTTCCGGGAGGTCCTGAAAATTCTCGTCGGTGATGAGCCGGGTTTTGGGGTCAACGGTCAGGTCTCTGGTTCCATGCTTTGGACGGTCTTCGATGCGGAGAATTTCACCTTGCCCCTCCATATCCACGTCCTGGCCGGCGGGAACGTCGCGCAGTTTGTCCGTGGCCCCTTGATCGCCGGGCACGTCCCACACTCGCCACAGCGAGCGGTCCTCCGCGCCCAGACGCCACAGCGCGAACGTTTTGATGCCCAGAGTCTGCGCCGCCCGCATATGATTGAGCGCCGTCACCGCGTCCAGATACCAGATGTCGTGCCGCAAATTGCGCTCATCGAGATAGCTCAGGTGCGGATTCAAGGCCTGGTCGTCGAAGGTGATGTCCTCTTCGGAGTCGCGCGCGGTCAGCCAGGCGTCCTGCACGCTGGCGTTCACGTCGTGCGCATCGGCGGGAAGCTTTCCTTTTGCGGGTTTCATCACCCAGTCGTAGCCGTAGTTCGCGATGGCGCAAATCAATTTTTCCCTGGGAATGACGGAGACGTCATACTGCAGATTGCGGACGAAATACTCCTGGGATGAGACCGGCCCCGGCTGGCCGCCTGGAAAATGCTCGTCGTAGTTCATGACTACGACGCCGTCGGCGGCGGCGGCGAGTTTCAGGTAATCGTAGTCCTCGTTATGCGGTGGCACGCTGACGTAGAGCTTCATTCCACGCGCATGCAGGTCGCTGGAAAGCTCCTGTAAGAGCGCCTCGTAACCGGGCTGACCCGACTTCGGGAAATCTTCAAAGTCCACCATCAATCCGCGGTACCGGTCCGTGGCCAGGAATTGTGCGACCTCTTGCCGAAAACGCGCGCGTGCGTCCGGGTTGTTGAGAAAGCCGGTAATGCCTTGCACCCATTGCGCGCCGTCAAAGTTGTTCACCATGGGGAAGACTTCCATGCTGGTGTCTTCCGCCTTCAGAAATGGCATGACGCGATCGTCCACGGGCTGGACCTTCCCGACCTGGATCACGTCGAAAAATTTGTTGGTCTGGTCGTCCACCGCCTGCAAGCGCCCGTCGGGCGTAAGCACGTGCAGCCAGTCAGTGTAGAGAAGATCAATCTGCCGGTCGAAGTCGCGCAGCGAGGAAAAACTGGCCGCGTCCCATGGAACGTAGAAGGCCGCGCGAATTCCTTCATCCTGGTTGAGAGTGACCTGCGACGGTGCCAAATTCGACTTCCGCCGCCGGGCCTGCTGTTTCAAGCGGTCCCGCGCCTTTTCCGCCTGGCTCTCCTTATAGGCTTTGATGGCGCGCTTCTGCGGCGAAAGCAGAAGGTCGGGAAGTTTTTCCTGCCGCAGCGCTGAAACGATGAAAAAGAACACCAGCAGCGACAGCGCCAGCGCGGCCGCGTCAAACGTGCGCCTGAGCCGCTTCCAGCGTGCCCGTCGAGGATCGTAAAAAATTGGTTTCGCCATTCCGCCTTAAAGTCGTGTTAATCATCGTAAGCTGCGGATTTCACGTGGTCAATTCGGGAAGATTGCGTAAGGCGGGAATGCGGGTGGGCCCTGTGCGACCATTTCGTCTCGGTACACACCACCGGACGGTTTATATTCACAGCGTGCGCGAATTGCTGCAGCAGAATCGGCGATGGTTTTTGTGGTCGGGAGCGGCAGGTTTGGCTCTCAGGTTATTCTTCTTTTGGCGATTTCCGGCGGTTGTGGACGACTCCCGTCTTTACGCCAATATTGCTGAAAACTGGATTACACATGGCATCTATGGAGTCACCGACTCCGGGGCCGTAGTTCCTACGCTTTCCCGGCTTCCCGGCTATCCCGCGTTTCTGGCGGCTGCATTCTCTGTTTTTGGCGTGGGCCATTTCCGTCCGGCACTTTTTGCGCAGGTACTCTTCGATTTATGCACGTGCCTGTTGATCGCGGACCTGACTCGGCGCTTGATTTCCCGCCGTGGCGCCAACGTGGCTTTTTTGCTGGCTGCGCTCTGCCCCTTCCTCGCCAACTATGCCGCCACGGCGCTCACTGAAACTTTGGAAATGTTCTTTACCGTGCTGGCGCTGGATATTGCCGTGTGGGCGCAGGAGCTTGGCGGACTCCATGCACCGCGCAGCACTTCGATCTTTGGATCGCTGAACGCTCCTCCCCCGGGATGGGCCTCGCCGCGCGAGCTTTTCGCATGGCTGGCGTGCGGTCTGGCGGTTGCCGGGGCGGTTCTTCTGCGTCCCGACGGTGCGATTCTCCTCGGTGTCCTCGGACTGTATGTGCTTGCGTCATTTGCCGTTCGCTTCCAGAGGGCCCGCACCTCCTTTGTGCGCCTGCGGCCGTTGCTGCTCCTCGCCATGCTGTGTGCCGGCGCGCTTCTCCCGCTGGCACCGTGGACGTTTCGCAACTGGCGGACTTTTCATCGCTTCGAGCCGCTGGCCCCGCGTTATGCCAACGACTCAGGCGAGCCGGTGAATCCTGGTTTCAACCGGTGGGTCAAGACCTGGATCGCCGATTATGTTTCCGTCGAGGAAATTTATTGGAACGTTCCCGGCGAGGCCGTTCCACAGGGTCGTCTGCCTTCCCGCGCGTTCGACTCCGTCAGTCAGCGCCAACGCACCGAAGCGCTGCTCGCGGACTACAACCAGGACCACGATCTTACGCCCGAACTCGATGCCAGCTTTGCAGCCCTTGCCAGCGAGCGCATCCACGCTTCCGCGCTGCGTTATTACGTCTGGCTGCCGGCCCTGCGCATTGCTGATATGTGGATGCGTCCCCGAACCGAGCTGTTCGCGGCCGATCCGCGCTGGTGGGAGTTCAACGATGACTGGCAATGGTTATCACTGAGCGTGGGCTTCGGTTGCGTAAATGCGTTTCTCGTTCTGCTCGCAGCTCGAGGCGCCTGGCAAACACGTTCAATCCCCGGCCTCGGCTTGCTCCTCGCGTTCGTGCTTTGCCGGTCGCTTTTTCTGGGCACACTGGAAAATCCCGAGCCTCGCTACACGCTCGAATGTTATCCGGTGGTCCTCGTGCTGGCGGCCTCTGCTCTTGCGCGGCGCCGAGGCGACCGCTGAAGCGACGCTGTGCGTCCCGCCCAAATCTCGACGTACATTGACCTGCGGTCATCGCATTCGCGGTTTCCACTTGAACTCATATGCCCGCCTGCTCGACAATAGCCGCCAACTTCCTGAGGCATTTCGCTGCTGCGCTGTTTCAGGATTGCTCTTCTGCTTCGCGTTTCCATACATGCTTCCGGGAGGCTTCATGCGCGGGTTTTCGCGGTTGTTCTGCTACACGGCGCTTCTGGTTTCGATCGCGGCGACTGGCTTTGCTCAATCCACAACTTCTTTGCGCGGGGTGATCACCGACGCAGCCGGAGCGGTGGTGGCCGGGGCCGCGGTAAAGATTTCTGACCCGAAAACAGGTTTCGCGCGCACCTCCACTTCGGCCGGAGATGGCACCTACCAGTTTCTGCAAATCCCTCCGTCTACCTATGCCGTGATCGTGAGCGCCAGCGGCTTTGCCACGCTTCACCGCGATAATGTCACGCTCCAGGTTTCCACGCCGGCCACGCTGAACTTCACCATGAAAGTCGCGGCTCTGCAGCAGGAAATTGAGGTGTCCGGCGAAGCGCCGCTGGTGAACACCCAGGATGCCTCTCTCGGCAACGCGTTCACCGAGCGGCAGTTGATCCGCTTGCCCTCGGAAGGACGCGATCCGGCGTCCATTCTCAGCCTGCAACCCGGAGTGACTTTTATTGGCGGAAATGCGGTGGACCAGAGCAACGACAGCCGCGGCGGAACCGTCAGCGGCGCCCGCAGCGACCAGACCAACATCACCCTCGACGGTCTCGACGACAACGAACAACTCCTGGGATATGCCTTCCAGGGCGCGCTGCGCTCCACGCTCGATTCGCTCCAGGAATTTCGCGTCACCACCAGCAATGGCAACGCTGACGAAGGACGTTCCTCCGGCGGCCAGATTTCCCTGGTCACAAAGAGTGGCACCAATGGCTGGCACGGATCAGTCTATGAATACAACCGCAGCAAGCTTGGCGAAGCCAACGACTGGTTCAATAAAGCGGCGGAAATCTCCAGTGGTCTCCCCAATGTTCCTCCGCACTTGATTCGGAACACGTTTGGCGCGACCTTCGGCGGTCCCATCCTGAAAGACCGGTTATTTTTCTTCGTCGCCTACGAAGGCCAGCGCAAGCGGGAGACCACGCAAGTTACGCGCACCGTGCCCAGCGACGAGTTGCGGAATGGAATGCTCCAGTACGTTTGCGACACAAGTCTTGATCAAAATAACAATCTCGTCGATCCCAACTGCGTGCCATCGAACGTGAGCACTTTGCCCACGCAATACGTCATCGCTTCGGATCCGCGGGCGGGAACCAATCGTCAGGGGCTTCCCAATCTGCTGGTTCAGCTTACACCGGTTGGTTTCGCCAACCTCGACTCAGTTTGTACAACAACCTGCCCGAACGGTCCCGGTGCTGACGCAGTTGCACTCAGCGTGTTTGGTCAGTACCCGCACACCAACACCGACAGTGTGGGTGACTTTCTCAACTACCGCGGATACACCTTCGCCGGCGCGAATCCCGAAAAACTCAACACCTACATTGTGCGGCTCGACTACGCCATCACCGCCAATGGAAACCATAAACTGTTTCTGCGTGGCAACCTGCAGAACGACAACCGGATCGAGCCTCCCCAGTTCCCCGGCCAGCCCTCCAGCACCTTCCACACCGGCAATAACAAGGGCATCGCGGCCGGATACACCGCGCTGCTGCGGCCGACGTTGATCAATAACTTTCGCTGGTCCTTGGTGCGCGAAGGCGTCGGCGATTCGGGAGTTGACGCCAAACCCTACACTTACTTCCGCACCCTCGATACCATCACAGCGCTAGGCTCGTCGTCCGAGTACGTCAACGTCCCGGTACACAATTTCGTGGACGATCTGACGTGGACGAAAGGCAAACACACGCTGCAGTTCGGCACTAACCTGCGTCTGGTGCACAACAATCGCCTGGGCAACGCCCAGAATATCTCCGACGGGCTCACCGACCCATTTTCGCTTCCCGCCTCGGGGATCGCCAACACCGGCGGCAGCCTCGATCCTTCGATCCTTTCCTCCTCGGGCTATCCCTTGGTGAGTTCGCAATTCGGAAGCCTGTACGATTTCGCCGCCATCGGGCTGGCCGGAGTGGTGACGGTCTCCAACGTGGTTTTCAATCAGGACAAACATGGACATCAGTTCGCGCCCGGCCAGTTGATTCCGCGTAACTTCAAAGCCTGGGAATCGGAGTTTTATGCGCAGGACGCCTGGCGGGCGACAAGAAACGTCGTGGTCACCGCCGGTCTGCGCTATTCGTTGTTGCAGCCTCCGTACGAGACCAACGGCAACCAGGCCGCGCCTTCCCTTAGCACCAGTGATCTTTTTGCGACCCGCGCCCGCCTTCAGGCAACGGGCCAGTCTTACTCCCCGGGCCAGAACGCCACCAACGGAGTTTCCGGCGGCCTGCCGCCGGTTTCCTTCGCGCTTTCAGGTCAGGCCAACGGCAAACAGCCATATTGGCGGTGGGACTACAAGAACCTCGCCCCCCGCCTCGCTCTGGCCTACTCTCCCAGCTTCGATGAGGGCTGGATGCACCGCTTGCTCGGAGGCGCTGGTAAGAGTTCCATCCGCATGGGCTACGGACTTTATTTTGACCACTTTGGCGAAGGCATCGTCAACACCTTCGACCGCAACGGGGCCTTCGGCCTGACCACTGCCGAGACCAATCCGTTCGCCGTACAGACCGTGGACTGCGGTTTCCGCTTTACTGGTACCTACAATGCCCCGCAGGGAACGTATTGCGGACAAAATCTGAGTGGAGCTCCGCCCACTCCGTTTCCCAACCCAGTGACGCCGCCCCTGGGCGTGAACAGCCCCGGCGGGTTTGCCATCTACTGGGGCCTGGACGACAAGCTGAAAACGCCATACTCGCACGTATTCAATTTCGCATTCACGCGCGACCTTGGTCACGGCTACGCTTTGGAAACATCCTATGTGGGAAGGCTCGGCCGCCATCTTCTGCAGGAAACCGATCTTGGTCAGGCGCAGGACATTCGCGATCCCAAGAGTGGCCTTGACTATTTTCAAGCCGCCACAAAGCTGGCCAAACTTGCGCAAGCCCAAACGCCGGTGAGCTCCGTCACCACTGCCAACGCTGGCACTTACTGGGAAAACCTGTTTCCCGCGATTGGCCAGTTTCCGGCGAATGGAGGGCTTGTTCCTAACTCCCAGCTCTACGGATGCAGCAGTATCCCCCCCGGCAGCATTGGCACCGGCGATATCACCGTGACCCAAGCCATCTACGACACTTTCGCCTGCAATGTTGGGAACGAAGTCGTGGCCCTGCAGTATGTGGACACGCCAACCTTTTTGTCGGGGGCGGCGGGCGTGAACTGTTTTCCGCTATGCTCCACGCTGCCGGGACAGACCACAGCCAGCCCGTACAACTTCTATTTGTCACAGTTTTCGTCGCTGTGGGGATGGAGAAGTTCCGGCAACAGTTCTTACCACGCGGTGAATGTGACCCTGCGGCGCGCGCTTACTCATGGCGTGCAATTCGACGTCAACTATACCTATTCAAAATCCATTGACGTCGGCTCCAACTCCGAGCGCATCAATCTGTTCGATACCAATGGCGGCAACGTCGGTGGTTTTGCCAGCCAGGTGGTCAACTCCTGGAAGCCCAACCAACTGAAGGCGGTTTCCGATTTCGATATGACCCACCAGATCAATGCGAACTGGGTGATTGATCTGCCGGTGGGGCGTGGAAAAAAATTTGGCGCCGGCATGGGCAGCGTTGCAAATGCGGTGTTTGGCGGATGGGGCCTTACCGGACTCTTTCATTGGTCCAGCGGCCTGCCTTTCAGCATCTTCCCGGGTGGCGGATGGTCCACGAACTACAACATTCGCGGCGAAGCGGTCGAAATCTCCAACCCCGGGAAAATCGGCGCACACCAGGACGCATCCGGTATCCCAAGAATGTTCTCCAACCCCAACGCGATCAACGCCTTTCGCCATCCCTATCCCGGCGAAGGAGGACAGCGCAACAACCTGCGCGGCCCAGGATTCTTTGGAATTGACGCGGGTTTGGACAAAGACTGGAAGATCAAAGAGGGACAAACTCTCAGCTTCGCATGGGAGGCGTTTAACGTCACCAACGCCGTGCGCTTCGACGCGGCGGCCTCGGCGAACAACTTCGACCTCGACTCCTCCACCAACTTCGGCGTCTACAGCTCAACCCTCACCACGCCACGCGTGATGCAGTTCATGCTGCGCTATAGTTTTTGATGGGATCTCAACCCTTTGTCATCCCGACCGGAGTCGGAGCGCCGCGACGGCGGAGCGGAGGGATCTGCTTTGCGGTCGGGTGAGAAAGCTTACGACAGCGGCGAGTCGCTCATGCGAAACCGCGTGCGCACGTGCTCGCTCAACAGCTCAATCGCGGACCGGTTGGAGATCCGGTTTTCCACCGCCAGATATCTCATGGCCTGGATCAGCACGCGCTGACCATCTACATAGCGCGGGTCGGCACTGCGCTCCCGATGCCTCCGCTCTGCCAGCTTCGGTCGTGCTGGGATCGTAAATACCTTTGCCATGGGCCCGGAAATCCTTCTTCGCCAGTATAGCGCCCCAACTGCAAATTTAAGCACATCTACTTGTTCTTTAGAATGAACAAGTTAGCCGCGTGGTGCCATGACCTGCGTCTTGGAGTTGGTCTTCAGCTGAAACGCTTCCGATGGCACTTTCTCGTTAAGGCGAATCCCTGAATACCGCGCCAGCCGGTAGTCGCCCTGGGTCTGGAAGAATTTCTGCTGGACCGAAACCCCGCGATCCACATCAATCCACAGCACGATGCTGGGAAAGTTAGCCTTCAATTTCTCCGACCTCGGGACCAGTTGCAACTTCGCCGTGCGCACGTCGTTCAGCTTTTCTTCGCCCTCATACGACACGTCAAACGACTTCGCCAGGTCCTGCCCACTGCCCCCAAACCCGAGCACCAGATAACTCTCCACTTCCGCCCGGTTCTTGCCCGCCCCGTACTCGCTCAACTGATTGATCCTGGGCTGAAAGACCTTGATCTTGCCGTCTTTGAACAAGACTGACTTCTGGTCCGGTTCGCGGATGTCGGCCATCATCTCGATCTCTTTGCCCGCGCGCCGGTAATAGACCGTGCCTTTCTGGGTATCGGTCTCGTCCACCACTCGCTGGTACTGGTCCCAGATGAATTCGGCCTGCGCCGACTGAAACCTGGCGGCGGTTGCATCCATTTTTCGCAGAACGCTTTGCAGTTCGGCGTTGTCGGCTTTCTGCTGCGCCGACGCAATTCCCGTGGCTGCAATGGCGGCAACTAGAGTCATTCCGATCGGCCATCGCATTGAGAATTGTGCCTTCATTAGTCTCACCGCTCGTCCACAAATCCTGTCATTCCGACCGGAGCCGAAGCGCATGCGACGGCGGAGTGGAGGAACCTGCTTTTCATGGTGCATCAAATCACCGCTGCGCAACCACCCGATAACTCTGCACCCGGCCCTTGCCGTCGGCGACCGCCGCATAGCTGACGATCTTCACGTCGCCGGAGATCGGGGCAATCCTGCGCAGCAACTGCCCACGCACGGCAAGATCGTCCCCCGCGGCGATCTGGTTCGCCTGGATCTGGTAAACCAGATGCCCCAAATCGTCGGTAGTCACCACTATTTCACTTGGATGCAGCGCGCGCGCCAGCGGTTTGTCGTTGTAAGGGATCCAGTAGGGCGACAGGAAAATAAACAGCAGGATCAGCGTGACCATGATGTCGTAGTGCAGCGTGCCACGCTCATACTGCCACATGACATAACCGCGAATTGTGCGCCACGCCGAATTCATTGGCAGGGGCGGCGACGCCAGCGTCGCCCGGACTCCAGACACCGTGCTGATTTCAGACCGTTGCAAGTCTAGTCACCCCTGTCTTTTCCCGCAAGTTCGGCGAAGCGGCGCGTGAAATCACGCTTCGTATCAGGGCACCTCTTCAGCGGTGCCGGTAAGCGCTCTGGAAATTGCCCCCGGCTTCAGCCGCTGCAATCCAACACTCCGAAGGCTTAACGCCTAGAGCCCGCGTTTAGTAATCCGTTCCACGCCCATGTACGGCCGCAGCGCTTCCGGCACTATCACGCTTCCATCCGCCTGCTGATAGTTCTCCATGATTGCCACCCACGTCCGCCCCACCGCCAGGCCGCTGCCGTTCAGTGTGTGTACAAACTCGGTTTTTCCCTTGCCCTCGGGCTTAAAGCGGATGTTCGCCCGCCGCGCCTGATACGACTCGAAGTTCGAGCATGACGAAATCTCGCGAAACAACTGCTGTCCCGGCAGCCACACTTCAATGTCGTACGTTTTCGCCGCCGCCGCTCCCATATCGCCCGTACACAAAGTCATCACCCGATAGTGCAGGCCGAGTTTTTGCAAAACGGTTTCGGCGTGATGCGTCAGCTTCTCGTGTTCTTCGTAAGATTTGTCGGGATGCGCGAACTTCACCAGTTCCACTTTCTGAAACTGATGCTGCCGGATGATGCCGCGCACATCTTTGCCATACGACCCAGCTTCGCTGCGGAAGCACGGCGTATAGGCGGTTAGCGAAACCGGCAGCTGCGCTGCCTCCAGCACTTCATCGCGATAAAGATTGGTGACCGGGACTTCGGCCGTCGGAACCAGCCACAGGTCGCGCTCTCCGTGCGGCACGCGAAATAGATCGGCGGCAAACTTCGGCAACTGCCCCGTGCCGTACATTGACTCCGAGTTCACCAGATACGGCGGCAGCACCTCCGTGTATCCATGCTCGCGCGTATGCAGGTCGAGCATGAAGTTGGCCAGCGCCCGCTCCAACTTCGCGCCCATGTCCCAATACACCGCAAAGCGCGCGCCCGTCAGCTTCACCGCGCGTTCCAGATCGAGCACGCCCAGTTGTTCGCCCAGTTCCCAGTGCGGCTTCGGAGCGAACGAAAACTCCGGCGCTTTGCCCCACCGGCGCGCCTCTACATTGTCGTCCGCGCCATGCCCAACCGGCACCGAAGCATGGGGAAGGTTCGGAAGCCCCACCAGAATCTCGCGTAAACGCGCGTCCAGATCTTCCGCGGTCTTTTCCCGCGCCTGCACCTGCTCGCGCAGGTCTTTCATCTCCGCCATCAGCGCGCTGGCGTCCTGACCGCTTTTTTTCAGGCGTCCGATCTCGTCGGTTGCCTTGTTGCGGCTGGCCTTCAGCGTCTCCGCCTCGGTGATGGCGTGGCGCCGCTGCGTGTCCAGTTCGGCGAAGTCTTTCAACAGCGCAGCCGCATCCATGCCGCGCTGGCGCAGCTTTCCCTCGACCAACGGCAAGTTGTCCCGGACAAAATTTAGATCAAGCATGAATTAACTAATGTATCGGAAACGGGGCAGGGAATGCACGTGGACGATCGTGCGAAGCGGGATGCGGGAAGCCTGCCGATCTACGGCGCGCTGTGCCCATCGCACTGCAATACGCCCAGATAGGCGCTCCACGGGCCCACGGCGTCACGATACGGATGGGCCATTACTCGGCAGAGTTGATGTAGATGGGTCAGGTCGTGGACGGCCCATGTCGCCAGAAGTTGCGATAGGGTCACTACGCCAAGCGCCGGATGTTTTCCACGCCGGGTCAAGTCGCTCGGTTGTAGGTTCAGTGCCTGCAGGGCGACCAGATTTTCGCGACGCAGACGCGCGAATTCGTCGAGAAGCTGCTCCAGCGATTTTCCCTGGCATTCCTTCAACTGTGCAAAGCGGTCAAAAGGATCAAATGCCCGCGTTTCTCCATCCTCAAGTATTCTCCGCGCCCGCGGCATCCAGTCGGTGCGTTCCCCCACGATCAGATGTCCCAAAATGTCGAACGCGCTCCAGGTATCGGCTCCTTCGTTATGTCGCACCAGGGTGTCGGGCAGCGCGCGCAAAAACGCATTCAGGGTTCCGGGAGTACGAGTCAGAACTGCGATGGTCACCGTCAGACTGAATTCCGTCGGATTTGGCATGTCAATTTAGATGCACGCTTAACTTTGTGGACTCAAGGAGCGCTCTAGCGATTGAAGTTCGACCTTGTGCTAGCTGAATTGGGCGCTAGGTTTTGCGCCTGACGTTTAGCTGTGTAAACTACCTCAGCGATGAAATCCTCCCCCAGATTCGCACCGGCACGGCTGCTTCTCGCGGTAACGCTTATCGCTGCAATCGTAGCCCCGCCACCCGCCGCCGTCGCGTCGGCTTACAACGCCCATCCCAAGCTCATTGTCGTCATTGTCATTGACCAGTTCCGCGGGGACTATCTGGAGCGCTATCGTAACCAGTTCGGCGACGCCGGCTTCCGCCTCCTGCTCGACCACGGCGCTTATTTCCCGGACTGCTACTACAACTACGCCAACACCCGCACCGCGCCCGGCCACGCTACGCTTTTCACCGGGGCATACACTTCCGGCCACGGCATCCTTGCCAACGAATGGTGGGACTCGGCCAGGAAGCGCATGGTCACCTCCGTCGAGGACACCGACACTCATCTGGTCGGCGTTACCAGCGACAAACCCGGCGCGTCGCCGCACAATTTGATGGCCGACACACTGGGCGACGAACTCAAGCTCGCCACGCAGGGCAAGTCCCGCGTCTTTGCCGTCTCGTTGAAAGACCGCGCCGCCGTGCTCCCCGGGGGCTTCTCCGCCGATGCCGCTTATTGGATTGAACCCAAAACCGGTGCATGGATCACCTCGACTTACTACCGCAGCGACTTGCCGCGCTGGACCGCCGATTTCAACGCAGCCAACCGCGCCGCCAAATACTGGGACCGCGAATGGAAAGACGATCAGGGCGCGGTGCTGCGCTCCACCGCTCACGCCAAGAGCAAAGACGGCTCTGACGCCGGCTTCTACGAAGTCGTCGGCCCCACTCCGTTCGCCAACGACTACGAAATCGAATTCGCCAAAGAGCTCATGCTCTACGAAAAGCTGGGCCAGGGCGAAGCCACTGACCTGCTCTCGATCAGCCTGTCGCCCAATGACATTCTCGGCCACCAGGTCGGCCCCGATTCGCCCGAGATGCGCGGTATGGCGCTCGCTCTGGACCGGGAACTCGCCGACTTTTTCGCCTATCTCGGCCATCAGATCGGTCTGGCCAATGTCTGGATCGCCCTCTCCGCTGATCACGGCGTGTCTACGCTGCCCGCAGTGGTTCAGAAGCTCCGCATCCCCGCCGCCGGACTCGATGCGGCAAAAATCGAATCGCAGATCAACGCGTCTCTGAACGCAAAATTTTCTCCCGGCGGTTCCGTCGGCTACATCAAGCTCGACTATCCCGACGCCTGGCTCGACCTGAACGCATTCTCCGCCGCCCACGTGAACGAGCGCGACGCCGAGGTCGCCACCGGCGAAGCCATGCTCCAAGCCGGACTCCGCGCCTTCTACACGAAATCACAGCTGCAACACGACGAAGTCCACGGCCCCGCGCTCGGCGAAAAATATCGCAACAGCTATTCGCCCGAAGCCGGCTGGTACGTGCTCGGCGTTCCCCAGCCTTATACCGTGGGCTCGCGCTCGGGCACCGACCACGCCTCTCCCTACTCTTACGACACGCACGTGCCCCTTGCTTTCTACGGCCTTCCGTTTCAGCCCGGCAAGTATCACACTCATGCCGAGCCCGTGGATCTCGCGGTCACGCTCTCGTCGCTGCTCGGCATCAACGCACCCACCCACGCCGTCGGACGCGTGCTCACCGAAGCGATTGTGACGTCTCATCACTCTGATCGGGCCGGCCCCGAAAAGCCCGAGGACGCGCGATGAGCAACCCCGCCAGCGGCAAATCGGCTTGTGATCTCAGCGTCAATGTTGCGGGGATTGCTCTCAAGAACCCGGTGATCGCCGCCAGTGGCACCTTCGGCTACGGCGTCGAGTTCGATGACATCGTCCATCTCAACAAGCTGGGCGGAATCATCGTCAAGGGACTGTCCAGGGAGCCGATGACGGGCAATCCCCCACCCCGTCTCTGGGAAACCGCCGCTGGCATGTTGAACGCGATCGGCCTGCAGAATTTAGGCGCGCCTGCTTTCATCGAGGAAAAACTTCCGCTTCTGCGCAAGATGAAAGACGTGGTTGTGTTTGCCAACGTGTTTGGCTACACCCGCGAGGATTTTGAGACCACGATCCAGATTCTCAACGACGGCGAGGGTATCGCCGCATACGAACTGAATGTCTCGTGCCCCAATACCGAGCAGGGCGGGATGCAGTTTGGCAGCGATCCCCGCTTGCTGGACGAAGTGGTTCGCAAGGCCAAGCGGGTGTCGGCGCGCCCGCTGATCGTCAAGCTTTCGCCCAACGTCACCAGCATCGCGCAGATGGCCTATGTGGCGCAGGAAGCCGGGGCCGATGCTCTTTCGCTGGTCAATACTTTTGTGGCCATGGCCATTGATGTGGAAACCCGCAAGCCCCGCATTGCCAACATCACCGCGGGCCTGTCCGGTCCGGCCATTAAACCGATTGCCTTGCGCATGGTCTACGACGCCGCGCACGCCGTCCGCATTCCCATCATCGGCATGGGAGGAATTTCCAAAGGCGAAGACGTGATCGAATATCTGCTTGCCGGCGCGACCGCCGTGCAGATCGGCACCGCCAGCTATTGGGACCCCTGCGCGACCGAGCGGATCGTGGATGAGCTGGGGAAGTGGTGCTCCGCCCACGAGATCGTCCGGCTAGGCGACCTCACCGGCGGAATGCTTTTGGAATGAAGCTGCGAAGCGGCGAAAGAATCCCGCGTGGGGACAGCCGCCCTCGGCTGTCCGGCGAGCGAAGCTCGCCTCTCAAGCCCTACTGCCACACCGCCAAAATTACCCCCATCACCAGGTAACAAACCAGTTGATAGCCGGTATTGATCAAATACAGCGCCCACTTCTGCTTGGCAAAAAGCACCCCGGTCAACTGCACGGTGGTCACGAACCCCAGCCATACCGCCCCAGCGACTTTCATCCCGTATAGCGGGCTGCTCACGTTCGCGATCCAAATAATCTTGCCTAACACCAGCGCCGTAATTAACGCTGAGACGAAAGACACTCCGTAGGAAGGCCCCGCACCTTTCTGCATCTCAGCCATTTTTGTCTTGTCGTCCGGGTCAATGCCCATGGCCCTCATCCACGGGCGCGCGAACAGCATCGGCGAATACCACACGAAGCCCACCACCATGGCTGCCACCGCACAGACCAGCACGGCGTAAAGGTTCACGTCCTTCAAATAAAGAGCACTACCGTGTCCCACGTAAAGATCAATTGACTTGAAATACATGGAAGCACCTCGCCCTGATCATAGACGCGGCGGGAGCCGCTGGGCATGCCGATTAGCGAGTGCGCGTGTACCAGATTGATCCCGGTGATTTGTAGTTCCGGCCTTCGCCCCAGACGGCGTGAGTGGCCTTCTGGTCGTCAATGGCCAGCGAGAGATAATCGCCGAACGGGAAGCGGAAGCCTGCCGGGCGGATGTAGTCATAGCCACGCGCGCCGTTAGAGAGGCGGACCGTCGCCGTCCAGTTCGCGCCGCTGTCGCCCGATGCGCGGTAATATGTGTTCCAAAGGCCGTCGGCGCGGCGGTCCATCCACGCAATCCGCACGTCCCCGGCATCGCCCGCAACCAGCGCGGGGAAGCAGTGTTCGACTCCCAGGCGTGCGGTCGAGATGTCGGCTCGCGCGGACCATCCAGCGCCCGAGTTCGAGGACGACGCAAAATAAATCCGCTCTGGTCCGCCCTTGGCCGGGCCACCATTCCACGCCGCGTACAAGCGTCCCGCCAGGTCCGAGGCAAGCGTGATCTGCGCGCCCAGATATCCCGGCTCACACATCTCGCGCCAACAATCCGGGGGCGCACCGGAAACATCCAGCAGCCCGGTGGCCCATGTCTGTCCACCGTCCATGGACCGGCTCACATAAATCTTCACCGGATTCGACTCCGACTTTGGCGAATAGGAAGTCCAGCCAAAAAACACATTCCCGGCCACGTCCACCGTCGCTCCACCGGCCAGCGCCGATCCGCCTTCGATCCGCGGATTCATCGCCCCTACGTGGAAGCTCTGCCCGCCATCGTGCGATATTGCGACGAAAACCCGCTCTTCGTGGTTGAATCCGACGTACACGTTCTGCCCGCGCACCGCCAGCACTGGGCGGTCCGAATCCTCGTCCGAGCGGTCGGCGACCGTCATACTCCAGGTCCTGCCAAAATCCGCCGAACGCGCCACCATCACTTCGCGCTTGTCATTCTGCAACCACGACGCGTATACCGTCTGCCGGTCGGCAGGGTCTATCACAATCTGCGGGTCAAACTGCCCGGTCGCTGCTGGCACCATGGCGCGGGGCGCGCTCCAATGCAATCCATTGTCATCGCTGGTGGTCAGAGCGACCGTCGGAACCGAGCAGGCGCCACATCCGGGGACCGCTCCGTATTGCGGGAACAGCACATACACGTGTCCTGAGCCATCGGCGGCAATCGCAGGCTCCCACTGGTCGCCGGATGTATATCCCATGCGCGACTGCGGCCCAAAGCCGGGGCCGACAGCATGGGCCACCGTCGCGGCCAGGCATACGCCGACCACAGCCCAGCGCAGGATTTTGTTTAAGTGGCGCATGTCAAACGGGCACACGACTCCGGTGCGACTTATCTTTGCAATCTATAATGAATGGAATAAGGGGTCAATCGCACAAATGGGGCATGTCCCGCAAACCGGGAAAGGAACCGGGACGCGGTCGTGCCGCGCCGCGCCAAAGTTCGGTTAACTGCTTTATCGGCAATAGGTTGACGTGGGTGCGCGTACGCCCTACTATGGTTCGCCAAGGCACAAACTTGTGATCGGCCAGACCATCTCGCACTACCGCATTGTCGAGAAACTCGGCGGTGGGGGTATGGGTGTCGTCTACAAGGCCGAAGACGTCAATCTTGACCGTTTTGTAGCACTTAAATTTCTGCCTGACGATGTGGCCAAGGATCCCCAGGCGCTCAGCCGCTTCCAGCGGGAAGCCAAAGCTGCTTCTGCCCTGAACCATCCCAACATCTGCACCATCTATGAAATTGACGACCAGCATGGCAAAGCCTTCATCGCCATGGAGTTTCTCGATGGGTTGACGCTGAAGCACCAGATCGCGGGACGGCCGCTGGAAATCGAGACCGTGCTTGCGCTCGCGACTGAAATGGCCGATGCACTCGAGGCCGCGCATGCTCAGGGCATCGTCCATCGCGATATCAAGCCGGCCAATATTTTCATCACCAAACGAGGCCACGCCAAAATTTTGGACTTTGGTTTGGCCAAGGTTACGCCCAAGCGCGAATCGGTCGAAGCCGGTCTCACCGCCACCGTAGCGGACGAGCATCTCACCAGCCCGGGCAGCACTCTGGGTACCGTCGCTTACATGTCGCCGGAGCAGGTCTTGGCCAAGGAACTGGATGCCCGCACCGATCTTTTCTCCTTTGGAGTCGTGCTCTATGAGATGACGACAAGCAAGCTGCCTTTTCGCGGAGACACGACCGGGATGATTTTTGATTCCGTCCTACACAAAGAGCCGGTCGCTCCGGTACGTTTGAATCCCGATCTTCCCGCCAAGCTTGAAAACATCATCACCAAGTGCCTGGAGAAAGATCGTGAGGTCCGCTACCAGTCCGCCACGGAACTGAAAGCCGATCTCAAACGTGTGAGACGAGATACCGAATCGCAACGGCTTCAGACGATTCCTGACACTGCGGGATCGCCGCCAGCAGGCCGCTACTCCAAGCCGATGGTTCTGGGCGTGGCCGCATTGGTGTTGGCAGTTGTGGGCGTGCTCGCCGTGATCGGCTACCGTTCGATTCCTGGATCTTCCCCGGCTGGCAAAACTGCCGCGAAGGCGGCTCCTGAAACCATAGCCGTGTTGCCTTTCCGCGACATTGCGGCGGCGGCCAGTGACAGTTGGGGAATCGGCATCACCGACGCCATCATCAGTCGCTTAACCTCGTTGCAGAACCTCGCCGTGCGGCCCACCACATCGGTCTTGAAATATGACAAGGAAATGCCCGAGCCGGTGGATGCCGCGCGGGCATTGAACGTGGAGAGCATCCTCGAAGGCACCTACCAGCGTTCTTCGGACGTAATCCGCGTGACCGTGCAACTGATTGACGGGCGCACCGGAAATACGAAATGGTCGCAACGCTACGATCTGCGCAACGCAGACATGCTCAGCTTTGAAGATCAGATTGCCACCAAGGTGGTGGAAGGTCTGCAGATCGAAATCTCGCCTACCGAGCAAAAGGCGATCCAACAGCCAGTCACCACCAGTGTGGATGCTTACAACGACTACCTGCAAGCGCGTTTCTATCTGAACGAGTACCTGTCGGGTTCGCGGGTGGACAGCCTCGAAAACGGCGAGCGTCTGCTCTTGCATGCGATTTCGCTGGACAAGAATTTCGCCGATGCCTATGCCCTGCTGTCGCAGTTGTATGCGTTTCAGAGCGCAAACTTCGTTGCGGATGCTGCGGCCAATCTCAAGCGCGGCGAGGTGGCGGCCCAGAACGCGTTGCGGATCAATCCCCAGTCAGCGGAGGGTTTGATTGGGCTGGGCGTCATCTACAGTGAGGCGGGTCGGGAACAGGAAGCCATGCGCACGCTCCAGCAAGCGGTTGCGCTTGCACCCAACAGCGAAGCCGTATGGCAGGCGCTGGGCTATTCCCGCTACTACGCAGGGCTCAATGAACTGTCGGAGCAGGCCTACCGCCGGCTCATCGAATTGAATCCCGGGACTCTTCAGCCACGCTGGATGCATGCCCGCATGCTTCTATACACGGGAAAAGCGGCTGAAGCGGAGAAAGAGATGCGGCAACTGGTGGCGGCCAACCCTGATCAATTCAAGGCTTTGACCTACTTCGGCGGCGTGCTGTACTACGAAGGCAAGCTCGACGAAGCCCAACCGTATCTGGATCGCGCTGTTCTGCTCGCCGGCCAGTCCGACGATGACACTCCCCGGATGATGGCGGCTTTTCTCTATGCATCCCGCCACCAACGGGAAAAAATTGAGCCCAAAATCCTGCGATACCGTCCCGAACAAATCATTGATGGAGACGCCGCTTACTGGATCGGAGGAATCTACGCACTGCTCGGCGACCGCAAGCAAGCTCTGGATTGGATGAAACGCACCGTCGAACTCGGAGATGTGAACTACCCCTGGTTCGAACGCGACAAGAACTACGACAGCCTGCGCTCGGACGCGGAGTACCAGGCGATCATGGTTGGTGTCCGCCAACGCTGGCAGGGCTACAAAAAGGAGTTCGATGTTGCCCCATGACGGCCATCGCTTTCATCACCGCAACACCGAGAAGCGGTGCCGGGACCTGCCCTGTGACTTTTCACGCCGTTTGTCATCTAATGGGGCAGGGCCAGCGATTCTAGCGATCCGAAGAAAGAACAGGGATTGAATTATGGAAAAAGCCACATTTGCCGCAGGTTGCTTCTGGGGTGTCGAACAGACCTTCCGCCAGATTCCCGGTGTGATTTCCACCCGTGTCGGCTACATTGGCGGCACCACCGCCGATCCCAACTATAAGCAAGTTTGCAACGGCGATACCGGTCACGCCGAGGCGGTCGAGATCACCTACGACCCATCCAAAGTGAACTATGCCGACCTGCTTCGCGTGTTCTGGGAGAACCACGATCCCACCCAGCTCAACCGCCAGGGCCCGGACTGGGGCACGCAATACCGCTCGGCGGTGTTTTTCCATTCACCCGAGCAGCAGGCCCTCGCCCAGTCTTCCAAGGACGCGCTGGGCGCTGCCGTGGAACGTCCCCGGCGCATCGTCACGCAGATCGTTCCGGCGGCGGAGTTCTTTCCCGCCGAGGACTATCACCAGCAATATTTGGAGAAGCGCGGCTTGGCCAGTTGCCACATCAAGTAGTTCAGACTTCCTGGATTGAGTACTCGGGATTTATTTTGTTTCTGTCATTTCGAGCGCAGTTAAGATTGCCCGGTTACGGGCAATCTTGCGAAGTCGAGAAACCTGCTGTTTCTGCGGATGGCTCGAATGCTGCCGCCTGCTACGCAACTCCGGAGTGCCCGGAATCGTGCGGGTGTGGTCCCGCAGCCGGGTCCCGTGGAGCAAAGAAGAACAGCATGATGAACCCGCCCACGTAAAAGGGAAGACACTGCTGAAACGATGCGCCCAAGAAGCGCAGCACCACGCCAAACACTCCCAACCCCTGGCACAGGCCGTAGGTCAACAGATGGCCAACCTTCCATTGCTGCAAGGCGACGGAATCGTCGGTATGTTGCGCCAGTATGTGGGCCGACGGCAGCGCCAGCGTCTTCCGCACGACGAACACGCTCCCCACAATGGCCACGCTCACCGTCGCCAGCGCGTAGCTGAGCGCCGCGTTCACGCCGCTGGGCGTCGGCCCCGCGATCTCGGCCACCAACGCTTCCAGCACGACGGCTCCCAACATGGCCGCGTGCACCAGCCGAAGTGTTTTCAGTGCTTCGTTCATTGCGGATTTGATTATCCTCAGAACGATCTGAAAACGCTTCGGTACTTTTGTCACATGCGGGGCGTTGGCGCGGAGAACGGTGCATGTACTCTCGTCACTCAAGGCCGATTCGTTTTATGAAAGAACACGGGCGCCCGCCTGCCAAATGCCGCTGGGCAGGACAGTAAAGACCTCGGGGGACGTGCTGTACGAGACAGCACTGGCGGAGTCGCTCAGATTGTCCGCGTTGAAGCCAAAGACCCAGCCGTTTTGGTTGGAAAACGCGTCCATCATCGAAAACGCTGCGTAGACCATGTTCTTATTCAACGTACCAGTCTCTTGCGTGGACAGGTAGAGCAAACCGGGGCGCTGAATATGAGTGACGGAGAACTGACCGGAGGTCGTCTGTAGGCCGCATCCGTTCGCGCAGATCAAGACGGGGCTGTTCGCCTTTTCCGTCAGCGTCGTGATATCCACCGCATGCAGCCGATGAATAAACCACGGAATGTTCTTGTTGGTGTTCTGGTTGCAAGCCGTCTGCGCGGGGCACTCGGACTCCGTAACGACATACATGGTTCCGGTTGCTGGATTTGTGGTATCCAGGTGGATGACGGGCGTGCCCAAAATCCCAACCGTGCCACTGAACGGGCCTTGGTTGGTTCCCTGGTGGCAGGGAATGTCGTTGCAGTTCGCTGGTGTTTCCCCGGTTGCCTGGTTCGGCAGCAGTTGAGCGTTCTTGCGCATGGCGCAAGTGTTGTCAATGGCCCAAACCGCATCGGTGTTCGTCACGACATAAGCGATGGACGCGTAAGTGATTGTGCCGATTTTCACGTTAGCGACGACCAGCGGTTGGGCCTGTATTTTGCCGCCGAGAGCGCCGTTAAGGGTCGCGGTGCAAACCTTGCCAAACTGATTCTTGTTCCCAACCAGGGTTGTGGTGAGCGTGGTTTCCTGATTGTTTTGCCCAGTCCGCCAATTGTCATTGTGCCAGGTTAGGACGCTCGTCTGGGCCGTACAGAATATGTTGCCCACGCTGATTGTGAGCACGAACCACACCACCATTTTCAACGAACCGATAACTGTTCTCATTGAGTAGTCCTCCTGTTTGGCTCTAGCTGAAACGGCACGCTTCACTCGCTCAGAATTTTGAGAGCGTGCCAAACCACCCCGGCACCCAAATGTTGGCCCCGTCGAAGGCAACCATACCGCCAATGCCAGGAAAGCGCGTATGAAACAGCAGCGCACCGTCAACAGAACGAAGTTTCCAAACCTCGGTGCTTCCGGAAATCCACATATTCTCGCCATCGAAGGCTATGCCGTAAGCTCCGCTTGCGGCTCCGAATGTTCCAAGATTCGTTCCGTCGGCGGAGCGGAGTTTGGTCACACTATCTGAGCCTGTGTTGACCACCCAAACATTCGCTCCGTCATAAGCCATACGTAAAGGGGAACCGCCCACGTTATAGGTTCCCGCCGGCGTACCGTCGAGCTTGAACCGCGTCACCGTCCCCACAATATTCGCCACCCACACGTAGGTGCCATCGAACAGCGCGCCCCGCGGCGACTCGCTGTCGGCATACGTGCCCAGAACCTTTCCGTCGCTGGTACGCAGTTTCGTCACCACGTAGTGCGTGCTCGTCACCCACATGTCCTTGCCGTCAAAGGCCAACCCCCAGGGTCCCTGCGTCACCACGTAGGTTCCCAAGAGCGCCCCATCGCTGGCCCGCAGCTTGCTCACCGTGTCGCTGAGGGCGTTGGTCACCCAGATGTTGGCTCCGTCGAATGCCAGACTTGTCGGAAACGACCCCACCGTAAACGTGCCCAAGTTGCCACCGTCGTTAGCCCGCACCTTGCTCACCGTGCCGTCTCCCTGATTAGCGACCCAGATGTTGGCCCCGTCAAAGGCGACGCCGACCGGGTTCTTGCCCACGAGGAAGCTGGTCACATTGTAGTTTTGATAGGCGGGAAACCACTTGAGCAGCGCCACCTTCTGCGGGTTAGCCGGAACGGAAGTGGCGGGCGCTTGCGCCGCCGCGGCTTCCTGAGCTTGGACGGGAACCATGCTTACGTATGCGGCCATGACCAAGAGACAGATTCCAATCAGTGCGCGTTTCATGAATTATTACCTCCCAAGGGATCAGCCCGAGACGCCAGTGCCAGAGCGGAGAACAGAAGGGGCGAGGGCTACCGCCGCCTCGACCCGGCGACGGGCTAGCTATAGCCTGATGGTAGCCCCGTTTCGCGGGAAGTCAATCGAGAAATGGGAGATTTTGGCGGAAAATCTACAAAATCTTTTCCGCGATGGCCTTGCCCTGCGTGAACAGCAGCAGGTAGTCGGGGCCGCCGGCTTTGGAGTCGGTGCCCGACATGTTGAATCCTCCAAACGGATGCGCACCGACCATGGCGCCGGTGCATTTGCGGTTGATGTACAAGTTGCCAACGTGAAATTCGTGGCGGGCGCGTTCGATCTTGTCGCGCGACGAGGTATAGACCGCGCCGGTCAGTCCGAACTCAGTATCGTTGGCGATGGCCAGCGCCTGGTCAAAGCCCCGCGACTTGACGACGGCCAGCACCGGCCCGAAGATTTCCTCTTGCTCGAGTTTCGATCCGGCGGCGATGTCGGCGAAAACCGTCGGCTGGATGAAGTATCCGTCCCCGGCATCCGTGGCGCGCGCGCCGCCGGTGAGGAGGCGGCCATCTTTTTTGCCCTGCTCAATGTAGCCAAGGATCGTATTCATGGCGCGTTCGTTGATGACCGCGCTCATGTTGGCATTTTGCGCGGGATCGCCGACCGTGATTTTTTCCACGCGCGCCTTCAGCATGTCGAGGAACTTGTCGTAGATGCGCTCGTCCACGATGGCGCGGGAACAAGCCGAACATTTCTGCCCCTGAAAGCCGAACGCAGCCTGGGCCACGCCTTCGACGGCGGAATCAATGTCGGCGTCGGCGTCCACAATAATGGCGTCCTTGCCGCCCATTTCAAGGATGGTGCGTTTGATCCAGCGCTGGCCGGGCTGCTGCTGCGCTGCGTTGCGGTTGATGTGCAGGCCGACTTCCTTGGACCCGGTGAAGGCGATGAAGCGCGTCTTGGGATGCGCGACTACGGCTCCTCCGAACGTCGAGCCCGCTCCATGCACAAAGTTGACCACACCGTCGGGCATGCCGGCTTCTTCCAGCAGTTCAACAAACTTGGCGGCGATGGTGGGCGCGTCGCTTGAGGGCTTAAGCACGACGGTGTTGCCGCAGACGATGGCAGCGGCGGTCATGCCCGCCATAATCGCGCAGGGAAAATTCCACGGCGGAATGACCGCGCCCACACCCAAGGGAATGTAGGTGAGCGTGTCACGCTCGCCCGGCATCTGCACATGGGTCTCGACGCGGCCGAGACGCAGCGCCTCACGGGCGTAGAAGTCCAGAAAGTCAATGGTTTCGGAAACATCGGCGTCGGCCTCGGCCCAGTTCTTGCTGACTTCAAACACCAGCCACGCCATGAATTCCATTTTGCGCTGGCGCAGCAGATCGCGGGTGCGCAGCAGCAGGTCCACGCGCTCCTGCATGGGCGTGCGGCTCCAGGTCTCAAAGGCCTTCAGCGCGGCATTCATCACCGGCTCCACGTGTTCGAGTCCGGCCTGCTGATGCAGACCCACGACTTCCGACGGGTGAGAAGGGTTCAGCGACTTGGCCTTCTCGGCGGTCTTGACGCGCTGGCCGCCGATGATCAGGTCATACTCGCGCCAGAGCTGGCCGCGGACTTTCTCAATGGCGGCGCGCATCTGGCGCGCGTTCTCTTCGATGCGGAAATCGTAAAAGGGTTCGTTGGTGAAACGGCCTTCGATAGCGGCATGACGCGGGCGGGCGGGGGCTTCCATGGTTGCCATGATTTTGCACCTCGGAAAGGATTTCAGGTCCGGAGTTGGACCGAGTGTTTCTCTAAGAATACGCGACTGATTGTAGCACCGGGAAGGGAGTGGGACGTGTGCACGTAAACCGTGCAACGACAAGACCCGCGCGGGACAGCCGAGGCGGCTGTCCCCCCACACGAGCTCCATGTTAACGCCGCATCCGGTCTGCCTCTATCGCCAGCCGTCGCGGCGGCGGTAATCGTCGCGATCACCGTCCCGATCACGCCGGTACGCGTAGGAATTGAAGCCCTGACGGTAGCCGTCTTCGTAGCCGGTGCGGTACGCCTTTTTGTAGTGGCCGAAGTTGCCCATCCAGTACTGGTAGCCGTCGCGACCATCGTTAAACTGCTGGCTGTGGACGTTGTAGCGGTAGCCTTCGCCATGGTCGTAGCGACCGTGGCGCACGCCGTCGTCGTAGCCATTGTGATACCCATGTTCGCGGGCTTCATCGTGGCGGTAGCGGTAGTCATCGTCGTCGGCGCGGGCCGCCGGTGCGAAAGAAAGAGTGAGCGCGGCCACCAACACCAGCGTCGCGCCGATTGTCCTGCGAATAAGTTTGCGATTCATAAGTCCTCCCCGGGCCCGATTGCGGCCTGGCTGGATTATGGGATGCATGCCGGAGCCACGCGCGATGCCTGGGAATTTGTGGCGCGGTGCGTCCGCATCGCACGGGGTTTTGGCGGCACAACTTTGCCGGATGCGTCGTGTTTAAACGCAGGCGCGGCCGCGAGTCTAAACAGACTCGCCGCCCCAGGAAATTTCCGGACACGAAAAAGCCCGCTCACCAGGAGCGGGCTTTTTCAACGTTCTCGTGCCAATCCGCTTAGTGGCAAGCAGCGAACTTGAACGAGGCCAGGCGGGTCGAGAAATTAAAGCTGCCGCTGGTCTTGTAATACTCCTGCGCGTACCAGAAGGTGCAGTCGTCGCTGGGATCAATCGCCATGCTGCTGTAGTCTCCCCAACGATTGGAACTGGCTTCCTGCACGCCGCCGCCGGTCACGATGGTGGCCGCCGTCTCCATCTTGCCGAGAGCGTCGGTAGGTACCCGTCCGGTATACATGATGCTCGGCTTCACGGTCCCGCTGGAGGTGGAATAACCCAGCGCGATGTCGCCGTTCTTGTCCATCGCGATGCTCCCCATCCATAGCGAAGCGCTGCTGGTGCCGCCACCGAACGTCCCCGATTGGAAGACCGCGGGAGAAGATCCGGGATTGCGAATCTCGTACCAGCGCAGTGCTGACGGCGCTTTGCCGGTCCCAGCTCCCTTGACCGAGTGATTGAGCACCATGGCCTCATGGCTGCCGAAGTTGCGATACGCCATGCGGAACATCAGATGGCCGCCGAGCGAATCCAGCGGTTCGCCGGGACTCGGCTGCTTGATGCAAGTGCCGGTGGCGGCACAGGCATCGGTGTAGGCCGGGATCGTCAACGAAGTGGGACCGGTGAACGTGGATTTCGACGTGGTGACGAAATCCACATGGAACTTGTACAGGCTCAAGGCGGTGGAACTGGCCAGATCCATTTCATAGTTCGGCGCTCCCGCTGGCGGCGCTGTGCCGCCGTCCAGGTCGGCTGGCAGCAGTGCAAAGTCGCCGGTCCCGCGCTGGAAGCACACCATTTTCGCCTTTTTGCCGGCAAGCATGTTGGTGCGGTCCATGGCGCAGCTCTCGGCGCCGGAGAATCCGCCTCCGCCCGGGAAGCTGTTGGTGGTCACATAATAAGCGTCCGGCCAAACTCCAACTTTCGGATAGTCCGGCAGCTTGTTGCCATACGAGAACGAGTAGACGTGATATTTTCCGGTGGCATCGGAAGTGGTGGAAACCGCCATGCACGCCGCGTTCACCGAGAACGAATTATTGAAGGCGATCATGGTGATCACCCAGCGTCCCGCGGCCTTGTCGTAGTTCACCACTGGATCGCTCAAGTTCCCGGTGGCGCAGACGCCGCCGACTGGAGCGTAGAGCGTCTGAATGCTCTTGGGCGCCATCTCCTGCGTGCCCGTGGTCTTGTTCCAAACCGCGTAGGCGACGTTCACGGTTTCAACAACCTGGGTATCGCCGACGGATGCATTGGTGTCGGGCGGTACGAATCCTCCACCCTGGCTGTCGGTGATGCCATCGAAATTGAGTCCGATCGTGGCGCCGATCAGCGGCAGCACTTCGGTTTGGGCAGCGGCGTCGGGTTGGCGGCTGATGTGGCGCTTCGGTGAGCGGTCATGTTCGATCATCACCTTGCTCACGTTGTGCCAGCCCACATCCGCCATGTCGCGGAACGGAATCGTGGTGGTGGCGTGGGTGGCTTCGGTCACGGTCGGGTTGGTCTGGACGGGAACGTCCTGAGCAAACATGTTGCCCGCAAGCACAGCAAACATGCTCAGCGCAGTCATGGGTAATCTCATATCGAGTAAGCTCTCCTAAGGTTAGTGATGGATCAGATGATGGATCTGAAACACGGGGTAAGGACGTCGCATCACGAACCAGTGATGGGTTGCGGGGGGCAACTACCTTCCACAATACTGCCCGCGATAGGAGACCCTGTCAATGTGCAAGTTTTTGCGCAGTTCCCGCAGGCTTTCGCGCAGACTCCGCACGCCCCCACTGTTTCACGCGCCTTCAAACACCAGCAGCCTCTTCACCACAGAGTCACAGAGAGTTCCTTAAGTTTTTTTCTCCGTGCCTCCGTGGTGGGTGTAGCTCGTGAATTCCCCCGCTGGTGTTAGACTCAAACGTTTTCCCAGACGCGAAGGGTGGAGAGGAAGTTTGTCATGAATATCCGGCACGTCGGAGTCATCGGTGCGGGGACGATGGGCAACGGCATCGCGCACGTGTTCGCGCGGAGCGGCATTGCCGTCACGCTGTGCGATGTGGAGCAGCGTTTTCTGGATCGCGGCATCGAGATGATTGCGAAAAACCTCGACCGCGAACTGGCCAAGGCGAAAATCACAGCCGAAGACCGCTCCGCCACGCTCGCCCGGATTACGCCGACCACCAGCCGCGAGCAGGCCGCCGCCGGTGATTTTGTGATCGAGGCGGCGACCGAGAAGCTTGAAATCAAGGCCCAGATTTTCCGCGACCTCGACCGCATGGCGCGTCCGGAGACGATTCTTGCGACCAATACCTCTTCCATCTCGATCACCAAACTGGCGGCGCTTACCGAGCGTCCGGAGCAAGTCATTGGCATGCATTTTTTCAATCCCGTGCCGGTGATGAAACTGGTGGAAGTGATTCGCGGGCTGGCCACTTCCGCGGAAACCTTGACCACGGTGCGCGATTTGTCGGTGCAACTCGGCAAGACGCCGGTCGAGGTCAACGACGCGCCCGGATTTGTTTCGAACCGGGTGCTGATGCCGCTGTTGAACGAGGCCATGTTCGCGGTGATGGAAGGCGTGGCCACCGCCGAGGCCGTGGATGAAGTCTTCAAACTGGGCATGGCGCATCCCATGGGCCCGCTCACGCTGGCCGACTTCATCGGGCTGGATGTCTGCCTCGACATCATGCGGGTCTTGCAGGATGGGCTGGGCGATCCGAAATATCGTCCCTGCCCGCTGCTGATCAAGATGGTGGATGCGGGCTGGCTGGGCCGGAAAAGTGGCAGAGGGTTTTATAAGTACGGAACTATAAGTACTGAACTATAAGTACGGAAGTCCGATGATTTTTGACTGCTGTTTTTTGATTGCTGAACTTTGATTGCTTATCTTTAAGATTGCTGATTTGTGATTGCCAAATCTTCATATGACTACAGTCCCGGCCCCCACGACAGCCAAAAGCGATGTGCCATTCTATTTTCTTGCCGTGCTCGCGGGGTTGGGCACGGGCTGCGTAGACGTCGCAATAGACGACCTGCTGCTGACCGCGCTGCTGGTGCTGTGTTCGACCATGCTGCTGGGATTTCTGCGTCCGCACCGCCCGTGGCGATGGTTTCTCGTGGTGGGCGTGTGTATTCCAGCCGTGGAACTGGCGGCTTACGAACTGATCACCGTCAAACCCTACCGCGCCCAGGTCTTCGGCTCGTTTCTGGCTTTTCTTCCGGGCATTGCTGGAAGCGTGGGCGGCTCGCTCATGCGTGGCGTGTGGGACAACCTGGCGCAGGGCAAGTAGGGCAGTAAGTCAATTTTCGAACCGGGCCTGCATACAGACGGTTACCTCGGTAAGTGCGACCGGGCGACTGGCTGCTGAATTTTTCATCCGCCCCGCCGATGAGAATGGTGGAGGGTGGCCTCGATGAGATCTGCAAGCATGATGCTGCTGATAGCGGTTTGTGGTCTGGTGGGATGCAATTCCACTTCGACCCTGGCTCCGCACAGCACAGTCCGCAACTATAACGGCACCGCGGCGGTTGGGGACTTCCTCACCATCAACATCGATTCGGCCGCGCAAACCATCACCTACAAGAATTACACCAACGGAGATCAGGGCACTGTCCCCTACACGGTAAACGCGGATGGGACCTACGCGATCACAGACCCTAACGGCAACCTGCTGGCGGCCTATGAAGTGCCGGGGTCGGTCCTGATGGTGGAGACCGGCAAAGCCGGGCCGAATCACAATACGCCGGCGTTGATCACGGCCATCGAAACCGCCGCGGCTTCGATCCATACGTTTGCCGGACGCAGTTTCAACTACATCCAGTTCCGCACTTCGTCCGGCGGAATGGAACTGGGCACGGTCAGCGTGGACGCCCAGGGGGACATCCAGCACGACTCTTACTGGCCCTTCGGGGTCCTTAGCCAATCGCAGAACTCTTTCCACGGCGGGACTTTTCCCGCCTCCAGCGTGCAGGAGGATGCCTCTGGAAATTTTTTCACGATCAACGAAAGCAACAGTTCGCAGGATTTTGTCTTTGGCACACAGAACGGTTTCTTTGCCGTGGATACCGGCAACGGCACGATTCTTGGTTTGCCCAAGGCGTCGTCCAAGAATTTCGACTCGAGCCACGCCGGGACTTACACGGCCGTCTTCTACGAAAAGCCGAACGCGCAGATGGGACCGAACAACGTCGAGAGCGGGACCCCGGCCCAGGGAAAAGCTTCGGTGACAATTACCGCAGGTGGATTGGTGACGATCACCGACAACCAGAACAACCTTCTGGCCAGCGGCACGCTGGCCGCGGTCGCAGACACGTCTTATCTCTATGATGGTACGTCCAACACGCTCACCGATCCCTGCTATGGTTTGTTCACGTTCCGTAGCTCCACGGCGAATTCGCAGCAGGACGTGTTTGTGCTATTTCAGGGCAACGCGGTGCTGTTTTCCAGTTTCGAGACTGGCCTGCCCATTCAGTCGGGCGCCACGTATACGTATTTCTACGGTGTCGGCGTCAATTAGACGGGGAGTGCCTCCGGCGCCTCCGTGGTGGATGTTGGTCCCGCTCGAAGGTATCGGATAGTCAGAAAGTTACTTCCGAATCCACAGGCCGGGCGAGTATGCTGCCTTGATGTGTGTGAGCGTGGCCATGCTGGCCAGCGGCAGCCGCGGCAACAGCGCGATTGTGGCCAGCGCCAAAACCAAAATTCTGGTGGACGCCGGCATCTCCTGCCGCGAGACGTTCAAGCGCATCAAATCGCTGGGCGAGGACCCGCAATCGCTTTCCGCCATCCTCATCACCCACGAGCATTCCGACCATGTGAACGGGCTGGCGGTGCTGGCCCGCAAGCTGGCCATCCCCGTGTTCATGACCGGGGCGACGCATCAGGCATGGTCGCGCGCCCTGCGCGATGAAAAAGGCGAGGCCCCGCCCATGGCGCGGTTGGAACGCTTTGCCGCCGGGCGCAGTTTTCAGGTGGGCGACATCGAAGTCACTCCCTTCACCATTCCCCACGACGCGGCCGATCCGGTGGGATTCAGCTTTCGCGCCGAAGGCGTGAAGGTCGGCTATGCCACCGACCTCGGCTACGTGCCGCCGAATGTGCGCGACCACCTGCGCGGCTGCGATGTGCTGGTGGTCGAGTCCAACCACGACGTCGAGATGCTGCGCGTCGGCCCCTATCCCTGGGCGGTGAAGCAGCGGGTCATGAGCCGGGTGGGGCATCTTTCCAACGAGAGCCTCGCGGATTTCTTCACCAGCGGCTATGATGGAAGTGCATCTTTTGTGGTGCTGGCGCATCTTTCTGAGCAGAACAACCACCCGGAGATTGCGCGCCGGGAGGCCGAGCGGGCGCTGGCCAGCCGGGCCAGCTTGTTTCAGGGACGCGTGCTGCTGGCGCCGCAGGGTGAGGCGCTTGAACCCATCCGCTTGTAGCGTTTTTTGCGGGACGGGTCTCGGGGACAAGACCGCGGAGCGCATCTAAACATTACATGCCATGCATGGACCCTATCGTCGGCAAGATTCTGGCGGGCTGGCGCTACGATATTTCCGGCCTCGCGCCGGAGATGCGTGGCGACTATGAGGCCCACTTCGCCGACTGCGAACATTGCCGCGGCCGCCAGCGTCTGCATCGCTATGTGGATGTTGGACTGATCGGGTTGACCTCGCTGTCGGCGGTGGTCTTTCTGCTGGCCTTCGGCGTCATCCGCCACTTTGGCCCCCGTCACGCCTTCTGGCTTGAGATTGCCGCGCTGGCCGGGTTCGCCTTGTCCGCGCTGATCTGGCTCGCGGTCGCGCTGGCGACTCCGGCTCCCGTGACGGTGTTGGACGCGGCCAAGGAAGGCGCGCGGCGTGTGCATGACAAGCTTCCCGAAGAAATCCGGCAGCGGCTGCCTGAGGAAATCCGGCTGAAGATTACGGGAACGTAAAAACAAAGTTTCAGCGTTTCAAGGTTTCAAAGTCTCAAAGTTTCAAGGTTTCTAAAGGCTCATGCGAAGCGCGGCACAATTCGTGGCAGCGGTTTTGATCGCGCTGTTCGGCGCTTCGTTGCTGTTCCCGGTGGCGATGGCTGCGGCGGTCCCCACGGGGTCCTCGCCGCATGTCGGCTGTGGTCATGCCCGGCCCCATCCGGCAGCTGTGCCGCCATCCCCGGCAAAACCTTCGCCCGCCAGCTTGAATTGCTGCGTCTCGGGACACAACGCCGCCCGCCCGGTTGCGGCATTCTCTTCACCAGTCCTCGGCGAAATCGCAATCGCCGTTCGCGTGCCACGCTCCACCAGCGCGCGCGCTATCGTGCTCGCCCGTCCACCGCAACGCCTGGCTTCCGCCCCTCTTCTTCTCCCCCTGAGAATCTGAGTCTCCCCCGGTGAATCTGCTCCCCGGCGTGACTCGCTGAGCTTCGTGTTCAATCCATGCGGATGTGTGGGAGTGTCTGCTCGCAACCAATGCCTCGCCCTCCGTATCCATGCGTGCGCGGCAATGATGCCGGGAGAAAGATATGCAGATGAAGACAATGAAGATTCGAATGCTGGAAAGTTTTGGGATCGCAATCCTGGCCGCGCTGCCGTGGCCAGCTTTGGCGCAGGACGCCAAACCCGATCCTGCCCCCATGCACGATCATGCCGCCATGGCCGACATGCCGGGCATGCATCACGAAGGAGCGGACGCTCATGCCCACATGCAGCATGCCGGCTCGGGCACCGGCTGGGAGCCCGCCTCCGACCCGCCGCATGAATGGATGATCATGCGCGGCGGCTGGCACCTCATGGCCCACGGCGCGCTGTTTGTGGACTTCAACCATAGCGGCGGCCCGCGCGGCGCCGGCAAGGCCGAAAGCATGAACTGGGCCATGTTGATGCAGGAGCATTCCTTTGCGGGCGGGACCATCCGCTTCCGCCAGATGTTTTCCGCCGAGCCTTTGACCGCCCCGCATCCCGGATTTCCCGAGCTGTTTCAAACCGGCGAAACTTATCACGGCCAGCCCCTGGTGGACCATCAGCATCCGCACAACGTATTTGGAGAGTTGTCCGCGTATTTCCAGAGGCCGCTCGGCCGCGGTCTTGCCTGGGAACTTTATGCAGCGCCCGTGGGCGAGCCCGCGCTGGGCCCCGTCTCGTTCATGCATCGCGCCTCGGCTTCCGAGTTGCCGATGGCGCCGCTCGCGCATCACGTGCAGGATTCCACCCACATCAGCTTTGGCGTGGTCACCGCGGGCCTCGTGCTGGGCAAGGCGCGGCTGGAAGCTTCGGCATTCAACGGGCGCGAGCCCGGAGAGGAGCGCTGGAAAATTCAGTTCGCCGCGCTCGATTCCTGGTCGGGTCGTGCCAGTCTCCGCCCTTCGCGCGACTGGACCGCGCAGTACAGCGTTGGCCGCCTCGAACATCCGGAGGCACTGGAACCCGGCAGCCAGTGGAGGCAGACGGCGTCGGTGCAATACACACGCGCGATTCCCCGCGGCGGCTGGGCCAGTTCGCTGGTCTGGGGACGCGTGCGCAAGATCGCGACCGGCACGCGGCTGAATGGCTATCTGTTTGAGTCCACGCTGAATTTCCGCGAGAAAAATTACGCCTTCACCCGCATCGAGCTGGTGGACAAGGATGAACTGTTTCCGCTGGCGGCGCAGCATCCCGCTTACCGCATCGCGGCCTACACCTTTGGCGGCGTCCGCGACGTGGTGCACAGCCCGGCCTGGCAGGCGGGCGTGGGCGCGGACCTGACGTTCTACTCGAAGCCCGCGGCGCTGGATGCGGCCTACGACAGCCGTCCCGTCTCGTTCCAGATTTTCCTCCGAGTCAGGCCCGGAACGGGCGAAAAAGCGCGCTGACCAGCTAAGGAAACTCGGATCAAGTTTATCTCTGCCATTTCGAGCCGTCGGGGCCTCGTGGTCTCTCCATGAAACGGAAAGCCACATTCCGACACCATAGAGAGAGGACTGGAGGATAATCATGAAATCGAAAAACTTGAGGTCACCTTGGCCGCGGCAATTGGCCTTGGGCGGAGAACCGATGAAACGTTTCGTTGGTAACGTCTTTTTGGTCATCACCATCGCGTCGCTGATGGTGCTCGTCGGGTGCAGCGGCGCGAGCTCAACGCAAACCACTCCGCCCCCAAATCCACCGGTGATCAGCAACAGCCCGCCGCCTCCAGCTACACGCAACCTTGCCTATCCTGCGTTCGCTTTTGTGATCTTGGGTGGGACGGCTCCTTTCACCTGGAGCGAAACAGGCGCGCTCCCGACCGGTCTCATGTTCAGCAGCAGCGGGCAGCTCTCCGGCACTCCCACAATCACTGGTTCTTTCCCCATCACCGTCAAGGCGTTGGATTCGGCTGGCCAAAATGCTGCTCCGCAATCTTTCACAATTCAGGTTTTCGCCTCGGGCTTCGCGCCGACGGGTGCCATGCAAGTTCCACGCGTATCGCATACCGCGACCCTGTTGAATGACGGCGACGTGCTGGTGACGGGGGATGGGGATACGGCGGAGCTGTTCAATCCTGCCAGCGGAACTTTCACGCTGACGAGCGGAAACACGGCCACCGCGCGCTTGGGCCCCACCGCGACGCTGCTTCAGGACGGCACAGTGCTTGTGACCGGGGGAGGGGATAACGCGGGCAATGCCCTTGCGTCATCCGAGATTTACAATCCGGCCAATGGATTGTTCACCTCCACTGGCAGCATGGGCACCGCGCGCGTGGGTCACACGGTGAATTTACTGCGGGACGGTACCGTGCTCGTGACGGGAGGCGCGGACAGCACCGGCAATGCGCTTGCCAGCGCGGAGATCTACGATCCGGCCAGTAAGACTTTCTCACCGACAGGCCCGCTAGTGAGCGGCGCGCGCCGGGGCCACACGGCGAATCTACTTCAGGACGGTACCGTCCTGGTGACGGGAGGGGCGGATAACAATGGCAATTTCCTTGCCACATCTGAGATCTTTGACCCGAGCACTGGCAGGTTCACCGCAACCGGCAGCTTGGGAACCCCGCGCTGGGGCCACACGGCAACGCTGCTCAATAGCGGCGCAGTGCTCGTGGCCGGAGGTCAGGATAGCGCAGGAGTCCCTATGGCCTCCGCGGAGCTGTTCGATCCAGCTACCGGATTCTTTACGCCGACAGCCGGCTCGATGTGGGATCAGCACTCGCAGCACACCGCAACTCTGCAAAACGATGGCACAGTATTAATTGCGGGAGGACTTCACACCGCTACCGTTCACTGTGACCTGATTTCCTGCACAAAGATTGTGTCTAGCCCCATCGCGGAGGTGTTCGACCCCAATACCGGGACCTTCACCCAGACCGGCGAATTGGGAACCGCGCGCCATTCGCACACAGCAACGCTGCTCAATGATGGCAGGGTTCTGGTCACAGGAGGTACCAATTTGTCTTGGGTCTCAGGGACCGGGCAAGGCGGCGGTAAGTTTGTGCATACCGTGCTCTCGACCGCGGAGCGGTTTCAGTAGAGGGAGCCGATGACCGTTCAAATGTTGGCGATAGACGGCTCCCTGCCGGGTGCCCCCAGGTCTCGCTGGCGTTGCGAGACCTGGGGGCACTTGGGGGATTCGAAGCCAATCAACCCGACTAATTATTCAGCCCCGTGCCCGTCATCGGCAGACTCGCTGCCCCGCCGGCGCTGTTGGTGACCGACAGCGTCGCTTTATAGGTGAACACATCGGGTGGCGTGAACACGATCTGGAACGCGCAACTCTGTTGCACCGCCAGGGTCGCCGGGCAGTTGTTGGTTTGGGTATAAGTGTTGTTCGCCGGCGAAATCGCGAAGCCGGTGAGGTTGACGGGCGCCGCGCCGTCATTGGTCAAGGTCGCGCTCAGGGCGGCGCTCGAGCCAACCACGATGCTCCCGTAACTCAGCGAGCCGGGTGTGAATCCCAACGCCAGGGTTTCGCCCGTCCCGGTCAGACTGATGGTTTGCACGGCATTGCCCGGAGAGTTGTCCTTCACCGTCACCGCTCCCTTGCGGGTCCCGGCGGCGGTGGGCGCGAAAGTGATCGTAATCGTGCAATTGAGTCCAGCCGCCAAGCTTGCGGGACACGTGTTGGTCTGGGAATAGTCGCCGCTGCTGGCAACCGGCGTGAACGTCACCGCATGATTGCTGACGTTGGTCACCGTCACCGTCTGCGATGGGCTGCTGAGTCCCACTTGCAGAAGCCCGAAGTTCAGGCTGTAAGAGGAATACGTAAGCGTGAGCGGAGTGTACAACGACGACGTGCTCTCGACCACACAGCAGACGCTGGTAGTCCCGATTCCGCCGCTTTCCAGCGCCCGTCCGGTGGACAGCACCGTCATGGACTGGTACGCCAGCGCCTGCGGCAGGTTTGTGGCAGCCGTGAATTTGCCCGCAGTCTCGTTAAAGATCTCGGCCTTTGCAAACGGAATGTAACCGATGCAACCCCTTCCGCAACTGATGGATTGCCCGATGCCTCCCGCGACCACCACCGTGCCATCGCCCAGCAGCGCCGCGGCGTGAGCGTAGTGCCCGCTACTCATGCTCCCCGTCCCGGTCCAGGTATTGGCAACGGGGTCGTAGATTTCCGCCGAAGTGAGCGGATACTTGCCGCTGGCGCCGCCGGCGGCGAGCACCTTGCCATCCGCGAGCAGCGTTGTGGTATGAAGATAGCGCGCGACCGTGGTGCTCGCCGCGTTGCTCCAGATGCCCGTGGCGGGACTATAAAGCTCGCAGGAAGTCAGGCCCGCGAGTCCGCCCACCACCAACACCTTCCCGCTTTTCAGCAAAACAGCGGTCTGAAATCCGCGCGCCATGTTCAGACTGCCCGTCGGCGTCCAACCGTTGGTCGCCGGATCGTAGAGGTCGCTCACGGCGGTGGTGGTGGCGCACCCGGCTGCGGTGCATCCGCCCGCCACCAAAACTTTGCCGCTTGGCAGCAGCGTAGCCGTATGGGCATAGCGGGCCACGGAAAGAGTTCCCGCCGGGGTCCATGCTCCCGTCGCCGGGTCATACAACTCGGCGCTTGCCAGCAAAATGCCGCTTGTCCCCAGACCGCCCGCGACCAGGATTTTCCCATTCGTCAGCGCGACCGCGCCGAACGCCTCGCGCGCCTCGGCCAGGCTGCCGGTGGGTGTCCACTTGCCAGTGGCGGAGCTATAGACCTCCGCCGAATTAAGAATCGTGCCGCTGTTGTCGGCCCCGCCGGCCGAAAGGGCCTTGCCGCCGGCCATCCGCACCAGCGCGTCATAGTCGCGGGCCGATTGCATCGTCCCGCTGCTGGCCCACACGCCCTGGACCTGCGCATAAGCAGGCTGAAGCGACGCGAACGCCACCGCCAATAAAAACAACGAAAACAAAGAGACTCTCTTCATGGTATTTCCCTTCCTGCATCTTGTTTTCTGAGATTGGCGACGAGCGGCGTGAATTGTCAGACGGTGCTATTTTACAGAGGTTTCGGCCCGAGCAGAGTATACGAGCCTCCGGGAAGAGCTGCAAACCCAGAAGGGCATAACCCGGGGAAATCACGAAAGGGAAAGAACTCGAGGAAAGGTGATCACATAAATTTGGCGTGCCCCCAGGTCTCGCTGGTGTTGCGAGACCTGGGAAAGACGCGCCTGACAGGTGGGCTCACTCTAGATTCTCAATCCCGTGTCTCGCAGAAGCGGCGAGACACGCGGCACCAGCGAATGATTCCTGATCATCCGGCTCCAACCACCGTTCCAGATGCCAGAAAAGGCTTGCCATTTGGGCAATCCGGGATATAATTCGTCGCAGTTCCGTGGTCCTGCACGATCCCCCGATCTGGCTTGCGAGGACTCTGGAACTCTCGCCCTGAATACTCTTTCCCGTCGGAGAACCTATGCATAGTCTCAAGTCATCTCTGTTTCCCTGGGTAGCGGCCGGTTTGGTAGCGGCGTTTTTGTTAGCGTCGTCGAGTGGCATGGCACAGCAAAGTGCCAGCCTCGTGGCCGTCAGCCCGGTCGCCGTCAATGCGGCGAAGACCGGCGCCGTTCCCAGTGTGGTCAGCTATGCCGGCGCGTTGAAAGATGCGAGCGGCAAGGCCGTCACCAGCGTCGTTGGCGTCACGTTTCTGATCTACAAAGATTCCCAGGGCGGAGCGCCGCTGTGGATGGAGACGCAGAGCGTCACTCCCGACAAGCAGGGCCGCTATTCGGTACAGCTCGGGGCGACGAGCAGCGCGGGCTTGCCGTCGGAAGTGTTCATGAGCGGGGAAGCGCGCTGGCTGGGTGTGCAGTTGGCGGGAGAAGCCGAGCAGACGCGCGTTCTTATCGCCGCAGTGCCGTACGCGATGAAAGCAGGCGACGCGGCGACGATTGGCGGATTGCCGCCAAGCGCTTTTGTGCTGGCCGCGCCGGTGACGGCGGGCGGAACGAACGAAAACAGCAGCGCGGCGGCGCAAGCCTCAACTTCAAATCCCGGTGCGCCTCCGGCGACATCGAATGTGACCACCACGGGCGGCACGGTCAACGCGATTCCGCTGTTCACGACGGCGACCAACATTCAGAACTCGATCCTCACGCAGACAGCGGCGACCGCGGTGAACGTCGTCGGCAAGCTGAACCTGCCTGCAATGGGCACGGCGACCACTGCGGCGGGTAAGACTTCCCGCCCCGAGGCCTTGGTCGCATCGGTGTTTAACAGCGGCACTTCGACCGCAGTGGCGCAAACCTTCCAGTTGCAGGCCGAACCTGCGGGCAACAACACCGCGACGGCGTCGGGCACGTTAAACGTGCTCTACGCCTCGGGTACGGCGACGCCGGCGGAAACGGGATTGAAGTTCGGCCACACCGGCCTGATCACGTTCGCCACCGGACAGACGTTCCCGGGCACGGGCACCATCACCGGCGTGACCACGGCGGCGGGCAGCGGACTGGCCGGAGGCGGCACCACCGGCACGCTGGGCCTGAAGCTGCTCTCAACCTGCGCGGCGAACCAGGTATTGAAGTGGAGCGGCACGGCATGGGCCTGCGCCGCCGACGCCAACAGCGGCGGCACGATCACCAAGGTGACCGCGGGAACGGACCTGACCGGTGGCGGCGCCACCGGCGCAGTCACGCTGAATCTGGATACGACCAAGGTCCCGCAACTGGCCACGGCCAACACCTTCACGGCCAACCAAACCATCAACGGCGCATTGACCGCTAGTAGTGCGACCATCAACGGTCTGGTAACAGTCCCGGTCGCCACCAGCACCGCCGTGGACGCAAGCAGTTCGAGTCTGTCGGCGACCACTATCGTGGGGTTCGCGAGTTCCACGACGGGCGATGCCTGGGGTGTGGAAGGCTATACCAACAGCGGCGCCAGCAATGGGTATGGCGTGATCGGCGTGGCTCGTTCTTCTACCGGCAATCCGATTGGCACTTATGGGGTTGCCTTCAGCCCGTCCGGCGTCGGCGTTTTTGGCCAGAACGGGAGCGAGAGCGCGGTCGGCCAGAGCGTCATTACGGACCTCAGCCTTGCAGGCGTAGGCACCTGGGGCGACGGCGGGACTTCGGCCAGCACTGGCGGGACGATGGCCAATGTTGGGGTTCTGGGCACCGTGGACGACGGGGTTGCCGGAGTTTTCGTAAACGATTCACCCTCCGGCGACGTCACTCTGTTCGCGGTATCTGACAATAGCGCAGGCTTTCCCTTCGAGGCTCTTGGGTCGAGCGGCGGCTTTTGCATCATAGAAAACGGTGGCACCCTCAGCTGTACCGGCACCAAGAATGCCATGGTGCCGGTGGACGCCGGCAAGCGGGCCGTGGCGATGTCGGCCATCGAGTCGCCGGTAAACTGGTTTGAGGACGCTGGCTCCGGACACCTGGTCAACGGCGTCGCACTGGTGCAGCTTGACCCGACCTTCATCCAGACCGTGAACACAGGAATGGACTACAAGGTCTTCCCGGTAGCGAACGGCGACTGCAACGGCCTCTATGTCGTCAACAAGACCGCGACCTCATTCGAAGTGCGCGAACTGCATAGCGGAACCTCTAGCGTGGCGTTCGACTATCGCATCATGGCGCTGCGCAAGAACTATGAAAACGTTCGCTTCGACGACCGCACTCACCTGATGGAGCACGCCAGGCAGATGCGGGAGCGGATCCACCCGGCATCCGGGCATTCGGTGTCGCACGATCCGGCGAAGAAACTGGGATTGATGCCGGCTAAGAGCACGAAACTGTCGGTGCCTCGCCTGGAACAGGCGCGGTAAGAAAAAAGCAGTTTGCGATGCTGTTTTGAAAGGGCGCGGCTTCAAGCCGCGCCGCTAAATGCCAAAAGATCAGCCCGGCTTCAGCCCCCGAGGGGACCTCGGGAACGCAGTCAAGGGATTTTTCCGCAGCCTGCTAGGCCACGTGCACGCGCGCCCGCGACCGGGAGCGCGGACAGGCCTGCACCGTGATCTTGATGTCCTGCCCCAGCAACAGCAGGAAGCGCATCAGCCGCTCCAGCGAGAACCCGGCCATACGCCCGCGAATCAGCGATGACACTTTGGGCTGGTCCACACCCAGCAGTTTGGCGGTCTCAGCCTGGGTCAGGTCCCGGCGTTGGACCAGTACCGCGATCTTATGGGCCAGTTCCGCCTTCGCCAGCGCCCCCTCGGGGTTGGGCAGGCCAAGATCGGCAAACACGTTCCCGCTGCTCACGGTGTAGTCTCGTAGACGTTTCGGCATCGCTATCTCTCCAGTTCCCGCTCGATTTCGACGGCGCGCTGCAAGCGCCAGTTCTCAGGTTGGCCAGCAATATGCTACATATGGCATATTAAACAAAAGAGCCACCGACGCGTCAACCAACAAAAAGGCCGCCCTTGCGGGCGGCCTTATTCAGCAGCAGGTGTCTCTACGAAGGCACCGCAGCCGGCGCCTGGGGCGCGGCCTGCTGCGCCGTCTGTGCCGCGGCTTCGTTCAGGATGCGGTGATGAATAGTGAACAGCGCCAGTTCCAGCCGGTCGCTTACTCCGATTTTGTCATACACGTTGCGCAGATAGTTCTTGATCACCTGTTCGGTGGTGCCAAGCTGGGTGGCGATTTCTTTGTTCTTGTATCCCTGCACGATCAGCGCCACGATGCGGAGCTCTTTAGCGGTGAGCCGGTCGCGCACCCGCAGCCCGACCATGTCGTTCTCGGTGAGTTCGCTGGGGACGGCCACGTCCTGCACCCAGTTTTCGCCGCGCGCCACTTTGCGCACGCAGTCCACCAGCGCCTGGCTGGTCACGTTGCGATAGACCACGCCCTGCGCGCCGTTGCCAATCTGCCGCTGCGCGCTTTCGCCGGTATCGGCCAGCACCACCACCTGGGTCTTGGCTTTGCCCGCCGCCTCAACGATGGCGGCAAAATCGCCGTGAAAGCCCGACGCGACAATCAGCACCGCCGCGCGAAACTTGTCAATTGCCATGAACATCTGTTCCGGCGTCTGCGCCTGCGCCACAATGCGCATCTCGTCTTCCACCGCCAGCACCTTGGCGATGCCCGCCCGGAATATCGCCTGATTATCGGCCAAAATCAGCTTCAACATTGTTTCACCTGCCTGGGAATTTTTGTTAAGTCCTCAGGAACTCGTACGAATCAATCACGCACGCCACGCCGCGCCCGGCCTTGTCGGTCTCGTCGGCCCGCACCACGCGCCCTTTGCACTGGATCGTTACCGGCAGTTTGCCTCCGGTGACTTCCGCCGGCAGCGTGATTTCAAACTCCACCGGCGAACCCACCTCCAGCGCCGCATCGGCGCGGATGTAGACCCCGGCCGCACTTAAATCTCCTGTCATGCCACTGGCATCCACGCTGGCCTCTGCTCCATGGATCTTAATCGGCAGGTGCAGCGGGAAGCGTTTTCCGGTCCGCGCTTCCTCTGTCACGGTTCCTCCTCTGTTCGCTAACGAAGCTGTCATCGAAAACTAGCTCCCGGCGGGCCATTCCCCGCTCATCACTCTATCGGCGGTTATATCACGGAAGTTGATGGTAAGAAAGCCAGATACCGCATGAGTCAGGGTAGCATCTAGGTTCCTCCCCCTGTATGCTCGCGGCTGCCCTTGGGTCCGGCCCGGGCGTTGCCTAGTCACCGAGAAGGTTGCGCAGGGCGTCTTGCCGCCGGCCTCAACTCATGACCGCGCGATCGCTGTGGCCCCTTCGCGCTGCCAGGCTGCAATCATTAGAACCACGGCGCATCCGATATAGAACACTCCCCAAAACCGCTCCTGACCGGAAGGGAACAGGAGAAAGTGGGAGACCAGGTAAAACGCTGTCACTGCGGCGATGGCCTGCGTGGTGCGGTCCCGCCGTGTGCAGATGCCCGCCACCCCAATGAACACGAACAGCGGCATGGAGCCAGCCATCGTCTGCGACACGGCGGTCCGGAAAGCGCGCAGGTAGTCGGCCGCTCCGAAGTTGGGCACCAGTTCGCCCGGAGCCAGAGGAATGGCGATAAAGCTCCGGTAGTAGAGCACTCGCAGGCCATAGTCGCCGCTGAAGTGGTTAATCAGCAGCACTGAGAGCACCGCCACCGCCATTAGCACCGCGGCTTTGGACTTCTCCAGCTGGTTTGTGACGATTGCGCAGTAGGCGAGCACCGCCACGGCGAGCAGTACGTTGTCGGTGCGTACGTAAACGGAGGCCAGCAGAAGCGTGAGTCCCCAAAACATCCGCTCCCGTTCAAAGACCAGATAGAGCGCGGCCAGACTCGTCAGGCAGGCCAGCGCGTCCGGCGAATTAAAGCGCGCCAGCTCAAGGATGGGTGGACTCAGCATCAGCAGAAGCGACCCGGCGGCGGCGCGCCCTGCGCCGGCGTACCGGCGGATCCAGATAAAAACCAGCGTTCCCATGATCCAGAAAGAAGCCACGGAAATGATTGTGGTCGCCCGCACCAGGCCCACGCAGAGTTTGTAATGAAGCAGATAAACCAGTTCGTTGAAAACGGGGCGGATGGCAAAGCAGGGCAGATACTCGGCGAAGTGCCCGGCATTGCCGGCGCGGTCCCGCCGCGATTGCCATTGCGAGGGCGGCCCGGACGTGTCCTGACCAAGCAGATGCCCGCGGGGATCAGGGGGCACCTCCGCGGCCAGCGCCTGATACGTGGTGTCGTGGATTTGCGACACGCCGGCCCCGCTGATCGCCACCGCGTTGCCGATGTAGCCCAGCATGTCCATGTCATACGAGGGATAGAAAAAAGCCCGGCCCGACAACACGGTGAGCAGCAACAGGTAAACCACGGCAATCAATCGCGGTCGGAGGGTAGTAGGCATAATCTTCGAATAGAATTTCGACGGGAGCACGACTTGAAAAGATCGCCTATCTTACACCAGTCTTACACCCACCAGTCTTACACCAGCTCCGTGGGCGGGCCGCCGCGCTGGTCTTCTCGGTAGTGGTGCAGTTTGAACTCTAAAGCTCACAAGGCGTCATCCGGAAGAGCCCGCGTTTTTTTACCAGCGGGCCCAGGGATCTCCCGAGGTGCACAAGCGTCGTAGCAGAGATCCTTCGCTCCGCCTCATGAAAATCGAAGCAGACCGCCCAAGATTTCGTTCGCGGTGTACTCCCGGCGGCTTCGACGGTTCTAAAATGGGACCCCACAAGTCAGGCAGCCTGTGGAAATCCTGGTAATCGCCGTAAGTGATTGATTCAAAAGCCCCAGGGAACCTGTGGAAAACTATCCTGCTAAGTTATTGAAAATAATAGACTTACAAACAGGCATTTCCCGGCGTTTGGTGGCCGCTGGAAGGCCTCGCAAGGCGAAGCGTGGCTTGGGAGTGCCCGGGCGCTGATCGTCGTTCCTGGGGCCTTGCAGAGGCCCTGGCGTCGGTTTTAGAGCGGGGGTCAGAAAGCGCTGCCGCCGTACATGTTTAGTTTCCCGTCCCGGACAGTCCAACTTTTTGCTTGCCGTTTCCTGAGTTGTCCGTCACATAGATGCCAGTCGTCTTGTTTCCTTTCGACGCAGGGGCGAAGACCACGGAAAACGAGCAACTGAGCTTTGCTGCCAGTGCCTTGCCGCACGTGCTCGATGTGACTGAAAACTCAGAGGCGTTTCCCCCCGCGATGGCGATGCTTGCGATGGTGAGTGGGGCTGTGCCGGTATTGCTAAGCGTCACTGACTGAGCCGGGCTGGCCGTCCCCACCTTCTGGGCCGGAAAATTGATAGATCCTGGTATGAGCTTGACCACCGGAGCAATTCCTGTTCCGGACAGCCCCACGCTTGGCGAAATGGGTGATCCCGCTTCATTCACGGTGAGCTGCGCGCTTCTCCCGTTCATCGCGGAAGGAGTAAAGACCACAGAAATCGTGCAGGCGCTGTTGGCGGAAAGCGATGCCGGGCAGGTCGTGGTCTTGGAAAAATCTGCCGGGTTTGTTCCACTGAAACTGAGGCTGATGGCCGCCGCCACGCCGCTGACGTTGCTTGCCGTGATGGTTTGTGGAGGTGAGGAAGTTTGCAGCAATTGGGGATTGAATTTGAGGGCCAGCGGAGTCAGGGTGACGGTGGCCGCTGCACCCGACCCCTTCAGCGCCAGCACCTGGGTGCCGGTCATGGCATTGTCCACAATGCTCAAGGTGCCGGGCAGCGGACCAAAAGACGCCGGCGCAAACGACAAATCAATCGTACAACTGGAGCGCGGAAGCAGGCTGCCGCCCGCGTAGGGGCAGGACGTGGGTGTCACCGCCGTCGAGAAATTGCTGCTGGCGCTTATTGCGGACAAGGTCAGCATCGCCGTGCCCGAGTTTGTGAGAAGAACCGAAGCTGAGGCGCTGGCGCCAACGGCCACGCTGCCGAAATTCACCGCAGCCGACGAATAGGTGGCTTGCGGCGCGGTACCCACACCGGCCAAAGAAATCATCTGCGAGCCGCTGCCGGCGGTGTCGTTGATCTGCAGGCCGGCGCTGCGGTTCCCGCTCGCGCTCGGAATGAAAGCGACCGTAAACTGGCATTGTCCGCCCGCGGCCAGCCTGACCGGGAGCGGAGTGCAAGTGCTGGACAGCGCAAAATCCGATGGATTGACCCCGGTCAATATGGCGTTATTCACGCTCATCGGAGCGTTGGAGGTGTTGGTCAAGACCACCGCCTCAGCTGCGCTGGTTCCACCAACGATTTCCTCGCCAAAGGACAAAACCATGCCCGACAGACTGGCCTGCGCGCCCTGCAGCAGGATCGAGACGGAGTTGGACTGCGAGTTGGTGACTGCCAGGTCCGTCCAGCCATCCGCGTTGAAGTCGGCAGTTGTGACTCCCCATGGGGCGGCACCTACGCTGTTCAGCACGGGGGTTTGGAAACCACCCCCGATCGTGCCGAACAGCAACCCCACGAAGTTCGTGGACGAGTTCGTCACCGCCAGGTCGGATCGCCCATCTCCGTTGAAGTCAGCGGAAGCCAGGCCCAGGGGCGAGGCAAGCCCGGGTAGCGTCACCGTCGGCTGAAAGGTTCCATCGCCGTTGCCCATCAGCAGCGATAGCGAATTGTCCGCCGGGTTGGCGACCGCGAGGTCCACGAGCGAATCCCCATTCCAGTCTCCGGACAGCAGCGCGTTCGCGCCATTTCCGGAGTAGTAGGACAAAGCCATGCCGAATCCACCCGTTCCGTCACCGGGCACAATCCACACCAGCCCTTCGGAACCGTCTGAAATCGCCAGGTCCGGGTTGCCGTCGCGGTTGAAATCGCCGACCACAATGCTGGATGCGGTTCCGCTGGGTAAGGCCAAAGGGGCGAGCGCGGTAAACGAGCCGTCGCTGTTGCCTAGAAAAACGGACACAGTTCCGCCCGAGCTGTTGGCCACCGCCAGGTCCGGCTGGCCATCTTTATTGAAGTCCCCGACAGCGATCCCGTCCGGAGCGCTTAAACCGGCCAGGGGCGTACCCAACCTAAAAGTTCCGTCGCCGTTCCCGAGAAAAATCGAAACTGTGCCGCTGGCCTGGTTGACCACAGCAAGGTCCGGGATGCCATTGTTGTCGAAGTCCGAGGTCACGACGGCGATCGGGCCGCTGTCCGTGGCAAGCGTGGCGGCCACGGAAAAAGTTCCGTCTCCGTTGCCGAGCAGGATCGAAACAGTATTGTCCCCCGAATTGGCCACCGCCAAATCTGGGTGCCCATCGCGGTTGAAGTCTGCCGTCGTCAGTCCTTGCGGGGAGGTTCCCACTGCGTAGGTCATGGGCAGCAGCAGTGCAGACGTTGGATTCGCCCCGCTTCCGGAAAGCGCAACCCCCTGCGGACTCCCCGCCGCATTGCTGCTGATCGTAAGCGAGCCGATGCGCGCCCCCAGCTGGGTTGGAGCGAAGGAAACATCCAGACTGCAACTGCTTCCCGGCCCCACAAACCCGCCGCTGTAAGGGCACGAGGTATCGGTGGTGTTCAGCAGAAAGTCGCCGGCGGAGGACACCGCATTGATCAACAAGGAAGCTGTGCCGGTGTTGGTCAACGTCGCCGTTTGACTCAAGCTCGTACTGCCGACCACCTGATTGGTGAAAGTCAGGCTGTTTGGCGACAGACTTACCATGGGCTGAGGGGGCGCCTGCGACAACAGGCCATACACATCCACTTCGGTCTGGGTTGGCATGTAAACGCGCCCGTTGGCGATGGTGGGTGTGGCAAACTTCATTCCCGCCCCGGCCTGATCGCGAGCGCCCGCCTGGGTGCTGTTGTAGAGCGTGGTGGCAACGTTACTCGCATCATAGGCATAAAGCACCGCGGGCAAATTGCCGGGCCGGGTGGCCAGAGCATCTTGTCGTTGGATGCTCCACACAATGCCGTTGCTGGCACCATTCGCGGACACCGAGGGTGTACTGCCCACCGGAAAAAGGTTTGTGGATTGGGCGATGGGAGTGGACGACAATCCCCCGTTGATGAGGCTAAAGGCCTTTAGATAATCGCCCAGGCCGTGTTCGCCGGACAAACCTGAAAGGTACACCAACGGCCCGGCGGGGCCGGACCAATACGCGGGACTGGCCCAGTACCCTCCTGCCTGCGCTTTTATGGGCACGGGAATACCCATGACCGTCTGCAGCGAGGCGTCCACCGTTGGGTTGTAACCACCCATGTTGTCGCGGTTGATCAGATAAACCGGAACGCCCCATCCGCCGGCGAATGAGTCGCACGGATATCCGCCCTTGCCGGCATCCACGATCTCGTTAGGATAGTTTCCGGTCTGCGCGGGAAGCAGCATCGGCCCCCCGGACGCCAGGTCATAGTCGCTGGTGAAGCGGCATACCTGGTCCGAGGGCGAGAAGAAGTCGAGCACCTGAAGAGACGGACTGACTTTGAGCAGGCTCTCTGACCAGTCCGGTCCGCCGTGGTTCACGTCGAAGGTCCCCTCTGCGACGGAGAAATACACGTTGCCGTCCCCGTCGGCGGCCATGCCCCCGCCCGACATCCAGATGCCGCCATTTTGATTACTGTTCGGCGTGCTGACAAATGCGTTCAGCAATTGCAGCGAATGAGCGTCGAACGCCATCACCCACCCGTGAACGCCGGTCCACGCAACGTAAACCACGCCCTTGGATAGCAGCAGGGCAGCGCGCGAATTCGTGAGCTTGGGGTTGTAGGGTAGATTCCCGGCTTTGCTGCCACTGCCGGTTCCGGCCACGGTTGCCTGCACCACCGCAGGGTCGCCAAATTTCTCCGTTCCCGACCCAATATCCAGTGCATGCAGGCGCTGCACCCATCCTCCATTTTCCTTCGTCCGGGCAATGACGTAGAGCGTTCCGCTGGCAGGATCAATCACCGGGGTCGAAGTGATCCCGAGAATCGGGTAGACATTGCAGTTGTCGCTCTGGTCCAGACAAGGCACCGCGGTGACGCCGTTCAGCGGGTCAATGAAGCTCACACGCCACAGCGGGCTTGCCGACAAGCCATCCGCGTCAAACGCGTATACGCTGTCGTTCTCGGTTGCGACGTAAACAACATTGCGCGTGCCCAGGTTAGGAATAGCGACGGCGGGTACGTAGAGAGGCTGCGCATAGACCTGGCCGTCCACGAGGTAACGAAATATTTTTCCGAATGTGTTGGAGCTCACATTTTGTGGAGTGAGCGTGGTCTCGTTCAGGTTTTGGCCTGTACGGTAGTTGTCGTTGTGCCAGGTGAGCACTCCGCTGAACGACTGACTGACCGCGTGCTCCGAAAAAGTCAGGAAAATTACAACCAAGACGCAAAAGCGCCTGGGAACGTTGTGGGGCCCCATCGTTCCACCTCATTACGCAAGATGTTTCAAACGCGGGTCTTCAAACCGTTGGCTTTACAGTCTGCAAAAACGGTGAGAATTAAGCGACATGGTACTCCTACGCGCATACCCAGAAAATGGCACGACTGTGCGGCAACGTGGCGTAATTACTTTGTATAGTCGCCGGGCTCCGATTGGCGCCACCCGTCTCTCATCTCAGGAAGGTGGTGCGGGGTTTATTGCTGGGGAGCGAAGTAGCCGCGGCGGGAGCGGACTTGCAGGTCTTTGCGGAGGGCTGAGATTTCAATGGAGCGGTAGCGTCCGTCGGCGTCAAACGATGCCGGGCGATAGCTGACGATGTACTGGCTGCGCAGTTCATCCTGGATGGCGGCGAAGGAATGGGTGATGTCCTTCATCTTGAAGGGGAAGAAGGCGCGGCCGCCGGTGGAATCGGCGATCTGTTCGAGCACGCGGTCGCCGCGCAGCACCAGACCGCTGTCGTCGGTTGAGATGGCATAGATCATGACTTCGGCGCGCTGCGCCATTTCAATGGCCTGGGCGCGCGTGTGTTCGCTTTGATTGTCCTCACCGTCGGTGATGATCACGATGGCCTTGCGGACAGGATGGTCGGGACGGTCGGTGAGAAATTTGTCGTGGCAGACGTTGTAGACGGCGTCGTAGAGGGCGGTGCCGCCGCCATCATGCAGGCGGTGGATGCCGGCCGACAGCAGTTGCACGTTGCCGGTGAAATCCTGGGCGAGCTGGGTCTGGGTATTGAATCCGTCCACGAAGGCGCGGTCAAAGCCGGGACGGATGGTGCGCTCCAGAAACGAAGTTGCGGCCTCCTGCTCGAAGGCGAAGCGGCTGCCCACCGATCCGCTGACATCCACCAGCAAGCCGAGTTCAATGGGCAAATCGGTTTCGTGGCGGAAGTTGAGCACAGCCTGCGGCGGCTTGTGATCGTCAAGAATGGAAAAATCATTGGGGCCCAGGTTGCGCACAAAGTGGCCGTGTTTGTCGGTTGCGGTGAACAGCACGTTCACTTCATTGACGCGCGCGTGAATGGTGAGCAGTTCGCTGGGGTTGTCGTCGGTCGCAGAATTATTGGTGGCAGAATCGTCGGTCGCGGAATTATTTGGCGCAGAATTATTTGCGGCAAGCACCGGCGTGGCGGCTGAACTGGCCAGCACGGCGGCGGGCACGATGCTCTGAGCGGACGAGGAAATCGCCAGCGCTGCCAGAAGCGCAATCAAGCATCCGGTCTGGTGGATGTATTTCATGCCCGCAAAGTCCAAAATTTTCACTCTCAGCCACGGCGAAAGGCCTTCCAGACGATTAGATGCACGCCGGATGCCGAAACGCCCGTCCGCTGCCTGTTTATTCATTAACCTTAGAAGCCCCAGCGGCAAGGGCCAAGTTACAAAGGGAGCACGCTCTAAGTGCCGGGATCATCGGCTGAAATCAAAGGGGTTGCAAATCGTCGAGCTTGCGCTTGACCGACAGCCGAGGGCGGCTGTCCCTACGTGCGCACACGCACAGCAGGATCCTCGTTCACGGCTGTATTTGATACGATGGCTGGCAGAGTCAAACGTTTGCAGCGAAAATTGTCCATAACTTAAAATTGTCCATAACTTTATGAGGAGTTTTTCCATGAGGAAGTTTGTCATCGGTTTCATACTGCTTGCGTTCACGGTCCCGCTGGCGATGGCCAGCGATGAAAAAGAAGAAGAGCGCGTGAAAGACGCCGGAGTCGTGTTGAAGGAAATTCTCGACATCCCTGACGACATTCCCCAGGACCTGCTCGACAAGGCGGAGTGTCTGGTGATTCTGCCGTCGGTCAAGAAGGGCGCATTCGGCGTGGGTGGAAGCTATGGCCGCGGGGTCATGATTTGCCGCGGCGGCCAGCACTATACCGGCAAGTGGGGCGCGCCGGCGCTTTATGCGCTGGAAGGCGTGAGCATCGGATTTCAGTTGGGCGGGCAGGCCACGGATTTCGTCCTGCTGGTGATGAATCCGAAAGGTGCGGAATCGTTGTTGTCGAGCAAGGTGAAACTGGGCGCGGACGCTTCGGCCGCGGCGGGGCCGAAAGGCCGCACCGCCGAGGGCGCGACTGACATCGTGATGAAGGCCGAAATCCTTTCCTACTCGCGCAACAAGGGACTGTTCGCCGGTGTTTCGCTGGAAGGCTCGACCTTGCGCTCCGACGGCGGAGCCAATAAGAATTTGTACGGCAAAGAGTTCAGCGCCAAGGAAATCATTCGCGAGGGCAAGGTGCGAATCCCGGCCAGCGCGGTGCCGCTGGTTTCGCTGCTGGACCGTAAGTCGCCGAAGAACCTGTCGGATCCGAAGTCACTGGAATAGAACGGCTGGTACCGACGTACGCACGAACACAGGGCCGCGTGATTGCAATCACGTTGTTTCCTTGTGCCGCTCATTAGACTGGTTCTGGTCACGCTATCTGGCAGCTGACAGGGGAATCGGTCATGGTCAACCTTCAAACTACCTACCTGGGTCTGCAGCTCAAGAGCCCACTCATCGCGTCCAGCGGGCCCCTTACGCGGGATGCGGACGATCTTCGCCGGCTCGAAGATGCGGGAGCGGGCGCGGTGGTGCTGCCTTCGATCTTCGAGGCCACGCTCAAGACCAGCGGGCCTGCGGCGTGCGCATCATTGGCCGATCGCGCGCTGACGGAGGGCCTGGAGCGTATCGGCAAGGCGAAGGCCGCCGTCACCCTTCCGGTGGTTGCGAGCATTTGCGGCGCGACGCGGGTGGGTTGGGTTCTTTATGCAAGAGAGGCGGAACGTGCCGGAGCGGACGCGATCGAATGCAATCTCTACCAGGTGCCGAGCGAGCTGAATGTTCCGGGCGCGGACCTGGAAACGATCTATGTGGAAACCTTTCGCGCGGTGAAGGCGGCGGTGCGGTTGCCGGTCGCGGCGAAGCTCACACCGTTTTTCACCAGCATGTCGAACATCGCTACGCGGTTTGAAATCGCGGGAGCGGACGGCCTGGTTTTTTTCAACCGCTTCTACCAGCCTGACGTGAACCTGGAGGATTTAGTGGTCGAGCCGCGGGTGCTGCTGAGCAGCGCGCAGGACCTGCGTCTGCCCCTGAACTGGATTGGGCTGCTGTTTGGGCGGGTGCACTTGAGTCTGGCCGGCAGCGGAGGCGTACACAATGGCGGCGATGTGGCCAAGTTGCTGCTGGTGGGTGCCGATGCGACCATGGTCTGCTCGTCTCTTCTGAAGGAAGGGATTGGGCACCTGAGAAAAGTGGAAACGGACCTGCGACGCTGGATGGAGCGGCACGAATACGCCACCATCGGCCAGATGAAAGGGGTATTGAGCCAGTGGCGTTGCCCGGATCCCACCGCCTTTGAACGAGTGCAGTATATGGAGGCGGTGCGCGGCGAAAAAAATGTAGTGCTCACCGGCCGCGAAGCGTGGAGACTGCTGAGCGGCGAATAGATTGCCGATTCGCTGTGTGCAGTTGGGTTGGCGCCTTCTTCAGATATCCGCAACAGATTTCCGCAACCCCCAGAATCCCCGGGAACTCCTGGCGCGGACAATCAGAAACGAATGCAAGCGGCGGCGCTGGAGACGGCGGTATGATTGCTGCTATGCGGGTGCTGCTGGTGGAGGACGATCCGGGGATTGCGCGTTTCGTCGCCAAGGGATTGCGGGAACAATCCTATGCGGTGGACGCGGTTCGTTCGGGGGAAGACGCGCTCTACCAGGCGGCGATCAATACTTACGATCTTGTCATCCTTGATGTGATGATCCCGCCTCCCGACGGCTTCGCGGTGTGCAAGGAATTGCGAAAGTCGGGACAACGCCTGCCCATCCTGATGTTGACGGCGCGGGATGCGGTGGAAGACCGCATCGCCGGTCTTGACCACGGGGCCGACGACTACCTGACCAAGCCGTTTGAATTCCGCGAATTGCTGGCCCGGTTGCGCGCCTTAATGAGGCGCACCGGCGGATTGCTGCCGGCCAAACTGGTGGTCGCCGATCTGGTGGTGGACACCGTTGGGCAGAATGTCTCACGCGGCGGGCTGCCGATTTCTCTGACCACGAAAGAGTACGCATTGCTGGAATTTCTGGCGCGGAATGCGGGGCGCGTGGTGGGCCGTGCGGAAATTGCCGAGCATGTCTGGGATGAAGAGTTCGATCCTTTTTCCAATCTGATCGAGGTATACGTAAACCGCCTCCGCCGGAAAATTGACAGCGGACCTTCCAATCACCTTCTGAGCACGCGGCGCGGCGCGGGATATATGCTTTCGGCCAGCCATGAAGCCATCGAATCCAGGTCCAGCCGCTCCCGGAACGGGGCCGATGTTTAATGATGTTTAACTCGGTGCGGATACGTCTGACGTTGTGGTACACGGCCGTATTGACTTGTGTGCTGGTGGCCATGGCCGTCACCACCTACTTTCTCCTGCGGCAGGATTCCGCACGCCGCACCGACGCCGCCATCGTCGAGATTGCGGCGTCGTTTCTTACGACCGTGAATGCGGAGGCAGGCGAGGCCAAAGCGCCGGACGGAGTAAGGGCCGGGATCGAGCAGGCGATTTCGGAGCACAAGTACCGCGACACAGTGTTTGTTGTGTTCGATAGCGAAAGAAAAATTGTCGCTTCTTCTGACAGTCAATTACTGCACGGAGAATCGCCGGAAGGTCTGGGCGACGCGCTGCAGTTGAGTCTGCAGCGGGTTGAAATGGTGGCAAGTCATTTCAGGGACGTGCGGCTGCGCGATCACGTCGAGCGGAGTTACGTGCGTCATTTTTCGATTGGCGCGAAGGATTACACGCTGCTGGTTTTGCAGTCCATCCATCGCCAGCAGGAATTTTTGGAAAGTCTTACCACCGCTTTTGCGCTGGCGATTCCCCTGGCAATCCTGCTGGCCAGCGGCGGCGGCTATTTTCTAGCGCGCCAAAGCCTGTCTCCGGTGGTGGAAATGAGCACGCAGGCGGGAAGCATTGGGGCCGACAACCTGCATGAGCGCCTGGCGGTAAAGAACGCCCGGGATGAACTTGGCCACCTGGCCGCATCTTTCAATCGCTTGCTCGACCGATTGGACCAATCGTTTGAGCACCAGCGCCGGTTCATGGCGGATGCGTCGCACGAGTTGCGAACTCCGGTCGCCATCCTATGTGGAGAGGCCGATGTTGCCCTGTCGCAGACGGGACGCTCGCCGGAAGAGTATCGGGCCTCGCTCGACGTGCTTCGCGTGGAGGCCCGGCGGCTCAAGCACATTGTGGAAGACCTGTTTACGCTGACGCGCGCCGACGCCGGTCAGCATCCGTTGACGCTGTCGGATTTTTACCTGGATGAGCTGGTCATGGAATGTTGCCGCAGCATGAGGACGCTGGCCGCCGCCAAACAGATCACGCTCAGTTGCAACGCGAAAGAAGAGATGCCGATCCGCGCCGACGAGGCACTGCTTCGCCACATGATCGTGAATCTGCTGGACAATGCCATCAAATACACTCCGCCGGAGGGCCGGGTATCAGTGGCCTGCGGGATTCAGGATGCGCAGTACGTTCTCACGGTGAGTGACACGGGTCATGGAATTTCCCCGGAATTGCAGCCGCGCATCTTTGAGCGGTTCTTCCGGGCGGACAAGGCGCGTTCCCGGTCGCAGAGCGATGGCGGCGGCGCCGGACTTGGCCTTTCCATCAGCCAATGGATTGTGCAGGCGCACAACGGGCAGGTCGAACTAACCCGATCGGACAAGGATGGCAGCACGTTTACGGTCCAGCTGCCCATTTCAGCCGGTCAGACGTTAATCCCGCGTTTATCTTCTAATCGCTAAGTTTGTGTGCCGGAGCCACGACTCTCTTGCGCGTAGTAGAGTATGCTCCCCCTGACCCGGGACGGCCACGCGGAAACGACCGTTTGGCGCGGGTGCAGGACCAGGGAGATTCTGATTAGGTCGAAAAAGCGAAAAGCAGGTTTCTCGACTTCGCAAGATTGCCCGTAAACGGTCAATCTTACTGCGCTCGAAATGACAAAGTTTAGGGCTAGAGCAAAATTACCGCAGGTGAATTTCCAAGAATATTGCTTATGAAGTTTCGTAACCAACTCGCGATGTTTTGCCTTGCCGGATGGTGTGGCATTGCCGTTGGTCAGGCACCGCTGTCTTTGCCGGAGGCGCTGGCCAAGGCGGAGCGGCAGAATCTGGACCTGGCGGCGGCGCGGGAGCGGCGCGGGTTTGCGCTGGGAGGCATTCAGACGGCGCGGGAACGTCCGAATCCGACGCTGGGATTTTCGGTGTCGCGCGATGCTCCGCATGAAGGGGCCACGTTTGACCAGCCTTTGGAGTTGGGGCCGAAGCGGGGACGGCGGATTGAAGTCGCCCGGGGCGAAGCGGCGCTGACCGACCTGGAGATTGCGGCACTGTCACGGCAGGTGCGGCATTCCGTGCGGGACGCGTATCGCCGGGCGGAATATACGCGGGCGGTGACCGCGCAGAAGGCGGAGTTGCTGGGGCTGGCGCGGCGGTTGCACGAGATCGCGCAGACCCGGTTTGATGCCGGCGATGTGGCGCAACTGGAAGTGGTGCAGACCGACCTGGAAGTGGCGCGGGCGGACGCGGAACAGCAACTGGCGCGGCAGGAAGAAGAAGTGGCCGTCTCCAAGCTGAACGCGCTGCTGAATGAACCCAAGGACGCGCATTGGGAACTCGCCGACACGCTGGAGACCATGCCGGCCGCGCCCGCGCTCGAAGATTTGAACGCGCGCGCGTTTCAATCGAATCCCGACTTGCAGCATGTGCGCCAGGAGGCGGCGATTGAGCAGGCGCGGGCCAACTTGCTGCGCGCCGAGCGCATTCCGGACTTGAGTGCGGGCATCGGCGCGGACTTCAACAGTCCGGGCGCTTACACCGCCGGCCTGCGCGGACAATTTTCCATGGCCATTCCCATCTTCTCGCGTAATCAGGGCGCGATTGCGCAGAGTGTGGCGACGCAACACCAGATGGGCCGCCAGTTGCTGGCCCAGCAGCGGACCATTGAGAGCGAAGTGCAGGCCGCATCGCTGGAGTTTGCCGCGCGTTCCTCGCAGGTGAAGATTTATCACGACACTCTGTCGCCGGCCGCCAAGCGGCTGGCCGGCATGGCCGAAGACAGCTACAAGGCAGGGCAGTCGAGCATCCTGACGGTGATTGATGCGCAGCGCAATGCCAGCCAGGTGCAGACCGAGTTTCTGGACAGCCTGCTGGCGGCGCATGCGGCCTTCGCGACGCTGGAGGAAGCGGTGGGAGTTCCGCTGGATTAGACGCGTGCGGGAATGCTTTAGAACATTTTCGCCGCAGATTTCGCAGAGGAACGCAGATTGGCAGATTGAGATTGGCAGATTGAGATTGGCAGATTGAGACTGGCAGATTGATTGATCAGCAAGTTTTTCAGAGGGCGAAGGGAAATGCATAGGTCGGTCCTTCGCTTCGCTCAGGATGACACGCTTCCGAATGACACAGATCAAATCAAAAGAGTTCTTGATGAAACAGATGAAACAAACGAAAGAAACGAAAGAAACGAAAGAAACGATGCGCGCAAGACTCGTAGCGGCGTTGTGCAGCGTCGCCCTTCTGGCGGCCGGGGTGGGTTGTTCGCGCGCGACCACGGAGGAGAAAGCCGCGCCTGTGGTCGAGGTCACCATCACCCACGTTGAGCAGGGGCCGATTAGCGACACGCTGGTGGTGTCGGGCACGGTGATGGCCACGCCCAACAACGATGTCAAAGTCGGGTCGCTGGTGTTGGGCCGAATTGCGACGATGAAAGTAGCCGAGGGCGACCATGTGCGCGCCGGGGAAGTGCTGGCGCAGGTGGACCCGCGTCCCTTCCAGGACCAGTTGACGCAGGCGGAACAAGCCGTGGCGCAAGCGAAAGCGACGCTGGAGAATGCGAGCGCGTCCCGCACCCGCAGCGAAGACCTGGTCACGCGGGGCATTGCTGCGCGCAAAGACTTTGAAGACGCGCGGGCGCAGGAAGCGGTGGCCAAGGCCAACTTGCGGCAGGCGGAAGCGGCGGTTTCGCTGGCGCAGATGCAGGTGTCGCGCGCGGCCCTGCGTTCGCCGTTTGATGGAATTGTGGTGAAGCGCTTCTCCAGCGTGGGCGAACAGGTGGACGGCACCGCCGGACAGCCGGTGCTGGAAGTGGCGCGGCTGGGCGAAGTGGAGCTTGTGGTGAATGTGCCGGCGGCGTATCTGCCCAAGCTGCGCGCGGGCCAGGCGCTGCAACTCACGTCGGACGCGTTTCCCGACAAGAAGTTCCCCGGGCACATCGTGGCGATCCCGGCATCGGTGGACGCGGGCAGCGGAGCAGGCGCGGTGCGCATTCGCATCGCCAACGGCAAAGGAATGCTGCGGCTGGGCATGTTCCTGAAAGCTGAAGTACCGTTCTCCACGCACAAGGATGCAATGCTGGTTCCCGTGGCGGCGCTGTATCGCGATGAAGAGGGCAAGACGGTGGTGTATCGCGTGGACGGCACGACTGCCGCTGTCGCCGACGTGAAGACGGGGGTCACGACGCAGGAGCAGGTTGAAATCCTGGAAGGACTGAAGCCGGGCGATGCCGTCGTGCTCACCGGCGGTTATGGTCTGGGCGAGAAGGCGCAGATCAAAGTCGTGGAACCCGCCGCCAAGCCCGCAGACCCCAAAGCGGACGCAGGCGCGAAGGCCGGAGACGAGAAATGAACGTCGTCCGCTTCTGTCGCGAGAACCGCTACGCCGTATTTCTGCTCACCGCTTTTCTCATGGCGGGCGGCGCGTTCGCGGTGTTTACCCTGCCCAGCAACATTTATCCGGAACTGAATTTTCCGCGCGTGGTGGTGCTGGTGCATTCCGGCGATCTGTCGCCGGAAGCCATGCTGTTGAACGTGACGCGTCCGCTGGAGGAAGCGGCGAGCACGGTGCAGGGAGTGCGGCGGGTGCGCTCGCGGACGATTCGCGGGGCCTGCGAAATTTCCGTCCTCTTCGCCCCCGACATGGACATGCAGTACGCGCTGCAGTTGGTGCAGGGAAGCGTGAGCGAGCAGCGCGGCATTTTGCCGCTTAACAGCGAGATTCAGGTGGAGCGAGTTTCCCCGGCCACGTTCCCGGTGTTCAGTGTGATTCTGAACGGCAACGTCCCAGCCAGGGACTTGCGCGACTATGCCTACTACGTGTTGCGGCCGATTTTCAGCCGGGTGACGGGCGTGGGCAGTGTTGAGGTCATGGCCAGCGATACCCGTGAAGTCTCGGTCATTGTGGACCCGCAGAAGCTGCTCACTCATCATCTTTCTTTGCTGGAATTGTCGGACCGGCTGAAGGCCACCAATCAAATCACGTCGGTGGGCCGGCTGCCGCTGAACTATCAGCAATATCTGATACTGACGACCGCGCAATTCACCAATCTGGAAGATATCCGCAACACGGTGATCGCCGTGGAAGGGCAAACCTCGGTGTTGCTGCGCGAAGTGGCGCAGGTGGAGGACGGGGTCGCCGACCGGACCATGCTGGTGACGGGCAACGGCCAGCCCGCGACACTGTTCAACATCTCGCGGCAGATCGGCGGCAACATCCTGCAGATTGTCGGCGACCTGAAACAGCAGATCGCGAACCTGGGCACGGCGATTCCGGCCACGCTGAAACTTTCGGTGGTCTACGACTTGGCGGAGTTTGTGGGCGAGGCAATTGCCAACGTCCGCGACGCCATCCTGATCGGCGCGCTGCTGGCGGTGGTGATCTTGTATGTGTTTCTGCGCGAGCCCAAGGCGACGATTGTGGCCACCACGGCGTTGCCGTTGTCGGTGGTAGGAACATTTTTCTTCGTGAAGATGTTCGGCGGCACGCTGAATCTTATGTCGCTGGGCGGTCTCGCCATTGCCATCGGCTTGATTATTGACGACGCGGTGGTGGTGATTGAAAACATCTACCGGCATCTGGGTGCGGGCGAGAGCCCCATACTGGCGGCCGAGAACGGCACACGCGAACTGCTGGGCGCGGTGATCGGCTCAACCGCGACCACGCTCGTGGTGTTTCTGCCGCTGGGTTTGTTGAAGGGTGTGGTGGGAGATTTCTTTGGCGCGCTGAGCCTGACGCTGGGCGTGTCGGTGCTGCTGTCGCTGGTGTTCTCGCTGACGGTGATCCCGCTGCTGTCCCAGACCATGCTAACGGCGGAATCGCACAAGGCGTCGTCGGAGAAATTGCTGGGACCGGTGCTGGTGGTTTACGAGCGCGCGGTGCGTTGGGCGCTGGGGCACAAGAAAATGGTTGGCCTGGGTGCGCTGCTTGCAGTATTGCTGGCGGGATTTCTCTACACCCGGCTGGAGACGGGATTTTTGCCGGAGATGGATGAAGGCGGCTTCGTGCTGGACTATTGGACCCCGGCGGGCACCTCGCTGGCGGAGACCGACAAGATTCTGCACGACGTGGAACAGCGCATCCAGGGACTGCCGGAAGTGGCGGCATTTTCGCGGCGCACCGGCGCGGAGTTGGGTCCGTTTGTCACGTCGCAGAACCGCGGCGATGTGCTGATCAAGCTGAAGCCGCGCGGGCAACGCAGCCGCGCCATTGATGACGTGATCAACGACCTGCGCGCACAAGTTGAGAAGGCGCACCCCGGCGTGACTTTTGAATTCGTGCAGATATTGCAGGACATGCTGGGCGATCTTGAAGGATCTCCGGAGCCGGTGGAAGTGAAAATTTTCGGCACCAGCCAGGCCACGCTGGAAGACGCGGTGGGACGGGTGGGCGAGAAGATCCAGAAGATTGAGGGCATCGCCGACTACAAGGCGATCATGAAGGGCAATCCCGAGATGGTGTTCCATGTGGATCCAGGCGCGGCGGGACGCGTGGGCATGACGGTGGACCAGGTAACGCAGCAGGTGAGCGCGGGACTGCTGGGCGTTTCGGATACGGTGCTGCGCGAGGCCGATCGCACCATTGACGTGCGGGTGCGCTATCCGGACAGCTTCCGCTTTAACTTCAATGCGCTGCGTCAGTTTCCGGTGATGACGCCGGACAAGAAAGTGGTGCCGCTGGAATCGCTGGCGAAGATGGAAGAACTGCGGGGCGTGAGCGAGTTGAACCGCGAGAACCTGCGGCTGATGATTTCGCTGACGGCGCGACTGGAAAACCGCGACCTGGGCAGCGCCATTCGCGACGTGCAGGCGGTGATGAAGTCCACACCGCTGCCGCTGGGCTGCACCTATGAAATTGGCGGACAGTATGCCAGCCAGCAGGCGTCGTTCCGCGATCTGGCGTGGGTGCTCACGCTGGGACTGGCGGCGGTGTTCTCGGTGCTGGTGATCCAGTTCCGCTCGCTGCGTCCGGCGCTGATTATTTTGTCGGCTGCGCCGCTTTCGCTGCTGGGCGTGTTCGCCATGCTCGAGGTGACTGGCACGCCGCTGAATGTATCTTCGTTCATGGGCATCATTCTGATGGTGGGGCTGGTGGTGAAAAACGGGATCATCCTGTTCGAGTATGTTCTGAAGCTGCGCGAAGAACAGCACCTGCCGCTGGAAGAAGCGCTGGTGCAAGCGGGACGCATTCGCGTGCGCCCGATTCTAATGACGACCCTGGCCACTCTGTTCGGGTTGTTGCCGCTGGCGCTGGGCCTGGGCTCGGGCGCGGAGTTGCAGAAACCGCTGGCCCTGGCGGTGATTGGCGGACTGCTGCTCTCGACCTTCATCACGCTGCTGGTGATGCCGCTGCTGTATTCGGTGTTTGGCGAAGCCAAGGAGCAGGCCGAAGCGGAAGTGGCGTAGCGGGCGCCTTGCGGCGATTGTGCAGCATCAGGGGAGCCCGAGGCTTCCGCTGCGAAGCGCGCCAGCGGCAATGCTGGCGCTGCTATAATTCCGAAAGCAAGCCCGCAGTTCTCAAGCCGGGATGGCGGAACTGGCAGACGCAGCGGACTCAAAATCCGCCGACCTTCGGGTCTTGGGGGTTCGACTCCCCCTCCCGGCACCAAAATGTCTTTGCTGTATTCCTGAGTCCGACAATGAAGCGACGGCACACTTGTCGCGCAGACGGTACGGTGCGCACAAATGACGACCGGGCTATTTTTGCAGATCGTGCAGGGCACGCCGGGCTTCGGGATTATCCTGGGCCGCGGACTTCTTGTACCACTCGATGGCCTGGGTGTTGCTCTGGGGCACGCCGTGGCCCAATTCATAGAGTTGGCCGATTTTGAACTGGGACTCGGAGTCGCCTTGGCCGGCGGCGGCGGAGAACCACTTCATGGCGTCCTTGTAAGACTGGGGGACGCCGGGGTGTCCGGAGTTGTAGATCAGGGCCAGCCGCATCTGGGCTTCGACATTGCCGTGCTGGGCCGCCTGGGTGTACCACTTGGCGGCTTCGACGTAATTCTTGGGCACGCCGCGGCCCTGCTCATAGGTGTTGGCGAGATCGAATTCCGCGGGAGCGAATCCCTGGCGCGCCGAGAGCGTATAGAGCTTCAACGCGGTTTGAGGATCGCGAGGCACGCCACGGCCCACCTCATAGAGAACGCCGAGGCGGTACTGTCCTTCGGGATTGTTCTGGTCGGCGGCCTTTTTGAACCACTTGGCCGCCTGCGAGGAATCGCGGGTCCCGCCCTGTCCCAGCACAAACGACTGGCCCATTTGGACTTGTGCTGCGGCATCACCGGCATTGGCTTTGGCCAGCACCGCGGCGGAATCAAAAGGAGCTGCAGTTGCGGCAGGTGGGGCCGGAGGCTGATCCTGTGCGCCGGCCAACGCGGGCAAAACCAAGCCGGCGGTCAACGCCAGCATGAGAATTCGCTTCATAAGTCTACTTCCCCCCAAGACACGATTCTAGTCGGTCTGCCTCCGGCGAACAACCGGGACCGAAAGCTACTGCTCAAAGATCAAGACTTCCGGCGCGGTATCGCTTGCGTCGGCTGGGATGCCATAGGCTCGCGAGTAAGTTGCCAGCCAGGTGGCGATGGTTTCCTGTTGGGGGAGGCTTAAGATAATCACGCTCCTGCCGTTATGCGCGGCCGGAGAAACGGAATACATTCCGCTGACGGTCTGATTTTGCTTTCGACCGGAGGAAGTGTCCTGGTCCTGATTGCCCTGGACGCTGCCGTTTCCGTCGAACAGCAACGAACCGGAGACGAACGGCGAAGACGATCCCAGAGGCGAGGCGGTCGCAAAGGTGAACAGGCCGGCGAGGTTCGAATCGCTGAACGGCGGTGCCACGGTCTGCGCTTCCACGTAGCCGGAGCGCACCGACGGAGACTGGTCCATGATGAATGCGGTGTTCTGCGAAACCGCATACATGGTTGCGAGATAGGGCTGATGGTTCTGGAGATTCACCAGGTTGAGTGTGGTGCGGCCGTTGAGCTGAGTGCCATAGGCCCCCGTCATCAGATTGCCGAGTGCTACCTGGCCGCCGTTATTTTCGTCCGACTGCATGGAGATGGTCCCGTGGCCATCATAGGTGAGGAGTCCGGCGGAGACATCCGGAGCGCTGCCGGTCCATCCGGTTTCATAGAACACAGAGTTGCCGTTGAAGCTGTTGCTGGAGAATGGGGCCCCCGCCTGAAGCAAGGCCTCGCCATTCAACCAGGGACTAAGGAAGCTCAGCGCGTCGGTGGAAACCAGGAAAAATTCGCCCGAGGAAACGACATACATGGCGAAATGGAAATTTCCACCCTGGAAGCCTGGGACGCTGAGAGCAAACGTGCCGCGCCCATTGGAGCCGACGCTGTAGGAGCCGTTGAAGGTCACGAAAGTCGGCAGAGTGTTGCCGCCTTCATTGACGTCCAGGGAACTGCCGGCAATGAAGCCGCCACCGCTGGGGAATATGGACGACAGTGAGGCAATGCGAGCGCCGCGAGAATCCGCGCCCGACAGGCTGATGGTGTAGCCGCCGCTGATGGCGTTGTTATTGAAGGCGCTAGGATTCTGCAGCTTCATCACACCCGCTCCGCGAACGCCGGAGGAGTCAATTTCAATGAAGCGGGCGAGACTGCCGCTGCCATTCAGGGTGAAGGCGTAAGAGTACGAGCCCTGCGAGTTGGTAATGTTGAGCACACCACGATTGTCGCCGCCGACGGTGTAGGTCCCCGAGAATGAGAGGCCGGTGAGCGGTCCCGCGGTGTGGTTGATGTCTTCAATGCCAGACTGAATATTTCCCTGACCGTCCGCGACGAACGAGCCTGCGGCCTGGTAGAGACCGGAAGAATCCGTCCCGTGGAACAGAAACGCGTACTGGCCATTCAGCTTGATGGCGTTGGCGGGAATGATTTCCACGGTGGCGTTTGCGAAGCTGGTGTTGTTGGCCTGCGCCGTGGCGGTCACGGTCACCGGAGAATTGGTGAGCGCGGAAGGCGCGGTATAAAGGCCGGCGGTGGTGATGCTTCCGCAGGCGTTGGGGCAGGCCTTGCCAGAGAGACTCCAGTTCACCGGCGCATTGCTGGTGCTGCCGTTGACGGTGGCGACAAATTGCTGCTGACCGCTGACCACGATCTTGATGTTCTGCGGCGCAACCGTGACTTTCAAGGGCGGCGCGACCGTGACCGCGGCGGTGGCGGACTTGCTGACATCGGCTTGCGATGTGGCCTTTACCGCCACATCAATTGTGCTCTGAACCGTGCCCGGTGCGGAGTAAAGCCCGCTCTGCGAGACTGTGCCGCAACCGTTTCCCGAGCATCCCGACCCGCTCAACGACCAGGTCACTTTTGTATTGGTGGTGCCGGTGACGGCGGCCGTGAACTGAGTTGTTTGTCCGGTTGACAGATGGACACTGGTGGGCGTGATGGAGACTTTGACGTTCGCGCTGATGGCGGCCAGCGAAGAACCAGAGCGTGTCGGATCCGCGAGCGATGTGGCGGTGACGTTGACCGATGGAGGCGTGGGTGCGGTCGGCGGTGCCGTAAACACGCCGAACTGATTGATCTGGCCGCAGGCTGTTCCCGCGCAACCGATACCGGAGATGCTCCAGATCACGCCTGAGTTTGTAGTGCCCGTGACGGCGGCGGTAAACTGCTGGTTTTGTCCGACCAGCACGCTGACTGAAGACGGCGACGTGGTCACTTTCACCGGAGAACCGGAGCCCACGTAGACGGTTGCCAATCCGGTTTTTGTGGTATCGGCGATGGGTGTGGCGGTGACCGTAACAACGTTGGGGTTGGGGATGGTGGCCGGCGCTTTGTACTGGCCGGTGGCGGAAATCTGACCACAGGTATTGCCGGTGCATCCAGCGCCGGACAGTCCCCAGGTCACTACTTGATTGGTCGAGCCGGAGACCACGGCCGTAAACTGCTGCTGCAAACCGGGATTGACGTGGACCGAAGAGGGCGTGACTTTCACGGAAATCGTGGTGGAGAGCGTGACGGTGGCGCTGGCCGACTTCGATGGGTTGGAGTTGGAAGTGGCGGTGACAAAAACCGTCGGCGGCGACGCTTGTTTGGCGGGGGCGGTATACACGCCTGTGCTGGTCACCGATCCGCAGGACGCACCGGAGCATCCGGGGCCGGAGACCGACCAGGTCACTGCGCCGTTGCTGGTGCCCGCGACGGACGCGGAGAATTGCTGTTGATGTCCTACCAATAGTTGGACCGTGGGCGGCGTGACCGTGACACTTACGGAAACCGCTAGCGTGACCGGTACCACGGCGCGCTTGGTGGGATCGGCCTGAGACGCCGCGATGATATTGATCGTAGGCGGATTGGGGATGACCGGCGGAGCCTTATAAAGTCCGGTGGAGCTGATGGTTCCGCAGTTGTAAGAAATGCATCCCGCGCCGGTTGCGGTCCAGTTCACGGCGGTGTTGGAGGAGCCGGTGACGACGGCGGAGAACTGCTGCTGGCCGTTCGGGTTGACGGTCACCGGGTTCGGGCTGATGGTCACGGTGATGGGCGGCGGCGGAACCACGGTCACCACGGCCAGGCCGAAGGCGGACGAATTTACAAAAGATGTGCCCTTGACGTAGACGGTGGGCGGGTTGGGCGCGACTTTCGGCGCGGTGTAGAAACCAGCTCCGGTGATGCTGCCGCAGGTGTTGCCGGCGCAGCCCCCGCCGGACAGGGACCAGGTGACGAACTGATCGCTCGTGCCAGTGACCTTGGGGGTGAATTGTTGCGTGGCCCCAGTGTTGACCTTTACAGGATTTGGACTGATGGCAACTGTGATGGTTTGTGCGCTCAGACCGGGATGACCGACACCGAGCAGGGTGGTAAGAACGCAGGCAGAGAGAAACCCTGCGAAAGGTCGGCGGGGCGCTGTGACCAGCGCCGCTCGCCGCCTTCCGGGGGGGACTCGTTGCAGATTCCTGGTGAGTGGATCAACCGTCCGATTCAGCATACTTGCCTCACTTTCTGCATCGAAATGCACGCTGGGGGTCCCGTGCATGCGCCCTATTTCGCGGATGCGGTCTGCGCCAGCGCGGATGAAGGCGCGGGCGTAGCGTGCATCGCGTAGATCTGTTGTTCCACCATTTCACGCAGGGCGCCATATTCCATTCCGCCGTGGAAGAAGTGGTTGTTGAGGAAGAAGCTGGGAGTGCCGCTCAGTCCAAGTCTCTTGCCTTCGTCCACATCTTTCTGCACCGCGGCGGCTTGCTTGCCGCTGTCCAGACACTGGTTGAACTGGTCCGAGTCAAGCTTCAGGCTCTGCGCATATTTCTTGAGGTCCGACACTTCCAACTGGCGGCTGTTGTAGAGCATGTCGTGAAATTCCAGATACTTGCCCTGGTCGCCGGCGCAACGCGCGGCTTCCGAAGCCTTCTCGGCATGCTTGTGCATGGGGAGGGGGAACTCCTTGTAAACCACGACCAGCCGGTCGCCGTACTCTTGTTTGAGCTGGTGAAGCAGCGGGCTGACCTTCTGGCAGTAGGGGCATTCGTAGTCGGCGAACTCGACCAACTGGATGGGCGCATCCTTGGAACCCTCGAACTGGGCGCCGGCGGTGTTGACTTCAGAGTAGGGCGGCTGCAGAGTGACGCGCAGGCTGGCCTTCTCGCGCAGCGTCTTTACGTATGCGGCGCGCGCTTTGCTCTTGCGCAAATCCACGATGTGGTCGGACAGGCGGTCTCGGACAGCGGCATAGGGCTCGTCGCTTTCCATGCCCTCGTAGTAGACCTTCATCTGATCGTCGGTCGGATTCGTGATACCGGTATAGACCTCGGCGTCGAGAAGTTGGGCGACGGTTTCGTGCTTGTCGGCCGCGGCCAGGGCCAGCAGCTTCTCATCAATAAGATCGTCGAGCGCTTTACGCTCGGTCTGGTAATAGGTATAGCGGGCTTGAAGAAGAGAACCGGACTTGCTGTGTTCCAGATCGGCGGCGGTGAGTGCATGGCCGTTGACTTCGGCAACGACGGCGACCGGCTGGGTGAGAGATGCGGGCGTAACCTGCGCCAGGAGCGGCGTGCAGATCAGGACGAGAGTGCAAAGAAACAGACTACAGACAAAGTGCGCGTTGCGTGCCATGAATCCTCCCCGGGATTGGCAATCCTACTGTTTAAGATTAGGTGTGCCAGGCGAACCGTTTGGCGCGCCTGACACACCTTTGAAAATCCGGGTCCGCCCACAGCCGGACCCGGTACGAGCAGTAATTAGTCGCCGGTTCCGCAAGAGCAAACGCCGCGGCCGCTGCCCAAACGCTGTGCGAAGTAGCAATCCGCCTGCAGGCTGGCCAGTTCGCCAGTGCTAAGCGTCGCATCGCTGGACTCGGTCTCGGTGATCGGGTAGCCGGTGCCAACCTTGTTCTGAATGTGCGTTGCCCATACGCGCACGGACGGCGTCGGGGTAACGTTCGAGGTTGGGTCGCAAGGGGAGCCGTTGACAGCCGAGGAGACGATCTTGATGTCGCCGTTGGTGATGACGGTGGTCAGCGGGTTGTTGGTCAGGTTCAACTTGACGGACAGAGTGCGCAGACCGTCGGGCGTGACAATGCAACCGCAGCATTCGTTCAGTTCCTGGTTGTTGTCAAACACGTAGATCTGGGCGCACAGGTTGCCGTTGGAAGTGCCTGGATTGTTGATGCGATACGTGCCGTCCGGCGCACCGGCGACATTGTTCGCAAAGTAGTTGACTTTGAATACATCCTGGGCAGCTGCGCTCATTGCTCCGAGCATACAGATACACAGAACGGCCAAAGCGAGACTCAGTTGACGCTTCATGGAAGACCTCCTGGTTAAGTGGCGCTGCCGGGCTGTGGGGAGGGGATCAGCCAAGATCGCGCTGGAACAGGACTTTAGAGCCAGCCTCCATTTTTAACAAGTACCCACGTTGCCTAGTCAAATATGCTAGTTCATTAACGTACGCCAAATGGATTAGTCTAGCCATCGCCCAAATGGATTATTCCGGTTGGAGAATTACTACTTCGGGCCAAATACACGAGGGGACCGCGCAGCGGGACGGCAATTTGAGGGACGGGCAACTCGCGGGCGCAGAGTTGTAACGTAGCCAAACAAAGTAAGCCAAAAGAACTACGCATTCGCATCAACGCTCACAGAAGTATTTTTGGCTGGATCAACTCTCATCCATTTTGGAATAGGAATGCGGGGTTTTGCAGGCGCGATTACTGCGACTGGCCGGAGGTCTGGGCCTGCGCATCCTGCTGGGCGTGGCGCAGGCGAATGCGTTCTTTCATCATCTGGTCGAGGACCTCGGGAGAGAGTTGCTCGCCGGAACCGGGAATCACTGGAGCCGCAACCGCGGCCTGCGTAGGTTCGGGTTGTTCATCCGGGCTGGGAGTGAAGCCGCCACCATACAGCTGGGGTTCGGTCGAAGTGCCGGGGTTGGCGCTGGCCACTTCGGGCGCGGGCGCAAACGTTCCGCCTTCGCGGGCCGTCAACAAGATTCGCGTCGGGTTGTGCGGAGTGGCCGGCGAAGTGACAATGATGAAATTGAACTCGGACCCGCTGAGCAGGGAAGTAAGCACTTCATCGGCGAGGCCCGGACCGGCGTGCTCAATGACGCGTTCGCCTCCGCTGCCGGGCGGTATCTCGATGACGGCGCCGATTTTTTCGGCCACCGAACGCAAAACTTCTGCAAGCGTGGATCCCTCCGTGTGAATTGTCAGCCGGCCATTCTGATAAGAGACGCCTCGCGAAGTAACCGCGGTCGTCGCCGGGGCCGCAACCGTCTGCCCGGCGCAAACCACGCACGTGCCCAGTACGGCACCCAAGGCGAGCGTGAGGCGAGCGAGATGTCTGGCGCGGGACCCGACCATGGCCGGCTCTTCTGATTGATTCATGGCTGGTTTATTCATGACTGTGCAACTTCAGGTCGTTGTCCGCTTCAGTCCGTTCACATTGATTGGGATCGAGCTTCGACCGTTTCTTAAGGCATCCGGCGCTCGAAGCGTCGGGCTCTTTGGAGCAATCCAGCAGCGCAAGTGTGTCCTCGCGGTCCTCCACGCTGCTTACGCCGCTGCGCAGCTTGGAGGCCAGCGGGTCCTGATTTTCTGATTCTTCGGATGCTGCCGTTTCGGCCTTTGTGGCCTGCTCAGAAATTTGAGAGGGCCGGGATGCCGCTTTCTGCGCGGTGTCTGCGGGAGCGCACTCTTCGGCTTTGGTCTGCGGCTTGGGTGACGCGGACGTGGCGCGTTTGTCGTCCTGGGCGCCGGCGAGCGAACAGAAAAGCGCGAACACGCCCAACAGACTTAGAACGTTGACCGCCGGTGTGCGCAAGCTTGTCTGTCTGGGTCCAGAGGTGCGCCGGTTGCGTAGCATGGTAAGCATTTCTGTGAGGCCTCCGGGGGAGGAGGTTCTACGAACGTCTACACTATGGATTTGAACACCACGGACGGCGACTAGGCAATCCCACTCTCGAACTAAGCCCTTTGGAGTAGAGACAATAAATGCAACCTGAGCCCAGAGTTGCAACATGTTGCGCTTGCCGCTGAGAAGTCGCAAGAACATGCTTAGTTCGTATGGATTAACCTGAATGTACATCAAGCTAATCCTTGACAAATAAACCGCACTGAAGCATAGTTCAAGACGTTGCAATACCGTCCGCACAGTTAGACGTGTGGACGGCGAAGGGTTCTGGCCGACGCCTTCCCCCCCCGATCAGAACTCACACTCAAGCAAGTTGAAAAAATGAAGTCATCGGAGAGCCGTTGTAAATGGCTGCCCGCGTGATTTTGTGTATGCGCCCCAAAGGGAAAAACAGGCCAAGGAACGAGGGGCCTGCAACCGTACTTTTCAAGAGACCTGATTTTAAGAGGGCTTAAATTTGTGATGATTCCCAGTCGAAGTGGTTTCCTGCTGCTAGGGGAAACAATGAATCCGATTGCTTCCAATTCGGAGGCCGTCCAAATCCTCTCTTATCCGAACAAGCCGGACCGTATCAAACAGTTGGATACGTTCCTGTCGGATCGGGTGAAGACCGTGCTGGTGGACCATCGCGCGGAAGACGGCCTGGCGTTTGTCAGGGAGTGCCGGTCGGGACGGAGGCGTTATATCTGCAAGAGCTTCCGGGTGGGGGTGGACCCGAAATACGCGATGCAGCCGGCGACTGCGATCATCCTGGAGCGGAACGCCACCGGCAACGTGGCCATTGAAGAGGCGGCCAAGCAATTTGAACTCACCGAGCGCGAACAGGAAACGGTGCAATTGCTGCTGCAGGGACTGACCAGCAAAGAGATTGCCGGGCGCATGGGCATCAGCCCCAATACGGTGAAAGCTTTTCTTCGCCTGGTGATGGTGAAGATCGGCGTTTCGACGCGATCGGGCATCGTGGGCAGGATCGCCGGACTGCGGGAAGAAGCGTAGGAACCACGGCAACCAACGAACTAATCCAATTGCAGACTTTACGAGCGTGAAGGGTTCGAGCATGATCATCCAGTGCCACGCTCGGTCCAACGCGAGAGACGTCAACACGTGCGCTTTCCGCATTCGCTGGAAGTGCGCGGTCACGGCATGACGGCGGCCGGCGCGGTCGCGACCACTCCGGTCGAGTTTGCGGGGCGGGTGCAAAACATCAGCGAAGGCGGAATCAGCCTGCTGAGTGAGTCTTCACTCACGCCCTCCAGCTTTGTCCGCTGCAGCATCCAGGTGCCCGATCTGCCGGTGGCCGTGCCCACATTGATGCAGGTGCGCTGGAGCGTGGCCCGTCGCGGCAATAAATCCAAGAGCTACCTGATCGGGCTATTGTTCGTAGGCTGACAGTCTGTCAGACTTAGGGCAGATCAGCAGATTCTCAGGCAGGATCAAGTCAAGACAGCCGATTTTTCGGCTCTAATCCATTTGGCTTAGTCCAATCTGACGATTGTTGAGAACTAACCCAAAAGATATAGTCCTCACAGGTTAGCGCTTTCCCTCCTCCCCCGTTCGCAGATCAGCATTAAGGAGTTGCGATGCATCCCCAGTCATCCCTTCGGAACCTGTTTTCCTTTCTTGCAGTGCTTAGCCTCGCTTGTTTGGGAGCATGTGGCGGTGGAGGCATGAGACCGGTCACCCCGCCCAAGACGCTTGCCCACATTCTGATCAGCCCAGGCAGTGCCGCGGTCGGCAAGGGCAAGACACTGCAACTGAAAGCCACAGGCGCTTACAGCGACGGAACTCAGCAGGACCTGACTACGATGGCGGTGTGGACGAGCAGCCTGTCCTCAGTCGCCACCGTGAATGCCCATGGCAACGTAATGGGAATGACGGTGGGCAGCGCGCAAGTCTCGGCCGCGTATCAAGGCATTACGGGCACGGATGCGGTGACGGTGCAGCCGCCTACCTTGACCTCGATTTCGATTCTTCCCACCAATCCATCTGTCGGCAAAGGCAAGACGATTCAACTGCAAGCGACCGGGGCCTACAGCGACGGGACCCAGCAGGACGTGACGACGGCAGTGAGTTGGACGACGAGCAAGGCCACCATCGCTGCGGTGACCGCGAGTGGCAGTGTAATGGGCATGACCGCGGGCGGAGCGGTGATTTCGGCAGCCTATCAGGGCATGAACGGCACAGACGCAGTCACGGTGCAACCAGCGACGCTGGTCTCAATCGCCATCAGCCCCAGCAATCCCGCTGTGGGCAAGAGCAAGAGCATTCAACTGCAAGCTACCGGTACCTACAGCGATGGCACGCAACAGGATGTGACGGCGACCGTAAGCTGGGGCACAAGCCAGGCCTCCATTGCGGCAGTGAACGCGAGTGGCAGCGTAATGGGAATGACGGCAGGGAGCGCGGTGATTTCGGCGTCCTACCAAAGCGTGACGGGCACGGACGCGGTCACAGTGCAACCGCCGACGCTCGTTTCTCTTGCCATCGCACCGAATGCGTCCTCACTGCCGGTCGGCGAGAACAAGCAGTTGACGGCAACCGGTGTATGGAGCGACGGCTCGTCGCAGGATGTCAGCCAATCCGCGACATGGAGTTCGTCAGTCGCTACGCTGGTCGGTGTGAGCGGCAGCGGCGCGGTTACCGCGAAAGCAGTGGGGACGGCGATGATCAGCGCCGGATTCGGCTCACTGAGCAATACCGCGATGGTCACGGTGACGCCGGCAGTGGCGGTCTCGCTTGCGATTGTGCCGGACAAGGCGACCATGGCCACCGGCGCGAGCCGGCAGTTTCAGGCGATTGCAACGCTAAGCGACGGAACGACGCAGAACATGACCGCGCTGGTGGTGTGGGCCTCGACCCTGCCCAAGATCGCGACCGTGAGCGGCGGTGGACGCGCCATTGCGGAGCGCGAGGGATCCACGGTGATCAGCGCGGCGGGCGCGGGATTGACGGCCACGGCCAGTGTCGCGGTAATTCCGCAGGCCGCGGTCAACTATTTTGACCTGGCCGGAGAGTCGGTGTCAGGCGACGCCAACACGGTGCGGCTCACCAACCCCGGTGCGTTCGGGCCCGAGCTGTGCAGCATGATCTATGTGTTTGACGAGAAGCAGAATCTCACGGAATGTTGCGGCTGCAATTTGTCGGACAGCGGGTTGCGGACCTTTTCTCTCAAGCTTGATCTCACCAGTAATCCGCTGACTGGTGTCCGGTCGCAGCGCGGCTCGATTGAGATTGTTCCTTCCGATCCGGCGGGCAACGCAACCTGCGACCCGCGCTCTTTGAGTCCTGCCGGCGAGGTGCTGGGTTGGGAGACCAACAGCCAGCTGGTGACCTCCACCACCACGCAAGTGACGGAGACGCGGTTTGAACTGGCTCCGCTCACCAAAGCCGCGGTGTCAACGCTGGCACAGACCTGCGCCGCGGTGCAGCGGCTGGGCAGCGGCACCGGCGTTTGCACCTGCGGCACCGGAGATTAGACCTCCCGGAAAATTTACTATTGCTGTCGGTTGACTTTCCACCCCGGATCGCGGAAGATGCCTTCCTGCGAGATGCCTTGAGGGACAGGGTGTCTGACTGGAAGTCTCCGGAGGGTGGGGCATGTTGAAATCTTGGATGAATCTGGGCTGTTTGTGTGTCGCGTTGGTGGCAGCCAGTCCGATGTTTGGCTCGGGGCCGTATACGATTGGATCGGCAAACACGGTAACGGCGGACCCGCTGGTGCCTCGGCCGAATACCACGCCCTGCGTCGTGCAGTTATTCAGCAACGCGGCATTCTACAACTTCAATATCGAGAACTTTACCTATGCGCCACCGGCGAATTGTCCGGGACCATGGGCCAAGGTCGTGCTCAGCGCCGACATCAACGTTACGCCGGGCATTCAATACGACCGGACTGCGAAATTCTGGCTCGGCCCTTACAACATTTTCTTCGGTACGACCGCCGAACCGGGCCAGAGCAACGGACCTGCCTGGCATATTGAGAGCGATCTGACCGAGTCCAGCGCCATTTTCAGCACCGCGCAGACCGGAGTGGCCGACATTGGCAATACTCTTTGCTGCGGCTTGACTTCGACAATTTACGCATCGGCGCAGTTGGAGTTTTATCCGCTGGCTGCGGGGCAGAATGCTCCGAAGGTTGCCGACGCCGTGCTGCCACTTTCCGGCGGACCGAGCGGCGGAACCGTGACGCTCAACACATCTACAGACACTCTTGCGGGCACGTTCACCTTCCCGACCAATGTGGTGAAGGCCTACCTTGATATTTATTCGCAGAGCCAGTCCGGGGACGAGTTCTGGTACACGTGTGTGCCGAGCGACGTCGCGGGCGAGTTATTCAGCTGCGGCAACACCGGATTCCGCGAGACCGAGGTTACGATTGACGGCCAGCCGGCCGGAGTCGCGCCCGTTTCTCCTTGGATTTTTACCGGCGGCATTGATCCCTATCTCTGGTTCCCGCTGCCGGGCGCGCAGGCGCTGAACTTCGTTCCCATGCGCGTGGACCTGACCCCGTTTGCAGGTCTGTTGAGCAATGGCCAGCAGCATACAGTCTCGTTGAGCGTGTTTAATGCAAATGGCTATTTCGAGGACACGGCCACGCTGCTGCTCTATACCGACCATGGCGCCGCGCAGGTCACCGGCGGGGTGATGCGCAACACGCTGGCAGGCGCGCCAGTTCCAGTGGTTGCGGAAAACCTGGTGGTTGGGAACACGATCACCGGCTCGGTGAAAGTATCGTCCAACCGGCAGTACACGATCAGCGGCTACGTGAACACGTCCGCGGGTCGGGTGACGACCCGGGTGAATCGCACCATCGGTTTTGTGAACGCACAGTACTTCAATATCACCAGCACGAAGTATGTGCAGGACATTCATCTCACCAGCAAAGTCGCGTCCCGCACCACGCTCTGGAGAGGGACGGCCCAGCCGGTGGAGCACGATGAAGATTTGCAGTTCCCGCTGACACTGAACATTTCGCAGATCACGCAGTCGAACGGCAACATCAATCAGACGACTTCGTCACACCAGACATTCGTGGACTCCGTTCGCGGAGGCCGGCCCGGCAACACGTTTTTCAGCCTGACCAGCAACGATGCGCAGCAGACCGACACGCTGGTGTTCGATTCATCTTTCAATTTACTCGGCAACCAGAACCAATCGAGTTCCCTGGTGTATGTGTACGGCGATTCAGTCGGGCGGACTTACTACTGCGGTCTGGCGGCGGCGAACAATGCGCTCACCAGCTATAGTCCGACCTGCGCGAAATGAATCTGAGCGGTGTGCGAAATGAAGAGGGAGCGGATTTCCGCTCCCTTTTGTTTGTGAGACCTAAAGCTTTACGCGAGTGATCGCGCCTTCCGACGCGGACGAAACCAGCGCCGCATATTTTGCGAACACGCCGGTCGCGTAGCGGGGCGGCTGCGGCTTCCATGCCTTCATGCGATCGGCAATTTCCTGCGCCGTGAGTTCCACTTCGAGCGTGCGCGCGGTGACATCGAAGCGAATCATGTCGCCATTGCGGATCGCCGCAATCGGGCCGCCCAGCGCGGCTTCCGGAGATACGTGCCCGGCCATGAGCCCGCGGGTTGCGCCGCTGAAACGGCCATCGGTCAGCAGTGCAACCGACGATCCCAGGCCCTCCCCGACAATCGCGGCGGTAACGCCCAGCATCTCTCTCATGCCGGGCCCGCCCTTCGGGCCTTCATTGCGGATCACGACTACGTCACCCGCCTTGATCTGTTTTTCAGTCACAGCGGTCATGGCCGCTTCTTCCGAGTCGAACACGCGGGCTGGCCCGCGATGCTCGAGCCGCTCGTGCCCGCTGATTTTCGCCACGCAGCCTTCGGGCGCGATGTTGCCCTTCAGGATGACCAAGCCGCCGGTCTTCTTCAGTGGCGCGCTGAGCGGTGCAATGACTTCCTGGCCGGGGGCTTCGGCAGCCAATGCGCCTTCGGCAGCCAACGTATTCCCAGAAATAGTCTGCAAGTCACCGCGCAAGTGTTTGCCGTCGAGCAGGCGCTTCACCAGCAGGCGGATTCCGCCGGCGCGATGCATATCGGCAGCGACAAAGCGGCCGGAAGGTTTGAGATCGGCAAGCAATGGAGTGCGTTCGCTCACCGTTTGAAAATCGTCGATTTGCAGCGCAACGTCGGCTTCACGCGCGATGGCGAGCAAGTGCAGCACGGCATTGGTGGAGCCGCCGGTGGCGGCGACCGCGGCGATGGCGTTCTCAAAAGCGGAGCGTGTGAGAATTTGGCGAGGCCGCAGGCCCTGCGACAAAGCCTGCATCACCACGCGTCCGCAATCGAATGCGATCTCGTCTTTCTGCCCGTCCATTGCCGGGACGCTGTTAAACCCCATGGGCGACAGTCCGATAACTTCCATCGCCGTAGACATTGTGTTGGCGGTGTACTGCCCGCCGCACGCGCCGGCGCCGGGGCACGCGGAGTTTTCAATATCGAGCAAGTCCCGGTCTGTGATTTTCCCGGCAGCGTTTGCACCCACCGCCTCAAAGACATCCTGAATGGTAATGTCTTTGCCGCCATGCGTGCCGGCAGCGATGGTGCCGCCATAGAGCACAAGTCCGGGCAGGTCCATGCGGGCGAGCGCCATGGCTGCGGCAGGAATGGTCTTGTCGCACCCGACCACGCAGACGACGGCATCAAACATCTGGCCGCGGCACACCAGTTCGATGGAGTCGGCAATGACTTCGCGGCTCACCAGCGAGGCGCGCATGCCCTCGGTGCCCATGGTCTCGCCGTCGGAAATGGCGATGGTGTTGAACTCCATGGGCGTGCCGCCGGCGGCACGAATGCCTTCCTTCACCTTGGCCGAGAGTCGCCGCAGGTGAAAGTTGCAGGGCATGGTTTCGATCCAGGTGTTGGCCACGCCGATCAGCGGACGGCTGAGATCGGCGTCGGTGAATCCGATGGCCTTGAACATGGCGCGCGCCGGGGCCCGGTCGCGTCCTTCGGTGATTCCGCGGCTGCGATGCTTTAAGTCCATCCAGGTATTAAATCAGATTGTTATCTGGTCGGGCCAACTGGATGCTACGGATTCTATGCGCTCACCTTTCTGCATGCTCCGCGTCTGTTCCCCAGGAGACTGCTGAAATGAAAACAATATTTGCAATACGTGGAATTCTGTTCGCAGGCGTGTTGTTGGCCGGTGTCTTGCCAGTCCACGGGCAGAGTATCTCAACCGACGCAGACAACGATTCGCCGCTTACGAGCTGTGAACGGGTCCACATCCGTTTCAGCCATGGCAACGCCGTCCGCGACGAGCAGGACTTCACCATTCCGAGGTCGCAAGCGGCTCGATTGGTAGCCCATCCATCGGAAAACGGCGGGGTCCGCGTCCAAGGCTGGGATCGCGATGAATACGGCATCAAAGCTTGCAAGGCCGCGGAAAGCAGCTCTGACTTGGGCCAAATCTCCGTCGCGGTAAATGGCGGGCGCGTGGAGGTGAACGGGCCATCGAATCAGAGTCGCTGGGTCGTCTATTTGATCATTCAGGCGCCACACGACGCCGGGCTGGAGATCGCAACCGTAAACGGTGAGATCGGATTGTCCGATCTCAACGGCAAAATCGAGGCCCGCACCACTAACGGCCCCATAGACCTCAAGCGCTGTGGCGGAGAGATCCATGCCAAAGCAGAGAACGGGCCCATCAGCTTTGACGGAAACAGTGGTAGCCTGCGCCTTGAAACCGAGAACGGCCCGCTCGACGTGAGGCTTACCGGAGATCATTGGGAAGGTGCGGGGATCGAAGGCAGAACGGAAAATGGCCCGCTCACACTGAAAGTACCGCGCGGATACGCATCAGGAATTCATGTCGAGGTTGCCGGGAATTCGCCCTTCAGTTGCGAGGCCAACGTTTGCGAGGACGCTCATGGCGCCTGGAAGAGTCACCACTCCCGAGTGGATTTAGGCAGCGGCCCAACGGCTGTCCGCATCTCCACCGTGAACGGTCCGGTGTCAATCGAGTAGTTGTATGCGCTTCGGATTGGCGCAAGACTCGCAGTTCGTTTTTCTACGCGAGGGCTTGTGCCCGGTTGAGAGCAGCGGTTGCCGGCGGATGCGGAGTGGCCCACGCTGCTTCTTGATTTTGCCCGGATGACGGCAGAACCTCGATCACGTCCATGATCGAATACCATTCCCGATTCAACTGTCCGGACTGTTTGGGATTGGCGTCGAGCGGCAGGGTGACGACAAAGTCCGCACCGCTGGCAGCAGAGTGCACCGCCGTCAGTTCCAGACCGCGGCGCGAGGCCGCGTTCAGGATTCGCATCAACGTGCCCTGCGTGTTGCGATAGCGGACTTGAAAGACGTGCATCGTTTTCTCCTGACTTATTCTTCTTCGTACAGCATCTCCGACAGTGCGGCCCCAGCCGGCACCATGGGATAAACGTTCGCTTCCGGGGCGCAATCGAACACCAGCAATTCCGGCTCTGCGGAATGCAGAAAACTTTCAAAGAGCTCACCGGTTTCGTCCGAAACCGGAAACTGGCGCATCGCATCTTCGTGCAACCGCCGCGCTTTGATTTTGTAGGCGCGCGCGATGTCCACGAAATCGGGATTGTCGCGCAAATCGGTTTCCGCGTAATTACGCTCGTAGAAAAGCTGCTGCCACTGCCGCACCATGCCCAGATATTTGTTGTCCACGATCACTAACTTGATCGGCAGCCCCAGGCGATGGACCGTGGCAAGTTCCTGAATATTCATCTGAAAGCCGCCGTCGCCGGAAACGCACACCACACAGGCATCCGGCTTGGCCAGTTGCACGCCGACCGCTGCGGGAAGGGCAAAGCCCATGGCGCCCAGTCCCCCCGATGTGATGAAGCCGCGCGGCGACGACATGCGATAGCGCTGCGCCGCCCACATCTGGTGCTGCCCCACATCGGCCAGCACAACGCTGTTTTCCGGCAGACGGCTGAATAGTTCGTCCAGAAACCGTATGGTCGGCTGGGCCAAACCGCGAGGGTCGAACTCCGCGCGTTTTGGTCCACAGGCTACTCCGAGCCAGTCCGTACAAGGGGGGAGGGCTGCGGCCCGGAGCGCCGTATGGAACTGTGGAACTGTTTCCGCGAGGTCGCCGATCACGGCAAGATCGCAGGCCCGCACACGATCCAGTTGCGCGGGATCAATTTCAAAATGCACAATGCGCGCATCCGGCGCAAAGCGCGAAGCGTCGCCGGTGACGCGGTCATCCAGGCGCGCGCCGAAAACAAACATAAGATCAGTTTCATGCAGCGCCGTATTGGCCGCACGTGTACCGTGCATGCCCACAAATCCGACGTAGTAGGGAGCGTCGGTCGGGACCGACCCCAATCCGTGCAGTGTGCACATGGTGGGCACGTTGAGCGTGTTCAGCAGTTGGCGCGTTTCTTCCACCGCGCCGGAAAGCTTTACCCCGCCTCCCACAATCGCCACCGGTCGCTTGGCCTGGCGCAGCATTTCGATCGCCTTCGCCGAAGAACTATCGTCCGACCGTCTGTCGAAGGCACGCACCGGCGGCGTAAACTTCACCGGCCCGGCAAATTCCTTCTTCTGTTTCAGCAGGTCTGTAGGTATGTCAATCACCACCGGCCCCGGACGCCCGCTGCGCGCCCAATAGAACCCTTCGGCGATCGCTTCCGGAATTTCATCGAGCGTGCGTACCAGCCTGCTCCACTTTGTCATGGAGAGCGTCATGCCAAAAACGTCAGTCTCCTGGAACGCGTCGGAGCCGATCAGCGGCGAGCGTACTTGTCCGGTGATGCAGACCAGCGGGACCGAATCCATTTTCGCGTCGGCAATGCCGGTAACAAGATTGGTAGCGCCGGGGCCGCTGGTGGCAATGGCCACGCCGACCTTGCCGGTGACGCGGGCATAGCCTTCGGCGGCAAACACCGCTCCCTGCTCATGCCGCGTCAGGATGTGCCGCACGCCGCTGTTGTCGAGCGCGTCGTAAAGCGGCATGATGGCGCCTCCGGGATAGCCGAAGACGAGGTCCACGCCTTCGGCCCGCAGGCACCGCAACACGATTTCGCCGCCCTTAAGCATTGACCGCCTGCTTCTCAGCGGGATTCGCCTTGGGAGCTTCCGACGGCTTCTTCGCGGTTTTCAGCCAACTCATCATGCCGCGCAGGGCAGCGCCGGTTGTTTCGATCGGATGCTGCGCTTCCCGTTCGCGCAATTGCTGGAAACGTTTGCCGCCGTCTTTATTTTCCTTGATCCACTCGCGGGCGAAGGTTCCGTCCTGAATGTCGGCCAGGACTTTCTTCATTGCCGCGCGCGTGGGATCGCCGACGACTTGCTCGCCGCGTGTCAGGTCGCCATATTCTGCGGTGTTCGAAATCGAGTGGCGCATCTTCGCCAGTCCGCCTTCGTAAATCAGATCAACGATGAGCTTGGTTTCGTGCAGACACTCAAAGTAGGCGATCTCCGGCGAATATCCAGCCTCGACCAGCGTTTCAAATCCCTTTTTGATCAGCGACGTCAGACCGCCGCACAGCACCGCCTGCTCGCCAAACAGGTCGCTCTCGGTTTCTTCGCGGAAGGTGGTCTGCAGCACGCCGGCGCGCGTCGAGCCGATGCCGTCCGCGTAGGCCAGCGCAAATTCGTGGGCGCGGCCGCTGGCATCCTGCTGAATCGCGATCAGCGCCGGCACTCCGCCGCCTTCGGCATACACGCGGCGCACCAGATGTCCGGGGCTCTTGGGCGCGATCATGACCACGTCCACATCGGCGGGCGGAATGATCGTCTTGAAATGAATGCTGAATCCATGGGAGAAGCCAAGAATCTTGCCAGGATGCAGATAAGGCTTGACGAATTGTTCGTAGACGTCGGCCTGGGTCTCGTCAGGCGTGAGGATCTGGATCCAGTCGGCGCGCTTGGCGGCCTCGTCGGGAGCGACCACGACCATGCCGTCCGCCCGCGCCTGTTCGGCGCTCTTGCGCGTGGGGTCGAGGCCGATGATGACTTTGTAGCCGCTGTCTTTAAGGTTCTGGGCCTGGGCGTGTCCCTGGCTGCCGTAGCCGAGCACGGCGATGGTCTTGCCCTTCAGGGCGTTGGGGTTGGCGTCGGGCTGGTAGAAAATCGTGGCCATTCTGTGTGCTCCATTTCATGGACAGGGGGAACCGGGACAGCCCCTGAATTGGGAGAAAAAATAAGGCCGGCCGGGTTTGCGAGATCGGAAGCTGGAGAGCTCTGAGCCCGAGGCGCAAAACCGACCGGTCGGTCGGTTACTGACTATCGTACCCAGTCCGGCGATTTCATGTCAAGCGGGAAAAGGGGAGTGAATCTACAAGGCAAAATCGCGGGTAGAAAAGCGTCATATCGGACAGGTGGCTCATCCTAGTCGCGCTCTTTGCGAGTAGAGTGGGGCCTTCGTGGCCAACAGAACGGCCCCACTCAAGCCAAAGGACGGCTTGAGTGGGCCACCTGCCATCGATGGATTCTTAAAAGGCGTGGCGGGCTGAGACGCTGAGACACACCTCTCCCATTTTTCAATCCCATTTTTTATGGCTGGAAGCAAACAGAGCAGAGGGGCGCCGTGTCAAAGGCTTCTCCCGAGACTGTCTACCCCGAGGATCCCACCTCGACGACCGTGCCCGGTTGAATGGATCGTAAAGCATCGATGCAGGCGGAAAAGTGCGGCTCTAAATCCACTACACGATTCGTACGCGCACGCACGACCAGCAGCGCGATCTTGCGTCCGGTTAGGTTCTGCTGATAACGGAGATTTCGGTCAATCGTGACCAGCACATCGAAACTGACGTCGGCCAGCGCCAGCAGTTCGCCGTTCTCTTTCCCCGACCATCCCGCTTCCTGCACCGTGGCGCAGTCGAGGCCGCTGGCCGCCAGCGCCACTTGCATCGCCCTGGGAGCGCACTCGTCGATCAAAACTTTCATCCGAGATGCGCCATTAGGCTGTCCCGCGCCTCTTCCAGTGCTGCCACCGCCGCCTCGCGTGTCACACTCGGATACTGCTCCAAAAACTCACTCAGGCTCTCGCCGCCTTCCAGATAATCCGTCAACGCCTTGAATGGAACCCGCGTCCCACGAAACACCGGCTCCCCGCTGAGCACAGCCGGATTTTTCACGATCACGCTTGCCATGGCACTCCTCCCACCCTGCTTGCTATGTTAGCGCATCCGCCCCATAACCCAGGGCGGATTATCCGCGCCCGATCTTTGCCCTTCGATTCCCTCACAAAAATCAACTTGCTTGTTTTCTGCAAGTTCGCCTGCGCTAACTTCAGACAGGTGGCCCATTCTAGTCGCGCTCTTTGCGACTAGAGTGGGGCCTTTGTGGCCAACAGAACAGCCCCACTCAAGCCAACGGACGGCTTGAGTGGGCCACCGCCCGCCCCGATCACGGCCTTCCGCAGTGGCATTCCTTCCCGCGCCCGTTTAACATATCCCGGCGATGACTCGTGAAGCTTTAGTGGATTCCCGGCAGGAAATCTTGCATGCCGCCGCCCGCCTCTTTCAGCAGCGCGGCTATGATGCAACTTCGATGAACGACGTTGCTGCCGCGCTCAAGCTGAGCAAGGGCGGGCTCTATCACCATTTCGAGAGCAAGGACGAAATCCTGTTTCACATCATGAGCCAGGCCATGGACATCACCGAAGAGCGCGTGATCAATCCGGTGCGCGGCATTTCTGACCCGGAGCAGCGGTTGCGCGCGCTGATCCGCTTGCACGTCGAGGTGGTCATGAACCCGCGCGACCGCGAAATCACGGTGATGCTGCATGAGAACCATCCTCTGCCGCCGGTGCTGCGCAAGCGCATCAACGCCCGCAAGAAGGATTACATCCACTTCGTGGAGAACCTGATTGCGGAAGTGCAGAGAGAAGCGCAACGAGACGCGCAGAGGGACGGGCAGAGAGACGGGCAGACAGACGCCCAGCGCGGAGTTCGCGGGGAAGCCGTGCGCGTCCGCCCACAGCCCGGCGGCAAAGTAAGCCCGCGGGCCGCCGCCTTCGCGCTGCTCGGCATGATCAACTGGGTCTATCAGTGGTACAAGCCGGAGGGGGAATTGCAGGCGTCAAATCTCGCTCCGCAGTGGACCGAGCTGCTGTTCGGCGGCATCTTCCGTTGAAATTCTGGAGCGGTCGTTCTTGCTGACGAGGATTCCTAGCGCGCGCTACGCGTGCCGCGCTGTGGAATTGCAGAGATCCTTCGCTTCGCTCAGGATGACCAAGCGTAGATCATTCAGGCTTGGTCGCTGCGGGGTTGCTGGTCTTCGGCTGCATTTGCAGCCGATTTAATCCTTCCTGCGTTTTCTTCCACTCTTTGCCGGTATGTTTCGCCGCCGCAGCCACATCGCCACTGGAGTAAAACGAGAGGATGTTGGACTGCACGGTCCCCGGCACGTTCGAAGCCTGCCCCTGCTCGAGTTGATCCAGCAGCCGGGCATAGGTCTTGTCCGACAGCGCGTATTCGCCCGCGCGCGTGTCCTTTCCAGTATCGCAATCGATGTTCGTTAGCTGCAGATTGCCTTGTGTGTAGTCGTGCAGCAGCTTGGTGTAGTCCTCGACCGTGCGATCAATGCTTTTTATGTAAAGATCCTCGGCTTGCGTGGTGGGAATTTTGAAACTCAATCCGCTGAACGGGCCTTTTTTCGGAATCAACTTCAGAAAGACGGCAAGCACGCGCGTACCAAAGCCGGGCTTGCGATAGACCGTTCCCCACTCGTGCTCATAGTTGGTGCGGGAAAGGTAGTAGCGGAATTGTTTCTCGGAGGCGTTGGGAGTATCGCGGATGGCTTCCTTGCGTTGCGCCAGCAGCGCGACCCGCGTCATCTCGGGGATGATCTTGCTGACCGCGTGACGGAACGAGCCGATGGCGAGGTCTTCGTTGGGGATGACCTCACTCAGCTTGATGCCATAGGTTTCGAGGAAAGATTGATCGAGCAGCGCCTGCGAAACTTCAAAGCCGATGAAGTCGTGATAGCGGTCCGAGGTGTAACGGTTCTTGGCCACCTGGGTCATGTCGAAGCCAAACTCGGCGCGGATGTGCGATTTGGGCGAGTCCGAGTAGGTGACCTGCTCGCCAAACTTCTTCTGCAAAGCTGGAAATTCCAGCGCCACCACGTGATTGACCATGGGATGGCCGGTGATGTCGGAAGAGTAGTGGGCGAGCGCGCCCAGCGCGAAAGCGTACTCGTTCAGAGTGGTGGCGTTGTGCAGCAGGCTGAGAACAAAGTCACCGCTGCGGACATAGTGCGTCAGATCGCTGAAGTAGTGGCTGCCAAAAGGGTAGTAGCCCATGTCTTGAATTAGCGAACCACCATAGGCATAGGCATGGGCCTCGCGCAGGTTGTCGTCGGTGGCGCCGGGGAAGCGATGCTTCAACATCGGCTGCAAATCAGACTGCCACAGCAGGTCTACGATTTCCTCGTGCGTGAGCACGGAATAGCCCGCGCAGGTCTGGGCCAGGAAAAGGACCAGCCCAGCCCACGCGGCCATTCGCAAGTTGTGACGCAGAGTCCGCATCGCCAGCTATTTTCCCACCACAAGAGCAACGAAGCTACCCGGCTCGATGCTCCGCCGGGGATGAGGATTGTCGGCGGTGGCCGCCGGCGGCGCGCCAAACTTCGCCGTCACCACGATCACGTTGTGGGTCTTGTCATCCAGCGCCAGAGTGCGCGCGCCGGCCTGGGTTGGCACGTTGTCGAGCGAACTGAATTTGTCCGCCGACTCTTCCTTGATGATGGACAGCACGCCCTCACCGCAGGAGGCGAACGCCAGTCCCGTACCTTCGTCAAACGCGGTCGCATCCACACCGTCGGCAATCGGAAGCGTGGTTACGATTTTGCCGCTGTCGGCGTTCACGATCGCCATCATTTTGTTGTCGCAGCCCACAAACAGGCGGCGGTTTTTGCGGTCCATGGAGAGGCCGGAAGGCGATTCGCAGGGCTTCAGCGGATAGCGCGACTTCACTTCCATCTTGGCCGGGTCAATGGCGAGCAGTTCGCTGGTGTCTTCAATGTTGACCCAGACACCGCCCTTGCCGTCGCTTACGGCGAATTCCGGTTTGCCGCCGAGCTTGATCGTGCCAAGCGCCGTGCCTTTGTCGGCGTCCATTACCGAGGCGTCTTTGCTGCGGCCGTTGAACGCGAAAACGCGCTTGGTTGCGGAATCGTAGAGGATGGCGTCTGGATTTTCGCCCGCCTTGACCTTGCTGGTGGTGGCCAGCGTTTTCAGATCGAAGATGCTGACGGTGCCATCTTTGCCATTGCTGACAAAGCCTTTGCCGAGGTCGGGCGCGAGCGCGATGCCATGCACTCCCGGCGTGTCGGCAATTTCGCCCACCTGCTTGCCGGTATCAAGGTCGGCGACGATGACATGGCTCGCGCGCGAAATATAAAGTTTGCGGGTGGCCGAGTCGGCCGTGAGATAGTCCCAGCCTCCGTCGCCCCCGATTGCATAAGATTTTGCCACGCGATAGCCGGAGGCTCCGGCGCTGGCCGCGGCCGCGATCAGAAGCATTCCTAGTCCAAACCGTTTGCTCGTTTTGTTGAATTTCACACTGCCTCCTGGGGAAGTTTGCATCGAAAGTACCAAAAGTAACTTTACCCCATCTCCGGGGGAACCCTAGACTTTCTATTATGGACGTGCCACAGCAAAACGGGCCAGCGCTGGCAAAATCAATCTTTGGAGCGCCTGCCCAGGATCCAGTTGCGCCGCCTTCGCCGCCATTGCAGCTGGACGACCAGGGGCCGGTGCATCGGACCTCGCCCAACCATGGCCGGCAGACCGTGGCCGCGATGGCGGCAATCGCTTCCGGCTTGTCCCTGGCGCTGGCTGTGAGCATGGTTTCGCACGCGCGCGCCAGTTGGGGACACTCGACCCCCGGCTTTTCTTCAAGCGCCAGTCCTGATTTTTCCAGGCAAGACGCGCTCAACTCAAAAGATTTGGCCCAACTGGATCGGCTGAAGCCTCAGGCCCAGGCAGAAATTCTGCTGGGTGCTGCGGTGCGGCAAACGCCACGCACAGTAGACCAGATTGCGGCACGGGTGGGCCGTTGGTATGGGCATCTGGCCTTGAACCCGCAGTTGAACATGCTGGTCACGGCGGCGCTGAATTCCGACGACTTGCAGGTGAGGGAAGCCGCTCTGGACGTGCAACTCGCCGCTTACAATCTAAGCAAAACCCCCGCCAGCGTGGACTTGCTGGTCCGTGAGGCCCAATCGCAAAATCATGCCCGCAAAGTCTGGGCGCTCTGGTCGCTGGGCGCGATGGCGGGCCGCGATGTTGAGCGCGATCTTGCCACTGCTGAATTACGCGCGCACTTGAATGACACCGACGAGGACAGCCGCCGCTGGGCCGTCGAGGGGCTCTCGCTTGCCGGTACGCAGTCTGCGATCGAGCCGTTGTTGCGGGTCCTGCACGATGATCCCTCACCCGCCGTTCGGGAGCGCGCCGCGTGTGGACTGGCCTCGTCCGGCATGTTCACGCCAGAAGAACGCCACTCCGCAGTGCCTCAACTCATTCGCTACACCGAAGACTCCGGTCTCGATGCCAGGACCCATGCCTGGGCGTTTCAAGCCCTCGACGACATTACCCAGCAGCACCTGCCCAATGATTCCGCCGCCTGGCGGAATTGGTATGAAACATCCGTGAACAGTGGTCAGTGAAAAGTGGCCAGTCTGTCCAGACTAGTCACGATCCACTGACCACTGACAACTGCTACTCAGCCATCTTGGCGACATGCACGTCAAAGCCTGTCTTTGGCAGCAGCGACGTCAAAGCAAACGCCTTGAATCCATCCCCGTTCACTTCCGTGTGGCGGAAGACGCCGGGTTCGTTCTCGATGGTTTCGTGGCGGCCTTCCATGTCTTCGAGGAATCGCTGCGCCTGCTTGCCCGAGACCTCCGCACCTTTGGCGCGGGTGATGAACGCTTCCGAGGCGTAAGAGCGCACCAGCTTTGGCCAGTACTTTTCTAACAACGCGGTGCTGGCGAAAATGTCGGCCCACACCACGCGTCCATTCATCGCGACCACAACTCCAACCGCGTTGCGGTCTTTAAGCTGCCGGATCAGGCTCTGGTAGTCGTGTTCGACGGGCGCAGCCACTTCGTCCACTTGCCGTTTTACGTCTGCATTTTCCATGACGCGGGCGTAAGAAGTTGTGCCCGCAAGCGCGGGCGGCGGACTTGCCGCGCCCGTGACCTCAACCACCTCGCTCGAGATTGCGTCCTTCTGTTTCCGCACTTCCGCCCACACTGCTGACTGGTTCTTGTCGCCCATCGCTTTCGCGCGCACCGACGGCTGCGCCATCAACGTTCCTCCCGCTATCGCGCCCGCGCTGCCACCATACATGTTGGCGGAAGCGCCAAACTTTTCACTGCTCCCCACCCACCTCCCCGGCTCGACGCAGAAAACGCTGAGGTCCACCGGATCACTCTCGCCGGGAACAATGCGATCTTTGCCGATGACGCGGTCTTGTTTGCCTCCCGCCACGATTTCGCCGGCCAGCAGCAGCAGCGGACGCTTCGAATTGTTGACGAGCACCAAACGGTTGACCTCCGCCGACTCATGCTGGGCCACCGGTGCGCCGTGCCGGCGAATCAATCCGCGAACGTTGCCCGCCTCGGTGACTATTACCTCGCCGGATTTCAAACCTTCATCCAGTGTTAGGAACTCCGATGTGTCGCGCGACCTGGGACCAACCACCGGAAATACCGTCAAATTGCCGTGCCGGATGGGGTCAAGGACTTTGTATTCTGCAGGCGAGACCTCCCCAGCTCGGGTAGGCGAAGCAACGAACAGCGAACCAGCGCTTATGGCGACCACTGCACAGACTGGAACCCAGAACCGTAATTTCCAGGATTGTAATTTCATCGAGACGCCTCCCTGGGCAGACCCATGCACGTGCCCGGAGTGGCATCGTTCGCCGTCCGGCGTTGCGGGGCCGCCCAATCTTTCTGCGGGGAGAATGAGAATATTCCTGGTTCTTGCAGTGTTTTTTGTGTCAGAGTGCGTCTAAGCTAGGAGTGGAAACCGAAGCGTTAAGCCTTACACCCGCCCTCGTGCCTGCCGCGCACAACGCGATGCTTGACTCCGTAGTGACGGCCGTCGTGGACGATCTGCATGCGCGGAATCAGTGCCAACCCTTTGGCATCTCTCGCGAAACTTGCGCTGCATTGCTGCTGGAAGTCGGGCAGAAATATCTTCGTGTGCCGATCAGCGAGGTGGCGGCGCGAGAGTTTTTTGCGGGCTTGCATTGCGAGGAACTGCTGCTGGCGCGCGCCTGCGCCGCCGGCAACGAACACGCCTGGGAAGTCTTCCTGACCCGCTATCGCGAGAAACTTTATGTCTCTGCGCTGCGGGTTGCACGCGAAGACTCCGCTGCCCGTGAACTCGCCGACTCGCTTTACGCCGACCTCTATGCCACCCGCGTACGCGAGGGTGAGCGCGCATCCAAACTGAATTCCTATACTGGACGCGGCTCGCTGGAAGGCTGGTTGCGCGCCGTGTTGGCGCAGGAATATGTAAATCGTTACCGCAAGACCCGGCGCCTGGTGAGCCTGGAGGAGGAAGTCGAGGACGGGGCGCAGTTTGCCGCCTCCGAACCGGCTGAAGAAGTCGCTGCCGATCCCCGGCTCGCCGCAGCCACCGACGATGCACTGGCCGCCCTCTCCGCCGAGGATCGCACCATCCTCGCCGCCTATTTCTTGGATGAGCGCACACTGGCGGATATCGGACGGATGCTGCGGGTGCACGAATCCACCATCAGCCGCAAACTGGACAAGCTGACCCGGTCGTTGCGCAAGAAAATTGCCGGAAACTTGGCCCAGCGAGGGATGAGCCGGCGGCAGGCGGCAGAAGCCATGGAAGCCGATGTGCGCGATTTGCGGCTGAATGTTCGAAAATCCTTGTCGCAAGAAACAGCCGGGCCGGCGTTCTCTGATCAGAGGGCACAGTTCCGGGCCCGCACGGCTCAGAGTGACGTGGAAGACACTTAAGTGGCGCTGCCGGGCCCGGGGATTTTGATGCTGCTTAAGCAATAACATGAGTGAAATGCCACAAATCGTGAAGTCGCGGCTGGCACGGGGACGTGCCGCCGCGGAGTCGCATCCTGATGCGAATCTGCTGGCTGCATTCTCGGAAGCGGCGCTCCCGCTGACAGAACGCCAGGGCGTGATCGAGCATCTCGCTATTTGCCAGGACTGTCGCGATGTGGTCGCGCTCGCGCTGCCGGAAGACACTGTCGCATTGCAGCCGAGGGAGGTGGAACCACGTCCGGCCTGGCGCTTCCTCCGCTGGATTCCTGTGGCAGCCTGCATCGTAGTTGTCGGCGTGGCTGGTTTGTGGCAATACAACCGGCAGCACGCGCCGGTGGTTGCGAAATTCGAAACCATCAGCCCGATCTCCCGCCAACAACCTGAGGCTGAGAGCACCGCGAATGTCAAGGCCGCGCCCGCGCAGGCTGGAGTAGTGCGCAAAGATCCGGAAGTGGTGCGCAAAGACGAGTCGTATGGCGACATGGTGCCGCCACTGCGCAAGAAATCCATCGAAGCTGATGTGCCCGCGAGTCCAAATTTTGCGATGACGGCAAAGGCAGCGGACCAAGCGGCTGTTCTGAAGAATGAGATTGCGCCCGCACCGCTGATCGCGGAATCGCGAATGGAAGAGCAGCCGTCCCGCAGCTTGGACCACTTCGTCCGCGCGAAACCGGCCGCGGGCCTGGCGGGCGCTAGCACCACAGTCGAAGTGTCGAGCGAGGCCATTGCGGTTGAGGCCCCAGCCGCGGCAATCGGCAGCGGCGTGGCATCCATGCAAAAGTCAGTGGCCGTGCCCTCCTGGCGCATCGCATCCAACGATTCTTTGCAGCGTTCGCTCGACCAGGGATCTACCTGGCGCGACATCACCATCGTTCCCGACATCACCATGGGAGGGAACTCGCGGGCTGGGTCTAATTCTGTTTCAAGCGCTCCTGTTCCGCAGGCCTATCCCCGCCCGGCGATCCGGGCGCTCTACACTTCCGGCGCGGAAGTCTGGGCGGGCGGTGCGGGCGGCGCATTGTTTCATACCCTGGATTCCGGAGCGCACTGGATGCGCGTGGTTCCAGCCTCGCCAGGCGTCGCGCTCACCGGCGACATCGTTAAGATCACCTTCGACGATTCTCTGCACGGTTCCGTTGCAACTTCCACCCTGCAAGTCTGGACCACCTCCGACGGCGGCCAATCCTGGGGAGAACGATAATCTCGCTTTTCGCCCAGCCAGCAGATGGTGCGTCGTTCCGCCTGGAAACGCCGATAAAATAGTGCCGTCCGGGACATTCATTTCCGCCAGTAACCACCGCTTGGTTACTTCGAGCAGTCTGCGATTACTTCAGTGACGTTTACAGAAAATTGCACTCCCCTTATGCTCCATCTCGTGGTTTGGCAGTTCTGGGGGAGGGCTGCCGAGGCGCCCTGGGCCGTAAGGCTTAGGGCGTTTGTTTTTTTTGCGCGGCACATCGAAAATCCCTGCGGTCCGGTCTATTTCGAACACGCCGGACAGTATCCGCCGATCTCCAGTCGCGACACCACAATCTGAAACCGGCAGTCTTTCTCGACCTGTCCCTTGAGCTTCTCGAAAATGTCGCTGACAAATTCCATGATCTTTCCGCAACGCAGGCAAGCCATGTGGATGTGGTCGCGGTTCAGTTTGCGTTCGTAGTAGTGCCCTTCGCCGTTGATGTGCATCAGGTCCAGCTCGTCAATCAGACCCTGACGCTTCAGCAATTGCAGCGTGCGATAAACCGTGCTGCGGTCCACGCTGGCGTCCAGTTTCTGGGCCTTGCGCAAAAGCTGGGCGGCGTCCAGATGTTTGGTCGCGGTCTCCATGACGCGCAGGATGGCCCGGCGTTGCTGCGTCATCCGGATTCCGCGTTCGGCAAGCTGGGCCTGCAACCGGCCCGGAATTTCAGTTTGTGGCAGTGGCATGGTCGCCTGCTCCTTGGCTGTCGCAACTGGTCGCAACCGGGTTGCGACGGTATTTTTCCCGAAAACTGGACAGACGAAGTCCGTCTCCGGCATGATCTTGATGGTAACTCCAGATGCGACTCGGTTGCAACTAATGCGAATCCAACTCTCACTCGCTCTCCTGCTCCTCGTCCTCGCGGTCGTCCCCACAACCGCCCGCGCGCAGGAGAGCCCTTACGTCGTCAACTATGACCACTATCTCGAAGAGCCAGGCAGCCTTGAGGTGGAATACTTCTCCACCTTCGGCACTCAACGTGGCGGCAACGACTATCATGCCTTCTGGGCCGAGTTCGAATACGGCGCCACCGCATGGTGGACGACAGAGTTCTACCTCGACGGGCAGACCACCTTCAACGACAGCACGCTGTTCACCGGATTTCGCGTCGAGAACCGCTTTCGCCTGCTGCAGCGCGAGCATGTCGTCAACCCCGTGCTCTATCTGGAATACGAACACATCAGCGGCGCCGACAAGCTTTTGAAAGAGATCGAAGGTCACGACGGCGAAGCCGATACCGCCGGCCCCAACGCCCTCGCCCGCAAGGAACATAAGAACGAAATGGAACTCAAGCTACTGCTTTCCAGCACGTTCAAAGGCTGGAACATCGCCGAAAACACTCTCGCCGCCAAGAACCTCGCCAACTCACCCTGGGAGTTTGGCTATGCCATCGGCGCCAGCCGCCCGCTGGCGTTGAAAGCTTCTCCAAACCGTTGCAGCTTCTGTCCTGAAAACTTCGTCGCCGGCATCGAACTCTACGGCGGCCTCGGCGACCGCCACAGTTTCGGATTGCACGACACCTCACACTACCTCGCCCCCGCGGTGGCCTGGAACCTGCCCTCTGACTGGACTCTGCGCCTGTCTCCCGGCTTCGGCTTGAACGACCACAGCCACCGTGTCCTGCTGCGCTGGGGGGTCTCGCGCGAATTTTCCGGCTTCGGCGACATGATCGGCCGTTTGTTTGGAGGCCGCAAATAATGCAGCAACAAATGATCAAATGGCTGACCAATCTTCGCCTGATTGCAGAAGTTGCATTGATCTTCGCGCTCACCGCGACTGCCGCAACGGCGCAGCAGCCGGGCTCGACTTCCCCGAAGCCCCGCCGCGTTATCTACGCCGAACTGGCCCACGCGCCCGACAAAGCCAGCGCCCGGACCAATCCGCTGGACGGCGATCCCGATGCCGTGCCCGCGGGCGCAAAGCTTTTCAATCTTCACTGCGCCCAGTGTCATGGCGAGATGGCCCAGGGCAGCCGCCGCGCGCCGAGTCTGCTCGCCCGTCCGGTACGGCAGGCCACGCCCGGTACACTCTTCTGGGTTCTCACCAACGGCGTGGTGCGCCGCGGCATGCCGGTTTGGTCCAAGCTGCCAGAACCGCAGCGCTGGCAGATCGTGAGTTATCTCAAGTCCCTGACTCCCGCTGACAAATCGCCCGCCCAATGACCACAGGTCGCCTTTTGCGACTTTCGCAACTGGCTGCGCATCAAAGCAGCAGTGGTACGATAATCGGTCGGCCCCCAAAGCGGGGCCGCGCATGCGTTGAGCGTCGAATCGTTGAGCGTCGAGTCGTTGATCGGTCGGTCGTTGAGATTGAACGTCAACTTGCTCGACGACCGGTTGAAGCATTCGCCGGCGCGACGCGATCAAGCATGACGCGATCACACATCAGGAGAAAACTATGGCAGCGCCAGGAATTATTGAAGTCACCGATGCGAGTTTTGATCAGGAAGTGTTGAAGTCCGATACGCCCGTGCTGGTGGATTTTTGGGCGACCTGGTGTGGCCCGTGCCGCGCCCTCGCGCCGGTCGTGGACGAACTCGCCACCCATTACGGCAGCAAGCTCAAAGTTGGCAAGATGGACGTGGACTCTAACAGCGCGACTCCCATGCGCTATAAAGTCACCGGCATCCCGACGTTGCTGGTGTTCAAAGGCGGACAGGTGGTCGAGCAACTTGTCGGCTATCGCCCCAAGGACGCTATCCAGCAGGCACTCGACAAGCACATTGCGTAAGCAGCTACTGGCTTCTAGCTTCTAGCCACTGGCTTCTAGCTTAAATCTCAAAACGCACGCAGACTCGTTTGGAGTCGCGTGCGTTTTGTTTTCCCAGCAGCCTGCTGAAAAACGCCTGCACGATGCTGTTTTGAAAGGGCGCGGCTTCAAGCCGCGCCGCTAAATGACGAAACATTTGTACGGCTTTAGCCGCTGAGGTCTTGCTGGCGCAGCGTTCTTGATTGGCCAGTAGCCAGTAGCCAGAACCCAGCAACGGTTTTAATACTTCCGCAGCACGCCAATCACGCGCCCCTGCACCTGCACCGCCGCTGCGGGCACGATGATGGGTTTCATGGTCGCGTTCGACGGCTGCAGGCGGATGTTGTCGCCATCGCGGTAAAAGCGTTTTAACGTCGCGTCGCTCTGGTCTACCAGCGCCACCACAATGTCGCCGTTGTGCGCAGTCTTGATCTTTTCCACCATCACATAGTCGCCGTCGAGAATGGCTTCGTCCTGCATCGAGTCGCCGCGCACTTCCAGCACAAACACTTCTTTGGACCGCACAAAGTCGGCCAGCGAGATGGTCTCGTTGTTGGCAATGGCTTCGATCGGCGCGCCTGCGGCAATGCGCCCCACCAGCGGCAGCACCACCGAGGTATTCACGCTCATGGCCTGCTTCAGCCGGCCTTTCGGCGGCAGCAGATCAATCGAACGGCTCTTGTTGTAGGCGCGCGTCAGCAGTTCCTTCTTCTCCAGATTGGTGATGTGCTTGTGCACCGTCGCCAGCGAATTCAGCTTCATCCCTATGCGAATTTCTTCAAACGACGGAGAGTACCCGTTCTCCGCCACGAACCGCGAAATGAAGTCATACACCTGCCGCTGTCTGCGTGTGATGGCCATGGCCAACATTGTTAGCGAAGATAAGGCGAATGTCAAGGGCGGCGTTTATGGGGAGCTTTTAGCAGTTAGCTTTTAGCCTTTAGCGAAAGGCCCCCGGGTGTGCCATTTTGGGAAAAAACTGGGGTTCCACAAATGTCTCACATCGTTCCATTCCTGGAGGCCTGCCCGCCTCCGGGAATCCTGCGAGAAGCGCGCTGGCTTGCTCCAGGATCGCCTCCTGTGCCGTGGATGACACTGGAGGCCACATTCCACTTCCGACGCGAGGAAGGGGCCTTGCAACGCTCGCAAGTGGCATTTCTAACTATCTTATTTTTCAATGACTTATAGCGATATTTTTCCACACGCAGTCCGGCCTTTAGAATCAGTAGGTTAGGCGGGCACACAAGCCCGATCCATCTCAAGTCGACGCCTGCCAGGGGGCCGTTTCAAACATCCGAAACTTCCGCCCGGCCCGTAACTCTAATACCGCAGGGCGCGAAGAGTTCAGGTCAAGAGAATGCCCGCCTTGGGAATTGAGGAATTGTGATGTCCAAAGCATCAGCTCGCAGGTTTGCCATGATTTTGACGGTGCTGGCTGGAACGGTCGCATGCCAGGCGGCCAGCAAGACTGCCGTACCCAGCCCCGCAGTGGATGAGACGAAAGCGACCGCTGCGGGAAAACAATCAGCCGTCATCGCCGGTGGATGCTTTTGGGGGATCCAGGCTGTTTTCCAGCATGTGAAGGGCGTGGTCAGCGCGACCTCTGGATACGCTGGCGGCACGCTGAAGAACCCCGACTATGAAACCGTAAGCGGCGGGCAGACCGGCCACGCCGAGTCCGTTCAGATCGTTTACGATCCCTCGCAGATTACTTATGGCGAGTTGCTGCGGATTTTCTTTTCCGTCGCCCACGATCCCACGGAACTGAACCGTCAGGGCCCCGATGAAGGTACGCAATACCGCTCGGTGATTTTCTATGGCAACGATGAGCAGAAGCACATCGCTGAGGCCTACATCGCGCAGCTGGATCAGGCCAAAGTTTTTGGCAGGAAGGTTGTCACGCAGGTGGTGCCGTTCAAGGCCTTTTATCAAGCTGAGCGCTATCACCAGAACTATGCGGCCAATCATCCTTTCGACCCGTACATTGCCTTTAACGACGCGCCGAAAGTGGAGCATCTTCGCCAGCAGTTTCCCGACCTCTACACTGGGAAAGATTTGCGCACAGGAAAGTAGGAAGAATCATGTTCAACTCCGATCTGGATCGCGAAAACGCGCCCGACCTGCGGCGGCGGGCGTTTCTGGGGGCGGCCGTGGCCGCGGTGGGTGGCGCGGCTCTCTGGTCGCTGCATAAGCCGTATGCACTGCACGCGATGGCAGCGTCCGCCCCGCCGGGGCCTCCGAAGCAAGTCACGGTTGTGGAATTTTCCGATGCGGGCGAGCGCTTGCAGAAAGTCAAAATCGCCAAAATAGTGAAAACTGAAGCCGAGTGGCGGCAACAGCTTTCCGGAAATGCGTTTGACATCACCCGCCGCGCCGACACAGAAATGTCTTACAGCGGCAAGTACTGGAACCTGCACGACAAGGGCATCTACCGCTGCATCTGCTGTGAAAACGCGCTGTTCAGCTCCGAGACAAAGTTTGAGTCGGGCACCGGCTGGCCGAGCTTCTGGGCGCCGATTGCGAAAGAAAACGTGACCGACCAGATAGACCTTTCTCTGGGCGATGAGCGCACTGCGGTGGCCTGCACGAAATGCGATGCGCATCTGGGTCATGTGTTCAACGACGGCCCGCGTCCCACGGGACTGCGCTATTGCATGAATTCAGCGTCGCTGCGCTTCGTGAAAACGGGATAATTAACGGGATAATGCTGACGTACAATTTTGGACATGACTACAGCGCTGCCCGTCTTTCGTGAACCGACCGCGGTCGAAAAGCTTTTCAATCGTACTTTCGGATTTCTGATCGGCATCGGTCTTGGCTTTTCCTACAACCGCCTGCTTCAAGTGCGCGGACGCAAGAGCGGCAAGGTCTACTCCACACCGATCGACCTGCTGGAGTGGAAGGGCAGGCAATTTCTGGTGGCCCCGCGGGGTCGCACGCAGTGGGTTCGCAATGCGGAGATTTCCGGCGAGGTCACGTTAAAAAAGGGCAGCGCGCGCAGGTATCGCCTTCGGGCCCTGACCGACGCGGAAAAGCCGGAAATCCTGAAAGGCTATCTTGATCGCTTCAGGAACGAAGTCCAACGTTACTTTCCCGTGGCTGCGGGATCGCCAATCGAAGCCTTTGTAGAGTTGACCGCAAGCTATCCAGCGTTTGAACTGTTGGAGGAGTAGCGCTACTCCAGCACGCTGTCATCGAATTTCTTCCGGCCCCAATCGGCGGCGGCCTGGACAAAGGCCACGACTACGGGATGCGGCTTTTTTTCAGTGGACGCAAGCTGCGGTTGAAACAGCGTCGCGATAAAAAATTTGTGCGCGGGACTTTCGATGGCGCGAATTTCTCCCTTAGTGCCACGGGCGCTCACCGGGAACCCGGCTTCCATGATGGTCCACTCAAACTCCGGATTCACTTCGAAATTGCAGAAAAATTCTTCGCTCACGACTTGCTTGTCCTTGCCGTAAAACGATTGCAGGAACGATCCGGGACGAAGCCGGATTTCCGGAACCATGCCGGAAAGCCTGGGCGCGCCCGACGCGCGGTCAGGCACGGCGCAGGCGACCGGATAGATGACGATGTTCTTTGATCCTGAGTTATTTTCGGCGCTGTCGGCGTCGGCGATACCGGCCAGGTTGCGGGCGCACTCGATCAGCGTGTACTGAAATCCGCCGCAGGTGGCAAGAAACGGCCAGTCCCGCCGGCGCGCGAACTCAATGCCGCGCAACATACCATCAAAGTTTTTGTAGGGACTTCCGGGCGAAGCCCACAGCCCGTCGAATGACTCCAGCTTCTTCACCACGTCGCCGGAAGTGAGCGAGGGTGTCGGTATCCATTCAGACTCGACCGTTAGTTTGAGTTTCCTGGCCGCATGCTGGAGAGAAGCGTTGGTGGCGTGATGAGAAGGGAACTCCGTGTTGAAGTCCCCGAGAATGCCGATGCGGACGCCGGGAGTCACTGCCAGCATTGTATCAAGCCCACCACGAAAGCCCCGCGTATTTCCAGCGCGCGGGCTGCTTCCACCATCGTCATCGAGTTGTGCTGGCGGACGGCCTCAGCTTTTTAATCATGAAGTAGGCGATGGTCAAAACGCCGACGTAAGCCATCCCACTGTAGAAGTTGGCGCGCGGCGCAAGCCAGGTTTGGATGGTCGCAAGGCTGGCCAGCGCGAAGCCGATGACCGATCCCCAGAGTCCCAGCGGCGAACGCAGAGGCAGTGCGGCAATTTCGTCCGCAGTCTTGCGGCGGCGGAAATTCACATGCGCGGCGAGCGAGACCAGCCACGCACTAATCAGTCCGGTAAACGCTCCGCCCAGCAGATAGCCAAAAGCATTGGCCTGAGAACCGAAGGAAAGCGCGAAGGCAATGACAATGCCGAATCCTGAAGCGATCACGGCGGCGCGCGGCGATCCCGAGGCATTGAGTTTTCCGAAGACAGGCGGCGCCCATCCCGTACGTCCCATGGAGAACAGCATGCGGGAACAGATGTAGAGCGTGGCATTGGCGCCGGAGAGCGCGGCTGTAAGCACGACGAAGTTCGTCACATGCGAAGCTCCGGGAATGCCGACCAGGCGGAAGACGGTGACAAACGGACTCTCGCTGGTCCCGGTGCTGTTCCAGGGCAAAATGCCCAGCAACACGGCGGTCGCTCCGAGGTATGCGATGGTGAGGGCGAGGAAGGTGAGGCGCACGGCGCGGGGAATGTCTTTCAGCGAGCGTGATTCGCCGGTGGTGACGGCGACCATTTCGACGCCGCCGAAACTATAGACCGCATAGGTGATGGCAAACAGGGGAGCGAACATTCCCTGCGGAAAAAATCCGCCGTGAGCGGTATATTGCGGCGCGACCCTGCGGGTCAGCAACAGCGACGCTCCTAGCACGATGAATGCCGCAATGGCCGCGACCTTGATCATGGCGAACCAGAACTCAAAGCGTCCGTAGGAGCCGACGGTGGACAAATTGACCAGCATCAACGCCACGGAAAACACCACGACCCAGACCCACGCCGGGACGCCGGGGAACCAGTAGGCCATGTAGGTGGCGGACGCGATCATTTCAGCGCCAATCGAGACTGCCAGCCCGGCCCAGTATCCAGCACGTCCGATGAAGCCCGACCACTCGTTCAGGTAAAGCTCGCCATACACGCCAAAGGAACCGGCGGCGGGATGCGCACATGCCAGTTCTCCCACGGCCATGGCGACGGTATAGCTCAGAAAGGCAGCTGCCAGAAAACTGAACAGCACCGCTGGGCCGGCAATGTGGATGGCGGCACCGGAGCCGAGCAGGAGTCCAGTGCTGATGGACCCGCCGACGGCAACCATGGCCATCTGCGGGGCGCTGAGCTGCGGGCGGAGGCCGGTCTCTTGCGTGGGGCGCTTGGGATCAAAAAAAGCCATGCGGAAATGTAACAGACAGGCGGAAGCGGGTTCATCGAGCCGAATTGGTCCGCTTCCAGCCCATGATGGTGACCTTCGTAATCGGGGAACGGCCAGCTTGATTGCTGCCCGCCAGACCACTCCCTAGAATCAAAGGGAGATTGCTCCAATCCTGGTTCCTGCCGGGTAGAGGACCACCCATGTCTGAGACGACAAGCCGCGTGGATCGAGCCGAACTGGCGCGGCGTGTGGAGCGCGCCGGGAAGCTCCTGCAAAAAGGCAAGACCGCGGAAGCGCTCGAAGACTATTTGCAAGTCCTGCGGGACGATCCGGAAAACGATGTGGTGCGCCCGCTGGCTGCAGACCTTTGCCTCTCGCTGAAGCGCAATGCCGAAGCCGTGAGATTGCTGGGCGATTTGTTCGAGCGGCAGGTCAAAGCAGGGGACGCCACGCGGGCGAGCCTTACCTATAAGAAGCTGGAGCGGCACGGAACGCCGACCTGGGAGCAGAAATTCCGCTTTGGAGAATTGCTGGAGGGGTCGAACAAGAAGCTGGCGGTGGCGACGTTTGAGGCGGCGCTGGCGGAAGTGGTGAAGATAGGAAACCAGCAGCAGCGGGAGCTGGACATTCTGGCGCGGCTGGTGACGCTGGAGCCGGTGCCGGCAAATTTTCTGCGAATCGCCGACGTTTCTTCGCGGGTGGGAGATCGTCGGGCGGCCGCGCTGGCTTATCAGCGGGTGGGACAACTGACCGAGGCGGCGGGCGGAGATCCCGCGCAATGGTGGGAACGCGCTTACCAGGAGGATTCCTCCGACCCCGACATCGCACTGATTTATGGAAAGAACCTGTTGGCGCAGGGACAGGCGGGCGCGGCGATCTTCGTGCTCGAGCCGCAGATCCACGCCGCGGCCCCCGCCCCGGAAATCAAGGAAGCCTTCCTGCAGGCGCTGCTGGCGGCGGGACGCTACAGTGAAGCGCAGTCCATGGTCTGGGATGCGTTTGAACGCAACCCGACGCGTCTGCAGCAAGTGGTCACGGTGATTGCCCATTTGCTGGACGGGGAAGATGACAATGCAGCGCTGGCGCTGGCGCGCAAACTGGAAACGTTTCAACGGCAGCGTGGCGAGCGGCGGCAATTCGTCGCCACCATGCAGGAGCTCACCTCCAAGCACCGCGTCTCGGTGAAAGTGCTGGAATTCATGGCCGAGATCTACAACGGATCGAGCCGGGAGAACGAATATTTTCAAACCCTGCTGCGCCTGTTCGATCTCTATGCGGGCAGCGGCGAGCCGACGAAGGCGATGGAGGCATTGGATCGCGCCGTGGATGTTGATCCCTATGAATCGGGCCACCTGAGCCGGTTGGAGAGCCTGAAGGGGAAAGTGGACGACGGGCGCTACAAGGCGGTTGCCTCCAGACTCGATTCCAGCGGCAAGCCGCACGACGAACCGGTCCGCCATGCGGACACGGCCAAAGGGTCGGCGACCCTGCAGGACCTGATGCTGCAGGCGGAAATTCTTGTGCAATACGGAATGTCGAACAAGGCGATGGAACGATTGCAGCGCATCCAGGAACTGTTTCCGCATGAGGAGGAGAAGAACGAGGACCTGCAGCGGCTTTACATGTCGGCGGGATTTTCGCCGAAGTATGCAGAGCCGGCCCCGGTGCCGCAAAAGGCGAAGGCGGCGCAGGCTGGGACGCCGGTGCAGGCGGCGAAGGCCGCGGAACCAGCCGCGCCAGCCTACGATCCGGCGGCGGAAGTGCGCAGCTTTACCCGCGTGGCCGAGATCACGCGCAAGCTCTACCACCAGAGCAATGCCAGCGCGGTGCTCAGCACGGCGGCGCGGGAGATCGGTCTGCACTGGGAAACTACTCGGTGTATTGCCGCCACCTGCAAGCCGGGACTGACGGCGACCGCGGTCGAGGAATTTTGTGCGGATGGGATTGCGCCGGGAAGTTCCGGAGCGATCGAGGCAGTACTCTCCAGCTTGCAGGGGGCGGCCATTGGCGGTGATCCAGTGGTGGTCCGCGATGTGCAGACCTTTTCTGAACTGGAGCCGGCGCGCGCCGCGCTTGCCGAGCTTGGCGTCAAGTCCATGCTGATGGTGCCACTGGGCGACGGAGTGGAGCCGGTGGGAATGCTGTTGCTCATGCACAACCGCGCGCAAGACTGGAGCCCGGCGGACACGGTGGTCCTGAAAACGCTGGCCGACCAGGCCGTGATTGCGCTCAACAATGTGGGGCTGCGCCGTCTGGTGAAAAATCTTTCGGTGACGGACGAGAAATCCGGCTTGCTGAAGCGCGCCTCGTATCTGGATTTGCTGATGGCGGAGAGCAAACGGGCGTTGCAGAACGCCTCTGCGCTCTCGGTGTTGCTGGTGCAGTTTGGCCGCAGCGGCTCCATGGTCAAGGAATACGGTGAGGCGCAACTGGAGCAGACGATGGAAAAGATCGGCCAGATTTTCGCGGCCAACATCCGGGGCAACGACCTTGCTTTTCGTTATGACACGACCACCATTGCCATTCTGCTGGGAGAAACCGGGGAGAAAGAAGGCATGCTGGCGGTGGAGAAGCTGCGGCGCGTGGTCGCCGAGGTGAAACTGCGCAAGGAAGGCTCCGAGCAGAGCAATCCCGCATATTTTTCAGCGGGGCTGGCGGAGGCGGTGTTCCGGCAGGGCTACGAGGCGGCCGACATCGTCACCGAAGTCATCAACCGCGCCGAACAGGCGCTGAACGCCGCCATGGCACAGGGGCCAAGCAAGGTGGTTGCCCTGGGCGCCGAACGCGCCGCCGGGGCCGTGGCGTAGCACGATTGTTGGGAAACCCCGGTTCATTCGAAACATTCAAACAAAAAGGCGTCCTGCTGGGCCGTCCGTGGTCAGGGCCTTTGCGGACTGATAAACTAATCAGTTTGGCGGGTGCCTCCCGTCCATTCCGTGTTGCTCGCTTGTCACTGATCGGAAAAATCATGCTGAAACCTGGAGACATCGCCATTGTGAGCGGGGCGCGTACGCCCTTTGGCCGCTATTGCGGAAAGATCAAGGATTACACGGCGCAGGAACTGGGCGCGGTGGCGGCCAAGGGTGCCATTGAGCGTGGCGGTTTGGACCCCAAGGAATTTGATCACGTCGTCTTTGGCAACGCGCAGCAGACTTCGGGCGATGCGCTATACGGCGCACGCCATGTCGGGTTGCGTGCCGGACTGCCGATTGAAACTCCCGCGCTGACGGTCAATCGCCTGTGCGGATCGGGCATGCAAGCCATCGTCAATGCGGCGCAGATGATTCAACTAGACGAAGCTAAGATTGTGCTCGCCGGCGGGATGGAATCTATGTCGCAGGCGCCGTTTGTGATTCGCGGGCGCGACGGTTTTACTTTAGCGCCGGGCGGGAAGCTGGAAGATTCGCTGATGGTGGCGCTGCTCGATACTTACTGCGGACTTTATATGGCGAATACGGCGGAGCTTTACGCGTCGGAGCAGGGCATTGCGCGGCAGGCGCAGGATGAGTTTGCGTTGCGCTCGCAGCAGAAAGCTGACGAGGCTTACAAAGAAGGCCGCATTCAGGAGGAACTGGTTCCGGTGCCGCTGCGGAATTCGAAAGGCGAGCCGACCGGAGAATCGCTCACCGAAGACGATCATCGCCGTCCGCAGACGACGATGGAAGGATTGGCCAAGCTTCGGCCGGCGTTCGGGAAAAATGGGACAGTCACAGCCGGGAATGCCAGCGGGATTGTGGACGGCGCGGCGGCGGTGGTGCTGATGTCGTTGGAGGAAGCGCGCAAGCGCAGCATCGAGCCGCTGGGGCGGATTGTGAGTTGGGGCATTGCGGGAGTTGATCCGAAGCTGATGGGACGAGGGCCGGTGCCGGCCACGAAGATTGCGTTGCAGAAGGCGGGGCTGTCGCTCGACTACATTGATTTGATTGAAGTGAATGAGGCCTTCGCGGCGCAGTATTTGTCGGTGGAAAAAGAGCTCGGCCTGGATCGCGAAAAGGTAAACGTGAACGGCGGCGCGATTGCGCTGGGACATCCGCTGGGCGCGACCGGAACGCGGCTGGTGATTACGCTGCTGTATGAGTTGCGCCGGCGGAAGAAGAAGTATGGGCTGGCGACGGCGTGCATCGGCGGCGGGCAAGGGATTGCGATGGTGGTGGAGAGTTTGAATTAGGTTCTTGCCACGGATTTGCACGGATTTTTACGGATAAAAACAAAATCGTATTTTTTACTGATCCCTAGAATCCGTGTGATCCGTGGCCGTCTTCAGGTGGGGAGTCATTATGGAAATCAAAAGAGTCGGCGTACTCGGTTGCGGGCTGATGGGGTCGGGCATTGCGCAAGTATGCGCGACGGCTTGCCAGCGCGGAGAAACCGCGCTAGGGTTGTAGGCGTATGAACGATTTGCGAAGCCAGATAAACAGCCTCTCCCCGGCGGAGAAGGCAGAACTGCTGGATACGGTCTGGGAGAGCCTGGAAGCGGACGCGGTATCGCTGACGGATGCGCAGCGGGCAGAACTTGACTACCGAATCGCCCGGCATGAGCAAGACCCCACCGATGTCATTCCGTGGCAGCAAGTCAGGGCTGGCCTCTTTAAGAAACCGTGATACTCCCGGTCGTCTGGACGCCAGAGGCGAATGAGGACTTGCTGGAAGCGCGGGCATGGTATGACAACATTCGCTCCGAGCTTGGCGAGCGTTTCGCGCTAGCGGTCGAGGCGACGGTTGAGACGATGACTGAACACCCATTGCAATTCCCAGTCGTCTACCGGAGCCGTCGGCGTGCGGGAGTGCGGCGCTTTCCTTATGGAATTTATTTCGAGGTTCAGGAGCATCGGATCGTGGTCATCGCCTGCTTCCACGGCAGGCGCAATCCGAGGCGCTGGCAGTCGCGGTAAGGCATGCAAGCTGCTTTTGCGAGTTGCCTAGATTCTTCGCTTCGCTCAGAATGACAATTGGGCTTCTAAGAGGGAACATGGAAATCAAGAAGGTTGGAGTTCTCGGTTGTGGCTTGATGGGTTCCGGCATTGCGCAGGTTTGCGCTACCGCTGGATTTGACGTCACGGTGCTTGAAGTCGAGCAGAAGTATCTCGACAAGGGCTTTGCCGGGATCGAGAAATCTCTGGCGAAGTTTGCCGAGCGGCCGGTCGAAAAAGGCGGGATTACGGTGCAGCAGAAAGACGCGATCCGCGCGCGGCTTCGCGGGACGACGAACAGAGCCGATCTGGCCGATTGCGACATTGTCATCGAAGCCATCATCGAGAATGTGGAAGAGAAAAAAAAGATGTATGCGTCGCTCGATGGCATCGTGAAAAAAGACGCGATCTTCGCTTCGAATACGTCTTCGATTTCGGTGACCGAGCTGCTGACTTCGGTGAAGCGGCCGGAGCGGTTTATTGGGCTGCACTTTTTTAATCCCGTGCCTCTGATGAAGCTGGTGGAAGTGGTGCGCACGATCGCTACGGCTGACGATGCTTACGACGCGGCTTATGAGTTCGGCAAGAAGCTGGGCAAAGTTCCGGTGCGCACGTCGGATAAGACTGGTTTCATCGTGAACCGGCTGCTGGTGCCGTATCTGCTCGATGCGATCCGGGCGTATGAAGAGGGCGTGGGCTCGATTGAGGACATTGATAACGCCATGAAGCTCGGCTGCGGATATCCCATGGGGCCGTTCACGCTGCTGGATTTTGTGGGCCTGGATACGACTTACTACATCACGCACGTCATGTATGACGAATTCAAGGAGCGGCGGTTCGCCTCGCCTCCGCTGCTGAAGCGGCTGGTGATGGCGGGGTGGTACGGGCGGAAGTCGGGCAAAGGGTTTTATGATTATGCGGACCCGGCGAAGCCAGTGGCGCAAAAGCTTTAGGCCGCAGATTTCGCTGATGAACGCAGATGCCTTAATTTGTCATCCTGAGCGGAGCAAGAACTTCACGAAGTGAAGTTCTTGCGCAGTCGAAGGATCCCTTTGAGCGGGCACGACGACAGGCGCTGAGGGCGTTCTCACTGGCACCCGCGTCAGAACTCCGTCACACGCGGAAGGGTGTGCAAGCTGAAAGGGATCCTTCGACTCCGCACACCGATTCGCGCAGCGAATCGGTTGACAGAACAAAACAGAACAAAAAGGTTTGACTCTATGACCTACGAAAACATTCTCCTCGAAAAGAAAAACTCGATTGCCTACGTTACCGTCAACCGGCCGAAGGTGCTGAATGCGCTCAACATGGCCACCATGGACGATCTGCGGGCGGCGTTTACCGACATCAAGAACGACGCTGCGGTCCGCGTGGTGATCTTCACCGGCGCGGGAGAGAAGGCGTTTATTGCCGGCGCCGACATTGGCGAATTGGCCAAACAGGACGCGGTCAGCGGCAAAGAATATACCCACCGCGGCCAGGCCACGCTCGATCTGATCGAGAACCTGGGAAAGCCGGTGATTGCCTGCATCAACGGATTCGCGCTCGGCGGCGGCTGCGAATTTGCCATGGCTTGCACCATGCGCCTGGCGAGTGAGAACGCGAAGCTGGGCCAGCCGGAGGTGAAGCTGGGAATTATTCCTGGCTATGGCGGGACGCAGCGGTTGCCGCGGCTGGTGGGCAAAGGACTGGCCATGCAGATGGTTCTGGCAGGTGAGATGATCACGGCACAGGAAGCGCATCGCATCGGACTGGTGAACGAAGTCACCGCGCCTGCTGATTTGATCCCGCGCGCGGAAGCGATTGCGGCGAAGATCATTGCCAACGCGCCGCTCGCCGTGCAGTACACCATGGAAGCGGTGAACAAAGGCTTGGAGATGACGCTGGCCGAGGGACTGTTTCTGGAAGCGACGCTGTTTGGCGTGTGCTGCGCGACCGAAGACAAGAAGGAAGGAACGGCGGCGTTTATGGAGAAGCGGGCCGCGCAGTTCAAGGGGAAGTAGGCCCTCAGCGGCTAAAGCCGCGGTTCATCATCGAGGATTGCTATCGCAGCGCCGAAGGCGCTGCGCCACCCAAACCCAAATCGCCACAGAGACACAGAGACATCGAGAAAAATTACGGCCAGGAAAATAAAAATCGAGCGTCCTCCCCAGCCGGCGATCCCCGCGATTGAGGGAAGCCTCAGCGCTGCCGGAAAACGGTTTGCGCTCGTGGTCGCGCGTTTCAATTCGTTCATCACCGAGCGGATGCTGCAGAGCGCGTATGACGGGCTGCTGCGCTCCGGAGCGAAGAGGACAGACATCGCACTGGTTCGCGTCCCCGGCGCGTTTGAGATACCCCTGGCGGCGCGGACTCTGGCCGAGACGAAAAAATACGACGCAATCATTTGTCTCGGCTGCCTATTGCGTGGCGATACCGCGCACTACGACGTGATCGTGAATGAAGTGACGCGCGGGATTGGTCAGTCGGCGCAGGAGACCGGAGTTCCGCATGCATTCGGTGTGCTTACCTGCGAGAATTTAGAACAGGCCATTGACCGCGCCGGATTGAAGATGGGCAACAAGGGATTTGAAGCGGCGCTGGCGGCGGTGGAGATGGCAAATCTGAAACAAGTCGTCGTTGGTCGTTCGTCGGTGGTCGTTCGCGGAAAAGCTCGGCGGTCGCGAGTCACGAAGTCGCAGGGGCGGGCCAAGCCTCGCCGCTAGTCATCGCTGAATGTTTCGGCCTTTCCTTCCTGTAGACTGAAACCTCCCGTCAGCCTAACGACCAAGGACTTAACGACCAACGACTAGCGACCAACGACCAACGACCGCGCATGGGCACCCGCCGCAAATCCCGCGAAATGGCTCTGCAGATGCTCTTCCAGGCGGACATGGGAAAGCAGTCGCCCGACGATGTTCGCCGCAGCTTTTGGGCCGAGCACAAGGCGACCAGCGAAGAGGCGCGCGGTTTTGCCGATGATCTGTTCCGCGTGGCCACCGAGCGCGCGGCTGAAATTGATCCCTTGATCCAGCGCCATGCCGAGCACTGGCGCATGGAGCGCATGGCTGCCGTGGACCGCAACCTTTTGCGCGCCGCAGTGGCGGAGTTGCTTGCGTATCCGGATACGCCGCGCGCCGTGGTGATCAATGAAGCGCTCGAAGTCGTGCGGCGATTCTCTTCGCCGGAGTCGGTTCACTTCGTGAACGGGGTGCTCGACAGCATTGCCAAAGAGCTTGACGGCGCCACTGCGGCGCGCTCCTAACAATCTGCGAAAAGAGTCTTCACGGGCGCACGTGCAAACCTCAGGTGCCGAAGCGCGAATGCATTTCAAACGACTTAACGGCACGGCTGAACAGCATGCTGAAAAAGTTGTGGTCCGTATCAGGGTATGCCTTTCAGGCATACCGCAAAGCCTTACTGAGGGATCTCGCCTTCAGGCGCTGTGTGCTGAAGCCAGCGGCTGAAGCCGGGACTGATTCGGTGATACGTACGGCACCGCTGAAAGCGGTGTCCTGATACGGACCGCAATTTTCTCAGCAATCTGGTGAAGCCGAATGCCCTTCCCCGAATCAGCCTGGGAATCAGCCCGGATCGATTTTTTCCGCAGACTGATTGTCCGTGCCCACAACTGTCCCACGGCAGCCGTCGGGCTTCACCCAGTCGAACAGCCGAGGGCGGATGTCCCCCCGCGGCGAATTACGGCTGCGCGACCGCCAGACCCAGCGAACAAACTGGCGGGGTAACGCTGTTGCTGCAGAACGGGTTGGTTGAATTAGGCAGGGTGGGAAACTGGATCTGGACCTGGTCGCTGGCGGGGAAGGTGCTAACCGCATGCAACAGTCCGTCGGTCGCAGCGATGTAGATGAAGCTGCCGTCTGGCGTCATGTCGGCGGAGAGGGGAAGCGGGTTGCCGGCTCCCTTCAACTGGATCGAGTTGCCGGTGGACTGCGTAATCAGGTTGTAGACAATCACTCCGCTGAAATCGCTGGCGATAATGTAGACCTGAGTTTCATCCGGTGAAACGAAGAAGTTGATGGGATGGAAGGTTCCCTGGCCGATGTTCATTGGCGGCAATGTGGTGGCGGTGATGGTTTGCGGACAAAGCGCATTAGGCGTGGCCTGTTTCGCGGTCGTCGTAATGATATAGAGGCTGGTGTTGTCCAAGGCCATCAGGACATCCAGGCCCACCGGGTTCAGGCCCGGCAGGGGGAAGTTTCCCGAAGGCACCGCTTTGAGCAGCAGCGGTTGGGTCGGGAGGTTGATGACGGGCAGTGTGTTGTTCGCGTCGGTCGAGAGTTGGTTGTCGCAGGTGTTGCGCACGCTGATCGTCGAAGTGGTGCTGCCGCCATTCAGGAAAGCGAAGGCCCCGGTCGAGGAGAAAGTGATTCCCTGCACTGGGTTGCTGGCTGGGAGATCGAAGCTTTGCAGCGCTTGTAGCGCAGAGTACACGAACAGCTTAGGATTTTTCTGACTGTCGGATCCGACGATCAACACTTTGAGTCCGTCGGGGGAGAAAGCCGCCGTGGTTGCGTTGGAAATGTTAAGCGTGGTTGAAGTGGGACCGCTAGCGTTCACGAAATAAACGTAATTTGTGTTGGCAAAGACCGCATAGGTGCCGCGCGGTGCCACGGCGAGGACTTTGCCTTCCACCAAGCCGGTCAGCGTGCCGGGGGCGGGAATCACGGTAAAAGCGCCGGTGGTGCCGAGGTTGCCGGGATTGACCAGCATTGCGCCGTAAGGGCTGCCCATGAATGCCCGGTCGCCTGCGGTGTCAAAAATCAGCGAGTCGGGTGGATTAGGAATCGCCACCGCGTTGCCGGGATTGTTTCTTCCGCTGGAAACGTTATAAAGAGAGACGCTGCAGTTGGGGTCGGAATTTCTGGCGCAGTCGGTGCTGGTGGAGATGACGTTGAAGGTGCCGGGAGAACCGTTCACCAGTCCGGAAATGGACGTGACTGGATAGACCGGCTTTGGCGCGACCAGGTTCGGAGCGGTGAGGGGAAATCCGGCATTGCAGCTGGGAGGAAGGCAGGCGGCCGTGACGGACGCGGACCCAGGCTGCGCGGTAGTGAGTGAGCAAGAAGTGCCGGTGCAACTGGACGGGCCGCCGATCGACGCAGGCTGCGACGAGATCCACGTCAGCGCGGGTCGCGGGACCAGGCATCCCTGCACGTCCACCGCCCAGGCCACAAGTTTTTCCGCCGCCCCTTTGTTGGCGATGAAGCTGGTTTGCCCCGACTGCTGCGACCCGGTGCCGACCTGGACCGCAACGCATTGCACCGGGCAGGTCTCAAAGTTGAAGGGCTGGCTCGAGGTCCCCGAAGCAGTCGCGATAACCTGCGTAAGGCCTGGGGTACCCGGAGCGGCGGTCGCGAGATTGGTCGCCACGCCGGTCGAAGAGCTGATGATCGGAGTGAGCGCCGCAACTCCGCTCGCCCCCGCGCTCCAGGAAAACGGGCCGACCGAGGATGTGATGTCCTGGCCTTTGCTGAATGCGGTTGCTTGCAAGGTTTCGGGCTGGTTGGCGGTGTAGCAGCCAGAAACGATCTGGGGTGTAAACGTGCAAGCAGGCGGGATGTTCTGTTGCCCCGTACACGGCGGGGGCGGAGTGCCTTGCGGCACAATGCTCACCTGTATCTGGTCCACGGGCGCATGAACAAAAACGTAGGTCGGAGTGCTGGCCACGCCGCCGGCGGTGGCCGTGACCTGTACGGTCCCGGTGCCCAGCGGAGTGCAGACGCTGTAGGACGGCGCATTCCACGTCCCGGCGCACGCCGTTCCCTGTGGGGAGAAATTGAGGATGCTGGTATCGCTGGACTGGTAGGTGAAGGTCGCGTTGACGGGTTGTCCGGAGCTGTTGAGGGCGCTGGCAGAAAAAGTCAGGGAGTTGCTGACGGTCAGCGAGACGGCGTTGGAGGGCGCAAGGCGCACCGTCGCGACTAGGTTCGGGCCTCCCGCGCTACGGTGTCCCCCGCAGGCCACCAGCGCTGCGAGCGCGGTGACCGCGAAAACTGTGCGGGCTTGTCGCCCCGGAAAACGAATCATGCATCCTCCCCGCCGTGGACGCGTCAAACGCCCGGCGAGCTGTTCAGAAATTTGGAAGACCTAAATTTTTGAAGACCTTAAGTTGGAAAGGCCCGTAGTTTGGAAAACTGTTAGTGTAAGAGTTGTTGCCGGAATGAGCAAGCTGACCCGGCCTGCGAATCGAAATTGTGCTCGGGTAACAAGCTTTTCGGGTACGTTCTCTGGGATGCAAGAAGACGGGTTGACGGATGTTCGCGCCGCTTGTTATAGTGAATGGGTTCCGCGAGTTTGTTCAGGCTGGCTGTGTGCGCGGCTTTTTTGTGGGTGGCTGCGCGCGAAGGTCGAGTGATCGAGTACCACGTTTCCTGACCTTATAAAGGTCGTGGAAACTTCCTCGCTGAAACAGTTCCGCGCTGCCTTCCGCCTCGGAAGTTTTTTGGAAGGGTATGCGGGACCAAGCCGAAGAAACGGAGCGCCCCCGGAAACGGGCCAAGCGCCACCGTCTGAGGCGTAAATCGGGAATTCAAAAATCTCTCCCCTGCTTTTGGGAGAGAAGCATGGACTGCCTTAGGGCCGTTCAGTCTGGAATGCAAGTGATTCCGGAGCAGCTTTTGATTGTGGCGGCCGCCGCATGGGGTAGGTTTGCCCTGAGCGCGACGCCAAGGAGCGGAAGATCAGTGCCTACTTTTAATCAATTGGTGCGTACGGGCCGGAAGCGCCCTCGTTATAAGACGGCAAGTCCGGCATTGCAGGGGTGTCCGCAGAAGCGCGGTGTGTGTACTCGCGTGTACACGCAGACCCCGAAGAAGCCGAACTCCGCGCTGCGCAAAGTTGCACGGGTTCGCCTTACCAATGGCATTGAAGTGACGACCTACATTCCCGGGGTCGGCCACAACCTGCAGGAGCACTCGATTGTGCTGATCCGCGGGGGCCGCGTGAAGGATCTTCCCGGAGTGCGCTATCACGTGGTGCGCGGCACGCTGGATGCGACCGGGGTTGCCGGACGCCAGCAGAGCCGGTCAAAGTACGGCGCCAAGCGCGCCAAAAAAGGTTAAGGACAGAACATGCCTCGTAAAGGACATATTGCCAAGCGGACAGTCGAGCCCGACGCGATCTACAGCTCTGATCTGGTCACGAAGTTTGTGAACTGCATGATGTTTGGCGGCAAGAAAAGCACCGCCGAGAACATTTTTTACGAGTCGCTCAAGCGACTGGAAGCCAAAGGCGGCGACGAGTCGCTGAAGCTGTTTGTGAAGGCGGTCGAGAACTGCAAGCCGTTGCTTGAAGTGAAGTCGCGGCGCGTGGGTGGCGCGAACTATCAGGTCCCGGTGGAAGTGAATGCCGAACGGCGCACTTCGCTGGCGATCCGCTGGCTGTTGAGCTATGCGCGGGCGCGCGGCGAAAAAGGCATGATTGACAAGTTGAGCAATGAATTGCTCGACGCCGCCAACAGCAAGGGCGCGGCGGTCAAGAAGAAGGAAGATGTACACCGCATGGCCGAAGCGAACAAGGCTTTTGCGCATTACCGGTGGTAAGGGAAAGCTTCTAGCTGGTTGCTGCTGGCTAAACAAGGCTGGCAGTTGCGGTTGGCTAGAAGCCGGTAGCGAGTAGCTGATTCAGATTTCCGGAGCCCAGAAAGAGTTCATTGTCGTGGCCAGAACTGTTCCACTAGAACGCTGCAGAAATATCGGCATCATGGCGCACATTGATGCCGGAAAGACCACTACGACTGAGCGCATCCTGTTCTATACCGGCAGGACGCACCGTATTGGGGAAGTCCATGAAGGTACGGCCACCATGGACTGGATGGAGCAGGAGCAGGAGCGCGGCATTACCATCACGTCCGCGGCCACGACCTGCACTTGGCGCGACATCCGCATTAACATCATTGATACTCCGGGGCACGTGGATTTCACGGCGGAAGTGGAGCGCTCGCTGCGCGTGCTGGATGGCGCGGTTGCGGTGTTTGACGCGGTGCACGGGGTGCAGCCGCAGTCGGAAAAAGTCTGGCGTCAGGCCGATAAATACGGCGTTCCCCGCATTTGCTTCATTAATAAAATCGACAAAATGGGTGCGGATTTCGAGCATGCGGTGGACACCATCCGCAAGCGGCTCAATGCGCGTCCGATCGCGATCCAGATCCCCATCGGCCAGGAAGACAAGTTCCGCGGCGTAGTGGACCTGATTGAGATGAAGGCGATCGTGTGGAACGACGAGACCATGGGCGCCGAGTATGTGGTCGAAGAAATTCCCGCGGACTTGAGGAAGAAGGCGGAAGCCTTCCATGCGCAACTGGTCGAGACGGTCGCCGAAAATGACGACGCGATCCTGCATAAGTTCCTGGAAGGCGAAGAGATCAAGGCCAGCGAACTGCGCGCCTCCCTGCGCCGCTCAACCATTGGCCTGAAGCTGTTCCCGGTGGTGGTGGGTACGTCGTTCAAGAACAAGGGCGTACAGCCGCTGCTGGATGCGGTCGTGGATTTCCTGCCCTCGCCGCTGGATGTCGGCGAAACCCATGGCACCAATCCCGACAATGGCGAAGCCATTACGCGGCAGGCGAACGACAAAGAGCCGTTTTCGGCGCTGGCGTTCAAGATCATGGCCGATCCGTTTGTCGGTCAGTTGATCTTTATCCGCGTCTACTCGGGCCAGCTGAAGACCGGCGATTCGGTGCGGAACGTTCGTACCACCAAGACCGAGCGCATTGGACGTTTGCTGAAAATGCACGCCAATAAGCGCGAGGAAATCAGCGAGATTCTTGCGGGCGACATCTGTGCGGCGGTGGGCCTGAAAAACGTCATCACCGGCGACACCATTTGCAGCGAAGACAAACCGATTGCGCTCGAATCCATTACCTTTGCAGTGCCGGTGATTTCGGTGGCGGTTGAGCCCAAGACCAAGGCCGACCAGGAAAAAATGGGCATGGCGCTGGCCAAACTGGCGCAGGAAGACCCAACGTTTAAAGTCCACACGGATCCCGACAGCGGTCAGACCATCATCAGCGGTATGGGCGAGTTGCATCTTGAGATCATTGTGGACCGCATGATGCGCGAGTATAAGGTCGAGGCGAACGTGGGCAAGCCGCAGGTGGCCTATCGCGAGACCATTCGCAAGCATGCGGAAGCCGAAGGAAAATATATCCGCCAGACCGGCGGCCGCGGCCAGTACGGGCACGCGAAAATCTATCTCGACCCCCAACCACCGGGGACAGGTTACGAGTTCGTCAACGACACCACCGGCGGTTCGGTGCCGAAGGAATTCATCAAACCGATTGACCAGGGGATCCGGGAAGCGCTCGAAGGCGGCATTCTTGCCGGCTATCCCATGGTGGACGTGAAGGCGACGCTTTACGACGGCAGCTACCACGATGTGGATTCGAACGAAATGGCGTTTAAGATTGCCGGTTCGATGGCGTTCAAAGAGGCCGCCCGCAAGGCCTCTCCGGTATTGCTTGAGCCGGTGATGGCGGTCGAAGTGGTCACGCCGGAAGATTACGCGGGTGCGATCATGGGCGATTTGAGTTCGCGCCGTGGACGCATCGAGGGTATGGAGCATCGTGCCGGATCGCAGGTAATCAAGGCCATCGTTCCTTTGGCGGAAATGTTTGGCTACGCGACCCATATGCGGTCGTCCACCCAGGGCCGTGCGGAATACTCGATGCACTTTGCGCGCTATGAAGAAGCTCCGCGGTCAGTGGCGGAGGAAATCATCGCCAAGGTGCAGGGCACGACGAAATAAGTTTGACATTACCGGGGCATGGGCCCCTTTGAGGAAACGGAAATGGCGAAAGAGAAATTTGAACGCAACAAGCCGCACTGCAACGTAGGGACGATTGGTCACATTGACCATGGCAAGACGACGTTGACGGCGGCGATCACGAAGGTATTGTCGAAACACAATCCGAAGATCCAGTTTCGGTCGTTTGATTCGATTGACAACGCGCCGGAAGAGAAGGCGCGCGGGATCACGATTGCGACGGCGCACGTCGAGTATGAGACGCC